>Ga0208435_100007_pt1 | contig 245253 bp, 245 predicted proteins | sample 24_taG_FD_184097 | JGI IMG/M metagenome (GOLD analysis project Ga0208435, IMG submission 184097) | Marine viral communities from Cariaco Basin, Caribbean Sea - 24_WHOI_OMZ (SPAdes) (version 2) | ecosystem: Environmental > Aquatic > Marine > Oceanic | place: Caribbean Sea: Cariaco Basin...
GAATTTATAAAAACTAAAAGGAAAACTTAAGATGGCAAGAAAAACTCCTCTTAATAGAGTTAGAAATATCGGTATTGCTGCTCACATTGATGCAGGTAAAACGACTACAACTGAGAGAATTTTATTCTATACTGGTGTATCTCACAAGATTGGTGAGGTTCACGACGGTGCTGCTACTATGGACTGGATGGAGCAAGAGCAAGAAAGAGGTATTACAATTACTTCTGCAGCGACTACTTGTCACTGGCCTCACCCAAAAACTAACGAGCAATTACAAATTAACATCATTGACACTCCGGGTCACGTTGACTTCACAATTGAAGTTGAAAGATCTATGAGAGTTTTAGATGGTGCTGTAGCTGTATTCTGTTCAGTTGGTGGAGTTCAACCTCAGTCTGAGACTGTATGGAGACAAGCTAACAAATATAGAGTTCCAAGAATGATTTTTGTTAACAAAATGGATAGAACTGGTGCAGACTTCTTCATGGTTGAAGAGCAAGTTGGTTCTAGATTAAAAGCTAACCCAGTTCCTGTTCAATTACCAATCGGTGCTGAAGAGAACTTCAAAGGTGTTATCGATTTAGTTAAAATGAAAGCTATCGTATGGGATGATGATGCTGCAATGGGTTCTAACTACCACGTAGAAGAAATTCCAGCTGAATTACAAGACCAAGCTGAAGAATACAGAGAAAAGATGATCGAAGCTGCTGCTGAGTCTTCTGAAGAAATGATGGAAAAATACTTCGAGGAAGGTGAACTTTCTGAAGAAGAAATCATTGCTGGATTAAAAGCTCAAACTTTAGCAATGCAAATTACTCCAATGACTTGTGGTACTGCATTCAAAAACAAAGGTGTTCAAACTTTATTAGACGCTGTTGCACAATATATGCCAGCTCCAACAGAAGTTGAAGACATCAAAGGTGAAACTCAAGATGGTGAAGCTGTAATCGTTCCTTCTACTGACGAAGGTGATGTTGCAGGTTTAGCATTCAAAATTATGACTGACCCATTCGTAGGACAGTTAACATTCACAAGAATCTATAGAGGTGTTCTAGAGTCTGGTACTTACGTAATGAACTCAACTAAGATGAAAAAAGAAAGAATCGGTAGATTACTTAAAATGCACTCAAACAACAGAGAAGAAGTTACTCAACTTTACGCTGGTGAAATTGGTGCAGTTGTTGGTCTTAAAACAACAATTACAGGTGATACATTAGCTTCTATGGATGATCCAGTTATCTTAGAAAGAATGGAATTCCCAGATCCAGTTATCTCTGTTGCAGTTGAGCCAAAAACTAAAGCTGACCAAGAGAAAATGGGTATCGCATTAGGTAAATTAGCTGAAGAAGATCCATCATTCAGAGTTGCTACTGATGAAGAGTCTGGACAAACTATTATTTCAGGAATGGGTGAGTTACACTTAGAGATTCTTGTTGATAGAATGAAAAGAGAATTCAAAGTTGAAGCTGAAGTAGGTGCTCCACAAGTTGCATATAGAGAAACTATTAAAAATGCAGTTAAAAAAGAGTACAAATATGCTAAACAATCTGGTGGTAAAGGTCAATATGGTCACGTTTACTTAAACATCAACCCATTACCATCTGATTCTGAAGATAACTATAAATTCCACAACGAAATTAAAGGTGGAGCTGTACCAAAAGAGTACATCCCTGCAGTTGATAAAGGTTGTCAAGAAGCTATGGCTGGTGGTATCCTTGCTGGTTACCCAATGGTTAACATTGAAGTTACTTTATACGATGGTTCTTACCACGACGTTGATTCATCTGAAATGGCGTTTAAATTAGCTGCTTCTATGGGATTCAAAGAAGGTTGTAGATCAGCAGCTGCTCAAGCTGTTATCTTAGAGCCAATCATGAAAGTTGAAATCGAAACTCCTGAAGATTACATGGGAGATGTTATCGGTGACGTTAACAAAAGAAGAGGACAAGTTAACTCTATGGATGAGAGAGCTGGTGTTAAATTAATCACTGCTATGATTCCATTATCAGAAATGTTCGGATACTCTACTGACTTAAGATCTATGTCTCAAGGTAGAGCTACTTACGCAATGTTATTTGATAACTATTCTGAAGTTCCAAAAAATGTAGCTGAAGAAATTATGAAAAAGAGAAACGGATAATCTAAACTTTTAGTTTAGTTATCTAACTTTTCCTAAAAAGCCTCGACTTTTAGTCGGGGCTTTTTTTATGCCTATAAACTTCTTTTAACTAGTAAAAATATTACAATTTGTAATTATAATACTCATCAAAATAAAATTATGATAAAATCATGCCAATATTAAATAAGGGAAAACTCTTTGAGAATCAATCAAAAAAATGAGCTATTAAATAATCCAACAAAAGCTGGAATTATATTAAGACCTTCGAGTCCTGAATTAAAAGAATCATACTCTAAAATAAAAGAACTATTTGAAGAAATAGGTATTGAAGTTGTTTTAGAAGATAATTCTGCAAAGATGATAAAAGAAAAAGGTATTTCATTAGAAGACCTATGTCATGAAGTGGATTTTTTAATCTCTGTAGGTGGAGATGGAACACTATTATCTGTTGTTAGAAGATCATTTAAGTATGATAAACCAGTATTAGGTATCAATCTTGGAACATTAGGTTTCTTAACTGATATTAATATGGATGAACTTGATAAATTTGTAAAAGACTTCCAAAATAAAACGTATAGAATCGATAATCGTATGATGGTTCAAGGCTCACTCAACCTTAATAGCTTTGTTGCTTTTAATGATATTGTGATCTCAAGAAAATCAATTTCATCTATGATTTCACTTGATGCAAAAATTGATGGAAAACCATTTAACTCTTATTATGGTGATGGTGTGATTATTTCAACACCTACAGGCTCAACAGCTTATAATTTATCTGTTGGAGGACCATTAGTATATCCTTTAACAGAAGCATTTATTATTACTCCTGTAGCACCACACTCTTTAACTCAAAGACCATTAGTGATGCCAGCTGATTTTGAAATTGAGTTTAATATCACTGATACACAAGGTGCAGTTGTTATTGTAGATGGACAAGATATTTATGAATTAGAGCAAAATGAAACTATCAAAATCAAAATTGCTAAACAAAAAGCAAAAATGATTCATAGAGTTGAAAGAAACTATTTTGACGTATTAAATGAAAAACTAAGATGGGGAAACTAAAAGATGATAAATAGGATTTATTTAGAAGATTCTTTGTCTTTTAAAGAAGTTGATTTAGAGTTTAAGGCAGGTCTTAATGTATTTACTGGACCTAGTGGTGCTGGTAAATCTATTTTAATGAATGCAATATTATCACTATTTTCATTGGCAGACGTAAAATCTAATTTGGGTGAAGTTACATTAAATAACTCAAACATAGAAGAAGAGTCTTATGGAATAGAAAAAGAAGATGAGATTTGTATAAAAACAATCAAAAAAGATAAAGTAAGATTTTTTCTAAATAATCAAACAATTTCTAAAAAAAACCTAAATAATTTCTCATCAAAATTAATTAAACACTTAAATCTAAAAGACACATCAGATTTTCAAAGCTCAAAACTAATCAATTTCTTAGATAGTTTAGCATCAAAAAGCAATAACTCTTTTGATGTTTTAAAACAAGAGTTTGACTCTATGTATAAAGAGCTTGCAAAAGCAAAAAAAGATTTAAATAAAATATTAGATGATGAATCTAAACTAGAAGATCTAAAAGAGTTTGCAAAGTTTGAAATAGACAAAATTGAAGCTATTAACCCACAAGTAGATGAATATGATGAGCTTAATGATATTAAAAAGAAACTAGCTAGAAAAGAGAAGGTTGAAGAAGCAATTACAAGTGCCTCAGGAATTATGTCTTATTCTTCATCTGTTTCAACTGTGCTTGAACTAATGGAAGAAGATAGTAGTTTTTTCGATGAAGCTATGAATGAGTTAAATAATATTTTTGAGAAGTTTAATGACTCTTTATATGAACTTGAAGATGTAAATATTGAAGAAGTACTTGACAGAATTGAAAAACTATCATCTTTACAAAAAAGATTTGGTTCAATACAAGCTGCAATTGATTATAAAGAAGAGAAAAAAAGAGAGTTAGATTCATATGAAAATATCTCTTTTGAAAAGTTCCAATTAGAAAAAAAAGTTAAAAACCTTAGTGAAGAAATAGAAATAATAGCAAAAGAAATTTCTTCTTATAGAAAACAGTCTTCTCTTATATTAGAAGAGAAAATAAACTATTATTTAAAGTATTTATATTTATCTAATGCAAAAATATTTGTAAAGGATAAGGAACTTGATTCTAGTGGTATTGACTTTGTTGAATTTGAGTTAAACGGTGTTAATCTTGATACTATTTCTTCTGGTGAATTTAATAGGTTAAGATTGGCGTTACTTACTTCTATGAGTGAATTTGATATTGTTGATAATGGAGTATTATTCTTAGATGAAATCGATGCAAACTTAAGTGGAAAAGAGAGTGATGCTATTGCAAAGGTACTTACAAAACTTTCTGAATCTTATCAAATTTTTGCTATTTCTCATCAACCTCAGTTGACTTCTACTTCTCAACAACACTTTTTAGTTGATAAACATAATGGTGTTTCGTCAGTTAAAATATTGAATTCTAAAGAGCGAATAAATGAAATTGCAAGAATGATTTCAGGTGAAAAAATCACTGAAGAAGCAATGAATTTCGCTAGAAATTTATTAAAAAAGTAGCAACTTAAGCTACTTTTTCTAATCAAAAAAACTTATAACAAAAATCTATTTTCTATAACAATAAAATACTGAATACTTATTCATTTTTAAGAAATAAGTACAAAATTGTCTCCAAAATGTAACCTTAATACACAGTAGTGAAAAAAAGTGACAAAAATCACAAAAAAACTAATAAATTCGTAATATTAAAAAATATTATACTTATTATAAACTGTACTATTAAATAATGGGAAAAATAATCTCTTATGCTATTCTTTAGCTACAAACAAGAGTTATTATAAGATGTCTTAATGATAGATATTTATAAAACTAATGTATGGTTTTTTACTCCAAAACATAAGAAAAATTTATAGTAGACAATTTAGTTTTTATTAAGATATGCAAACTATAATTTTTGTGATAGTCGATATTTTTGAATAAATATCAACATTTAAAGGAGGGGAAATGACAAAAGTTAGTGAAGTTTCTAATAAAGATGTATCTACTACTTCTTCTGAATCAAAATTAAGTAGAAGAGACTTTTTTAGAAAAACTGCAGTTTATTCTGCTGGTGCACTTGCAGCAGCAAATGTAGTATCACCGGTAAATGTAAAAGCTGATGATCCGGCAATTATCAATGAAGCACCATGGGGACAAAAACTTGGTGATCCAGTTGATAAGAATCTATACGGTATACCTTCGCCATTTGAGCACAACAACATTAGAAGAACTCACTCTTTATTCTCATCAGGGGATTATTATGCGTCAGTTTCTATGTGTCCAATTCATGAATCAGAAGGAATTGTAACTCCAAATGGTTTATTCTTTACAAGAGATCATGGTGGTACAGCTCACGTTGATCCAAACGAGTGGAGATTAATGATTAATGGAAAAGTTAAAAAAGAGATTGTTTTAACTTTAGATGACTTAAAAAAGTATCCAAGTGAATCAAGAATCTACTTCATTGAGTGTCCAGCAAATGGTGCACCTGAATGGAGAGGACCTCAATTTAACTCACTACAATTTATGAAAGGTCTTATGAGTGCAGCAGAGTGGACTGGTGTAATGCTTAAGACTATTTTAGAAGATGTTGGTTTAGAAAAAGATGCTGTATGGATGTTAGCAGAAGGTTCTGATAATGCATCAAACCCTAGAACAATTCCAGTAGAAAAAGCTTTAGATGATGTTATGGTTGTTTGGGCTCAAAATGGAGAAGCTTTAAGACCTGAGCAAGGTTACCCAGTAAGACTAATCGTACCAGGTTGGGAAGGTAACTTAAATACTAAGTGGTTAAGAAGATTAGAATTTTCTGATAAACCTTGGCACTCAAAAGAGGAGACTTCAAAGTATACAATGGTACAAAAAGGTGGAAAAGCTATTAGATACTTCTGGGTAAATGAAGTTAACTCTGTAATTACATCACCATGTCCTGAAAAACCATGGACACACCTAAATAAAGGTGATATGGTAGAAATTGAAGGACTTGCTTGGACTGGTCACGGAACAATTACTGGTGTAGATATCTCATTTGATGGTGGAGATAACTGGACTGAAGCAAAATTAAAAGGTTTAGTATTACCAAAATCTTGGACTAGATTCTCTTATGTAACTAAATGGGATGGGAAGCCTCTTTTATTAGCATCAAGAGCTAGAGATGACTTTGGAAATATTCAACCAACTATTGATCAAGAAACAGCTGCAGTTGGAGTTGAATCTGTTTATCATAGAAATGCAATCGTAACTTGGGAAATCACAAAAGAAGGAGTATGTAATAATGTTCAAATTAGAAAACACAAAAAAGCTTAAGACTTCTCTTCTTGGATTAGGATTATCTACTCTTTTAGCAACTGCTTTATATGCTGGAACATCAACTGAAAGATCTGTTGATGGAGCTGTTAAATATGACTCTGTTAAGGGTATGTATGGTCCATATCATTTAAATACTCAAGATACAAAAAACTATGACAATGGTAGATTAGCTACTAAAAAAGAAATCAAAGTTTGGAATCTAGATGTTAAACCAGATGGTACTGGTTTACCAATGTATGATATTAAACATGGTGAGCCAGTAATGGAGAACGGAAAGCCTAAAAAAGCTGAAGGTTCTGTAGAGTGGGGTGAAGAACTTTATGATGCTCAATGTGCTATGTGTCACGGTGAGTTTGGTGCTGGAGGAAAAGGTTATCCAACACTTGCAGGTGGAGATGTGAAAGATTTACATATTCAAAGACTAAATCCAGCTGACAATCCTCCTAATCCAGACGTAGCATTAAAAACTATTGGGTCTTACTGGCCATATGCAAGTACACTTTACTGGTATATTCAAGAGTCTATGCCATTTACTGCACCTAAAACATTAAGTAATAGTGAAACTTACGCAATTACTGCATTCTTATTATCTGCTAATGGAATTACTGTTGGTGGTGAAGAAATGGATGAAGAGTTTGTATTAAGCAAAGATAACTTTAGCAAAATTGAAATGCCAAATGTAAATGGATTCTATCCTAATGTAGATACAAAAGACCCTCACCAAGGTCCAAAAAATATGAAAAAACTTTTATCTGATCCAACTATTTATGGTAAAGGTACAAGATGTATGAGTAACTGTATTGAAAAAGAGTTTGGTAAAGGTAAAACAGTTGATGATTTACTAATGAAAATCAAAGTTGATTTAGCACCAAATGCTAATGAACCTTTATCAACTGAAAGAACTTGGAAAGAACCTCAAACTGCTGTTGCAAGTGGTGTAGATCCTAAAATGGTTGAAAATTATGGAGCATATTGTTCTGCTTGTCACTCAAACAAGGCAATTGGAGCACCTGTAATTGGTGACAAAGATGCATGGAATGAAGTACTTGAAAAGGGAATTGAAGAAGTTTATACAAACGGTATTGATGGTATCAATGCAATGCCTCCAAAAGGAACTGCAATGAGCTTATCTGATGATGAATTCAAAAAATTAGTTGATTACATCATTGCTGAGAGTAAATAAGGAGAAAGTATGAAATTAATTAAAAAGTTACTAATAGCATCTGCTATTAGTAGTTTAGCAATTACTGGTGCAGCTGCAAATGATGCTTTAGTTAAAAAGGGTGAAAAAATCTTTATGACTAAAAAGCTTGGTAACTGTATTGCTTGTCATGGAATTGAAGGTAAATCTCTTGATGGACCAGGAAGTTTAGGACCAAAATTAATGGCATTACAATACTGGCCAGAACAAGCATTATATGACAAAATTTATGATCCATATACAACAAACCCAATTTCAGCAATGCCTGCATTTGGAAAGAATGGTTGGTTAAATGATGGTGAAATTAAAGCACTAGTTGCTTATTTAAAAACGATTAAATAATTTAAAGGAAGAAAAATGAATAGAAGAAACTTTTTAGGATTAGGACTTGGTGCATTAGCTGTTTCAATGGCAGCTCCATCTACATTAAGCGCTGTTAATTTTAGAGAAACTAAACCAAAAGCATGGGATGCAGATAAAGTAGACGGTGCTTTAAAAGAAATTTTCGGAACTTCTACAACTACTAATGGAAAAGTTAAGTTAAAAGCTCCAGATATTGCTGAGAATGGTGCAGTTATTCCTGTAACAGTATCATCTAAATTAGCTGGTTCAAAAGTGGCTATCTTACAAGATGCAAACCCTGAGTCTTTAGTTGCAGTATTTACTGTACCTCAAGGTGGAATCATTGATTACTCTGTAAGAATCAAAATGCAAAAAACTGGTAATGTAACTGCAATTGTTGAAGAGGGTGGAAAACTATACTCTGCTTCTAAACTAGTTAAAGTAACTATTGGTGGATGTGGTGGTTGATTTAATTCCAACTACTGAATAAAACTTTTATAAATTAGAATCAAAATAAAAAAGAAAAAGCAAAAGGAATTAAAAAATGGCTAAAAAAACAAGAATTAAAGCAAAATTAAAAAAAGGCGTTGTAACTGTTAAAGCTATGGCTAACCACGCTATGCTATCTCACCAAGAAGCAAAAAGAGCAAAAAAAGAAGCTAACTGGATTAGTTATATGACTGGTAAAGTTAATGATAAGTTAGTTTACGAAGTATCTACTTCTCAATTTTTATCTAAAAACCCTTACGTTAAATTCAAATTTAATGCAGAAGCTGTTGGAGCTAAAAAGGGTGATAAAGTTGAAATTACTTGGGTTGATATGAAAGGTACTACTCAAACAAGTAAAGGGAAAATTAAATAATTAACTACTCTTTTGAGTAGTTATTAGACGATAAAATTAAGGAGAGATGATGTTATCAAAAATTGCTAAGACAACAGCCTTAGTAGCATTAACTACGTGTGCATTAAATGCATCTAATTATAATGCACAAGCTGAAAAAGATAGACTTGCTTTAATTAAATACTTTGAAGCGAAATTCGAAAATCCTGAAAAAAATAGAAATACTTTTTTCCCTTACTCAACTGATGATGAATTAAAAAACAATATCATTGGTGGAATTAAGCATAAAGAGTTTTCTATTGGAAACTATGCATTCTCTAGAAATGGTAAAGCTTCTTATGATGAAATCAAAGAGTTTCCTCCAACAGAAGAGTGGGTTGAAGCTGGTGAAGAGTTATATGGTAAAAAGTTTGCTAATGGTAAATCTTTTGCAACTTGTTTCCCAGAACCATCAAAAGCTGCAACTAAGTATCCATACTTTGATGATAAAAGAAACGAAGTTATTACATTAACTGTTGCTGTTAATGAGTGTTTAACTTCAAATGGTGAAAAGAAGTGGAAGACATCTAAAGGTAAGATGGCTAACTTACAAGCTTTCTTTGTTCAATCAGCACAAGATGATGAGAAAATGGTTGATGTAAAAATTCAATCTAAAGCAGCAGCAGATGCTTATGAAAGAGGAAAAGAGTTCTACTATACTCAAAGAGGTTATTTAAAACTTTCTTGTGCAACTTGTCACGTTCAAGGTGCAGCTCAAAGAGTTAGAAATGAGAGTTTATCACAACTATTAGGTCACACAACTCACTTCCCAGTTTATAGATTAAAATGGGCAGCTAAAGATGCTAACAATAATGGTTTAGGAACTTTAGAGAGAAGAATGGCTGGATGTGTTAAAGATCAAGGTCAAAACCCACCTAAAGCTGATAGTAAAGAGATGAGAGAGTTATTATACTTCATGTCTTATATGTCAAATGGTATGCCAGTTGATGGTCCAGATATTAGAAAGTAAGGGGAAAAGAATGAAAAAGATTTTAACTACATCATTAGTTAGTGCATTATTTGCAATCTCTGCAAGTGCAGCAACAACACATGTTACTCCTGAAATGGCAACAAAGATTGAAATAAAAGAAGTATGTAGTGTTGAAAAGCATGGAATTAATAAAGTTCTAAACAATGCTAAAAAATACAATGCTTCAGCAATTAAAGAAAAAGTTGAGTTTAGAAGATTAAACGTAAACAATTCTGATTTAATTATCTCTGTTGAAGAGGCTTTAAAAAGTGGTGCAAAAGAGGTTAATCCTATGCACTTCAAAGGTAAAAAAAGATCAAAAACAAAGTTAGCAGTTGATTATGCAGCTTGGAGAGCTTGTTCTTTTGGATTAAGAGCATTACAACAAAAAGAAGAAGCAAAAACTACTTGGAAGCTAGCTGTTCCAGGTGATGGATTCAAATATTAAAACATTAAAGAATTAGCAGTAGGAAAAAGTCAAGATTAATATCTTGGCTTTTTTTTGTAGTGAGATTTTCAATTTCACTATGAAAAGATTAGAGGGAGAAAATATATATGAAAAAAGTTAAGAGTTTATTAGTAGCAAGTGCATTATTGGCATCTTGTTTTACTTCAGCTTTAGCTAGTGAAGGAAGTTCTAAATTTGTTCCTATTTCAAAAGGTGTTAAATCTATTGAAATGAATTTAAATGGTGAAAAGTTTACACTAATGAGAAATCAGTCTAAGACAAGCAAAATTTCTTCTTTATATGAAACAACATTTAGAGGAACTCCTCAACCAATCAAATTAACAAAAGACGTAGAAACTGTTGGTGAAATTGAGTTTATTGAGTTTATGAAAAAAGCTCAAAATGATGAGACAATTGCTATTGTTGATTCAAGAAAACCAGGATGGTATGCAAAACTTAGAATTCCAGGTGCAATTAATGTTCCTTTTACAGCTTTTAATTCAAAAGATGGGGCTATTGAAGCAATGGAAGATGACTTAGGTGTTGTTGAAAAAGAGGACGGTACTTTAGATTTTTCAAAAGCTAAAACAGTTGTAGCATATTGTAATGGATACTGGTGTGGACAAACTCCAGGTATGGTTAAAAATGCTAAATACTCTTTATTAAACATGGGATACCCAGCAGAAAAGATTAAATACTACAGGGGTGGTATGCAAGCTTGGACTTCATTAGGGTTCACAGTAATTGGTGACGCAGCTAATTAGTAAAAAGAATAATTTAAAGGTTAAAATCATATGAGTAAATTAAGTAGAAGAGAGTTTGTATACATGATGGCAGTACTTGGTGCTGCACCTGTGTTTGCTAACTCTCATACAAGAATGACTGATACTACAAATAAATTAGAAGATTACTATAAATTAAAGCCATTTGGTAATGCAAGATTCTTACATATGACAGATTCTCATGCGCAGTTATTGCCAGTGTACTTTAGAGAACCAAGCGTAAACTTAGGTTTTCATGGTAACTTTGGAAAACCACCTCATATTGTAGGTGATAGGTTATTAGACTACTATGGTCTTAAAGGTAATAAAAGACTTGAGTATGCTTACTCTTGCGTAAACTTTGAAAAACATGCAAAAGTTATGGGTAGAACAGGTGGTTTTGCTCAAATTAAAACTGTAGTTGATTATTTAAGAGATAGTTTTGGAAAAGACAAAACTTTATTAATGGATGGTGGCGATACTTGGCAAGGTTCATGGACAGCATTACAAACAAGAGGTAAGGATATGGTTGGTGCTATGAACTTACTTGGTGTTGATGTTGCTGTTGGACACTGGGAGTTTACATATAAGGCTCAAGAGGTTTTAGAGAATGTAAAATTATTAGATGCTGAGTTTATTGCACAAAATGTTATGGTTAAAGAAGATGCCTTAATGGAAGAAACAGATGTTGCAATGCAAGCATATGATGAAGACACAGGTCATGCTTTTAAACCATATACGATTAGAAAAATGGGTAATGCTAGAGTGGCTGTTATTGGTCAAGCTTTCCCTTATACAACTATTGCAAATCCACAAAGATTTATTCCTGACTGGACATTTGGTATTAATGATGATGCTATGCAAGAGCTAGTTGATGAAGTTAGAGAAGAAGAAAAACCAGATGCTGTAATCGTACTTTCTCACAATGGTTATGATACAGATAAGAAAATGGCAGAAGTTGTAACTGGTATTGACTTTATTATGGGTGGTCACACTCATGATGGTGTTCCTGAAGCTTATCCAGTTAAAAATGATGGTGGAACTACATATGTTTGTAATGCTGGATCAAATGGTAAGTTTTTAAATGTTCTAGATTTAGATATTCAAAATGGAAAAATCAAAGACTTTAAATTTACATTACTTCCAATCTTCTCAGATATTATTCCAGAAGAGCCAAAAATGAAAAAGTATATTCAAGATGTAAGAGCTCCATTTAAAAAAGAGTTAGACAGAGTTATTGCAACTACTGAAGATACTCTATTTAGAAGAGGTAACTTCAATGGTTCATGGGATCAGATTATTTGTGATGCTTTAATTGATGTTAAAGATGCACAGATTTCATTATCTCCAGGATTTAGATGGGGAACATCTGTAATGCCAGGTCAAGATATTACTTTTGATGATTTAGCAACTCAAACTGCTATGACTTATCCAGAAACATATGCTAGAGATATTTCTGGTAAAGATATCAAACTTATCTTAGAAGATGTTGCAGATAACTTATTTAATGAAGATCCATTCTACCAACAAGGTGGAGATATGGTAAGAACGGGAGGAATCTCTTATAAAATTAACCCAACTGCTAAGATGGGTGAGAGAATTTCTAATATTACACTTACAAAAACTGGTGAAAAACTTGAAGCTTCTAAAAACTATAAAGTTGCTGGTTGGTCAACAGTTGGATCTAAATCTCCAGGTGAACCTGTATGGGAAACTGTAGAAACATATCTTCAAAATGTAAAACATATCGCTAACTTAAAAGTTGATACTCCTGATATCGTGGGTATCAAAGGGAATCCAGGTATTGTTGTATAAGACAAAAAGCATAAAGGAGACTTTATGCTTTTGTCAATTTAACAGTTTTTTGAGTGCAAGAAATTGTTAAGTTGAGAAAAAGGATAAAAATGTTTAAAAAAGTGTTATATCTTACGCTTCTACTATTAACTATTAATTTAAATGCTTCATATAATGAAGGTAAAAAAATCTTTGAGAATAAATGTTCTTCATGTCATGGAGAGTATATATCTATCAAAAATCTAAAAATTAACTTTTTTGAAAAAAACAATGAAATGTATAAATTAACAGTTCCTACTGTAAATATGTTGGCATATGCAATTATGGATAGTTCAAAAAGAATTGGTGATCCAGAAGATTCAGAAATGCAACAAATGGAAATAGAAGAGTATCTAAAAGGTTATTTGGAAGATCCAGATATTACTCAAACAATTTGTGATGACCAAATTGTAAAGTATTATGAAAAAAAGAAACCAATTATTATCTCTGATGATGAAGCAGCTCATTTAGCACAGTTTTTTATGGAGTATAAAAAAATGAGAGAAAAAGAGCATCCTGAAGTTATTAAGATTTTAAAGGGTGGATATGATGAATCTAAGATTTTAGCTCAAGCCAAAAAAGAGAATAAAAAACTAATAATATATGCAACATCAAATACGTGTTATTACTGTAAGAAAATGAAAAAAGAGGTTCTTGATTTAGATGATATTCAAAAAAGAATTAATGATGACTTTATCTTTTTAGAAGTGAATGTTGACTATGTAAAGCTTCCTTTTGAACTGAAAAAATATTTCAAAGGAATAACTCCAACATTTTTCTTTATGGATACAAACAAAAAACTTTTAAACTCTTATCCTGGAGCTTGGGTAAAAGATGATTTTATAACTATACTAAAGGAGAACAACAATGGTTAATAAAGGAAGAGTGTTAGGAACTTTTAGTGCAAGAAAAGGTCAAAGTGGACTTCCTCGACCAAAAGTAAATGAACTAAATATCATTAGTGACTTTGGAATTGAGTTTGATAGATTTGCTGGACAAGAAGAACATAAAGCAGTAATGGTTGTAGGAAAAATTGCTTATGATATTGCCAAAAAAAATAGTATGGATTTAGAGTATGGAAGTTTTGGTGAAAACATACTATTTGATTTTAATCCCCATGATTATGAAGTAGGGACTATTTTTAAAATTGGAAATTCTGTTTTAGAAATCACTGAAAAATGTACTATCTGTAATCATCTAAGTGTATTTGGTAAAAAACTACCATATTTAGTAAAAGATTGTAGGGGACTTTATTGTAAGGTTATTGAAGGTGGACATGTTGAAAAAGATATGGAAATTGAGATTTTAGAAAGTTGGGATAGTTCTAAACCCACAGCATCATAAAGGAATAAAAAGTGATAAAGAAAATAATATTAATTGCGCTATTAAGTATAGTAACTTTTGCAGAATCTACTTTTAGTGATCCTCAGCCAAGTTTTGATAATCCAAGAAAAGTTGTGATTCAACTATATGATTCAGAGTTAAAAAAAGTAAATCACAATCTAAGTACTATTTACAATATTTTAAAAGAGTATCCTAGCGAAACTCTAAAAGTTGTAGTTGTAGCATATGGAAATGGTGTTAGAGCACTAAAAAAAGATTATGATAAAAAGACACTTACAAGAATAGAATCTTTAATGGAATATGATGTTGAATTTATTGTATGTAAAAATACAATGGAAACAATGAAGTGGAAAGAGTCTGATTTTATTGAAGATGCATCTTATGTTCAAGCTGGAATTGTTGAGTTAATTGAGAGACAAATTGATGGATATATAGGAATTATTGCTTATTAAAAAGAAGTACTGTCGTACTTCTTTTTTTAATTTTAACTCTTACTCAAACTCCATTTGTTTAAATAAAGTTGCGATATTTTGTCTACCTAATTCTTTATAAGTATCTAAATGTTTATATTCAGACATATCAATGTTATAAGCATCATTTAATCCACCATCTTCATCTAATATCTCTTCAATTTTTCCTCTTAAATAAACAAGATAATCTTTTGTATATTTTGTAACAGTTTCCATATCTGTTGTATCACCATGACCAGGAACTACAATTTTTGCATCTAGTGCTGCAAATTTTTTCCAAGCTTCTAACCACTCTTGAGTTTCTGTGATTTCAAAAATTGGTAATAATCTATTGTTAAATGCTAAGTCTCCTGCAAAAATGATTTTTTCTTCTGGAAGCCATAATGAAATATCACTATGTTCATGGGCATATCCAAAGTATTTTGCTTCTACAACTTTCCCACCTAAATCAAACTTCATATCGTCTTTGAAAAATTTATCAGGCATAGTGAGAACTGTTCCATCAAACTTATCTTTAAGTGCTTTTTTTAGTCTATTAAAAACCCACTCTCCTTTTTCTTCAATTTCTTCTTTTACAATCTCTTGTGCTACGATAGTTGCACCTTGCTCTTTCCAATAATTAGAACCTAAAATTGCATGACCTTGTGAGTTTTCTAATAATACATATTTAACTGGTTTATCTGTGATTTTTTTAATCTCTTTATGAAAAGATTGTGCTAGTAAATAACTTGAACCTGCATTCCAAACTAGAACTGAATCTTTTCCAACAACAAATCCAAGATTGTTATTGTGTGCAGTTGACTCATACCAGTAAGGTGCAGTTATACCTATAGATGTATAAACACCATCAGACACTTTTTCAACTTTATTATAAAGTAATGAATCTGGGTACCTGTCAAGTGAACTATTTTTTAATCCAGCTTCTTGCCAACCTTTATAACTGTCTTTATACCAAATAACATTTTTATAACCCATGTCTTTTAATGTTTTTGCTGCTAGAGATGACCTGTTTCCATCATAACAAGAAACTATAATTTTTTCATCTTTTTTTGCATACTCTGCAATTAAAAATTCTAGTTTATCTCTTGATATATTTGTATAGTTATTTGTTTTTATATAACCACCATCTTTATTGATCTCATCTCTTGTCCTAACATCAATAATCTGTACATTAGGCTCTTTTTTTAGTAGTTCTACTAAGGCTTTAGTATCAATAGTATTTATTTCATTTTGTGCTTTTTGTAATAAATCTTTTACTTCTACTGCATTTACCATTGTAGCTGTTGATAGTGATAAACATAGTGCTGTAATTATTGATTTTTTATTAATCATTCTGCGCTCCTTAATTATAATAAAATATTATATGTTACAAAATCTTTAGTATTTATTATTTTTATAATTGTTTGGGGTGAAATATGTTGAAGTGTAACCTTTTTAGAGATATACTTTTTATATTAAATTATAAAAGGAAGCATTATGATTAGAAGAGTTTTTATATTTTTACTTTTTATTGTTTTATCAAATAGTTTATATGCTAAAAATATAAGCAAAAAAGAGTGTGCGCAAATGGGTGAAAACTTTATGTTTTCTTCAGAAGAGTGTATTGAGTTTTCTTCTTTTGAGGGGGATGATAATGAGCATATTATAGTTATAGTTCATGGAACATGGGATGAAGGAACTAATACTTTAGGAAGATATGAACCTTTTGCTGAAACTATGAATATGAATACAGACTTGACAACTATTGCAGTTTCTCTTCCTGGTTACTCAAACTCTTCGATGAATAAGATGAAAGCACTTTTTGATAAAACAGAAAAATATCAAGCTGGAAAAAAAGAGTATGTTGTTTTTTTAGGAAATCTAATAAAAGATTTAAAAAAGAAATACAATGCAAATAAAATCACTTTTATAGGTCATAGTGCAGGGGCTAGAATGGGAGCAACTCTTATGGGACTGGAACCAAGACTTATAGACAATATTGCTCTTGCAGGTGGTAGATATGAAGTTAGAGGTGAGAATAAAGATAAAAACTTAATTGCCTTAAAAGATGTGATTGAAAATGTAAATAAAGATGCTAAGTTTTTATTTATATATGGAACAGAAGATAAAATCTCAAAGCCAAAAGTTACAACGGAGTTTTTTACATTAGTTGAAAAAATGGGCTTAAATGCAAAGTTAATAAAAGTTGAGGGTGCAGCTCATATTGATTTGGATATGACAGATGAATCTATTGAAGCAATAACTTCAATGATAGAAGAATAAATAAAAATTGAAATTAGTAAGTAGGAAAGTTTATGGATAAAAAAAGGCAAATGGCATTTAACCTTAACAATTTTTTATTATCTATGTCTCAGGCATTAGATAGTGTTGAAAGTAGGGTTTGTAATACAAGTGAAAATCACTCAAAAAGAGTAGCTTATATAGCTTTGAAGTTAGCATTAGAATTCAATTATGAAAAAGAGTGGTTGTTTGATATTTGTGCATATTCATTGTGTCATAATATTGCACTTAATAAAACAAAAGAGATAAATAAAGAGTATTGTGAATTATCAAATGAATATGCAAATAAATTGCCTTTTGTAAGTGAAGAAAAAGATATCTTAAAATATCAATGTGAACACTATGATGGAAGTGGAATATATGGTTTAAAAGAGCATGAAATACCACTGTTTTCTCAGTTTATTTCTTTTGCAAATATTATCGATACTAAATTTGATTTAAGTAATAGTTGTATTGATAGTAGAAAAGAGGTTTTATCTTTTATGAAAAGTCAAGAGAATAAACTTTTTTCAACGGATATGCTAGAGTGTTTTGAAGAGTTTTCTTCTTCAACTAGTTTTTGGCTTGATTTACAAAATGAAAATGAAATGATGTCATTTATTTTTAATAAGCTTCAAGACTTTACATCAGCACTAGATTTTGAAGAGGTTTTAGAAATAACAAAAATATTCTCATCTCTTTTAGAAGATGAAACTGAACTTTTAAATTATAGTGAGAAATTAGCAGATTTTTATGAATTTGAGCACAAAGACAAACAAGTGTTTTTAATATCTACATCATTAAGTAAGTTAGGGAAGTTTTTTATAGATGAAACTATTCTGGATAAAAATGAATCATTAAGCAAAAGTGAATATGAGTTAATTAAATCTTACCCATATTATACAAAAAAAGTTCTAAGTAATATTATTGGTTTTGGTGATATTGTTAGTTTATCTTCAAGGGTTCAAGAAAGAATAGATGCTAAAGGCTATCCTTTTAATTATGAAGCAAAAGATCTATCCTTAAAACATAGACTTCTATGTGCTCTTGTAGTTTATAACTCTTTATTATCAAAGAAAAGTTATAGAGAAAAATATTCCCATGAAGAAGCTATAACTATTATGAATGAAATGGCAAGTAATGAAGAATTAGATAGTAGTATAGTAGCTGATATAGACAAAAACCTAAAGTAGAAAGCACTTGCTTTCTACTAGTAAAATTCTTTCAAATCTTTAAATAAAATATCTTATTTTAATATTATAAAAATCTATATTTTTGCTTTACCAAAATAGTGCTCTATTTTTTATGTAAAATTTAGGTATAATGTCAAATTTTAAAGAATATATATAATAAATGATAAAGAATATTAAAGGAATTTTATGAGTGAAAAAGTAGAGCTACTTTCCCCCGCAGGGAATTTAGAAAAACTAAAAATCGCAATCAATTATGGTGCTGATGCAGTATATGCAGGGGTTAGTCACTTTAGTTTAAGAATTAGAGCTGGTAAAGAGTTTACATTTGAAACATTTAAAGAAGGTATTGATTACGCTCACGCCAGAGGAAAAAAAGTTTATGCAACTATTAACGGATTCCCTTTTAACAACCAAATTGATTTATTAAAAAAACACATTGAGAAAATGGCAGAAGTAAAACCAGATGGTTTTATTGTTGCAGCTCCTGGTGTTGTAAAATTATGTAGAGAGATTGCACCTGATATTGATGTACACTTATCAACTCAAGCAAACGTTCTTAACTATCTTGATGCAAAAGTATATTGGGATTTAGGTGTTACTAGAATTGTTGTAGCTAGAGAAATCTCACTTAAGGATGTTAAAGAAATCAAAAAACACTTACCAGATATGGAAATTGAAATTTTTGTACATGGTTCTATGTGTTTTGCATACTCTGGTAGATGTTTAGTATCAGCAGTACAATCAGGTAGAGTGCCAAATAGAGGTTCTTGTGCAAATGACTGTAGATTTGAATATACATTATATGCAGAAAGCCAAAACCAAAATACTTTATTTAGATTAGAAGAAGAACCTGGTGTTGGAACTTATATCTTTAACTCAAAAGATATGAACTTAGCTTCACATATTAAAGAGATTATGGATTCTGGTGCAGTTGATTCTCTTAAAATTGAGGGTAGAACAAAATCACCATACTATGCAGCAGTTACTGCTAATACATATAGAGAAGCTATTGATGATTATTATGCTGGTGAGTTTAACCCTGATAAATATCAAGATGAACTAGCTACTACTAAAAACAGAGGGTTTACTGATGCTTATTTAGTACATAGACCATTTGAGAAGTGGACTACTCAAAATCACCAATATGCTTTATCAAAAGGTTCATATGAAGTAAGTGGACTTGTAACAGAAGATGAAGAACACTTCTTATGTAAATATAAAACATACCCAGGTGATGAGATTGAAATCTTTGCTCCAAGAGAAGCAGTTATTGAAGAGTGCGAAAATGAAATAGGTAAGATTTACAAAAAAGAAGATGGTAAGTTCTATATTTCATTTAAAAAGATTTTAACTGAAACAAATAAAGAATTAGAATCAGTTCATAGTGGTAATACGAATAAAATTCAATTACCAGGTAAATTACCATATTTAACTATGCTAAGAGTTGAAAATACTGAAGAAGCATAGTATTTAATAAGAAATGATATTTTTTAGAGTTACTCAAAATATTAATATAAAAACTACAGATGGGACTTTGGTTAAATACCTTAAATTCAAAGGCCCATCTAACCTTAATAATGAAACTGTATATATTACTACTGCAAACGATTTTGAAGATTTAAAAGAAGTATTTGTAAATGTTGATGAGGTTAAGTATCAAACAAGACTTTTAAAAGAGGAAAGAGTTAGAATGCTTGATGAATTCCCTCTTGAACTTGGTATCTCAAATAAAGACGAATATATCAAAGATTTTAACTATACAGAAGATGTAAAAAATAAAATAATCAATGATGAAGATGAAGCAAAATCTTTTTTACAATCAAATGAAAAAGTTGATTTATATAAACAACTAAAAGTAAAAAAAGAACAAATTAATGTAGCTATTATTGGTAGTTTAGGTAAAACTATTGGTGAAATGGTTGCTTCTTCAACTGCTCTTAGAATCTTATACAATAAACTAAAAGAAGTTTACTCTGTTGTAAAACTTGATTTATATTTAGAAGCTTCAAATAATACTTTTTACTCAAGAGATAGAGAAATTTATAAGAAGCAAAAGTTTATAAATTTTGTTTTTCCTTTAAGTATTACTTCTGCAAAACTTTGTACATATGATTACTTTATAGATTGTAGTAGCATAAGAACAAAATCTTCTTACTACAATGAATTAAACTTTGTAGATGCATGGTTATATAAATTTGGAATAGACTATAAAAAAATACCTGACCATGAAAAATATAATCAGTTAGATTTAGATGAGTTTGAACCAGATGAAAAACTAAAAGATAAAATAGAAAATGCAAAGTTAAAGGGTAAGTTATTACTTTTCCATCCTTATACTGCACAACTTGGAAATTCAATTCCTCAAGAAGTTGCTGTTGAATTACTAAAAAAGTTAATCAAAAAAGTTGATGACTATGTAATTGTGACAACAATAAGTGTAGATGGTAAAAATAGGGATAATGTAATTGATTTTTCTAAAGAATCTAACTCTTTTAATGACTTTACATATATTATTTCAAATATGGATGCAATTATTACAGCACAAACTGCTACCTTCCATATTGCAGATGCATTTATGATTCCAACTGTAGCTATTTTCACTCACTCTGATATAGATAGAAAAATAAAGTATTATAACTATGTAAAAGCTATTGAAATAGAGGATAAATCAAAGAACTTATCAAAGTTTGTTTTTGAAAATGATGCTTTGACATTTTATAAATTCGACTCTTGGAATGAACTAAAAATTTCTAAGATTATGAAATTATTAGAAAGTTTTTGATATAATCTTGCGTTTTTAAATTAAGGATTGAGATGAATTTTGTATCTATTTTAATGAATAGCAAATCTGACATTGAGATTATGAAGCAGTGTACGGAAACTTTTGAAAAGTTTAACGTGAAATATGAGATTACTATCTCCTGCGAGCATAAATCACTGGATGAAACAAAGCAATACGTTAAAGATGCAGAAGAAAAAGGTGCAGTTGCATTTATTGTCGCTACTGGTGTAGAGGCTCAATTAGTTGAAACTGTTGCTTCAACTACTACAAAACCTACTATTGGGGTTGAAGAAATAAATGTAATTAAATCTACTGTTCAAACACCAATTGGTTTACCTGTTGGTTCAGTTTCTTTAGGGAAAACTGGTTCAGTTAATGTAGCTTATTTTGCAATGCAAATATTAGCGCTTTCAAATAAAGAGCTAGCTATAAAATTAAAAGAAGATAGAATTGTTCAATCTAAAAAAGTAGAGAGTGATTCTTTTGAAATTGAAGTAATTTAATAATTACGAAGCCAATAGCATTATTCGTTTTACCAAAGTGTAAATACTATAAGCAGGCAAAAGTCTACTTATAAATCTAAAAGATCAGATACAGTTTAATTGATGTATCAAAAAACAAAAAAGCATTGAAGATTGTCAAAAGCATGGATGTAATCAACTCCTATTATTTATAGGTAATAGTTGGATCTGTGGTTTTGATAAAAAAAATAAATAAAGAACTAGGAATTAAATAGATGGTTACGTTTTCACAGATTCTATTAAAATTACAAGAATTTTGGGCTAAACAAGGGTGTAATATTGTTCAACCTTATGATACTCCAGCTGGTGCTGGTACATTTCACCCTGCAACTCTTCTTAGAAGTTTAGATTCTACTCCATGGTCTACAGCGTATGTAGCTCCTAGTAGAAGACCAACTGATGGAAGATATGGTGAAAACCCAAATAGACTTGGAGCATACTATCAGTTTCAAACATTGATTAAACCAAGTCCAGATAATATTCAAGATTTATATTTACAATCTTTAGAGTATTTAGGATTAGATTTATCTAAACATGATATCAGATTCGTAGAAGATAACTGGGAATCTCCAACTCTTGGAGCATGGGGACTTGGTTGGGAAGTATGGCTTGATGGTATGGAAGTTACTCAGTTTACTTACTTCCAACAAGTTGGTGGTCTTGCTTGTGATCCTGTTGCAGTTGAGATTACTTACGGTACTGAAAGACTTGCAATGTACTTACAAGGTGTTGATTCTGTATTTGATATTGTATGGAATGAAAATGAGTTCGGAACTACTACTTATGCTGACGTTCACAAAGAAGGGGAATATGAATTCTCTAAATATAACTTTGAAGTAGCTAATACTGATATGTTATTTAGACACTTTGATGATGCATTTAATGAGTGTAAGTCTTGTTTAGAAGCTGGACTTCCTTTACCTGCATATGACCAGTGTATGATTGCTTCTCATGCATTTAATACTTTAGATGCAAGAAAAGCTATCTCTGTAACGGAAAGACAAAACTATATCTTAAAAGTTAGAGAATTAGCTCAAGGGTGTGCTGTTTTATATAAAGAGCAAGAGGTTCAAAGATTACAAAAAGTTGGAAGTGCGTCAGCAGAAAAAGCTTTAGCTAATCTAAAAGAGACTAACCCAGATTTATTTAAATAAGGTTAAAAAGTGAAAGTTCAAGAAATATATAATGTTTTAAATGAATTATCGCCATTTGAGCTTCAAGAGAAGTGGGATAATGCTGGACTTCTTGTGGGAAGCATGGATGATGAAATTGAGAATATTTATATAAGTATTGACTTAGATGAGGAACTAGTTGATGAAGCTTCAGCGAACTCTTTGATTATTACTCATCACCCTTTAATTTTTTCAGGTTTAAAAAGAGTTAATTATGATTCATACTCTACTAAACTTTTGAAAAAATTAATTAAAAAAGATATTGCATTAATTTCAATGCATACAAATATCGATAAAACTCACTTAAATGTATATGTTGCTGAACAAATTTTAGGTTTAAAAGTTTTAAATCAAAATGAGTTTATTTCATACGCAAATGTAGATATGAGTTTTAATGACTTAGTAAAAGATATTTCATCTAAACTAGGTTTAAAAACTACAAAAGCAGTACAGTGTCATGAGCACATTAAAAATGTTGCGATTGTAACGGGTTCAGGAATGTCTTTAATTGGTGATGTAAAAGCTGATTGTTTCTTAACTGGTGATATTAAATATCACGATGCAATGGAAGCAAAGGCTAGGGGAATTTCATTAATTGACATAAGACATTATGAGAGTGAAAGATATTTTTCTACATTAGTAGAAGGGCTTCTTTCAGAATATTTGAAAAAAAATGAATTAAAAGCTATAATAACAGCTTCAAAAAATCCATTTAAGTTTTTTATAGAAGGAGAAACTATTGAATAAGTACTTAGAGGACTTGATTAAATTATCAAAGTTTGATACATCAATTAGTATGTTTGAGCCAAAAATTGAAAATGAAAAAGCAAAATTGGCTACATTTATCGAAACAGCAGAATCAATCAAAAAATCAATTAATGATATCTATTTAGAGATTGACGAAATCAAATCTAAAAGAACAAAAAACAATATTCACTTAGCAGAGTTAAAAACTAAGTTAGATGATATTGCAAAGAAAAACAAAGATATCCAAACTGAAAAAGAATTAAAAGCTTTACAGTTAGAAGAAGAGATTGCAAAAGAGCAAATTACTTTCGCTAATGAAGAAATTGAAAGATTAGATACTTTAGCATCTGCTAAAGAAGAAGAACTAAAAGAACTTCAAGAAAAATTAGCTGAAGAAGAAGAAGCAATTAAAGATATTCAAGTTGCTGTTGATAATACAATTGAAGAAATCAATAAAGAAAGAAACGTTGTATATCAAGAAAGAAGTGAGTTATTAGAGAAATTTGATAATAAAGTTTTAACTTTCTATGAAAAAATTAAAAGATGGGCAAAAGATTCAGCTGTAGTTCCTGTAAAAAAACAAGCATGTTATGGATGTTTTATGAAAATCAACGATAAAACATACGCTGAAGTAATTAAATCTGAAGAGATTATTAACTGTCCACACTGTGGAAGAATTCTTTACAAAGAAGAAGAAACTGAAGAGGCTTAATCTTGAGCCTTTTTAGTATATTTTATTACATCCTTGCATCTGTAGTCTATATACTAGCTATTCCGTATTTACTATACAAATCTAGAAGTTCAAAATATAAAATTGCTATCCCTTCAAAATTCTTTTTGAAGAATAATCCATCATTTGAAAATAGTGGTGTTTGGTTTCACTCATGTTCAATGGGAGAAACAAAAGCTATTAAACCTTTAATTGATGAGTTTATAGATGAAGCTAATGTCTCTGTAATTACAAATACAGGTTTTGAAGAGGCTTCAAAAATTACAAAAAACTCTAGGTATTTGCCTTTTGAAATATTTTTACCATTTTGGGTAAAAAAACAAAAAGTACTTGTAGTAATGGAAGCTGAACTTTGGTATATGCTTTTTTTATGTGCAAGAAAAAATGGTGCTAAGACATTTTTGATTAATGCAAGAATTTCTGATAAGTCTTACAACTCTTATAAGAGATTTGCATTTTTTTATAAAAAGATCTTTAAAAATATTGATAAAGTTTTTGCACAAAGTGAAGTGGATAAACAAAGATTGCAAGAGTTAGGTGCAATAAATGTGGAAGTTATAGGTAATATTAAATTAGCACAACTTCCAAAAGTAAAAAATGAGTTTAATAAACCTACTGGTATTGTAATAACAGCAGGTAGTACTCATGAAAAAGAAGAAGAGTTAATATTAAACTCTTATAAAAAAGAGCATGGTAAATTAATCATTGTTCCAAGACATCCAGAAAGATTTGATAAGGTAGATTCTCTTATAAGAGAGTTCGCTTCTAAAAACAATCTTTCATATCACAGATACTCAAATGAAGAACATTTTGATTCAAATATTGTTTTAGTTGACAAGATGGGTATATTAAATGATGTCTTTGCAATTTCAGATGTGGTAATTTTAGGTGGGGCTTTTGAGAAAATTGGAGGTCATAATCCAGTTGAACCAGCTTTTTTTGGATGTAAGTTAATTAGTGGTAAAAATATATTTAATCAAAAACCACTATTTGAGTGTGTTAGTAACTATTATTTGATTGAGAATAATGAACTAGGACAATATTTAGACAAAATCGATGAATTAAAAAAACCGGCTTTAACTAAGGCTGGTTCTTTTGACCCTATTATAAAGGAAATAAATGGCAGCATATGATAAAGCTTATAAAGTATTAGCTAAACAAGAGAATATCTCTAACTCTAAAGCAAAAGAGTTAATTGACAAAGGTTTAGTTAGAGCCGGTGGAAAGAAAGTAATGATTGCAAGAGGTGAAATTAGTACTACTACTAAATTCTCTGTAAAAGAAGTTGCACAAATAAAAGTGATTTTTCAAGATGATGATATTTTAGTTGTAGATAAACCTGCATTTATGACAGCTGATGAAGTTGCAAGAAAATATAAAGATGCAATTTTATTAAATAGACTTGATAAAGAAACATCTGGTGTAATGATGTTTGCAAAAAATGAAGAGTTTAGAAGAAAAGCAATTAAAGAGTTTGCTGAAAACAGAGTATATAAGGAGTACGTAGCAATCGTAGATGGTAAAGTAATTGATGAAATCGTTATTGATAAACCAATCATGACAACTAAAGAAAGAGGTCACGCTAAATCTAAGATTGATAGAAAAGGTAAACCTGCAAAATCTACTGTATATCCAATGCTAGTTGAAGGTAATAAATCAAAAGTAAAAGTAGTGATTGAAACAGGGAGAACTCACCAAATTAGAGTTCACCTAAATAATGTTGGATTCCCAATTATTGGTGATTCATTATATGGGAAACCAGCTGCTAATATTAATAGAGTATTATTACACTCAAAAGTTACTAGAATTTTTGATTATGAATTCGAAGCAAAAGAGCCAAGAGAATTCAAAGTATATGAATTTAATTAAAATTTAAGCTATATAAATATTATTTAAATATAACAAATCCCTTAAAATAGGGATTTGTTAAACTTCTCTCAAAAAACATAAAATTAAATTTAACTTAATTTTTACATCATTTAAACTTCATTAAAGTTAATAGAAAGTATAATCCACAAAATTTAAATCGTGGAGTAGAGTTTTGTTTGATTCATTAACAGGTTCAATAAAAAATGCAGTAAATAAAATAAGACATAAAGATGATGTTGCCTCACTTAAAAAAGCAACAACAGAGTTAAAAAAGTCTTTATTAAAAGCTGACGTTCACCATAAAACAACAAAAGCATTAGTAACTGCAGTTGAATTAGAAACTAAGAAAAATGGAATTGGTCAAGATTCGTTCTTAAACGCATTAAAAAATGAATTAACTACTCTTTTAACAACTGAGGGTAACCAAGGGTTTGTATACTCAAATACTCCTCCAACAACGATCTTAATGACAGGATTACAAGGTTCTGGTAAAACTACTACTACTGGTAAATTAGCAAGTTATTTAAAACTTAGAAAGAAAAAAGTTTTAATAGCAGCAGCCGATTTACAAAGACTTGCAGCAGTTGAGCAATTAAAACAAATTGGTGCTCAAATTGAAGTAGATATTTTCTTTGATGATGAAGAAAAAGATCCAATCAAAATTGCAACTGCAGCAAAGCAAAAAGCTACTAAAGAACATTATGATGTATTATTAGTGGATACAGCTGGTAGACTTGCAATTGATGAAGAATTAATGAAACAATTAGAAGATGTTAGAAATGCAGTTCAACCTGATGAAATCTTCTATGTTGCTGATTCATTAACTGGTCACGATGCAACTAAAACTGCTACATCATTCAAAGAACAAATTGGTATTGATGGTGTTATCCTTTCTAAATATGATGGTGATACTAAAGGTGGGGTTGCTTTATCAATTGCTGATCAAGTTGGAGTTCCATTAAGATTTATTGGTATTGGTGAAAAAATGCCAGACCTTGAAGTATTTATCCCTGATAGAATTGTATCTAGATTAATGGGTGCAGGGGATATCGAAGGTTTAGCGGAGAAAACTTCAGCTGTTATTGATGAGAAAAAAGCAAAAGAAGTAACTAAGAAAATCAAAAAAGGTGAATTCAACTTTAATGACTTCTTAGATCAATTAGCAATGATGTCAAAACTTGGTTCTATGAAATCAATCATTGGAATGATTCCAGGTCTTTCACAAATGGCAGGACCATTAAAAGATATGGATTTTGAAAACTCTGATGAGATTAAAAGAATTAAAGCATTAATAGGTTCAATGACTCCAAAAGAGAGAGAACAACCAAGTTTAATGAACCCTTCTAGAAAAAGAAGAATTGCAAAAGGTTCTGGTTTAACAGAAATGCAAGTTAATAAAATTTTAAAACAGTTTAAAAACGCTTCAAAAATGGCTAAGAAACTTTCATCAAAAGGTGGAATGAAAGGTCTTCAAAATATGATGTCTCAAATGGGACCAGGTGGAATGCCAAAGATTCCTAGATAATAGGAATCTTAAACTAAATAGTATTGAATTGTGAACTTTTGGAGTTTAGAATTCAATACTATAAATATTAAACAAATTAAAGGAAAAAAATATGACAGTAATTAGATTAACAAGAATGGGTAGAAACAAGAAACCATTTTACAGAATCGTTGTAACAGACTCAAGAAAAAGAAGAGATTCAGGTTGGATTGAATCAATTGGTTACTACAACCCAGTTGTTGAGCCAAAAGTATTAAAAATTGATGAAGAAAGATACAACTATTGGTTAAGCGTTGGTGCTAAGCCATCTGAAAAAGTTAAAAAATTAGCTTCTAAATAATTAGTATAAAGATATATTATGATTACTAAATTTATAGAAAACTATGCAAAACTTATTGTTAGTGAACCTAACGATGTAGAGGTTACAAAAGAGATTGTTGACGATACTTTTGCACAAATCACTATTGTAGCAAATAGTTGTGATATTGGTAAACTAATAGGTAAAAATGGAAATATGATTAATGCATTAAAAACTATGGCAAATGGTTGTAAAGCAAAAGATGGTATTTCTTATAAAATTCAAGTTGTGGCGAAATAGTAGACTATGAATAGTAATAATATATATGTAGCAAAACTTGGGAAAACAGTAGGTTTAAAAGGTCATGTAAGACTTATTATAGACTCTGATTTCCCAGAGCAATTCAAAAAAGGCGCAAGCTTTACTACAAGCAAAAAACTTACACTTAAAATCAAAGAGTACAATGCAAATAGAGAAATTGTACAGTTTGAAAACTACGAAGATGTAGATTTAGCTAAAAGACTTACTAATCAAGAACTTTTTGCATCACTACAACAAACAAGAGATAATTGTCACTTAGATGAGAATGAATTCTTTTGGTTTGATTTAGTTGATTGTACTGTTTTTGAAGATGGTTTAAAGCTTGGTGTTGTAAAAGATATTCATAGGTATCCAACTAGTGATTATTTAGAAATTGCAACTGATAGTGAATTAGTTAAAAAAGAACTTCCAAAAACATTTTTAATACCACATTTATTTGATACTTACATTATGGATGTAGATGTAGAAAATAAGATAATAAGTGTTAGAGATGCTTATGCAATTTTAGAAAACTCATAGAAGTTTTCTAATAATTACATCTTTTATTAAACTCTTCTTTTGTTAACTCAACTTCATATGAGTTTTCAAATTTATTTTCAATTAGCTTATTATATAAACTTGATCTAGATTCCATAGAATCAAATGGACCAAAATAGATTTCAATATTATTTGAATCATCTCTACAAAGTTTTACATCTGATGAAATAGAAATAATTGAATCAAGATAGTCTTTATATAAATTACCTTTTATTTTTGCCACGTTAATAAGTAATAAGAACGGGCTCTCTTCATCATTTTGCATTTTTGAAGCCTGAGTATTGTCTTCTTGTTCTTTTTGCATATTTGGCATATTATTATCATTCTTAGCCATATCATTTTGCATCATACTATTTTCATCAGTATTTACATTTGGCATAAATGGCTTCTCTTCTTTTTTATCCATTGCCATTTCTTGATTTCTTTTATTGATTTCAGCTAAGATTTTTTCTTCTGTTTGAGATTCAATAGCTTCTCTTTGTTTGATCATTTCTTCTTTTAAAAGTAATGCTTCTTCTCTTAAATCATCAAGTATTTGTTTTTGTTTATTAAGCTCATCTTGTTTTGCTTTTAGAGTCTCTCTTTCTTTTAAAAGGTTCTCTTCTGCTTTTGCTAGTTTCTCTTCTTCTTGAGCTAATGCAGCTTGTTGTTTTTTCTTTTCTTCTTCAAGAAGTTTTTTCTCTTCTTCAAGCTTTTTAATTCTTTCTTCTTCTTGTTGCTCTTTTATCGATTTATTAGTAAGTTCTGCTAATTGTTTATTTAGATTTTTAGTATTAATATCTTTTAGTGAGAATTTAGGTTCTTCTTTTTCAATAACTTTTTGAACCTTGTCTTTTTTATCCATCATAGGCTTTTCTTGTTCTGGAGCATCAAAGAAACCTGTGAAATATAAAATAACTCCTGTTATTAAAACTAATCCTAATAGTCCAATAACACCAAAAAGGGCAAGTTTTAAAATATTAGGCTTTTTCTTTTTTACAAACTCAGGATTTTCTTCTATAATTTGTTCAGTAGAATCAGCAGCACCATCTTCTTTTTTTTCACCATCACTTGCTTCTTCTTGTACAGATAGTTCCTCGTTTATAGTTTCTTCACTTAATTCTAAACTGTCCTCTTTGTTTTCTTCTGCCATTACTCACTCTTTTTTTGGTTTTCTCTTTTTTCTTTTTGCTTAGCTAAGATTTTCTCTTTGTTTTTTAAATAGTATTGTTTTCTATACTCTCTTAGCTCTTCTTTTTTCTTTTCTCTATACTCTTTATCGTATTCAAGTCTTTTTTCTTTATTCTCTTCGTAATACTCTTTTTTCTTGTTTTTGTATTCGTTGATTTTTGCAACAATTAGTTCTTTTCTATCATCAACGTGAGCTTTTTGTGCTTTTGCAATCTCTTTTATTTTTGCAGAAAAGTTAAAGTCATTTAACTCTGCTTCATAATCGATTACTTTTTTCTCGGTCTTCTTTTTTTTAGCTTTATTTTTTAAGTAGTATTCTCTTTTTTTCTTCTTATGAGCTAAAAAATTTTCTTCACGAAGTTTTTTTAAATCATTTAAATCCATGCCTTAGCTAACTAGTCCTATCTTTTTAATCTATTTACTGTATCTAGCATTGTATCAGTTGTTGTGATTGCTTTAGAGTTGGCTTCATAAGCTCTTTGTGCTGTAATTAAATCAACCATTTCATTAACTAATTTAACGTTTGATAACTCAATCATACCTTGTCTTGTATTACCAAATTGGGCAGTAGTTGGATTTCCAGTTTGAGCAGCGCCAGAAGCTTCAGTTTCCCTGTATAGAGATTCTCCCATTGGTGAAAGACCAGCAGGGTTAATAAAGTCTGCTAGCTCTATTCTTCCAAGATTTACAACTGCCTCTGTTTGTGGGTCAGTTGCTGTTACTGTACCATCTTTAGCAATAGTAAGTTTAACTACATTATCAGGAACTACAATTTGAGGTGATAATTCATAACCATTACCATTTACAATTGTTCCTTCAGAATTTAATTTAAATGTACCATTTCTTGAATAGGCAGTTTCACCATTTGGTAGAGTGATTTGGAAAAACCCTTTTCCTTCAATAGCTATATCTAAAGGGTTTGAAGTTAATTTTAAATCACCTTCATTGAAGTTTTTTTGAATACCAGAGATTCTAACCCCTAGACCAACGTCAATTCCAGTTGGATTAGTTGTAGTTTCTGATGTTTGACCAGCAGTATAGTTTAATGTTTCATACATCAAGTCTTGGAACTCTGCTCTATCTTGTTTAAACCCCGTAGAGTTAACGTTTGCGATATTATTTGAAGTTACGTCAATTTGATGTTGCATTGAGTTCATACCCGTTGCAGCTGTATATAAACCTCTGATCATGAAGTATTCCTTTAGATTTTTAGATGAATAATTATTATATTTCAAGAACAATTAAAACTAGATAAATTTATCTTATTATTTTTTTGAGATATTAAGTATATATTTAAAACAAATTATATATAATGATAGTTATTTGAAATTAATATTATTACAAAGGGTTAGATAATGAGAATTCTAATAGTTGATGATAGTTCTACAATGAGAAGAATTATCGGAAATGTTGTAATGCAACTTGGATTTGCAAAAGATGATTTTGATGAGGCAGAAGATGGCGTAAAAGCTTGGAAACTTCTTTGTGAATCTCATTATGATGTAATTTTAACAGACTGGAACATGCCTAATATGAATGGTCTTGATTTAGTTAAGAAAATTAGATCTGAAGGAGCCCACCAAAAAACTCCAATTATTATGATTACTACTGAAGGTGGTAAAAGTGAAGTTATTACTGCACTAAAAGCAGGAGTTAATAATTATATTGTAAAACCATTTAATGCTGAAGTTTTAAAAGAAAAACTTGACGGGGTATTAAAAAAATAATAATAAGATAAGGCATTTACTATGAGTATGAGTCAAGAAGAAATTGAAGCATTAATGAATGGTTTAGATATTGCTGATGATTCAAGCGATACACCAGCAGCCCCAGAAGAAGACAATGCTACAGTTAGTACTGAAGAAATCGATGAACTTATTTCAAGCACAGAAATTGATGATGTTGTTGAAACACCAGCTGCAATAGAAGAAGTTTCAATACCAGAATTAGAAGAACCTGCTGCTGTAATTGAAGAAGAACCAAGTTTAGATTCAAATGAAGTAGTAAGCAATGATGATATTGACGATTTATTAAAAGGTTTAGAAGAAACATCGAGCCCTGCTGAAGAAATAGATATAGATAATTTTGATGATGTATTATCAGACATTGATGGTATTGTAGAGTCTACTCCTACTATTGAAGAACCTGTAAGTACTCCATCAATTGATTTTGAATCTGATATTGATGAACAACAAGCATCTTTAAGTGATAAAGATAAAGATGAAATAGTTAAAGACTGGACAGATTCTAAAATAAATGAAGGGGTAATCCCTTTACCAGCTGAAAAAGATACAAAAGTTGTAAATCAACTTAATCAAGTTGCAAATGACTCTGAAGAAAAAGTTGGTCAAATTTTTGATGTTTTAAGTTTAGGTTTAGACAATAACAATGAGTTTAGAAATAAACTATCTGAAATAGAATCATTTATGGCTTCAGAAGCAAAACTTTTAAATTCATTAAATAGTAAATTCCCAAATATTAATGTTTTTCAAGAACATGTAAATAAAATTGAAAGTGTAAATGAAAGTATAGCTGCTATTAAAAATACAATGAATGAAGAAGATATGAAAATCTTTGAAGCAATGGAATTAATGCAGTTTAATGATATTAATAGACAAAAAATTGAAAGAGTTATGGCTGTCATTAGAAAATTATCACTGTATCTAAACAATTTATTTGAAGATGATGGTGAAAATAAAGATATTGCTGTTGCAAAACATATCCATGGTGATAGTAATGATGATTTAATTGGTGATGATTTAGATAAATTAATCGCTGAATTTGGAAACTAAAAGGTAAATTATGAATCAAGGTACATATCCTCTTGCTGCATCTATGATCAATCAGGTTAATAGATTAGATCAAATAAGTAATAATTTAGCAAATATTAATACTGCAGGATTTAAAGAAGAAGGTACTACGGAAACAACGTTTAATTACTATCTTGAGAGAATGCAAAATGAAGGAAAAACTCCTACTAAAGCAAATATAGTAACGAATAATATTCCAAAAATCGATTCAAAATTTATTAATGGAGAAATGGGACCTATTACTCCAACTGGAAATAACTTAGATTTTGCATTAAAGCAACCAGATACTTTTTTTAAACTACAAGATAAAAATGGTGATATTGTTTATACGAGAGATGGCGGATTTAAAATTATGGATGGGTTTTTAGTAGACTCAAATGGAAACAATATATTAAATCCAGACAATGAACCAATTGTTGCAGAGGGAAATTTTGCTCAAAACATTGGAGTTGTTCAATCGCCTTTTTCAAATATGCAAAAAGTTGGTAATAACACATATAGAATGATCGATCAAAATAATAGACAAATTTTTGAAAATACTGATGATTTAATATCTCAAGGTTTTATTGAAAGATCTAATGTAAATTCAGTAACTGCAATGGTTCAATTAATAGATGCTCATAGAAGATTTGAACAGTCTCAAAAAGCAGTTACAACTATAGATGACATAAATGCAAAAGTAATAGATAAAATAGGGAATAACACTAGATAATGGAAGCAAGTAGCGTATCACATACTCTTTTTAATCAATTAAATTTCAGAGGTGAAAGACAAAAAGTAATATCAAGTAATATTGCTAATATCAATACACCAAATTACAAAACAAAAGATTTAGTTTTTGAACATGAATTAGATAAAGTAAAAGAACCAAGATTACAATTAGCACAAACTAGTGGTGCACATTTTGCTAATGTTGGAGCTAATACTAATATCCCAAACCCTAGATTAATTCAGGTTCAAGGACTAGAAGAACAAAACGACGGTAATAACGTTAACCTTGACACACAAATGAGTGAAATGTCAAAAAATAAAGTAATCTTTGATGCTTTACAATCTTCAATAAAAAAGGATTCAAGACTATTTAGATCAGTTATTGAATCATCGGCTAAAAATTAATTAGGATAACTGTATAAATGGATCAACTTTTAAAATTTGTAAATAACTTAAATGCTGCACAAAGAGCAGTAATTATTGGGGGATTTTCCCTATTATTTATTCTTTTGATTGGTCTTTTAGTTTATTCTAATATAAAAGCGGAAGATAAAAAACTAAATTACACAATCGCCTCAAACTTAACAAAGTCTCAAGTAATGCTAGCTAGTGATGAATTAGAAGCTTCTGGAATAGATTTTGCAGTTGTAGGTTCAGGAAATAATCTTACTTTAAAAACATCAAAACAATTTATTAATATTGCAAAAATCAAACTTGTTACAAGTGAAGCTGCTACTTCAAAGCACGTAGGTTGGGAGATTTTTGAAAAATCTTCATTAGGTACTACAAATTTTGAAAATAAAGTTAAATATCTAAGAGCATTAGAGGGAGAACTTTCACGGTCTTTAGAGTCTTTAACTGGTGTATTAAGAGCAAGTGTAAAGATTGCAATTCCTAAAGACACTATTTTTACTGAGAGAAAAAGTGAACCCACAGCATCAGCTGTATTATCTTTAAAGCCAGGAATTTTTTTAACTCAAAAGCAAATTGACGGTATTAAAAACTTTATTGCTTCTGCTGTTTCTGATCTAAAAGAAGAGAATATTCAATTAATTGATCAAGATGGTAGTTTATTACAGAAATCACCAGATGATATGGCAAGTCAAAAATCATTTTCTCAAAATAAATATAAACAAAAACTAGAAGATGATTACGAAAAAAAGATTGTAGAAGTTTTAGAACCTTTTGTTGGTGCAGGAAGAGTAGTTGCTAGAGTAACAGTAGCTCTTGATTTTATTATGCAAGATATTCAAGAAGAAATCTATGAACCAGAAGGAACAATTAGAGCACAACAAGTTATAGAAAATACTTCTTCTTCAACTGGAACTGGAAATGCGGCTGGTGGAGTTGCTGGAGTTGATAATAATATTCAAACACCAGGGGCTGGTTCTGGAAGTGGAAATAGTTCTTCAAATAGTGAAGGTACTAATACAGTAACAAACTATGAAATTTCAAAAAAGATAATTAAACAAAAAGATAATAACTATTCAAGAATTAAAAGAATAACAGCTGGTGTATCTTTTGATTCTTCTGTGTTAAAAGATGTAGAAGATAAAGATGAATTTTTAAGATCTATTGAATCAATTGTTCAAGATACTATTGGATATGAATTAAAAAGAGGAGATAAGGTAACTGTTAGAAGCTTTAAATTCTTAGGTGTTCAGCCAATTGGTTCAATTGCTCAAAAAGTTGATGAAAATGGAAATGTTATAGTTGAAGGAGCAGAATCATCTCCTGTTGATACTTTAGCTATGGTAAAATCAATTTTAAAAGAGTTTAGTGAATACTTCCAATATTTAATTGCAGCAATATTACTATTTGTTTTCTACAAGAAATTTATTGTTAACCACGAAGTTGTAATTTTAGGGGATAAAAGTAAAACAAAAGCTGGTGAAAATGGTGATGAAGGCCTAGTAGATGAAATGCTTTCTGGTTATGAAGATAGCTTTGATTCACAAGCTGCACAAGGTAGATTAAAAAGTAAAGTAAAGAGTCAGATTCTAAATAATATTGAAGGTTTAGATGAAGAATCAGCGGCTAAATATGAAGTTTTAATTGAAGAACTTGATAAAGAAATAAATAATAACCCAAATGAAATAGCAAAAATGGTAGAATTGCTATTAGCTGAGGGTGACGATAATTTTAAATAGGTAAATAATAATGTCTGATAATAATGATTTCCATGAAGTTCTAAAGGGAATGTCAATGCTTGACAAAGTTGCAAGATTCTTTGTCTTGATTGGAGAAGAATCAACAGTTAAGATTTTTCAACATTTACCTAAAAATGTAGTAGAGGATATTTCTACTGCAATTACACAAATTAATTCAATTGATAAAGATACATCATTAGCTGTTCTTGAAGAGTTTCACTTATATACTAGATCAAAAGCATTTATTAGTTCTGGTGGATATGATTTTGCTAGAGATATTTTATATAAATCACTTGGTAAAGGTGAAGCTGATGAAGTATTAGCAAAACTTTCTAGATTAAAGCTTGCTGCTCAATCTTTTGCTTACTTAGATGCAATTAATCCAAAGCAATTATCAGACTTTATTAAAGATGAATCACCCCATACAATTGCAGTTATTTTATCCCATATGGAAGCTCCTAAATCAGCTGAAGTATTAATGCAACTTGATGAAGAAGTTAGAGTAAAAGTAACTATGCAAATGGCAACAATCAAAGACGTTTCACCAGATGTTGTAAGAACAATTTCTGTAGTATTAGAGAAGAAATTAGAGTCTCTATTATCATCTATTGTTGATGTTGGTGGTGTTAAAGTTGTTGCTGATATGTTAAATAGACTTGGACCAAAATCACAAGATATTCTTAAGAACATCAATGGTGTTGATACATCATTAGCAACTAAAATTAAAGAAAATATGTTCGTATTTGAAGATTTATTAAATTTAGATACTGAATATGTAATGAAAGTATTGCAAAATGTTGATACTGGTGACGTAGCAGTTGCAATGAAGAATGCTACTGAAGAGGATATGGAAAAAGTTACTGGTGCTATGTCTCAAAGAGCTAGAGATAGATTTAAAGAAGAGTTTGAAATGCTTAACAAAGTTAAGATTAAAGACATCGAAGCTGCTCAAAGAAAAATGCTTGATGTAGCACAGAAAATGATTGAAGATGGTGTAATTGATAGAGAAATGGATGAATAATGGCAAGTAATAATGTACACTCAAATGCTAAAGTTGTTGGCGCTAATGATTCTGTTCAAAAGTATGAATTAGGTAATTTTATTAATAATAATGCTGCACCAGTTCAACAAGAAGCTCCACCTCAAGCTCCTGTATTAGATACAAGAGAAATTAATGGAAATACTGATCCTTTATTAACTGAAGTTAGAAATTTAGCTGCTCAAATGGGACAAATAAACTCAAGAATTGCAAATATCGAAAATGGTGGTGTTCAGGCTAAAGATATTGATGCACAAGTTGTGCAAGCAATTAAAGACTTAAAACACTATGCTGCATTTTTTGAACAAGCTACTTTTCAAATGGAAGCTAAACTATTAAAAACTTCTATTTCAATTGCACAAAAAATTATTAGTATTGAAGTTGGTGAAAACTCTGCAAAAATTGCTAAACAAACAATTACTCATTTATTGGATAAAATTAAAACAGCATCTAAGGTGCAAATACATTTAAATCCAAAAGACTATGAAATCCTTAAAAATGATCTTAATTTAGAACCATTTATTGAACTTAAACATGATGCAAATGTTGCTGCTGGTGGAGTAGTAATCGCAAGTGACTTAGGTAACTTTGATGGTAATATTGAAGCAAAAGTAGCTTCAATGCTTGAAACTCTTGATACCGTAATCTAATTATAATCAAATAACTTATCACAATTATCAAATTTTATGCTATAATGAAGCAGTATAGTACAATCTTAGTAAAAAAGTATAGTAATGGAAATTAGTGAAAGAGATTATGATATATTAGTTGACACAGAAATCACTGTAGATGTAATGCTGGGTAATTCAGACATTACTATTGGTGAGTTTTTGAAGTTAAGTGATGGAGATATCATTTCTTTAAATAAAATTGCAGGTTCTGGTGGTGATATTTACGTAAACCAAAGAATTGTTGGAACAGGCGATATAATTGTAATAGATGACAAACTAGCAGTTAGGGTTCAAGATGCAATGGATTCTGACAATGTAGTTAGATACTTCTTTGAAGAGAATATAGGAGTTTAAAATGGCAGTAACAGAGACTATTCAAACAAATACAAGTACAGGTGTAGATGGAAATTCTTATACTACATCAGTTAGTAATGACCAATTAACAAATGATGACTTTTTAAAATTAATGATTCAAGAGTTAAAACTTCAGGATCCTACAAAACCTATGGATTCAAAACAAATGCTTTCAACTCAAATGCAGATGTCTACAATTAATACTAACCAAGAGATGGTTTCAGCTATGAAATCACTTCAAACTTCATTTACACAAACAGCACTTTCTGGTGCGGCAAATGTAATTGGAAGAAACGTTGAAGATGGTAATATTGGTGAAAATGGTATTAATAAAGCATATACTGTAAGATCTGTTGAAACTGTAAATGGTGAAGTTCAAGTAAGAGCTCAGCAAATTTTGTATTATGAAGATAGAATTAAACTAAGTGATGGAGATGATAAAACTCAAGATCCTTTAGTAAACTATAATGCAAGTGGTGAGATTTTAGATGAAGATGGTAAACCAACAGGTAAAAAAATAGCTTTACAAAATCCTGGTCAACCTTTAATTAAAGATGGTAAATTAGTGGTTCTAGATGAAAATAATAAAGAAATCGCTGATCATAAATATGAATTAGTTGGAGCTAAAACACCTGTTTATTCAGATCAATTAACTTCAATTCCATTCTCTTCTTTAACAAGAATTTTCTAAAAGGTTAAGTTATGATTAGAGGAATGTGGAACGGTTTTTCTGGTATTAATACTTTTGATAGAGCAATCAGTGCTGAATCAAATAATAGTACAAATACAAATACGCCTGGATATAAGTCAACAGATGTAAGATTTGAAGATATGATGTATCAATCAGGTCAAGTGGGAACTGGTACACAAATTGAAGGAATTTATAAAAGATTTCATCAGGGCGATATAAGAAATACAGGACATACTTACGATGTAGGTATAGAAGGTCCTGGGTATTTTATGTTAACTGAACCTTCAACTGGAGAAAGATTTTATTCAAGAGCTGGAAATTTCCAAATGGGTTCTGATGGTTTACTTCAAACACCAGATGGATTACATGTTCAAGGTTTAACTCCTCAAGCTCCAACAGTAATTACAACTAACAATAATTATACTCAATTAAGTAAGATTCATGAACGATTTGTTGCTAGTGAAACAATTGGTAATGCAAATTTTATTCAAACAATCAATGCAAGAGTTAGTGATTATACAAAAACAGCAGAAGCTAGTGGAACTAGTGGAGAAGGTTTAAAAAGTAAATCAGCAAAAATTGCAGATGTTGAAGCTTTAATGGCTGATTATAAAGATAAACTAAGTCTTTATAGAACTACTTCTACAGCTGCTTCAACTCCTTCAACTAATCAAATAACAAGTTTAGATTTCACAAGTTATATAAATGAATTAAATGATCCTAATGACTTTATTAAGATTAATATAGATAATTTTGAGATTAGACAACAATTTGATACAAGTGTTGATAAAACAATGAGATTATTTGCTGATAAAATTTCTGAGATTAAAGGAATGAAAGGAACAGTTGATACTACATTAGGTAGAGTTACTGTAGAATCAATGGTTCCAGCAAAAGAAGTACAAATTTATGATGCTGCTGTAAATGATAAAGCAGCTTCTGTAAATCAAGTTCAAAATCAATCACTTGGTACAGGATATGGTGTAGTAGAAAGTTCTAGAACTGCATTACAAGCTGCAATTCAAGCAGCTGGTGGAGAGTTCATTGAAATCACATCTTCTATTCCTTTAGCTAATCAAGCAAACTTACAAGTAAATAATATCAATATGAAGTTGGCTGATTTAAATTTATCAGAGTTTACTTTTGGAACTGTAACTATTGAAGAGGGTGTTGTATATCTTTCTGATTCTGATAATAAATTTGTTGTAGGTAAAATACAAACAGCATTTTTTAGAAATGATCAAGGTTTAGATGCAGAAGGTAATAACTTATATAGTGCTACAGATGAAGCTGGTAACCCTCAATATGCGGGGAATATAAACACATTACATAGTAAATCGTTAGAAGTAAGTAATACTAATAATACTGAGACTTTAACAAATTTACTAACGTATCAAAAAGCATTTGAGGCAAACTCAAAATCAATCTCAACTGCAGATGAACTATTAAGAACGGCTATTAATTTAAGAAAATAGCTATTCTTATGTTTTCATATTAGTACTTTATAAAAGTATTAATATGTGAACATATTTGTTCACCATTTTTTATAAAAAGGATAAATCATGATTGGTGCATTATGGACAGGAATCTCAGGATTATCGTCACAACAACAAGCATTAGACAATGAGTCAAATAACATTGCGAATGTTAATACAATCGGATTTAAAGCATCTAGGATATCATTTGCAGATCAAATGTATCAAGATAGAATTGGTAAAGGTTCTAAGATTTTAGATGCAGAGAAATTATATACTCAAGGTAACCTAAGACTTACTGGGGTTGCTTATGATATGGCTTTAAGTGGAGAAGGTTTCTTTACTGTTGCTAATACTAGTTCAACAGGTACTACTGAAAACTTCTATACAAGAGCTGGTAACTTCAGAATGGGTGATAATGGTACTTTACAAGATTCAGCAGGGAACGAAGTTCAAGGTTGGATGATGACATCTATTGATACAGCAAAAGATGTTACAAGTACTAACCCAAATGTAACTAAGTTTACAAATGATTATACCAAGTTACTATCATCTAAAATCATTAAACATAGTACTTATGTTGAAACAATAACTGCAAAGGCTACTGACTATACCCAAACAGCAAAGGGTGATTCAGAGACTGTATTTACAGGTTCTGGACTGAAGAGTAAGTCATCTAAAGTTTCAGATATTGAAGAGGCTATTAAAGATTATGCTACATGGCTTCAAAGATTATCTGAAGAGCCAGATGGAGCTTCAGCTACTTCAATTGCACAAGTTTCTCATATTAACTTTAAAACTACAAATTCTGATTCTCTGATTTCAAAAGAAGGTGATCAAATTTATGCATTTATTAATGGTAATAAAGTTTCACAGAATTATGTTTCAGCAACGGCTAATCAACAATTAAAGATTGATTTGTATGCAGATGCTACTATCAGAGCTGATTTTGGTTTAGCCGATCCGGGTACATTAGCTGCACCAAATACATTAACATCTGCACAAGATGATGTATATAATAAACTTGCAAGTAGGATTGCTACTTATAAAGGTTTAGCAGATAAAATCTCTGAAATTCCTGGACTTACAGCATATCTAGCAGAAGAGAAAAACTCTGGTGGTATTAATGATGTATTAGAAAGTACTGATGCATTTGCTCCTAACACTGTAGATGGTGCTGAGATGATTAAAGGTATTATCCAAATCAAATCTTTAATTCCTGGTAAGCAATTTACTATTTCAGAGGTTGCAGAAGTTTCTGGTACAACAACTGTTCAAGGTAACTATCTAACTCAGACTGTTGCTCAAGCTGGTGAAGGTATTGGTGCATTACAATCATCTAGGGATGCATTAGCTAAGTTAATTACTGGTAAACAAAGAGATGTATACTCTATTGATAACTTAGGTCTTGCAGCAAATGGTGGTACACCACAGGATTTTACTTATGGAATTACTATTTATGATAAAGAAACTAAATCAAATATACCTATTCCTAATGATGGAGCAACACCTCCTCAACCTTTAAATATCCATATAAATAATGCAACAAGTATTAATGATGTAGTTGCAGCTATTAATAATGCAGCATTAACTACTCATACAGCTGCTAATGGTACTGCATCTACAGTAACAAATAATTTATCTGAGTACATTACTGCTAAAAATGTAAATGGGTACTTAGTAATTGAAACTTTAGATAAAAATTTTGATGTTGAATTTACAGGTTCTATGAAAAGATCAGGAAATGTTGCAACGGATGCTGGTGGTGCAGCAAACTTAACTGCAACATATACCCCTCTTGATAAAAATAATAACTTTAGTGGTAGGGAAGGTGCCGGAGCTGAGTTTATTCAATTAGTTAATAAAGTTGATCAAACTGCTACAAAAGGATCATTACAGTTAAGACTTGATACACTTGGAATTTCTGATTCTGCATTTGGTGAGTTCTCTGTAGATAGTACAGGTCTTATTATGATGAAACAAGATGGTGCAGATTTTGCTATTGGACAAGTATCTATTGCATTATTTAATAATAATAGAGGTTTATTACCTTCTGGGGATAACTTACTTGCTAAAACAAATGAGTCAGGTGAACCAATTTTCAATTTAAATAATGATAAAACAGCAAAAGTTGAAGGTAAAACACTTGAACTTAGTACAGCTGACTTATCTGAGAGTTTAGTAAACTTAATGGTATTCCAAAGAGCATTTGAAGCAAATGCTAAGTCGATTACTACTTCGGATCAGTTATTAAATACATTAATTAACTTAAAAAGATAAAATTCTAAATAAAGTAAGATTATTCTTACTTTATTTATATTTGTAGGATAGTTTTGGAAAATTTTTTATTAATAGGTATTATTGGAATATTATTATTATATTTTTTCTCAAGTACTAATGTTTATAAAACATTATATAGAAAAGTAAACGAAGAGAAAAATCTGCTTGATGAAGAAATAGAAAAGCTTCATAAAATTGTTGATCGATATGAAAAACAAGCAAAAATAAGTTCTGGTACATTAAAAAATAGCCATGATAATTTACAAGTAGCAAGGGATGACCTGCAAGAATTAAGACTTGAAAATATGAACTTACGACATCGAGTTGATGAGTTGGAACAAAGAAATGAAGAGTTGTATGCACAAGTTAATACAATGGTTTAGGATTGATGTTGAATAAGAGTTTAGTATATAAAATATTATTTTGTTTTTTACTTTTAAATTGTACTTTATATGCTAAAAAAGAACTAATCGAATCTCAACCAGAAATTATATTTCAATATGACAAATTAAATAAAATTCAAAAAAGTTTTGCATTGCAAGTTGATTTTAATAAAGCAGTATTATTACTTGAAAAAGAACAATATGAAGATGCTATTAAAATTTTAAAAGAGACTGCAAATGTTCTTCAAGTACCTTCTTATTTAAATATTGGTATTGCTTACTATAAACTAAATTCAATTGATAATGCAGTTGTTTATTTAAATAAAATATATGAAAATAAAGCTAGCGCAACGGAACATACTTACTCATATATGTCTGCTTGTTTTTATTTATATCAAATATCAAAAGACAATAAATATTTAGACACTATTGTAAAGGTTGCAAAAAAATTTAAAAAACTATCAGAACATGCAAAAAGAATGCTTGCTGATACATATATTATTTTAAAAGAGTATAGAAAAGCTTTAAAAGTTTTAGAGAAAATGGATTATGCAATGGATTTAAAAAAAGCATTAATTCATATAAAACTTAAAAACTATGAAAAGGCTGATTTATTACTAAAAAAAGCTCAAGATACAACTCTTAATCCAAATACTTTGGATAAGGTTTTGTGGTTTAGGGTTTTTACTGATTTAAAGTCAAATAATATTAAAAGATTAAGAGAAAATTTAGATACGATTCATAAGAGAAGATCAGTATTTAAAACTAATCAAGAATTACCTTTAGAGATATATTTTAATCAAAATAAGTATACTCCAAAACAGTATTTAAATTTTGTTACAAAGTTTACACCAAATAGAAAAATGGACTTTATATTCTATTTTGCACCTTTTATTTTCTCTGATTCACAAGAGGTAATATATGATAGTGCAAAAGGATTTATATTTAACTCTTCAAACAACTTATCTAGTTTAGAAGAGATGGTAGAATACAATGCCAAATTTTTAAAAATTGTAAAACTTGATCCAATTATTAGAGTTGTAGAATTAAAAAAATTACTAATAAAAGATACCAAGTCATATATCTATTATAATTTAGCATTATCATATGCTCAAATAAGTGATTTTCATAATGCTTTCAAATACTTTGGTAAAGCATATAAATTAAATCCAGGTAATAAACTTTATGCAGCTATGACACTTATTAGTGCAAAACGGATTAAAGTAAAACTAAAAGATAAAGACTACCTTGATAATATAATTAGAAGTAAAAATGGTATGTATAACTATTTTGGTAAAGAGTTATATAAACTATTCATAAATAATGAATATGCGTATGATTTAAAAAAGAATCCTTACAAAGCTACTATTTTTTATAAAGCTCTTGATTATTTAGATAAATTGAATGAAGGTAAAGCTACTGTAAATCACCCTTTATTATCTAAACACTTCAAAGACCCACTTACTTATCTAATGAGATTAGTTTATAGGCAAAAAGGTGAGAGTGCTTACTCTTATTATTCAAGACTACAAGATACAATTCCTTTATCTCTAAATGATAACTTTTTAGAGGGACCTCTAATTATTACTCAGTATTATGCTGATGTATTAAAATCTTTAGGATTGTTTGCAAAGGCTGACTTAAAAATAGTAGGTAAAAACTCACCATCATATTTAAGAACTAAAGCTTTAAGAGATTTACATTTTAATAATCCAGATGAGAGTATTAAAACAATAGAATACTTGCAAAAAGAGTATAAACTTGAAGATAGATATACAATGTATATGCTAGTAGCCGCTTTATTGGAAGCTGGAAGATATAATGATGCATCAATTCAAATATCTCTTATTAAAGCTATTTTAAATGATAAAGATGCAGATTTTTTAACTGCTGTACAACTTATTCAAGAATTAAAGTTTTCAAGTGCTAAACAGTTCTTAATACAACCTTATCATGACTCACTAATAGACTTTAGATTAATCGGTTTCGATGAATATTTAGAGTCACTATAAATTATTATTTAAAAAAACAAAATCTTACTTAAATAATTTATACTTTTTGTGCTATAATATCTAAAAATAGTAACTTCATAAAGGAGGATATTATGGAACTTGGTAGAATAGCAGAGATTGACAACGCAAAATTAAATAATGTTGAAAAAGTTCAAAAAGTAAATGAAACTTCTGAAAAGAGTAAACTTATTCAAGATGATGAATATAAAAAAGCATTAGGAAGCAATGCTCCAATTGAAGCAAACGAAGTTATTTTGGATAATGTCCGATTTGGTTACAATAGAAGTTCTCAAGACTTTTTTGTAAAAGTTACAAAAGGTGATGCCGAATACAAGTATCCTACAGAGGATATGATGAAAGTAAAAGCATACATTTTACAAGAATTAGAATCACAAAATAAAAAATAAGGTTTGGGTAATTGGCGTCAGATTTATCAAATATATTCAAAGATGAACTTTCAAATACATTAGAACAACTATTATCTAATAGTTCATCTGTTGAAACTGTAAATTCTTTATCTATAGAAAATTATGAATCTTCACAGTTTATTGAAGGTGAAGTGAAATTTGATTTTAAAGATATTTCATCTAAGTGGTTTTTTTATATTCCAACTATAAGTGCAACAAAATTTGAATACCTTATGCTTGGGGGTATGGGTGATTTAAAAGAACATATCGATGATGAAATTACAGATGCTGTAAATGAAATCATTTCAAATATATGTGGTAGTTTTTGTACTTCAGTTAATGCTCAAGGTTTTGCTGATGTTGAATCTATTAAATCAGAAGTAGTAGGTTCAAGGATTGTTGAAAGTGATGCAGTAAGTTCAAAAGCAAATGCTTATGAATTTATTGTTTTATTAGGAGATGAAAAACTACCTGTACTTATCTGTTTTGATGAGATAATTTTACCTTTTTTATCGACAATTACTGGTGCGAGTGATAATGTAGCACCAACAGCAGCACCAGCTGCTGCAGCTCCTGTTGCTGAAGCTCCTGCAATGCCTTCATCAGCAGCGTCATTTCAAGCGCCTAAAAATTTAGAATTATTATATGATGTAAAATTAAAACTAAGTGTTAGACTAGGAACAAAAGTAGTTTTATTAAAAGATATTTTAAAATGGGATGTTGGAGAGATTATCGAACTTGAACAAATGGTAAATGAACCTTTAGAAGTTTTAGTAAATGGGGTTAAAATTGGTGAAGGTGAAGCAGTTATTGTTGAAGGTAAATTTGGTTTAAAGATCAAAAGAATTGGTAACGAAGATTTAAGATTAAGTCAAATAGGATTGTAATTTATGGATAAGAGTACCTTAGCGGGATTTGGTGGGGGTTGGGGACTTGTTGCCCTTGCCATTATTTTAGGTGGAGTTGGTTTTGGACCTTATATTGATGTACCTTCTGTAGTTATTGTATTTGGTGGAACTATTGCAGTAACTGCTGGTCAATTTGAGCCTTCTGAATTAAAAAGAGTTGGTGCTTCTGCCAAGGTAGCAATAAATGAAGTACAAGTTGAACCTCTACCTGAACTAGTAGAAAAAATCATTTTCTATGCAACAGAAATTAAGAAACATGGTGTAATGCAAATTGAACAAAAAGTAATGGAAGAGACTAATCCATTCTTTAAAGAAGCATTCCAGTTATTAGTTGATGGTACAAAACCTGAAGTATTAGAACCTTTACTTGAATATAAGTTAGAGCATATGGAAAAAAGACATAACTCAGTAATTGCACTTTGGGGTAATGTTGGTGGAACAGCAGGTGCCATGGGTATGATTGGTACACTTGTTGGTCTTGTTGCCATGCTAGCAAACTTATCTGATCCAGCTGCCGTTGGTCCAGCTATGGCCGTTGCCTTACTTACAACAATGTATGGTGCACTAGTTGGTACATTAATTGCCGGTATTTTTGAAAATAAATTAGCACAAAAAAATGCTAAAGAAGTAACAGCATGTGAAGTTATCATAAAAGGTTCTTCAATGATTGCTGCTGAAGAATCAATTGGTAATATCAAAATGCAATTAAATGCAATTTTAACTGAAGTGGAAGAGTAGAATAGAAAATGGGTAAAGATAAGTGTCCTGAATGTCCTAAATGTTTACCAGGTTGGCTAGTACAATTTGGTGACTTAATGTCATTACTATTAACATTCTTCATTCTTTTATTATCTATGGCTGTAATGGATAAAAAGAAGGTAGAAGAGTATTTTGAAGTAATGAAAAAGGCTATGGGATTTATTGATACTACTACTTCTGTTGAAACACAAACAGAAAAACATGATGTTGCAAAAAGTACATCTTCAGATGATGATAGTGATGGAGAAAGTGAAAGTGCAGCAGAAGAAGCTGCTGATGAAGTTGCTGAGATCGTTCAAGAAATTAATGCAAATTCAAATAGTGAATTAGAAGAAATACAAATTGAAAAAGGGAAAAATGAGTTTACTCTTGATATCCCTTCAACTATTATGTTTGGAGAGGGTGAGTATAATTTAACTAATCCTGCTGCAAAAAGATTTGTTGCAAAAATTGCAAGAGTTATTAGAACAATGCCTCAAACATTTAATATTGAAATTATTGGGCATACTGATACAAATAGAAATAAAAGTTCATCGATTCCAAGAGATGCTTGGGATGTTTCAGCATTAAGATCAATTTCTGTAGTAAAAGAATTAATTAAAAATAGAATTGATCCATCAATTTTAAAAGTTTCTGCTTATGCTTCATACCATCCAAAAAGTGAAGTTGCAGCAGATAATAGAAGAGTAGAAATGAGATTCTTTGCGCAAGAGAGTCAAAATGATATTCTAAGTGAAGAAAGTTTCTTTGATAGGTTGGAATAATGGAAATAAATAGTAATAATTTAATTAATTTAGAAGCAATAAATAATGCTAAGAAGTTTGATAATATTGATACTAAAAATCTTGAAGATCAACAATTAAAAAAAGTAAGTGATGAGTTTGAAGCTTTCTTTTTAAAGCAGATTATGGATATTTCATTAAAGTCAACAAAAGTTGCAGGTGAGGGTGCTGGTTCTGATATTATTAAAGGAATGTATACTCAAGCTGTTTCAGATAACTCTACAGGAAGTTTAGGAATTAGTACAATGTTATATGAATTTTTAAGTAGAGAAAATAATAAGTAAAGGAGCTTTTATGATTGAAGAAATTATAGAAAAAATGTCAACACTTGTAAATGATTTGAAAGAATCGATTAAGCAAGATATCGAAGATATTAAAGCAGCTAAACATGAAGGTTTACTTGAAAGAAATGAACAAAAACATACGATGATAAATGAAATTGCTGACTTAAAAAGAGAACTAAACCAAGCACTTGTTGCTAAAATGCAAGAAGGTGTTGATGTAAATATTTACAGAGAAAGAGTTGATGCTTTAGAAGAAGAACTTAAAGAGTTATTTCTATTAAATAGAAAACTAGCTTCGATTGTATTACCTGTAAAACAAATGTATAAAGATTTAGTTGATGAAATTACTGCTGCAAATGGAGGACAAATCTTTGATGTTAAGGCTTAGTCTTTTCATTTGTTTATTTAGTATTACTTGGGCAAATGCAATGGCTGTATTGGTTGCAAAAGAGCCAATAATGTTTGAAGAAAAGCTAAATCCAGCAAAATTAAAACTTATTAATGTAAGTAGCATTAAAAAAAAGTGTATACCTTTAACTTTAGCACAACTACAAAATAATGAGTATAGAACAACTCATTATATAAATAGGAACTCTATTATCTGTCAAAAGGACGTAACTACATATAAAGATGAATCTGTATTATTTAACTTTGGTTCAATTCAAATTGAGAAAAAAGGTAAAATTATATATGAAAATGATCAGTTCATTAGAATTAAAAAAGCAGATGGGACAGTAGAAAAAATATATAAAGATGGAAGATTAAAATGAATATGCTTTCTTTCTTAGGGGAAACACCTACTGCTGCTTTAAGACTTGCACAGGAAAAGTGTGGTGAAGAAGCTATTGTAATTTCAACAAAAAAAGTAGCTAATGCCAATGAAAGTGGCAAAGATATGTATGAAGTTGTTGTTGCAATGGAAGATGAAAATAACAAATCAAATCTTAACTATGCTAAACCTGCAATTACAAAACCATCGCCATCAAATAATAAACCTATACAAACTCAAGTATATGATTTTAAAGAAGAAATTCTTAAAATGTCAGAAAAACTTGAGCAAGTACAAAAATCAATTTGGAATCCAAAAAGTCAACTTTATGATTTGACAATTCCCCATGAATTCGTTGATATTTATAATTTATTTGAGCAAAATGAATTTGATCAAGAGATGACATATACAATTATGAAAAAGACAATTAAACAATTGCCTGTTTCTTTAAAATCTAATCCAAGAAGAGTAAATGACTTTTTCAAGTTAGTTCTTAGAAGAATTATTCCTATTAAATATGAAATGCCACTAAGAAAACATCAAAGAAAAATTATCATGATGGTTGGACCAACTGGAGTTGGTAAAACAACTACAATCTCTAAATTAGCAGCAAGATATGCTTATAAATTAGGTCAAAACTATAAAGTAGGTATTGTTACATTAGACTCTTTTAGAGTTGGTGCAATTGAGCAACTACAAGCTTATACAAACATAATGAGATTACCGCTTGAGATTGTTAAGAAACCTGAAGGTTTAAGTGAAGCGCTATTTAGATTAAAAGATTGTAATTATATTTTTATTGATACAGCAGGTTCAAGTCAATATGATGTTGATAAGATTGAACTTATTAACGAATATCAAAAGAAAGTAGAAGAATTACCTATTGAGAAGATTCTTGTATTGCCTGCAAATGTAAAACAAAGTGATTTATTAGAAATATATGCAAATTACTCAAGATTAAATATTGATTATTTAACATTTACTAAATTGGATGAAACAAAAAGTTTTGGTAATTTAATTTCTTTTTCTCATAAAACGAAAAAATCTATTACATATTTCTCTATAGGACAGAATGTACCTGATGATCTGATAGTTTCAGATTCATCATTTTTAATTGACTGTTTTATGAATAATGCTTGTATTAGGAGATAGCATTTGTTTGATACTATTTCCTCTCAAGCTAGTAAGTTAATAAACCTTACTAACAGAGTAAGAAATTCTTACTCTTCAAAAACTAAACTTATTACTATCACTTCTGGAAAAGGAGGAGTTGGTAAATCTACTTTTACTGCAAACATGGCTTTTCTATTAGCTAGAAGAGGCTTTAAAGTTGCTGTTTTAGATGCTGATATAGGTTTGGCTAATATGCAAGTTCTTTTTAATGTAAGACCAAAATTTACGCTTTTTGACTATATTGAAGGAACAAAAACTTTAGACGAAGTTATTTTAAAAACTGAATATGAAAATGTTTCATTAGTTGCTGGTAAAAGTGGGTACCAATACTCTAACCACTCTAATTCTTTTATTTTTTCAAGAATTGTTCAAGATATAATGGCTTTGAATAAATACGATATTGTACTTGTCGATACTGGAGCTGGTCTTAATGATTATGTGAAAGAGTTCTTAGCTATTTCGGATAATATTCTGGCAATTACTACAACTGATCCAAGTGCTTTAACTGACGTGTATTCTTTAATGAAAATGCTATCCAATGATAAAAGTAAGCTTATGCTTTGTTTTAATCATACAAAAAACTATCAAATAGGTGAAACTATTGCCAATTCTTTGGTAAATTTAGCGAAAAAAAATAGACTAAACCAGGAATTTATGGTAGAATATATAGGTAATGTGTCTACATCTGCGAATATTTCTACTACTGGTAGATTAAGAAAATTGTTTACTAAAGAATTTATACAAGATAATTCTACAAAACAACTGCAGGTGATAATAGATTATTTATTAAAAAATATTCACTAAGGTCTGTTTAAGTGCAAGCATTTATAACTTCTAATGCTTTTATTACTGTTAACAAAAGAGTATCATGGTAGTAGAACGATTCTCACAGAACGTTATAAATAGTGGGATCTTTAGGCTATACATAGCTACAGGATTCTTCGCTACTGTAATATTCTTTGTAATTAATGCTGACTTATTCACTCCAATAGAGATGCTTCTTGGAATAATTGGTGTTACTGTAGCCTTAAAAGGTGTAAGTAATATGATGTTATCCATGATTATTGCATTCTTTAGTTTGGAAGATCGAAAAAATGAATTAAACTTTAAATATAACGAAGAAAAAATAGACGCAATGTTAAATGAACTTAATGTTCAAGATATTATAGCCGATGAAGAAAAAGGCAAAAAAGCTAGCTAAGGATAATAAATGTTCATATCTTCAATTACTGATCAAATTAACCCATTAAGTTTAGGTACAAATAACCAAACAAAGACTGATAATAAAAATGATGGATCATCTTTTCAAAATATGCTTAATGATGCGGTTTCTGAAGTAAATAAGCAACAAGTTGAAGGTTACAATGCAATGGAAGGTATTGCAACTGGAAAAGTAACAAATCTTCAACATGCAGTTCAGCAAATTGAAGAGGCTGAACTTTCAATGAAACTAGCTTTAGAAGTTAAAAACAAAGCTATTGCTGCATACAAAGAAATTGGTAGAATGCAAATATAAGAAGGAGATTAGATTATGGGATTTTTTGATGGATATAATGTAACTACTTCTGGTATGAGTGCACAAAGAACAAGAATTAATGTTACAAGTGCAAACATAGCAAATGCTAAAACTACCCACACTGCTGAGGGTGGTCCTTATAAGAAACAGCAAGTTGTATTTCAAGATATGTTACTTGCTCAAGGACAAAAAACAAATTCAAATGATGTTGAAAGAACAAATGATAAAAACTCTGATTTTGCCTTAAGAGGGGTTGGAGTTAAATCAATTATTGAATCAGATGCAAAACCAGTGATGAGATTTGAACCTCACCACCCAGATGCAAATGAAGATGGATATGTAGCATACCCAGATATAAACCCAGTAATTGAGATGGTTGATTTAATTGAAGCAATGAGATCTTACGAAGCTAACGTTGCTGCTTTTAATACTCATAAAAATATAGATACAAAAACATTAGATATTCTGAAAGCATAATCATGAGTAAACAAATAGATTTATTAACAACAGAAACAAAAACATTAGATACTAAAACTGCTAATGTTAAACAAGAGAAAAAAGAGGGTGCTTCTTTATTTGACTCTTTATTAAGCAATGCTAAACAAAAAGTTGAATCAACAAAAGAGGAAACTAAAGCAGAAGTTAAAACTGTTAATAACTCTAAGGAAACAGAAACTAAAACAACTGAATTAGTTGACAAAGATAACTCTAAACTAAAAGAGAATCAAAACAAAAAAGCTAATACAGAAGTTAAAGCAGATGATAAAAAAGAAACTAGTGAAGTTAAAGATGAACCTACTTCAAAGGAATCATCGAAAGCACAATCTTCAGGTTCACTTCTAGATAGATTAGTTTTAGAAGCAAAAAAGCAAGTTAAAGAAGAATCTCAAACAAATGAAAATGTAAACTCTAAGAAAGAGCAAAAAGAAGTATCTCAAGATACTACTTTAATTGATACTAAAAATAAAACAAAAAAAGAAAATTTAGAAAATAGTGAAGAAAAAGTTAAATCATCAAAAGAGAATAAAGAAACTTTATTAGAAGATAAAAAAGAAAACCAAACAAATGTAGTTGATACAAAAGATAAATCAAAAAAAGATAATGTAGAGGCTAAGGATAATAAAACTCAAGAGTCAAAAGTAGAAAATGATGACTCTTCTAATAAGCTTTTAAAAGATAAAAATATTGATGATAGTAAAGCTGAGAAAAATGTAGATGTGGATAATACTAAGTCTCAAAAAAGCCCAGATACTGAAGATAAAAAAGTAAATTCTCAAACTGTAGACAATAAAAAAACTCACGAAGTAAAAGCTGAAACAAAAGATAATGAATCTAAAGAAGAAGTAAAAGACATCAAAAAGCAAGAATCAGTAAAAGTTGATAATTCGCATGTAATAAGTGAAGAGAAGTCTACTAAAAAAACTGATGGAGTAACTCAACAAACTTCTAATACATCTGTTAATAAAGAGAAAATAGATGAGAATCTATCTACTTTAATAAAAGATGATAAAAAAGACTTAAAAGCAGATATTAAAACTGCTAATATTAATAATGAAAATAAAAAAACAGAAATTAATATAAGTACTCAAACAAAAGATGAAAGTTTAGAATCTGATACTGATGAAATTAAAAAAGATATAAAAACATCATCCAATGATCTAAAAGAGAGTAAAACTCAGGAAGTAAAAAATCCTAATACTTTAGTTGAGAATTCTGAGGAAATAAAATCTAATAAGAATGAAGTTTTAAATACTCAAAGTAGTAAAAAAGATGAAAACTTAAAAGTCTCAGAGCAAAAACTTGAGAATAGAGTTTTAGATACTAAACTAAATGATTCTAAAACTGATGATTCTAAAATAGCTAGTAATAAAGAACAAAAAATATCTGAAACAGTTAAGTCAACTGAACAGAAAGTTGAAAATTCTAATACTAATAATATATCAACTTCTACAACTGAAGTTAAAAATGAAAAAGTTGCTAATGAATTATCATCACTTTCAAATAAGACTGAACAAAAACTTGATGTAAAAAAAGAACAACTAGAATCAAGTGTTCAAAGTGAAAAATCAAAAGAGAACAAATCTTTAATGGATAAACTTTTAGATGAGTCTAAAGATGTAAAAGCTAAAGAAGATAAATCTCAACAAGTAGAAAGTCAAAAGCAGACTCTTACAAGTCCAACAGCTAGTAAAAGTAATGAAGAGTCAAAAGATTTATTAACAAATATGTATTTAAGCTCACAAAAGCAAAATATGAATAATCAATCTTTAGCTAATAAAGCGGAAGCTGTAAATCAAGTAAAAGATGCAAAATCTACAAAAGATGTAAAAGAGGGAGCTTCTAAATTAGATATTGAAGTAGAGAATATTGAAGTAGAGATTGAAAAAGCAGAAGTTAAATCAAGTGAAAACTCTCACTTAAATAAAAAAAGTTTCCTTGACAGATTAGCATTTAATAATAGTGTTAGATATGAAGATAATAGAAATATTATGAGTAAATCTGTAGAAGCAAGTAAAGCAATATTAGCTGATGATATGGCAGTAAATGCTGCAAAAGAAGAAACTCCTGAAGTTGTAGTAAGTGTAAATCCAGCTTTAGCACAAAGTATTCAATCAAGAATTATTGGTGCTAGACAACAAATGTCTACTATGATGTCAGATGTAGCAAGACAAATGTATGAAAACTATAAACCACCTGTAACTGCATTTAGAATTAATCTTAATCCAGCAACATTAGGTGCTATTTCTATTGTTATGAAAAGTGATAAAGACAATGGTATTAATATCAGTATGAATATCTCTAATAACTCTACATTAGATGCATTTGTTGATAGTCAAAATGGATTAAAATCAGCACTTAATAAAAACTTTGGTGATCAAACAGAATTTAATTTAGACTTTAATTCAAATGATGGTGGTAATAATCAGTCTTCATCTAATAATGAAGGTTCATCTAATCAATCATTTGGATCAAACAGTAATACACAAACAATTTTAGAACAAAGAGAAAATAACCAAACTCCTGAAGATAAAAACTTAGATTATATGTAAAAGTAATAATGGAAGCTTTTTTATCTTTATTAAATGAAAAAGTAGTATATGAGTTTTTACTACTACTTGCAAGAATTTTAGCATTTGTAGCCTTTATGCCAATATTTGGTGATGCTGCAGTGAGTGCTAGAATTAGAATTGCACTAGCATTTTATCTTACAATCTTTTTATATCCTATTGTTGATGTAACAACTCCCATTACTGAAGATACCTTCTTTATAGGTTTAGTATCTGAAATAACCCTTGGTGTAGTTGCAGCTATGTTTTTACATATTATGTTCTCAGCTGTTAGAATTATTGGAGATTTTGTTGGGTATTCAACTGCCTTATCTATGGCAATGATGTTTGACCCCTCAACTGGTTCCCAAGAAGGTTTAGTTTCAAGATTGCTTTATTGGATTGTAATAGCATTATTTTTCCAAACAGGTATGTATGAAATGACTATTGTAATGCTTGTAAAGAGTTTTTCTATGATTCATTTAGGGACTTTTGATATCTTTTCTTATGATGGAATACAGTTAGCTATTGATGAAATTAAAAGAATGTTTACTTTTGCATTTGCATTTGCTTTACCACTATTTTTTATTGGTTTTATTATGGATGTTTATTATGGTTATGGTACAAAATCTATGCCTGCATTTTCTCCTTTTGTTATTACATTCCAGTTAAAATTTGGTTTAATTTTTTTATTTTTAATATTTGGTATGGAAATATTTACACAAACTTTTGTAGATTATTTCATAACAAAATTCCAATAGGAGGTTCTTATGGCTGATGAAGATGAAAAGACCGAAGAACCCACGTCCAAAAAGATAGAGGACGCCAAAAAAGAAGGAAATGTTGCTAAATCAATGGAAGTAACGGGAGCTGCAATTTTGTTTTTTGGCTCTTTGTATATTCTATTTTTCTCTTCTTTTACTATGATGGAAATAAAAAAACTAATGCTTTTTTCATATAGTTTTATAGGTGCTGAGTTAGATAATACAGTATTTTACTCTTTGACTTATACTGTTATTATGACTATGCTTACTTCTTTAATGCCAATATTTATTTTGGTTGTAGTATTAGCATTAGTATTTAATTGGGTGCAATTTGGAATGATTGTAACACCTATTAAACTTGATTTACAAAAACTTGACCCAATAAAGGGTATGAAAAATGTTTTTGGTTTAAAAAAGTTAATAGAAGCACTTAAATTAACGGTTAAGCTTTTAATTATTATTGCTGTAATGGTTTTATTGTTTTTATTTACAGGTGAAATGATTCTTGCAATGATGAACCAAGAGACTAAGGGAACCATCAATACAATGATTGAGTTAACTAGTTATTTTCTTGCAGCAATATTACTAATTATAATTATTTTTGCTATAATTGATTTTTATTTTACAAGACACTATTATATGAAATCTCTTAAAATGAGTAAACAAGAGATTAAAGATGAATTTAAAAATATGGACGGGGATCCTTTAGTAAAAGGTCGTATTAGAAAAATTCAGATGCAAATGGCTCAAAAAAGAATGATGACCTCTGTTCCTGATGCAGATGTTGTTATTACCAATCCAACCCATTATGCTGTTGCTTTAAAGTATGATAATACAGTTGATAGTGCGCCAAAAGTTGTAGCAAAAGGTATTGATTTTATTGCAATTAAAATTAAAGATATTGCAAAAGAGAATGATATCCCAGTAATTGAAAACCCTTCTTTAGCAAGGGCATTACATGATCAAATAGAAGTAGACCAAGAAATTCCTGGTGATTTCTATAAAGCGTTAGCAGAAATCTTCTCATATGTTTATGAGTTAAAGAAGAATAAGAGGTAGAAGTTGAGAGTTTTAGTACTGATTTTTTTATTAATTAATATTGTTTATGCAAAGAAGGATTTCTATTATAGTTTTATTGATTCAAGTGGTAGTCAAATTTCTCAACAAAGAAAACAAGCTATTTCTGATGGTTTTGACTTAATTCAAAACTCAAGAATTCTTGCACGAGATGGAAAAATCGATGAAGCATACGCACAAATTAAATCATTTAGAGAAAAAAATAGATTAGATGTATTAAAATCAGATATAGCTATTTTATATGCTGAATTATCACTAAAAAAAGTATCAAAAAGATTTATTGTTGATGCTGCAAAAGTGTTAGAACAAGCTATTAATGCCTCAGAGATAAATGAGTATGATTTACCAAAAGCTTATATGCTTTTAGTTGAATTAAAAATCCAATCAAATAGAGCAAAAGATGCAAAATATTTTGCTGATATTATTATTAATAACTTCGATGATGAACTTACTAAAACATACGGTAAAATTGCACTTGCTAAAGTATATAGATTTCAAAGAAATAATAATAAATCAATCAAGATTTTATATGAAATTTTAGCAAAAACAAATGATAAACTTGTTGCAACAATTGTTGCAGATGAGCTTTTTGACTTATATATTTTAAATGAAGATTATGACAAAGCAAATGAGCTTATTTCTCAGGTTTTAAAAACAAATATTGATTACTATGCAAATGACTCTTTCTTGGCTAATCAAAAAATTAATAAGCTTATAAAAGCTGGAATGCCAGCTTATGCAGCAGAGATTTTAAAAGAGCTTTTAAATAGAACTACAAAAGAAGAATCAATTGAAGATTTCAAGTTTAAATTAGCAAATACATATATGCTTATGTATGATAGAACAAATTTTTATTTAGAAAAAGCAAAAGAACTTTATAAAGATATTATTAGTGATTATGCAACAGGCGCTTATTTTAAGCGATCAAAGATGTATATTGATGAAATCCTAATGAGGCAAGGAAGATTAAAAACAAGTGCAATTGCAGCTAAATATGATAATTCTGAGTCTATGCAACAAAAAGCATTACTTCAAGAATTAATCAACGATAAAGAAGATAAAAAGTTCGAAAAAATTCTAAGAACAAAAAAGATTTATAGAAAGATTTCTAATCAAATTGCAAAAAGATTTGGATATGAATCTATGAATGCAATATTTGATGAAGTTAATATTGAAAGAATTAAAGAATTACTAAATCAAGGTAGATGTTTTGATTTAAATAATGCTTTACAAAGCTCAAGAAAAGAGACTTTAACTAAGTTGATTGAAGATGAAGCAGTTAAGTTCAAATTCTTTGAGTGTTTAATTGAAGTTCCTTATGAAAGAGGGTATTTACAAGTAAAAGATACTTTTAACAAAAGTAGGGATGCAAATATCTATTTATATTTAGAAAGAATGGCTTTTGCTTTAGGTTTAACAAATGAAGCTTTAGGATACTCTGCAAAAGTTGAGATGGTAAATAACCAAGATATTCTTGCTAAAGAGTTTTTAGAAAGATATAAAATTCTAAAATCAATTGGTGATGGTCTTTCTTTAGATAAGTTTTTCTCTTATACTCAAAGACACAAAAACTATATTGATCTAAATAAAAATAATCCAGTAATTGTTGACTTTTATTATGATTATTATTTATATCTCCTAAAAAAAGAGAAGACAGAAGAAGCTAATAAAATATTAATGGACTTATATAATAAACAAAAAGATATGAAAGCAAATATCTATTCACCTTTTGTGGAAATGGAATTATCTAGAATTCAAAAGGATAATAATAATCTTCAAGATTCATTAGATTATCTTCTTGAAGGTGTAAAAAACACTAGAAGATTAAGACCAAATGATGCTGCAAAAGTTTATTATGATATTTTAAAAATGTACGAATCTTTGGGGAATAATGGCAAGCGAGATGAGTATATAAATAAATGTAAAGACGTAACTGGAACAATTGATAGTCTTTATAAAAAAATGTGTGACGAGATGTAATGGATTTAGATAGTTTTATTAATAATATTGATTCTAGCAATTTATCAATTGCTTTTGGAAGAATTAAAAATATTTCAACGACAACAGTTATTGCAACTGGTTTAGAAGTAGCTGTTGGTGATATTGTAAAGATTGAATCTGTTGAGCATTTATATACAGTTTTAGGAATGGTTGCTTCTATTAATGGGGCTGATTTTACAATTGTGCCTTTCTCTTTTATTGAAGGGTTTAGAATTCATGATAAGGTATATTTACAAAAAGAAGGTTTAGCAATTCCTTGTGGATATGGTCTTCTTGGGCGTGTTGTAAATGCTATGGGTGAACCTATTGATGGAAAAGGAAAAGTTAAAGATCTACGTGAAAATGCAGCTATAAATAAACTTTCTATGCCACCATTAGAAAGAGGAATTATTGATGAAAGATTCTCAACGGGTGTAAAATCAATCGATTCAATGCTTACTTCTGGAAAAGGGCAAAAAGTAGGTATTTTTGCTGGATCAGGTGTTGGTAAATCAACACTTATGGGAATGGTTGTAAAAGGTTGTGAGGCACAAATAAAAGTTGTTGCACTTATTGGTGAAAGGGGAAGGGAAATCCCTGAATTTATTCATTATAACCTTGATAATAATTTAGAAAACACTGTAATTGTTGCAGCAACTTCTGATGAATCGGCATTAATGCGTAAATATGGTGCTTTTACTGCTATGGCTATTGCTGAATATTTTAGGGATAAAGGACATGATGTTCTTCTAATGATGGACTCTGTTACAAGATTTGCAATGGCTCAAAGAGAAATTGGATTAAGTACAGGTGAACCACCAGTAAGTAGAGGTTATCCGCCTTCTGTATTTGCTCTTTTACCTCAATTAATGGAAAGAGCGGGTAATAATGATAAAGGTTCATTAACTGCATTTTTTACTGTATTAGTTGATGGAGATGATATGAATGATCCCGTTGCAGATCAAAGTAGATCTATTTTGGATGGGCATATTGTATTAACAAGAGAGCTAACTGAACAAGGTTTTTATCCACCAATTAACTTACTAAAATCAGCCTCTAGGGTAATGGATAAGGTAGTTGATCATGATCACTATAATGGTTTTTTAAAGTTAAAAAGGATATTATCATTAATAAAGGAAAATGAAGTTTTAGTTAGAGTTGGTGCATATAAACCTGGAATGGATCCAGAGCTTGATGCAGCAATGGCTAAAAAAGATCAAATCCGTGAGTTTTTAACACAAGGTACTCAAGAACGATACAATTTCAATGAAATTGTAGCTATGTTTAGAAAGGTAATAGAATGATTAATCAAACACAGCAATCATTGTATAGATTAGAAAATCTAAATGATGAATTAAAAAGAATTACTTACCAAACTAGTACTAAAAGAATCTTAGAAAATGGTAGTGATGATGCAGTATTATTTTCAAGAGAAATTTATGTTGATGACAAAGTTAGAATGTTTGAAGGTATCCAAACTCAATTAACTAGAAACATTGCTCATAACAATGTTGCAGATTCATCTGTAAAAGAGATGAAATCACTTGTAGAGCAAGTTAAAGGTGAATTACTAAAAGCAAATACATCTACAACAACTGATGAAGGTAAAAAAGCAATTGCTGTAAGTATTGCTGGTATTAAACAAAACCTTTTAGATTTAGCTAATACAAGAATCGATGGAGAGTACTTATTCGCTGGCTCTGATTCTTCTGTAAGACCATTTACACAAGATGCAACTACAGGTGATGTTACTTATAATGGTAATAATCAACTAAGAAAGATTGCTGTTGAAGAGGGTTCTTATAGAGACAAAGGTGTGAATGGATTTGATGTAATGATGTATCCTGTGGATGTAGCAACTAAAACTGATCCAAACTTAAGTTTCAAAGTTGATGACAGAATTGTAGACCAAGATGGTTATGAGTGGAAGTTAAACTCTCCAACAAATAATCAACTTGTAAGATATGATTTTGATGGGAATGCTACAACTGATACTTTAGCAGTTACAAATGATGCAGCAACTCCTCCAACATATACAGCAAATGTTGGTACAGCAGATGGTACAAAATTTGAAACAAAAAGAAATATTTTTGATGTATTAGATACTGCTATTGATGCTTTAAAAAAAGTTGATAGTGCAGGAAATCCAATCACTGATGCACAAGCAAAAGCAGGATTAGAAACAGCTCTAAATGAAATTAACTCTTCATTTGATGCAATAAATGTTGCCCATGCTGAACTTGGTGGAAGAAACAAGGTATTTGAAGATGCAGAAGAAAAAGTTTCTGCAAAATTAACGCAATACAATATTTTAAAAGAGGAAATTGGTGGTGCTGATTTAGCAAAACTGGCAATGGAATCAAAAGCATTAGAGCTTACTTTTCAAGCTTTATATTCGACAATCAATAAAACAAACGAACTATCTTTAGTTAACTTTATTAGATAGTTTGTTTTAAGTAATAAGTAATATATGAATTTTAAAAAGATATTCTCAAAAGATTTATTTGTTGTTGCTCTTTTTGTAGCAATTCTTACGATTATCATCGTCCCTTTATCAAAAGGGATGCTGGATTTCTTCCTGATAATATCTTTATCTTTATCTCTGCTAATTTTATTAATCTCATTATATATTCAAAAACCAGCAGACTTAACAACATTTCCAACCATTATTCTTATCCTTGCACTATTTAGACTATCCCTAAATATCGCAACTACAAGGTCAATTTTAAGTGAAGGACATAATGGTCCTGATGCGGTAAGTTCCATCATCTCTGCTTTTGGAGAGTTCGTAGTTGGTGGAAATATGGTAATTGGTGTTATTGTATTTATTATCCTAGTTCTTATTAACTTTATGGTTGTAACAAAAGGTGCTACAAGGGTTGCAGAGGTTACTGCAAGATTTACACTTGATTCTATGCCTGGTAAACAAATGGCAATTGATGCTGACTTGAATGCTGGATTTATTGATGATAAAGAAGCACAAGAAAGAAGAAAAGCTTTAATTTCTGAAGCTAACTTCTATGGAGCAATGGACGGTTCTTCTAAGTTCGTAAAAGGTGATGCCGTTGCTGGTATTATTATTACTTTAGTAAACTTAATTGGTGGATTGTTAATTGGTTTATTCCAACATGATATGACAGTTGCTGATAGTGGAAAAGTGTATACTATTTTAACTATTGGTGATGGTCTAGTTGCTCAAATTCCTGCACTTATTTTATCTACTGCAACAGCAGTTATTATTACTAGATCAAATATGGATGAAGACAAATTTGCTAACCAATCTGTTACGCAACTTGTTAAAGATTCTAAATCATTATTCTTAGTTGGTATAGGTATGATTCTATTTGGTTTTGTACCAGGTTTCCCTTCTGGAATTTTAATGGTTATGGGATTATTAATGATGCTTATTGGGTATACAATTAACATGATCGAACAAGATGTTGATAATGCCTTAACTAGATTTTTCAAAACTGAGCCAGCTGCACAAAAAGCAAAAGGTGGCACTAAAGTTACTGATGATGTTGACACGATTAAAGCCAAAAAGAAACAAGCAACTGCTGCTAATGATGAACAAACAATTGAAAATATTATGAAGCTTGAAGTATTAGAATTAAAGCTTGGTATTAGACTTCTTCAATTAGTTCAAGGTAACTCTGAATTACTAGATAAAATTAAAGCAATTAGAAAAACTATTGCAAGTGAACTTGGATTTATTATTCCGCAAATTAGAATTTCAGATGATGCGAATTTATCACCAAATGAATATCAGTTATATCTTAAAAGAATTCCACTTGTAAAAGGTAGAGTTGAAACAGATAAACTTCTTGCTATGGGTGGATTAGGAAATGAAAAACTTCCAGGATTAAAAGTAAAAGAACCAGTATTTAATTTAGAGGCAACTTGGATTTCTCAAGATTTAAAAGAAGAAGCTTTAATGAAAGGTTTTACTGTAGTTGATGCTCCTACAATTATCTCTACTCATATCTCTGAGATTATTAAGAAACATGCTGAAGATATTATTACTAGACAAGATATTGTTGATATTATTGAAAGACTAAAAAAAGACTTCCCTATTGTTGTGGAAGAAGCTATGAAAGTTACTTCTTATGGTTCATTATTGAAAGTATCAAAAGACTTATTACATGAGAAAATCCCAATTGTAGATATGCTTACAATTGTTGAAGCAATTGCTGATATCGCTGAGTTTACAAAAGCTCCTGATGTATTGCTTGAACATGTAAGATCAAAGTTATATAGATTAATTACTCAAAAATTTGTGGATAATGATGGGATATTGCATATTATTACAATTAAACCTGAATTAGAACAGCAGTTTATTGGAAAACTTCAAGAACAGCATGGTGCTACACAACTTATGCTTTCTATTGCGGAGATTAATAATCTTGTAACACATACAAAAGATTTAATGGATCAAATAGAAGCAAAAGGTTTTGGAAAAGTTGCAATGGTAGTAGACCCAGTTCTTCGAAAAAGAATTTCTGAGATTTATGAGAAATTTGGTCTTCAAGTAGCAGTATTATCTCATGCTGAACTAGATTCAAAAGCTAACTTTGCAATTGAAGGTACATTAGACTTTTAATTATGAAAATAATTAGATTTTTAATCCTATCAATACTATTTACTTTTTCATTATTTGCTAATGTGCAAATAAATGCACCACAAAGCTTCATAAAAGAGGAACCTTACTTATTTACTATAGAAGTTAGTGGTGATAATATAAAATTCCCAAGAATTACCCATATAGATGGAAATGTTGTACAAGAGGTTTCATCTTCAACTTCTACAAATATAATTAACTCAACTATTACAAAAAAAATTAAAAGAGTTTATTCTTTATATTCCGCAAAAGATTTTATATTCCCAAAATTAGAGTTTGTTATAGATGGTAAAACATATTATTCTCAAGAGAAATTAATCAAAGCAAAAACAGCTGCTAAAACGCAATCTGATATTTTTGATTTATCAATAAGAACAAATAAAAATGAACTTTTTGTTGGTGAAGATTTTATTTTAACTATTACTTTAAAATACAAAAGATTAGCACAAATAGTTGATTTAAATCTTTTACAACCTAATTTTGAGAACTTTTGGTATAAACCCTTGAATGATATAAAACAGTATGATGAAGGGGAGTATAAAGTACAAGAAATAAGTTTTTTACTTTTCGCTTTAAAACAAGGTATTCAAAAAGTAAACCCTGTTGCAATTCAAGCTCAAGTAATAGATCCAAGAAGAAACTCATACACTCTTTTCTCAAATGGTATTAGCTCTTTAAAAATATACTCAAATGAACTAAATCTAGATATAAAACCGTTACCCTCAAATATTGATTTAATAGGGGATTTTGAAATAAGTGCAAGTATTGATAAAACACAAATTAATAAAGGTGACTCTTTATCATATAAATTAGAAATTAATGGTACTGGAAATTTTGATGATATAAAAGATATAAAATTAGATATCCAAAATGCTACTATTTATGAAAATAAACCAGAGATTAAAACTGATTTTAAAGATGGGAAATATTATGGAGTATACAATAAAGTATTCTCAATAATTCCTAATGCTTCCATGACGATTCCTTCTGTAAAACTTAGCTATTTTGATAAAAAAAGAAATGAAGTTATTACAAAGAGTAGTGAAAACTTTCATATAAAAGTAGTTAATAAAAATGAAAGTTTAAAACAAAAAGAGACACTTGAAAAAAAGATAAGTGGTGAACCTTCTAAACAAATTATAAAAGTTGTAGAAAAATCTTCAATAAAAGATAATATTTTATATTTTTCTTTAGGTATTATAACAATGTCATTAATATTAAGTTTATATTTCTATGTTATAAAACAAAAAGAGAATAAGAAGTTTAATGAAAAACCATTGGTTAAAAAAGTTAAATCTTGTAACACAAAAGATGAGTTATTAAAAACTCTATGTGTTTATCTTAAACAAGATTCCAAACTAGATAAGCTAATTTTTGAAATTGAGACAACTGATGATATAAGTTCTATAAAAAAAGAGCTAATTAAACTTTTAAAAGAAATAGACATTAAAGGAAAAGTTTTATGAAAGTAGTTATATTTTGTTTTCTATTTATAAACACTATTTTAGCAAATGAGTATTATGCAAAGTTAGAGCCAATTGAGAGTTATCAAGTTAAATCTTCAGTTTCTGGAAAAGTTATATTTTCTAATGAAAAAATAGAAGGTGAAAATGCTAATAACACTGTTATTGTTGAATTGGATTCAAAAGTAAATAAAATTGATTTAGAACAGTCAAGAAATAAATTAAAATTTATAAATGAAATGATTGATATTGAAAATAAAAATTATAAAAGATTAGCAAGAGTTTCATCTAAATCTGCATTTGAAAAAGATGCACAAAAGCTAAAAGTTGTAAATTTACAATCTTCTAAAGCTGATATGATTATAAAAATAGAAAACCTAAAAGATACTATCTCAAATAAAAAACTAGTTGAAAAATCAAACTATATTTTTAATATTGCTGTAAAAGAAGGGGATTATGTAAACCCTGGAACTTTACTTTATGAAGCAAAAGATTTATCAAAAGGTAAATTAGAGTTTTTTGTACCAATTTCTAAAATTGAAGAGATTAAAAATAAAAATATATATTTAGATGGTATTAAAAGTGATATTAAAATAAACAAAGTTTATTCAATAGCTGATTCTTCACATATATCTTCTTATAAAGTACAACTAATATTAAATGATATAAAAGTATTTTCAAGGTTGGTAAAAATTGAATTTAGATAATAAAGTAGCCTGTCCATTAGATTGCTATGATGCTTGTCAAGCAGAAGTAGTTGATGGAGTTGTTAAAGGCTCAAGAGAAAATGAAGTAACAAATGGAAAACTGTGTGTTAACTTCGCTTCATTACAAAAACAAGAATATTTAAATAGTGCGAAGTATGAACAAAAAGATATTTCTTTAGAAAATTCTTTAGAGATATTAGTAGATAAATTAAAAAACACAGATGCCTCAAAAACACTATTTTATAATGGTAGTGGAAATTTAGGTGTGATGCAAAATGCAACAAAAAACTTCTTTACACAATATGGTTCAACTTTAACAAAAGGAAGTTTATGTGATGGTGGAGGTGGCGCTGGTATTGAAGCAAATAGAACAGATGTAATAAATCCTCCAATTGAAAATTTATTAAATGCTGATGTGATTGTAGTATGGGGAAGAAACTTTTCTGTAACTTCATCTCATATGTATAATCTAGTAAAAGATAAAACATTTATTACAATTGACCCAATAGCTACACCTATTGCAAAAAAATCTGATCTTCATATAAAAGTTAATCCTAAAACAGATCATGAACTAGCTCTTATGATGACAAGAGTTGCTTATATGAATAGGGTTGATGATGAAGAGTTTTTAGAAGAATATTGTGAAGGTCATGATTGGTATTTTGATATTGCAAAAAATAGACCTTTAGTATCTTATGAAGCAACTACGGGTGTTCACTTAGATCAAGTATATAAGTTCTTTGATTTAATTGAGAATAAAAAAGTTGCTTTAATGATTGGTCTTGGAGTACAAAAGTATTTTGAGGGAGCTCAAATTACTAGAACTATTGATTCTTTTGCTGCATATGCTGGTTTCCATGGAAAAGAAGCAGGTGGAGTTTGGTATCTATCTGATTCAAATTTTGGATATGAAAAACAGTTTGCCACAAAAGGGAAAAACAAAAAAGTAGCAGTTCCAACTGTAGATTTCTCAAACTATGATTTAGTGTTTATTCAAGGGGCAAACCCTGTAGTATCTGCACCAAATACTCAAGCTGTAATAGATGGACTAAAAGATACTTTTGTGGTTTATTATGGAACGACATTTAATGATACATGTGAATATGCAGATTTAGTTATTCCTTCATGTTCATTCTTAGCTAAAAAGGATGTTAGACTATCTTATGGTCATCATGGTAAGTCTGTTTCTATGCCTCAAGAAGATGCAAAAGATAACACTATTAGTGAATATAATCTAGCTTCATATTTAATAGAAAAGTTTGATTTAAGTACTTTAAAAGATGAAGATGAAGTTATAAATTACTATATCAATAATGAAGTAGAGTATGAAGCTTTTGATAGTTTTGAGTTCATTGAAGAAATAGATGTAGAACCATTATATAAAGATAAAACGGATGATAACTTCTATTTAATTACTGCAAAAAGCAAAAACTCTTTAAATTCTCAGTTTAATGCTGATAATCATGTATATCTTCATCCAAGTGTAAAGTTTGAAGATGGAGCAAGTGTTAAAATATCTTCAAAGTATGGTTTCCATAATTTTATTGTAAAACATAATGAAGATATCAAAGAAAACTGTGCATTCTTCTATGCTGGAAATCAATATGCAAACTATTTGACTCCTAATTTAGAAGATGAAGATTCATTTTCTGCAATGTATCAAGAGGTATTAGTAGACATTGAATTATCGTAAATTATTTGCTGAGCATAAGGTAGTAAGAGATTTATCCTTAGTTCAGTTTATTGCTTATTTTGGTGCATGGTTCTCTAATGTAGCTATATATACTATGCTTGTAGAGTTTGGCTCAACAGAGTTTGCTATTGCTGTTGTAACTGCTATGCACTTCTTACCTGCTGTTTTAATAGCTCCTTTTTCTGGAGCTATTATAGATAGAATAAAAATCAAACCTTTAATGGTAACTCTTTTAAGTATTGAACTTATTATGACTCTTTGTTTTTTAACTATAAGTGATAAAAGTGAAATATGGTTATTAATGATTTTTATTTTTGTACGTATGAGTGCTGCATCTATGTTTTTCTCAACGGAGATGTCTTTATTAGCTAAGCTTTTAAAAGGTGATGCCTTACAAAAAGCAAATGAAGTACACTCTATAATTTGGTCGTTTACTTATGCTGCTGGAATGGCAGTAAGTGGTATTGTTGTTAATTTTGTAGGAGTTAAAACAGCTATAGTCATAGATTCTATGTTTTTTTTAGCTGCTTTAATTGCATTTATAAAAATTGATTTTAAAGTAAAAGCAAGTGAAGTAGAAGATAAAATACTTGAGCTTATAAAAGATGGTTTTTTATATATTAAAAAGAATAAAACTATTATACATTTAATATTTTTACATTCATGTGTGGGATTAACCTCTTTTGATACTTTAGTAACATTACTTGCTAAAAATGAATATAAATATGTGATAGCTGTTCCTTTGGCTATTGGTATATCAAATGCAACAAGAGCATTAGCTTTAATGATGGGGCCTTATTTTATTTCAAAGTATGTAAATAAACATAATTTACACTATATACTGATACTTCAAGGTATTGGAATTATTCTTTGGGGATTCTCTCAGTATAATTTTTATGTGTCATTAATCTTTATGTTTATGACTGGTTTGTTTACTACAACACTGTGGTCTTTCACATATGCTTTACTACAAGACAAATGTGATGAGAAGTATTTAGGTAGAGTTATCTCTTATAATGACATGTTCTTTATGATTGCTTGCATAATAACTACATTATTTATAGGATTAATGGCAAGTTTAACTTCTCTTGCTATAATAACAATAATTTTAGGAATAGCATTTATTCTTTTTGCTTTTTATTATACAAGGATATTAAAATGGATATAAATGAAAAGGTTCTTCTTTTAGCAATATTAAAAAAAGAGAATGACGAGTCTTTAAATGATATCGTAATTAAATTAGAAGAAAATGGTTTGTTTTCATTAAAAGATGGAAAAAAACTACTAAAAAAACTTAAAAAAGAAGAGTTCGTAAGTGATGCTTATTTGACTGTAAAAGGTCAATTAATTGCAAAAGAAGTAGAAGAAGAATTCAAAATATAAAAATATTATGTTTAAAGAGAGGCATATTTCAAAACTAATATTTATAATACCTCTTTTATTTATAATATTAACTGCATCAATAACTACATTAGTACATATTCAACAAACTGATATTAAATTCAAGAAAGACTCTCAAAAACTAAAAGAGTCTTTTTTAAAAAAAGAAGAGAAACGTCTTAATACAATTGTTGACTCTATAAACTCATATATAAAATTTAAAAAAGCAACCTCAATTAATATATTAAAAAATAAAATTAAATCACGTGTGGATTTTGCTCAAGATGTATTAACTAAACTTTATAATAAAAGTGCAGGTATAGAATCTACAAGTTCTATTCAAATATCTTTGTTATCTGCTTTAGGTAGTGTAAAATCTAAAGATAAAGGGAAATATTTTATTTATGGTTATGAAAATAAAGATGATAGATTTTTACCTGAAAACATAAGTGATAGTTTATATAGTAATTTGGGTTATTTCAATAAAGAGTTTCAAGTAAGATTTAATGAACTTCTTAAAAATAAAAATGAAGGTTTTATTGCCCATTCAGAACCTTATGAGAGTAATCTTGAAATAAAAGAGTTATCAAAACTTACATATATAAAAAACTTTACTGATTTAAATCTTATTGTTGGTTATTCTATTTATTTAGAAGATTTTGAAGAGATAACAAAAAAAGAAGTTTTAAATAGATTAAACCTGATGTCAATAGATAAAAATAGTAATATCTTTACTTTAAATGATAATTTAAGAGTAATACAATCATCACAAAATGAAAATATAATCTCAAAAACATTTAAAAGTATTGAGTTTAAAAAAGATGTACATCTTATTTTAGAAGACTATGTGAAAAAATCAAAAGTTAACTTATCAAAAAATGAGTATATATATCATTGGAAAAGTTTAGATCATAATAATTATCGCTTATATATTTTTAATTACATTGAGTCTTGGGATTGGGTTGTTAGTGTAAGTTTAGATGTAAAAAATATTAATCACAGTGTTGAAAATATAATTGGTCAAAACAAAGAAGAAGAGAATATTATGATTGAGGATAGTATAAAAATGGCAATCATATTTAGTTTGTTAGCTTCTGTTTTATCATATTTTGTTTCACTTAAAATAAATCAAATATTTAACAATTATAAAAATAGAATCGAGAGTCAAAAAAATGCATTAAGAAATATTAATGCAACGCTTGAAGTAAAAGTAGAAGAAAAGACTCAGGAATTAGAGATTTTAAATGATAAGTTAAAAAAGAAATTCAAAGAGGAAGTTAGAAAAAATAGAAAAAAAGATCAACTTCTTTATAGTCAATCAAAAATGGCTTCAATGGGTGAAATGATAGGTAATATTGCTCATCAATGGAGACAACCTTTAAGTACTATATCTACAATTGCAAGTGGAAATAGTTTAAAGATGGATTTTGGTGAAGTAAATGAAAAAGATTTGAAAAAAGATTTTAATAAAATCATTGATACTACAAAACATCTATCAAATACGATTGAAGATTTTAGAAACTTTTTTATGGAAGATAAACATATAGAGAAGTTTGATTTAATTGAAATAATAGAAAAAAATCTTTCTTTAATAAGTGCCTCAATGAGTAATAACTATATTACAGTAATTGAAAATTTAAATAGTGTTGAAATATCTGGTTTAAAAAATGAACTATTACAAGCTATATTAAATATTCTAAACAATGCTAGAGATGTATTATTAGATATTGAAGAAGATAAAAGATTTATTGTTATTGATGTTTTTGAAGATGAAAAAAGTGCAAATATAGTAATTAAAGATAGTGGGGGAGGTGTTTCTGCTGCTATAATTGATAAAATATTTGATGCACATTTTACAACAAAACAAAAAGACTTAGGAACGGGTATAGGTTTATATATGACATCTCAAATTATTAAAAATCATATGAATGGAAGTTTAAGTGTTAAAAATGAAGAGTTTGTTGTTGATGAAATAGTTTATCTTGGGGCTTCATTTAAAATAGTAATACCAAAATAAAAAACTATTTATTACAATTATTATATACTAAAAAGAAATAGTTAAAGGGAAACCATGGATACTTTTATACGAAAAGAGTTCGGTTTATCTTTTGGTTTTATGAGAATTGCTTTTTGTATAACAGCAATATTTTTTGATATATATATTTTAAGATCAAATATTAATTTAGCATTTTCCTATTTTGAATATCTTATTTTTTCACATATCATTGTCTCAATTATTATCCTATTTGCATATAAATACCATATCTTCAAGTTTATATTTTTTATATTAAGTCTTTTTAGTGCGAACTATCTACTTAGTTTTATTGAGTTCCCTCCAGTTATCATTGCTATTTTATTAGTGGCAAATTTACTTATTTTACTATTCCCTTTGAATAACTCTTTGTCAATTGACAAACTATTGTCATCTAAGCCTTTAACTTCAACACTTATTCCAAAGTATTACTATATTTTATTTTTTATTATTTGGGGTGTTTTTTATATGGATGCTGCATTGTATAAATTAGAAGATTACTCTAACTGGATACTTCATAGTGATATTCTTTTTAAGAAGTTTTTTACAGCTTTTCCATATCTTTTTAATCATAATATTTTTGTTGAAGTCTTACTTGAAAACAAATTTGTAAATATATCAATGGCAATACTTACCGTTTTGTATCAATTACTTTTTTTGTTAACAATTTTTCTATTAAAAGGTAAAAGCAAATTATACTTTTTACTTTTTGGTATATCTTTACATTTATCATCCGCTTTATTTTTAGATTTATGGTATTTAGCACTATTTACTGTTATCTTCTATTTACCATTTATTCCTAATAGATACTATTATAGATTTATTAGTTTTTTTAGAAAAAAGAATAAAAAACTTGAATTGATTTTTGATAATCAATGTATGTTTTGCTCTAAAAATATACTTTTAATTAAACTGTTTGATTTCAATAATAGAATAAAATTAAATGCACAGAACTTAAAGAATGAGAATGAAATAGTTCTTTTATATGATAAAAAAGAGTATAAAGGTGTAGGTGCCTTTAAAAAGATATTTCAAACTATACCTTTATATTATCCTATGTATTTACTTTTATCAGTACCTTATATATTTAAGTTTTTTAATAAGAAGTACCTTGCTTTTGCACAAAATAGGGCAAATATAGTTTGTAAAGTTCCTACTTCATCAATAAGTGATTATAAAAATATTCTTCTTATTTTTGTTGGAATATATGTTCTTATTACTCTTCTAACTAAAGTTAATTATTTCTTTGAATTAAAACTAAGAATAGCAAAAATTGGTATGCCAATACCTGCAACAATGTTTTTAGTTAGAAATAATCAATTAATCAGAACTCACTATGTATATATAAAAGATAAGAATAATAATAGCTATTTCTTCAATAGAATGTTTTGGAATAATAAAACTTTTTTAGATGAGTATCAAGTTCAAACTATTAAAAGAGCTGATGAATTAAAACAGATAAATACACAAAATAAAAACTATTACTTTAGAGCCTTTGATAGTGAAGATAAATATGTAAATAGTTATCTTCATAGCGCTTATTTAAAACTTCAAAAAGATAATAAGTCCAATATAATTTTAAGAAGCATTTCAAATAAACTAAATGATGAGGTATTTGTATGTTATAAAAAGTCAGTTATTACTTTTAAAGAAATAGAAAAACTAAGTCTTAAAGCACTTGATAATAAGCTACTAAATAATTTTAAGAATGCTAAAGAAAACTGTCTTGAAATCAAGTAAAAAGGGTTAGTTTTAACTTTTAGAAACATACATTTATTTAATCTTTAAAATCAAAACTAATTTTTCTTTAAATAGTTATATTTAGTTATAATTTTATATATTTTAGCACATAATTTAAGGGAAGCAAATGATTTTAGATTACAAAGATATAAATGATTTAAACAGATACAAAATAATGTCAGGAACAGTTATACCAAGACCTATTGCTTGGATTGTAACAGAAGATGAAGGTGTTTTAAACTGTGCACCATTCTCATACTTTATTCCTATTTCTTCAAACCCAGCTTTAGTACTAGTAGCAATTGGTCAAAAAGATGATGGATCACCCAAAGATTCATTGGCAAATATTTTAAATAAGAAAAAAGCAACAATCTGTTTTGCAAAAAAAGAGCATGCTGATTTAGTTCAAAAATGTGCAGCACCTCTTGGTAAAGATGAAAGTGAAATAGAAAAATATGAAATTGAAGTAAAAGAAGCAAAAGAGGGATATCCTCCAATGATTGCATCTTGTGAATCTGCACTATTTTGTGAATACTATGATACTTATGAAATACCGAGTAAAACAACACCTGTAATTTTAGAAGTAAAACATCAATTCATTGAAGATGATAAAATCAATGAAAGAAACCATGTAAATATTGATAACATTGGTAGATGTGGTGTTACTTTTAAAGCTTTAGTTGATTTATAATAAATTTAGAGGTTAAAATCTTTTAACCTCTATGTCTTAAAATATATACTTTCTATACAACAAATCCCTACATTTTCCTATTTATTGCAGTAAAATCATTTTTACTAAATTACAGTTTGATTACAATAAATAATTTTTTATTAACATTTTAATCATAATAGTTTATATTTCCATAAAAAAATTATTTGGAGAGTTTAAATGTCTAATGATGAAAGAAGTTTAATTATCACAGCTCAAAAAACAAACTCTATTAAAGAGTTAGAGTTTTTATCTTTTTCTCCCTATTCAAATGTTAGGGTTAGTGTCGCAAAAAATGCATATGCAACAGTTGCAATTATTAATAGGCTTGCCCAAGATTGTGTGGCAAGAGTTTCATATTGGGCAACAAAAAATAATAAATGCCAAGTAAGACGAGAGTTTAGAGATATTGACCTACAACACAAGTGTATTTTATGTACAAAAGATGAAAGCACTTTTCATACTGAATGCTTAAAATGTGTGTAAAATACAAACTTTTTTAATTATTTTATGTTTTAAATACTAAAAAAATAACTCATAAATAATAATTGGGTTACATTATGGTTACAAAAAATAATCATTAATAACACCTTTAATTAAAATTCAATATATTTACGAAAATAATTTAATTTGGAGTAAATATGAATAACTTAAAACTTCAAAACAAAATACTTTTAATCTTGATTCTGCCTATTATTAGTATTATTGTTTTATCTATAAATTCTCTATACAGTAAGTTTGAAGAAAAGAATAGTATGAAGAAAACTCAAGACTATTTAGAGTTTACTATGAAAACAAATAGTTTACTAAATCAACTTCAAAAAGAGAGAAGTTATTCTATCAATTACATCACTTCATATGGAAATAGTTATAAGAATGAATTGATAAATCAAAAATCTAGTTCAAATAAAAATCTAAATGAATTAGAAAAGTTTCTTACTACTTTTGATTCAAGTATATATGGTTCTAAAATAGAAAAAAATATTAATACTTTAAAAAAAGAGTTTAAAAAACTTAAAAATATAAGAGAAAAAGTTTTATCATCACAGATAGATGAAAATACTACAAAGATATATTATACAAATATGATTAATTTGCTTTTATCTTTTTTTGATGACCTTGTTACCTTTTCAGATAATGGAGAAGTATCAAAATATTCTGAATCAATAGTTGCTTTAGCAAATACAACTGAAAAAGCATATCAAGAATCAGCAGTATTAAGAAATATATTTGATATGGGAAGAATAACTAGTGAAGATTATTCTAAATTTAGTTCATTAGTTGCTTCTCAAGATACATATATAGATACATTTAAAAAGATTGCATCAAAAGAAGAATTAAAATACTTTAAAAAGTTAATTGATTCTTCATCTAATAAAGATGTAAACAGATTAAGACAGATTGTTTTTTATAAAAGTACAAAAGATTCTATTCTTTCTAGTATTAAGGAAAAAGCAGGTTATGGAGGATTAATTCATAACTTCAAAAACTATTTATTAAGTGGTGATAGAAAATACTATAAAAAAGTAGAGCAGATGCATGTTTCTTTAATTAGAGATGTAAAGAAGTTTAAAAGATTAAAAAATGTAACTAGAAAAGAGAAAAAGCTTCTTAAAAAAGTAAAAAGAGTATTTGACTCATACTTACTAGCTACAACTGAAATTAAAGATTTGATTGCAACTGGTGCAACAATTGATGAACTTGATGCATATGTTCAAATAGATGATAGTAGAGCAATTAAAGCTTTAAGTGAATTAAGCAAAAATATTTTTGGTGCGGATGTTCAAACTTGGGATAAAAACTCATTTTTAAGAGTTGAACAGTTTATAAAACTTCAGAAACTTGTATCTGATAATCTATTGAAATTAACTCAAGAAACAACACAAAGTATAAATCAAGGTTTCATCGTTTTAATTACAATGATCATAATTGTTCTATTACTTATTTTTGTTTCACTGTTTTTCATGACTAGAAGGATTGTAAACTCACTTAAGACATTTAAAGAGGGACTTGAATATTTCTTCTTATATGTAATTAGAGAAAAAGAGTATTTAAAACCTATGCCAGTTAATGGTAGTGATGAATTTGCTCAAATGACAGAAGATATGAATAAGCAGATTATAAAAATCAAAGATATTATTGAGCAAGATAGAAAAGTTGTAATTGAACTATCTGATGTTGTAGAGAAGGTTTCTAATGGCTTCTTAAATTATAAGATTCATGAACATGGTGCTACAAAAGAAGTTGAATCATTAAGAGTGATTATTAATGAGATGATTGGAAGTACTTATAAAAAAGTTAGTAATGTAAATAAAATCTTAGATGGTTATGCAAAAGGTGAATATAGTACAAGGTTAAAAGGTGAAGAAAAAGATGGACTATATGGTGACTTTGGTACATTATTTGCTGGTTCAGTTTTATTAGGACAATCGATTTCTCAATTAGTTGCAATGATTACAAATGCAGGTAAAGAGCTTGAAGAAAACACAATAGTATTAAGTCAATCATCAAGTAATTTATCATCAAGAGCAAATCAACAAGCTTCAGCTTTAGAAGAAACAGCAGCTTCAATTGAACAAATTACGGTAAATATGCAGTCAAGTACACATGATGTTGAAAAAATGTTAAATATCTCAGATGAATTAAACTCTTCAGCAAAAACTGGAAATGAATTAGCAACTAAAACATCTAATTCGATGGATGAGATTAATGAAAAAGTAACTGCAATTAGTGAAGCAATTACAGTAATTGATCAAATTGCCTTCCAAACAAATATTCTATCTCTTAATGCAGCAGTAGAAGCAGCAACAGCAGGTGAAGCAGGAAAAGGTTTTGCAGTAGTTGCACAAGAAGTAAGAAATCTTGCAGGTAGATCAGCAGATGCAGCTAATACTATTAAAAAATTAGTTGAAGAAGCAAACCTAAAATCAAATGAAGGTAAAACAATCGCAAATAATATGATTACTGGATATGATAGTTTGTCTTCTAAAATTATAGATACTAAAGAGATTATTGATAGTGTAAGTTCTGCTATTAAAGAACAAGAAGAAGGAATGCTTCAAGTAAATGATGCTGTAAGTCAGATTGATAAAATGACACAAGAGAATGCTGCAACATCAGCTGATATTGGAGATTTATCAAATCAAGTTGCTGTATTGTCTTCAAGATTACTAGGGATAACTTCAAAGACACAAATTACTGATAAGTATTATGATATGGTTGATGATATTGATTTAATTCAATTAATATCTAAATTCAAGAACAATAATATCAACTTTAAAAAACACTACTTTGCTGATTTAGATTCATATGGACATATTAATGTTGCGAAAAATGAAGATACAGAATTAGGTAAATGGATTATCTATTCAGAGAAAAATCAAAAACCATATGTAAACTCAAATGAGTGGAAAAAACTAAAAGAGAGAAAAGAAAAATTCCATGTATTAATGCAAGAGTTTATGGACTTAAATGCGCAGAAAGCTTCAAATGAACAATTAAGAGCTTTAGCAAAAGATATTGAATACTTAACTGGAGATTTATTTAGTTCATTAAATGACATCTCTGTAGCTAATACTAAAATACTTAGAAATAAGATGTAAGTTATAAAGGCTTCCCTTTATAACTTATTTTATTTACAACACGAATCTTCTTCGCAACAAGTACAATTTGTACAATCACATTGACCTTGACAACAAGATTCATCTTTACAACAATCACATGTACAAGTGCAAGTACATTTCTCGTCTACACAACATTGTTCTTTATTTTCCATAATTAATCCTTTAAATTTATTTTCACTACTAAGACGAAAGAACATCAAAAAAAGTTGCACTTTTAGAAAATTTTGAAAGATTTATTTAAAAGTGCAACTTTTTATTTATATTTACGTCATATAATATAAATATCAAAAGGTAAAAAATGAAAGAAACAATTAGCGAAATATATGAACAGTTTAGAAAACCACTTTTATATTTTATTTTAAAAAACGTATCAAATAAGAATGTTGCAGAAGATTTATTACATGAAGTATTTATAAAAGCCTATACAAATTTTGATAGTTTAAAAGAGAAAGAGAAAATACAATCTTGGCTTTATAAAATTGCATCAAATACTATTACGGATTATTTTAGAAAAAAAAGACCTCTAAATATAGAAAATGAAGATATGTTTTTTGAGGAGAAAGTTGAACAATCAGTATTAAATGAACTTTCTTGTTGTTTACAAACTTTGATCTCTAAACTTCCACAAAATCAAAAAGAGGTTTTAGAAGCAGTCTATTTTAAAGAACAGTCATTAGTTGAGTATTCTGCTAACAACAATCTAAATATTTCAACAGTAAAATCCTATTCAAAAAGAGGAAAAGCAAAGTTAAAAAGTGTATTTAATGAGTGTTGTTCCTTTGATAGAAACCAAAAAGAACAAATAGTTGATTACAAATACAAGAAAGAGTCTTGTATCTGTAATAATTGATTATTCAACAGTTTGATGAAGTTTTGAACATTTACTTAAGAAAGTATCCATACCACACATATCATTATAGATATCATCAAATGAGTGAAAGTGTGCATCATAAACGTAAACAAAAATTTCATCACCTTTTTGTAAGAAGTTTTTCTTACCAAAGTCTGCATAGGCTGTTGCACCTGCTGCAATTAAAATACCTTTAGCATCATCTCCAGCTGTTTTAACAAATTGAGTTAACTCTTCTAATGGTCCACAATCTTCTTGTGTATTAAGTTTATTTACCATCCAATCTTTTAATTGACCAAAGAAATAGCTGTATGATTTAACAGCACTTGTAGTTCCATAGTCATGAACAATACCATCTCTTTTAATAAATGAAGCAATATGATATTTACTTAAGATACCTTCTTCTGTAAAGTTATCTATTTCAATAAGCTCTTGTGAAATACCTTTTGTTTGTTCACCCCAATTTTTCTTTGTACTTAATTTATTTCCATCTTGAATTCTGATTGAAAAGTCGTTAAATGCTGAAAAATACTTAGGAATAATATCAACGACTTGATCATTTTCATATTTAAAGTCACAAATTAAAGCTACTTCTGCTTCAACTTGTAGGTTATCTTCTTCTCTTCCGTGAGTTTGAATAACTTCATCACAAATAGGGTATGTCCCTAAAAATGAATCGTGGCCTTTAATATAAAATGGAAACATCCCTTTAGGTGCATCCTTCTCCTTAGTTTCAATTACAGCAAACTCATCTGCTTCACCTGCTTCTCCCAAGTGATTTGCAAAGTTTCCTGCAACTGCAAAACCTAAGTAATCTTTTAAGTCTTCTAATAACATGATTTATTCCTGTATATCTGTATTTTTTGGAAAGAGAATATATCATTTATTAAGTCTTGTTAAAGTCAATGTAAAAATGTAGTTTTAGGCTCTAAGGAATATTTTAGAAAAGAAATTAATTGTTAGATAATAAAAATATTACAAAGGCAAGAGCCTTTGTAATAAGGGCTAAATTAGATAGTTCTCCATTTAGCTGGACCAGTTGTGTGAATTGAGTTACCCTCAGTATCAACTGCAACTGTAACAGGCATATCTTTTACTTCAAATTCGTAAATAGCTTCCATACCCATTTCTTCAAATGCTAAGATTTTAGCATCTTTAATTGATTGAGAAATTAAATAAGCAGCTCCACCTGTTGCAATAAGGTAAGAAGACTCGTACTCTTTAATTAAATCAATTGTTGGTTGTTTTCTTTCAGCTTTACCAATCATACCCATGATTCCAATTTCCATCATGTCTTTAGTAAATTTATCCATTCTAGTTGAAGTTGTTGGTCCCGCAGGTCCTACTACTTCATCACCTACTGGATCAACAGGTCCAACGTAGTAAATGAATCTATCTTTTAAGTCAACACCATTTGGAAGTGGCTTACCAGCATTTTTGTACTCAACAATTTTCTTGTGAGCAGCATCTCTAGCTGTTAAGATTTTTCCTGATAATAATAAAGTATCACCAGATTTGTACTCTTTTAATTTTTCTTTTGTTAATTCTTCAATATTTACTTTTTTAACAGTATCCATTGGGATTTCTAAATCAGGCCAGATATTTAAATCAGGCTTTTCGAATTTAGCAGCTCCATTACCATCTAATTCGAAGTGAATGTGTCTAGTAGCAGCACAGTTAGGAATCATTGCAACTGGTAAAGAAGCAGCGTGACATGGGTAGTCTAAAATCTTAACATCTAATACAGTTGTTAATCCACCAAGACCTTGTGCACCTGTTCCAATTTTGTTAATATCTTCATATAATTTAAGTCTTAATTCCTCTAATGCATTTTGAGGACCTCTCTCTTTTAATTCATGAATATCAACGTGATCCATTAATGATTCTTTTGCTAATAACATAGATTTCTCTGGGTTACCACCAATTCCAATTCCAAGGATTCCTGGAGGACACCATCCAGCACCCATATTTCTTACATTTTCCATAACCCAGTCATAAATTGAGTCAGATGGATTTAATACTGCAAATTTAGATTTGTTTTCAGAACCACCACCTTTAGCAGCTACTGTAATATCAATCTTATCAGAGTTTACATCAACAGATGTATGAATAACTGCTGGAGTATTATCTTTAGTATTTTTTCTCTCACCTGCTGGATCAGAAACTACAGAGAATCTTAAAGTATTATCAGGATCAGTATATCCTTTTGCAACACCTTCATTTAAAATGTCTTCTAAATCTCTTGAGATATCAAGGTTAGCTTTTAAACCAACTTTTACAAAAATGTTGATTGAACCCGTATCTTGACATAAAGGTCTGTGACCCATTGCACACATTTTAGAGTTAATTAAAATTTGTCCGATTGCATTTTTTGCTGCTTCAGATTGCTCTTTCTCATATGCCTCAACCATACCTTCTACAAAGTCAGTTGGGTGATAGAAAGAAATGTATTGACAGGCACCCGCAACACTATCAATAATATCTTGTTCTGTAATAACGCTCATTTTGTTCCTTTTGCTTGAGAATAGTATATATTATAGCAATGCACTATTGAAAGATTCCTTTTTTAGGGCTTCTAAATAAATTTATTTTTTTAAGTGTTTAGTTTTTACAATCTAAAAAGGGAAATTAATGTGATTAAAAAAATCTATAAGTGCAGTTGTTTTTTATGTGTATTGAATCAAATCCAAGGCATAAAGCCTTAGATTTAAAAGTAATTAAGAGAAGAATCTTGAGTTAACATCATCCATTAATTTAGCTCCAGAGAAGTGTGCTCTTTGAACTAATTCCCAGAAATATCTGTAAGTAGCTCTATCATGTAATTCTCCATCATACTGGATTGGTCCCCACTCAGCATCTTGTGCTAATAATAAGATGTTTTGTGCAGCTTCTAACTCAGTAAAGTCTGGTTTCATTGCATCAACGATAGCTTGTACTTGTGTTGGGTAAATTGACCACATTCTCATGAATCCAAACTCGTTTCTAGCTCTTTCAGCATCTTTGTAAGTTTGGTATGGGTTTTTAAGATCAAGTGTTACGTTGTGTGCTGGAATAACGTGATTTTGGATTGCAGCTTGAGCAACTTTTGCTTTAGCAGCTCCAATTAATCTGTGATCAAATTGACCTGGGCTTCTCATGTTGATTGCAGGAATTGCTCCTTGGTATCCAGATACAAAGTCCATTAATCCAAAGTCTAATACTTGTAGCCATGGTAATGTAGCAGTTTTCTCTACATCTTGTAATGCACCATGAGTTTCAATTAAGATATGAATTGGAATCTCTCTTGAAATACCAGCTTCTTTAGCAACTTTTTGAATGTACTCAATTTGAGTTTTTGCATCTTCGTAAGAAGTTGATTTTGGTAATGTAATGTATGCTAATTTTTCACCAGCACCTGGTACAAGAATATCAACATCTTGTCTCCAATCTGGGTGAGAGAAATCGTGAATTCTAGTTCCAGCCATACCATATTTGTTAGCTTCAGAGTTTACAACTCTAACGATCATTTCTGCGTGCTCTACTTCTTTACCAGTTTCTGCTCCATCTTCACAATCACAAGTGATATCAAAAACAGGTCCAAGCTTTTCTTGCATTTGGAAACCTTTTAAGATTAGCTTTTCGCTTCCTGCAAAGTGCTCACAAGTTGGAATAATTGGTAATGATTTTCCAGATTCAAATAGTGCTTCGTTTGGGTGTGTCATATTTATATCCTTTTACTAAATTTAATTTTATTTTTGTGTTTTTTTCTTAGGGATGATTACTGTGTAATCTAAATCAAGTACAACGTTCTTTAAGTACTTACCATCTTCACCTTTTGGTGACTCAATCTCAGAAGATTTTTGATTTTTAACAGCAACTGTTCTTAATCTTAATAATCCAATGTCTTCTCTTTTATGATCAATAGTATCAATAACTTCAGTATATGCATAAATTGTATCACCAGCATAAGTTGGGTTACAATGAGCTCCAGAGTTAATTGCATACATCCATTGAGCATTTTGTAAGCCATTATATGAAATAGCTCTAGCCATTGAAATTACAATTCCACCATACATTAATCTTTCACCCATAGGTGTAGATTTCATCATATGGTCATTGAAGTGAACCTTTGCATTGTTTTGGTATAACTTAGTTGCTAAAGTGTGGTCACTGTTATCAACTGTGATACCTTCTGGGTGATTTAATCTTTCACCTTTTTCATAATCTTCAAAGAAGAATTTACCACCAGAAGCATCTGTGTCAACACACTTAATTTCTGGGATATTAATCTCATCAAGAATTGGTGTAGATTCTGCAAAAGTAGGGATTTCTTTAATACCAGTTAAAGTTTCCTTATCTTTTTTATGAACCATTACCCATCTTTTGAAGTTTAATACTTCAGCTCCATTTTGATTAACACCAATAGAGTGAACATAAACAACTCCAGATTTTCCATTTGAGTTCTCTTTTAATCCAATAACTGTTGAAGTCATAGAAACTGTATCTCCAACATATACAGCATTAGGGAATGCAATTTCTGCATAACCTAAGTTAGCAATAGCATTTAATGAAATATCTTGTACCGACTTACCAAAAGTTAAGTGGAACATTAATGTATCATCAATAGGTCTTTTTTCATATCCCATTTCAGTAGCTACAATATCAGATGAATGTAAACTGAATCTAGAACCAGTAAAAGCGATGTATAAAGATACATCACCTTCACTAATTGTTCTAGGAAGTGGGTGTACTATTTTTTGACCAATTGAAAAGTCTTCGAAAAAATTTCCAACGTTAATTTTAGACACTTAATTCTCCTTATTTACCAAATAGGTTTTGACCTAATGATTTGTAAGTCTCATATAAAGCAATCATTTTTCTAGCCCATTTAATTCTTGGACCATCAACAAGTTTATTGTTGTGCATAATTACTTCTTTACCATCTTTTTTAGCCTCTTCATAAGAGTTAATCATAGCTTCGTAATCTTCAACTTCTTTTTGTTTTGGAGTAAAGATATCATTGATGTATTCAATTTGGATTGGGTGGATTAAAGACTTACCATCGAATCCTAAGTTAAATGCATCTTTAGTTGAATCTTCACAAGCAAACTCATCATAAACATCGAAGTGAGGTCCATCAATAACTACTTTGTTGTACGCTTTTGCAGCAAGTGCAATTTGCGATAAGTAGTTGAACATTGCTTTTGAACCTTTTTTGATATCAATTTGAAGTCTATTTGCTAATTTATTTGAACCTGCAACAATTACTTCAACTCTAGGTGATGCTGCACAAATCTCTTGGATGTTAAGTACAGACAATGGAGTTTCAATCATAATCATTAATGTTAAATCAGGATTAACCTCATCAATTAATTTAGCTGCTTCATGTACTTGATCAGCTGTTTCAATTTTAGAGAATAATAATGCATCTAATTCAATATCTTTTGCTAATTCTAAATCTTTTGCAATATCTTCAGATCCTAAGTTGTTAATTCTAAGAACTCTCTCAGACTCACCAAACTTACAACCTTGCTCTTTATAAACAGTTCTAACAGTTTCTCTACCAGCATCTCTTTGCTCTGGTAAAATTGCTTCTAAATCGAAGATTACTGTATCAGCAAGAACAGTTTTTGCTTTTTCAACATTATGTTTATTGTACGATGGTACAAATAACATAGATCTTCTAGCTTTGTACTCAACAATCTCTTCACCAGACTCAGTTGCATGGTATTTGTCATGTAAGTTTTTAACTAGTTGTTTTCTAAGAACTTTACCATTTTTAGTTCTTGGGTAATCATCCATTCCAAAAATCATTTTTGGAGCTTTATACTTAGCTAAGTTGTCTTGAGAGAACTTCAAGATTTCAGCTTCTTTTTCTTCAGATAATTTTTCATGTCCAATTACAGCAATTGCAACAATTACTTTATCTTTTCCAATTTCTAATCCAAATGCAACACAATCAGCTACATCATCGTGAGTTTTTACAACTCTTTCGATTTCATGTGGAGATACTCTAAATCCAAATGTGTTGATAATATCATCTTTTCTACCAATGAACCAGATGTATCCATCTTCATCTTTTTTAGCATAATCACCAGTAAAGAACCATCCATTGTGTCTAGCTTTTCTTGTTTCTTCTTCAAGTTGCCAGTACTCTAGGAATAATCCTGGATCATCTTCACCGATACAAATCATACCTTCTTTACCATCTTCAACTTCTTCAAGTGTTTCAGGATCAAGTAATTTTACAGTGTGTCCAGGTTGAACGAATCCAGCAGAACCAGGTCTAATTGGATTATTCTTTGAGTGTGAAATATAATAAGAACACTCAGACATACCAATAGCTTCAAAGATATCTTGTTTGAATCTATCTTGCCATAAACCAATCATCTCATCAGATAAGTGCTCACCAGCAGACATACAATATCTTAATGATGGACAATCTTCAGCACCAAAATCAGTCTTTTGAATGATTTGTCTATAAATAGTTGGAACTCCAATAAAGATAGTACATTTGTGCTTCTTAATTAGTTCAACCCATGTTCCAGCGTCATTTCCACCTTCATATGCAATTACTGTATGACCATTAAATAAAGGATCCATTAATGCAGAACCTAATACATATGTCCAGTTGAATTTACCAGAGTGCATGATTCTATCATTCTCTTGGAAGTCAAACCAATATTCAGTTGCAGGAGTTCTACCTACTAATGATCTGTGAGAGTGTAATACACCCTTTGGATAACCAGTAGTTCCTGAAGTATATACTAAATATGCAGGCTCACCAGACTTAGAGTTGTAGTGGTTAGGAGTTTTATCTGTTTGCTCTAAAATTTGATTTAAAGCATAAACTTCCATTCCTTTTGGAACGTTTAATCCATCTACAGAATCAATACCAGCAACGATAATTGTCTTTAAGTTATCTAAGTTCTCTAAGTATGGAGTTAAGTTTTCAAACATTGTTGCAGACATTACGATTGCTCTTGCTTGAGAATCTTCTGCTAAATACTTAACCTCAGAACCTGATAATAAAGTTGATGTAGGTACCGCAATAATACCTGCTTTAATCGCTCCAAAGAATGAAATAGGGTATGCAAGAGAGTTTTTTAAACAAACTAATACTCTATCTCTAGCTTCAAAACCTAATCCTTGTAAGAAGTTACAAACTTGATCAGATTTCTCAGCAAGATCTTTATATGAAATTTCATCAGTACCAAGCTTATCATCTTCGATAATCATAGCAGTGCTGTTTTCTTTTTTCGTTCCTACGTGAGCTGATGTACAAGCAACACCGATATTTAAAAATTCAGGTACTTCAATTTTTACATTTGTACTCATTGTTTACACTCCCTTATTAGATTTGACCGTATGGCCAGTTTTCTTTAAATGTATGGATTGGCATTCTATTAAGAACAGATAATGCAAAAATCTCATCTTCTTTTGGTAATGCTCTTAAAGCATAAGCTCTTAATAGATTCTGTAAAGATTTACCAAACATTGGTGGATCTAACATTTCACCTTCATATCTAATTGCACCAGATAATAATGCATCGGCTTCAATAGCAGCTTTTAAGATAGATACATCTTTTGCAATCTCTTTGGGAGATGGTGTAAATGCAACTTTACATACATTAATATGATTAGGAGTAATTACTTGTTTACCAGTAAGACCCATTGCATACTCTTTTTTTGCATGAGCATAAACTTGTCTTGATGCTTCATCACCATGTAAATCTAACCATCTTCTAATATCTTTTTTCTCAACACATGAATCTGGTAATGAGTGTGGTGTTAACATAACTTCAACTCCACCGATAACTCCCTTACCTTTAACTCTTGCTTCCATAGTTAAAATGTTAAAGAATGCACCTAATTCATCAATCCAACCTTCTGGAGTGATTTTATATGCCATTGCTTTAGAGAAATCGTGAATACCAAATACAACGTGCTTAACTGTAGAGTGTTCCATTAATCTATCTGCAATTTGTAACGATTTAGGGTGCTCAATGATTGGCTGAATCGTTAAGTTACTTCCAATTGATACTAACCAAGAAGATAAGTCTCTAATTTCAGCTGAACCGTAAACCTCTCCAGCTTTAGCTAAAACAATTACATCAATGTATTGGTGAATTTGTTTTAACATTTTTAAATCTTCTTCATACTCATCAGTTCTGAATGGATTAATTCTTACTGCTATTTGAAAGTTTCTCTCTGGGAACTTTGGAAGTTCTTGGATTAATAATTCTCTTGACATAGCTTTTTGTCTACATCCATCTTCTAAGTCAAATAAAACCGTGTGTGCTTTTGTTTTATATGCGTGTTTTTGTAATCTTAACTTAGCTTGCTCCATACTTTCGTATGTTCCATCTAATGGATTGAACTTGATTGGCGGGTAGTAAATTTGAATACCTGGCCAGTGTCCACCAAGAACTGGTGTTAAGTCATCATTTGCCGTTAATTTAGATAAATCTATTGCAGAAGTCATCTTACTTTACCTTTCATTTAATATTTATACTTGCGATTTGCTTCCTGTTTTTCTTTTGGACTAAAAAATATAGTCTTTATAAAAACGAACGTGAAAGTTATACACGATTTAAAATGAATTGTTTTCATGTAATTTAAAATAGGAAATATATTTAAGTTTTAATTTATAAATTGCCTATAAAGCCCATAAAAACGGGAAATTAAACTTAAGATTGCAGGTAAAATACAATAAAAATGGAATATTTGAGTTAATGTTTTAAGAAAGAAATTTTATAAATTTTTGTAAATTTTTAAATTTTTTTTGAAAAAAGTGCAAATTGAAGGAAATGAGCTATAAAAATTTTATAACTCATTTAAGAAGTTTAAAGTGTCAAAATAATCAATTAAAAAGGGTTTTGAAACCTTTTCAAAGCTATCTTTATCTTGGTATAGGTTTATATAAAACTTAAAATCTATATTCCTAGACTTTAAAGCTTCAATTGAAAGTAAAGTATCATTTATACATCCAAGTTTTGATGGAGTAATCAAAATAGCTTCACTTTCAAACTCTTTTATTAAATCAATAATAAATAGATCTTTTTCAATTGGAACCATAAGACCACCTGCACCTTCTATAACTAATACATCACATAAAGATTCTAGATATCTCTTTTTCTCTTTTAAAACTTTTATATCTATATATGTATCTTCCTTTGCAACATAAGGAGCTGCTGGAAGTTTAAATTGATAAGGAACCACATCGTTTATAGAAGCTGTAAAGTCTGGATTTAACTCTTTTACTAAATTTAACATTTTAGTTCCATCTAGTGGAGCATCTACTACTCCTGTTTCACAAGGTTTAAAGTAACCAACTTTTAATCCCATCTTTGCAAAATGTCTCAAAAACTTTTCACTTGCATATGTTTTTCCAACATCTGTATTTGTTGCACTTATAAATATTGATTTGTTTTGGTAATAATCTTTTTCTTTTATCATATAATTTCTTTTTTGGTATAATATTTGTAATTTAAAATTAAATTGATATTTTATCACAAAAAAGGTTTCAAGTGAGTACTGATATTGAAATAGAGTTAAATGATGAGCTTGAGTTCGAAGAGCCAAAGAAATTTAAAGTATTTTTATTAAACGATGATTATTCAACTATGGATTTTGTTATAGATGTATTAGTAAAGGTTTTTAGAAAATCTATAGATGAAGCATCGGCTATTATGATGAATATTCATAATCATGGAAGAGAACTATGCGGAGTGTACACACATGAGATTGCTGCGACTAAAGTTTCGCAAGTTAAAACAATGGCACGAGAACAAGGCTTTCCACTAAAAGCAGTGATGGAAGAAGAGTAATATTATGATAAGTAAAGAGTTAAGAAATATATTTGCACAAGCTGTAAGCTATGCAAAAAGTAGTAAACATGAATATTTAACATTAGAGCATATCTTTTTAATGTTACTACATGATGAAACAATTGAAAATCTATTTATAGATTTAGGTGTTGATGCAAATAAACTATTTGATGATACTAAAAAATATATTGATGAAAACACACCTGTTCTTCCAGAAGGTGTTGAAGATGAGCCAGTTGAAACTGTAGCTTTATCTTCTACAATTGAGTATATGGTAGCACATACTCAAACAAGTGGAAGACCAACTGCAAATGTTGAAGATATGTTTGCAGCTATTTTAAAAGATGAAAAGTCATATGCTACATATCTTTTAAAATCTTTAGGTATTCAAAGAGTTGATGTACTTGAAGAGATTTCACATAAAGCACCAGAAGATGAGCTAGGACTTCAACCTAATAAAGAGGATAAAGAAAGCAAAGTTCTTGAGAAAAACTCAACAGAATTAGTTGCCCTTGCTAAAAAAGGTGAAATTGATCCTGTTATTGGAAGAGATAAAGAGATTTCAAGAGTTATTGAAATTCTTTCAAGAAGAAAGAAAAACAATCCTATTTTAGTAGGTGAACCAGGTGTTGGTAAAACTGCAATTGCTGAAGGATTAGCTTTACAAATTGCTGAAGAGAAAGTTCCTGAGTTTTTATATGATTCAAAAGTATTCTCTATTGATATGGGTTCTATGCTTGCTGGAACTAAATATAGAGGAGATTTTGAGAAAAAATTAAAATCACTGCTTCAAGAAGTTTCTAGAGTTCCAAATGCAATTTTATTTATTGATGAAATTCATACTATTGTTGGTGCTGGAAGTGTTGGTGGTTCTGCTATGGATGCTTCAAATATCTTAAAACCTATGTTAGCAAATGGAAAGCTTAGATGTATAGGGGCAACTACTTTTGCTGAGTTTAGAAATGACTTCTCTAAAGATAAAGCTTTAAGTAGAAGATTTGCTAAAGTAGATATTGAAGAGCCTTCAGTTGAAGATGCTATTACTATTTTAGATGGATTAAAGTCTAAGTATGAAGAGTTCCATGAAGTTTTATACTCAAAAGATGCAATTGAAACAGCAGTTGAATTAAGTAAAAAGTATATTACTGATAGATTTTTACCTGATTGTGCGATTGATGTTATTGATGAGGTTGGAGCTTCAAAGAAAATTTCACTTGCAAGTGAATTAAAAACTAAAACAAAAAAGAACATTACAATTTCTCAAGTAGATATTGAAACAACAGTTGCAAAAATGGCCCATATTCCAGCTAAATCTGCAACAAAATCTGATTTATCTCTTCTAAAAACATTAGAGAAAAATATGCAAAAAAGAGTATTTGGTCAAGATGATGCAATTACTTCTATTGTTCAATCAATTAAAAGAAACAAAGCTGGGCTTGGACTTGATAAAAAACCTATTGGTTCTTTCCTTTTTTCTGGACCTACTGGTGTTGGTAAAACAGAAGTAGCAAAAGAGTTATCAAATCAATTAGGTGTTCACTTTGAAAGATTTGATATGAGTGAATATATGGAAGCTCATACAATTTCAAGACTTATTGGTGCTCCTGCTGGATATGTTGGATTTGAGCAAGGTGGATTATTAACTGAAGCTATTAGAAAACATCCTCATACGGTATTATTACTTGATGAGATTGAAAAAGCTCACCCTGATTTAATGTCTATTTTACTTCAAGTTATGGATAATGCAGAACTTACTGATAATAGTGGAAATAAAGCAGACTTCCAAAATGTGATTTTAATTATGACTTCAAATCTTGGTGCTACAGAAGCAAATGTTATGGGATTCGCTAAAGATGATGGGTTAAATGAAAATAAAGCTATCAATAAATTCTTTGCACCTGAATTTAGAAATAGACTTGATAATATTGTCTCATTTGCAGCATTAAGTTTAGATATTGTTGCTAAAGTTGCTGGTAAGTTTATTGAAGACTTAGAAGAGCAATTAAGTGATAAAAATATTAAAATCTCAATTACTGCAAAAGCTAAAAAACAACTTGCAGAGCTTGGATATGATAAAGCTATGGGAGCTAGACCTCTTAATAGAGTTATATCTGAGAAAATTAAAAATGTACTTACTGATGAGATTTTATTTGGACAGCTTAAAAAAGGTGGCCATGTTAAGATTGACTTCAAGGATGAGTTTACATTCACATATAAGCCACTTTAAAAGGTGGCTTTTTTTACAACTTGTATAATTTTAAACTAAAATTAAGAAAAGTTTAATTACTTCTATGTAATACTTATAAAATCAAGTGTATTAGGATTTTAGGTAGAGTTTTATAAAGGAGTTATTATGACAATAGGTATGGGTGGTATAGCATCTATGGCTTATGAAAATTATAGTTATAATAGTAGAATGTACCAAAACTCACTAGAAAGACTATCTTCTGGTCTTAGAATAAACTCTGCAAGTGATGATCCCTCAGGACTTGCGATTGCTGATAATTTAAGAACTCAAGCAAACTCAATATCTCAAGGTATAAAAAATGCCAATGCTGCAATATCTTTAACACAAATTGCAGATAAAGCTATGGCTGAACAATCTAATATAATAGATATTATAAAATCAAAACTAATACAAGCAAGAACAGCAACCACATCTGATGATGGTCGTGAAGCAATAAGAAAAGATATAGTTAAATATCTTGAACAATTAGACAATATTGCAGAACAAACAAACTATAATGGCATAACCGTGCTTCAAAAAGATAGGGGTGATGATACTGTCTCTGATAACTTATCTTTTCAAGTTGGTGAAACAGCAGGTGATACTATTAGTATGAATGGAGTTAGATCAAATACTGCTGGACTTAATTTAGCTGCTTTAAAAGCCTTAGGCCCTGGTGGATTAACTCAAAATATTGCTGCTAGTAATATGAGTGTTATGGATGATGCTTTAAGTCAATTAAACTTATATAGAAGTGAATTTGGTTCAACTCAAAATCAATTAGAATCATCAGTTAGATATATGATGACAATGGAAACTAACTTAAGAGCTAGTGAGTCTTCAATTAGAGATGTTGACTATGCAAAAGAAGTTATGAACCTTAATAGACTTAAAATTGCAATGGAAGCTGGTATGTATGCTATGGCTCAAGCTAATAAAATACAAGAAAATATGCTTCAATATTTATTTAGATAGTTTATAATCACAATTTTTATACAATAAATTTTTATTATTAATAAAATTTATTACTTATTTATCTCTTATAAAGTAAAATTAAAAATTATTAAACAAAGGAACAATGATATGAAAAAGATTTTATTAAGTTCTGCTGTAGCAGTATTACTATTAACAGGATGTGGTGAAGACAAAAAAGAAGCAACAACTGCGGCAACAGAAGCTAAAACAGAAGTTGTTCAAAAACAAGAGCCAGTAAAAGTTGAAGAAAAAGAAGCAACTAGAATCGAAGTAGTAACACAAGCTGCAAAAGAAGCAAGTGATACAGTAGCTAAGGCTGCTAAAGATGTAACAAATACAGTATCAGAAGCTGCAAAAGACGTAGGTCAAAAAGCTGCAACTATTGTAGAAGAAGCTTCTAAAGAGGCTCAAGATGTTGCAAATAAAGTTTCAGAAGCTACAAGTGATGTGGTAAAAGATACAGTAGAAACAACACAAAAAGTTGTTGAAGATGTTTCTAAAGAAGCAAGTACAGCAATTGCAGCAGTAACTACAACAACAAAACAAGAAGAAGCAAAACCATCAATTAATGCACAAGCTTTATATGCTACTTGTGCTGGATGTCATGGTGCAAATGGTGAAAAACCAGCATTAGGGAAATCTCAAGTTATTAAAGGTTGGGATAAACAAAAAGTAATAGATGCACTAAATGGTTATAAAGATGGTTCTTATGGTGGAACAATGAAAGGTGTGATGAAAGGTCAGGTTGCTACAAAATCTGATGCTGAAATTGAGGCATTAGCAGACTTAATCTCAAAATTCTAATTTAAAAAGAGGCTTTTGCTTCTTTTTAAGAAGCAGTTTTGTTATAATTTTTAAAAACACAAGGGCTTCTTTGAATATAAATATCTTTCCTTTAGATAAACACTCTTATACTTTCCCAAACCCTTTATATTCTGATGATCAAGGTTTAGTCGCTTTTGGTGGTGATTTAAATCCAAATAGAGTAATGATTGCTTATACAAATGGAATATTCCCTTGGTATAATGAAGATGATCCAATTTTATGGTGGAGTCCAAATCCTAGATATATAATTGAATTAGATGAATTTAAAGTATCTAAATCTCTTAGAAAAACTATCAATAGTAATAAGTTTGAAATAAAGTTTGATAGGAATTTTGTTCAAGTTATGAATGAGTGTAAAAAAATAAGAGAAGATAAAGAAGGCACATGGATTCATGAAGAGGTTATAGAAACTTATACAAAAATACATGAGATGGGATTTGCTCACTCTTTTGAAGCTTATTATGAAGGTGAACTTGTAGGTGGTGGATATGGTATTAATATAGGTGATATTTTTTGTGGGGAATCTATGTTTGCAAAACAAAGTGATGCTTCAAAAGTTGCTTTATATCACTTGGTTCAAAAATTAAAACAAAATGGTTTTAAGTTTATTGATTGTCAAGTTCCAAGTGAACATCTTATATCTTTAGGTGCAAAACCAATGGATAGAAAAGAGTTTTTATCTAGTGTTAAATGCTCATTGGAAAACCCTAAAAACTTTTAAATCATAAGTTCTAATTGATTATCAAAAAACTCTCTACTTGTATTTAAAATCTTTTTTGCCAAACTTTTAGGCTCTATCACCAATAGACTTGGTTGCCATTTTTTTAACTCATAAATAATCTCATTTTCACTTGTTATATTTAATAGCAATTCAATTGAACCATTTTCATGTTTCTTTGAAATAATTTGTGATTTATTTAGTGGTCTTCTTATAAAGTATTTTGCAATATCCTCTTTTGCTAATAATCTAACTTCAAAGAGTTCATTGTTTGGTTCAAACCATACATTTATAGCTAATTCTAATTTTGTTATTGCAATAGAGTCTTTTTTGAAGTTTGTATTTGATAAATGAAGTTTTTCTATATCTTTTATATAAAAGGTTTTTAATTTATCAGCTAAAACGTCATTTCCATATAGATACCAGTATCCATCAAAGGTTGTGATTTTATATGGTTGAAAGAATCTATATTTGTCTTTATAATGAAACTCAATTTGCTTTGATTCTTTTATTGCTATTTGAAGTTGTTTTATAATGTCTGTTTTGGAACTAATATCTTCAATATCAATTTTAGAATAGATTGGATTATCATGATTGTTTTGAATTTTTGAAAAAAGTGAATTTGTTTTATTGTTAAAAGTTGTTCCCATTGATGAAGCTAGTTCTTTTAATATGTCCAGAACCAAATCCTCTTCAAAACTAAGGTTTTTATCTATACTATGACCATCTTTTACCTTCCATTTATGTCCGGTTTTTTCAATTGGGAGCTTTGAAGCCAATCTTTCATTGAAGTCTCTTTGTATTGTTTTTGTAGAAACATTGTACTCTTGTGCTAACTCTTTTACACTTAGTATTTCCCCTTCTCTTAGGCGTTGCCATATGGATGTAAGTCTAAAAAGTATCTTGTCATAATCATGTTTTTTCATTTGTTTTTCCTAGTGTATAAAACGGACATTATATTGTCTAGTAAGTGTAGTAAAATTTTTATAAATAATCAAAAAGGATAGAAGATGGAAGTATTTGTATTTATTGGTTTATTATATTTAGTTTATGATGCATTTTTTGAAAGAGAGTATGAAGAGTTTATTTAATCAAATTTCTAAGCTTTTTAATAGAATAAAATAAGGTATAATAATATTATTTTATCAAGGAGAGTAGTGAAATGTATAGAATTATGTATTTAAGTAATGCTACTGTTAGATTTACAGATGAAGATTTAGAAAAACTTCTAGAAGTAGCAAGAGCTAATAATAGTGAAAAAAATGTTACGGGACTTCTTATTATGAAAGGAAGAACTTTCCTACAATGTTTAGAAGGTAATAAAGAAGATGTAATAGAGATCTTTGAAAAAATTAAACTAGATGGAAGACATGATTCAATAGTTGAATTAATTGAAGAAAATGAAGGTGGTAGATATTTCCCAAATTGGTGGATGGGTTATAAAAACATTAATCATCTAGATGAGGTTACTAGTAAAAAACTTCTTGATTTTTCAGATGAAAAGAATGTTAACAAGTTTTCAAGTGATGATATATCTGAGGTTTTCAAAGACTTTATTGAAGCAAATAAGTAACTTAAGTAAATACAATAATAAGCATTAAGTTTACTTATAAATTACAATATCTAATCCTAAAGAACATTATATTAATATACCTTTTTAAATACTAATAGGATTTTTATAATGATTAAAAAAATTGATATTGAAAGCGAAGAGTATCAAACTCAGCTTGAACTTACAAAACAATTTACTGATAAAGTAGTTGAAAGGTTTGGTTTTAAGTATAACCCAAATGATGAGGTAAATGAATCGATTCAAATGGGACTTACTAGAAACAAAATGATTTATGGAAAAAGGTATTGTCCATGTTTTATGGTTGTTGGCGAAACTAAAGAAGAACAAAAGGCTGCCGATAACCGATTATGTCCATGTAAGCCTGCATTAGATGAAGAAATACCTCAAAAAGGTAATTGTCACTGTGGAATCTTCTGTACGCCAGAGTTTGCCCAAGCTGCTGCAAAAGAAGAAGAGATGCATGATGCAATTGCTACACACTCAAGAGGTCTTACAAAAGAAGAGTGTGAACAACTTCTTTTAAAACCTGAGGTTAACTCAATTGAACTTGAATCACTTTTAGAAGCAAGAGAACTTGGATTTGTTAAGTTTAATCTTGTTGATACAAGAGAGTGGATGGAGTGGATTGGTCAAAGAATTAAAGGAACTGACCATTTAATTCCTACAACTGCATTCTATCAAGCCTTAGAGAGAATCAATGATCAAAAAGATACACCTGTAGTTGTATATTGTCTAAGTGGTAGTAGATCTGCTTATTGTCAAAGAATTATGCTTGATTTAGGATTTAAATCAGTTGCAAATTTAGACTATGGAATCTCTTCTTATCAAGGGGAATGTGAAAGCGGAGAATAGGCTTTTACATATACTTTACAAAAACTTACTATAATAGGCTAACTCTTAAAAGGAGTAGCCTATGGAAATTACTCTTAATCACACAATTGTTTATTCCCATGACAATGTCTTATCTGCAAAATTTTATGAAAAAATATTTGGTTTTGAATATTTAAAGCAGTGGGGACATTTTGCTGTTTTAAAAATCAATTCTACTTTAACTTTCGATTTTATGGATAAAAAGAAGTTTACTTCACAGCACTATGCTTTTAAAGTAAATGATGAACAATTCTCTGAAATATTTTCACGTTTAAGAGAAAACAAAATAGTTTATGGAAGTGGACCAAATAAATTAGATGATATGAGAATAAATTATCGTTATGGTGGAAGAGGGGTTTATTTTAAAGACCCCAATGGACATATTTTGGAGATATTAACAGCTGATTATGTAATAGATTAACAAAAGCCTTTAGGCTTCTGTTACGTTCTCTTTGAATTCATCTGAATACTTTTTTAGTAAGTGCATTATTGATATAAAAAATGTCACCATAGCAGGACCAATAATCATACCCCAAAATCCAAAAGTGGAAAGACCAGCTACGATTGAGAAAAAGATTAAAATCTCATTGATTTTAGTAGGACTTCTAACAACTCTTTGGTTGATATATTTGATAATAATTGGTTTAGCAAAAGTATCCGCAAATACTGAAATCATAAGTATAGAATATACTGCAATTACAATAGCGTTTGTAATACTTCCTGTCATTGCTTCATAAATTGAAACTGGAAGCCACATAATAAGCCCTCCAACAACTGGAATAAGTGAAGCAAATCCATATAAAACACCAAGTAATAAACCGTCATATCTATAGAATGTTAAAAAGAATCCAAATAAAAATCCTTGGAAAACAGCAGTTACTAAAATAGAGTATAAAACAACTGTCATTACATTTGATGATTCATAAAATAGAGTGATTGAATCATCTTTTTTAATTGGTAATAAGTCTTTAATATATGTTGATAAGTTTGAAGCATATAATGTAAAGAAGAAATAAAAGATAAGTATCATTACCATATCTACCATGAATTTTGCAGAGTTTTTCCCAAGATAGGCACCCACAGAAATCACTTTTTCAACTACTGCTGCAACATCAACTTTTTCTAAAATTAGATTTAATTGTTGTTTTAAAAACAAAAAGTCATCGGAAATAGTTTCAACCCAACTTTTTACTCCTTCAAAAGCCTTTATCATTGCTTGTTGATCAATATGATTAAAAAAGTTTGCAAATGAAAAAATACAATACATTACAGGAATAAAAAATATTGCAGCAAGTCCAATAGTCATTACAGATGTGGCTGCAACTCTACTTTTTAATCTGTTTTCTAAAAAGAATGTTAGAGAATTTGTAGCAACTGCAAGAAGTAGTGCAACAAACATCGCTTTTAAAAATGGTGAAAAAAGTTCTACCATAAAAAATACAGTTACAACTGCTATTGCGATCAAAAAGTAAACTGGTCTCAAAATAGCTTTCCTTGATCACTATGTAAGTTATCATCTAATTTTTCACTACCTGGGTAAGACATTCTAAACATTTCATATGTTTTTACTGATGCAACTCTACCTCTAGCAGTTCTTTCTATAAATCCATTAGCAAGAAGGTATGGTTCAATTGCATCTTCAATTGTTCCTTCATCTTCACTAAGAGCTGCTGCAATTGTAGAAAGACCCATTGGTTTTCCTTTGTTTGATACAAGAAGTTCTAGTAGATTAATATCCATTTCATCAAAACCTGAATCATTAACCCCTAGTTCATCTAAGGCATACTTACATCTCTCTAAATGAATAGTATTTTCATTTTCAACTTCTGCGAAGTCTCTTACTCTTCTTAAAAGTCTTAATGCAACCCTTGGAGTACCTCTTGATCTTCTTGAAATCTCTAAAGCTGCATCATCTTCTGTTGTTTTACCAAGTTTAATTGATGCTTTTTGAATAATCTTTGCAAGTTCTTGATGTGTATAAAACTGCATTCTAAAGTGCATACCAAATCTTTCTCTTAGAGGATTTGATAACATACCAGCTCTTGTAGTTGCTCCAATTAGTGTAAATCTTGGAAGATCAATTTTTACTGTTTGAGCTGCAGGACCAGAACCAATGATAATATCAAGTCTATAGTCTTCCATTGCAGGATATAAAATCTCTTCAACAGCAGGACTTAGTCTGTGAATCTCATCGATAAACAGAATATCACCTTCATCAAGGTTTGTTAAAATTGCAGCTAAATCCCCTGATTTTTCAATCATAGGTCCAGCCGTAACTTTGATATTTGTGTTCATCTCTGATGAAATTAGATAAGAGATAGTTGTTTTACCAAGACCTGGAGGTCCATAAAATAGGATGTGATCTAGAGCTTCAGCTCTTTTTTTCGAAGCTTCAATAAAAACCTTTAGGTTTTTTTTGATTTTTTCTTGACCTATATAATCATCCCAAGATGAAGGACGTAAACTTACTTCTGCATTATCTTCTTCAAAGGAGATTTGTTCTACTTCTACAACTCTTTCCATAGATTAATATTCTTCCTCTTTTGCTGGGAATGATGTATCTTGTACATCAGCTCTATATTGGTTTACTGCTTCTTTTACTTGATCTGCCCCATTCATGTAGTGTCTTACAAATTTTGGTTTAAACTCTTCAAAGAATCCTAGCATATCAGACCATACTAAAACTTGACCATCAGTTACATTTCCTGCACCAATACCAATAGTTGGAACAGATACAGCTTCTGAGATTTTCTTAGCAGCATCACTCATAACACCTTCAATTACAATAGCAAAAGCACCAGCTTTTTCAACTGCAATAGCATCTTTGATTAGTTGCTCTGTATCTTCTTGAGTTTTCCCTCTTACTTTATATCCACCTTCACTTCTTACATATTGTGGCATTAGCCCAATGTGACCCATAACGGCAACAGAATTAGATGTTAAGTGCTCGATTATGTGAGCTCTATCTTCTCCACCTTCGATTTTAATAGCTGCTGCATTTGTTTCTCTATAAACTTTAACAGCATTTGTTAAGGCTTCATCTTTGTTGATATAAGTTCCAAATGGCATATCTAAAATCACGAATGCCTTTGGGGCACCAGTACATACAGCATTTGTGTGGTAAATCATTTGATCTAAAGTTGCTGAAAGAGTGTCAGGTTTTCCCGCGAAGCTCATGTTTAGTGAATCACCTACTAAAATCATATCAGCAAGCTCTTCAAATAGTTTTGCAAAAAGTGCGTCATACGCAGTAATCATTGTTAGTTTTTTCTTATTTTTTGCATTTTTAATTTTTGTTACATTCATTTTCTCAAATTCATGTTTAATAATACTCATTTATAAATTCCTATTCATTATCTTAAATAGGATATTTTATCAAAAAAAACTAAATAATTAGCAATTAAAATGTGACTATGTGGAATTTTTAGTAATGAAGCGCTTTATAATGGCTCTTTAGATAATATTTTACAACTAAAATAAAAGGAAAATAATGTCTCATAAACTTGCTGGAACAGTAGTTCCTAAAGAAAATTTGGAAAATATCCCAAACTTAATTAGTTCATATTATGTGAATAAACCAGATGTAAGTATTTCTACTCAAAAAGTATCTTTTGGAACATCAGGTCATAGGGGAAATTCAAATAAAACAAGTTTTAATGAAAATCATATTTTAGCTATTACTCAAGCTTTATGTGAGTATAGAAAAGAAAATAATATCAAAGGAACTCTTTTTATTGGAAAAGATTCTCACGCTTTATCAACACCTGCACAAAAAACTGCACTTCAAGTTTGTGTTGCAAATGGTGTTAATTGTAAAATTGCACAAAATGATGGACTTACTCCAACACCTGTAATTTCATTTACAATTTTAGAATCAAATAAAAAAGAGGGTGAGTTAAATGATGGTGTGGTTATTACTCCATCACATAACCCTCCAAGTGATGGTGGATTTAAGTATAACCCACCAAATGGAGGACCAGCTGATACTGATGTGACAACTATCATTCAAAATAGAGCAAATGAGATTTTAGCAAATAACTTAAATGATGTTAACTATGTATCTTATGAAGAGGCAATTAAAAGTGATTTAGTTGAAGAGTTTGATTTTGTAACTCCTTATGTAAAAGCTTTAGATGAGATTATAAATATTCAAGCTATCAAAGACTCTAATCTTAAAATTGGTGTTGATCCTATGGGTGGTTCTGGTATTGAAGTTTACAAAAAAATCAAAGAGATTTATGATTTAGATTTAGAGATTGTAAATGAGTATATTGATCCAACTTTCTCTTTTATGACTTGTGATCATGATGGAAAAGTAAGAATGGATTGTTCTTCAAAATATGCAATGGCTTCACTAATTGACTTAAAGGATAAGTACGATATCTCTTTTGCAAATGACCCTGATTTTGATAGACATGGGATTGTTACAAAAAGTGTAGGGCTTATGAATCCAAATCATTATTTATCTGTAGCTATTTGGTATTTATACTTAAATAGAGATTGGAATAAAGACTTAGGAATTGGAAAGACTTTAGTATCAAGTTCTATGATTGATAGAATTGCTAAGGATTTAGATAAAAATCTATTTGAAGTTCCAGTTGGGTTTAAATGGTTTGTTGATGGATTGTATGAAGGAAAGTTAGGTTTTGGTGGAGAAGAGAGTGCTGGAGCTTCTTTTTTAAGAAAAGATGGAAGTGCTTGGTCTACTGATAAAGATGGAATTATCTTAAATCTTTTAGCTGCTGAAATTACAGCAATTTGTAAAAAAGACCCGGGTTTGATTTATGGTGAGTTTGAAGAAAAATTTGGACAAGCTTATTATGAAAGAATTGATGCACCAGCTTCAGTTGAACAAAAAGCAAAACTTAAAAATTTAAGTGTGGAAGATATTACATCTGATAGCTTAGCAGGTGAAAAAATAGAAAATATTTTTACAAATGCAGCTGGAAATAATGCAGCAATTGGTGGATTAAAAGTTGTAAGCAAAAATGGTTGGTTTGCTGCACGTCCTTCTGGAACAGAAGATATTTATAAGATTTATGCGGAGAGTTTTATAGGGGCTGAGCACCTTAAACAAATACAAAAAGAGGCTCAAGAGATAGTTTTAAAAAGTATTTCTTGATATTGTTTTTGATAAAATAGAAACTTATATATTTAATAGGATTTTTTTTAATGAGCGAAAATAGTAAAAAGTTAGTTGGTTATATCACTGCTTCTATTCCTGATAATAATTTTACAGTTGATTTAGCGTTAAGCATGAAGGAAGCTGGAGTTGATACTTTAGAACTTGGAATTCCATTTTCTGACCCAGTAGCAGATGGACCAGTTATTGAAAAAGCAAATTTAATTGCTTTAAACAATGGATTTAAATTAAACGATTTATTTGAAGTGTCTTCAAAAATAGCACCAAATCTTGATACTTTATGGATGGGATATATGAACCCATTCTATAAGTATGGAATTGAAAACTTCTTGAAAAAAGCAGATGAGTTTGGAGTAAATGGAACTATTATTCCAGATGTTCCATTTGAAATGGCACAAGATTTAAAACCTTTATATGAAAAATATAATAAATCAAATATCTCTTTTGTAGCACCTACTCATACAGAAGAGAGAATTAAACAAGTTGTTAGTGACTCACAAAAGTTTATTTATATGGTAGCTTATGCTGGTATTACTGGTAGTGGTCAAAGTGAAGATTTAACATCTTTAATTGAAAATGTAAGAAAATACTCAAATACACCATTATATATTGGATTTGGTGTTGATGAAAAAACTTGTAAAGAAAAATCAGTTGGTGTTGATGGTGTAATTGTTGGTAGTGCGTTTGTAAAACATATTATTGATGATTCTTTATCAAATGATGAAAAAATCAGAAAAATCTCTTCATTAGCAAAAGAGATTAAAGAGAAAATAAACGAGTAATATGCATATTTTAAATAGAGATATTGAATTCGTAGAGGAACAAAGAGATTGTTCTTACTTTGAAGAAGAGATATCAGATATTAGATATCGATACATGTATGAGTGTACAACTGAACAGTATCAAGCTATGTTAGAGCGTGGCTGGAGAAGATTTGGTAAGATGCACTTTGTTCCTGAATGTAGGGCATGTAGAAAATGTATTTCTATGAGAATTGATACAAAAAATTACAAGTTTTCAAAATCTGAAAAAAGAGTAATTAGTAAAAATAAAGATACTAAACTTTATATTAGACCACCTTCAATGACTTTAGAACATATAAATTTATATGACAAATATCATGCAAGAATGAATGCTAAGAAAAATTGGCCTTATTCTCCAATAGAGCCAAATGAGTATTTAAAATCATATGTAGAAGGTAAAGCAGAATATGCAAAAGAGTTTTTATATATGAAGGATGATAAGTTAATTGGAGTTGCTTTAGTAGATATACTTCCAAATTCTATCTCTGCTATTTATTGTTATTATGACCATGATTATGCAGATTTATCTTTAGGTAAATTTTCAATCTTAGCTCAAATAAAAATAGCTAAAGAGATGAATATTCCACATATATATTTAGGTTATTGGATAAAAGATCATTTTTCTATGGGATATAAAGAAGCATATACTCCTTTTGAGATTTTGGAAAATAGGCCAACTTTGCAAGAAGAACCAATTTGGGAAAAATATGAATTATAATTTAGTAATGATAATAAGTGTTGTGATTTGTGCTATAATTTCTATGCTTTTAAGCTATTACGGAACACTTTTAATTTTAGATGAAAAAAGTGGTTTATTCAAGATAGTACAGTTAGTTATCGCAATAGTGTCTATGACAACATTTTATGCTCCTATTAAATCTTTTTTGATGAATTATATGGACGTAGATATGAGTGAAAGTGAGAATAAAAATGATTAAGTATTTTTTGGCGTTTTTATTTAGTGGTGTTGTTGCCTTTGCACAGGTTCAAACAACAATTGAAGGAAACAGCGTTGAAGATTATGATAGTGACCCAAAGGTTGACTGTCTAATTTTACAAGATGAGAATTCTATTATTTGTAAATTTGAAGCTTTAAGAAGCCTAGATGATCAGGCAATTATTGTTCAATGGATTGATCCACAAGGTGATATTTCTAGAAGTAGAGAGATGATTGTACCTGCTGGTCATGGTTCAGTTTATGATTACAGATATATTAAAGGAAGACTTTCAGGAAGCTGGACTTTCAAAGTAATTTCGCAAGATAAAGAATATACAACGAAATTTGAATTGAAGTAATTAACTTCTTTTCAAATTATCGTTTAATGCTACTACTAAATTCATACTATTTATTTTAAAATCTTTAATTAAATCTGTATTGTTCTCATTAAATACTAAAGCTCTTTGAGTTTGGTTTAGATTTGAAATAAACTCTTCAATTTTATATATTAATTTTTTATCATCTAATACCATTACTGTTTTTGCACAGATCTCTTTTAGATTTCTCTCTTCTTGTGCATTTGATTTTTCTACATCAAAAGATAGTATCTCTTGTGAAATTTGTGTGAATAGTTGAAGCTTAGTCTCTCTAAGCCATTTTGTATGGTCGCTTTTTTGATTAAGTTTTGATGTGATTAAAGTATCAACAACCTTGCTTGAAACAGCACTTACAACAGCAGTTTTTGCAACTTGTCCTAATAAATTCATTCCAACACTTATCATATAAATCCTTTTAAATATTGATTCTATTTTAGAATTTAATAGCTTAAATTGATATTAAAACGATAATTATTATCATTAATATTTTGTTAAGTTAAAGTTCTGTAACATTATGGTAATGATACTAATTATTAAGGTTAGATAATGCAGAAACTTAATATTAATGAAACAAAGTTATACAAAAAAAATTTGAATATGCATAGAAATCTAATAAAAGTTTATACTTTTGCTTTAGTAATTGCATTAACTATAACAGCTATAAAAGGACTTTCATAGTGAAACGATATGAAATAAGTTTTGAATCATTTTTAGAAAACTTCAAAAAATCAGTTGCTAAATCTGGATATAAAAACTCTATTCAAAAAGATTATATTTTAAAAATTTTATATTTTAGTGATGAGCACTTAAGTGCTGAGCAGATTGTAAATATTGCTAAGTCACTTTATAAAATTGATATGGGAATTGCAACAGTTTATAGAACTGTAAAATTCTTTGAATCGATGAATATTGTAACTTCATTAGATGTTGGTGATGGTGCAAAAAGATATGAATTAAACATTTCAATTCATCATGATCATATGATTTGTACTAACTGTAGTAAAATTATTGAATTCACTGATGATTTAATTGAATCACAACAAGAAAAAGTTGCAAAAGATAATAACTTTTTATTAAAAGATCACATTATGACAATTTATGGTCTTTGTGAAGATTGTCATTAGGAATAAATTTCTATACTGATAACGATTATCAATTTCTTTTAAACTTTTCAATGGTATAATCCTTTTTATTTTTTATAAAGAGGATTATAATGACAATCAATAAAAAGATATTCTTACTTTTCTCCGCACTATTTATTATACTTTTAACTCTTATCTATTTTATTTTAAAAGATAGAGAGAATAGTGCCATACTATTTGAAAACCAACTTGTAAAAAACAAAGTTTCCAATTTACTTAATGTCTTAAAAGGTACAAATGAATTATTGAATAATGTATCTTATGAGTATTCAAAAAATGAAAATATCATTGAGTTATTAAAAAATCATAATGAAAGTAATACTAATTTTTATGATATTGCATCAAAATTAAATATTTCATATTTTTTATTATTAGATAAAAATAAAGAGATTACATATAGTGAAGTATATGATATTAGTTCTAAAGAGTATTTGGATATTTCAAGTTCAACTAATGCATTTTTTAAATCAAGAAATTTAGATAGATTAGTTAATAATGAAAACAAACTAAAATTTACTACTATAGATTATGAAGGTTTATTATTCTCAATTGAAAAACTTGATAATTACGGATATATATTTGTAGCTAGAGCTATTGATTCATCATTTTTATCTAGTTTATCTTCTATGTTAGATTCATATGTATCTTATATTCCAAGTTTTACAATGCATAGATATAAAAAACAAGATAGTTATAAATATAATGTTTTAAAAGCAGATGATAAAACTATCTATACAACTGTAGAGATTGATGATACTATTAATGATGAAAGCTTCTATTTTACTATTAAAATAAAAAGAGAGTTTTTTAATGAAATGATTAATAGTAATAAAACTTTAATGCAATTATTCTTTGTTTCTTTTGTTTTATTTAATCTTATTATATATGTATTTATTAGTAAAATATTTACAAAAAGAATAGGGCTTATTTCTAAAACCGTAAAAAATATCTCAAAGAAAAAAGATTTAGTTGAGAATATTGAACTTATATATGATGATGAAATCACCCATCTTTCATCTAAAATGAATGAAATGTTTAAGATTATTCATGCAGCCCAAAATGAAACAATTAAAAAAGAAAGAGATTTCTTACAGTCTGTATTGGATTCACAACAACATATCATATTTATAACAGATGGAAGTCAAATACAAAGCGCAAATAAAAAGTTTTTGGATGTGTTTAAAACAAGTAATTTATTTTTAAATAATATAGCAATTTTAGATAATGAAACCAAAGCAAATCTGTTAAAAGTTGCAAAAAAACACTCATCAATTGATAAACCTGCAAAACTGAAAATTGATGAAGATGAGCATAAATACTATGTATTTGATATTTCAAGGGTAGAACTTAGTAAATATATTATTTGTATGAATGATGTATCAAAATATAATGAAAGAATAGTTGAGCTAGAAAATAAAGCTTCAATTGATGAGTTAACATCTTGTTATAACAAAAATACTATAAGTGATTATTGTAAATACTGGTTAGAGATTAAAGACTTTGGTTTAATAGTTTTAGATATTGATAAGTTCAAAAGTATCAACGATACATATGGACATTTTATTGGAGATTGTATTTTAAGTGATTTATCTGATCTTGTTAAATCTCATCTTCATAGTGATGACTTAATAGGAAGATTCGGTGGTGAAGAGTTTATTATTGCAGTTAATACAAGTATAGAAAACTTAGAGAGTATTGCTAATAGAATAAGAGTATTAATTGAGTTAAAAGAGTTTATATATGATGATATAAAACTTAGCATTACTGCTAGTTTAGGTTGTACTTATTGTACAAGTGGTCAAGATTTTGATGAGTTATTTAAAGTTGCAGATGAGGCTTTATATGAGGCTAAAAATACAGGAAGAAATAAGGTTGTACTTAAAAAGTAGTAAAGGGCTTAGCCCAATACTACTTTTGCTATATTATAAACAATAAATGAAAGAACCCATGCTGTAGATGTAGTAAATACAAATAGATAAGCTAGATATTTAAATCCTCCAGCTTCCCTTGCAAATACCATTGATGCTGCTAAACAAGGTAGATAAATCATAACAAATACAATAAACGCAATTGCAGAAGCTAAAGGAATATTATCTTTTACTTTTTCAATTAAACCTTTTGAACTTTCATCATGCTCTTCTCCAAGACCATATAAAATACCAAGTGTTGATACTACAATCTCTTTTGCTGCAAGACCAGTTTCAAGTGCAACTGACATTTTCCAGTCAAAGCCTAATGGAGCAAATAAAGGTTCTGAAAACTTACCAATTTTACCTAAGTAAGAGTGCTCAAGATTATATAAAGCATGTTCATTCATAAGTTCTGCTTGTTTTTCTTCACTTTGAGTTTGCTCAAGTTTTACTAAATACTCTTGTTCAATAATTGGATGTTTTGGATAATTAGATGCAAACCAAATTAAAATTGATGCAGCTAAAATATAAGTACCTGCTTTTTTAAGATACATTAATGCTTGATTTGAAACAGTGTGCCAGATTAGTTTAAATGATGGCATTCTATACTTTGGCATTTCCATTACAAATGGTTCATCTTCACTTTTAAATACTACTATTTTTAAAACCTTTGCAGCAATTAGTCCTAGAATTGCACCAGCTATATAGATTAAGAATAATACATTTCCTGCATTTTCTTCGCTAAAGAAAGCTCCAACAAATAAAACATAAATAGGAAGTCTAGCTCCACAAGACATAAAACCAATAATAAATAGAGTTAATAATCTGTCTTTTTCATTTTTTAGTGTTCTTGCTGCCATATATGCAGGAACTGAACAACCAAAGCCAGTTACTAAAGGAATAAATGATTTACCGTGAAGTCCAAATTTATGAAAGAAACCATCTAATAAAAAGGCAACTCTACTCATATAACCAGTAGTTTCAAGCAAGGCAATACCAAAGAAAAGTATTACAATATTTGGAACAAAAAGAATAACTGCTCCCACACCTGCTATTGCACCATCACCTATAACTGAAGCTAGTTCATTATCACCTAAAACTTCTTTTGTGCTATCAATTAATGAAGCAAAAAAGGCATCAATCATATCCATTGGAATATTTCCAAGTTCAAATGTAAGTTGGAATAGTCCCCACATTAAAAATAGGAAAATAGGAAGACCTAAAACTTTGTGAATTAGAAGTGAATCAATTTTTTCAGTTATTGATTTACTAATTGATTTTTCTTGTTTAACTGTTTCAGTTACTGCACCTTTAGCAAAAGCAAACTTTTCATCACTAAAGATATCTTCTACATTTTTAGTATTAAAGTGAATATACATATGTTCATAGGCATTTGCTAAAATAGGTTGAAGTTTAACCCAAATTGGTTCATCATGGAATTTTTTATATGTTACTTTATCTTCTTTTAGAAGTTTAATAGCTAGTTCTCTATATGTTTGAGTTGTTTTATAGCCACTATCTTCAAATAGATTTACAATATTTGAAATCTCTTCTTCTATTACATCTGAAAATATTAGTTTAGTTGGTAGCTTTTTATCTTCATATTTTTTTACAATATTCTCTAAGATTTTATCAATACCTATATTTTTTGCAGCACTTGTTTTAACACAAGGTTTTCCCAAAATTTTACCAAGTTGAATTTCATCAATTTGAATATTCTCTTTTTTTGCTTCATCTGTCATATTTAAAGCAATTATCATTTTTTTATCTAAAGCTAACAACTCAGATGTTAAATATAAATTTCTCTCTAAATTTGTAGAATCAAGAACATTTAGAATGATGTCATATGGTGAGTTATCTAAAAATTCTTTTGTAACTTTCTCTTCTAAAGTATAATCATTTAATGAATAAGCTCCAGGCAAATCAGTGATTTCAATTTTGTAGTTTTTGTATGATAAAAAAACTTCTTCTTTAGCTACAGTCACACCTGAGAAGTTTCCTACTTTTAATCTTGCATTTGAAATTGAGTTAATAAGCATAGACTTACCAACATTTGGTTGACCAACAAGGGCTACTTTAATTACTTTTTCTTCTTTGAAATCTTTTAGTTGCATTTATCTACCTCAATTGCTGAAGCCTCTTTTAGTCTTAATGCTACTTTTGTAGTATTGATTTTAACTTCAATTGTACTTTTTGTAAGAGTGATTTCTTCAATAGTTATAGTTGAACCTCTAATAATTCCAAATGAATAAAATCTGTTTTTTAGTGCATTTTCGCAGTTGATTGATCTTATAATTGCACTATCTCCGATATTTAATTTATCAAGAGTCATTAATTTTCCTTATATGCATTATATTAATAATGATTATTATAATATAATGAAGCTTCGTTTTTGTTGACAGCCATCAATGTAACAATTGATGTTACAAATGATTTTCGTTATCAATATTGAAATTCTAAAATTTATTTCGTAAAATTATACTTATTAAAAGTGTCACTGAAATGTCATTTATATAAAAGTGAGAATCGTTATTAAGATTAAAAAAGATATAATTATGATATTTTTTAAAGATATGCTAAAATATTATTTTATCATTTTAGTGCTCTTTTTGATAATGAGTCTAGATTTATATTAAGATATACTTAAGGCTTATAATATAAAAATCTAAAATGTTATACTAAGGAAATGTGTTGATTAAAACAGAAGATATTATAAAAATTGCAAACTATTTTTCGATTATTGCTCATACTCCAGGAAGACTTAGAGTAAGAGTTAATCCAAAAATTAAAAATGAAGGTGGGAATATCACTTTAGCTGATATTGAAAATCTTCCAAATAAAATAGATGGAATTAAAGAGATTAAAATAAAAAAGATTATTGGTTCAGTTACTATCATGTACGAACCTACAATTTTTAAACCATCTTTATGGGAAGATTTAATTGCCCACAGAAACTTAGATGAAGTTAGTGAAATTATAAATAAATTAGCAAAGGAGGTAGTGTAGATGCAACAAACAAATGTAGACCAGAACCTGTTGGATGCTCAAAGAATAGATCCTAATGATCCTCAACCTGTATTATCGCAAGCATTAAGAATTGCTGCGTATGATGAGTTCGAGGCTTACAATGTATATAGTAATGTAATTGCAAAGTTTGGAAATGTTATGCCTTTTGCAAATATTATCAACTCTGAGATTACTCACTATAATGAAATTATTACTTTAATGCAAAAGTATGGGGTGGAAGCTCCAATAGTAACAGAAGAGGTAATTGAATTACCAAATACTCTTCAAGAGTGTTGTGAAATTGCTGTTTCAGCAGAGATTGATAATGTTGGTTTATATGACAACTTATTAATGTATGTTCGTGAACCAGATGTAAGGGATTTATTCTATAGAGTTCAAGCAGCTTCTTATAATAATCACTTACCTGCATTTAGAGCTTGTGTGGCATCTTACTACAATCAAGCAAACAATAACAATAATGCACCAGCAAATCAAGCTGGTAATATGATGGATAATATGGCGCAGTATCAAGAACTAATTGATGGTGCAATGAATGGTAATCTTGATCAAAACAAACTTATGTCAATGTTATCAAATATGAATATGTCAATGATTGGCGGGTTAGCAGTTGGTGCCCTTGGTGGTATGGCATTAAGCAATGTTATTAATAAAGATGAACTAGAAGAAGAATAAGGAGTTTATTATGGCACTTCCATTTATTTTAGGTGTGGCAGTAGGTGCAGGAGCTATTTTAGCATACAATAATAGTAAGAAAATCCAAGAGAAAACTTCAGAGGTTTTAGATAAATCAAAAGATATAGCATCAGATGTGAAAAAAAACATGGATGCAACTGTTGAATGTATAAAAGATAAGATTGATAAAAAAGAGGCTAAAGAAGAGCCCGTAACACAAGAGAAGAAAGATAAAGAAGAGGAATTTTAATGAAAAGTAATTTTGAAGGACCAAATATTATGAGACACCACTTAGTAAGTGGAGCAGCAGTTTCATTACTTTCAGCAGGAACAATTAATGCTGTTAAATTAAAAAGAAGAGAAGTAACTCCTTTAAAAGCAACACATGATGTAATCAAAAGAACTACACAAGGTACTATTGCAACGGCAGCTGTAGTTGCAGCTAGTAATTATAAAGGTCAACAAAATGGTACTTTTAAAGCATTAGCTTCTTTAGCAATTGGTGCTGCTGGTGTTTATGCTGTTGAGTTAATTGATAAGAAGTTAAATTTAGATGTTGAAGAAGAAGTTGAAGAATTAGCTTTAGAGCCAGTAGTAAATGAAGAGGGGATTGAAAATGAATAATCAAAATGTAGTAGATCCTCAAATGGTTCAAAACAATATGAATCAACAAGCAAATGTTAATCAAAACCCAAATCAAGGTGCATTTTTAAGTAATCCATATATTAATCAAAATCAATTACCTATGAATGCTAATGGAATTGCTAATAATCCATATATTAACCAAAATGCAAATGTACAAAATGATCCAAATGCAATGGATGCTAATACTCAAAATGATTCATTTTTAAATGGTGATTTTGTAAAAGGTGCATTAATTGGTGCTGGTGTTGCTTTCTTACTTACAAATAAAACTACTCAACAAGCTATTTTTAATGGTGTTTCAAAAGGTAGTGAATTAGTTCAAGCTGGAATTGAAGAGTTAAAAGAAAGAATGGAAGACGCTAAAGCTCAAATGGAAGCAAAAGAGTTCTAGGAATATATATGAGTGTAAACAGATTTAAAAAAGTTCATGCTACATCTTTTAGAGCTAGATATAAATTTGAGCTTTTAAAAGATGAGTTTATTGATGAAAATATACTAAAAAACTATCTTGAAAAAATTGAACACGTTACATCTGTTAGAATTAATAAAAAAGCATTAAGTGTTGTTTTTACATTTAATGAAGATGTATGTGAACAAATTGAGCAAAGACTTTTAAGTGTAGATGCCGATAAGCTTTTATCATCACTTGATAAGGAAGCCTCTGTTTGTGTTTCTTGTGTAAGTGAAGAAGAACCATCTTTAAAAGGTGTAGGTATTGCAAGTGCTGCATTAGTTAGTGAACGATTTATAAAAAATGATTTTATAAATGCTACAGTTGCAACTACTGCTGCAACACCACTTTTAATAGATGGAACAAAAGAGTTATTTAAAGAAGGTCTAACTTCTAGAGTATTAGAAAGTGCTGCTGTTGGTATTTCACTTCTTAGAAAAGATTATCTTGCTGCAAACTCAACAAATGCAATGTTAGAGCTTGGTGAGTATATAGAAGAAACAACTGTTCATAGAAGTGATGATTTACTAAAAGAGCTTTCAAAGCCAAATGTAAAAGAGGCTTGGATTGAAAAAGAAGTAAATGGGAAACTTGTTGAAGAGTTAGTTGATAGTGAAACTATTGTAGTTGGTGATATTGTAGTTGTATCAGCAGGTAGTACTATTCCTGTTGATGGACATATTGTTTATGGTGCTGCAAGTGTAAATCAAGTATCTATGACAGGTGAAGCTGAACCTATTAAAAAACAAAGAGGAGATAGGGTTATCTCTGGAACTGTTTTAGAAGAGGGAAGACTAAAAATTTGGGCTGAGCATGTTGGCGCCGATACTGCAACGCAAAGAATTAAACACTATATTGAAAACTCATTAAATGAAAAGTCTGCAGTACAGTTAAAAGCTACAAAATTAGCTGATAAACTTGTACCTGTAACTTTAGGTTTAGCTGGTGCTTCATATGTGTTAAGTAAAGATTTTGAAAGAGTTGCTTCTGTTTTACAAGCTGATTACTCTTGTGCCTTAAAGCTTGCAACTCCAGTTGCTTTTAAATCAACTATTTCAAAAGCTGGTCATGAAGGTATTATGATTAAAGGTGCTAAATCTATTGAGGCTTTACATAGTGCAGATACTTTTGTATTTGATAAAACTGGAACATTAACTCAAGGGGATTTAGAAGTAACAGAAGTTCATTCATTTAATGAAAACTGGACAGAAGAAGAGGTTCTTAATCTTTCTGCTAGTACTGAAGAGCATTATTTCCACCCTGTAGCTGAAGCAGTTGTTAAAGCGGCTAAAAAAAGAGGGTTTGTTCATATGCACCACGAAGAAGTTGAGTTTATTGTAGCTCATGGTGTAAAAACAGAAGTAAATGGAAAAACAGTTGTAATTGGTTCTAGACACTTCTTAGAAGATGATGAGGGAATTGATTTCTCTGCTCATAGAGATAAGATTAATGAAAAACTAAATAATGGTACAACTTTACTTTATATTGGATATGACAATGAGTTGTTAGGAACTATTTCTTTAGTTGATCAAGTAAGACATAATACAAAAGAGTCAATTCAAAGATTAAGAGAGCTTGGTGCTAAACATATTGTTATGTTAACAGGTGATGTTGATAAGAAAGCTCAAATGGTAGCACAAGAACTTGGTGTTGATGAGGTGTATTCTGAACTACTTCCAACAGATAAAGCAAGTATTGTAAAGAAAATGATGGATGAGGGTAGAAAAGTAGCATTCGTAGGTGATGGTATTAATGATGCTCCAGCATTAATTTCTGCACATGTAGGTATCTCTATGTCTAAAGGTGCCGATATTGCAAAGGCTACAGCAGATGTAAGTCTCCTAAAAGATGATATTGCAGCAGTAGTTGAAGCAAAAGAATTAGCAAATAAAACAATGAAATTAATTAATACAAACTTTAATGCAACAGTTGGTATTAATTCAGCAATTTTAGCTGGTGCAACATTTGGAGCGTTCTCTCCTATTGTTACGGCAGTTTTACATAATGGAACAACAATTGGTTTACTTTTAAATTCAATAAGAGGTGTAAAGTTAGATAAATAATTATTTTTCTTGATAATAGTTATCAGTTTAATTTAAAGTTACTTTGGTTATTATTATGATAATTATTATCAGAAGGATTTTTATGCCATTTTTACTACCTTTAGCTACTGTTGTAACAGCAGCCCTTACTTATGAGACTTTAAAAGGAACTAAGAAGACAATCGATAGAAGAGAAAGAAGGAAAAAAAGAAATGAAGGTCGACTTAGAAGTTAAAAAAGAGATCGCAAAAATCGGAATGACAGCAACTTTAGGAGCTACCGTTGTAACTTCTATGTTCATGAAAAATAAAGTTGCGAAAAAAACTCACATTGTTGCCGGCGCTGCCTTTTGTGGCTTTGCTTTGTGGCATCATATGCTTTATAAACCTACAGATAAAGCAAAAAAGAAACCATCAAAAAAAGAATTAGAAGAAAAAGTTATATTAAACGATAATATTTAGTATTTGTAATTTAGGGAAACTTTGGCTATACTAATAGGCATTATGAAGTTTTAAGGGTAAAAATTTATGATAAACAATGAAGAAGTAATAGAAGAACTTAAAAGAATAGTTAAACAAAAAGGGTTGAAATATACAGAACAAAGAGAAATTGTTCTAAATATTTTAATTAATGCAACTGACCACTTAAGTGCCGAAGAAGTATATAATCAGATTAAAACTCAATACCCAGAATCAAACATTGGTATTGCAACAGTTTATAGAGCACTTAGTTTCTTAGAAGAAGTAGATTTAATTACATCTATTACTTTTGGAACAGATGGTAAAAAATATGAAAGTAATGCAAAGTCTCACCACGATCACTTAATTTGTACTAACTGTGGTAAAATCGTTGAATTCTTAGACGATGAAATTGAAAAGAGACAAGAAAGAATTGCTAAAAAGAATAAATTTAAAATTACAAGTCACTCTATGCAGTTATATGGTACTTGTGAAGATTGTCAATAATACATTAAGAGTTTAACTCTTAATGTAATTATTTATTAAAGAATATCACCTTTAATTGCTTCAGCCCATGCTGAAATTCTCTCATCAGTTAAATCATCTTGATTATCTTCATCAATTGCTAAACCAACAAATTCACCGTCAACTTCAGCTTTTGATTCATCATACTCGTAACCATCAGTAGAAGTAGCACCTACTACAGTTCCACCAGCACTTGTAATTTGCTCATGCATAATACCTAAAGCATCACAGAAAGTATCACCATAACCATCTTGATCTCCTAATGAGAATAATGCAACTGTTTTTCCTGAGAAATCAACCCCACAAAAATCATCCCACATTTCATCTAAATCATCATTTAATTCACCGTCACCCCAAGTAGAACCACCGATAATTACTTTATCAAACTCATTGATTTTATCAGCTCCAACACCGCTTAATTCAAAAACTTCGATTCCGTCTAATGCTTCTGAAATCTTTGTTGCAATCTCTGCTGAGTTACCTGTACTTGTTGTGTAAAAAATAGCTGTTGCCATTATATATTCTCCTGTATTATCTTATTACTGATCTTAAAGAGTAAGGAATCACTTTGATTTGATACTCTTTATTTTTTAATTCGTCTACGAATATTGGTATTTGTTTTTTAAACTCGTCATGTTTAGGGTAGGCTAAATAGACTTGATTAAATTCTCCCTTTTTAATACACTTAATCGCATCTTGTAGTTCATCTTTAATATTTGGTTTTTTAACCTCAATATTTTTCCAAGAAGTATAAATTTTAAGATTACATACATCTTCTTGAGTGATTGAAATTGCATCACCTAAGTCAATTACATTTTTATCTTTATGTAACTTTCTTACTTTATTTAAAACGAACTCATGAAATAGTAAATGTTTATCAATAAGTAACTGCATATTATTATTTATATAACAGTGTGAAATTAATCTTGCAGCTGGCAATAAAGTATTACTTGTTACGAAAAATGAGTGTTTACCTTTATTTAGGTAGTTGTTGATAATAAGTGTAGAATTAATACAAAAATTAAAAACTTTGTTTGATCTGTGTGTTTTTACATATGAAGTAGGTAACATAGTTTTGATTTTATAATCAAATGCTTCTTTTAATGGGAAGAAAGATAGTTTGTGTTGTTCGTACTTACTAAAGTTACAAAGACTTTTTAATACATTATTACTTAAATTTAAAAATAGTTGTCTAAGTCTAAATTTTGAGTTGAATGTATCAAAGTCTTCTGGTAAGAACTCTTTATTGTTGTCAAAACCTACGAAGTCATTGCAATAATTAAAGTAGTTAAAAGGCATATTATCTATTTCCTTTTGTACAGTTTGCATAACATTCGTTACAGTTTTGAATTCCCATAATTTTTACATATTCATCGTATACACATGATACAGATCTTTTAGCACAAATAAATGGAATGTTTTTCTTTTTGGCTTCATTTTTATACTTAAGCATAGTATTGTGATTTAAAAAAGAAGTTAACATTACAATACAATCAGTGTCCAGAGGAACTTTTTTCTTAGGAGCAGAAGATTTTTTTCTTGCATCCCAGTGATTGATTGTTTTTGCACCAAGGCTTTCTAACATGTTTGAAATTTGTGTGATTTTATCTCCACCAATTACTAATACACTCATTTGCCCCTCCACCTTAACAAGTACAACCAGTTGGTTTTACTAAGTCAATTTTATTTTTTATTTCGTAACAAGTATTCATGATATTTCCTTTGTATTGATAATCATTATTAGAATATTACATGAATGAATCTTAAAGTAAAGTTAATATTGAGAATAATTATCATGATTGTTAGAATTTGTAGAAATAAAAAAAGGTAAAGAGAAAAACTCTTTACCTTAAAAGATAGGATTACTAATATATATTATTAGAATTCGTAAGTTAAGTTAGCTACAGTTTTAGATTTATCTACATCAGACTCTAAAGATAAGTCAATGTACATTAATTCTGCTGATAAGCTATCAGTAATTCCATAAGAAGCACCTACTGTTAACTCTTTATCAGTTTTATTTGTTGTATCATTATCAGCATTTGCATATAATGCAGATAATCCAATACCAGCTACTTCGTAAGCAGCAGATACATACATAGTATCAGTATTTGCAGCGTATACGTAATCACCTAACTCTTCAGTTGGATCAATGTTATCACCAAATGCAGAAATAGAAGCAACACCTGCATCTTTATCTGTAGTGATGTAACCAGCAGCTAATTCTAGACCAGCAAATGCAGTTCTAGCTTCTGCATGAGCGATTGAACCATCTTTAGCATTAGCAGCTTTTTCAGAACTAGTTGCATAGTGTCCAGTAACTCCAAATACATCATTATTGTATTCAGCTTTTAAACCATAGAAGTCGGCTACATCTTTTGCAGAGTAGAAATATGGGTTTAACATTACATTTTCAATACCTTCGTATTTTGCATCTACTACGTAAGCACCATCTTTAGTAACATCAGCGAATTTCTTTAATTCGTCATTTCCAACAGCAGCTTGTCTAGTTGTGTATCCAGCAACTAAAGTTGTGTTAGGAATAGCAGTAGTAGCAAGAACAACTGCTTCATTGAAATCACCTAACCACTCTAAATCAATTTCTTGTCTACCAACAGTAACTGAAACTAAATCGTTAGCATAAGAAATGTTTGCAACATTCATAGTTGAGTTTGATTCAAAGTCACCTTTAAAGTTATCATTCTCTTCTTCACCGAATTTGTGTGCAGCTCTAAATCCAGCATTTACTGTGAATCCATTGAAATCAGCAGTTGAGTAGTTTAAACCAAAAGTTCCTGCAGTAAATCCAGAATCTTTGTTTCCTGTTCCATTATCCCATGATTGGTGGTGAACTGATACGTCACCTGATACTGTTCCGTTTTTAAATGCTTCATCAACTGAGTTTGCAGCGTAAGCTGCAGAAGATAATACTAATGCACTTGCAATAATACTTAATTTTTTCATATATGTCCTTTGTCTAAATAATGAATTTTTAGGAGAAAAATTCTATTTACGAGTGGAATAGTATAGAAAAGAAAATTAAATTTAGCTTATAATGATAATCATAATCAATATGTAACAGATGATGTTATATAGGGCTTTATTAAGTAGAAAAATTTAAATGCAATAGTTTTGCATTTAAATTTTTGTAGAGATTTTATGTAGATTTACATACCAGTCATCAATTAAATCTTCTTTCTCTAAAGAAGCTAAATTGATTTCAATTCCATCGGCTGTATATGTGGCTTCAGCGATCTTCTCTTCAGGAATATCAAGTACTTCAACACAGTAGTCAAATACTACTTCATCATATACGAACTCTTCTTCTCTCCATCCGTCTTCATATGTTGTTAATAAGAAAAAAGTTTCCATTAAAATCCTAGGTGATAATTTAAGTGAGAATTATTATCAATTAATGCTTAAAAAAAGATAATTTTTGCAGAAAAAATAGACTATTTTAGTCTATTTTTTATCTTGAGGGGCGTATTTAAAGAATACATAAAGAACTGCTACCATTACAACTACTGTAATTACAGACATGAAACTAAGTTCTACTTCAGGTCCTGCACCTCTTTGGTAGTTTTTTGGCATAAATAAAAACATAGTTGATAAAAGCATAAATGAAGAAGTAACTACAGCAATTAAGTGAGCAATTACTTTGTGAAATTTTGTTGCATAGAAATCTTTTACCATTTTCCATGTCATAAACGCAGCTGATAGTACAATCACAAGTACTATAATTTTCTCATATTGTGGTTCCAATCTCTTTCCTTAATCTAAAGTAGTATATTTTATGTATTAAATACTTAAATAAGGCTTTTTATGAGTGTTTACTTGCTTTGATTTATATAAGTGGAAACATTATATAATTTAATAAAGATTTGATACAAATATATTCGTAGAAAAATCACTAAATATAACGTAAAAAGTTTAAGAAATAATCTTTTGTATAAATTATATTACTCTTCAATAATAAAATGTCATATTTATTATATAATATTATACTATTATCAAAAATTTACTGTTTAAATTTATATAAATATTATTTATTGCATATAAAATATATTTTTTATGTGTTGTATTTAATTTGTAAAAGTGAAAAGAATTAGGAAAATTTATGCTCTCATATGGTTTAAAACTATTAATAGTTTTATTATCTTTTAATATATGTTTATTTGCTCAAAGTTCCCAAAAAAAGGTTACTTTGCAACTCTCTTGGTTTGATCAATTTCAGTTTGCTGGTTATTATATGGCAAAAGAAAAAGGCTTCTATAAAGAACATGATTTAGATGTTGATATAAAAGGTTTTGAATTTGGCTTAGATATCCCAAAAGATGTAAGTAATAATAAAATTGACTTTGCAATTGGCAGAGAAACACTAATTTTAGAAAAAATAAATAACAATAATAATATCGTCGTTTTATATGCACTTTTTCAATCAACTCCTCTAGCTTTAATCTCTAAAAAAAGTTCGAAAATAAAAAATATTAAAGATTTTAAAAATAAGAAAATCATGACTACTATTGATGATGCAGGAGAAGTGTCTTTAAAAGCTATGATTAGTTCATCAAATGTAAATTTAAAAGATTTAAAATTTTTGAATCATACACATAATATTGATGATTTGATAAATGGAAGAACAGATATTATCTCTGCATATGTATCTAAAGCACCTTTTGAATTACAAAAAAGAGATATTTTATATAATCTTTTTGAGCCCAAAGAATACGGCTTTGATATATATAGTGACTTTTTATTTACAAGTGAAGCCTTAATAAAAAAAGATATTAAATCGGTTCGAGCTTTTAAAGAAGCTTCTTTAAAGGGATGGGAATATGCTTATGAAAATATAGAAGAAGCAGTTGATTTAATACTTGAAAAATACAATTCTCAAAACCTATCAAGAGAAGAGCTTTTATTTGAAGCAAAAGAGCTTAAAAAACTATCATATTACCAAACGCAAAAACTTGGTGATATTAAACTAAGTAAACTTCAAAGGATTCATGATTTATATAAAATTATGGGTTTAATAAAATCAAATGAAAATAGTTTGGATGATTTTATTTTAAAACATAATATGCCTAAATTTATATTTTCTAAAAAAGAACAAGAGTTTATTTCAAATAAAAAACAAATACTATTTGGTACAGATAAATACTGGACGCCTTTTGTTGTTGAAAACAAAGACAAAGGCTTAAGTGGCTTTGATAAAGAATTAATTGATTTAATAAATCAAGTTTCTGGAACAAATATAAAACTTGTTACTGATGATTGGAAAAATATAGTTGACAAATTCAAAGAAATGCAAATTGATGGATTGTCAACTAGTGTGGTTCATGAGTCAAGAAAAGCAAGTTCTGCCTTTACAAACCCATATTTTTCTATTAAAAAAATGATAATTACTACAAAAGAGAATCCTAAACACATTCAAAGTATGAAGGACTTGGAAGGTAAAACTATTGCAGTTTTAAAACATAATCTTTTAGATATGAAAATAGCAAAAACTTTCAAAAAAACAGAAATATTGGAGCTTGATACAAGTACTGATGTTATTAAAGCTTTAGTTTTTGGTGAAGCAGATGCAATAATAAGTGGAACAGGAACATTTTATTTTGCTGATAGTATTGGGCTTCCATATTTAAAGCCTGTATTTTTAGTTGATGAAGAGATAGATATTGTATTTACTGTAAATAAAGAGATCTCTGAATTAGCATCTATTATAAATAAAGCTTTAGAGTTTATTCCAAATGAAAAAATTGAAGAGTTAAAAAAGAAGTGGTTTTGGGATATTGATGATGTTAGTTTTTCAAAACTAGATGAAGAAGTATTATTAAGTGAAAAAGAGATTGATTATCTAGTTGAAAAAAAAGCAATTAATATTTGTATTTATCCAACTTGGCTTCCATATAGTACTATTGATAACTTTGGAAACTATAGAGGAATAAATGCTGATATTATAAATCATATAGCAAGTAAAATGGATATTAATCTACTTCCCGTTATTTCAAAAAATGAAGCAGATGCTTTAAAAAAAGTTGAAAATGGGATCTGTGATTTATCCGCATTAAGCTTGTATTATGATGACAATAGAAATTTAGAGTTCACAAGTACATATTTGGAACAGCCTTTAGTTGTTGCTACAAGAAGTGATGAGTTTTTTATCATAAATGAAAAGGATATTGGAAATAGAAAAGTAGGGGTAGTAGATAATAGCACTATTTATAAAGTATTAAAGAAAAACTATCCCGATATGAATCTAATAGAAGTAAAGTCTGCAAGTGAAGGTTTAAATCTTGTAGAAAAAAATGTTCTTTTTGCTTATATAGATATGCCTGAATCAATAGACTATAACCTTAGAAAAAATACTCTTTATAATCTTAAAATATCAGGAAAACTAGATGCTAATATCTCCTATGCCTTTGCCTTTTCAAATGATGAAAATGTATTAAGAAATATATTTGAAAAGCTAATCAAAAGTATATCTTCTGAAACAAAAGAGGATATCTTACGTAGTTGGTTATCTGTAAAGTTTGAAAAAGAGGTTAATTATGAGCTGATCTGGCAGATTGTTGGAAGTTTTGTAATTTTGATTTTTATATTAATTATCTTTTTTATCAAACAAAATAAACTTAGAAAAGAGATTGTTGATTTAAATAGAACACTAGAAAAAAGAGTTCGTGAAGAAGTAGAAAAAAATAGAGAAAAAGACAATGCTTTGTTTAGACAATCAAAACTTGCAAGTATGGGTGAGATGATTGGGAATATTGCCCACCAATGGAGACAACCTCTAAATAGAATTAATCTTAGTTTATCTGTAATAAGTGTATTATCAGAAAGAGACGAATTGGACAAAAAGATTATTGCTGAAAAAGTAGAGAGTGCAGAAAAGAACATAAAATACATGTCTGAAACTATTGAAGATTTTATTAACTTCTTTAGACCAGATAAGAAAAAGACTCAATTTTTAATCACTAATACTGTTGAAAGAAGTTTGAAACTTTTAGAGGGAAGAATCAGTGATATTAAAATCACTACTCCAAAAGATAAAACTATAAAGATATATGGTTATGAAAATGAGTTTCTTCAAGTGTTATTAATCATTTTAAATAATGCAATTGATAACTTCAATATTACAAATGTAGAAAACAAAAAGATTCATATTTCACTAGTTGAGTATGGAACAACTGTGGAGTTGTCTATAAGTGATAATAGTGGTGGTATTGCTCAAGAGTATTTAGAGAAGATATTTGAGCCATATTTCACTACAAAATTTAAAAAAGAAGGGACAGGAATAGGTTTGTATATGGCTAAGATGTTAGTAGAAAAAAGTATGAGTGGAAAACTAAATGTCTCTTCAATAAACGAAAGTAGTACATTTGTAATAAAACTAAATAAATTCGAGGGGCTTGAAAATGAATAATTTAACTTTATTATACGTAGAGGATGATATTGAGGCATTAGGTGATGTTGCTTATTTGCTAAAAAGATATTTCTCTGAGATTTATACCGCAGTAGATGGTCAAGAAGCCCTTGAAGTTTTCGAAGAGAAAAGACCTGATATTGTTTTACTTGATATTAATATTCCAAAAATAAATGGCTTACAAGTTGCTACAAAAATAAAAGAGGTAAATGAAGATATTCCTATTTTATTTTTAACTGCACATAGTGAAACAGAAAAACTTTTGAAAGCTATAGATTTAAGAGCTATTTCGTATATCATAAAACCCTTTAATATTGAAGAGTTAAATGAGTCAATTATAAAGACAATTAACATCATAAATAAAAGAGAAAATGATGGTTCAAAAATCTCATTAAGTCATAATTATATGTGGGATAATATAACAAAAGAGCTGTATTATGAAGACAAAAAGATAGACTTAACTAAGAATGAAATATTATTAATTGAATTATTGTTAAAAAATAAATTTAGATTTTTAACTGCACATGAGATTTCTGAAACAATCTTTGCACACAAAGATATCGAAGCAAACAGTATTGTTCAACTAATATCTAGATTTAAAAATAAGGTCTTGAAAAAAACTGGAATAAAGTTATTTTTTATAGAGAATATCTACAGTCAAGGGTATAGAATAAAATAACACAAAAATAAGTTTTGTCATTTTTTTTAGATAATGTTGTGATAAAATAGTTATTGAATCATAATTAAAATTGTAATTTATAGGATATAACTATGGATACTAGAGAAATAAAACTTGACAAAAACACAATGATTGTATCGGAAACTGATGCAAAAGGTATCATCGTATATGCAAATAGTGACTTTTGTACTATTGCAGGATATGATAAAGACGAACTAATTGGACAGCCTCATAATATGGTAAGACATGATGATATGCCAAAGGCTGCTTTCAAAGATCTATGGGATACTGTAAGTTCTGGAAAAATCTGGAATGGTATCGTAAAAAACAAAACAAAAAATGGTGGGTATTACTGGGTTAACGCAACTGCTTATCCATCTATAGATGCAAATGGTGAAAAAAGATATATCTCTGTTAGAGTAAAACCTACTGATATGGAAGTATCAAATGCTGAAAAACTTTACAGCCAACTATCATAGGAGCTTAGATGTTTTTTAGTAAAAAAAATGACAAACAATCTATCCTAGACTCTTTAGATATTTTAGAAGATTATCTAAAAAACAATATCAATAAAGTTGAGAAAACTCAAACTTCAAAATCAAAAGATTTTCAAGAAATTGAAAATAAACTAAACTCAATCATAGAACTTATGGAAAGTACAAATCAAAAGAATCTTACTGTATATGGTGAGATTATGCTTGCATGTGAGAAGTTATCTGATGGATATACAAATGACAAAATCACTTCTAATTCAAGTGATGTAAAACTAAACTATATCGCAAAGAGTTTAAATGAGATGTTTGAAAAACTAAATGTTGGTATCAAAGACTCTCTTACTGTACTAGATGAATACAAAAATCAAAACTATTTAAATACTATCAATACTGATATATTTAAAGGTGGAGGATTAAAAGAGCTTTTAGAAGGTATTAACTCTCTTCAAGATGAAATCACAAAACAAGTAGCTCTTAGTTATAGACAAGGTTTGACTTTGGAGTCTGAGTCAAATGAACTTACAGTAAAAGCAGAACTATTATCAGCTTCTACACAAGAGCAAGCTGTAGCTATAGAAGAAACAGCAGCAGCAATCGAAGAAGTAACTTCTATATCTAGAAACAACTCAAGCCACGTATCAAAAATGTTAGAACTTGGGAACAAAGTACAACAAGCCTCAACTCATGGATCATCTCTAGCACATGATACAAACAATGCTATGGATGAGATAAATGACTCAACTGTGAAAGCCTATGAATCAGTAAATCAAATCTCTCAAATAGCTTTTCAAACAAATATCCTTTCACTAAATGCAGCTGTAGAAGCAGCAACAGCAGGTGAAGCAGGAAAAGGTTTTGCAGTTGTAGCACAAGAGGTTAGAAACTTAGCTACAAAAAGTGCAGAAGTAGCAAAAGAGATAGAAGCTTTGATGGATACACTTCAAGAAAAAGCTCAAAATGGTAAAAACATAGCAAGCAAGATGAATGAAGGTTATGAAGGTCTAATCACGGATATCAATGAAACAGTAGGGTTAATAAACGAAGTGAATACTTCAACAAAAGAGCAAGAAACAGGAATCACACAAATAAGTGATGCTATAAATGAAATAGATCAAGCTGTACAAAACAACGCTTCAATAGCTCTAGAAGTAAAAAATGTAGCAAATCAAAGTAGTGTTGTATCTCACCAGATTGTAGAATCAACTGGGAAAATCCAGTTCGTAGGAAAAGATAAAATCACACTAAATTAATAGTATCTATGAAAGCGAAGATAACTTCGCATCATAGAAACAAACATCTACGAGTTTGAAGTCTCTATATCTACTAACTCAACTCCAATGCTGTCTTTTTTCATAAGTTTTCTAGTTGTTGCATCTTCTTCTGCAAGTGAAACTAAATCAGCAAAATCATCTTTTCTAGCTTCAAACTGATATAACTCTTTTTGAGTTTCAATCTTCAGGTTACAATCAGAGTTTTTTGTATTTACAGCGATATTTCTAATACCCTTTGCAAACTCACCTTTGATAGCCTTCAAAACTTTCTCATTTGCCAATAATTGTTCAAGAGTAACCTCTAAATTAAAATCAGATTTACATAATATTTTGTAAGTAACCAAAATCTTACCTTCCATTTTATGGTGCCTTTTTGTTTTTGTGGGATTTTAGCAGGATTTTTTTTGCCTAGGTGATTTTATTTCATTTTGTTATATATTTTTTTCATTTGGTCAATTGATAAAGTGTTATGTTTTTTTCTGTGTATCATTACATGACAATTTGCACAGACTGGCACTAAGTCATTAATACTTACTTCACTTTCTTTATTTTGCTTGTGTAATGGTTTTGTGTGATGTATTTGAATATATTCTTTTCCATGTTCTCCATATGTCTTTTCAAAATCAAAATCACAAATTTTGCATTTAAGACCATGTATTTTTATTGCACTCTCTCTTAGTTTAGGATGTCTCTCATAAGTTGATATATATCGTTTTTGCTCCTTTCCTTCTTTTGCTGATTCTAAAGTAACCTCTATATCATTTAGATATTGATACTTATAGTTAAAAATTTTTTTATCTAAATTTAAATATTCATTTACTTGACTAATTATATTTAGGTATGTATTTAAAGAAATAGGTCTAACACCATTTCTCCAGTAATTATTTTTTTTTGATTCAGGAATATATTCTAGATACTGATTTTCTTGTTTTGCTAAAACAGCAGTTCCAAAAGGTTTGTAGTTTTCAATTCTAGCATATTTATCATTTTTAGTACTTTTGGGATCGTCAATGATTTCTTTTATCTCAGCAGTTGCAAAATAATGTGCATTATTAGATAATCTTTTTTCTGAAAAAGATTTATCTTTTATTAGTCCTTTATAGTATATAACTTTTGTTCCCGGCTGTAAAAACTTTGTGTATGATTTTGGGAAATGATATAAAATTCCAGTTGAATCTTCCCATTGTGATATGTCATTTTCAACAATAACCGTATATGAAATATATTTGTATACATTAGTATCTATTTTTATAAAGTATTTTTCATTATTGATATATTTTTTTCTATATACATTTTCACAATGTCTTTCAATTTGTGTTCTTATTACATCATTGATATTGGTAGCTCCAAAATCATAAAAGTTGTTTTTGATAATAGTATTTTTAATCTCTTCAATAGAAGATTCTTTTTTTAAAATGGAAAAAGCTTCAATAATTGAATCTACAATAGTTTTTTCTGTAATTTTAAAACCTAAATTTGTTAATAGTTTAACAACAGTTCTTTTTCCTCCTGAAAACTCATTAAAGACAAGGTGTCCTTCCTCTGGAAATTCATATTTGTAAGCCACACCAACAATTGCTTTTGAATCATAATAGTTTTCATTAAATGAAAGATAATATATTCGTGAGTCTTTATATCCATATTTTTCTAAAAATTGTTTTTTCCCAAGTTTATCGTATTCTTGTATTGCAGAGATAATTGATGAATTATTTTTTATTTTAAAAATTTTACTAGCTATTTTACATCCTTTAAAAATAATTTTATAGTGTAATCTTTTTTAAATTAATTAACAATTATAAATATTATTAAAAAATGTAATTTAAATTATAAAAGATGAATCAAGTAATAATTATTTTATTTGTTATGGATAATTAGAGTAAAAATTATTAATAAAGAGTTGAAAATTAATTAGTATAAAAGGATAGAAGGGGTTTTAATTTAATAGCAATAAAATTTAAGTTTTTAATTATATGGTGGAGATGTCCGGGATCGAACTTAATTCTATAAGAACTAAAATATAGGGTTTTTTAATTTAAAAAAAAACGTGATATGCCAGATGACATGCCATTTCTGTATTAAGTACAAAAATACGAATACAATGTAGCTTTATGTAAATCTACTAAAGTTAAAAACATAAAATATTTACTTCTTAATTTGTAAATTTTATTTAAAATAGTAAAAAAGTATTTTTGACATAATATCTTTAGCAAAATTATTACAATTTACAATTTCATAAGAACTTTAATATTTTAGATAATATTTTTGTTATTTGCTGCTATTAAATAATCTTTATATTGATGATATAAGTAAGTATAAAATTATTAATAATATTCTAGAATATATAAAATAATTTCTAGTAGGGATATAAATGACAAAAAAGATAGAACCAAATTATGAAACAACAAAATATAATTTAGAGTTAATTGAAAAGTATATAGAAGAAAAAGAGAATGGTCTGTTTTTATTACCTTCCCCTACAGGAAGTGGAAAGACACATGCAATTATAGATTTCATATCTAAAAATATAAATAATAATAGTCGATTTATTTATACTGTTCCTATTAAAAATACTTTAGAAGATTTTAAAGATAAATTATTAGTAGACTTAGACGAAGAATACCATGATAGAATTCTAATTTTAAGGTCATTAAGTGATGAACTTAAGTTTTGGTTCGAATCTTTAGATGAAGATGTTAATGATTATAAATTTTCTTCTTGGGATGAGTTTAAAAAAATAGAGTTACTATTAAATACATATAGAGTTCTTAAAAATAGTAAATCATTAAACGTATTTGATGATAATGAACTTTATAAAACAGCAAACTTATTAATAACTAAAATTAAGAAACAATATAGTGATTATTTAAAAAATGAGAATAAGACTGACGCTAAATTATTATTGAAGGATACAAAAAAAATATTTAAATCGTTTGATATTGAAAAGTATTCAATTATACTTACTACAACTAGTAAATTTTCGCATAAAATTAAAACTATTTCTAGTAGTGAGTATTTGTGGGATTTTAATTGTTTTGAAAATGCAGTTTTATTTATGGATGAATTTGATAGTCAAAAAGCATTTTTTTTAAATTCTATTATTAGTTCTTCATTACATACAAGTATTGATTTAATAGAATTGTTTAGACTTATGACTGACACATTTATGAATATGAACTATGACAAAAAATTTAATTATGACTTAGACTCTTATCATGATATTAAAAAAGAATTTGTAGAAATTTATAAAAGCAGAAAGCTAAATTATGTGATTGATACAAAGTTAATTGAAAATGAATTGGATAATTTACCAATATTAATTGATTCAAGTTTTAATTCAATTAATTTACAAAATAGTATGGATAATTTATATATTTTGATTGATAAGGAAAATGAACAGTTAGAAATTTCTCAAAAAGAAACAGTGAAATCATACAAATTGTCGGACTTATTAAAGGATCTATCTCAACTAATTAATAGATATGTAGTATTTAGTCGTAATCATTTACATAATGTTGTTATTAAATTTGATAATGCAAAACTCGAAAGTAAAAATCAATTAAATAAAGAAAGTTTTATAAATGCAAAGATTCATGATAATATAAAAATATTTGGTTTATCTGCAAGCGATAAAAAGTATAAATATTTATCTAATCAGATTAAAACAGGTTTATTCATACGAAAAAAATTTAAGAAGTCTTTAGCAAAAAGAAAATGGAATTTTTATCAGAATGGTTTTTCATTAGTAAATATTAATAAAATGTACTTAGACTCTAATCTGACTGATGTTGAATATTTTAACTTAAATAATACTCCTGAAGCAATGCTAATAGAAGCAGCTTCTAAGCTAATGATTGTAGGTGTTTCTGCAACAGCTAATATTAATTCGGTTATTAAAAACTTTGATTTGGATTACTTAAAATCTGAAGTTGATTATGTTGAACCTTCAATAGATGAAATTAAGTTTATGCAAGAACTTTATTTAGACAGTAAAAGACAAAGAGATAGAGAATTTGAGATAAAGTTAATAAATGATTTTTCCAGTTTTGATCAAAAGTTGATTGAGTTCTGTAAAAGAAATTTTTCTAAGCAAGAAATGCATGTATATAGTTATATTAAATCATGCAATATTAAAGAATTTACCTTAAATTTATATATGAATTTTGTAGATTGTTACAGAGAGTTTTTACTAAAAGATGATATTCATAGTCTATTATATTTTTCTAATAGATATATTAAACAAAATAATGAGTTAGATAGGTTTAATTATAGATTTTTGTTTGATTTATTAATAAAGTTAATTCATAATTTTGAATCAGCAAATACTTACACAAAAAAGTTAAAGCAAAAAGTTGATAGTTATAGGCAAGACTTAAAAGGTTTAGTAAATGATAATATTTTGTTTTTTGAATATAAAAAAGAAACTGAAGATAAATATGATAATTATGTATATGATAGAGTATTAAATGATGAAAAAGTATTTGTTTATGCTAATTATAAAAGAATTGGTACTGGTAAGAATTTAGAATATTTTATTAATGAAAATGAAAAAAAAGATTTTGATGCAGTTTTTTTGGAAAAGCCTACGAATTTAATTCAAAGAAGTGCAAAAACAGACGAGGAGAAACTAATTGGCATTTTTCAAATTGAAAGTCTTGCAAGAGGTTATATTTTAAACTCATATGAATATAGAGATAAGCTAAGAGCTTTATTAGGTAATAGTAAATATAAGAAAGGATACTACTCAAAAACAAATGATAATATTGAAGCATCAATGTATATTATTATTCAAGCTATTGGAAGACTTCATAGAACAAATACATGTTCTAAAATGTATCTATTTATAGATAATAATTTAGTTGATATAATAAAATCTTTTAAAAATAATAAACTGCCATTACTCCCTTCAACGTCTAAACTTTTAGATTTTTGTAGTAAAAATGGAAAAGAAATTGAAATAAATAAAGATAATGAACTGGATAATGAATTAAATGAGTTATCTAACACATTCTCTAGGTTTATTAGCTATAGTTTAAAAGTATTTCAAAACCCTACAAATGAAAATAATTTTGAAGAAGTGAAAGAAGTCTGGAATAGTATTAGAAGTTTTGTTTTAAAATATCCTACTTTTGAATCTAAAAATAATATTGACATAAAAAAATATATGGAAATAAACAATATTTGTCATCTAGAAATGAATAAAAATCAATATACTTGTTATCAACAAAATGATTATAAAAAATTATCACTTAATAAAATAAAAGACTCTTATTCTATTGAAGTTTCAGAGAAAGCGGCAAATTTACACCTAATAAAAAGTTGTTATGAGTTAGAACAGTTTGCAATTGAAAATGAAATATCATTAACATTTACAGGACCTTTTATATTGACTCCTATTGTATTTAATAATATATATAAAGGGGCATTAGGTGAAGTATTCGGAAAATATATAATAGAAAAGTATTGTAATATTGAACTCTCAGAGTTAAGTGGAAACATAGATGAAAAATATGAAAGTTTTGATTATAAATGTGAAGATCTTAAGATATATTTTGATTTTAAATATTATTCTATGAATACATTGAAAAAATCAAGACTTGATATTATTAATAAAGCAAAGAAAAAGCTTAAAAAAAATAAGTTAAATAAAGCACTAATTATAAATATTTTTGCTGAATCAGAATTTTCTCCAGATATTATTCCAAATGACAATGTCATTTTTATTCCTTATTTAGTCAATTCTAAAAATCAAGACTCATCTTATATAGATAACAGAATAATTGAGTCTATACAAGGTTTACTTTATGGAAAATAAAGGAGTTTATACAAATCAAGTTAAATTTGAAATAAAAAAAAACTATTTACTAGAAGATTATGATTTAATTGAATTAAGTGAAAGTGGAAAAGATATTAATTATCCAAATATATGGAAGCTCTTAAAAAAAGAGATTTCTATTATTACTTATTATAAGTCTTTTAAAAAAATCTATTTATTAACGCAAAAGAATGAGATAAAGAAAATAGATTTAAAAGAATTAGTTGATTTAAATATGGATATAAAACTAGTTGATTTACAAAGGGTTAATCGTATCAAGGAAAATATACTATTAAATATATTTATTGGACTGTTTGGTACCACTGGAAACCTCTTTTCATTGGGTGACTTTCAAAATGGATGTTATCTTATTCATGAAAATAAAGGGAGGAAATTAGTTACTCTAAAGTTTTTTATCGATAGTAATTTCTTATTAAATGTAAATGTAACTACATTTATAAAGACCACTTGTACATCAAAAAATGTTAATAGGTTTATGTTTTATTCAATAGAATCAAATAGATTAGTAAGAGTTTTGAATCCTTTAGAATTTAATACAGAAGTTTATATTAAGAAAAATAGTGGAAAAAAAAGTAATATTAATTTTATGCACTTTGAAAAGGAGTTTTTAAAGTCAAAAGTTGGTTATATTGCAACATTTATTGAAAATATTAATCTTAGATTATCTCGATACTTGTCAATTGATTTAGTAGAAAAAGAATTTTCAGTATTTTTGGATGGAAAGAATAAACTAGAGAAAATTAATGAAATAAAAGAAAGTATTAATCGTGGGTTTTCAAATTATAAAAAGTTGCATATCCTTGACTATGAAGAAAGATTAGATAGTGAATATAGAGAGAATTTAAAAGAAAAAATTACTAGTATTATTGGGAAAAAAATATCAATTAATTTTATACAATCTTTAGATAAAGAAACTCCAACTTTTGTTTTCTTATTTAATAAAAATGACTATAAAGAAAAAGATCCATATGAAGGAATAAAGAATGCTAATGTTTTAACTCAAGTTATTACATATGATATTCATAAAAAATTATTAGACAAGAATATCTTAATTGAAGCATTATTGAAAGAACTATTAATAAAAATAGAGATAGTAAATCATGATTATTATTTAACTTCAAAATTAGAGGAATATATAGAATATTCTTTTTTTATTAGAATAATAGTTGATAAAAAAGTATTATATAAAAAAGTTTTTATTAATGATAATAATATAAGTTCATCAGAATTAACTTTATTTGATAATTTAAAGATTGAAAAAGTAAAAGATTTAGTAAAGGATGAGAGTAATATTGAATTAATAGCTTTTTATGGTAATGATTATTTTGTAATATGTAAAACAAAAGAGTTTATTATTCCAGATTTTCATAATTGTTTAGAAATTTATAAACAATTTGATTCTAATAATGAAATACCAAGATTAAGATGGAAAAAGTTTAGAGAGTATACTTTGGCAGGTTTATCAGGAATAAATTTTATAAGAAATGAGAATTCTTTAGTTTATTATAGCTCGGTTAATTCATTAAATCCTAATGTTAGCATTGCTAAATCAAATTTACTTAGAATGGTATATTTTAATCATGAAAATTTTGATCATAGCAAGTTCTTGAATACACTTGATGAGTATTATATACGAAATAAAGAGTTTACCGTTTTACCTTTTATATATAAATATTTAAAAGAATATTTAAACATGAAGATATTTCCGTAGGGTATTAAGTAGTTTATCTAGATGGCTTATATTTAAGATATATAAACAATAATAGATAAATTACTATAGGTAACTAATAAAGACACGTGAAACTTAATTAGAAGAAGTTAAATAGTATTAAACCTTTATCTTCTAATATTAGTTTTTATGTTATTTGCTGGTTGGATTTTTTAATTTCAATCCATTGATCAATTTCATTTTCTTCCCATACAGTTATTCTTTCACTAAGTTTTATTGGTTTTGGAAATTTATTTTCTTTAACCCATAACCATATTGTACTTTTTGCCATGCCTGTTTTTTGTATTACTTCTTTTATTCTTAATAGATTCCTCATTTTTTACTCCTTCAGTTTTAAAGATTATATGTGAACAACTATTACAAGTTCCTCACAGTAAACAATAATCCATTAAATAATGCTACTGACTGAGTAATTTAAAATAAATATTAGAAATTAGCTAAATATAAATACTTTATAATGGAGTTCAAGTTTATTATGAGTCAAAAAAGATATAATTCATTATTAATTTTATAAACAATTATAAATATAGTTAGTTATGTATAGGATATAGTGTGAATGATAAACAAATAAAACTTTTAAGATTACTTAGAGAGATGTTTCAACTTGATCAAATAGATTTAGATTTTGGAATTTATAGAGTAATGAATCAAAAATCAGATGAAATAAATGATTTTTTGAATAATAAGTTAATTCAGTCAATAAGAAATGCTTTTGCAGATTTAAATAGTGATGGATTAAAAAAAGAATTAGATGAGGCTATTAAACAAGCACAAGCTCTTGGTGCTGATCCTGAGTCTTTACCTAAGGTAAAAGAACTTAGAAATAAAGTCAACTCTTATTCTAATGGTGAAGAATCTGAAAATGAGGTATACAGTTATTTAATTAATTTTTTTAATAGATATTACAAAGATGGAGATTTTATAAGTCAAAGAAGATATAAAAAAGATACTTATTCTATACCATATGAAGGAGAGGAGTTAAAACTTCATTGGGCTAATTCTGATCAATACTATATCAAAACAAGTGAGTTTTTTAGAGATTATACATTTACAATTAATAATAAAAAGTTCCATTTTAAAATTGTAGATGCTGATACTGAAAAAAATAATAATAAGTCAGATATTAATAGTGAAAGAAGATTTGTTATAAGTGACAATACTCCAATATTAGAGAAAGATGGAGAATTATTTATAAGGTTTGAATTTAAACCAATAGGACGAGTTGCTCAAAATAAATTAAATGAAAAAAACATTGAAGTGATTTTTGCACAAGATAATCAATTAATATCTGAATTAAAAGAATTGTCTCCTACGGAGAAGAATAAGAATAGAACAATTTTAGAAAGACATTTAACTGACTATACAAGTAGAAATAGTTTTGATTTTTTTATACATAAAGATCTAAATGGATTTTTAAATAGAGAACTTGATTTCTTTATTAAAAATGAAATTCTTTATATTGATGATATATTAGAAAACTCTTTTAGTAATATTGAAGAATCATTAAATAAAATAAAAGTATTTAAAAATATTTCAAAAAAAATTATTTCTTTTTTGTCTCAATTAGAAGATTTTCAGAAAAAATTATGGTTAAAGAAAAAATTTATAGTGGATACAAATTATTGTATTACTCTTGATAAAATTGATGAATCATATTATGAAGAAATCTTAACTAATGAAAAACAAATAGAAGAATGGAAGAGGTTATTTTCAATTGAAATAAAATCTATTGATGATTTAAAACGAGAAAAATATTTAGTTTTAGATACAAAATTTTTTAATTCGATATTTAAGGATAAATTAGTAAGTGAATTTGAAAATATAGATGAAGAGTGTGATGGAGTTTTAATAAATAGTGATAACTTTGGAGCACTTAACTTTTTACAGAAAAGGTATAAAAACCAAATAAAAAGTATTTATATAGATCCTCCTTATAATACAAAAGCCAGTGAAATAATTTATAAAAATAATTATAAACATTCTAGTTGGATGGGTTTAATAGAAAATAGAGTAAGTCTTAGTCAAAAGTTATTAACAAAAGATGGAATTTTATGTGCAACAATAGATGATTATGAATTTATTCCATTATGGAATATTTTAGAGAATACATTTTCAAAAGATAATCACTTGGGTAATGTATCAATTAGAATTAATCCTAAAGGAAGAATCACTGCACGTAAAGTATCTCCTACTAATGAGTTTGCAATATTTTTTGGAAATTCAGAAGAGTCTAAAATTTCTAAACTACCTACAAGTCCTGAAGAAAAAAGTCATAATTATGTACAAGATGAAAATGGTAAATGGTATGTAAAAGTGAATTTAAGAAAACAAGGAGTTGATAGTGAAGGTGAAAAAGATGGAATAATTGCTCCTCGACATTATCCTATTTATTTTGATCCAAAAACAAAGAAAGTGAGTGTAACTGAAGAATTAGAAATAAAGATTTTACCGATTGATTCTGACGGAAATAAAAGAATTTGGAGAAGGGGTAAAGAAGTTATAAATAAAATGTTTGAGGATGGAGACATTTGGTGTGATAAAACAAAAAATGGATATCAGGTTTATTTTAAATTTACAGGTGGTCTTGATGGTGAAATCCCTAAAACAATGTGGGTCGATTCTAAGTATTCTGCAAGTGAATATGGAACAAGAATTTTAGACAATATTTTGGGACAGAGAGAATTGTTCTCTTATCCAAAGTCTCCTTTTGCAACGGAAGATTGTATTAATATATCTCTAACTAATAATAAACAAACAATTTTAGATTTCTTTGCAGGTTCTGGTACAACAGGACATGCAGTTATTAATTTAAATAGAAAAGATAATGGAAAGAGAAAATATATTTTGGTAGAAATGGGTGAATACTTCGATACTGTAACTAAACCTAGAATTCAAAAGGTAATTTATTCTGATAAATGGAAAAACGGAAATCCAGAAAATAAAGATGGAGTTTCTCAAATGTTTAAATATTTTAAGCTTGAAAGCTATGAAGATACATTGAATAACATTGCCTTTAAAAAAGCTGATCATCATTTATTTACTGAAGATGTAAAAGAAGACTATCTATTAAATTACATGTTGGATTATGAAACAAATGAGTCATTATTAAATATTGATAATTTCAAAAATCCTTTTGAGTATAAATTAAATATTGCAACTTCAAGTGTTGGAGAAACAGTAGAAACTAATGTTGATTTAATTGAGACATTTAATTATCTAATTGGACTAAAAGTTAAGACAAAAACTAAAATGAATAACTTTTTTATAATTGAAGGAGAAAATCTAAAAAAAGAGAATATATTAATTATCTGGAGAGAAGGTAATGATAATGAAAAGTTAAATAACTTTTTCTCAAAAATAGATTTTAGCGTTTATGATAGGGAATTTGATACTATTTATGTAAATGGAGATAACAATATAGCTAATTTAAAAAAAGAGGAAGATCATTTCAAAGTTAAGCTAATTGAAGAAGAATTTAAGAATAGAATGTTCGGAGAATAAGAATGAAGTTTAATCAGAAATTAGTATTAAACAAATATATACTTTCTTTATTTGAAGTAGAAACCTTTGAAGATTTAGTTGAAAACCTAAAGGAAGAAAGACTTGAAGCAGTAAATGAAAATGGAGAATCACTCTTTTATCATGCTTTAACAAGTGTTTTATTTGAGAATAAAAATTTACAAAAAGAGCAACTTCTATTATATGATAATAATATTGTAAGACATACTAAAGCTTTAAATAGAGATATAAAATGGAAGTATTTTCAATATCTTACATTATTATTTACAGAAATTTATCTTGATATGTATTTTAAAGGTAAAGAAAAGCTATTAAAGAATTTAAATGATTTTTTAAAAAAGTTTAATGATGATCTGCCTAAAAAAGAACAAATTGAAAGATTTAAGTACGAAGAATTAAATAAACTTGCTTTTTGGAATGCAACAGGTAGTGGTAAAACACTTTTAATGCATATGAATATGTTTCAATTTAGCCATTATTCAAAAATTAAAATTAATAAAACTCTACTATTAACTCCAAATGAAGGATTAAGTGAACAGCATAAATTAGAATTTGATGAATCAGGTATAGAATCTGAAATTTTTTCAAAAGACTCAAAAGGTTTATTTGAAAGTAACTGTATTGAAATTATTGAAAATACAAAGTTAAAAGATGAAGATGGGGATAAAACAGTCGCTGTAGATAGCTTTGAAGACAATAACTTAGTTTTTATTGATGAAGGGCATAGAGGTAGTAGTGGTGATGAATGGAAAATAAACAGAGATAAGTTGAGCGTTAATGGGTTTGCCTTTGAATATAGTGCTACATTTGGGCAAGCAATAAGTTCCGGTACAGGAAAAAAGAAAATCGAATTAACAAATGAATATGCAAAAGCTATTTTATTTGATTATAGTTATAAGTACTTTTATAACGATGGTTATGGAAAGAACTATTCTATTTTAAATCTTAGTGAAGAAAAAGATGAAGTTATAAAAAAATACTATTTAATTGCATCTTTATTAACTTTTTATCAACAAATAAAGATTTATAAAGATAAGCATATTTTACTAAAACCTTATAACATAGAAAATCCCTTAATGGTATTTGTAGGTGCTAGTGTGAATGCTATTAAAACGGAAAAAAAGAAAAAAGTATCTGACATTATTGATATACTTTTATTTATTGATAATTTTATTAAAGAAGAAAATGATTCAAAAGCGATTATATCAAATATCTTAAATGGAGAAATTGGTATTTCAAATAAAAATAATGAAAATATATTTGAGAATAAGTTTGCCTATCTACAATCTTTAGATATTGACTTTGATAATATTTTTACTGATATACTTGAATCTATATTTAATGCAAAAAATGGAACTCTCCATTTAGATGAACTAAAAGGCTGTGATGGAGAGATTGGCTTAAGACTGGGAGATAATGAATATTTCGGTGTAATTAATGTAGGAGATGCTTCAAAACTTTTATCTTTATGTGATGAAAATGGGATGAATACTGAAAAGAAGGATTTCTCAAATTCTCTATTTTTAAATATTAATGATAAAAAATCAAAAATTAATATATTAATTGGTTCAAAAAAATTTACAGAAGGATGGAGTAGCTGGAGAGTATCTATCATGGGACTTATGAATATGGGAAAAAAAGAAGGATCTCAGATTATCCAATTATTTGGAAGAGGAGTTAGGTTAAAAGGTAAAAACTATACTTTAAAAAGAAGTAGTGCTCTAGATAGAGGCTTAGAAAAAAAGTATCAAGCTATAGAAACTCTGAATATTTTTGGACTAAAAGCTGATTACATGCGCCAATTTAAAGAATATCTTGAAGAAGAAGGTGTTCCTACAAATGACATAAAAGAGTTTACTCTTCCTGTAATTTATAATGAAACTTATAAAAGTAAAAAGTTAAAAGTCCTTAGAGTAAAAGAAGGAAAAGATTTTAGGAAAGAAAAAAATATTAATTTCAAATATATAAATAATCAGCATATTATAAAAAAAGTTGTATTAAGTTTATATAGTCAGATAGATGCACTTGAAAGTAATAGTTCTTCAGGAAATAAAATAGAATATAATGAAGTAAAACTTACCGAAAACCATTATAGATTTCTAGATATTAATAACATTTATTTTGAACTACAAAAGTATAAGATTGAAAGAAATTGGTTCAATCTAAATATAGATAAAGATTCAATTTATGATTTTTTTGAAAGTAATAATTGGTATAAATTATTATGTCCTGATACTTATCTTGAGATTAAAAAGTTTAATGATTATAAAAAGATTGAAGAGATTGTAATATCTCTTTTAAAACAATATATAAAATCCTTTTATGAATATTCAAAATCTGATTGGGAAACTGAATTCTTAGAATATAGAGTATTAGATGAAAATGATTCTAATTTAGTTACTGAATACAATATTGAAATTGAAGATAATGAAATAGCTTTAATTGAACAATTAAAAAAATTAGAATCAGATTTAAAAGAACATAAAGAGTTATCAATTAATCAAAGGAATTTTAAAACTTTTTATTTTGATAGACACTTATATAGTCCATTAATATTTAAAGGGAAGGGACTTACTAGTCTTAAAATAAAACCTATTCATTTGAATGATGGTGAAGCTAATTTTATAGATGATTTACAAAAATATTTAGATAAACATAAAACAGATTTTGAAGATAAAGAAATTTATTTATTAAGGAATCAAAGTAAAACGGGAATAGGTGTATTTACTGAAGTTAATTTTTATCCTGATTTTTTAATGTGGATATTAGATGGAAATAAACAATATATTAATTTTATTGATCCAAAAGGGTTATTAAATTTAAATACAAAAAATGACCCTAAAATTAACTTTGCTTCAAAAGTTAAGAATATAGAAGAAGAAATAGGGGATAGAAATATAATATTAAATTCATTTATAGTTTCAGTAACTCCATATAGTGTCATATCATGGCTTCAAGATACATTAGAACAGCAAGTGTTAGAAGGTAAGAATGTTTTATTCCAGATTGATGATAAAGATAAATATATAGGAAAAATGTTTAACAATATTTTGAATGGATTTTAGATGGAAGATGAAGAATTAAGAAAAGAAATTTATGCAAGACTTGGATTAGAGTTTGGTAGTTTGCCTTCTGAAACAGGTAATGACTGGCAGAGAGCAAAAAATGAAGTTTTAGAAGAACAAAAAAAGAAAGAGTTTGAAAAACTATCAGAATTAAAGAAAATTGATTATCTTACTATAGATAAAAATTCTGACGAATTTAATATGGTAATTAATTCAAAATCTTTATTTTTTCAAAATATAAAAATTTTAATTGCGCAAAGAAACGATTTGTCTGAATATGATATAAGGAAACTTTTGCTAGATGGAAATAAAGATATATTAATTAATTTAGTAAGATATCAAAGTTTATCAGAGAATTTACTAGACTGTATTTTAGAAAAGGATAATGTATATTTAACAAAAAAATATCTTATAGAAAATCAGAATTTAACATTAACACAAAAAGAAAAACTTATTATTCAAATGAAAAAGTTTAATCATATTTATTTAAATATGATTAAAAAAATAGAACTATAGTATAATTTTCAAGGTAGTTAAAACTACCTTGGTTTTATTAAAACTGATGAATTATATTTGTTATTTCAACAGAGCTTCGAATATCACAACTATTTAAATCTTGTTTTTTAAATACTATTACATTTGTTAAGTTAGATAATTCTTCTCCCCCAACAAAGTAAATATCTGTATCATTGCCTTGCTCCGTAACCGCCTGTATATAAAAGTCTGATTTGTTAGGGCAATTTACTTTATCTCCAATAATATTAAATGCATCAATATGTTTTTGGGGACAAGGTGGAACTCTACCTTCAGATGATCTAACTTTTACTTTTGTTGTTTCTTCATTTTCTTTCTGTATCTCTAAATAAAAGCCTGTAGGCTCAAAGTGTACTGTGGATGCGATTCCTTGTTTTGATAAGTAATCTTGAAAAACGATGTGTGCTCTTAAACCACTTCTTACATCAGTATCAATTTGCCCTTGAACTCGAGTAGCTAAATCATCCATAGCTTGAGGTGTAACTCCATTTGCAATATTTATATGATTTTGAACGCTTTGATCTAATGTAGTTTGATTAGTTATTGTTGCATGAACAATATTCTTACCTGAAACTGAAATATTAGTATATGTAACCATTTTTTTCCTTTTTATTTAAAGTTTATCAAATTAAAAGTTATGTTTTATTTAATTTATTATTTAATTATAAAAAAAATTAATAAAAAATTATACTTTATTCGTATTACCTGAAATAAATACTTTATTAATATATTTTTCTATTTAAAAGAAAGATATAAATATTATTTTTATATGTAGTTGTTAATTATTATGATTAATTGATAATCTATAAGTTTTATTCTCGCATCTTAATATATTTTAATGATAATTATAAAAATTGTAAATTTAACAGTTCCTCTAATGTTGTAAATTCAACATATTTGAACACTTGATTTATAAAAGGTATAAAACAAAAATTATATTTTTTATATGACCAAAATTGCTAAGGAATAATTATTAAGTATCTTGATTATTTAAAAATTTAAATGAACCGAATAATTCCACGTATTTCATTCGCTCTATTACTTTTTAAACCGAATAATTTAGGGTATATTATTCACTTTAAACCCATTATGTCAGTCATCTGTGAGTTTTATCCACATAAAATATCCTTATAAGAGATAAATTATGAGGACACATTATGAAAAAGAAAAAAACTACCAAAATTAGGGAGAATATTACAGAGGTTGAGTATCAAAAACTGCTTACTTACTTAAATGGAAAAGAAAACATAACTATTAACACTAAAAACAATTTAAAAAGAACTTTTATTTTACTTTTTTATACAGGAATGAGGATTAATGAAGTAAAACAGTTAAGAGTAAAAGATATTGATACAATCATTAAAAAAGAAGAGTTAATTATAATTACTCATAAAACTAGAAAAGAAAGGAAGCTTTTCTTTTCAAAAGAAGCTATCAAGCAAATTAGGAAGCATTTTATATATAATGATAATGCTAAAAAAAATGATTATATTATTACAGTAAAAGGTAATCCTTTAAAAACACCAAGTAGTTCAACTTATATTTCAAATGTGAATAATTTCATACAAGAGGTATTAGGACATAGATATTCTAGTCATTCATTTAGGAGTGGGTTAATTACCCAAATGGCTAAATCCGTGAACCCACGTTTTATTCAAAAATTCATAGCACACGCTGATATCAAAACAACTATGAGATATATTAGACCTACTGATGAAGATTTAAAGGAGTGTTTAATTAGATAATATAAATTACAAACTTACAAAGAGTAATATTCATTATCGTCTAAGTGTAACCCAGAAAGGTGAAGCTTATCTGTTTTTTTATATCTTGTAAATAATTTGGTTTGAACTTCTTCAAATGATATATTTAACCTTAAAGACATCATCTCATCATGATATGATAAATCATCAAGCTCTCTTTCCGTAATTTTTTTAGAATTACAAAAATCTATATAACACTTAGAATTATAATTTATTTCCTTAAGTTTTTTTACGTCAATAATTTCAGATAGATTAATTACGCCATTGATAGAGAATATGCCTAAAGAGTTTAATACATTTTCATTCATTTCTTCTGCTAACTTTTTATCTATTTTTGGTACTTCTAAGTTATTTGATTTCCAGATCTCTGAGAATGTAAAAATTGATTTTCCCCCAATTTTTGATATTTTACTAATATCATTTTTTAAAATAGCATTTATAACAGAGGTAGTTTCAAAAAAATCATTTGTATTTGGTATAAAAGGTAATAATTTTGATTCATATTCTGTAGAGTCACATAAGTATATTAATCTATTTATATAATAATGATATCTTTTTATTAGGTTTCTTTTGTGGATTTTATTTTTTGTTGACTCAATTGATTCTAAATTTTTTAAACTATTAAGATAAAGTTTTTTTAGATTAATTGTACGATTAACAAGACTATCAACAGTCAAATTATTAATACGGAGCTTTATTGAGTTGTAGGTTGTTTTTATAAATGATTGCCATGGAGCATATCTAGAATTTATATATAATTTGTAAATAGGAATAGATATATTGTTTATTCTTAATTGTTTTTGAATAAGAGATATATTATCTTGAGATGATATATAAATTTGTATATCATTTATTAACTCATTAAAATCATCTTTTTCAATAATTTTTTCTGTATAAATTTTCCACTCATTAAAGGTAAGAACTTGTTCTTTTTCATTATTTAACTCAAGACATAATGGAAGATTACTCTTTAATATATTTTTAATATCAGATTGATTTGCTATTATTACTATATCATCAACGTATCGAAAATAATTGTTATTAAATGTTGAATACATTATATCATCAAATGTTTTTAGTGCAATACTTCCAAGTAAATGACCTATATCTGGATTTACAGGTATTCCCTTTTGTGTAATATCAAGTGCTGATTTAACAAAGTTTAATATCCCTTTTTTTATTTTATTATTTATATTAGTTTTGTTAAGGTGTTTAATAAATGAGTCATAAACAAATTTTTTATCTATACTAGGATAATAATCAGTTAAATCAAAAATATAGGCTTTCAAACTACTATCAGAACTTAACTTAGCTGTGATAGCATCATTTCTTCTTTTATAGCCTTTGTAATAATAAGAAAAATTGTAGTTTTCAAATTGCTCAGATAAGTGATAGCTATAGTTTTGATCATTATTTTTGAACACATCATATCTTGATAATAATGATAATATATATGATTCCATTAATAATGTAGTAGGACTTCCAATATGAAAAGTTCTAAAAATCATATTTCCATTTTCTTCTATTTTTTTAAACCATTTATATTCATTATAAGTCCATTTTGTTGTTGTTAATAATCTTCTTTGACAATATTTTTCTATCCATTTTAAATTTTTGTTATCACCTACAAGAATTCTTAATGCAATATATGTTGAAGGAGAAGTTTTTTTACTTGAATTTAACGCTCTTAATACAATTTTTTCAATATTAACCATTTTTTTCTCCATCAATCATTAGTTTTAATCCTGAAATATTACCGTTTAATTCATTTTCGGATGTTGGATGAATGAATGTGAAATTTTTAATTGGAATATCGTCATAACCATTATTTGTATTCACTGGCAGGTTTAATAGTTTAAAAATAGGTTCAAGCATTTTTTTTAATTTTTTGAAAAGTTTAACTGCTCTCCCATATCCTCCTGGTTCAATCCAAAGTAGTGTAGATTTTTTATTATTTGTTGTTATAAAATTAAATATTGTTTGAAAAGAGTCGTTAAATGCATTATTAGTCCCTGCCGCACCTGAAAAATTTGAAAAGAAAATAAAATATTCATCTGTATCCCTAGAATACAGTTTATGCATTAATTGCATTGTTTCTAAGCTGGATGTAGCGTCCCATTTTACAGTTTGATAAGTAATCTTAATTCCAATAGAATTGAAGTCTGAACTTATGGAATTTATCATATCTTCAAAAATATCTAATGCAACAGTAGAATAATCTGCTCCTATTATTTCAATATTTAGTGGCAATTTAGGGTAATACTCATTTTGTCTTAATGTATAGAATGTTGTAAGTAAGCCCATTAGTCCAGCACCTGAACCACAGGGAAGATATAGAAGTCTTAACTTTCTATCTGAGAAAACTGTAGCTAATTGTATAGAGATGTTTTCTAAATCATTATCTGGATCCATTGCTATATATTGTGACCTAACAGCTCCATTTGCAAATCTATAAACAAAATGTTCTATTGTTTCATCTTCATTATCTCCGCCTATAGCAGGCTGATTTTTTTTAGATTCCTCGACTTTATCCAGTTCTTCTAATTTATTAATATAAACCTTCTTTAATACGATAGGAAGAAATAGCTTCTTATCATCATAAAGTTCTTTTGGTAAATCATTTTTTAAAATATATTTTTGATTATTTTTTTTACTTTTTAGGTTTTCTATTTTTTCTATAATTGTAAGGATGAGTTTTTTTATCATTAAAGGAATTCTTTCTGCTTTGTTTTATTATACTTAAGTTTATTATTTTTTTATAAATATAAAATTAAAGCTAATAAATTAATATAATTTGTTTGGTTTAATATTATTAATTATTCAAAACAAACACAAAACGGCATTTAGCCGTCTTGTTTCTCATTTTTTTCTTTAATCTTTTTTATTAGTTCTTCGGGTAGTTCAAATAATATTGATAACATTTTAGTACTTCCTTTACTGTGTACAATATTAATGTAAAGTGATTCAGCATTTAAATTGTATGGATCCTCATTACAAATAGCATTTAGTTCATCTTGTAATGTTTTATCTAATTCTTGAAACTTAATCATTTTAGTCTCGATTTAATTGTTAATAGTTTCATCTTATTTTCCTTTTTCTGTAGTTCAATAAGATAATTTCTATAAGAGATAAGAAAATACAATCATTAGTAAAGATAGATATAAATATAACAAAAACCTATAAATTTACATACTATAATTTATTATATAAATTTCCCTATTTCTATGGTTTCTAAATATCATATCAGCTAAGAGATTTAATTTAAAAAATCAATTTTAAAATTAATATTTATATAAATAGAATAACAAAAAGAAATAAATGATAAATTTTAGGTAGTGAAAAATAGAGATAAATTCTTAATATTTAAATACAAGGAACGTTAAATATTAGTTAAATTCTAAAATCATTTTATCTTAAAAATGTCTTTATGGTTTCTACTATAAATATCTCATATCTGATATGAAATAAAAATATCCAAAGAGATATAAAAATAGCTAAAGAGATATAATAATCTCATTGTAGCTATATATTTAATTATAGAAATATGGTTTTTTAAGTAAGCTTTTCATTTTATATGAATATTCTAAAAATTAGTAAAAAACTCAATTCTTAATTGATAAAATAGAGATGTAGATTTTATTCATTTTGTTATTCTATTTATATAAATATTAATTTTGAAAATAAATTTTAAATTTAAATTTCCTAGCCGATATGATATTTAGAAACGATAGAAATAGGGAAATTTATTTAATAAATTATAGAGTGTAAATTTTATTTTTTAACAATTTTAATAATAGACTTTTTAATCGTTCATCAAAAATATCTACACTCTCTACTTCATTTGCTAAAAGTTCTTTTTCTAACTTTTTTCTTGTAGTTAAGTTCTTATCTTTTATTTTAGCCATATTATCTTCACTTACTTGAATCAATTGATATTTGTTAGTATATGATTCGATTTGAGCAAATATATCATCTATATTATCTGCTAGAGTAAAGTCATGCTTCTTTTCATCTTTTAGTAAGTATTTCTTATCTTTTGTAGTCCATCTTGAAATAATTAAATTTACTTCATATTTTTCTCTTGTTTTAATCAAAAAATTATTACGAGAGCTTTTTGAGCTATATATAATAAATTGTTTACTAGGAATATGGCTTAGATCAAAATATGATGAGTCATTATCTATTTTTGGATAAAACTTAAAAGTATTTCTTTTATAGTTTAATTCTTTTAAGTATTGGTTTGATTCAAAGAAAAACATTTTAGATTTCTTATTACAAACAACAGTTAAATTTTTAAACTCTTTTACATTACTTACTATGTTTTCTAACCTAAACTTAATTTCATCAGTATCATTTAAATCTATCGCATAATTTGAGATATTAGTTTGAGAATGTGTATTCGTCATTTGATTAGGTATTAAATTCATTTTAGGAGGTAGCCTTCTACCTATATTAGTTAAACTATTTATAAGAAATACTGGATTATTAACTTTTGATTCGTATTTATTAACTTTATAAGTTAAATTTCTTTTATTTTCTATAAAAGTGTAAGTTTCAAATAAACCTAGTTTTTTTACTTGTGTATTAAGTTTTAAAAGGTGATAATCTTTATACTGGAATGAATCAAGCTTTAAACAAAAATAGATTTTTTTAATCTTTGTTCTATCTTCAAACCTACAACTTTTAATATAGGTAAATACTTTATTTACAATATTCATTCGTTTTTCTATCAATGACTTATTTGAATAAACTTCTTTATATTTTGAAATTACTTCTTTTTCTTTCTTTGTATAGCCATCCTCATAAAAATCAAATAGGTGTATAATGTTTTTAAAGGTTAGTGTCAAATCATAGGTATTTGATAGTTTAATACTTACAATGTCTATACCAGTCTTTTGTAAATTCAAATATTTGTCATTTAGATTTTGAAAATGTTTTAATCTATAACTTACCAATTTTAAATGTTTATTCTCTGAGGTGATTGTTAAATCAAGAGAGGAAAAGAACTTATAAAAGTTCTTTATTTCCTCACTTTGAAGCTTTAATGTTAATTTAATACCATTAAACTTAAATCTTTTATTAGACATTTAATAGTCCTTCATCATCCCAAATACCAGTATCATAATATTTATAAATTGCACTTTGCAATGAAAGTGCGTCGCAATTATGGTAATGTTCATAAATGATTTTTGTATTTTTTGTAAAATTTAATTTAGAAATCCTTGAAGCTTTACTTGCAAGTGTTTTAGTATGGATATCGATTATTAAATTAAAGGCAAGAGCATATTTTCTAATAGTTCTTTTGTTGTTAAAGCTTCTTTTATCAAGTAAATATATACATAGCGCAATGATATGATATGACCATACATTTAGTCCAGATTCCACTACTTCAATACCATCTTTTATTTTTACTTCTTTCAGCTTTTTTGATTCTAATTTACCCCAAGAATTTATTCGATATTCTGCTTCTATTTCTTTTTTTAATTGTTCTTTTGTTGTATTCATGTCATACACTTAATATATTATAGAAGCTAGAATGCTTCTATAATTTTCTTTAATTTATTTAAAGAATAGTCTTTATATTTTTCATATACTTTTTTTAATTTAGGTGAGATGCTATCATGCTTAACGTTATATCCCGCTAAAGCTTTTACATTAGACATTTTTACTCTAATCTTTTCTGCTGGATAATCTAAATAAACAGCAGACAAAAATTCTGCTGTTTCAATCATTATTCCTTTTCTAGTAATATCTACTTGACAATATTTAAAACCAAGAATCATTACAACTAATGCTTCTTCTGTTAGTTCATTTGTTCCTGGTTTAAATACTGTAATTCTTTTGTTTTTATTCATTTCTTTTCCTTTTTATATTTTGTTTGTTTCGAGTATAAAAAACTACAAATTCATATTTGTAATTAATTGTCTTACTACTCATAAATGTAATTAATAGTTTTCTTTTAAATAATTCATCATTTTGAAAGAAATCTTTTTATTCTCTTTAATTTAATAGAGAAGGTCTTCTTAGAAAACCTTCATTACAATTTAAATTTCATTTGACTCAACTTTTGAGTTTATTATGTAGTTAATCAAATCGTCTTTTAATATTAATCTAACTTTTGGAGTTGGATTATAAGATTTTAATTTACCTTCTCTAATTAACGATTTAATATGACTTTCGCTCATTCCTGTAGCTATTGATGCCCCATCTATTCTATATGCAATTATTCCATCCTCACAAGATGAATTATTCTTCATAGTCTTTCCTTCAAGTTTTTCTATTCTAAAGATTTTAAAATAGTTAACGATAATTTCTATGTTTACGAAATAAAAATAGTTTTATAAGCCTAAATAAGGCAATATAAAGATATAACTCAACGGAAAAATAAAAATTATTATTAATTGTAAAAGGATATTTTTATGAAAAATACTGAGATTGAAGAAATTGAAACTTTTGAGGAATATCAAAAAAGAATATCAAGTCAAGTAAAACTTAAAAGTGAAAAGAGAGGTAGAAAAAAAAACTCAACTAAGTTAACAGAAGAAAAACAATTAGAGATTCTCGAACTTTTAAAAGAATCCCCAAGTTATTATAATTTTAGTGACAATCATGTATGGTCAGCAAAAAGTATTCAACAATTATTGAATTCTAGTTTAAATATTAAACTACCCCTTTCTACAATTAGAGACTATTTAAATAGATGGTTTAATATACAGCAAACAGGGAAAAGTAATCAAATTAAAAACTTGTTAGCTAATAATGATATTGCTAAAGATATTAAAAAAGATGAAGCAGTTATTTTATATGTTAAATCATTAAAAGATGGTTTTATAAATATTGTTACTAGAAGAAATGAAAATCAATTTATTTATAATGGAAATAAAAATCAAAAAAACTTAATTAGGACGTTTAAATACTTAATAAGTAATTATAAATATAAAAGTGTTTATTTGATTTTTGACTACTATTTTTACGATGAAGTATTTTTTAATAAATTAATAAATAAGAATTTAAGAATATTTTACATTGATAGTTCTCTAAAAAGTTTTATATTTAGTAATGATAATTACTCTTCAATTAAAGAGTTTCAACAAGAGAAGAAACAAATTAAAAATAAGAAAACTATTAATGATAATTTAGAAATTGAAAAATTAGATGGAATTTAAAGATATCATAGAAGTCGATGATTTCTTATCTGAAAGTTTTGATAAAGTTGAAGATTTATCATTTGAAGAAAAGCTAGATATACACAACATATAAGAATTATAAACGGTCTCAAAGAACAAAATTAACAATAGTTTTTTATCATTTAGAATATTCTTTATATAATCTTATACCCTCAACTCACAAATAAAATTACTCCAAAAATTCATAAGCTCAATCATTTGCATTTGGTATGTGCTTTTATGGTTGTAAGCTCTAACAACAATACTCTTTGAGTGGTGATCAAGTACTCTCTCTTTTACTTCAAATGAAAACCTATTGTTAACATCTAAAGTATCAATTAAACTTCTAAAAGTACCTCTAAAACCATGAAGTCTTATCTTATTGCCTTTTTTCTCATCATTGAAACCCATTCTATTTAATGCTTTATTTGGGCTCTCCTTGTTAATAGGCTTGTTATTATCCCTGCCTAAAAATACATAACCATCCTCATTAGTATAATATTGTTGCATACTCAATTGATCTTTTAATATACTTATTACTTCATCTGTTAATGGTAATGAAAAATCATCTAAATTAATGTTGTTAAGCTTCATGTTTTCTCTAGGTATTGTTAAAATCTTTTTATTAAAGTCTATATGTTCCCATTTTAAATGACATAAATTTTCAGCCCTTAATGGTACATGTAAAACTAATTTCAATACATTCCTAGTATTGTGATTGCCATAGTAAGAGTAAATTTTTTGAATAAGCTCTTTTAAAATCTCTAAATTAGTAATTTTTGCCATGTGTTTTGCAACTCTTGGCTTTATCACATCCTTTTTTCTAATATCAGCTAAAATGTTTCTTTCACAATGCTTTTTTAATACGGCATACCTAAATATATTTTCTAAATGAGTATAAATCCTTGATGCCATTTCAGGTGCAGTATCCTGTTTGTTCTCAATGATACTTAATACATCTTCAATAGTTACATCTTTTATATGCTTGTTTTTTAAAAAAGGTTTTATGTCTACATTAAATAGTCTTGCTTTTGATTTTTGAGTAGTAGGTTTTGTATTCTTAGCTTCTTTCTCTAACCATTCATCAATTAAGTTACTACATAATCCTGCAATATCTTTAATATCTTTTTGTTCATTTAATCTTTTTTCTTCAATTGGATCTATACCACTTGCAATTTGCTTTTTGTATTTATCTCTCGCTAGTCGTGCTTGAGATAAACTAACTTCTGGATATTTTCCAATCGATAAGATGTTTCTTTTTTTTGAAGTAGGGGAAGTGTATCTCATCTGCCATAACTTACTTCCATTTTTTTTAACTAAAAGATATAACCCTCCCGTATCGCCAAGTTGGTAATTGTCTTCTTTCTTTTTTGCATTTTTTATTTTTAAATCACTTAATGGTTTACTTTTCATCAAAAATCCTTTTTGTTTTTTAGGATTTTAATAGCAAAATATTTAAATAAAACTTAGCTAAAGTAGCCTATTTTAGGGCTTTAAAACTACATTAAACTGTATTGAACTACATAGAACTAATAAATAAATTTTGAAATTTGTAAAGTTGTTATTAATAAAAAGCGATATGCCACTTGAAGTTTTGGCGATATGCCAAATAATATGCCATTTTTGAGTGATTTACGTTGATTTATATTGAACTACATAAAACTATGAAGTTGATAGAGGCCCCAATTTTAGGGAGCTGTTTAAACTATATTGTACTACATTGATTGATGGATTGGTGGAGATGTCCGGGATCGAACCGGAGTCTTAAAACATCTACTCTTGACGTCTACATGCTTAGAGAGGTTGAAAAATTTCACTTCCTAGCAGCTCAACCTGCAAGGCAACTAAAAAGCTAAGATCTAAAATGTCCCTAAAAAATTCGATCAATCTCTTTTAGGTAATCTATCTGGGTGAATCCACTATAACCAGCATAGATAGAATCTACTGAGTGAATCTCCGAAGGTCTCAACCCGAAGGGAGTCCTTTATAAGTTGTTAAACTTACGCAGCTTTTGCGTAAGCTGGAGCGTAATTTGTATTGTTTGCGTCTAAAAAAAATGAGCCGCGTAACGGCATGCTCAGGCCGACATGCAATCAAGCCTCAATGCTCTAATCGAAGCCATATCATCCCCAATATACGAATGTTTGTACGTATTTTGTAAAGATGGAAGTTTATCTAAAGATTTCTTAAAAATAGGATAATGTGTATAACTTTGTGTATGAGTTTTGTATTTCTTTTTATAGAGTCCACTGGTGACCCTTACTATTTTAATAGTACTGGCAATCAGTTGTCTTTAAAGTCTACCAGTTACATTTAGTACAACTCCATTTATTCATTTAGTTATCTCCTTCATTTTCATTCTTTTCATTTTCCTGTTCTTGGCTAGATGCCAACTCCTTAGTTGCTTCATTACTGTTCTCTTTCCATGCCCTCTAGAGCAGTGGATGATTATTTGACTCACGCTATAGCTTTCACTTTGAACACTCTGTTACAGAACTCATCTGCTGATATTCCATCATCCAACAGCTCACAAGCGTTGATAATCTTTTGCTGTAATGCTACTCTCGCTTCAAGTTGAGCTTCAGAAGCTGTTTGCCAATCTTGACCTTCTTCTAAAAGAGCCTTCTTAACTAACTTTCCGATTCTTACTATGAACCATTGAGTGTTCTTGTTAGGGAACTTCTCTTTTAAAGCGTTAGTCATAAGTGAGTATTGAACTCCTGAAGTGTTCCTAGCGTTTAACAGTCCATCAACAACCCATCGCATTACTTTCACTTTGAACTCAGGGTTTAACCACATAGCAATATCTACGAAGATTTCAGGTACAACATAAGTCCCACCTTGCTTACCTCTTCGGCTCACTTTTAAATCCCCCGATTTCGTGGTATTTAACTCATAGTCCTTTTCAAGGGCTTCCATGAACTCTTTAGTAGAATCATTCGCCCAATACTTATCCAGTCTTTTCTCAGTCAGACCCATTGAGGCTCTCTTTTCGTTGTAACCTGCAACTAAGTCAGTCACATTGAACATCTCAGTCTGATTAGATTGTCTCACTTGGATGTCTCCAAGCTCTCTAACCATCATTTGTTCAGTTTTCATCTTCCCACTCATCTAGTGTGTCTCCTTCCAATTCATTCCGACCTTAGCTTCACCCTCAAGTAAAATCCTAAAGTCAAACCATTCAGTCACCTCCTTAAAGGTACTCACGCATATCTCAGCCACTCTATCGGCATACTGTTCTTTAACCTGTATCTGCACTTCATCGTGAATATTGGCTACGAACTCATAGTTGTAGCTCAAGTCTGAGCAGAGAAGTGAGTTTTAAAGTTCTTCAGTACTGCTCTATAACAAGAGCTCTTGAGGATGTTGAAGGAACTGTGAGCAATGTTTTTGATGCCTGAGAATCTTCTAAGAGAATAGATGAGTGTTTTTATTAGTTAATGAGCATTAAGTCTTTACTGGAAGCTAAAATAGTTTAATACTACATGTTGTAATAGAAAAAAGAAAATTAGATAAATGATGGTAAAATATTTACATCTGAAAAGAAAGGAAAAGAATGAATAGGTTTGTAATAAGTATTGGAGTAGCATTAATAGGTTCTATATTGATGTCAGGATGTGCAAAGAATGATCTGTATAAAGAAGTATCAAAGAAAAGTTATAATTATGATTTTTTTAATTCACACTCAAAAGATACAGGAAAGAACGAAATCTTCATCAATGAAACCTTAAATGGGAAAAAGATTAGATTAGTGCAAAAGATAGTTATTTATGATAAACAGATTCCTCATACACTTAAGTTTAACAGTTGTACATCTATAAAAGAAGTTCCTGTAATAGAGTTTACTAAACATGGATATGTTGAACATTCTAAAGTAAAAGGGAAAAACATTTCATTACCTTCATGTATTTCAACAGTTACATTTACAAGAGAAAAGACAGGTGTTTACATGAATGGAACAATTAATATAGTTAAGGGTTTACAGTACATGAAAAATAATGCTATGCCGTATGTTCCTATGAGCTTTTCATATAAAATAAAAAATAAAAAGATAATTTACGCAAAATAAGGATATAACTATGGATATTGCAACTGGTCTATCATCAATCAAGTCAGCTTTAGATTTAGCAAAAGGTCTTAAAGCTACAAAATCTTTAATGGATAATGCAGAAGTAAACATAAAGATTGTAGAGCTTATGGGAACTTTGGTTGATGCTAAGGAGGAACTTGTAGAAATCAAAAGTCAAATGATAGAGAAAGACAAGCTTATACAAGAACTTCAAGGAAAACTAGAAGATAAGAATAGTGTTTTTTATGAAGAGCCATTTTATTGGAAAGATTTAGAAGATGAGAAAAAAGAAGGACCTTATTGTCAAAAATGTTATGATGGAGAAGATAGATTATCTAGACTTATAAGTAAAGAGGGTTTTTCAAAAGGTAGCCATTATTGTACCGTATGTACTACATGGTATGGTAAAGGGACTTCTAGAACACATGTGAATAGTAGAAGAGCCATTAGTAAAGGTTTTAGCGTTTAAAAGAAATAGATAGAAGAACAGGGAAAAGGAGTAAAACCATAATAGTAACTCATAGCTAAAGACAATCTATCTAGTAACTTATGTAAGTGGTTAAAGTGATTAGTTATTTAGGATGAGAATAAGGATTAGTATAGTACCTGTTTATCTCTACTATAACTATCTCTTAAGCTCATACCTATTTATTAATATTGTCAGTTATCAAGCATAAGTCATAGCTGTAGTTATACTTCAAGTATCAGCTAAATGTCTCTTTAGTCTTAACTCTAAGTGTATATACTCTTCTTTTAAGGGTTGTGCTCTCAAAGCCCCTATATGTCGGTATTTCAGAGGTTGCTTAGGAAAAAACTAAGGGTCATTTTTCCTAAACCTCTATTTTAGTGCTCTTCAATCCACTCTAAAAGCAACTCTCTCATTCTAATACTTGGAACATAAATATCTATTGGCTTGTCATTCCTTATAGCACTTCTAAATATCCACTGTAACATTTCATTAAGAGACCACAAGTCTTCATTAATTTCTACACCTTTTGTCTCTAGATACCTTTTAATAGGAACATCCATATACCTATTTAAAGCATAAACTAAAGTCCTCTTGTGTCCATAGTCATTAGTAGCTTTAATATTATGAACAAGGTAAGATTTAGCACATCCTTTAGGTTTCATCTTATGCTTTACTGTATCAAAAGTAGTCCACATAATTTCACTGCTTGGAGTTGGTATAATATTACTTGTATAGTTGTAAATGTGTTTAGCAATCTCTTTACATTTGTTAGTGTCTCTCTTTAGTCCTCTAGAGCCTAATGATTGTCTATTCTTGCAAACAGAGTTAAGACCCTCATGCATACAGACATTAATAAGATGACCTAGTTTAATGCCTCTATCTAACTTCTCAGTGTCTACATAATAGCTAATGCCTTTCAAGTCAAAGTAAGACCTTAAGATACTTCCCTCAAACTGATAAGTTAATATAGTTGTTTCTACAAATGCCTCAAAAAGACCTTTTGTCATTTCCCATATAAAAACCTTATTCTGTTTACCTGAGTTATTAAAATCAAAGACAACTAAGTTCTCATTTTGAATAAGTTTATACTCCTGATAGAACCTTGAGCCTATTTTTGGTTCATCCCCTAACCATTGTAAAGTAATACCATCTTCAGCAACTCCTACATAACCTGATTTAAACATTATGTTAATGTCTACAGCCTCTATCTTATGCTTTACACATGGTTCTATTGCCTCATCCAAAATAAGATGATAATTCCTATTCTTTAACAGTTCTAAAGTTTCAACTGTAAAGTTCTTTAATAAGGCGTGAGTTGAAGCTATATTCTCCTCAGATTCTATAAGTCTTTGAAGGTCTTTTAGCTTAGTACCTTTAGTATCTGATGGTTGCTTGAAGTAAAGCTCAGGACAAGCTTTTACAATCCTATCACATTCACTTAAGTTAGGTGTGATGTAGATGTACTTCTTATCCTTATTCTCATTCATTTGTTTTATGATGAAGGTAGTCTTACCACTACCCATTACAGCATCATAGACTGTTAAGTTTTCTTCTTGTGTTGTTTTTATCATTTTTCTCCTTTTTATTTTGTAAGGAGTTACAGATAAATACTCAATGGTTGTATCTTTACAGATTGCTTGAGTACTTACCTCTAATTCAAGTTATTTCATTTTGTTATTTTTATTGATTTTAGAGGCACTTTTTAAGACCTCTTTCTTCCTATGGAGGGGTATGTGCCAAGAGATACCATCAAATGGGCATTCTTTGATTTGCTAAAAAGTGGGTGTATTTTCGTTATTTTTGATAGAGTTAAGGTGTTGCAATAGATATAAAATGACATCTTGAAAGAACCTCTTTCTCTTCTATGGTCAGTTGGGTGGATTCTCTCCTATAGTGAGGGGTGTCGCATTTCACGACATGGAGTAGTTATTTAAGTACTAGTTGTTTTGTAGTTCTCTCCTATGGTGGTCACTGTGGATTCACTCTTATAGTGGGTGGTGTGCTAAGAAGTACCATTAAATAGGTATTCTTTAGTCATTGTAAAAGTGATATGTTAAATGTGATTTGAATAAGTGTTGTAATAGTATCCCCTGAGCTCCCTCTGAAGCCTATTAGATAGTAAAGGAGTCTCATTGTATGGTTGAAGTACTTCAAAGGCTCTCAGGGAGGGCTGAGACACCTCTATTTAGTGTGTTTGTACTCTAGTATCCTCTTAACTTGCATAGACTGAAACTTATTGCCATTCTTTGTAGTAATCTCTCTTTCATTCAACCTCTTAGCAATAGCTCCAAGTGACATCCCTTGTCTCTTATACCTTTTGATTGATTGAATAACCTTTTGCTCACCTATATTCTTTACAAGTACTTTAGTGTTATCTTCATCTTCAACTACATCATAACCAAATGGAATAGAACCACCAAGCTTATGACCTTTAGATTTCTTCATGTCCATTGTAGCTTGAATCCTAGACTTAATCATTTGTCGCTCATAATCAGCAAAAGCAGTTACAATCTGTTCCATTAGATTAGCTAAAGGGTCGTTAGTGTCATTCTTAGAATCGATGATAATAAGCTCACATCCTTTACGAGCTAACTCTGTTCTAATCCATCCCATCTGAAGAACATCTCTAGACAACCTATCTATCTTGTGTACGATAACCTTATCACTACTCTTGATTGTATTAAGCATTTCCATTAATCCTTGCCTCTGTTCAAGCTTAGCTCCACTCTTTGTATCTTTGAATGTTTTTAAGATAGGCTCTAGTCCATTCTCTTTGGCATACTCTGTTATAACTTTGTCTTGAACTTCAAAAGAGTTTGACTGTTTATCTTCATCTGTACTTAGTCTCATGTACGAATAAATAGGCATTTAATGATTCCTTTAAGGTTGTGTTTGTAACACTTCAGTTGAACTGTTATGAAATATTAACCAAAATGTAGAGAATTTGTCAAGTGGTAAAGGATGAAAACTAGTAAAGATTAATGAATAAAGTGAATGAGAATAACAACACATTAAGAGATAACATTAGAAGACTGTGAGTTCTGCTTGAGATATTAGAAAGAGTTTACTTGAGTAATGTAATGGTTAAAACATTTGGATAGATTTAGGGGCTTGGTGGGATTTAGAAAAGACTTAAGATGGACTAGTTTTACTGTAAATGAATTTTATGAGGGGTATGGGGGACATATAGAAACACGCTATTTGTTTATATGCCCTCACAGAATTTTGTGTTATTTTTGTGAAAAAGATTTTTCTAAACTATGTAATTTTAGTTCTATTTCATTATCTCTTTTCTCCAAATCCATTTTTATTTTATTTAAAGACTTCTGAGTATGAATAAATCTGCTATAATCCTTTTTACTTAAACTTTCCGACATTTCTTTTTGTGATTTGATTGAGTCTAGGGCAATATTAACTTGACTAAACATAGCAGATAACCCTATTAGTATAAATATAATTACAGTATACATGAATTTATACCATTCTATACTTTTAAACATTTCTTTTGGCTCATCTTTAGCATACTTTGACAACTCATATAAAAAGAAAACAAATAGAGTTAAATAAAATAAAACAAAATGGGGATTATTTATTCTTTCAGTAGCTCCACCTAGTTCTACGTAGTTATTTATTACCGTGTAAAGTAAAAAAGCACTAAATATTAATATAAGTGTTTTGAAAATAAATCTTACTGTTTTTATAGCGTCACTCTCATGTTTTTTCTCTTTAATCTCTACTTCATAAGTTACTGTATCTTCACAAGATGGACTCTGTACTTCTACTTCAATTCTTTCCTTCATAGTTTTTTACCTTCTTCAATATTTAAACAAGAGTCTACCAGTCAAAACTTAAAATATTGTCAAGTAAATATAAAAGTTATTAAATTCCTTTATATGAACATCTTGAAAGATTTAAAAATTATATTAGAAAAACTAAAAGACCTATAATGCTTCTAATCCACACCTTCAGTCTCTTCAATCTCATCTAAAGCTCCTTCAATCATTGGCTCTCTTTGATAAGCTTCAACAGCTAACTGTTTAACTTCTCTCACAGCCTCTTGAAGTACCTTATTAATCTCTGTAAGCTTTTCTATTAGTTCATTACTTTCTAACTGTGAGATGTTCTCAAGGAATACTGAAGTGTGGTTATGGTTATACTCGTTTCCAATAAATAGGCTAAATCCATTTTCTAGTGAACCTTGAAGTTGTAAAGACTCATTAGTTCCATCTAGTGTTAAATCCATTGCTATATCATTTGTGTTGTTTATCATTTGTTTAAATCCTTTTTATGTTGTTTGTGTTTGGCTCTGTCATAGAACCTTAGAGAAACTAGAACTTAACTCTAGCCTCTGTAAGTGTCTATCTCAAGAACCAAACTAAAGACACTCTATAGCTTCTTTTAGTTGCTCTAGTGAATAACCGTTAGTGTATACCATTTTAGTCATTGAAGTATTTTCATAGCGGTGTCCAAGCAACTCTGATATTTTGTCTATATCAACATCTGCTTGTTTTAGTTTAGTTGCTACAGTGTGTCTGAAGCCATACAGTACTTTGTTCTTATTGTCTTCAATACAATAGATAATCTTTTTATTAAAAGTATCACTTATGAATGCTTGTTTATAGGCTTGTTGTAATGGTGTAAAGTGTTTTACAATGTCCATGTGTAAAAGCTTAGAGTGAATAGGTATCTTACGCTTACTAGAGTTTGTCTTAAGGTCTACATCTTCATAAGATAAATCAAAATAGTACACACCTTTTGAATAAGCTATCTTAGATTTCCAAAACTCCCCAGTTCTCATACCTGAGTAAGCATAAGTATAGTAGATTAGTCCCATCTTCCCTAGCTTATCAAACTCACGATAGAGAATCTTTAAGTCATCATCTGTAAAGGGGCTTCTACTAACTTTTGGAGGAGTAGGAAGTTTAGCTCTCTTACTTATCTTTCTATCAATCTTTCCATCATCAACTAAAAAGTTCTCTAGTTGTTGGAAGACCTTAATGTATTTAATAACAGTTGAAGGGGATAAGTAGTCTTGCTGAGGTATGTTCTTAAGCTTTTTAATCTGTGCTAAAGACATACCTTTGTAAGGCTTTTTATTGTTGTTTGGGAAAGTAGAAAGAAAGTGAATATATTTTTCTATGTCATCAGTAGTAAGTTCTCTAATTAGTCTATTCTTTCCAAAATACTTTAAAGCTATACCTAGTCTCTGCTTTACCATGATGTATTGTTTCTCTGCAACACCTTGCTTTTTGTACCACTTATCATACAAAGCAATAGCATTTTCTAGATTGAGACCCTTTGGCTCCGCTTGTGTTTCCTCTAGTTCAACTGTAACAAGTTTAAGAGTGTCTCTTAGGTATTCATTCACTTTTAACTGTAGTGTCTTATCGTCAAGCCACTCAGATACTTGAAGTATCTCTATGTATCTACTTCGGTAAACCATAGCTTTAACTTGAGCTTTTTTATACTCTTTTGTGAATAATGATTTAGAGATAAACTCTTGAGTAAAGAATCTTCTTAACTTGTTAGAAATTCTAAACTTTAGGTAATAGACTCCGAATCTATTTATGTGCAATGTTGGAAGTAGTTTGTTTACGCTCATCTTTAGCCTTAAGTGTGTGACTAAAATACGTAGAAATGTGTATAAGTTTGTGGATGAGTGTCTTTAAGACAACCTTAAGAAGTGGCTTTAGAGTTCTATTAAAGGGCTATGGAAGACATCTTGTGTGTCATTTTTTTAACCATGCTCAGGCCGACATGCAATCAAGCCTCAATGCTCTAATCGAAGCCATATCATCCCCATAAAATTGGATTGAAATATTACCCAAAATAAACTGAAGTTATTTTAAAAGTAAATGAGAAAGCTTAGAAGCTTTCCCATTCATCGTCATCACTTGATGTACTTGCAAAAGTTTGATTAGTAGGTTTTTGTTCTACTTTTCTTGTCTCTTTTACTTGTGGTCTAGGTGTTGGTCTACTTTGAATTTTTGGTTCATATGTAGGTTTTGCTTCAACAGTTGTTTGTTGAACTATTTCCATATTTTCTGCTTTTACAGAATCTTTTCCTTCAAACTCTTTGTCATTTGCATTTGTTACAATTCTTTGAGCTATTGTAGAAGTGTTCTCTGCAATACCTTTTGTATTTGTGGCAACACTTGCATTTTCTTGAGTTTGTTGGTCTAGTGAATTAATAGCATCATTAATTTGCTCAATTCCTATTAATTGCTCTTTAGAAGAAGATGAAACCTCTTCAATTAACTTGATAGTATTCACAATATTATCATTTAAGTCATGGTATCCATCGATCATACCATCAGCAATATTTTTACCTTCATCTGCTTTTACAGTTGCATTTTCTACTAAGTCTTTGATCTCTTTAGCAGCTTCTGCTGATCTAGATGCTAAGTTTCTTACTTCTTGAGCAACAACCGCAAATCCTTTTCCAGCTTCACCAGCAGTTGCTGCTTCAACTGCAGCATTAAGAGATAAGATATTTGTTTGGAATGCAATTTGATCAATAATAGTAATAGACTCATTAATCGCACTTACTTGTTCATTTATCTCATCCATAGCTGTTGTTGTTTTCTTAGCTAGTTCTTGACCATCATTTGATGATTTATTTAACTTATTAGCAAATGTTGACATATTGTGAACATTTTCACTACTTCCTCTAATATTTTGAGTGATCTCTTCAATAGCAGCAGCTGTCTCTTCTAGTGATGCCGCAGCAGAGTTAGAACTAGTATTTAATTTATCAACATTTTGAAGTAGTACTTGTGCACTTCCATCAAGTGTAAGACCATTTCTTTTGTTTTCTACTAACATTTGAGTGATTAAATCACCTAAGTTATTTAAAGCAATAGCAATCTTACCTGAGTCATTTGATATTCTCTTAGTAAAATCAAGTTTTGCAAAATCTTCTAATACATGTAGAAGTTGATTTGTATCTGCACATACGTTTGATTCTAGAGCTTCAAGCATTTCATTTAGTTTTAGTCTTAACTCTTCTAAAGTCTTAGAGTGAATTGGCTTGTCAAACCTATCATGCATATATCCTCTTTGAACTTTTTCAAGCATCTCTTTAACTTCATAGATAAACTGCTCTTCAACAATATCAAGTTCTCTAGTTTTTTGGATGTTTTCATTGATAAGATTTGCCATTGAACCAATCTCATCTTTTGCATGAACTTCTAAGTTTTTAACATCACTTGATTCTTTATTTAAATATTTGAAGAAATCAAGAAGACCATTTTGGAAACTCATAAGTGGTTTTAATACCACATTTCCAAAGATCACATATACAACTATTAGTAAGATAACACCAAGTGCTAAAATACTTGCAATAATCTCATAGTTTAATACCTTAACATCAGCAAGTTGTTGATCAATTGGAGTGATAACTTCAAGTGAACCTCTAACATCTCCAAGTTTCCAGTCGTTCTTTGGAGTATCTGCTCTAGTATTGTGACAGTTAACACAGCCTTGTGCAACCATATAGTCAGGAATCGCAACTCTTACTACATCTTTTCCTTCAAACTTCTCAACAGAGATATAAGGCTCTTGTTGTCCATTTCTAAATCTAGTCATTGCTTCTTCTGAGAACTTATCTAAAGTTACAGAAGCTCTATTTGGAAATGGATAATCACTATAAAGTTTTAGTTTAATTCCATCACTTTTAGCACTTACAAGTGCACCCATATCGTGTATCATTGTTGCTGGCAATGGGATTGTATTACTATTTCCTTTATGGTCATAGTTGATTTTAATATCCGAGTTAGCCTTTACAACTGGTACTACATTCTTAGCATAGTATGCTCTTAGAGTTTTGTATTGATCTACAATATTCTTAGCACTGCTAATACTTTGATTGATGACATTTTTTTCTGTTTGGTTAGAAATAAAAAAGTAAATACCAATGATTACTACTACTGCAATAGTAACAATTGGTAAAAAGATTTTAGATACGATTCCTTTTCCCATGTTTTGTCCTTGAATAAGCGTTCATAGTATAATATCAGTAAAAAATTGAAAATAATATAAAACCAAACTAGTGAGAAAAATAATTATTTTATATCGAAAAAGTATCAATAAATTTCCTTTTCATTTAAATAGATTTTACGAAAACAAATCATATAATTGCGCATATATTAATTTGGAGAAAAAAATGGATAAAAAAGGTATTTTAATCATTGGTGCAGGTGGAGTAAGTAGAGTTGCTACAGTTAAATGTGCTATGAATATTGATACATTTGAAAAAATCACACTAGCATCTAGAACAGTATCAAAGTGTGATGCAATTGCAGCAGATATCAAAAAGAACCAAGGTGTTGATATTGACACTGCTACAGTTGATGCTGATAATGTTCCTCAGCTTGTAGAACTTATCAAAAAAGTAAATCCAAAGGTTGTGTTAAACGTAGCATTACCTTACCAAGACTTAACAATCATGGATGCTTGTACTGAATGTGGAGTTGACTATGTTGATACTGCAAACTATGAGCACCCAGATGAAGCAAAATTTGAATATAAAGAGCAATGGGCTAAACAAGAGCAGTTTGAAAAAGCTGGTGTAAAAGCTCTATTAGGTTCAGGATTTGACCCAGGTGTAACTGGAGTATTCTGTGCTTATGCTCAACAAAACCTATTTGATGAAATCAACTATATTGATATTATGGATTGTAATGCAGGTGACCACGGTTACCCATTTGCTACAAACTTCAATCCAGAGATTAATCTAAGAGAAGTTTCTGCAAATGGAAGATATTGGGAAGAGGGTAAATGGGTTGAAACTAAGCCTTTAGAGATTAGAGTTGACCATGATTATCCAGAAGTTGGTGTTAAGCCTTCTTACCTTTTATATCACGAAGAGTTAGAATCTCTTGCTAAAAATATCAAAGGATTAAAAAGAATTAGATTCTTTATGACATTTGGTGATTCTTATATCCAACATATGAACTGTTTACAAAATGTTGGTATGTTAGGTATTGAGCCAGTGATGCACAAAGGTGTTGAAATCACTCCTATTGAGTTCTTAACTACTTTACTTCCAGACCCAGCTTCATTAGGACCAAGAACTGTTGGTAAAACAAATATTGGTTGTATTATTGAGGGTTACAAAGATGGGAAGAAAAAGAAAGTTTACATCTATAATGTATGTGATCATCAAGAGTGTTACAAAGAAACAGGTGCACAAGCAGTTTCTTATACTACAGGAGTTCCAGCTATGATTGGAACTAAGATGCTTTACAAAGGTATTTGGGATGGTAAAGGTGTATTCAATATAGAAGAGTTTGATGCTAAGCCATTTATGGATGAGTTAATGACTCAAGGGTTACCTTGGAAAATCTTAGAATTACCAGCTGAGTAATTCATATAAATAAAGGAAGCTTCTCTTCCTTTATTTCTTTTTTAAACTTAACAATCTCAAAACATTTTAAATCTCATATTTTCGCTTTTTATAAAGCAAAAAATAATATAAAAAATCGTAGGATTTCGCAATTAGTATAAAGTCTTAATTTAATTGAAGTATAATAAAATCATATATATTTAAATTAAGGAGGATATTATGCAAAAATATATTTGTACAGCATGTGATTATATTTATGACCCAGCATTAGGTGATGAAGACAGTGGTATTAAACCAGGAACTGCATTTGAAGATTTACCGGATGATTGGGAATGTCCTGACTGTGGAGTAAATAAAGAGGATTTTGAACCATATGAAGAAGAGTGAAATTGTAGATAGTTTTGATAAGTTACCAAGCCCTGCATTTGTATGTGAAGAGCAGTTATTAGAAAACAATTTAAAGTTATTAAAAAAAGTTCAAGATGAAGCAAATGTAAATATTCTTTTAGCCCTAAAAGGATTTGCATTACATTCAACATTTGATTTATGTAAAAAGTATCTAAAAGGATGTTGTGCATCTGGACTTCATGAAGCAATTTTAGCAAAAGAAGAGTTTGGAGGGGAGGTACATACTTATTCTCCTGCTTTTAAAGATGAAGAGTTTGATGAAATTGTATCTATTTCAAATCATGTAGTTTTTAACTCATTTAACCAACTAAAACAATTTAAAAATAAAGCTATTGGTAAAACATCTATTGGCCTTAGAGTAAATCCTGAATATTCATCTGTTGAGGTAGATTTATACAATCCTTGTGGAGCTTTTTCAAGGCTTGGGATTACAAGAGCTAATTTTAAAGAAGATGAACTTGAAGGAATAGATGGATTACATTTTCATGCTTTATGTGAACAAAATGTAGATGCCCTTGAAGGTGCTCTTAAAAACTTTGAAGATAAGTTTGGAGAGTTTTTACCTACTATGAAATGGGTAAACTTTGGTGGAGGTCACCATATCACAAGAGAAGATTATGATGTGGAAGGTCTTATTACATTATTAAAAGAGTTTAAAAACAGATATCCTCATTTAGAAGTTTATTTAGAGCCAGGTGAAGCAGTAGGTTGGCAAACTGGGTACCTTGTGGCAACTGTTTTAGATATTGTAAATAATGGTATGGATATTGCCATCTTAGATACATCAGCAGAAGCACATATGCCTGATACTTTAGCAATGCCATATCGAGCAGATATTAGAAACTCTGGTCTTGCAAATGAAAAAAAGTTTACTTATAGATTTGGTGGAAATACATGTTTAGCTGGTGATATAATTGGAGATTATTCTTTTGATAAAGCTCTAGAAGTTGGGGATAAAATAATCTTAGAAGATATGATTCATTATACAATGGTAAAAACAACAACATTTAATGGAATTAAGTTACCATCTATAGTATTAAAAAAGAACGAGAATTGTTACCAAATTGTAAATAATTTTGGATATAATAATTATAAAGCTAGACTTTCATAACATAAGGGTAACTACAAATGGGGCACGAAAGAGAAATTATTAATCAAGAATTTAAAGATTTAGAGGAAATTGATACTGAAGAAGATATAAAGCATGACAGTGTTAATAAATCTAGAAAAAGAAACGAACTTAAGGCTAAGGGCAAAAAAGTTCAAATTTGGGTTAAAAAAGAGACTTTAGAGTATGAAAGAGAATTAACTTCTTTACAAATTGAACTTTTAAAGTTACAAAACCACGTAAAAGACAAAGGACTTAAAGTTCTTATGATTTTTGAAGGTAGGGACGCTGCTGGTAAGGGTGGAACTATCAAAAGAATTACTGAACACTTAAACCCAAGGGGTGCAAGAGTTGTGGCTTTAGAAAAACCAAGTGATACGGAAAAAACACAATGGTATTTCCAAAGATATACACAACACCTTCCAAGTGCAGGGGAAATAGTACTATTTGATAGATCATGGTATAACAGAGCAGGTGTTGAACCTGTTATGGGATTTTGTTCAACAGAAGAACACCATGAGTTTTTAAGAGAGGTTCCAGAGTTTGAAAAAATGCTTGTAAAATCTGGAATTATTTTAATGAAGTTTTATTTCTCTGTTTCTAAAAAAGAGCAAGCAAGAAGATTCAAAAAAAGAGAAATTGATCCATTAAAACAGTACAAATTATCACCTGTAGATATGGAGTCTCAAAAACTTTGGGATAAATATACTATTGCAAAATTTTCAATGCTAATGTCATCAAATACGGATATAGCTCCATGGACTGTAATTAGAAGTGACAATAAGAAAAAAGCAAGAATCAACTGTATTAAACATGTTTTAGCAAACGTTGAATATGAAAATAAAGTTCATGATAAATTAGAAAAAGTTGATAGAAGCGTCTTAATCACTGGTACAGAAGAGATTGAAAACATGGAACAAGAAAATAAATTTGCAAAGGCTCAATAGATGAATTTAAGTGATTTCGAAAAGACGAATTATAGTGGGTTATATATCTCAAAAGCTACTCATCCAATTTTTGGGAAGAAATACATCGCAAGATTCCAATTTGAGCGAAAAAGATATGTAAAAGTATTAGGTTATACAAAAAAAGATAACCTTACTAAAAAATCAGCTTTAGAGTTAATGAAAAACTTTAAAGAATCGATTGTTGTAAAAAAAGAAGAGGAAAAACCAAAAATAGTGGCTACAAATGACGAAACTATAAACAATGAAGCTTTACAAAAATTAATTGAAGAGAATGAAAAACTAATTGAAATTCTTGGAGATTATAAATCTTTAGATCATCAAGTTTTAGAAGAAGGTATTCAAAAGATTTATGACTTAGAAGAGTTAAAGAAATACCAAATTGAGTTAATCAAACTTCAAAACTATTTAGAAAATGAAAACAAAAGAATGATTATTATCTTTGAAGGAAGAGACGCTTCTGGAAAAGGTGGGGCAATCAGAAGAATTACTAGATATATGAACAATAAACACTACAGAATTGTTGCTCTTGGTAAACCAACTGATACTCAAAAAAATCAATGGTTCTTCCAAAGATATATTGAGCATTTCCCAACTGGTGGAGAGATAGTATTATTTGATAGATCTTGGTATAACAGAGCTATGGTTGAGCCTATTTTTGGATTCTGTACAAAAGAAGAACATGAAATCTTTATGGAAGATGTTGTTAATTTTGAACAAGACCTAGTAAGACAAGGAATGATTCTAATCAAACTTTATTTCTCTGTATCAAAAGAAGAGCAAAAAAGAAGATTTGATAGAAGAATCAATGATCCATTAAGACAATGGAAATTCTCAGAAGTAGATATGCAAGCTCAAGATTTATGGGATGAGTTCTCAGAGAAAAAATATGAGATGTTAAGAAGAACTACTTCAAGAAGTGCACCTTGGCATATTGTAAGATCTGATGATAAGCACAAAGCAAGACTTGAAGCTATGAAGATTATTTTAAATTCTGTTGATTATGATGGAAGAAATTACTCTTTAGACTTTGAGCCAAATGAAGATGTAAATATCTCTGTTCAAAGAGAGCTTCTTCAAATGAGAAAATCTAAAAACTACTAATTTCAGATTTTCCTACCAAGGATTAGAAGTAGAATCGCTTTCTTTTGATGATTCTACTTTCTTTAATAAAGAGTTCGTTTTTTGATGTTTAAGTTGTTTTAACCATCTTTGCTCCTCTTTATCTGACATATTTTTTAAATCTATTTTCTTTGCATCTTTAGCTGTTTTGCTATCTTTATTTTGATCTTCGCTTTTTTGACTTTCTTCTTGTTTATTTTTATTCTCTTTTTTTGATGAACCGTCTTTTTTACTATTTTTATCTTGAGAGTTTTGTTTTTGATCTAAGTTCTCTTTTTTATTTTCTTTATTCTCTTGATTTTTATTATTTTGCTTTTGCTTCTTATTTTTTTGTTTATTTTTTTTTGAATCTTTTGAGTTTTGCTTTTGCTGTTTTTGCATAGCTTTTTTTACAGTTTCTAAATTTTCTTTTGTTTCTTTGTCATTTTTGATTTTTAAGGCATTTTCATAGTTTTCCATTGCCTTTTGTAGATTTCCACTTTTTGCGTAAGAGTTTCCAAGATTATGAAGTTTATTAAAGTTTAAATCCCTATCTTCACTATTTATATTTTCATAGTTTTTAATAGCTTCTTTATAGTTTCCTTGTTTATATTGAGAATTTGCAAGATTATAATCTCTTTCATTGTTTGAATCTATTTTTTCATAATTCTTTGAAGCTGTTTTAAAATCATCATTTTTATAAGCTTCATTTGCTTCTTTTATAGTAAGAAAGTCAAATATACCTGCTTGAAGTTTGTTTGGTGATATAAATAAAAAAGAAACAAAAAGAATTAGTAAACTTAGTTTATTTGAGCTTCTTTTTAGTTTTGGCATAGAAGAAAAAGCAATAAATAAAAAGAATAAAGCTAATGCTAATGGGTAGTAAAATAGTTCTGTGTATGTTTTATATTTCTTTGATTGGAATTGCTCTTTTTTTGATTTGTTTTCTATATCATCTATGATTTCATTTATATCGTTGTTATCAAGTGAATAGTTTATATATCCACCCTTTGTATTAAGTGATAATTGTTTTATATTTTCATTTAGTTTAACAGTTACAATCTCACCTTTTTTATTTGTAAGATAATTGCCATCTTTTTGTTTAATAGCTGCACCATTTTTTGAAGCTAGACCTATAGTATATACACTTATATTGTTTTTATTAGCATAATCTATTTCATCATTGAATTTATCTTTATCTCCACCATCACTTAGGATTAGAAGATTTTTATTTGTGTAATCTTTTAGAAGTTTATTTGTGATTTCTAAAGTTGAATATATATTTGTTCCATTATCAAAGTTTGCACCTGTATCTAAGTTTTCTATTAAAATATTTAAAGAGGTAAAGTCTTGTGTTAAGGGTGATAAAATAAAAGAGGATTTTGCAAATAAAACTACTCCAATAGCAGATGTTTTACTTTGATTTATAATATCAAGTAACTTTTTTCTAGCAAACTCTAATCTATTTGGGTAAATATCAGTTGCTAGCATAGACTTTGATACATCAATAGCTATTATTAGGGTATTTAACTCTTGTTTTGAACTATAGATTTTTTCATTTGTAACAGGTCGAGCAAGGGCAATAATCATAAATATAAGTGCCAAAAATAGTGTTGCATTTCTAGCTTTATTTGAAAAATACCTATTTGAGATAGATAGTTTTTCTAAAGTTTCATTTGTAAAGTGTTTAGAGAACGAATCTTTTTTTGTAATTATCAAAAACATCAAAAAAAGTGTTGGAATTAACATTAAAAAAAGCACATTCATATATAAAAAATCCAAGTGAAACTCCTTTAAAAATAGTATTTTATTAAAGCCTTAGTAATTATTAGATAAAATCACGGCTAAAAATATATTATTCGGAGTAAATTTAATGGAATTTAACGCACAAAGAGTTGATGAAGCAAATGCAGTAATTTCTGCTACAATTGCTAAAGAAACTGTTGAAACTAACTTAGACAAAGTAGCTAAGCAAGCAGCTAAAACTTTAGATATTCAAGGTTTTAGAAAAGGTAAAGTACCTGTAGCTGTAGTTAAGCAAAGATATGCTGATAAGTTAAGAGAAGATGCTGAAGGTGAAGCATTAAGAGCAGTTTTAGCTGAAGGTTTAAAAAGCTTAGAGATCGCTAACGAAGATTTAATCGGTGAGCCTTCAATTTCTAAATTTGACAAAAAAGAAGACGGTTCAATTGAAATCGAAATCAAAGTAGCTACTAAGCCAAACGTTGAATTAGGTGATTACAAAGCATTAATCCCAGCAGTAGAGTCTAAAGAAGCTTCTGAAGAAGAAATCACTTCTAGATTAGATGAAATGGCTAAGCAATCTGCACCATTAGAAAAAATCAAAAGAAAAAGAATGGTAAGAGAAGGTGACCACGCTGTTATCGATTTCGAAGGTTTCGTTGATGGTGTTGCATTTGACGGTGGAAAAGCTGAAAAATACCCATTAGAAATCGGTTCTGGTTCATTCATCCCAGGTTTTGAAGATCAAATCATTGGTATGAAATATGAAGAAGAAAAAGAAGTAACTGTTACTTTCCCAGCAGAGTACCAATCTGCAGATTTAGCAGGTAAAGAAGCTGTATTTAAAGTAACTTTACATGAAATCCAAGAAAAAGTTGCTGCAGAGTTAAACGATGAGTTTGCTGCTAAAATGTTACCACAAGAAGAGGGTGCAACTTTAGATACTTTAAAAGAAAAGATTTCTGAGCAAATTACTAATGAAGCTAAAGCTAAATACTACAGAGAAGAATTAAAACCTGAGTACTTAAACACTTTAGTTGAAAAAGTAGAGTTTGCATTACCATCTTCAGTAGTTGATCAAGAAATTAACCACGCGTTAAACAACAAAGTTAGAACTATGTCTGAAGACGAAATTAAAGAATTACAAGAAGATGCATCTAAAGTTGAAGCTATCAGAGATGAATTAAAAGCTGACGCTGAGTCTTCTGTAAAAGCTACTTTCATTGTTGATGCATTAGCAAAAGCTGAAGAAGTAGAAGTATCTGATCAAGAAGTTACTCAAGTATTATACTTCGAAGCAATGCAAATGGGACAAAACCCACAAGAAGTATTAAAGCAATACGAAGAAGCAGGTTACTTACCAGCTATTAAAATGTCAATGATTGAAGAGAGAGTTATCTCTAAATTATTCGACGAAAAATTAGGTAAATAATCTAGTAAATATATAGGACAAACAAATGAGTTATATACCATACGTAGTTGAGAAAAGCGGAAGAGGTGAAAGAAGTTACGATATTTATTCTAGACTTCTAAAAGATAGAATCATCATGTTAAGTGGTGAGATCAATGATCAAGTGGCTTCTACAGTAGTTGCACAACTACTTTTCTTAGAAGCTGAAGATCCAGATAAAGATATCTATTTATATATCAACTCTCCAGGTGGAGTAATAACTAGTGGTATGTCAATTTATGATACTATGAATTATATCAAGCCTGATGTTTGTACTATTTGTATAGGACAAGCAGCATCAATGGGTGCATTCTTATTATCTTCTGGAGTAAAAGGTAAGAGATATTCTCTTCCTAACTCTAGAGTTATGATTCATCAACCATTAGGTGGAGCTCAAGGTCAAGCTACTGATATTCAAATCCAAGCACAAGAGATTCAAAGAATGAAAGATACTTTAAATCACATGATTGCTGAACAAACTGGACAAGATATCAAAGTTATTGAGAAAGACACTGATAGAGATAACTTTATGAGTGCACAAGAAGCCAAAGAGTATGGTTTAATTGATGAAGTTATTACACAACATAAGTAGAGATAAATAATGATCAGAGAAGTTATTACTTATCCTAATAAATTACTTCGAACTAAGTCAGAAGATGTAGTGCAGTTCAATGAAGAACTTCACACTCTTCTTGATGATATGTATGAAACTATGATAGATCAAAACGGAGTTGGTCTTGCTGCTATTCAAGTAGCAGTTCCTTTAAATGTTTTAATTATTAGCATTCCAGATGAAAATGACTTACAAAATAAAGAGGAATTAATTGAAGCAATTAATCCTGTTATTACTCACAAAGATGGTGAGCAAGTATTTACTGAAGGGTGTTTAAGTGTTCCTGGCTTTTCTGAAGATGTTAAAAGAGCACAACATATTATTGTTGAGTATTTTAATAGAAACGGTGAAAAGCAAACTATGGAAGCTGAAGATTTCTTAGCTGTTGCATGGCAGCATGAGATGGAGCATTTAGAAGGTCATCTATTTATTGAAAACCTATCTTTTTTAAAGAGAAAAAAATTTGAAAAAGAGTGGAAGAAAAAATTAAAAGATAAAAAGAAATAAATTTTCTTTTTTCTCTTTTAACTCACTTATAACTTACTAAACAAATTAACAATCATTGTAACCATTAAACTGTTAGCCAAAGTCCATATAGTCCAAAAGAATAGCTTTTCATATCTTGTGAAAAATAAGTCTTTAAATCTAATAGGACATGAAAAATATGCTAATACTAAATAAAATACAGAAGCAATAGCAAGTGAAATTTGTGATACAGATGCAAAAATGATTGTAATAAATGAAATAAATGGAACAAAAACACTTATAGCAAAGAATTTACCATATTTCTTTCTTTTGTCGTTACCGTCAAAGTATCCAACTGTATGACCACATTTTGGGCAAACAGTTCCAATTCTCTCAAGAATCTCATTATCACATTCTGGACAGTTTATTAATTTCATAAAATAAAACTCCATTTAAAAAATAAAATGTATTATAGCGATTGTTTATAAAGATAAATATATAAAAAAGTTTTTATGGGAAAAAAATTATAAATTAAGATTTAGTAGTTAAATAAAGTAGCAGAGAGTTTTCTCTCTATCTACCTTCTTCTTTATTCCATACAGCATATAATTCTTCAGCTGCTGCAATTTCTTCTGGACTTGCTTTTCTTCTACAAGACATGTATCCCATAGATCCATCACAAGATTCAAATGGATATACTGTTGCATATACCCAATAAAATCCGCCAGATTTTGTAGCATTTTTTACATAACCAGTCCAAATTTCACCTTTTTGAACAGTGTCCCATAAAGATTTAAAAGCCTTTCTTGGCATATCTCTATGTCTTACCATACTGTGTGGTTGCCCTAATAATTCTTCAATAGAATATTCTGCAATATTACAAAAGTCATTGTTTGCGAACTTTATAATACCTTTAGCATCTGTTTCACTAACTAAGAAAGCAAAATCATCTAATACTGTTTCTTGTCCTGCGGCCATATTCTATCCTTTCTTAAAATTTTTTGTTTTGTGCATCTTCAACTAATCTATTAGCCATTACAGATACATCATTTGCAATATTTGTTGTTTGGTTAGCATCACTTGCATTTTCTTGAGTAACTCTATCAAGCATAGTGATTGCATCGTTAATTTGTTCAATTCCTGTCATTTGCTCTTTTGATGAAGAACTAACATCATCAATAATATTAATTGTTTCAGAGATGTGAGTATTTAAAGTTTCATAACCTTTAATCATTTCAGATGAAATATCTTTACCTTGATTGGCCTTAGCATTTGCATCTTCAACTAAGTCTTTAATCTCTTTTGCAGCTTCAGCAGATCTTGAAGCTAGATTTCTAACCTCTTGTGCAACAACTGCGAATCCTTTACCAGCTTCTCCTGCAGTAGCTGCCTCAACTGCTGCATTTAGTGATAAAATATTTGTTTGGAAAGCAATTTGATCAATTACTGTAATTGCTTCGTTAATTGAAGATACTTTTGTATTAATCTCTTCCATCGAATCTGCTGTTTGAGAAGCAAGAGTTTGCCCATTACTTACTGCACTTCTAACTGTAGTTCCTAAAGTTGCCATTTTAGTTGCATTTTGTGCATTGTTTCTTGTAATAGAAGTAATCTCTTCAACCGCAGCACTTGTTTCTTCTAATGATGCAGCTTGCTCATTTGCTTTTGCAGAAAGGTTGTGCATAGAGTTTTTCATAATAGACGAGTTTTGCTCTAAACTTTGTCCATTTTCTAAATTAGTTCTTGCCGAAGTAGCCAGTGTATTACCTAGTGAATTAACACTTTGCATTACATCAAGCATAGTATCTTTTGTTTTTGGTTTAATACTGATTTGAGATGTGTAGTCATCATTTGCATAAGCATTTACAGTATCTTTTAATTCATTCATATCAGCTTCTACTGAGTCTAACATTTGGTTAATAGTAGTTCTTAATGTATGAATCATCGGATTTTTTGTATTACTTTTGATTCTACAATTGTATGTACCTTGTTCTACTTTATCAAGGTTAAGTACAGTTTCTCCTAATACTTTCATATCCACTTTAATTTGATCTTCTGTAGATCTAATTAAGTTATTCCACTCTGTAAACATTGCATCAACTTTTGCATTCCCCGTTGACTCAACGTAATCGAATTTATTTTTTCTATATTGCACTAGCTCAACAAATTGTTTAAAATATTCATCAATTATTTTTAGTTGTGCATTTGATACCGACCCAAACATGTTTCTCCTTTGTAATTTTGAAACTAATAAAGATTTTTTATTATTTAAAATGTTTAATATAATATTATTTTTTTGGTTAAGTATTTATTTAAAATTTCCTAAATTTAAAAAAATATATATTAAAAATGACAAAAAAATGTACAATGATATACATTTATTTAAAAAAATAATTTAATTATTTATGATATAATATAATTCAAAAAATTATTTTTAGGTTATTTCATGAAATATATACAATCAGCATCATTAGATTCATTAGATTCTCAAGAGGTAAATGTTGAAGCAACTTTTACAAAAGGTTTACCTTCTTTTACCATTGTAGGGCTAATTTCTACGAGTATTCAAGAATCAAAAGATAGAGTAAAATCAGCTTTACTTACCAATGATTTTAAATTCCCACCACTAAAAATCACAATAAATCTATCCCCTTCAGAAATAAAAAAGAAAGGGTCTCATTTTGATTTATCTATTGCTTTATTAATTTGTTTATATAACGAAAAAAATATAAATTTTTCTGACTATTTTATCTTTGGTGAACTAGGTTTAGATGGAACTATAAAAGATACTATTTCTATATTCCCAATTATATTATCCCTAGCAAGACAAAACAAAGTTATAAATGTAATTATATGTAAAGAAAGTGCCACAATGGTATCAAATATTCCAAATGTGAATATTTTTGTTGTTAATAATATAAATGAAGCTATTGATTTTTTTAAGTTTGATAATAAAGAAAAGTACAGATTCAAAAAAGATATTTTGGAATATAAGTTTTTAGATATAAATGATAATAAATATTTTTATATACAAAACTATGATGAGGATTTTGCTGATATTTTAGGTCAAGATATAGCTAAGTTTGCAGCTTTAGTTAGTGCTGCTGGTAATCATAATCTTTTAATGGAAGGAAGTCCTGGTTGTGGAAAGTCCATGATTGCAAAAAGACTTAAATATATAATGCCACCAATGTCTTTAGATGAGATACTAGAAAAAGCAAAACTTCAGGCTTTGGATTATAAAAGAGTTGATTTTGTACCTCAAAGAAGTTATAGAAGCCCACACAATAGCTCTACTAAATCATCTATCTTTGGAGGTGGAAGTGCAAATGCCAAGATAGGAGAAATTGCTTTATCAAATAATGGAGTTTTATTCTTTGATGAACTACCTCATTTTTCTAAATCTGTTTTGGAAGCTCTAAGAGAACCTTTGGAAGATAATAAAATATTAATCTCTCGGGTAAATACAAAAGTTTCTTATGAAACAAAGTTTACGTTTATATCTGCAATGAATCCATGTCCATGTGGAAACTTACTATCTTCAGTAAAAGAGTGCAGATGTAATGAAGCCGAGATTCAAAGATATAAAAATAGATTAAGTGAACCTTTCTTGGATAGGATTGATTTATATGTGGTTATGAATGATTCTTTTAAAGATAATAAAAATACTGTAAGCTCAAAAGAGTTACATGAAAACGTAATAAAAGCTTTTAAATCCCAAAAATCAAGAGGGCAAAAAGAGCTAAATGGAAAACTAAGTGATGAAGATATAAAAAAATATTGTGTATTGGATGATGAGTGTAAAGAGGTAATGGATAAAGCTATAGTAAATTTTCAATTGTCATTTAGAAGTATAAACAAAGTTTTAAAAGTTGCAAGAACAATAGCTGATTTAAATGAAAATGAGCATATTTCAAAGTCTGATTTATTAAAAAGTTTAAACTTTAGAAGAAGGTAAAAATTAGGGTTTACCACTTTGTAATCACTATAATGCTATTATATTACCTTTAATAAAAAAGCTAAAGATAGCTTGAGGAGAATTAATGACAAGATGTGGTTATGTATCTGTTGTAGGTAGACCAAATGCTGGTAAAAGTTCACTTTTAAACTGGCTTGTTGGTGAAAAGATTGCAATGGTATCACACAAAGCAAATGCTACAAGAAAAAGATCAAACATTATTGTAATGCATGAAGATGATCAAATCATTTTTGTAGACACACCAGGTATTCACGAAACTGAAAAGCTTTTAAATCAGTTTATGTTAGATGAAGCCCTAAAAGCAATGGGAGATTGTGATTTAATTTTATTCCTAGCTCCTGTTACAGATAAACTGTCTCATTATGAAGACTTTTTAGCAAAAAACAAAAAGAATGTAAAACATATTCTATTACTTACTAAAATTGATAATGTTTCAAATGCAGAAGTAATTGCAAAAATGAAAGAGTATGAACAATACTCAGATAAATACGAATCAATTATTCCTGTATCTATTAAAAAGCAAACAAAACATTCTGATATTTTAAATGTTGTAGTTGATCATTTGCCAGAACACCCATATTTATATGACCCAGAGATTATGACAACTGAACACTTAAGAGATATTTTCAAAGAGTTTATTAGAGAATCTATCTTCGAGAATATTTCAGATGAAATTCCTTATGAAACTGATGTAAAAATCGATAGAGTAGAAGAGAAGCCACATATTGATGTTGTAAAAGCTACTATTATTGTTCAAAAAGGAACTCAAAAAGGTATGATTATTGGTAAGGGAGCATCTGCAATTAAAAGAATTGGTAAAGATGCAAGAATGAAAATCGAAAAACTTACTGGTAGAAAATGTTACTTAGAACTATTCGTATCTATCAAAAAAGGTTGGACTAAAAATAAACAAGGTCTAAAAGAACTTGGTTATGATGTAGACCTATAGGAAGTAATCTCTTACTTCCTAATAAATCACAAAATAAAATACTTATACTAATAATTTTAAATATTATTTAAAGAGAACTTTCTTATAATCAAAATAAAATAATTTTTGTTATTATAAAAAGTGGTCTTTATGGAAAATATTGCGCATTTTGAGAATATAAATAGTTTAAATATTGATGTAAAAAAAGAGATAGAAGCTACAAATATAAAAGAGTTTATTTACTCTTTTTTAGATTTAAATAATATCTCTTATAGTAACGATGATTCAATATTCTATAACTATTTAGATGAATCAAATAAATATCAAGTATTTGTAGTAAATAAAAAATATAAGTATCTTCTTTTTGAAGTTTTTAAAGCTAAGTATTTAGATGATAAAAAAGATAGTATTGATTTGTTTATTACAAAAGAGTTCTTTGTCGTATTTAAAAATCAATCTTTATACTACTTTCAAGCAATAAACTATGATGTTTATGAAGATGAGTTAAAGCTCTATATAAAAAAGAACCTAAACCTTGATATTCAAAGAGTTTTTTATATTGATATGAATGAGCTTTTAGAGCTAAAAACAATATATGTGAAAAACTTTTCAAAAAGTGATTTGAAACCTTTATGTGATGAGAGTTCTTTTTCTCTAAAATATTTCTTATTATATATAATTCTTTTATTCTCTTTACTTATTTCTTATATGTTTTATTCAAATGCACAAGAAGAAAAAAGATTTTTACAACAAAAAGAAGATATAAGTACTTATGAAATCAAACAAAAAAACAAATACAAATATTTCCCAAGTTTATTGACTATTGTTGAACTAGATAAGAAAATAAAAAAGTATAAACTAGATTTGATATATGCAAGTTTTAAAAAGAAGAAGTTGAATTTAACAGTTGTATCTACTAAAAAAGAGAATATTTACTCTTTCTTGTCATTATATAAAAGCTCTTTGATAAATAACAGTATTACTTTTAATGAAAAGAATAAAACCTATGAGTGCAATGCAAATATTAAAGTCTCTAGATAAAAAATATCAACATTCAACATTTAAAGTAAAAGCTCAATTATATCTTTTACCAGTATTACTAGTAGTATTAATTATTTTACTTTCTCCTAATAAAAGCAAAGCTAGTGCAAGTAAAAAGCTTATAAATTATGATTCATTAAAAATGCAAGAAAACTTGCTTGATATTATAAATAGTATTGAAGCATTTGGTAGTAAAAACAAAATCAAATTTGCTTATATAAAATCAAGTAATAAAACTATCTCTTTAAATGCAAATTCCTCTTTTTCTTCTATGAAAAAGTTTATATCTTTTGTGGATAATTTAAATACTTTTTCAAATATTGATGAATTAAATATCATAAAAAATAAAAATAAATACTCATACTCTATAAATATAGATTTCAATAGATTCTATTTAAAAAACAAACTTACTAAAGAGAAAAATACAAAAAAAGTAAAAAGTAAAACTTTTAGATTAAAAGCAATAGTCTCAAAAAATGTTTTGATAAATACAAACTGGTTAAAAGAGGGTGAGTATATAGAAGGCTATGAAATAAAAGAGATATTACTAAATGAAGTTGTATTAAAAAAGGAAGATAAGACAATAAAGCTAAAGGTATTTAAAAATGATAAATATAATGAATAAGAAAATAGATTATAGTTTATTTAAAAAATATGATAAAAACTACTTTTTAGAAAAACTAATTCTTCCAATTAGTGAAGATGACATGTGTCTAAAGCTTGCCGTTTGTGAAGAATCAAATCTTATAGATGTAAATGAAACGTTTCATAGAGTACTAAAGTTTAAAGAGATTAAAAAAGAGGACTTACTTTTTTCTTTATCTAATATAGATAAAAAGATAGAACTTTTTGATTTAGCAAATAAATCTTTGTTTACTCATAGTTCAAATGAAAAAGGAATAAAAGATTTTATATATACTCTTTTAGATTTTGCTATATCTTTAAGAGCAAGTGATATTCATTTTGAAGACTATCATGAGTTAGTTCTTATTCGATTTAGAATAGATGGTAGATTAAAAACATTTTTTGTTTATGATAAAAAGCTTTTAAGTGTAATAGCTTCATATTTAAAGCTAATATCAAATCTAGATATAACTCAAGTTAGACTTCCTATGGATAGTAGGTTTTCATATGAAATAAATCATAAGAACTATGATTTTAGAATTTCAACTATGCCAACACTAAACAGTGAATCAATAGTTTTAAGAATCTTAGATACAAAAAATGTGAATAAGTCTTTAAAGAATTTAGGGCTTACAAATGATTTGTTTGTTCAAATAGAAGATGCTCTTAAATTAACCCAAGGTTTAATCCTTATAACTGGTCCTACAGGAAGTGGAAAAACAACTACTTTATACTCTATGTTAAAAGAGTTAAAATCAAATGAAAAGAAGATTATTACAGTGGAAGATCCAGTTGAATATAAAATAGATTCTATTTCTCAAATACAAGTTAATAGTAAAATAGGTTTAGACTTTGATTTGATTCTAAGAAACATCCTAAGACAAGATCCAGATATTATCTTTATTGGAGAAATACGGGATAAGTTTTCATTGGATATTGCTTTGCAAGCTTCCCTTACAGGACATTTGGTATTAGCTAGTATTCACTCAAATAATTGTGTTGAAACAATTACAAGGCTATTAGACTTGCAAGCAGATGAGTTTATGATTTCTACTACTCTTAAGATGATAATAGCACAAAGATTAGTTTTAAAATATTGTGAACATTGTGGTGCAAAAGGTTGTGAAAAGTGTAACTATACAAAATACTATGATAGGGCTTGTATTGCAGAAGTATTAAGAGTTGATGATACTTTATCATCAATGATATTTAAAAAAGAAGAGATATCAAAAATCAAGCATTATTTAAAATCAATAGAGTTTAAAACAATGTTAGATGATGGAAAACTAAAAGCTCAAAACAATGAAACCTCAATAGATGAGGTTTATAAAGCCATAACAATATGAATGAAAAATATAAAATAGTATATGAAAACAAAGGTGAGAAAAAAGAGCTGATATTAGACTCAGACACTTTTTCAAATGATAATCTACCGGCTAATATTATTGAAATAAAGAAGCTTAAAATTAATAAGAAAAAAACTCTTACCTCAAAAAAAATTAAATTAAAATCAAAAGATATAAACTCACTTTTTTATGAATTAAATTTAATGCTTCAATCAAATCTTGTTATATCAGAAGCCTTGGATATTTTAATAAAAAATAGAAAAGATATAAACATCAGAAAGTTTTTAGAAAAAATCAAAGCCTCTTTTACTTCAATAGAATCAATTGAGAAACAACTACAAGAGTTTAAAGTAGATGATATGATTCTGTCTTTTTTGTCTTTATGTCAAAAAAGAGGAAATATAAAACTAAATATTAATGCTTTAACAACACTACTTTTAGAAAGTTATAAAATCAAAGATGAGTTTATAAAAGCTATTAGATATCCTTTTGTTTTGATTGTTAGTTTTTTCATTTCATTAAATATGATTTTTTATTTTGTATTACCAAATTTTAAAACTATATTTAGTGATAATATTTCTGCTTTACCAATTGCTACTAAAGTTTTATTTTTTACTCATTATCTATATAGCAATTTCTTCATTTTTATACTATTTATATTTATAGCCTTAGTTTTTTTTGCTTTTTATAAATATAAAAATAGTGAAAAATTTAAATATCTTTGTCATGAACTTTTAGTAGAAAAATTATTTTTAATAAAAGAGATATATCTAAATATGCAGTTGTATAAACTTTTTCTAGTAATTGACATAATGCTAAAATCAAATTATGAATTCCATCAAGCTTTAAGCTCTTCAAAGGTTTTACTAAAAAATCAATATCTTTTAGATAAAATATCGCTCATTGAAAATCTATTGGAAAATGGAAAAACTATTAACTATTCTTTTTCTCAAGCCAAATTGTTTGATGATTTAATTCTAAATCTACTAAGTAGTGCAGAAGCTTCCAACTCTTTAGCTATTATAAGTACTGAGATAAAAGAGATTTACAAAAATAGATTTACGCAAAAGATAAAATTATTGACTTCAATTATTGAACCTATATTTCTAGTAAGTTTGATGGGATTAATTCTATGGATTATACTAGCAGTTTTTATGCCAATATGGGATATGGGAAAAATGATAAATATTTAAAGGGACGTTATAAATGGTTACAAAAGAGGAATTTGAAGACTCTATAAAAAAAGTATTAGAATATATTGGCGAAGACCCTAATAGAGAAGGGCTTGTAGATACTCCAAGTAGAGTAAGAAAAGCTTTTGAATTTATGGCTGGTGGTTACAATGAAGACCCAAAAGCTATTTTACAAAAAGCACTATTTACTTCAAGTAATGATGAAATGGTAGTAGTAAAAGACATCGAGTTCTATTCTCAATGTGAACATCATATTTTACCAATTATTGGAAAAGCTCACGTTGCATATATCCCAGATGGAAAAGTTGTTGGACTTTCAAAGATTCCTAGAGTTGTGGATGTATTTTCAAGAAGATTACAAATTCAAGAGCAGTTAACAGAGCAAATCTGTGATGCCTTAGATGAACACTTAAAACCAAAAGGTGTTGCCGTAATTATTGATGCAAGACATATGTGTATGGAGATGAGAGGGGTTCAAAAAATCAACTCTTCAACAGTTACTTCAGCATTAAGAGGTCTGTTTAAAACAAACAAAAAGACTAAAGATGAGTTTTTATCAATTGTAAAAAACTCTTTTTATAAATAAGAAGAAAACTTGCTTACTTTAGAAAATTTAAAAGCTGTAAAGTTTGATTACTATGATGAAAATGGTTATATCTACAACTTTGTAATGCTTGAAAACAGAACAGAAAAAATAAGTGAAAATGAATATAGATTTTATTTAATTTGTGAAAATACAAATGTGTCTGCAAATGGAGAGATCTTTTTTAACATTAAAGTAGAAGATAATCAATTATCTTTTAGAACAGACTATTTTGCCAATAGTTTTGATTATGTAAACACAAAAGAAGATGAAGAAAAGTCTACAACTTCAAACAAAGTATTTTCTGTAACTTTTGGTTCTGATATTTTAGAATTAGAGCTTATTTACTAAAAAGAGGATTTATTCCTCTTTTAAGATTTTATTTTAGAGGTAAACTTATAGTAAACAAAGCACCTTTGTAGTTTTTGTCTTTATATTCAAACTCTTCATTCGAAACTGAGATTTCACCTTTCATATGTTTTGTTACAATCTCTTCAGTCATATAAAGACCAATACCTGTCCCTTTTGATTTGAATTTTGTTGTGAAGTAAGGTTCAAATATTCTACTTATAATAGCTTGTTCTATTCCACCAGCATTATCTTTGATTCTAATATAAACTTTTGAATCATCTTTTTTAATCTCAATGAATATAACTCTATTTTCATCTACTTTTTCTACTAATGCATCATTTGCATTGTTTAAAATATTTACTAAAACTTGAATAAGTGCATTATCATAATTGTTTATTTCAAGCTCTTCAATATCAGCAATAACTTTGATATTTAAACTCTCAAGTTTTGGTCCAACTATCAAAACTGTTTTGTTAAAAATATCACTAGTTAGAAAAGTAATCATTTGTTGATTTGGTTGAAAAAAATCTCTAAAATCATCAATAGTTGAAGATAGATATTGTGTTGAACTATTTATATAATCCATTGATTTTATCAAAGACTCATCATCTAAGATATTCTGTTCTTTTTGTGTTTTTATTCCAGTTGCTAAGGTACTTATTGTTGAAAGTGGTTGTCTCCATTGGTGTGCAATATTTTCTAAAACCTCACCTAATGCAGCCATTTTTGATTGCTGAATTATAATCTTTTCTTTTCTTCTAAGTTCAGTTATATCAATAGCCGTAAGTATAATGATTTTTTCTTTTCTAGTTTTTCCATATGGTGAACAACTTAAATTCCAAACTAACTCTTTGTTAGTTTTTGTTTTGATGTTAAATTCACCTAAACTCTCTTTCTTATTAGTCTTAAATAGTCTACTTAAAAAGTTTCTTTCTTCCACTTCATTTTCACAAATAAGTTGGGCACATTTATTCATTGAGTTTAATTCCTCAAATGAATAACCAGTAGATTCTTCCCATACTTTATTTACTTTTAGAAGACTTCCTTTCGTATCATATACTGCAATTGCTGTTGAAGTTTGATTAAAAATATTTTCTATATCACTTCTTAGAACTTTTTCTTTTTGAAAGTATTTTTTTACAAGGGTATATATAATGATTGAAGTAACTGTGATAAAGAACCAACCCTTAATTGTTTGAATAAAATTGAGTGTTTCAATATCTTTTATAAAAAAGTATATGGTTTTGTCAGATGCTAAAATCCATATGAAACTAAATAAAAAGTAAATGGCTGCAATTTTAAAAGCAGGACTAAGTTCTTTCAAGATACTACCCTATAAAAATATTATTTTTTAAGATTATATATAACTTAAGCTTTAATTATTATTTTACAAATAAGTTACATATAAGTAAATTCAAAATTAAAATAACTGCTATTTATCGAATGTATTGATGGGTATCATCATTTTGTATTAAATTATTATTACTAATTATTTTTTGAAAATAGCACAAAGTAAAACGTTATATATAGTGTTATAAAATAGAAGTAAAGTTTTTACATAAGCCTATAGATAACTCCTAAAAAGGAATATATCTATATTATGTAAAGTATTTGTTAATTATAAAAGAATCACTTTTGCAAGCATTAAGAATGAGAAGAATCCAACAATATCAGTTACAGTTGTAAGTAAAACTGTACTTCCAATTGCAGGATCAATATCTAATTTTTTTAAAATAAGTGGAATTGAAGCACCAAAGAAACCTGCACTAAAGAGGTTAATTACCATTGACATACCAATCACAAGCCCAAGAAGTTTTGTATCAAACCAAAGCCAAGCAATAATACCCATTATAACTGCAAACAAGAATCCATTAAACAAGGAGATAAAGACCTCTTTTTTTATGGCATCTTTTGCATTATCAAGTTCAATATCACCAAGGGCTAACTGTCTTACCATAACGGCTAAAGTTTGTGTTCCTGCATTTCCACCCATTGAAGCAACAATAGGCATTAAGATTGCTAGGGCAACATATGCTTGAATAGTTTCATCAAAAATCCCAATTACAATAGATGCTAAAATAGCAGTACCAAGATTTAAAAATAGCCATAAAGCTCTTTTTTTAGCTGTAGCAAACAAATCATCTTCATGCTCAAAATCATCATCAACCCCGGCTAATTGATACATCTGTTCAGTTGCATTCTCTTCGATTACATCGATGATATCATCGGATGTAATTCTACCCATTAGCATACCTTGGTATCCTGTAACAGCAACTACTGAAAGGTCATACTTCTCAAACTTTTTTGCTACTTCGTCAATATCTTCATCATCTTCAACTGAAAAAGGTTTAAATTTTCCTTCATTTTCAACTAATACTTGTTCATATGTTTTATCAAAGTCAAAAATGATTAAGTCTTCTAATAAGATTGAAGCTACAAGTCTTTTATCTTGATCTATAATATATACTTGGTGAATATTCTCTAATTCATCCTCTTCTTTTGCTTCTTTAAGTCTTTGAATAGATTGACCGATAGTTTCATCTTGAGTTGCAGAGAAAAGCTCTGTTTGCATATATGCACCAGCTTCTTCTTCCTCATATTTCTTAAGCCAATCAATCTCTTTTTGATCTTCTTCTTCAAGACCATCATAAATCTCTTTGGCTTTAGCTTCATCTATCTCTTCAAGTTCTTGGATAATATCTGTTTGGTCATCTGATTCAAGTTCATCAACAGCTTCTGTTAACTGCTCAATTGATAACTCTTCTAAGGCATCTTCTCTTAAATTGTCGGGTAGTTCAAGGATAACTTCACCAAGAATATCATCTGGAAGTTTTTTAAGTACGAAAAAGAAATCATCTTCACTTTCTTTTTCGATTTTACTAAGTGAATAAGCAATATCACTTGGGTGTAAAGAATCAAGTTGCTCTAAAAGCTTCAGTGGGTCTTTTATTATCTCTTCATTATGAGGCATGCAACTTTCCTTATTTTATAGTTTTATATCACTTTTATATGTTGTTCTATCTAATCTAGTAGCTTTTGCTCTACCTTCATCTTTCATAATCTCTTCAAACTTCGAGATATAATGTTTGTTATTAGCAATAAATGTAGCTTTTGCTTTTCCTTTTAAACCTTTTGTATCAGGCTTTCTAATAACTTTTAGAGGATTAACTGCTCTTCCATTTTTGTAAAGTCCAAGGTGTAAGTGAGGTCCAGAACTAAGTCCAGTACTTCCAACATAACCAATATGTTGTCCTTTTTTCACATTTCTTCCTCTTTTTAGTCCTGATCTAAACTTGTTTTGGTGAGCATATAAAGTTTTATATCCATTTCTGTGGTTGATGATAATTGTTTTACCATATCCACCTCTTCTTCCAATGAACTCAATTCTACCATCACCTGCGGCATAGATTTTTCTTCCTCTTGGAGCTGCGAAGTCTGTACCTAAGTGAGCTCTATATCTTTTAAGAACTGGGTGATATCTCTTTTTTGTAAAGTGACTTGAAATTCTTTTGTATGTAAGTGGAATTCTAAAGAAGTAAGTTTTTGTGAAACCTACACCTTTTTGGTCATAATATTTATCATCTTTATCATATTTAAATCTATAATATTTTCTACTTCCCACTTCAACCATAGCAGCTTTAATATCTGGAAGACCATGTGCTCTACCTAAATAAACTTTTTGTGAATATTTAATAACTACAAAATCACCTTTTTGCATACCTCTGAAGTTTACACCTGAGAAAATAGCTTTTAATTGAGCAGTTAAAGCAGCACTTCCTGTTGCTTTTTGAATATCATAAGAAACTGATGTTGTAATTGGAACAGCGATAGTTTCTGTAAACTCTGTATAGTTGATTGGTAGTGTTTGAAATTTGTATGTATCGTCTGAATCTTTATAAATGTGAAGTTGAATATCTTCAGAAACTGGAATTAAAACTTGGTTCAATGAACCATCATCATTTTCGTACAAATAGTATTTTTTTTCAGCTTTGATTTCTGAGGCTAACTCTTTATCCTCTTTTTCAAGGTCAAAATACAGTTTTTGAGGAATAGAATATTTCTCTAAAAATGTTAAAAATGTTTCACCCATTGGCCAAGGCAACTCTTTTACTTCTGCACCAATTAAGGTGTTAATAAACAGTAGTACAAATAAAATGATTTTTTTCACGTTTCTTCACTTCTTCTTATATAATTAAGGGTTTCTATTATACAATCGCGCAACTTAAATATTGATATGGAGAATTACAATTGTTAAAAATTATTTTATTCATAACACTAGCTATATCAAGCTTTGCAAACAATCTAGTAGATATATACAGAATGCAAGGTTTAAGTGCAGTTGAAGACAAGCTTGATGAAGAGTTATCGAAGTTAGATTATTGGAAAAAACACTTAGAAAACAGGAATATAGAACTAGGTTATTATGAGTCAAAACAGTATGTTATAGTAGCTCAAAAAGAGCTTCAAGAATTATTATTATATAAAAATGAAAACAGTGATTTCTCACTTGTTTCTAGAAACAATATAATAACTGGAGAAGTTGAAGGTGATAAGTTTAAAGAGGGTGATAAGAAAACACCAGAAGGTGCATATGATTTATTAAGTAAAAAAACTGATGTTGATAAATTTTATGGTCCACTTGCACTTGTAACTTCTTATCCTAATACATTTGATAAAAGTATGAAAAAAGATGGTTATGGTATCTGGATTCACGGAATGCCATTGGATGAAGAAAGAGAAAGTTTCACAAAAGGATGTATTGCTTTAGATAATGATAAGTTAGAAAACTTAGATTCTAATATAGATATAAATAAAGCTGTACTTTTAACAAGTCAGTCAGAATTAAAAAAAGCAAGAAAAGAAGAAATAGCTTTAATATTATCAAGTATTTATAAATGGAAACAGACTTGGAAAACTTCACAAATAGAAGAGTATTTGAACTTTTATTCTTTGGACTTCAAAAGAAAAGATGGAACAAATTTTGAAACTTTTTCAAGAATTAAAAAAACTATATTTTCAAGAGCAGAAAAAAAGAGTATTAAGTTTTCAAATATAAACATCTCACCTTACCCAAACTCCTTAAATAAGAACATGTTTAGAGTTATCATGGATGAAGACTATAAAAGTCCAGCTGTGAAATTCAAAGGCAAGAAAGAGTTATTTTTAGAGATAGTAAATAATGAAGTGAAAATTTTAGTAGAGAGTTAAAACAAGTTTTAACTATTCTTTGGATATAATCGCACTTACTTAATAACCATATTTTAAGGCGAGAAATGCAAAACAAAGAGATGAACCTTGAAGAGTTAGCGTTAGCACACTCTTTAACACTTGAAGAATTAGAGAATATAAAAGAGATTTTAGGAAGAGATCCAAACTATGTTGAGATTGGTATCTTTTCTGCTATGTGGTCTGAACACTGTTCATACAAATCTAGTACGAAATACTTAAAAGGTTTCCCAACAAAAGCTCCATGGGTTATCCAAGGTCCAGGTGAGAATGCTGGTGTTATTGACATCGGTGATGGATACGCTGCGGTATTCAAAATGGAATCACACAACCACCCGTCATTTATTGAGCCTTACCAAGGTGCTGCAACTGGTGTTGGTGGAATTATGAGGGACGTATTTACAATGGGTGCTAGACCTGTTGCATCTATGAACTTAATTCAATTCGCTGGAATTGAAGGTGATTCTGAAACTGCTAAGAAACACAGATACTTATTAAGAGGTGTAGTTGCTGGTATTGGTGGATACGGTAACTGTATGGGTGTTCCAACTATTGGTGGACAAACAAACTTCGAAGAGTGTTATGCTGGAAACAACCTTGTTAATGCATTTAACTTAGGTATTGCAAAAGCTGATGAGATTTTCTATGGTAAAGCAGAAGGTATCGGAAACCCAGTAATGTACGTTGGTTCTAAAACTGGTAGAGATGGATTAGGTGGAGCTGTAATGTCATCTGCTTCATTTGACGAAGATTCTGAATCTAAAAGACCAACTGTACAAGTTGGTGATCCATTTACTGAAAAACTATTATTAGAAGCTTGTTTAGAATTATTCAAAGAAGATTTAATTATTGGTATTCAAGATATGGGTGCTGCTGGTCTTACTTCATCTTCATTTGAGATGGCAGGTAGATCTGGTTCTGGTATGATCATGAACTTAGATAAAGTACCAGCTAGAGAAGAGGGAATGACTCCTTATGACTTCATGTTATCTGAATCACAAGAAAGAATGCTTATTTGTGCTAAAAAAGGTAGCGAGCAAGCTATTATTGATATCTTTGAAAAATGGGAATTAGATGTAGCTGTAATTGGTGAAGTTACAAGTACAGGAAACATGGAATTATTCTGGCACGGTGATAAAGTTGCTGAAGTTCCAGTTCAACCAGTATCTGAACAATCTCCAGTATTAGACAGACCAGTTCAAAAGCCAGAGTACTTAGAAACTCTTGCTGATATTGAATTAGACAAAGAATTCTCAAACCAAGCTGTATTTAATGACTTATTATCTGATATGGAAGTTGTTGATAAATCTTGGGTTTATGACCAATATGATTCAATGGTACAAACTAATACAGTTAAAGGACCAGGAAAAAATGATGGTTCTGTAATTAGAGTAAAAGAAAATGGTAAAGCTCTAGCAATGTCTGCTGATTGTAATACAAGACAATGTTATGTTAACCCAGAACTTGGAGCTGCTGCAGCTGTAATGGAATCTGGAAGAAACGTAGCTATGACAGGAGCAACTCCTAAAGCAATCACAGATTGTCTTAACTTTGGTAACCCACAAAACCCAGAGGTTATGTGGCAATTCGCTCAAGCTTGTGAAGGTATCAAATCTGCTTGTGCTGAATTAAACACACCAGTAATTGGTGGAAACGTATCATTATACAACGAAACTAACGGTGTTGGTGTATTCCCAACTCCTGCAATTGCAATGGTTGGTGTAAATGATGATGCAAATAAAGTAGTTCCTTCTTGTGTTCAAGAAAATGGAAACGTTCTATACCTATTAGGTGAAACTAAAGGTGAGTTCGGAGCTTCTTTATACATGAAGAAAATGTATGGACAAGTTGCAGGTGAGCACCCAGAAGTTGACTTCAAAAAAGAGTTAGCATTATGGAACACTGTAATTGAAGCTAACAAAAAAGATTTAGTAGTATCTGCAAAAGACGTTAACGTTGGTGGTATTGCTATTGCTTTAGCTAAGATGGCTATCGTTGGAGGTAAAGGTGTTGAAGCTAATATCTCTTTAAATGAAGATAGAGATATCTTCTCTGAGTCATTATCAAGAGCAATCGTAGAGATTACTCCTGAGAATGCAGAAGCATTTGAATCTGAAGCATCAGCTCAAGGAATTGAGTGCTTAAGAATCGGAGCAGTTGGTGGGGATAAGATCTCTGTAAATGATATTTACAAAGACTTAGACGCTGCTTCTGAAGTTTATTACAACAGATTCAAGCAAGTAATCGAGCAAGATTTATAATCAAACGCGCACGCAAAAGCCAGACTCAAACGAGTCTGGCTTTTTTTATTTATAATATATTTTAAATGGAGAGTAGAATTAAAATGAGAGCATTAATATCAGTAAGTGATAAAAGTGGTGTTGTTAACTTTGCAAAAGAGTTAGTAGAGTTAGGATATGAGATTATTTCAACTGGTGGAACATACAACAAGTTAAAAGAAGAAGGTATCGCAGTAATTGAAGCAAACGAAGTTACTAAGTTCCCTGAGTGTTTTGAAGGTAGAGTAAAAACTCTTAACCCATACATTCATGGTGGTATCTTACACAGAAGAGACAAGCAATCTCACTTAGACCAAGCAAAAGAGTTAGGTGTTGAAGGTATTGATTTAGTATGTGTTAACTTATACCCATTCAAAGCTACTATTGAAAAAACTGATGATTTCGAAGAGATTATTGAAAACATTGATATTGGTGGACCAGCGATGGTTAGATCTGCTGCTAAAAACCACGATTCTGTAATCATTGTAACTGACGTTGCTGATTATGATGAAGTATTAAACAACTTAAAAAATGATACAAATACTCAAGAGTTCAGAAGAGATATGATGATCAAAGCATATGAGCACACTGCTGCTTATGATTCTATGATTGCTAACTACATGAACAAAAGATTCAACAACGGTATGGGTGATAAGCAATTCATCGTTGGTGAAAAAGTATTTGATACTAGATATGGTGAAAACCCTCACCAAAAAGGTGCATTATACGAGTTTGATAAGCAATTTACAAACAAATTCATCTCATTAAAAGGTGAAGCTTCATTTAATAACATGGGTGATATTTCTGGTGCTGCTAGAATCGCTGCTGCATTTGGTGACCAACCAGCTGTATGTATCGTAAAACACGGTAACCCTTGTGGTGTTGCAATCAAAGATAACTTATTTGATTCATATGTAGAAGCACTTAAGTGTGACCCTGTATCTGCATTTGGTGGAGTTGTAGCAGTAAATGGTACTGTTGATAAAGCTCTTGCAGAAAAAATGAATGAAATCTTCTTAGAAGTAGTATTTGCTGCTAAGATTACTCCTGAAGCTCAAGAAGTATTCTCTGCTAAGAAAAGAATCAAATTATTCGAACAAGGTACTGAGATTTTAGAACTTGCAAACGATTCATTTGACTTCAAAAGAGTTGATGGTGGATTTGTATTCCAAGATGCTGATGCAGTTGAGGAAGACGAAGTTAGAAACTCTGAGTTAAAATCAAAAAGAGAAGCTACAGAGCAAGAGATTAAAGATATGGAAATTGCATATAAAATCGCATCTTTAACTAAATCTAACTGTGTAGTTTACGTGAAAAACTCTGCAATGGTAGCTGTAGGTATGGGTATGACTTCTAGAGTTGACGCATCAAAAGCTGCATTAAGAAAAGCAGAAGATATGGGTCTTGATGTAAATGGTGCAGTATTAGCATCTGAAGCATTCTTCCCATTTAGAGATTCTATTGACGCTGCACAAGAAGCAGGTGTTAAATGTGTAATCGAGCCAGGTGGTTCAATCAGAGACGACGAAATTATCGAAGCAGCTGATGAATTCGGTATGGCATTATACTTCTCAGGTAAGAGACACTTCTTACACTAAGAATTCTTCAATATAAAAGTAAAGTTTTTTATCAATATTATGATAAGAAACTTTACTTTCCTTTTTATATACTTTTCTTATCAATTTATTTTACTTTTGTAATATTTAATTCATTTATACTATAATTTAATAATTTATATTAAAGAGTGAATATGAATATCACACAAAAAAGAATTAATTATATACTTATAGATTATGAAAATGTTCAACCAACTTTTCTAAAGTTCCCAGACGATTATATTTTTAAAGTTATAATTTTTGTAGGTTCTAATCAGAAAAAATTACCAATTGAATTTGTAAACTCAGTGCAAGAATTGGGAACTAATGCAGAGTATATATTAATTGGAGGTACTGGTAAAAATGCTTTAGATTTTCATCTTACATATTATTTGGGTAAACTCACAGAAAAAAATCCCAATGGTTACTTTCATATAATAACAAAAGATACAGGTTTTGATTTATTAATTAAATATTTAAAAGAGAAAAAAATGTTGATTAATAGACACTGTGATATTAATGACATTCCTGCTTTAAAACAAATAAGTAATGAATCTTTACCAATTGAACAGAAAATCGAATTAATAGTAAGTCATTTGAAAAAAAGAGGAAATTCGAAACCTAGAAAAGAAGAGACATTATCAAATGCTATTAATTCGTTATTTGCAAGAAAGTTGAGTGAAAAACAACTTGATGCTATAATAAAGCTAATGTCAGACAAAAGTTTAATAGTTATACAAAATAATAAGTTAACTTATAAACTAAAATAAGGAATTCTATGAAGATACATTTTAGCTCTGCAACAATACAGTCTTATGAAAACAAAGATAAAACTATGGATTTGTTTTTTAATCCTATTGTTATCTTTGAAAACTCAAATCAATTTCTAATAGAACAACTAAAAGATGTCAAATTCACTATTCAATCAGAAAAGATTGGAACACATGATTTTGATGTTTTGATTATCCAAAAGCCTTCACTTGAAGATGAAGAAGACAAAGTATTTGTAGAGTTTAGGCTATCAAAGAAAAATGTAGCTTTTGTATATGATAACTACTCATGCAAGATTACTTTCCAAGCTTCTTTAGAAGTATTTGGTGAAGAGAGTATATCTATAGAACATGAAGTGCTAGGTATCGTAAAAACAAAATGGTCTAAAGGACTAGTATAAAAACAAATATGAAAGAATCAGATTTATATCTACCTCTAAAAAGCTTTTTGTCATCACTTGGATATGAAGTAAAAGGTGAAGTTTGTGACTGCGATGTTGTGGCACAAAAAGATGATATTACTATTATCATTGAGTTAAAACTCTCATTGAATCTTGAAGTTATTTTACAAGCAGTTGATAGACTAGCATTGAGTGATATTGTATATATAGGTATTCCAAAAGATTGCAAAAGCTTCAAGAAAAAAAGAAAACAAATACTAAAACTTATCAAAATGCTTGGATTTGGACTTATTTTAATAGATGTAAATAAAAATAAAGTAGAAGTAATAAACGAACCAAGTGAATACAAACCAAGAAAATCAAAAACAAAAAACAAACGATTATTAAGTGAATTTGAGAAAAGAGAAGGTGATCCAAATCTTGGTGGTATGACTACTAAAAAAGGTGTACTTACAGCCTATAGACAAAAAGCTTTGAAGATTGCAAAATACTTAGAAGAGAATGGAGCTACAAAAGCCTCAATAGTTTCAAAAGAATTAGAAGAAGAGAAAGCCAGAGATATTATGTACAATAACTTTTATGGTTGGTTTGAAAAAGCTTCTGTTGGAGTATATGATATTACCGACAAAGGAAAAGAAGAGATAAGTACTTGGGTGTCTAAGAGTAAATAAACCCTCGTGGGGTTCTTATTATTCTTTTACAGCTTAAAAGAGTAGGTACTCCTAACTCTTAGATGTTTAATAAAGTCTGGATATTTAAAACTAAACCTTTGCTTCTAAACTTTGGTAATAGGTTTGTTAAAGACTCTTGTCCATTGATTGAAATATGCTCTTCGATTAGTTTTCTTTTTGTGTCAGAATTTGAGATTAACTCTTCTACTTTATTTGCATTGTCTGCTTTAACTGCTTGTAAAAGTTGTGTTGAAACTGGAATAAATGTCATGTGTGTCCCTTTGTGTATTATTACGCTGGAATAATGACAATTTATCACTTAATTTGTAGTGTTTTGTTTGTTACTTTTTTGTAACCGTAACCAAACTGTAACTCATAGGTTTAACCTATGAGTTTTAGCAAAGAATACCTTCTTTTACAATTCTAGAAATTGTATTTACTGCATTTTCATGTCCATGAACTGCATCATCATAAGTATTGTATCTTCTGTTAAAAATTGGCTCGTGATATTGAACTTGATCCCCATCTTTTTTGAATATCATTGTTTCGTATACAAATACGTTGTTGTGTTGGTTTAACCAAGAGTGTCTTACGTGCATTTTGATAGTTGAAATAAAGTATCTTTTATCATCAACCGTTGCAATATGTTTTAACTCTAAATCTTGATGTTCCATAGTTATTAACTCCTCATAATATTTTTTAAATTATATTTAAAATATATGACAATGAAATGATATGAAGAAATAATAAATTACATTTTACTTACAGCAAAAATGATTATTTTTAGCTATAATATTATCTTTTTGAAAAGGTATTCAATGAAGTGTATTAAATATTTATTTTTATTTCTAATATTATTTAATTCTACAATACTAAGTGCTAAGGAACTAAAAAAAGTTACTATTCAACTTTCTTGGTTTGATCAGTTCCAATTTGCCGGATATTATATGGCAAAGCAAAATGGTTATTATAAGGATTTAGGATTAGATGTTACAATCAAAGCTTTTGAGTTTGGTTTAGATATTCCAAAAGATGTTAGTGACGGTAAGTTTGATTTTGCAGTAGGTCGTGAGACTTTGATCTTAGATAAGTCAAAGGGTAGAGATATTGTAGCTTTATATGCACTGTTTCAATCAACACCTTTAGTTTTATTAAGTACCAAAAAATCAGGTATTTCTAAAATTGATCATTTTAAAAACAAAAAAATAATGACAACTATTGATGATGCTAGTGAAGTATCAATCAAAGCTATGATTAGATCTAATAATATAAGGTTAGAGGATTTAAGCTTTTTAAAACACACTCATAATATTAATGATTTAATAAACAAAAAAACAGACGTTATATCAGCATATATATCAAAGTCACCATTTGAACTACAAAAACTAGGAATCCAATACAATATTTTTGATCCAAAAACTTATGGTTTTGATATGTATAGTGATTTACTATATACAAGTAATAAACTAATAGATAATGATATAGAAACAGTTTTAGCTTTTAAAGAGGCTTCTTTAAAGGGTTGGAAATATGCATACTCTAATATCAATGAATCTGTAGATTTAATATTTGAAAAATACAACTCTCAAAAGCTATCAAAAGATGAACTTTTGTATGAAGCTCAGGAGTTAAAAAAACTATCATACTATAACAATGAACAATTAGGAACAATAAAAAAAGAGAAGGTTCAAAGAATCTACGACTTATATAATATTATGGGGTTAATTGAAAATAGAGTTAATTTCAATGATTTTGTATTAGTTGATAGTAATGATACTATTAAGTTAACAGCAAGTCAAAGAAACTATTTAAACAATAAAGAAGAAATCACATATTGTGTAATTCCAAATGCTATGCCATACAGTGCAATAAGAGAAGGAAAAGCAAGTGGTTTAGTTAGTGACTTGGTTGAAGCCTTGGAAGTTAAACTTCAAGTACCTTTTAGATTAATACCTACTTCTTCTTGGCCTGAGTCTTTACACCTAGCAAAAGATAAGAAGTGTGATATTCTTCCTTCTGCACAAATGACCCAATCAAGAAAATCTTATTTGAGTTTTACTAGACCATATATTGATATTCCTATAGTAATTATCACTAAAAAAGATATTCCTTTTATAAATAACCTAAAAGGATTTAACAATATCAATATTGCTGTTGTCAAAGGTTTTTCAACTTTAGAGATTTTAAAAGAGAAATATAAAGGTATAAATTTTGTACCAGTTAACTCTTTGAGAGAAGGGTTACAAAAAGTAGAAAGTGGTGAAGTTTATGGACAGGTTACTTCAATCGGTAGAGCATGGACATCACTTCAAGGGGATTTTGAAGACTCATTGAAAATCTCTGGAAAATTGGATGAAAAAATAGAGATTAGAACTGCTGTTAGAAAAGATGATCCTGTTTTACTTGAAATCTTAGATTTAGCTATTTCAAAAATTGGAAAAGATGATGTAAGTAAAGTTAATAACAAATGGATTTATATAGAAAATGAAAAAGGGTTTGATTATAAACTTCTTGTTCAAATATTAGTAGTTATCTCTATTGTGATTTTTATATTGTTATATAGACAAAGCTTTCTTAAGAAAATGAACAAAGAACTAAATCAAAAAGTTGAAGAAAAAACAAATGAACTTAGGAAGATAAATAGCACGTTAGAGCAAAGAATCAAAACAGAAGTAGAGGAAAACCTAAAAAAAGATAGAATCCTAGCCCAACAATCAAAAATGGCAGCAATGGGTAGAATGATAGAAAATATTGCTCATCAGTGGAGACAACCTTTATCTGTAATTAGTACAGGTGCTAGTGGATTAAAAATCAAAAAACAGTTAAATGATTTGGATGATGAATTTTTCTATGAAACAATGGATTCTATTATTGATTCATCAAAATATTTATCCCATACTATTGATGATTTTAGATTCTTTTTTAAACCTGATAATGAAAAAACAACATTTGATTTAGCAGATGTTTTACAAAAAACAATAAATCTTCTAAAAAGTAAATTTAATCATGAAAATATTCAAGTAATTACAAAGTTTGATGAAGAGATTGAGCTTTATGGACATGAAACAGAACTTATTCAAGTGTTTATGAATATTTTAAACAACGCAAAAGATGCCTTTGAATTTTCAAGTGAAGAGGATAAATATATCTTTATTAAAACTAGAAAAGAGAATGATACTATATATGTAGAGTTTAGAGATAATGCAGGTGGAATAAAATCAAAAGTGATAGATAAGATATTTGAACCGTACTTTACTACAAAACACTCTTCTAAAGGAACTGGAATAGGTCTTTATATGTGTGATCAGATTATTTCAAAATATATGAATGGAAGAATTGATGTGAAAAATAAAAAGTTCACATATAAGAAAAAAGAGTATAAAGGTGCTTTATTTAATGTTGTTTTTGAACAAAAGTTACAATGATTCTAAACAGTAACTAAAAGTTTTTATAAAAAGATATTTGGATATAATCTAGTTATATATATAAATAGGATTTTTATTGAATTGGTTAGAAATAGATAAAGAACACGTATGGCATCCTTATAACTCTTTGCCATCAAGAAGTACATTATTACCTGTTGAAAGAACAGATAAAACAAAGATTTACCTTTCAACTGGTGAAGAATTAATAGATGCTATGAGCTCATGGTGGAGTGCAATCCACGGTTACAATCATCCAAGATTAAATGAAGCATTAAAAAAACAAGTTGAGATTATGCCTCATATTATGTTTGGTGGATTGGCTCATGAAAATGCTGCTGTATTATCTAAAAAGCTAGTTGATTTAACGGGCTTAAATAGTGTTTTCTTATGTGATAGTGGTTCTGTTTCTGTTGAGGTAGCTTTGAAAACAGCAATTCAATATCAAGAAGCAAAGGGATTAAAAAAGTATAAGTTTTTAGCTCTTACACACTCATATCATGGTGATACACTAGCAGCTATGAGTGTATGTGATCCACAAAATTCTATGCATAGTATTTATGGTTCATACTTACCTAAACATATTTTTACAAAAGCTCCTGAGCTTGGATTTGATTATAATTGTAGTGAATCAATCAAAGATTTAGAAGAAAAGTTTGATAAATATCATACAGATATGGCAGGATTTATAATAGAACCAATTGTACAAGGTGCAGGTGGTATGAGAATCTATAATCCACTATACCTTAAAAAAGCAAGAGAGCTTTGTGATAAGTATGATGTATTATTAATTGCAGATGAAATCGCAACTGGATTTGGACATACTGGTAAAATGTTTGCTTGTGAATGGGCAGATATAAAGCCTGATATTATGACAGTTGGAAAAGGTTTAACTGGTGGTTATATGAGTATGGCTGCTATGATAACAGCTAAGAAAGTATCTGAGACTATTTCTAATTCAGAGCTTGGAATACTTATGCATGGTCCAACATTTATGGGAAATCCTCTTGCTTGTTCTGTGGCAATTGAAAGTCTTAAGCTTCTAGAAGAAAACCCTTGGCAAGAAAATGTGAATAAAATAGAAAAAGTATTTTCTCAAGAGTTAGAAAAGGCAAAAGATTTAGAACTAGTTAAATCAATTAGAAATATTGGTGCAATTGGTGTTATTGAATTAAAAGATGACTGCTATGCCCAAAAGGTTCAAGACTATTGTGTACAAAACGGTGTTTGGATTAGACCTTTTGGAAAACTAGTTTATTCAATTGTAGCTTATACAATGAGTGAAGATGAGTTAAGAAAAATAGTAAGAACAATGATAGATGCAATAAAGAGTATAAAATGAAAAAGAATCAATTAAAAGAATTATTAGAAAACTTACCTAAAAGCCCTGGAGTTTTAGGAAGAAAAAGGTTTTTTAATTCAGCTGTACTTATTCCTTTGGTAAAAATCAAAGGTGAATATCATTTATTATTCCAAAAAAGAGCAGCACATATTAGACAAGGTGGAGATATCTGTTTCCCTGGTGGAAGATTTGAAGAAGGAGTTGATAAAAACTTCAAACAAACTGCACTTAGAGAAACAAAAGAAGAGCTTGGTATCTCAAAAAAAGATATTAAGATTATTGGTCAACTTGATACTTATGTAGCTCCAATTGGTGCGATTATCGAATCTTTTGTTGGTGTTATTAAAAAAAGAGCTTTAAAAACTATGCAAATAGATGAGAATGAAGTAGAAAAAACAATCTTAGTACCTCTTAAATTTTTTAAAGAAAATGAACCTTTAGAGTATACTTTGTCCCATGAAATTCAACCATACAGAATTGATGAAAATGGTAATAAGGAGGTTTTATTTCCAGTTGAAGAATTAGGACTTCCTGATACTTATAAACAGCCTTGGGGAAATAAAAGGCATAAAATTTGGGTTTATAAATATGATGGGGAAGTAATCTGGGGGATTACTTCTGTTATTATAAATGACCTTTTAGAAAAATACTAAATAGTCACTACAGCCCAAGTATCATCCTTTAGAGCTTTTGTAAAAAGCTCTCCTGTATGATTCACTTCTATTCCTAACTCTTCTAGCTCACTAGTAGCTTCATAGTCTTCAACACATACAATACAAGCACTCATTTTTACACCAGTTTCTTTAATCTGTTTTAGTTTTTCTCTAATATCTTTATTTTCTTTTGCAAGTAATATAGATGGTCCCCAAATCATAAGATGAGCTGTTTTCCAATACTCTCTATCAAGCATTACTGATGAATAAAGTAATGGGAATTTTGTTGCTACTTGTTCATCACCATTTGTCCATACAATTAATAAGTTGTCCTTCATTTTCTCTCCTACTAAACACAAAGTAAATATTATCATTATATAATTTTAATAATTAATTAACATGAAGGAAAAAGTTATGATTAATAAAGTGAATGAATTAGCGGCAAGGATTTTAGATAACTTCCAGTCTATTTTCTTATTTTTCGCAAGATTGACAATTGCATATGGTTTTTATGAACCTGCAATGAATAAGTGGAACAACATCTCTGATACTGCAGCATGGTTTGCAAGTATGGGTATTCCTTTCCCAACATTAAACGTATATATGGTTGCAACGTTTGAAACATTAGGTGTTGTATTATTAGCATTAGGACTATTTACAAGATTAATTTCTCTTCCTTTAATTGGTACTATGGTTGTAGCAATTGTAACTGTACACTTAGGAAATGGATTTAGTGCTGGAGACAATGGTTTTGAAATTCCATTATATTACTTATTATTCTTAGGAATCTTCGCTTCATTTGGAGCTGGTAAAATCTCTGTTGATAATTTCTTATCAAAAAAATAGAACTTCATACTTTGACTTCTTTAAATAATGGTATTTGTGTTAAAATACCATTATTTTAAAAGGGGTTTTATGAAGTACTTCTCATCTATCTTATTTATAATTCTATTTTTTACTGGATGTTTACCAAAAAACGAACCAGTTCAAACAAAACCTGTAAAAGCTCAAATTAAACAAGACCAATCTAAAGACAAAGATGTAATTATCAAAAAAGTAATCAAAGTTATTGATTGTAAAGTACATCCAGATAATATGATTAAATTTGAATGTTATAAGAAAAGAGCTTTAAAAGGTGATATCAAAGCCCAATCTTGGGTAGCTTATTTTTATAATGTCGGAAAAATAGTTCCAAAAAATACAGAACTTGCAAATGAGTGGTTTTTGAAAGCGGCAAAAGGTGGAGATGTTTATTCTCAAAAAGAGTTAGGTATTAATTATTTAGCAAAAAAAGATTATAAAAATGCTGCTTTATGGCTTGAAAAATCTGCTAATTCGGCTGATGTAGAATCTCAAAGAGAGTTAGCTTATATTTATGATAAAGGTTTATTAGGAAATAGAGACTTTGCTAAAGCTTTTAAATATTTCCAAAAAGCTGCACTTCAAAATGATCTAGATGCTATAAATGAACTTGCATATTATTATAAGCATGGTTGGGGAGTTCAAAAAGATTTTCAAAAAGCAAATGAGTGGTATTTAAAAGCTGCAAATATGGATAGTGATTTTGCAATGGCAGAACTTGGGTATTTATATGCAAAAGGTTTTGGTGTTGAAAAAAACTATGATGAATCATATAAGTGGTTTATGAAAGCAGCAAATAAAGGTAACAAATATGCCATGTCATGGGTCGCTTACTTTTATGAAGCAGGGCTTTCAGTTCAAAAAGATATCTCACTTGCTAAAATGTGGTATGAAAAATCAGCTACATCTTATTCTAAAAGAAGATTAGAAGAATTAAATAATAAAGGAATGAAATAATTATATGAATAGTATTAGATTAGATGACAATAGTATTTTCCCTTCAAAAGTAGTTTGTATTGGAAGAAACTATACTGAGCATATTGCAGAATTAAACAATGAAACACCTGATGATATGGTATTTTTTATTAAACCTAATTCATCAATTACTGATAAACTTATTTTTCCACAAGGCCATAACTCTTGTCACTATGAAGCAGAGATCTCTTTTTTAATGGAAGAGGGTAAAATATCTGCTGTTGCATTTGGATTAGATTTAACATTAAGAGAAGTACAATCAAAACTAAAAGCTAAAGGTCTTCCATGGGAGAGAGCAAAAGCTTTTGATAATTCATCTGTATTTTCAAAGTTTGTAAGCTTTAATGGGGATATTTCAAAATTAGAAGTTGAATTATATATTAATGGTGAATTAAAACAAAAAGGTGATGTATCTTTAATGATTAATAAACCTCAAGCTATTATTGATGAAGCAAAAACTTTCCTTTCATTTGATGATGGAGATATCCTTATGACTGGTACACCAAAGGGTGTTGGAGAGTTTGTAAGTGGCGATGAATTTGTAGGAAAAATACTTTATAATGATGAAGTATTAGTTGAACAAAGATTTAAAGCAATATAATTAATATTTTTTAATAAACAAACAATAAATATAAACTTCTTATAATAACTACATAAATTATAAGGAGTTTCTTATGACTACTAAGATTTATAATGAAATCTGCGGACTTTTTGATAATTTACAATCAATTTTTTTACTAATAGCCAGAGTTGTTTTGGCTTATGGCTTTTATGAACCAGCTTTAATGAAGTGGAATGATATCACTTCTGTTTCTTCTTGGTTTGAATCCCTAGGAATACCTTTCCCAATGTTAAGTGCATATCTTGCATCAACAAGTGAACTTCTTGGAGTTGTTTTAATTGCAATTGGTTTTTTAACTAGAATTATATCAGTTCCTTTAATGATAGTAATGATAGTTGCGATATTTACAGTACATATTGGAAATGGCTTTAGTGCAGGGAATAATGGTTTTGAGATACCTCTATACTATTTTATATTTTTAGGATTACTCCTATCATTTGGAGCAGGTAGATTCTCAATCGATCATTTAGTATTTAAAAAATAGGTTGTTATTATGAATGAGTTAGAGCAATTTGGAATATCAATTTTATCTTATAATTGGAGTCTATTTTTTAAAGGCTTTTTTATATTCTTTGTAATTCTATCTTTTTTTATTTTTATATATGATAGGTTTATTCAAAGAAGTAATCAACTATTAAAAAACTATCCTTTAATTGGTAGAATGAGATATTTTTTCTATTTATTAAGAGATCCAATGAGGCAATATTTTGGGGATGAAGACTACTTTGATTCCTATGAAAAAATAGATTGGATTAACCGTATTAGTAGTGATAAGAAAACCTTTTATAGTTTCTCTCCTGCAAAACCTTATGATGATAAAAGAACTTTGTTTAAACACTCAAATCAGGTTTTAAATCTTGATGAGGTAAATGAAAAGTGTATTATCACATTTGGAGAAAGAAGAGCTATTCCTTTTCATGCTTCAAGTTTGATAGGAAGAAGTGCTATGAGTGATGGTGCGATATCTCCTGAAGGTACACAAGCCTTCTCAATTGCAGCATTTAAAGCAGGCTTCCCAATAAACACTGGTGAAGGTTCTCTTACTACAAACTACCTTGTAACACATAAATATGAACCAAATAGAGAGTATTTTGATGTTGTACAAGGAACAATATTTGCTAGAAGTTTATATTGGTTATTTTCACGTACACTTGGAAAAAGAATTGCTAGAAAACTATATAGTGATATGGTTTTACAAAGACCCGATGATGAGTCTTTTAACTTTGATGGTAAGCATATACTTTTTTATAGGGTAAATTGGAAAGCCAATATTGAATCTTTTCCAAAAGAGATACCAAATGATGTACCTGATTTAGTATTTCAAATTGGTAGCGGTTTATATGGTGTAAAACACCATGATGGAAACTTCGATGAAAAAAGATATGAAAAGATTATGAGTTTTTGTAAGATGACAGAAATTAAAATCTCCCAAGGTGCAAAACAAACGGGTGGTAAACTTCCTGCTCATAAAGTAACTCCTGCAATTGCATATTATAGAGGTGTTGAACCGTACAAAGATTTAATCTCTCCCAATAGGTTCCCTTTTGCAAATAGTGTTAGAGAACTATTTGATTTTGTTGGAAAACTTCAAAATATATCTAAAAAACCAGTAGGTATTAAAATAGTAATTTCTTCAGAAGATAATTTTGAAGAGTACGCAAATGAAGTAGAGTATTCAATAAACAATAATCTTCCTTATCCTGATTTTCTAACTATTGATGGAGGTGATGGTGGAACTGGTGCTGCACCTTTAGAGATGATGAGAAGAATAGGACTTCCTATAAAAGAGGCTTTAGATATTGCAGTTGCTAGTTTAAATAAAAAACAAATTAGAGATAAAATCAAAATTGTTGCAAGTGAAAAAGTTTTGGCTCCGGATGATGCCTTAGAGTTATTTATTTATGGAGCTGATTTTGTAAATATTGCAAGAGGTTTTATGATAAGTGCAGGGTGTATTAGAGCAAGACACTGTTCTGGAACTGCTGGGCATGATTGTCCTGTAGGACTTGCAACTATGAATAAAGAAAAAAGAGGTAAGTATTTAGTTGAGCAAAAAGCAAGAACTATTGCAAACTATCACAATGGTTTATTAAATGGAATCATTGGCTTATTAGCAGTTATGGGTAAAAAATCTATATGTGAATTAAGTAAAAATGACCTAGTAATTAGAAAAAAATCCAAGGACTAAAGATTAAGTAAATACTTTTTTTATATCATATAGTTTTTATTAAAGGAAATAAATTATGAATTATAATAAATTAACTGAAGAAGAAAAAAGAGTAATAGAAAATAAAGGAACAGAAATGCCTTATTCGGGGAAGTTTAATAGCTTCTATGAAGAAGGAGTTTATAAATGTAAAAAGTGTAATACACCATTATACAAATCAGAAGACAAATTTAACTCAGGATGTGGTTGGCCAAGTTTTGATGATGAAATTGAAGGTGCAGTAAAAAGAGTAGCTGATGCTGATGGTAGAAGAGTAGAAATAGTATGTGCTAATTGTGGTGGGCATTTAGGTCATGTGTTTGAAGGTGAAGGTTTTACCAATAAAAATACAAGACACTGTGTTAACTCAGTATCATTAGATTTTGAAGCTAAATAGGAGAAAAAATGGAAAATATTAAATATGCATATTTTGCAAGTGGGTGTTTTTGGGGAACAGAATACTTCTTTGAAACATTTAAAGGTGTAAAATCAGCAGTATCAGGATATATGGGTGGTCAAATGGATAACCCAGATTATAGAAGTGTATGTACAGGTGCAACTGGACATTTAGAAGTTGTAAGAGTTGAATATGATGTAAATGAAGTAACTTTTAAAGAGTTAGCCGTTCAATTCTTTGAAACACATGATTTTACTCAAACAGATGGCCAAGGGCCAGATATTGGAAGTCAATACTTATCAGCTATTTTTTACAATGATGAAGATGAAAAAGTAATTGCTGAACAATTAATAGAACAGTTAACAAATATGGAATATAAAGTTGCTACTTCGTTGTATGAGGTTGTGCCATTCTTTGAGGCGGAAGATTATCATCAAGATTATTATGCAAGACACCAAAAGGTGCCTTACTGTCATAGTTATAGAAAAATTTTCTAGTGTGTACCTAAAATATAATAAATAGGTTTAGCTTCTAATTGTTGAAGTTTTACATTGTACTTATTTGCCCAGTGTGAAACTTCTTCATGAAACTCTTCTAAAATTTCTGCAGCATCATTCTCGTCACATTTGATCTTTAGATAATCAGTTTTATTTGATAATCCAACATATGCATTCATTTTTTTAAGGTGATCATTTAACGAGAAAAGGTGTTTTGAAAACTTATCAAAGTTATTTGTCACGGAAATCATTTTTTCTGCTTGTTGTAACGACGCGTCACTTTTTGAATATCCTAATTGTGATAAAATCACTTCTGCAGATACATCTAATTGCATATTATTTCTCCTTTTAGTAATACTCTATGATAGCAAATTTTTTTTAAAAATTAAGTAAAAATGTATATATTTTATAACCATTTAAGTAACATATCTTAATTTTATTAATGTTAAAATATCCATTTTATGGAATTTACAAATAAATATTAGCATTAAAACATAAATTTATTATTTATGTTTATAAAGGGTAAAAATGTCAGTGTTAGTTCAAATGGCTATGTTTCCAACAGACAAAAGTGAAAGTAAATCACAATATGTTTCAAAAGTTATTGAAGTTATTAAAAATAGTGGATATGTATATCAGTTAACATCAATGTGTACAATCATAGAAACTCAAAAAATGAGTGAAGCTTTGGATTTAATTGGTAGATGTTATAAAGTTTTAGAAGATGCTGGATGTTCTAGGGTTTATTCTACTATTACTTTTGATATCAGAGAAAATCATGAAAATAGAATGGTTGAGAAAATTAAATCAGTAGAAAATCATATAGGTGAGGTTTCAAAATAGTCTAAAATAGACTTTTTTGAACTCCCGTATTCTCTTCACCTAGAGCTTTTAGTCTAAATGAAACTCTATGTTCATCACTTCTTCCAAACTCTTTGATTTTTTCAACATGAGCTTTTGTACCATAACCTTTGTGTTTTTCAAAGTTATAGTTAGGATAGTTTGGTGAGATTTCTATCATATATCTATCTCTACTTACTTTTGCCAAAATCGAAGCTGCACTAACTTCTGGTACAGTTGCATCTGCTTTTACTTTATGTTGTAAAGTAGTAATGCCAAAAGATGTGTTTCCGTCCATTAAAAATGAATCTGCTTTATCTTTTAGTTTTTCCATAATTTCAGTAATTGAGTTTTTTAAACAAGCGCTAATTCCTTTTTCATCAATTTCTTTTGCACTTGTAAAAACTATATGATAATATGAGTTTTCAACTACTTCATCAAAAAGTCTTTCTCTTTTCTTTTCACTTAAAGCTTTTGAGTCATTTAGTTCTTTTATCTCTTTTTTTAAAATAGCTCCAGCTACTACTAAAGGACCTGCTATTGGACCTCTTCCTGCTTCATCAATTCCACATAACATTTTGATTCCTTGTTTTTACTATTTTGTAAAATATCTAAATTGCTTTTATAGGAAAATTAATTTGAAAAGTGAATATTAAAATCTTTGTAAAATATAACTTTTTACTATATTAAATTAATTAAAAATAATATATAATCTCATTTATATTATTATTTAATAAAAAAAAAATTATTTGAAAGTTAAAGATTGTTTGAGTTTTTGGAAAATAGACTGTTAAAGACTAAAAGTCTTAGAAAGACAGTTAAATATTTAGTATTGATATTTACTTTGATATTTGCATTTGTTGTAGCCATTGTATCAGCAACAACTCTATTTAATATGAAAATAGAATCAATGGAACATAATCAAAGACAATTATTAAAACAAGTAAAGTTTGATGTTAATAAATTTATAAATCAAATAGAAAAAATCTCTAAATATATGAATCAAAACTTTGATAAAAAAGATTTTTTTATTCAAAATATTATAAATATGCACCAGTCAGTTTCAACTGTCCTTATATTAGATAAAAGTGGAAAAGTTGATAGTATCCACTCAAACTGTGACAAAAAAATCGTTGATTTTACGGATTATTCAAAAGAATTATACCAAAGATATTTAGCAGATAGCAAACTTCTTTCATGGTCAGATATTCATATTTCCACAATTGATAAAGAACCTTCATTTACTTATAGCTTTAGAGTAAAAAATAAAATAGTAGTTGTATTTATATCCCTAAAAGATTTATCCTTACTAACTAGCAATTTAGTAAATAGTGATGGATCTCATATGATTAGAATACTAGATTCAAAAGGGGCATTCATCATAAATCATGATAAACCAAGTTTAGTAAGTAGTAAGTTTAATGCTTCAAATAGTGAAGTATTTAAAGAACTAATTGAAAAAAATGATGAATATGAAATAAATACTTTTGATAATATCTGTTATGGTACTTTAGATTATGGTATGTATACAACCTTGGAGAAAACTAACTGGAAGATTATTATTAGACAAAACTACTCTTTAGTTGAGTCTTATTTGTTTAAAATTATTGTTGTAATACTTTTGATTATTTCATTGTTTACTCTTTTGGCTATTTATTTTAGTTCTAAGTTTTTAAATAGGGTATTTAAATCTTTGGATAAATTTCAAGTTCAAACATCTAATATTGCAAATGGTAACTATGATAAAAAGCTTGAACCTACATCTTTTGATGAGTTTAATAAACTCTTTTTATCTTTTGAAAAAATGCGATATGAAATAAATCAAAGGGAAAATAATCTTCAAAATAGTGTTGAAAACTTTAGAACTTTAATTAACTCTACTATGGAAGGTTTAATAATACACGATACAAGAAAATGTATTTCAATTAATGATGTAGCATTAACGATATTAGGATATAAAAATAAAAATGAAGTTATAGGAAGTAATATAGATAAGTATATATCTCCTAGGTATAGAAAATTAATTAAAAGACATTTCAAATACAAAAAGTTTACAAAAGAACCAGTTGAATATGAGATAGTTACAAAAGATAAAAAAATTAGAACTGTTTTAGGAAAAGGTCAATCAATTTTCTATGAAGGAAAAGAACTTAGAATCTCTGCTTTTTTAGATATAACAAATATGAAAAGTCAAGAGAAAATACTTTTTCAGCAATCTAAAATGGCTTCAATTGGAGAAATGCTACATAATATTGCCCATCAATGGAGACAACCTTTAAGCAGTATTAGAACTATTTCAAGTGGTATGAAATTAGAAAAAGAATTAGGCATATTAAATGATAATAAGTTTAATGAAGCAATTGAAAATATTAGTAGTACAACTCTTTATTTATCCCAAACAATAGATGACTTTTCTAACTATTTTAATCCAAATAAAAAAATTGAAGTTTTTGATTTAAGTGAAGTTATAAATACTACTTTGAGTTTCTTAACACCAGTATTAAAAGAGAATGAAATAAATATTATTCAGTCATATGAAAATAAAGTACTTGTAAAAGGTTTCCAATCAGAGCTAACACAAGCTTTAATAAATATAATCAATAATTCAAAAGATGCATTTATAATAAATAAAATAGAAAATAGAAATATAATTATTTCAATTTATGAATATAATGAAAAAATAATCCTTTCCCTAAAAGATTCTGCACAAGGTATAAAAAAAGAGAATTTATCAAAAATCTTTGAACCTTATTTTACTACTAAGCATAAATATAAAGGAACAGGTATAGGGCTTTATATGACTCATCAAATTATTACAGAACATATGGATGGTCTAATTTATGCAAAAAATACAAGTTTTGAGTTAGATAAAATAGAAATGAAAGGCCTTGAAATAGTAATAGAACTTCACAATTATAAATAATTAGTAAAAAAAGTATATAATTTATTCTAATTTTTAATTATTGTGGTAGCGGAATGAAAAAGGGATATATTTATATAATAATAACAATTTTATTAGCTGTTTTATTGTTTGCATATTTTACTTGGAAAAAAGAAGAACAAGTAGTAAAAATTGGTTTCGTTGGAGCCTTAACTGCTAAATATTCTGTTCTTGGTAATGCAATGATGAATGGTGTATTATTAGCTTTTGAAGAAGTGAATTATAAAGTTGGTGATAAAAAAATAGAATTAATCTTTCAAGATGATAAAGCAGATGTAGAGTTAAACAAAAAAATTGTTAATTCATACATTGATAATGGAGTAAAAATAGTTATTGGAAATGTAACTAGCTCTATGTCAAAAGTATCTATGTCTATAATAAATAAACATGAAGATATGTTTATGATTTCTGCTTCTTCTGCTAGTAATGAATTTACTGGAAAAAATGATCAGTTCTTTAGGGTTCATGTAGCAAATAACGCCCAAAGATTTGACTCTTTTACAAAATATGTAAAAAACAATAACTTCAATAAAATATATGGGATATATGATCCTAAAAATCCAACATATACAAAAGACTATCTAATAAATTTTGAAAAGAGTTTTATAAATAATGGTGGTGAAAAGTTCATAAAATATACTAAAACAAATGAAGATTTAGACTATTTAGTTGAAGATATAAAAAATCAAAATCCAGATTTGATTTTGATTTGTGCAAACTCTGTTGATGCTGCTAGAGTAATTCAATATATTAGGTTAAATAACCTAAATACAATTGTTGCTTCTTCTGAATGGGCAATGACTGAATCATTTTTAGAAAATACTGGTCATGCTTCAAATGGGGTTATATTTAATATTGACTATGATGAAAATTCAAAGAATGAAAAGTTTTTATCTTTTGTTAAAAAGTATGAGGAAAAATATAAACTAAAACCTTCAATCTTTGCTTCTAAAGCATACGAATTATCTAAGATAATAATAGAGTTACTTGAAAAGGGTGATGAAACACAACTAAAGAAAAACCTTCTTTTACAAAAAAAGTTTGATGGATTACAAGATACTATTATATTTGATCAGTATGGTGATGTATTAAGACAGTTTAATACATTTATAGTTGATGATGGAAAGTATATAAAAGTACAATGAAAAAGTCTAAGAGTTTAAAACGTGAAATTTTACAACTACTAATAGTTTTTTCTGTTGTAGTAATTATCAGTGTTGGTGTAATATCAATGCAGAGTTTATATAGTTCGAAATTAGGAATTATTAACCACAATCAAAATCAAGTTTTAACTCAAGTTGAGCATGAGGTAAACAAGTTTTTAAATAAGACTTCAAAAATGGCAGCTTATATATCTACTCATTATGAAAATGATAAGTCATTGATTAAAAATATAGTAGATACAAATGCTAATATCTCTTCAATTTTAATATTAAATAGACACGGTGTAATTGAAGATTTTTATGCTATTTCAAATCTAAATATTTATAGAGGTTTTGATTATTCAAATAAGAAGTATTTTAAAAACCTTGTTTCAAGTAATAGTAACTTTTACTGGTCGAGTGTTTTTTTATCTACAGTTGATGAAGAACCAAGTATTTCATATAGTATTAAATACAAAAATAAAGTTATCGTTTTAATGATAAAACTAACTGAACTATCTGAGTTTATGAAGAGATTTAAAAACTATGATAGTTCACATATTGTTAGGGTATTTGATAAAGATGGTATTATGATTATTAACCCTGATGCCGAAGAATTAGTAGTACAAAGATATAATGCGTCTTCTACTGAAATTTATACAAAACTTGTAAATGCAATAGAGCCATATACTCAAGTGAGATTTAATCCAATTAAAAGTATGTCTGAACAATATGGTGCGTATACGTCTATTGATAAAACAAAATGGAAAGTTGTCGTAAGACAAAACTATCAAGAGATTATTAACTCTTTGAAAAATATTATATTAGCTATTGTTGTATCTATTATAGTATTTATAATCATATCTATATATCTATCTTTAAAAATTTCAAAAAGAATATTTAACTCTTTTGATGATTTACAAAATACTACAAATCAAATTGCAAATGGTAATTATGAGACCTTATTAAAGCAAAGTTATTATGAAGAGTTTAATAACCTTCTAAATAGTTTTAATAAAATGCAAATAGAAATTGATAGAAGAGAAGATACTTTAGAAGCATCTTTAAATAGTTTTAAATCCTTATTTAATTCAACTATGGAAATCATGATACTACATAAAGATGGCTATTGTGTAGATATTAATGAAGCTGCTTTAGAATTCTTAGGTTATCAAAATAAAAACTCTTTAGTTGGAAAAAAGTTTGTAGATTTAATTGGAGCTAGAAACTCAAGTTCTATTAGTGAAAATATTAGTAAAGATACTTTGGTTCATGAGTTTAAACTTACTACAAATGAAGGTAAAGAAGTTTACTGTTTAGGAAGAGGGCAGTTGATTACTATTAATTCTAAGATATATACACTTTCTACATTTATTGATATTACAGAGTTAAAACATAAAGATAGATTACTATTCCAACAATCAAAAATGGCATCAATGGGTGAAATGATTGGAAATATTGCTCATCAATGGAGACAACCTTTAAGTGTTATTACCACTTGTGCAAGTGGATTAAAGTTTGAAAATGAATTCGGAGATGTAACTGAAGAGAAAATAACTGAATCAATGGATAATATTGTTAATAATACTAAATACTTATCTAGAACAATAGATGACTTTAGAAACTTCTTTAAAAAAGATAAGATAATTGAAGAGTTTAATGTAAGTGAAAATATAAATAAATCATTAAAACTTTTAAATGCAAGTTTAAAAAACAGTGAAATAGAAATAGAAGTAACTTTAGATGATAAGTTAAGAGTTGATGGTTTTCCAAATGAGTTCTTACAAGTAATTATAAATATCATCAATAACTCAAAAGATGCATTTTTAATAAATGATTTGGAAGATAGATTTATTTCAATTAGAGCTTATGAACATCATAGTAACTGTGTTATTGAAATAGAAGATAATGCAGGGGGAATTGAATCAAATATTTTAGAAAATATTTTTGATCCATATTTTACAACAAAACATAAATCTAAAGGAACAGGAATAGGTTTATATATGTCCCATCAAATTATTCATAAACATATGGGAGGAAAACTATCTGTTAAAAACTCTTTAATGCAAATTGATGATAAACCTTTTAAAGGTGCTACTTTTATGATAAAACTGCCAATACAAACAGATGAGTATAAAGGAGATTATATTATTTAACTTGACAAATATGCACTCAAGTTGTTATAATTATTTTAGCAGTTAAACTAAAGGAGTGCTAAAATGAATAAATTATTTGAAAAACTTACAAACCAACTAGCAGAAACAATTGACTCATCAGTTGCTTTAGCCTTACATAATAAAAACCAAGAAGTTGAAGTTATACACTTACTTTGGGCAATGCTTACAAATACAAACTCAGTATTAAATCAGTTATTAAATAAAATGAATATTGATAAAGCAGCAATAGAACTTGAAGCTAAATCTTATGCTTCAAAATTACCAGCAGTATCATCTGTAACAAAAGATAATATCAAACTATCAAGAAACTTAGTAATCTCCCTTGAAAAAGCAGAAGGACTTGCTGTAAAGCTTGGAGATAAATTTATTGCAATGGATTCATGGCTTATCTCTAATTTTGATGATAAAGTTTTAAAAGATGTATTAGGAAAATATATAAACTTACTTGATGCAAAAAAAGAGCTTGAAGCAATGAGAGCAGGTGCTACAGTTGATAGTGCAAGTGCCGATGAGAATTTAGAAGCTTTAAGTAAATATGGTATTGATTTAAATAAAAAAGCTATTGATGGTGAACTTGATCCAGTTATTGGTAGAGATGAACAAATCAATAGAATGATGCAAATCCTAATAAGAAAAACGAAAAACAATCCTATTTTATTAGGTGAACCAGGAACTGGTAAAACAGCTATTGCAGAAGGACTTGCTCAAAGAATAGTAGAAAAGCAAGTTCCTACATCTCTTCAAAATAAAAAAGTTGTAACTTTAGATATGAGTGCATTAATTGCAGGTGCTAAATATAGAGGTGAATTTGAAGATAGATTAAAATCAGTTATTGATGAGGTTAAAAAAGCTGGAAATATAATTTTATTTATCGATGAAATTCATACAATTATTGGAGCAGGGGCTAGTGAAGGCTCAATGGATGCAGCAAATATTCTAAAACCATCTCTAGCTAGAGGTGAATTACATACTATTGGTGCAACTACATTAAAAGAGTATAGAAAATATTTTGAAAAAGACTCTGCTATGCAAAGAAGGTTTCAACCAGTAAATGTAGATGAACCAAGTGTAAATGAAGCTTTACAAATTCTAAGAGGAATTAAAGAGAGACTTGAAACACACCATAATGTTACTATTAATGATTCTGCTTTAGTTTCTGCTGCTAAGTTATCAAATAGATATATTACAGATAGATTTTTACCAGATAAAGCAATTGACTTAATTGATGAAGCAGCAGCTGAATTAAAAATGCAAATTGAGTCAGAGCCAATTGCACTATCTAATATAAAAAGAAAAATCCAGACTATCAATGTAGAAAAAGAGGCTCTAAAAATGGAAGAGTCAAAAAAGAATGAAGATAGATTAGGGGAAATTGAAAAGGAACTAGCAAATCTAAATGAAGAAAAACAATCTTTAGAGGCTAGATTTGATAATGAAAAACATACCTTTAATGCTGCAAGTGAATTAAAAACAAAAATTGATGAACTTAAAACAAAAGCAGAAAGAGCTAAAAGAGAATCTAACTTTGAACAAGCTGCTTCTATTGAATATGGTGAAATCCCAGCTTTAGAAGAGAAAATCAAAGAGAATGAAGAAAAGTGGAATAGAATGCAAAAAGAAGGAACTCTTCTACGTAATTCAGTAGATGAAGAAGCAATTGCTTCAATTGTATCTAGATGGACAGGAATCCCTGTCAACAAAATGATGGACAGTGAAAAACAAAAAGTACTTGCCGTTGAATCAGTTTTAAAAGAGGATGTAATAGGTCAAGATGAAGCATTAAAAGCAATTTCAAGAGCTATAAAAAGAAATAAAGCTGGATTAAGTGAAGATAATAGACCTATTGGTTCATTTATGTTTTTAGGACCTACTGGTGTTGGTAAAACTGAAAGTGCTAAAACACTGGCAAGATTTTTATTTGATGATGAAAAATCACTTATTAGATTTGATATGAGTGAATATATGGAGAAACACGCAGTATCTAGACTTATTGGTGCAGCTCCTGGATATGTTGGATATGAAGAAGGTGGTCAATTAACTGAAGCAGTAAGAAGAAAACCTTACTCTGTAATTTTATTTGATGAGATTGAAAAAGCTCATCCTGATGTATTTAATATCTTACTTCAAGTATTGGATGATGGTAGACTAACTGACAACAAAGGTGTAACAGTTGATTTTAAAAATACTATTATTATATTAACATCAAATATTGGTAGTTCTAAAATTATTGAAATAAGTGATAAAGACAATAGGAAAAAAGAAGTATTAAATGATTTGAAATCTTACTTTAGACCAGAGTTTATAAATAGACTTGACGATATAGTTATCTTTGAACAGTTAGGACTAGAAGCAATTACTAATATTGTTGATATCATGTTTGATAATATAAAAAGAAAACTTGAGCAAAAAGATATATCTATATCTCTTAGTTCAACTGCAAAACAATATATTGCAAATGCTGGTTTTGATCCTGTATATGGAGCAAGACCTTTAAAAAGAGCAATTTATGAAATAGTAGAAGATAAACTTGCTGATTTGATTTTAGAAGATAAAATCTTTGAAGGTTCAAATGTAATCTTTGATGTACAAAACGATGAGATATTAGCTAAAATAAGCTAATATCTTATTTTACTATTCAGATACAAACTGAAGCATTTTTGTTATAATTCCTTAATATTTATGAGGAAAAACAAAAATGCAAAAAAGCGAAAAAGAAATAATTAATCTTATTAAGTACCTTCCTGTTGTACTTATTTTAGTAATCTCCTCTTTATTAACCTTCTTCCTTTATACAGAAAATATTAATAGATTTAATATTGAAAATGAGAAATTAGAAGAAAAATATATTAGTTTAAATAAAGACCTAATAAAGTTCCAAATTAAAAAAATCAAAGATAGAATCTTATTTGAGAAACAGCAACAAATACAAACTTTAAAAAATGAATTAAAAGGTCAAGTTGATAATGCTTATAAAATCGCAATGTCAATTTATAAAAACAACCAAGATAAAAACAAAGAAGAGATTATATCTTTAATAAAAGATGCATTAAGAGATATAAGATTTAATGAAAATAGAGGATATTTATTTGTTTATGAAAGAAATGGATTAAATATTCTTCATCCAATTAAACCAGAACTTGAAAATAAAGATCTTTGGAATTATCAAGATAAAAAAGGAACATATCTTCTTCAAGAGATGGATAGAATTCTTTTAAATAAAAAAGAGACTTTTTATTCTTGGTATTGGACTAGACCAAATGATACAAATGGTGAATATGAGAAACTAGGTTTTTTCAAAGTTTTTGAACCATATGATTGGTTTATTGGTACAGGTGAATATATAATTGACTTCGAAACTCAAATAAAAGAGAAACTTGCAAATGAGATTTTTGATTTTAGATATAAAAAAGATGGATATATCTTTGTTTTAGATTATGATGGAAACTATATTAGTTATCACAATAAAGAGATTATTGGAAAAAATGTCTATAACTTAAATATGGCAGAAGATATAGAATTAACACAAAAAAGAATGCTTCAATTAGCAAAAAGCGGTGGAGGATATATCTCTTATGGACATAGGGATAAACCAAAAAGTGAAATAGAAGTATCAAAAATCAGTTATATTGATGGTATAAATGATTGGCAATGGCTAATTGGTACTGGGTTTTATATGGATGATTTCTATGAACAGTTAGAAGTAAAAAGAGTTGAAGTTAATAAAGCAAATAATGAAGCTTTGAAAAAACTAATCTTAGGAAGTTTAGTTGTAACAGTGATTTTATTGCTTATATTTATTTATGTCTCTTCTATCTTAGAAAGTAAATTTCTGTCTTATAAAGTAGATATAGAAAAACAGATTAATGATAATATTAAAAAGGATAATATGTTGGCTCACCAGTCAAAATTAGCTGCTATGGGTGAGATGTTAGGTAATATTTCTCATCAATGGCGACAACCTCTCTCTACAGTTTCTACAATAGTAACAGGTATTAAAGCTCAAAGGGACTTAGGTATAAGTGATGAAAAGCTTGAAAAAGAGTCTTTAGAGAAAATAAATAAACATATACAGTACTTATCTCAAACTATTGATGATTTTAGCAACTTCTTTAAACCACACAAAGAAGCAAAAGAGTTTAGTTTAGCAATTATGATAAATAAAACAGTTGAATTAGTTGATGCGCAATTAAAATCAAAAAATATTACACTTATAAAAGATATTGAAGACTCTAGTGTTTTTAGCTTGGAAAATGAGTTGATTCAAGTGTTAATTAACCTCTTTAATAACGCTAGGGATGAATTAGTAAAAAAAGATGATGAAAAGTATATATTTGTAAGTTCTAAAATAAAAGATGAAAATATTGAAATTTCTGTAAAAGATAATGCAGGTGGAATAAATGAAGATATTTTAGATAGGATATTTGAACCATACTTTACAACTAAAATGAAGTCACAAGGCACTGGAATAGGGCTATTCATGAGTGAAGAGATAATAGTAAAACACTTAAATGGAGAGATATTTGTACAGAATATTGAGTTCAATTATAATGGAAAAGATTACAAAGGTGCAGAATTTAAAATAAAATTTCCGTTAAATCATTCTAAAACTAAAGAAAATTTAAGCTAGCTTTAACTATAATCCGCAACTTAATTAGTGAATATAGAGGAAGACTATAATGAAAAGAACATATCAACCACACAATACTCCTAGAAAGAGAACGCATGGTTTCAGAGTTAGAATGTCAACTAAAAACGGTAGAAAAGTTATCAAGGCTAGAAGAGCTAAAGGTAGAAAAAGATTAGCTGTTTAAGCAAAAATCACCGACTAAATAGTTCAAGAGATTTTAACAAACTATATAAAAGCGGCAAAAAGTGGCATACCACTTCTTTTGTCGCTTTTTTTAGTTCTGACGAACAATTAAAAGCTGCATTTGTTACTTCTAAAAAAGTAGGGAACGCAGTTTTAAGAAATAAAGCTAGGCGTAGAATGCGAGCTTTATTTGCTACTTACGAAAAGCAAATCAAATCTGGAAAATATATTTTTGTTGTTAAAAATACGATTCACGAAAAAGACTTTAAAGGTCTTAAAAGAGATTTCGACTTTGCACTAAAAAGGCTTGACCTTTTAAAATGAAAACCATTTTCAAATACTTAATTAGATTTTATCAAAGATATTTAAGTGTTATCTCATTTGGATCATGTAGATATTACCCAACTTGTTCGCAATATGCCCTATGGCAACTGGATAATAATTCATTTTTTAAGGCTATTTATTTTACAATTACACGCGTATTAAAATGTAACCAACTTTTTCCTGGAGGATTTGATTATCCAGAAGTAAAGTTGAAAAATTTCCAAAATCTTGATTTTAAAAAAATCAAAATCAAGTACTGGTATATACCAACTGGAAATAACAAATTTATTGTAGTTAAGAATCGGGAGTGGAAAAACAATAATGAACAATATGAATCAAAATAACGGTATGCAAAAACGAATGTTAATTATGACATTAATCGTTTTCGTATTTTTCCTAGCTTATGAGTTTTTAGTACTAAAACCACAAAAAGAGGCTAGAGAAGCAGCTGCTAAGCAAGAGCAAACAACAACACAACAAAGTGCACCAAAAGTTGAAGGAATGGCACAAACTGATGTATCAGGTAACCCAGTTGATATGAGTAAATCAGTTGCGGCATTATCATCAAAAGCTATTGCATCTTCTGAATTAGCAACTGTTATTAAAACTGCTAAAAATATCATCGAACTTGATACTTTAGGTAGAATTGCACAAGTTACTTTACTTGAAGAGAAGTATAAAAACGAAGATGGTGAGCAAATTAAACTATTCGAAGCAAATCAATTAAGACCTTTAGAGGTTAGATTCGCAGATACTAACATCAACAACAAGGCATTTAAAGTTGCTGTTACTGCAAGTGCTAAGAATATCGATGCAACTACAAATAAACAAGAATTAGTATTAACACAAAACTTAGGTGAAACAGTATTAACAAAAAAATTCACTTTCTATCCAGATGGTCACTATGACTTAACTGTATCTACTACAAATGGAAAGAAAATCTTTATTACAAATGGATTTAGACCAAACGTATTAGCTGATATGTATGCTGATCACGGTGCTATGGTTAAGATGAATGATGGTGTTTTAACTATTATTGAAGATGGTGATTTAGATAAAAACGAAAATGTAACTGGTGCTAAATTCGTATCTAACTTTGATAGATACTATGCAACTGTAATTTACAACTTCAACAAGTCTTTATCATTAACATTTATGCCAAGTCCTGCAAGTGATCCACAAGCATTTATTCATGGTGGAGATAATATTTCATTCTCTGGATATGCTGGACCAAAGAACTTCAATGACTTAAGAGCTTTAAACCCTGAGTTAACAGATGTTATTGAGTATGGATGGTTTACATTTATTGCAAAACCAATGTTTATTCTTTTACAGTACATCCACAATATGGTTGGAAACTGGGGATGGACTATTGTTATTCTTACAATCTTAGTTAAATTAGTATTATATCCTTTATCATACAAAGGTATGGTTTCTATGAACAAGCTAAAAGAATTAGCTCCTAAGATGAAAGAAATCCAAGCAAAATACAAAGATGACAAACAAAAACAATCTATGCATATGATGGAATTATATAAGAAACATGGTGCTAACCCAATGGGTGGATGTTTACCATTAATCTTACAAATTCCAGTATTCTTTGCAATCTATAGAGTATTATTAAATGCAATCGAGTTAAAAGGTGCTGAGTTCATTTTCTGGATTCACGATTTAGCTGAGATGGATCCATACTTTGTATTACCAGTATTAATGGGTGCTTCTATGTACTTACAACAAAGAATTACACCAAATACAATGCAAGATGAGATGCAAAAGAAGATTTTCCAAATGTTACCAATCGTATTTACATTCTTCTTCTTATGGTTCCCAGCTGGATTAACTCTATACTGGTTTATCAACAACGTATTTACAATTGCACAGCAATACTACATTAACCAAATGTTTGAGAAAAAAAGAGCTGCGAAAAAATAATAGGGAAATATTATGAAAAAATTTGAAGCGTCGTGTTTAGAAGAAGTTTATGAGTTAGCAACTGCTGAGTTCAATTGTTCTATTACTGATTTAGATATTGAAATCATCCAACAGCCAAGTAAAGGATTCCTTGGCTTTGGAAAAAAGAATGCTATTATTGAAGTATGTTTTAAAGATAATTGTAGAACATATGAAAAGAAAACTTCATCAAAACCTTTTAGAAAAAAAGACATAAAAATTGAAGAGGTTTCTAAGAAAATTGAAGATTCTAATAAAGAAGAATATTCAAAACCTCAAAGAAAAGAAGAGACTTCTGCATGTAATGTTAGAAAAGTTGAATCAAAAGAAAAAATCTTTGACAACTTTTATAATGAAGAGGATTCACAAGCTCAAATTTCAAAAATTATAGTGAAAAAAGATAGAGATGAAATTCTTCAAGAAGTTAAAGATGGAATTCATACTCTATTTGATGATACTTGTTATGGAATTGATAATATTAAAATTGAATTTTATGATGAAGAAACACTATATATTGAATTTACAGGTGAAGATTCTGCTTTACTTATTGGTAAAGAAGGATATAGATATAAAGCCTTATCATATATCTTATTTAACTGGATTAACGAGAAGTATGGATTAATGTTAAGACTTGAAGTAGCTGAATTCTTAAAGAATCAAGAAGCTGCAATTCATACATACTTAGGACCTGTAATTGAAACTATTAAAGAAAAAGGTACATTTAAAACTAAACCTTTAGATGGTATCTTAGTTCATATTGCACTTAAAAAACTAAGAGAAGAATTCCCTGACAAATATGTTGCAGTAAAAACAAATGTTAGAGGTGATAAATACGTACTTGTAAATGAGTACAGAAGTAAAGAGCAGTAAATTGTTAGATGAAAGTACAATTGTAGCCATTGCAACTGCAAATGGTATAGGCTCTATTTCTATCGTTAGGGTTTCGGGAGCAAATGCTCTTGAAATCGCTTCAAAAATTTCTCATAAAGAGACTTTCCAACCAAGACTTGCAACTTTATGTTCACTACATAATACAAATGATGAATTAATTGATGAAGCATTAGTATTATACTTTAAAGCTCCGTTTTCATTTACTGGTGAAGATGTAGTAGAGTTTCAATGTCATGGTGGTATTGCTATTGCAAATATGATTGTAAATGAAGCTTTAGCTTTAGGTGCAAGATTAGCAAACCCTGGTGAGTTTTCAAAAAGAGCCTTTTTAAATAATAAGATTGATTTATCAAAAGCTGAAGCTATTGCTAAAATTATTGAAGCAAGATCTGAAGATGCTGTTAAGTTATTAGCTAAGCAGTTAAAAGGTGAACTTACTTCTTTTGTTAATGATATTAGAGAAGATTTATTATTTATGCTTGCTTATACAGAAGTATCAATTGATTATGCAGAAGATGATTTACCTGAAGATATTTTTGAACAGATTCAAAATAAAATGGATAAAATCAAAGTAAAATTAACTAATACTTTAGATGCAAGTAAAAGAAGAGAAGGGATGATTGAAGGCTTTAAAGTTGCAATCGTTGGAAAACCTAATGTTGGTAAATCTTCTTTATTAAATAAGCTTCTAAACTTTGATAGAGCTATTATTTCAGATATTGCTGGTACTACTAGAGATACTATTGAGGAGTCAGTTAAAATTGGTACTCATATTATTAAAATAGTTGATACTGCGGGAATTAGAAATGCATCAGATGTAATTGAGCAAATTGGTATTGAAAAATCAATTGAAACAATCACAGAAGCTGATATTGTAATTTCATTATTTGATAATAGCAAAAAATTAGATGAAGAGGATAAAAAAATCCTTGAACTACTTGAAGAAAACTCTTCAAAAGAGATTATCAACGTAGTTAATAAATCTGATCTTGAATCAAAACTTGACAAATCTAAAATAAATGAATTTATTGAGTTATCAACGAAAGAGGACATTAATCCTTTAATTAAAAAAATTGAAACTATTTTAGATTCAAATACTCATAGTGATGAAATGACACTTATTTCTAAAAGACAAGTACAGTCTGTAGAAGATACATTAAATCACATAAATTTATCTCTAATGCCTTTAGAGTCTGGTGAGTTAGAGTTCTTTGCTCATCACATTACAGAAGCATTAGAAGCTATTTCAAATATTACTAGACCATATGAGAATGATCAAATGTTAGATGTAATGTTTGGAGAGTTCTGTTTAGGAAAATAAAAGATAGTTTTACTATCTTTTATTCTTTAGGATAATCATAAGATATCAATCTTGCATTATCTCTTGATATATCTATCCACGAATCACAATCAAATTCAACTTCCATAACACCACCAGCTTCAATCTTTTCTTTAAAGCCTACAAGTGTTACAGCTAAAGCTGTTAATGATGGATTATGTGCCACTAAAATCATTGTATCTACTGTATCAAAAGTATAAGTGATTGTTTCAACAAGTTCGTTTACATATGCCATATATAAAACTTCATTGTACATAATGTTTTTACTATAATTCAAACTACTAGCAAATACCTCTGAAGTTTGTTTTGTTCTAGTTGCTGGACTTGATACAATTAAATCAGCTCTTACCCCTTTAGAAGCCAATTTTTCTGCCATAACTTCAGCATCCTTTAACCCTTGTTCACTTAATGGTCTGTCATAATCATCTTGTCCAGATTTCTCTACTGCTTTTTGTGCATGTCTAACAATATACAATTTTTTCATATAATACTCTTCTTAAAATATAATTTTCAATTTTAAATAATTTTTGCTTTTTTTGTAATAAAATAATTTTGATTATGTAAATAATACAAGTGGGTGTGTACAATTTACAAGTTTCGTGCTAAAAAAGTTAAAATTATTTTATTTTATACAAATAACATAATGAAGACTATATAAAGGTGCTTAATAAATTTTAATAATTGTCGAATAATTTATAGTAACACAAATATAAAAAATAAAGTTATGAGTTTAAATATAAGTTACTTATATTTTTTTGGATACTCAAAACTTATAAGTTTTGCATATTTACTATTTATATCATTCCAATTATCAATATTAAACTCCAGTTCAACAATACCACAAGTAGGTATGTTTTCATAAAAGTCAACAAAGCTTGATGTAAATATATTAAATGCTGGATTATGTCCAACTAAAAAAATTTTATTATATTTATTGTCTAGTTTTTTTATAAGATTTTCTATATCTACTGAGTTTGCTTCATATATAGTTTCTTCATAAACTATATCTTGTATATAAGATATGTTTTTAGCAATTTTTTTTGCCGTAGTTTTTGCTCTGTTTGCAGGGCTTGAAATTATTAAATCTGGCATAATCTTTTTTGAAGCAAGTATCTTACCCATAAAGGGTGCATTTTTCTCACCTCTTTTATTTAGAGGTCTATTAAAATCACTTAAAAATGGATTTGACCAGTCTGATTTAGCATGTCGGATAAGGTATAAAGTTTTCATGTTAAACCTTTTTATTTATTATATCCTTATTTTTATTGTATTATTTGTTAATATTTTTTTGATAGAATAATTATATAAAGGAGTAACTATGGAACAAATCAAAACAGTATTTTTTCTTTCATTATTAACAGTTCTTTTTGTCTTTATGGGTTATTCATTTGGTGGACCTAATGGTATGCTTATTGCATTTTTACTTGCAGCGGGAATGAATTTTTATGCATATTATTATTCAGATAAACAAGTTTTAGCTCAATATGATGCAACACCAATTGAAGATAAAAGACATCCTGTATACAGAATTACAGAAAAACTTGTTGCCAAAGCAAATCTTCCAATGCCCAAGGTATATTTGATTCCTGATCACACTCCCAATGCTTTTGCCACAGGGAGAAACTATGAAAATGCGGCAGTAGCTGTAACTATGGGTTTATATGAAATGCTAAATGAAGAAGAGCTCGAAGGTGTAATTGCCCATGAATTATCTCATATTAAACATTATGATATTTTAATTGGAACTATTGCTGCTGTATTTGCTGGTGCAATAGCTATGATAGCAAACTTTATGCAATTTAGTGCAATGTTTGGAGGAAATAGAGAAAATGGCTCTAACCCTATTGTAATGCTTATTATGGCTATAGTTTTACCTTTAGCTGCAACAATAATACAAATGACTGTAAGTAGAAGTAGAGAGTTTATGGCTGATGAAGGAGCTGCTAGAATGACAGGAAATCCTGCTGGTTTACAAAGTGCTTTATCAAGACTTGAAAACTATGCAAAAAGAGGACAAATTCATAATGCTACTGAACAAACAGCACATATGTTTATCATCAATCCTTTTTCAGGGATGAAATCATCATTTGGTAGTATGTTTAGAACACACCCAACAACAGAAGATAGAATTGCTAGATTAGAACAATTAAAAAGTGAGTTAAGATAATGGAACAAAATACAATAGATATTGCTATATCAGTAGTTTTTGTGTTAGCAGTTTTATCATTTATATTTTTTAAATTTGTATTGCCATTTATTAATAAGAAGTATTAGTAGAAATTTTAGACATAAAAAAAGCATCCCTTGACCAAAGAGATGCTTATTGGTGAAATTATATATAAAAAAGTTTAAACTATTCTTTAGTTGTTGTAAACTTTCTTAACGTTTTCAATTTTTGAAGACATATTTAGTAATGCCATATCAGCTAATACTAAAGCCATCATAGATTCAGCAACAACTGAACCTCTAACAGCAACACATGGATCATGTCTACCTTTTAATTCACAATCAACTTCATTATTATGAACATCAACTGTTTCTTGTTTGATAAAGATTGATGGAGTAGATTTAAAATATACTTTTACGTTAATATCATCACCATTTGAAATTCCACCTAGAATTCCTCCTGAATGATTTGTTTTAAAACCATCTTTTCTAATTTGGTCATTATTATCATAACCTTTTACTTGTGAAGATAAAGTTCCATCTCCAATTTCTACAGCTTTTACTGCGTTAATACTCATCATTGCATTTGCAATTTGAGAATCAAGTTTGAAGTATAATGGTTCGCCAAGACCAACTGGTGTATTCTTTACATTTACAAGTGCAACACCGCCAACTGAGTTATGTTTATTTTTTGCTGCTAAAATTGCATCTTTTTGAACTTGTTCAACATTTGAATCTAATGCAAAAATTTCAGAATCAGAAACTTTAGAGAAATCATACTCATTTGCTTCAATTCCATCAATTGCACAAATACCACTTTGAACTTTGATTCCTAGCTCATTTAACATTAGTTTTGCAATAGCTCCAGCTGCTACTCTTGCTGCTGTTTCTCTAGCACTAGATCTTCCACCACCTCTGTAGTCTCTAGTACCATATTTGTTAAAGTATGTAAAATCTGCATGACCTGGTCTAAATAGATCTTTTACATTAGAGTAATCTTTAGATTTCTGGTTTTCATTGAAAATAACCATTGAAATTGGAGTTCCAGTTGTGATTCCTTCAAATACACCAGATAGAATTTCTACTTTATCACCTTCTTTTCTAGCTGTTGCATATTTGTTTTGACCTGGTTTTCTTCTATCCATTTCACTTTGGATAAACTCTTCATCTATTTTAATCCCTGCAGGAACACCATCAACAATACAACCTAAAGCCTTCCCGTGTGACTCTCCAAAAGTTGTAAACTTGAACCTATGTCCAAATGTATTCATATTTCCTCCAATTATGCCAAAGGCATATAATATCCCATTATAAAAAAGAAAAAGTGCCTAGTTCACTTTTTCTAATTAGTTGTCGTTTTTTAATTTATCTATTGCAATCTTTGCAACTGCTTGCTGTGCTAATTTCTTACTTTTACCCTTAGCAATTCCGTATTTTTCACCATCAATCCAGATAGATACTTCAAACTCTTTTTTATGATCAGGACCATAAGAACCTTCAATTCTATATTCTGGAATTGAACCAAATCTAGCTTGAGTAATTTCTTGTAATGCTGTTTTATAATCAGAGAATAAAACATCTAAATTGATTTTGTCATATGACTCTTCTAATAGTTTTAAAATAATAGGTTTTAAAACCTCAAGACCTGACTCTAAGTAAATAGCTCCCATGATTGCTTCAAATGCATCAGATAAAATAGAGGCTTTACTTCTTCCTTTATTTCTCTCTTCTGCAGTTGATATAAATATATAATCACCAAGTTTTATTTCATTTGCAAGTTTAGTAAATCCAGTTTCATTTACAAGTGAAGCTCTTATTTTTGATAATTCACCTTCATTTGATTTTGGAAACTTTTTATATAAATACTCACCAACAATAAGATTTAGAACAGCATCCCCTAAGAACTCTAATCTTTCATTATTATATGGTTTTTTAAAACTTTTATGTGTAAGTGCTTCGATTATCAGATTTTTATCTTTAAACTGATAACCCAAACACTTTTCTAACTTCGAGTAATCACTCATCTTAACTTTTCCTTCCCTCATTTAATTATTATCTCTTAAATTTTCTGCAAATGTCCGTGCTAGTATATCACATCTTTCATTATGCTCATGGCCAGCGTGACCTTTTACCCAAGATGCTACAACTTTGTGTTGTTTTGAAACTTCTACATACTCTTGCCAAAGCTCTACATTTTTAACAGGCTTTTTACTAGCTGTTTTCCAGTTATTTCTAATCCAACCTACAAGCCATTCATTAATAGCTTTTACAACATATGTAGAATCTGAAATAATATGAACTTCACAAGGCTGTTTTAAAGCTTTTAAACCTTCAATAACACCTTTTAATTCCATTTGGTTATTAGTTGTATCTAATTGACCACCACTTAACTCTTTTTCATTACCTTTGTATTCCAGTATTGTTCCCCAGCCACCTGGTCCTGGATTACCTAAGCTTGAACCATCACTGTAAAGATTGATTTGCTTCATCAAATCCCTTAGCTAAATTATGTTTTACATTAAAAGTTAAAATACTATGACAATGTGGACATCTTGTATCATAAACAGGATGTACATGTTTACAAGAAGAACAAATAAACTCAAAGTCTAATGTTGCATTTGTTTTATGCTCATGTTTATTTAAAGCAATTAAAATATCAAATACAAAATCTTTGCTGTGAGATAAATTGTCTAAATATCCCTTTGCATTGTATAGCTCAACTAAAAATTTGTTTTTATGAACTTTATCAAAGTCTATATCATCAAAATTTATATACCACATTAAATCCATAAAAGTTGCTGCATCAAACTCTTCAACTTTTTCCCAAAAAAATGGTTTGTTAAATTGAAGTAAAAACTGTGCAAATAGTCTTTGGATATTTGGGTTTTCTTTATAAATTTTATATAGAAGTTCGCTTCTTTTTTCATAAGAATAAATTGGGTCATTTAATATGATTAAAGCATCAAGATATACTTTATCTTTATTCATATCCTCATTTAACTCTTCTAAACACTCAGTTACTTCTTTTGCTTTTGAAAACTCTTTTAGTTTTTCATAAATGATTAGAAGATAAGTTAATGCCATTTTATTTCTAGGAGAGAATTTTAAAATTCTTAAAAAAATATCTTTAGATCTTTGTAAAAAACCACCTTTAAAATATGTAGTTCCAAGTAATTCAAGAAGTTCTTCTTTTTTTACTCTATCACTTACATGTTCAAGTAGTGTAAGATATACAGATATAGCTTTATTATAATCTCCCTTATGTAAAAAAGATGAAGCTAATAACAAGATAGAATCAAAAGGTAAGTTATATGTTTTATATAAATGAACATAATCTTCTTCTTTTAATTTTCCTAGTTCAAATCTACGAGATAGTTTTCTGTAGTCTTTTCTTGCAAGTCTCTCTTTATACACACCATAAGAGTATGTAAAAAACGAAATTAAAAAGATAAGCGCAACAAGTATCATAAGACCAAAAAGTGGGTCTCTATACTCCAAAACTATATTGTCCAATAGATGCCTTCATTTAAACTTTTAATAAAGTAGATATATTATCATAAAAGTTCCTATAAAATAATAAAAGTGTATAATATCTCCATGATAAAAAAAGAATCAATTGATAATTTAAAGAACCATCTAGATGTTGTAGATGTAGTTTCACAATTTTTAGAAGTTAAAAAATCTGGTGCAAACTTCAAGGCTTGTTGTCCATTCCATGGTGAAGACACACCTTCTTTTGTAGTTAGTCCAGCTAAACAAATCTACCATTGTTTCGGTTGTGGAGCTGGTGGTGACTCTATTAAATTCGTGATGGAATATGAAAAACTTTCTTACCCTGAAGCTTTAGAAAAACTAGCTTCCATGTACAATGTAAACTTAGAATATGACAATGTAAATGTAAAAAAGCAAGATATTAAAGTATTAGAAGATACTAATAAGTACTATCAAAAATTATTTGTAAATAACACAACTGCTAAAGATTATATTAGAAATAGAGGTATTTCTGAGTTCTCAATAGAGAAATTTGAGATAGGATATGCTCCAAAATCATACGATACTATTAATTTTTTAAAAAACAATCACTATAACTTAGGTGAAGCAATTGATTTAGGTGTAATTGATACTGGACAAAATGGTTTATATTCAAGATTTATAGAAAGAATTACTTTCCCTATTTACGCAATAAATGGGAAAATGGTTGGTTTTGGTGGAAGAACTATTACTGGACATAATGCAAAATATGTAAATTCACCTCAAACTAAGCTGTTTAATAAATCAAGACTTCTATATGGTTATAACCTAGCAAAAGAGAATATTTATAAAAAGAATCAACTGATCGTTTGTGAAGGTTATTTGGATGTTATTATGCTGCATCAAGCAGGTTTTAATACAGCAGTTGCAACATTAGGAACAGCCCTTACAAAAGATCACTTACCTCTTATTAGAAGAGGTGAACCAAAAGTAATATTAGCTTATGATGGTGATAAAGCAGGCCTTGCTGCTGCATTTAAAGCTTCTGTTATGTTAAGCCAGAGTGAGTTTGAAGGTGGTGTTGTAATATTTGGTGGAGGATTGGATCCAGCAGATATGGTAAAAGATGGAAAAGTTGAAGAACTTAATAATATGTTTTCAAATCCTATGGCATTTATTCCTTATGCTATTGATTATATTATCTCTAAATATGAAATTAACAACCCAGCTCAAAAACAAAAAGCATTAATTGAAGCAAATGATTATTTAAAATCCTTAGGAGATTTATATCAAGATGAATATAAAAGATATATTGCTCAAAAATTAAATGTAAGAGAAAATCTTGTAAAAACAAGTTCCGATAAAGTACGACCTGTTGAAGTAGATTTATCAAAAGTAAATATTCAAGAACTTTGTATTATTAAAGCAATTTTAGAAAAACCAAGTAGGTTAGATACTGTTTTAGATATTATTGATCCAAGTATGTTTGAAGTACATCAGAATGAATTTCAATTATTATTAAACGATATTGAAAATACTTCATTAAATGCAATTGTTTTAAATGAAAAGTTAGAAGATTATGATGATGAGAGGTTAAATCAGGAGCTTTTAGTGCTTCTTTATAAGTTCTATACAAACAAATTAACGGCTATTTCATATGATAAAAACTTAGATTTTAAACAAAAAGCAAACCTTCTTAGAAAGATAAAAGATAACATTTACCAGTTAAAACAAGGGAAGTTAGTAAGTTATAATTTGTAATTAATTTGTAAATTTTATTAAAATACTAGAAAAAATTAAGTAAAATTCAAAAAAGATTATTTAAATTTGACTAAAGAGGGAAAGATAATGAAATTAATTGAAAGCGATAATTTACCAGCAGCTATTGGGCCATATTCACCTGCAGTAAAAGTAAGTGGGATGATTTATACATCTGCACAAGTGCCTGTGACTTTAGATGGAACATTAGTTGAAAGAGATATTAAAATTCAGACAAGACAAGTTTTAGCAAACTTAAGAACTCTATTAGAGGATGCTGAAAGTGGTATGGAAAATGTTGTAAAAGTATCTATTTATTTAGAGAACATTGAAGACTTTGGTATTGTAAATGTATTATTTGCAGAAGCATTTGGGGATCACAAGCCTGCAAGAAGTACAATTGCTACAACTGGGTTACCAATGAACTCTATGATTATGATTGATGCTGTTGCAATTGCAAACGATTATCACTAAAATAAGATTTGACTTAAAGAAACTTTAAAGTAAAATTAGCTAGTATTCCGGTTCGAAAAATAAAGTTAGCATGATTTAACAACAAGAAAATTAGCACATAGAACTGAATAATAGAGGAAGAAAAATGTACGCAATTATCAAGTGTGGTGGAAAACAGTATAAAGTAACTGAGGGAGATATCTTAGATATCGATTATACTGGGCAAGCTGCAAAAGAAACTTTAGAAATCACTGATGTTTTAGCTGTAAACGACGGTGAATTAAAAACTGGTGACGCTGTTTCTGCTGCTAAAGTTGAAGCTGAAGTAGTATTAGATGGTACAGGTGTAAATAGAGCTAAAAAAGTAATCATTTACAAAAAAAGAAGAAGAAAAGATTCTAAGTTAAAAAGAGGTTTCAGAAAAAGCTTCACTAAAATTAGAATTACTAAAATCGCTGCGTAAGCATAGAATTTAAGGAGATAAAGAATGGCTCACAAGAAAGGTCAAGGATCAACTCAAAATAATAGAGATTCAGCTGGAAAAAGACTTGGTGTTAAGAAATATGGTGGAGAAGCTGTAAGAGCTGGTAACATTATTTTAAGACAAAGAGGAACTAAAGTTCACCCAGGTGCAAACGTTGGAATTGGAAAAGATCACACAATTTACTCTTTAATTGACGGTGAAGTAAAATTCGAAATTAAAGATAAAAAAAGAAAAAAAGTTTCAGTTTACGCAGCATCGTAATTCTGAAAAAGAAAATTTCTAAAAGGGTGTTGGCAATATGCTAGCACCCTTTTTTTTTAATAAAAAAATTAAAATTAGTGAAAAATTAAAAGTTAATTAAAATCATTGATTTTTGATTTTTCACATAAGTGGAGGAAAAACATATGTTTATAGATAGCGCTAGGTTTAATGTTTCATCTGGAAAAGGTGGACAAGGATGTGCATCATTTAGAAGAGAAAAATTTGTTGTAAAAGGTGGACCAGACGGTGGAGATGGTGGAAAAGGTGGAGATGTTTACTTTTTAGTAGATAATAACACTGATACACTTTCAAACTATAAGGGAAGAAAAGTATTTAAAGCTGATAATGGTAAGCAGGGTATGGGTTCAAATATGACTGGTAAATCTGCTGCACCTTTAGTTTTAGTAGTTCCTCCTGGAACACAAGTAATTGATGATGATTCTGGTGAAGTTTTATTTGATTTAGTTGAAGAGGGTGAAAAAGTAAAACTACTTGAAGGTGGAAAAGGTGGATTAGGAAATGTTCACTTTAAAAACTCAAGAAATCAAAGACCAACTTATGCTCAACCTGGACTTCCAGGGCAAACTAAAAATGTTAGATTAGAACTTAAACTTATTGCTGATGTTGGATTAGTTGGATACCCAAATGTAGGTAAATCAACTTTAATTTCAACTACATCAAATGCAAATCCTGAAATTGCTAACTATGAGTTTACTACTCTTACTCCCAAATTGGGTGTTGTAGAAGTTGGTGAATATAATTCATTTGTAATGGCAGATATTCCAGGAATTATTGATGGAGCTGCTGATGGAAGAGGATTAGGTTTAGAGTTTTTAAAACATATTGAAAGAACAAAAACTCTTTTATTCTTAATTGATGTAGCAAATTATAGAACAATGATTGATCAATACAATGTACTTAAAGAAGAAGTAGCTAAATTCTCTGGAGAATTAGCTGGAAGAAACTATGCAATTGCTTTAAGTAAAATTGATGGATACTATGGTGAAGACTTAGATGCTGATATTAGACAATTTATTACTGATATTGGATTAGAGCTAAGTAATTCAAATGAGTTTGGTTTTGAAAAAGAATATCCTTATTATGTTCAAGATTTAACATATGAAAGATTTGATAGTGAAAAACCATTCTTTGTATTACCCATTTCATCAGTAGTTAGAAAAAATGTTAAACCTATTACATTTGCTCTTTATAAACTATTGGAACAAGGTAAATGAAAAGACTAGTTATAAAAGTAGGAACTGCTGTATTAACACAAGATGGTGAATTAGCAACACAAAGATTAAGTAATTTAGTTGATTTAATCGCAAAATTAAAAAATGAAAAAAATTTAGAAGTGATTTTAGTAAGTTCTGGTGCCGTAGGTGCTGGATTTACTTCACTTCAACTTGACAAAAAGCAAGTATCTAACAGACAAGCTCTTGCTGCTATTGGTCAACCACTACTTCTTAAAAATTATAAAAAAAGATTTAAAGACCATAATATTACATGTGCTCAAATGCTTTTAATTGCAGATGATTTTGATTCAAGAAAAAGAACAAAAAATGCACAAGATGTAATGGAGATACTTCTAGAAAATAAAGTATTACCAATTATCAATGAAAATGATGTAATTGCAAATGATGAGCTTTTATTTGGAGATAATGATCAGTTAGCTGCTCATGTGGCTTATCATTTTAAAGCTGATATGTTAGCAATATTATCTGATATTGATGGATACTACAATAAAAACCCAAGAGATTTTGATGATGCCCAAATGCTAAAGAATGTTTCTTTTATTTGTGAAGAAGAATTACAAATGAAACATACTGCAAATTCTGAATTTGCAACAGGTGGTATTGTTACAAAATTAAAAGCTGCAAACTTCTTAATGGAAAGAAACATTCCTATGTATCTTTCATCAGGGTTTGATTTAACAAATGCATATGATTTTTTAGTGGATGGAAATCATAAAAGCGGAACAATATTTGAAATAAAAACAAAGGTTGATTAATGAGCAAAAGAATTCTATTTATGGGAACACCTGATTATGCAACTAAAATATTTGATGAGTTATTAAATAGTTCATATGAAGTAGTAGGATTATTTACACAACCTGATAAGCCTGTTGGAAGAAAACAGGTTTTAACTCCTCCTCATATTAAACAGTACTGTATTGACAATAACTTAGAGTTACCAATTTATCAACCTGAAAAGTTAAGAGGTAATGAAGAAGCTAGACAAGAAATTATTGATTTAAAGCCTGATTTTATTATCGTTGCTGCATATGGACAAATTTTGCCAAAAGAGATTTTGGATATTGCTCCATGTATTAATCTTCATGCTTCATTGCTTCCTGCATATAGAGGTGCAAGTCCAATTCAAGAATCACTTCTTAATGATGATGAATATACAGGTGTTACTTCAATGCTTATGGAAGAAGGACTTGATAGTGGAGATATCTTAGCTTTACAGTATTTAAAAATAACTCCTACTATGGAAGTTGCAGAAGCTTTTGCAAAATTATCTGATATTGCTGCTAAATTAACGATTACAACTTTAGATGAATATGATAATATTGAACCAAAAAAACAAAATGAAGCTCAAGTTTCTTTTTGTGGAAAGATAAAAAAAGAAAATGGATTAGTTGATTTTAAAGATGCTAAAAAACTATTTTTAAAATATAAAGCTTACTCTTATTGGCCAGGTGTTTTTTTAGAGTCTGGTTTAAAACTAAAAGATATACAATTAGTTGAAACAACTTCTTCAAATAAAGAAGGTGAAATATTAGAAATCTCAAATGAGTTTATAATAATTGCCTGTAACAAAGGAAGCCTAAAAATCAAAACTTTACAGGCTCCTTCAAAGAAAGCTGTTTCATCAGTTGATTATATTAGAGGACAAAGACTACAAATTTCAGATACTTTAAAATAGTTTATTATAAAATAACAAAAAAATAATAACTAGAAAGTAGTAAAATGAAAGAAGAAGACTTAAGGCATATATACGATGTAAGTTTATTTAATATTAGTGACCTTGATGTTTTATTACATGAAATATTAAAACATACAAGGGAACTTCTTGGTGCCGAAGCTGGTACAATATACATAAACAGCAGAGACTATCTTAAGTTTCATGTCTTTCAAAATGATGTATTATCTTATGAAGATATATACAGATTCTATCACGCCTTTAAAGATTTTAAATTTCCCCTTTCTCAACATGAAAGATATATAGCAGTAGATGCTTTCCTTAGAAAAAAAATAATCATAGTAGACGATGTTTATAACAATACTGATTATGACTTTATAGGTATTAAAGAGTTTGATGCTAAATTTAAATATAAAACCAATACTATAATTACTGTACCACTTATTCATCCAATAGAAGGAAAGATATTAGGTGTTGTACAACTTCTGAATAAAAAAGAAGATGGTGAATATGTTAAATTTAATGAAAGAGATAAAGAGATTCTATCTATGTTTAGTTCTTTTATCTCTCTTTCTATTTCTAAAGCTCAAACTGATGTAAAAAAGCTTCAAGATTTAAATGAAAAACTAAAAGAATCAAATGAAGTTTTAGAATCTAAAATACAAGAAGAGATTAATAGTAATGAGGATAAATCAGCTATTATCTTCCATCAATCAAAAATGGCATCTATGGGAGAAATGATTGGAAATATTGCCCATCAATGGAGAGAGCCTTTAAGTACTATTTCTACTATAGCTAGTGCTGTATCATTAGATTTACAACTTGATAATGTAAAAAAAGATGATGCTGTAAAAAACTTAAATAAAATTGTTGATACTACTAAAAACCTTTCTAATATGATTGATGATTTTAAAAACTTCTATGATATTGACACAATAAAAGAGAATTTTAATATTTCTGAAACAATAGATAAAAGTTTGGAAATAGCTCATACTGTGTTAGAAAATAGCAAAATAAGAGTTGTAAAAAGAGTTGATGAGAATATTACTATTTATGGCTTAAAGAATGAGTTTATTCAATCAGTATTAAATTTAATTACAAATGCAAAAGATGCAATAATTAAAAATATCAGCATAAATGATAAAAGGCTTATTTTTATTGATCTGTTTATTGATGGTAATAATATTATATTAAAAATTACAGACAATGCTAAAGGTATTGATGAAATGCTTGCAAAAAATATCTTTGATAAAAGTGCAGCATCTAAATGTTTGACTAATGATGCAGGTATTGGATTATTTATGACTAGATTAATTATTGAGAATCATATGAATGGTTCAATTGCTTTTGAAAATATTTCATATAATTATGAAGGTATAGAGTACGAAGGTGCTCAGTTTATAATCACTCTTCCATAAACTATTTAGCTTAAGCTAAATAGTTTACATACATACTTATTGTAAATAAGCTAAGAATTACTCCAAGAACTAAGGAGTTAATTGCTACTTTTTCATCTAATCCACCTTTAATAGCTAATACTGTTGCCATTGTCATTGGTGGCATTGCAACTTCAATAATAGTTACTTTAATCCAAGTCTCGTCAATACCATAAAAAATTTGGAATCCAAGAAGTACTATGATTGGTACAATTATCATTTTTAGTACCATTGCCATAGTAACAATATGGAATTTAACAAATATATTTCTTAATTCAAGTTTCATACCTACTGCAATCATAGCAATAGGAACAAGTGTAGAGCCTAAGGTCTCACTTGCAAGAATCAAGAAATTAGGTACATCAAAATTCTTTGCAAATATTGTAAGGAAAAACATTAATGAAGGTGGAAAAAGAACTACACTTTTTAAAATTGATTTTGTATCATTTTTTCTACCACTTCCCCATGTGATTATAATCATACCAATAGAAACCAGTAGTAAGAATGAACCAAATATGTCATATATTAAACCATATACTATATAGTCTTGACCATAAAATGCATCAATATATGATAGTCCAATAAATGATGTATTACCAAATGTTGCCATAATCATAAAGGTTGCTAAAAGTAATCTATCTAGTTTCATTAACTTACCAATAAAATAAGCAAGCATTAAATTAAATAGAATAAAGCCCATAAACATTAATATCAATCCTAGGATTGTACTATCTAGGGTTAATGGATAAATCTTTGAAAAAACTATTCCTGGAAGAGAAAAGTATATAATAAACTCAATTAACTGTTTTGAGTTGTCATGGAATACAACTTTGTATAAATAACCAAAAAGTAAAAACAAAGCTATAGGTAAAACCGGATCTAACATAAGCGCCTTTTTTAGAAAATTATATTTAATACATTCTTGTAATGCAATAATGTATAATAACAAAATGAAAATTATAAGATTAGATAAAGTAGATTCTACACATACATACTTAAAAAATGAAATAATAAATAATGGTTATAAAGAACCCTTATGTATTTTAACAGACTTACAAACAAATGGAGTTGGAAGTAGGGGAAACTCTTGGACGGGTATTAAAGGAAATATGTTTTTTTCGTTTGTAATAAATAAAAATTTATTACCAGAAGATTTACCACTACAAAGCGCTTCAATATATTTCTCTTTTATATTAAAATTAACTCTAGAAGATTTAGGCTCAAAATTATGGCTTAAATGGCCCAATGATTTTTATATGAATGAGAAAAAAATTGGTGGAACTATATCTAATGTTTCAAATGATTTAATTTATTGTGGAATAGGTTTAAATTTAATATCAGTAAGTGAAGAGTTTGGCAAATTAGACATAGACGTTAACAGTGAAGAAGTACTTGAAATGTACTTTTCTAAATTAGAAAAAACACTTTCATGGAAGCAAATATTTAGCCATTTTAAGATAGAATTCGAACATAGTCGAAAATTCCGCGCAACCATAGATAATAAAAAAGTTTCATTGCAAGATGCAATATTAAACGATGATGGTTCTGTGGAATTAAACAATAAAAAGGTATTTAGTTTAAGATGACAGAAATTATTTCAATCGCTAATCAAAAGGGTGGTGTTGGTAAAACTACTACAGCCGTTAATTTAAGTGCAGCTTTAGCCCTAGAGGGTAAAAGAGTACTATTAATTGATGCTGACCCACAAGCTAACGCAACAACATCACTTGGATTCCACAGAGATACTTATGAATACAATATTTACCATGTTATGTTAGGTACAAAAGAGCTACCTGAGATTATTTTAGATTCAGAAATTGAGAATTTAAAAGTAGCTCCATCTAATATTGGATTAGTAGGTATTGAAAAAGAGTTTTATAAAAACATGAAAGATAGAGAATTAGTTTTAAAAAGAAAAATTGATCCTATTAAAAAAGATTATGATTACATTATTATTGATTCACCACCAGCATTAGGTCCTATTACAATTAATACACTTAGTGCTTCAAATTCAGTATTAATTCCAATTCAATGTGAGTTCTTTGCATTAGAAGGTCTTGCACAATTATTGAACACTATTAAGTTAGTAAAACAAACAATTAATAAATCATTACAAATTAGGGGATTCTTGCCTACTATGTATAGTTCTCAGAACAATTTATCAAAGCAAGTTTTTGCAGATTTAGCACAACACTTTGAAAATAAACTGTTTAAAATTGAAGAGAGCTCATATGTGGTTATTCCAAGAAACATTAAGCTTGCAGAAAGTCCAAGTTTTGGAAAACCAATCATGTTATATGATGCAAATGCAAGTGGAACAAAAGCTTATACAAATCTAGCAAAAGCAATTGCTGGATAATTCTAAAACAAAATTAATAACTAGGAAACATAAAAATGGCATTAGGTAGAGGATTAGGAGAATTATTAGGTGAAGTTGAAACGGCGTATGAAAACTCAACGCCAGAAAATGATTCTTCATCAGGTGTAGAAGAATTAGATGTAACTTCAATTAACGCAAATCCAAACCAACCAAGAAAAATCTTTGATGAAGAAAAACTAAAAGAATTAAGTGATTCAATTGTTGAACATGGCTTGTTACAACCAGTAACAGTTATTGAAACGGGTGATGGATCATATACTTTAGTTGCAGGTGAGAGAAGATTAAGAGCTCATAAACTTGCAGATATAAAAACTATCAAAGCTTTTATTATTGATGCAGAGGAGTTAAAATTAAGAGAATTAGCCCTAATTGAAAATATTCAAAGGGATGATTTAAATGTAATTGAATTAGCTTATTCATATGCACAATTAATTAATGAGCACAATATTACACATGAAGAGCTTTCAAATAAAGTGTTCAAATCTAGAACATCTATTACAAATACATTAAGACTGTTACAATTATCCTCATATGTACAACAATTTTTAGCATCGAACAAAATTAGTGCAGGTCATGCAAAAGTGATGCTTGGACTTAGTGATGATGAACAGAAAATGGTTACAGATTCAGTAATTGGACAGAAATTATCAGTAAGAGAGACTGAAAAACTTGTAAAAGATATAAAAGAAAAGAACAACCCTAAACCCAAAAAAGAGAAAAAAACTTCAAATTATGATTTCAAACCTTTAGAAAATGTAGTCTCTAAATTCAAAGAGAATGGCCTAAAAGTAAAGGCTGAGAAGAATTATTTTAAAATTGAAATTAACTCACAAGAGGATATTGATAAACTTTCTTCATACTTTCAGTTACAATAGTAACAAAAAATAAAAATTTACAATCTAATTTATTCCTTTAATATAATTTTATATTTAACTTTGCTAAAATATACGAGTTTTAGTTAAACTAAACTGTAAAAAATATGGAGGAATGAATGTTAGACATAAGTCCTGTATTATTGCTTAGCTCTGGTATCATCTTTCTTTTAGTTGTTGCTAGGCTAAACAGCTGTCTGTTCAAGCCTTTACTAAAGCACATGGATGATAGAACAGCTTCAATTCAAAAAGATTTAGAAGATGCAAAATCAAACGGTGCAGACGTAGATGGTATGATAGTTGAAGCAAACAAAGTAATTGCTGATGCTAAAAAAGAAGCAGCTGCAATTAGAGAACAAGCTTATAAGGAAGCAAAAGAGAGTGCTGATGCAAAACTTGCAAGCGCTAAGTCTAATTTTGAAGCAAAATCTACTGATTTCGCTAAAAACTTAGAAGAGGAAACTAAGGCTCTTAAAGAATCTTTAGTAGCATCTATGCCTCAATTTAATGAGAGCTTAAAAGCGAAGCTTAGCTCAATTTAAGGGGAATAGGGAACATGAAAAGAATTTTATTACTTGGGTTAGCTTTAGCTCCTATGGCATTATTTGCGCAAGAAGGTGCGGAAACTGATTACGATATCGTACAGAGAACCGTTAACTTTATAATCTTTGCTGGAATTTTATGGTATTTACTTGCTGATAAAATTAAAGCATTTTTTGCTGATAGAACTTTATCTATCCAAGCTGAACTTGACAAAGTACAAGATACTTTAAAAGCTTCAGAAGATAAAGTGAATGAAGCACAAAAACAACTTGACGATGCAAAAAAACTTGCAGCTGAAATTGTAGAGAACGCTAAAGCTGATATTGATTCAGTTAAGCAAAAAGTATCTGTTGCTGTTGATACTGATATCGCTAATTTAGAAAAAAATCTAGAAGAGATGATGAAAGTAGAAACATCAAAAGCTAAAAGAGAAGTTGTTGCTGAAATTCTTGATGAGCTATTAAAATCTGACAATATTAAACTTTCTCAAGACGAGTTAGCAAATATTGTACTTAAAAAGGTAGCATAATGAGTGATTTAATAGCAAAAAGATATGTAAAAGCTTTACTTGACGGTAGAGACAATAAAGCAGTTACAACTGTATCTAAAAATATTAATACTATTTCAGAAGCATTTGCTGATGAAAAGTTTAATTCTATTGTTTCTTCTCCTGAAGTAAGTGATAGTCAAAAAGTTGAATTAGTTTTATCTTTTGTTAAAAAAGCTGATGAAACTTTAACAAACCTTGTAAAACTACTTGGTGAAAAAAGAAGACTAGCGTTATTACCATCTATTGCAAGTGAATTAAATGTTCAAATTGCAAAAATGAATAATACATACGTTGGTGTTGTTTATACTAACCAAGAACTTTCAAGTAACGATGTGTCTTCAATTGAAGCACAATTTAGTAAAAAATTTGATGTTAACTTATCATTATCACAAAATGTTTGTGACTATGATGGTATTAAAGTAGATATTGATGGACTTGGGGTTGAAATATCTTTCTCTAAAGATAGATTAAGATCTCAAATGATTGATCATATTTTAAAAGCAGTTTAGAACTTATAAAGGAGAAATTGAATGGGTGCAAAAATTCAAGCTGATGAAATCAGTTCTATTATTAAAGAAAGAATTGATAACTTTGAATTAAATGTAGATGTAAATGAAACTGGTAAAATCATCTCTTTCGCAGATGGTGTTGCTCAAGTTTACGGTCTAAAAAATGTTATGGCTGGAGAGATTGTAGAGTTTGAAAATGGTGAAAAAGGTCTTGCTTTAAACTTAGAAGAATCTTCTGTTGGTGTTGTTGTACTTGGTAAAGGTGAAGGCCTTAGAGAAGGAACTTCTTGTAAGAGACTTGGTACACTATTAGAAACTCCAGTAGGTGCTGGTATGACTGGAAGAGTTGTAAACGCACTTGGTGAGCCAATTGATGGAAAAGGTGCTATCGAAGCAGCTGAATCAAGATTCGTAGAAGAAAAAGCTCCTGGAATCATGGCTAGAAAATCTGTACATGAGCCATTACAAACTGGTATTAAAGCAATTGATGCACTAGTTCCAATCGGAAGAGGGCAAAGAGAGCTTATTATTGGTGATAGACAAACTGGTAAAACTACTGTTGCTATCGATACAATTCTTAACCAAAAAGGTGAGAATGTACAATGTATCTATGTTGCAATCGGTCAAAAAGCATCAACTATTGCTGCTGTTGTAAGAACATTAGAAGAAGCTGGAGCAATGGAATATACTACTATTGTTAACGCTGGTGCTGCTGATTCTTCAGCATTACAATTCTTAGCTCCTTATACAGGTGTTACAATTGGTGAGTACTTCAGAGACAATGGTCAACATGCATTAATCGTATATGATGATTTAACTAAGCACGCAGTTGCATATAGAGAAATGTCATTATTATTAAGAAGACCTCCAGGTAGAGAGGCGTTCCCAGGGGATGTATTCTATCTTCACTCAAGATTATTAGAAAGAGCTGCTAAAATGTCAGATGAGAAGGGTGCTGGTTCTATGACTGCATTACCAATCATTGAGACTCAAGCTGGTGACGTTGCTGCATATATTCCAACAAACGTTATTTCTATTACAGATGGTCAAATCTTCTTAGAAACTAACTTATTTAACTCTGGTATCAGACCTGCAATTAACGTTGGTTTATCAGTATCAAGAGTTGGTGGTGCTGCACAGATTAAAGCTACTAAGCAAGTTGCTGGTACATTAAAATTATCATTAGCGCAATTTAGAGAGTTAGAAGCGTTTGCTCAATTCGCATCAGACTTAGACGAGTCTACAAGAAAAGAACTTGAACTTGGTCAAAGAATGGTTGAAGTATTAAAGCAAGGTGTTAATGCTCCATTAGTAATTGAAAAACAAATTGTAATTATTTATGCAGGTACTAAAGGTTACTTAAATGATATCGCTGTTGGTGATGTTGTTAAGTTTGAAGCTGAGTTACATGCATTCTTTGCACAAAAATACTCTAACATCTTAGATGCAATTAAAGCTAAGAAAAAAATTGATGATGAAACTGAAGCTGAATTAAAAGCTGCTTTAGAAGAGTTCAAAACAGTATTTAGTGCAAACTAAGGATTAGTTAATGGCTAACTTAAAAGAAATTAAATTACAAATTGGTAGTGTAAAAAATACTCAGAAAACTACAAAAGCTATGAAGCTTGTATCTTCTGCAAAACTTACTAGAACTAGACAACTGTCTGAGCAAGCTAAGAGTTATGCAAATAAGATCAATGATGTACTTTCTGATATTGCTGCTAGAGTTAGCAAAGTTCAAGATGAAGGAAATATCGGTAGAGCATTTGTTCCAAATGATAACCCAAAAACAGTAGATATTGTTTTTGTAACTGCTGACAAAGGACTTTGTGGTGGTTTTAATATGGCAACAATTAAAACTGTTAGTAAAATCAAAGCTGAGCAAGAAGCAAAAGGTGCTACAGTTAGATTAAGAGCTGTTGGAAGAAAAGGTATTGATTTCTTTAACTTCCAAGGTGTTAAATTAGACCAATCAGTAAATGATCTTTCTTCTGCTCCTGAGTATGACAGAGCAGCTGATTTTATTAAAGATGTTGTAGAAGACTTTAACAATGAAAAAACTGATAAAGTAATCGTTGTTTATAATGGATTCTTAAACATGCTTACTCAAGAAATTAGAGTTAGAGAGTTGTTACCAATTAGCTTAGATAACGTTGAAGCGAGCGAAACTGAATCTATGTTAGATATTGAGCCAGATGATGATGAAGAAGTGTTAAATGAATTAACAGGTAAATATATTGATTTCAATATGTATTACGGTTTAATTGATTCTTTAGCTGCAGAGCACTCTGCAAGAATGCAAGCAATGGAAGCTGCTACTAAGAATGCAAAAGAAAGAGTTGATTCGTTAACAGTTGAATATAATAAAGCTAGACAAGCTGCAATTACAACAGAGCTGATAGAGATTATCAGTGGTGTTGAATCGTTAAAATAATTTAAAGGAGCTGCCCGTATGAAAGGTAAAGTTATTCAGGTAATGGGTCCTGTTGTTGATGTTGAATTCGACGGATACCTACCAGAAATTAATGAAGCTATTGATGTAGTATTAGCAGATGCTAACGCTGACAGATTAGTATTAGAAGTTGCTGCACACATTGGTGATAGTAGAGTTAGAACTATTGCAATGGATATGACTGAAGGTTTAACTAGAGGTCAAGAATGTAACGCTACAGGTGGACCAATTAAAGTTCCTGTAGGTGAAGATGTATTAGGAAGAATTTTTAACGTTATTGGTGATCCTGTTGATGAAGGTGAAGCAATCTCTGAAGATGCTCCAAGATGGTCTATTCACAGATCTGCTCCTTCTTTCGAAGAGCAATCAACTAAAACAGAAATGTTTGAAACTGGTATCAAAGTAGTTGACTTATTAGCACCATATTCAAAAGGTGGTAAAGTTGGACTATTCGGTGGTGCTGGTGTTGGTAAAACAGTTATTATCATGGAATTAATCCACAACGTTGCGTTCAAACACTCTGGATACTCAGTATTTGCTGGTGTTGGTGAGAGAACAAGAGAAGGTAATGACCTTTACTACGAAATGAAAGACTCTAACGTACTTGACAAAGTTGCATTATGTTATGGTCAAATGAGTGAGCCTCCAGGTGCAAGAAATAGAATTGCATTAACAGGTCTTACAATGGCTGAGTACTTCAGAGATGAAAAAGGTCTAGATGTATTAATGTTCGTTGATAACATCTTTAGATTTGCACAATCAGGTTCTGAAATGTCAGCATTATTAGGAAGAATTCCTTCTGCTGTTGGTTACCAACCAACACTTGCTTCAGAAATGGGTAAATTACAAGAAAGAATTACTTCAACTAACAAAGGTTCAATTACTTCTGTTCAAGCTGTATATGTACCAGCGGATGACTTAACAGATCCAGCTCCTGCTTCTGTTTTTGCTCACTTAGATGCTACTACAGTACTTAACAGAAAAATTGCTGAAAAAGGTATTTACCCAGCAGTTGATCCATTAGATTCTACTTCTAGAATCTTAAGTGCAGATGTTCTTGGTCAAGAGCATTATGACGTTGCAAGAGGTGTTCAATCAGTTCTTCAAAAATATAAAGATTTACAAGATATCATTGCAATTCTTGGTATGGATGAGTTATCTGAAGAAGATAAGCTTGTTGTTGCAAGAGCTAGAAAGATTGAGAGATTCTTATCTCAACCATTCTTCGTTGCAGAGGTATTTACAGGTTCTCCAGGTAAGTATGTAGAATTAAAAGATACTATTGCTGGATTCCAAGGAATCTTAGCTGGTAAATTCGATGATGTTCCTGAAATGGCATTCTATATGGTTGGTGGAATCGACGAGGTTCTAGCTAAAGCTGAGAGTATGAAATAATAACCATTAAGGCATAACATGGATACAATTAAATTATCAATTGTTACACCAAATGGAGAAATCTTTAGCGATGACGTTAAAACTGTAACTCTTCCTGGAAAAGAGGGAGAGTTCGGTGTTTTAGCAGGACACGCGTCTTTAGTTTCTTCTTTAACTGTTGGTGTAATTGTAATTGAAAAAGCTGATTCTACTGAAGCTGTTGCTATTAACTGGGGACATGTTAAAGTAGATGAAAAATCAGTTGATGTTTTAGCAGACGGTGCTATTGCATTAACTCAAGGACCAGATTCAGAAATTGCTAAAAATATTGATGCAGCAAAAGAATTAGTTAACTCTGTTAAAGATTCTAATATCTCTGTTGCAGCGGTTGAAGCAAAAATCAATTCATTCGCATAAGCTTATGACAAACACAATACTAAATTATATGACAAATAGTAGTGCTATAACGTATATCGTTTTAGCACTGTTATCCGTTTACTTAATAATTACTACTTGGATTTTCATATATAGATATACTTCTTTAAAATCTTCAATTTTAAATGAACAAAAATCTTTAGATTCATTGACATCAAGAGCATCGTCTTTTTCACCTTTATCTGCATTAAATAAATGTTCTAATAACTCTCACCAAAGAGAAATTTTGCATGCTTGTGAAATTAACATTATTAAAGATGCAAGTGCTGGTATTTCTTGGTTGGCAATTATCTCATCAACTTCTCCATTTATTGGTCTATTTGGTACAGTTGTAGGTATTTTAGAATCATTCGCAAAATTCTCAAGTCACTCAAAAGTTGGTTTTTCTGTTATTGCTCCAGCTATCTCTGAAGCATTAGTTGCAACTGCAGCTGGTATTTTTGTAGCAATATTTGCTTATACTTTTCACCAGATATTAACTAGAAAAGTTTATGAGCTAAATACTTACATTAAGGCTCAATCTGAAATTTTAATTGCTAAAGGTTAATCGTGTACGATTTTAATCAAAAGCCTGATCTTAATATTACTCCATTAGTAGATATCATGCTAGTGCTTTTAGCAATTTTAATGGTTACTGCTCCTGTTATAGAATTTGAAGAGCCTATTAATCTTCCAAAAGGAAGTAAGTCTCAGCAGGTTCAAGATTTCAAAAAAATTGATATTCTAATTACAAAAGATAGATCTGTGCGATTAAATAAGAAAAAAATTGATATTAACAATTTTCCAGATAGATTTTTATTATTTGTAAATGGAAGAGATAAAAAAACTCCTGTGCATATTAGAGCAGATAAGTCCCTTGTATATGATGATATTATATTTGTACTAAAATCAGTAAAAGAGGCAGGTTTCTATAAAGTTGCATTAGTTACAGATGGATAATTAATGCAAAGAAACTCTTCATTTATTATTGCTGGTGTTGCATCTTTTTCTTTTTATATTCTAATTTGTTTTTTGTTTATATATTATATAGCTAGTCCTAAAGCTAAAACTTATAATATTAAATCAAAAGCTACTGTAATTCAACTTGATATGATTGTTGAAAAAAGTGATAAAAAAAGAATAGAAAAAAAAGAAGATAAAAAAGCAGAAAAACCAATTGAAAAAATAGTTCAAAAATCAACCTCTGCAGCAAGTAAAAAAAGGCCAGATTTAAAATCTTTATTTGGAAAAGTCAAAACTAAAGAAGCCAAAGTTCCTACTAAAGAAGTAAATAATGTAAAGAAATCTTTAGATCCTAAGAGATTTAAAGCAAAGTTTGAAAAACAGAAAAAATCATCTAATGTTAAAATTGACAAAATGTTTAATGATAAAAAAACTACTACTAATATTTCAAGTAGCAATGTTAGTAAAAATAAAGAGAGTGATGATTACTATTCAAAAGTAAATGAGCTTTTATCTGCATGGACTCCAACTGTAAGAGATGAAGGATTACTTGCAACTGTATTAGTTACAATCTCATCAAGAGGAGCATTTGACTATAGTTTTGTAAAATATTCTCAAAATACAAATTTTGATCTATCTTTAAAAGCTTTTTTAGAAGAACAAAAAAGTATAATATACCCTAAACCTAAAAAAGGCAAACAAGTTAAAATCAATGTTGATTTTAGATCAGAAGGATAATTATGAATAGAATATTGTTAGTTCTAGTATTTGCATGTAGTTTTGTATTTGCACAAGTAGATGCAAATCTTGAAATTGTTAAAAAAGCTAAAACTTTACCTAAAATTTTAATATCAATTGCTGGTGACTCAAATGAAATAACAACACTATCAAAGATAAAAAATACACTTTCAAAGGATCTAATGATAAGTGGTCACTTTGAAGTTGCACAAAAAGAAGATGTAATTAATTATGATGATATTCCAGATATTTTAAGATTATCAAATGAAGGAATTGATTTATATTTAAATATTAGTGCAAGAAAAGATTTAAATGGTTCTTATACATTATTAACAAAATTATATGATGTTAATGCACAAGCTATGATTCTAGAAAAAAGTTATACTACTTTAAAAGAAGATAGATATCCATTTTTAGCCCATAGAACTGCTATTGTTATAAATGATTATTTTAAAGCTCCAAGCATTAATTGGATGGATAAATTTGTAGTTTTTTCTGTTTATAAAGATAGTGGAAAAGCAGATATTATGATTGGTGATTATACACTTGCTTTTAAAAAGAGAATAGTAAGTGGTGGATTAAATATTTTTCCTAAATGGGCTAATAATAAGCAAAGAGAAATCTATTACACATCATATAATTATAAAAAACCAACACTTGTTAAATTAAACATTTTTACAAGAGAAAAATCTATTGTTATGCAGTCTGAAGGAATGATTGCTGCATCTGATATAAACAGTGATGGTTCAAAAGTTTTAATTACAGCCTCTCCTAATTCTCAACCAGATATTTATTTATATGATGTAAGATCAAAAACTAAAAAAAGAGTTACAACATATAGTGGTATTGATGTTGGTGGACAATTTATTGATAATGATTCAAGAATTGTTTTTGTTTCAGATAGATTGGGTTATCCAAATATATTTGCAAAAGGTCTAAACTCAAGAGGTGTTGAAAAACTTGTATATCACAGTAGAAACAACTCTTCTGCTACTTCATATGATGATAATATTGTATACGTAAGTAGAGATAATGATAATGAATTGGCATCAAGATCTTTTAATTTATATTTAATGTCTACTAAAACTGATGACTTAAAAAGATTAACTGCAAGTGGTATAAATCAGTTTCCAAAATTCTCACCCGATGGAGAATCTTTACTTTTTATAAAGTCATTTAAAGGTGTTAGTTCTGTTGGAATAATAAGACTAAACTTCAATAAATCATACCTATTTGCGTTAAATGGCGGTAAAATCCAATCAATCGACTGGTAATCAAATAATGATTAATTAAGTTTTGATTTTGTAAAATCAAGATAAATTTTTAATTTTAAGGATAAATTTATGAAAAAAATTAGCATTTACTCTTTCTTAATTGCATCTGTTTTATTTACAGGATGTAGTCAAAAAAGTACTGATATGAATGTTAACAATGAAGCTGATAAATCTTCAGAGACTGCGTTAAACACAATTCCAGATACTAAAATTGATGAAGTAATGGATGGTAGCTTCTCAATGGCAGAAAAAGCTGGAAATGGTACTTACTACATTATCAATGGTAAAAAAGTTTTAATCGAAAACATCTACTTTGGATTTGATAAATATAACTTAACTGCTGATATGAAAGAAAAAGCAATGTCAAATGCATCTAAATTATCTGCATTAAACTCTTCTACTATTGTTAGAGTTGCTGGTAATACAGATGAGTGGGGAACAGATGAGTATAACTATGCATTAGGTTTAAAAAGAGCGAAAGCTGTTAAAGATGTATTAGTTAACAATGGTGTAACTGCTAATGTAGCATTACTTTCATATGGTGAGAGTAAACCAGTTTGTACTGAGAAAAACAAAGATTGTTGGCAAAAAAACAGAAGAGTAGAACACACTTTAGCTAAATAATTTCTATGAATAAATATCTTTTATCTTTTTTAATTGCTAGCTCAATCGCTGGTGCCCAAGAGGTATCAGTTTTTGGTGCTGGCGATTTAAATGCAAAAAATCCATATGGCCTTAATAGTGCTGAAAAACACATTTTAAAGAATCAAAAAAAATTAAATTCTTTATCTTCAAAAGTTAGTGATGTAAATTTATTAATTGAGTCTGTAAAAAAAAGACTTGAAGGTTTGGAATCGATTTATGAAGGTGATTCTTCAAAATTAAACTCTACAGTACTTAGAATGAATCAACTTATGAAAGAAGTTGAATTATCTACTCAAATGGCTAATAAAAACAGTGATGAAACTGCCGAAATCAAAAGTGTATCTGAACAACTTCTTTTAATGAAAGAAGAAACAGATAAAGAAGTAAAAAAGAGTATTGCTACTTTAAAAAAAGCAGTTTCAAAAATTTCTAAATTAGTTAATAAAATTAATTCACAATATGTTTCTTCTTCTGAATTAAGAACTAATATGGATCAATTTGTAACTAGAGCAGAATTTGAAGCATTAAAAAAATCTTTAGGTGTTAAAACATCAAGTGGTGTAGTTCCATCTAAAACTTCAAATAACTCAAGCTCTTCAAGTAACAAGAAATTAACTTCGGCTGATAAGAAGAAGTTAATGGAAGAAGCAAAAGCACAATTTGGAAAGAAGTATTTCAAATATGCTATACCTAAGTTTGAAAAACTTATAGCGTTAAACTATAAACCTGCTGAAAGTAACTATTACCTAGGTGAAATGTGGTATGTAAGAAAGAAATATGATCTTGCAATAAGTCATTTTAAAAAGTCTGCAATTCTTTATGATAAAGCAGCTTATATGCCTACATTATTATTGCACAGTGCTATTTCGTTTGAAAAGACAAACGATAAAGATAATGCCAGAAGTTTTTATAGTACTTTAATAGATCTTTATCCTGATTCAGAAGAATCAAAAATAGCAAAGAAAAATTTATCAAAATTTTAATAATAGAATAAGGAATGTCGATGTCTAAAGTAATTGGTATTGAATATACATTAAAAGACGCAAACACTGGTGAGCAACTTGACACTAACGTTGGTCAAGCTCCATTAGAATTCATTTCTGGAAAAGGTCAAATTATTCCAGGTTTAGAATCTAAATTAATTGAAATGGAAGAAAACGATAAAGCAGACGTACTTGTTGAGCCAAAAGATGGTTACGGTGAGTATAATGAAGAAGCAATTCAATTATTACCAAAAGAACAATTTGCTGGTATTGAATTAGCAGAAGGTATGACTTTATATGGAACTGGTGAAAATGGTGAGACTGTACAAGTTGTAGTTAAATCTTTCACTGATAATGAAGTAACAATTGATTACAATCACCCAATGGCTGGAAGAACTTTAATGTTCTCTGTAGCTGTTACAACTGTTAGAGCTGCTACTGAAGAAGAAGTTCAAACTGGTGTTGTTGGTGGTATGGCTGCTATGGGTGGCGGATGCTGCGGTGGAGGAGGTTCATCTGAGCCTTCTCAATCTCATGGTGGTTGTGGTTGTAGTCACTAGTTGCTAGGTTAGCAAGACGTTTTTAGTATTTATATATAAATACACATTAGATTACAGTAATCACAATAATTGCCCAAGTGTAAATTTTGCACTTGGGCAAAACTATTTTTTAGGGCTCCATTTGTGAGTTTTGAATAATGGTTTTAAAATAAACACATTATAAATTTAAATATAAAAGGTATTACAATGAAAAAAGTTGCTTTTATTTTCCCTGGACAAGGATCTCAAACTGTTGGTATGGGAAAAGATTTCTTTGAAAATAGTGATATTGCAAAAGAAATGATTTCTAAGGCTAGTGAAAGACTTGGAATTAATTTCGAAGATTTACTATTTACTGAGAATGACAACTTAGGTAAAACTGAATTTACACAACCTGCTATTTTATTAGTAAGTTCTATTGCTAATGCAATCTTTAAAGAGAAGTTAGATATTCAACCTGAGTTCGTTTTAGGACACTCACTAGGTGAATTTTCTGCATTAGTTGCAGCAGGTGCAATTGATTATTTAGATGCAATTGAATTGGTTCACAGAAGAGGATTATTTATGACTGAAGCTTGTGCTGGTGGAGGTGCTGGTATGATGGCTTTAGTTGGATTAGATGATTCATTAGTTGAAAAAATTTGTGAAGAGCAAAGAGAAGCTGGAAAACAAGTATGGCCAGCAAACTACAATATGGATGGTCAACTAGTATTAGCTGGTATTAAAGCTGATTTAGAAAGTTTAGTAGATACATTTAAAGAAGCTGGTGCAAAAAGAGCTATTGTTCTTGATATGTCTGTAGCATCACATTGTGAATTATTAACTTCTGCAGTTGAAAACTTAAGACCATATTTAGAAGAATACTTAAAAGACGAATTCTCACCTGTTGTATCAAATGTTACAGCTGAAGCATATTCTACTAAAGATGAAGCAATTGAATTATTAGCTTCTCAATTAACTAAACCTGTAAAATATAAGCATTCAGTTTCTGCAAATGCAGAAAAAGTAGATGCATTTATTGAATTTGGTAATGGCATTGTGTTAAAAGGCTTAAATAGAAAAATTTGTAAAGCTGTACCTACATTAAATGTAAGTGATACTGCAAGTTTAGAAAAAACTTTAGAGGCTTTAAATGACTAAATTAGCAATTATGGGAGCAATGGAGGAGGAAATTGAACCTCTATTAGCTCACTTTAAAGATGTAAATGTTGTTGAATTTGCAAATAATAAATATTATGAAGTAAATTATAATGGATTAGATATTGTAATTGCATATTCTAAAATAGGAAAAGTATTTGCTAGTCTAACTGCAACTACAATGATTGAAAAGTTTGGTTGTGATACTTTATTATTCTCAGGTGTTGCAGGTGCAATTAATCCTGAACTTAAAATTGGTGATTTAATTATTGCAGATAAATTATGTCAACATGATTTAGATATTACAGCATTTGGTCATCCAAATGGATTTGTTCCAGGTGGATCAGTTTATGTTGAAACATCTGATTCTTTAAGAACAATCGCAAAAGCAGTTGCTTCTCAAAATGATTTAAAAGTTATTGAAGGTACTATTGCAACAGGTGATCAATTTGTTCATTCTCAAGAAAGAAAAGATTTTATTGAATCTACATTTAAAGCTGATGCTTTAGAGATGGAGGGTGGAAGTGTTGCAGTTGTATGTGATGCATTAAATGTTCCATTCTTTATATTAAGAGCAATTTCTGATACTGCAGATGGTGGTGCAGATGTTGATTTTGATGAATTTTTAAAATCTTCTGCAGTTAACTCTGCGAACTATTTAATTAAAATAGTAGATAAACTACAAAAATAATACAAAAGATTAATCTTTTGTATTATCTCTTTTAAAATACTCTTTATATATTAAATGTAAAAATATTATAAAGTTAATTCTTTCCAATAAAAACATTGCAAACAAAGAATTAGTAGATAAGAAAATCAAAAAAACGTATCAAAAAACGACAAAAACACACGAAAAAACTTGCAAAATAGTCAAAAAACCAGAAACTTCACAAATTTAAGCGAAAAATAAGAAAAAGCTCTTGACAAAGGGGAGGAATTTGTCTATAATTCCCGTCCAATTTCAGAGGAACGACGTAAAGTTCTAAAGAGATAGCGATCTTTAAAAACGAAGGTTTGTGAAAGAAGTAACTTTTATAAACCGAATATAGAAACACAAATATAACGAAAAACAAGAATACAATTCTTGTCTATTTAAGCTTTTTACAATCGATTCAGATTATAAAAACACTATTGAGTGATAATGTTGTAATGTAACAATTATAATAATTGTCAGTTTCAAGCAATTCATTTATGGAGAGTTTGATCCTGGCTCAGAGTGAACGCTGGCGGCGTGCTTAACACATGCAAGTCGAACGAGAACGGGCTATAGCTTGCTATAGTTGTCAGCTAAGTGGCGCACGGGTGAGTAATATATAGGTAATGTGCCCTAGAGAGGGGGATAACATTTGGAAACGAATGCTAACACCCCATATGCCCTTAAGACATAAGTCTGCAGGGGAAATATTTATAGCTCTAGGATCGGCCTGTACGGTATCAGCTTGTTGGTGAGGTAATGGCTCACCAAGGCTATGACGCCTAACTGGTTTGAGA
>Ga0208435_100008_pt1 | contig 210784 bp, 195 predicted proteins | sample 24_taG_FD_184097 | JGI IMG/M metagenome (GOLD analysis project Ga0208435, IMG submission 184097) | Marine viral communities from Cariaco Basin, Caribbean Sea - 24_WHOI_OMZ (SPAdes) (version 2) | ecosystem: Environmental > Aquatic > Marine > Oceanic | place: Caribbean Sea: Cariaco Basin...
ATCTTGAATTTCTTGTGGTGGTTCTGGAGTCATTCTTGAAACAACTACTGCCACGATTAAGTGAAGTAATGTACCAATTGTACCAATACCTGTAGGAGCAATTCCTAAGAAGTAATCCTCTTTAGCTCCACCCATGAATACGAAGTAGATAATGTAACCGAATGTGAAGATTAGACCAGTTAAAATACCAGCAATCGCACCTTCTTTGTTCATTCTCTTATCGAATACACCAAGGATAATAGTTGGGAAGAATGCTGCCGCCGCTAAACCGAATGCGAACGCAACAACCTGTGCAACGAATCCTGGAGGGTTAATTCCTAAGTAACCAGCAACACAAATTGCAGCTACCGCTGAAACTCTTGCCCACATTAACTCTGTTTTCTCGTTTAATGTAGATTTTCCAGTTTCTTTATCTTTAAAGATTACTTGTCCCATTAAGTCGTGAGAAATTGCTGAAGCAATTACAAGTAATAAACCTGCTGCTGTAGATAATGCTGCTGCAAGACCACCAGCTGCGATGAATGCGATTACCCAGTTAGGTAAGTTTGCAATCTCTGGATTTGCAAGTACCATGATATCTCTATCAACGTATAACTCATTTGCAATTCCGTTTCCTTTAGCTAACTCAGCTTCAGATGCAGGACCTTTAGCATTTGTAGTTAATCTATGACCATCAGCGTCTCTTTTATCACCGTCGAATGCAGGTTTACCTTTTGCACCTTCGAATGCTTTACCAGTAGCATATTGAATTTTACCATCGCCATTTCTATCATTCCATGCGATTAATCCACCATTTTCCCAAGTTCTGAACCAGTTACCATCATTTGGAGTACCGTCAGCGTGCTTTAACTCACCATTTACAAACGCTTTATATTCAGTGTTTTGTAAGTTTTTAATTAAGTTAACTCTTGAGAAAGAAGCAACTGAAGAAATTGTTGTATACATAATTGCAATGAACACTAATGCCCAACCAGCAGAAACTCTTGCATCTCTTACAGTTGGTACTGTAAAGAATCTAACGATAACGTGAGGTAAACCAGCAGTACCTAACATTAATGCAGTAGTTAACATGAACATATTCCATAAGTTACCTGGTTGAGTATAATCAGTAAACCCAAGGTCAGATATGGCTGTATCTAGTGCATGCAACAGATATGTGCCTTCTGGAATTACTTGTACACCTGAATCAAATGCAAAAGTAGTTTGTGCAAAAATACCTAATTGTGGTAAGAACGTATCAGTAACTTGTAATGATAAGAAAATTGCCGGAATCATGTAAGCAAAAATCATAACAACATATTGTGCAACTTGAGTATAAGTAATACCTTTCATACCACCAAGTACAGAATAGAAGAATACAATCGCCATACCGATTAATACACCTGTATTAACGTCAACTTGTAAGAATCTTGAGAATACAATACCAACACCTCTCATTTGTCCAGCAACATATGTGAACGAAACGAAGATTACTGAGATAACTGCAACTAATCTAGCTGTATCAGAGTAGTATCTGTCACCAACGAAATCAGGTACTGTAAACTTACCAAACTTTCTTAAGTATGGAGCTAATAACATAGCAAGTAGAACGTATCCACCTGTCCAACCCATTAAATAAGCACCACCATCAGAACCTTTGAATGAAATGATACCTGCTAATGAAATGAATGAAGCTGCTGACATCCAGTCTGCTGCTGTTGCCATACCGTTTGCTACTGGGTGAACCCCTCCACCAGCAACATAGAAATCTTTAGTTGAACCAGCTTTTGCCCAAAGTGCAATACCGATATAAACTGCGAATGAAATACCTACGAATAGGTAAATTAATGATTGTAATTCCATCTTTTCTCTCCTACTCGTCTACGCCGTATTTTTTATCAATATCTGTCATAACCTTAACATAAATAAAGATTAATACAACAAATACGTAAATTGCACCTTGCTGTGCAAACCAATAACCTAATTTAACACCACTGATTTCAATAGCGTTAAGTTCATTAATGAATAAAATCCCACAACCGAAAGAAACAATGAACCAAACTACTAATAGTTTAAGAATCATTGAAATATTTTCTTTCCAGTATGCTTGTGCTTTTTCTGGACTCATATTCTGCTCTCCTTATTGATTTTTACAAAACTGAATAAACAGTTTAATAATTTAACATTGAAAGTATAGTAAGTCTAGATAGCATAAAGGTAGCAATTGAAAAAAAATTTAAAAAAATTATTTTGAAAGTAGTATTAGTGTAGCAATTAGGTGGTAGAACACCCATTTAGTGGGCGTTCTTAGACAGAATAATATCTGTCAATTTTATAACCTAATCCTCTGATATTTTTGATGAAATCTTCTTTTAATGCTTTTTTTAACCTTGAGATTTCTGCTCTAATTGTTGGATTATCAATATTTTCACCATCCCAGATATCAATTCTGAATCTCTCGAAGTCAACTATCATGTTAATATTAAGAGCTAGTATATGAATAATCTCTAATTGTTTCTTTGTAAGATTTTGTGGTTCACCATTAAAATATAGAGTTTGTTTATCTTTTGCATAAGAATAATTCTCTGAAAATCTAATGTGTGAAGTATTATTTTGTTCTTTTCTAAGAATTAAATTGATTTTAATTCCAAGCTCTTCTAAGTGGAATGGTTTTTTTAGATATTCTCTTGCACCTAGTTCATAAGCTTTTGATATATCTTCAATATCTATTAGCGCAGATATAAATATTGTAGGGATATAAATTTTTTTAGTATTTAACTCTTGTAAAATAGTAAAACCATCTTTTGTTGGAACATTAATATCTAATATTAATAGGTCATATGAACCATCAATATTATCTAAAACATCTTGTCCATCCGTATAGCTTTCAACCATATGTCCAATATTCTTTAAATATTCACAAATGGCATTGTTTAACATTAATTCATCTTCAAGCAGTAGTATTTTCATTTATCTTAAACCTATATGTAAATTTTGTTTCTTTGTCGTTTGATTCTAGTTTGATTATAGTATTATTTTTATCGCAGATATCTTTTACTATTTTTAATCCTAAACCAAAACCACCTCTTGCGTTGTTTTCTCTATAGAAGTCATTAAAGATTTTATCCTGATACTCAATCTTTTTAGAGTTTGTAGCAACAGAGAATTCAACTTCATTATCATTAATATAATCAAGTCTAACTGTGATTGGTGAGTTTTGATATGAATATTTAATAGCATTTGATAAGTTATTATCAATAATTCTTTGTAATTCTATCTTATTTGATTTTATATAAATATCATTTTGTATATTACTAACAAAATGTAAAGAGTTCGAAATTGCAATTTCATCAAAAAACTCTAATCTATGATTTAATGTATCTGAAAAGTCTAAATATTCTTTTTCATATACTACTCTATCTTTTTTTATTAAATAAGATAAGTCATCATAAATATATTGAATAGTTTTAGCTCCTGACTCAATATGTCTGATATATTTATTATTAGGAGTGTTCATTTTTAATAAGTCAATATTTGTTTGAATAATTGACAGAGGTGTGTTAATCTCATGTACTGAATTTTTTATAAATGTTTTTTGAGATTCAATTAGTTTTGTAAGCTCTTTAGTTTTTTCATCAACTTTATACTCTAGATTTTTATTTAAATCTTCAAGCATATGCGTTTTAAGTTTTATATTATTCATAGCATCAGTTGCATAGTTGGCGATTACTTTAAATTCGCCAAAGATAATTCTATTTTGATCAATAGCATCATCATTGTTTTGTGATTCTTTAAAGTATTTACCAATTTCTCTTACATCATTGACTATTAAAATAGTTGCATTTTTGTAAATAAATACAGAGTATAAAACTAACATGATAGTTAATGAAGTAATTTGAAGTGTGTAATCAGACATTTTTTGATTGTATTCTTCATTTTTAACTTTTACTAACTTATCTATTTCATCTAAATAAACACCTTTTCCTATAGTCCATTTCCATGGATCATAAGAGTTGGCATAAGAAATCTTTTGAGCATTTTTATTTATATCTGGCTTATACCAAATATAATCAACATATCCACCTAAATATTTTTGTGAAACAGTAATTAGGTCTTTAATAACTTTTTTACCAGTTGTATCAGTCATTTCAATTCTATTATTACCAATTTTATCACTTGCTATTGGGTGAAATAATAAAGTTCCATCAAAACCATATATAAAGATGTAATCACTAATGTTCTTTGATTTTTTCATCTCATTAATCGCAGCAAATACTTCTTTTTGAATCTCTTCTGTAGTTTTAGTATCTTTGTATTTATTATGATAATACTTTACAAAGCTAATTACAGAGTTTATGTCATTTTTAATTAGTTCTTTTTGATTATTAGTAAAATCAGTTTTTAAAGTAACAATCTTTTCTTGTAATTCATCATGGGCATTGTCAATGATAATAAAAGTAAAAAATGAGATTAGTACTACAATAAATAGAATACTGTAGACAATAAGGTGGTATAAGCTTTTGGCTTTGAACATTATAAAAAACTTCCTAAAAATCTATATAGCAATAGAATAGCTGTTTTTTAATAAATATTTACTTTTGTATAATAATATAATTATGAGTTTGATAGTTAATTTAAAATTGAGTTTCTTATGGTGACCCCTAGGAGACTCGAACTCCTGTGGCATGGATGAAAACCATGAATCCTAACCGCTAGATGAAGGGGCCAACAATAAAAATATAAATTTGATTAAATTATATGAAGTGGCGCGGATGACGAGACTCGAACTCGCGACCTCCTGCGTGACAGGCAGGCATTCTAACCAACTAAACTACATCCGCACGTTTATAAAAATCATAAAGATTTTTAAGTGTCACTGTTATGGTGGTCGATAGAAGACTCGAACTTCTGACATCTACCTTGTAAGGGTAGCGCTCTACCAACTGAGCTAATCGACCTAAATAAGAAAAATGATGGTGACCCCTAGGAGACTCGAACTCCTGTGGCATGGATGAAAACCATGAATCCTAACCGCTAGATGAAGGGGCCAAAAATAAATATAAATGGTGACCCGTGAAGGATTCGAACCTTCGGCCACCTCCTTAAAAGGGAGATGCTCTACCAGCTGAGCTAACGGGTCATTAATATTATAAAAAGTGGCGCGGATGACGAGACTCGAACTCGCGACCTCCTGCGTGACAGGCAGGCATTCTAACCAACTAAACTACATCCGCACATTTATAAAAATCATAAAGACTTTTAAATGTCACTGTTATGGTGGTCGATAGAAGACTCGAACTTCTGACATCTACCTTGTAAGGGTAGCGCTCTACCAACTGAGCTAATCGACCGTTTTATTTATGGTGACCCCTAGGAGACTCGAACTCCTGTGGCATGGATGAAAACCATGAATCCTAACCGCTAGATGAAGGGGCCAAAAATAAATATAAATGGTGACCCGTGAAGGATTCGAACCTTCGGCCACCTCCTTAAAAGGGAGATGCTCTACCAGCTGAGCTAACGGGTCATTGTGTCGCAATTTAAGTTGTTCTTCTTAAATTGGACTGGAATTATAATAGCTTTTTTTTTATTTGTCAAGGGTTTTTCGAATAAATTTATAAATTTCTTTCAAAGAAGTGATTGCAGCTTGTTCTTGAACCTGCTCACGGTTACCTAAAAAGTGGTGCGTAGCTACCATAGAATGGGAGTTTTTATCACTAATTCCAATGACAACTGTCCCAACTGGTTTTTTTTGCGTTCCACCAGTGGGTCCTGCTACTCCAGATATGGCTATAGCGTAGCTGGCACTAAATTTTACTAGGCTTCCTTTTAGCATCTCTTCAACTACTTCAGTGGATACCGCTCCAAAATTTTCTAAAGTTTCTTTTTTTACGTCTAATTCTTGCGATTTAATTTCATTAGAGTATGAAACTATACCTCCATTAAAAATATCTGATGAACCAGATATTTTAGTAATTAGATGGGCAACTAAACCTCCTGTGCAAGATTCAGCTGTTGTTATTGTTTGATTGCTATCTCTTAAAAGCTTTTGAAGATGAATCATATCTTCTTGTGTAAATTCTTCATTAAACATTATATATAACCTTAGTATTAATTAATAAGGTAATAATTATATAACGTTGTAATAAAAATATGAATTAAAATGAAGGGTTATAAATAAGTTTAGATAGGAGTATATAATAAGAGTGTCGTACTCTTATTATATATAATGTATAGTTTACTATTCTGCGTCAGTAAAGTCTGCTAAGAATTGTTCGTGGTCAAACTCTAAGTTTAAGTAATCACAAACAACTTTAATGTCTCTTTCTGCGTTACCTAAACAAGATGTTGCACCTGGAGATGGAGTCATATTAAAGATAATTCCATTACCTGGGTTAATTGAAGCTTCACCTAACATTAATTTTTGCTCATCTTTATTAAGAACTTGTGGTCTAACTCCACCGAATCCTTTTGCGTACTCAATATCTTCAGTACTTAAAGATGGAACGATTTTTTGTGCATCTTTAACAAATAGTTTTTTGTTAATTCCTGGTACTTCAAATAAGAAGTTTTTGAACACATAGTTTCTAATATCAGAATCTTTTAATAGATCCCAGAAAATTTTAACAATGTTTCCATCGAAGTTCATTGTTTTTAAACATTGGAAGAATGATTTTCCACCTTTGTATCTTTCTAAAACTAATAATGCTAATGCTGTAGGACCAAATCTTGTTTTTCCGTCACATAAAATATCTGGGTCACCGTGAAGTGCAGCAAATGGTAATTTATCATTTTGTACCATATATACTTTACCATTTAAGTATTTATCATTAGTAATGTAGAATGAACCTGCCATTGATAATGATCCCATGTGTTTACCGTAACCCATTTTGTGAGCTAAGTATAATGAGTGTGCACCTGCATTTGTAACTACGAAGTCTGCAGTGTATACTGTACCATTTACAGTAGTGATTTTAAATTTGTCACCAATTTTTTCGATTTCATCTACTTCAGAGTTGTAGAAGATATCAGTTGTTTTAGATTCGTCAGCATTTTGACCAGCTTTTGCTAACTCTTTAGTCATTTCACCAAAATCAACTGTTGTATATTGGTCATCTGTACCCATAGCTACGATTGGCTCAGGTCTCTCTTTAGTTCTTTCTTTATCAGCATATACTAATAAAGGTTCTTTTTCTTTTAATGTTTCTTTATCCCATAATTCTAAATAAGGGAAAATTTCTTTAAATTGCTCATATCTTTGAGTGATAAATTCTACTTCTTTTTCACCAACACCTAAAGCCATTTTTTGGTGTTTAAACATGATTTTTTCTTCTAAACCATATTGTAAACAGAACTTTTCAATCATTTTTGCAGTTCTTTTAGTGATTTTAGCTTTTTCAAAAGTATAGTTAGTTTCGATGTCACCTACGTGAATAGTTTGTGAGTTACTTGTACCTTTAGAGTTTAATGTAGCAAGTCCATCATATTTTTCTAACATACAAACGCTTTTTGCATTCGAGTATTTAGCAAGCTCAAAGAATAAAGCCGCACCAGAAATTCCTCCACCAACAATTACAACTTGATAATGTTTCTCATTCATATATAGTTCCTATCTATTTGCGAAATATGAAGGAGTATAGCATAGCAAAGTTAGATTTAAGTTAAATAAAATAAATAATTGTGCAAATTAACAATAATATATAGAGTTTCGTAACACCTTGTAATAATGTATGAAGAATGTATATGTACAATAATTGTACATGCTGTACAAAATAAAAAAAATAAAAAACACCCACTAATAAATTTTTTAAAAAACTTTAGATATAATCTACGATTTAATAAAAACTATAAATATTTAGATAATTGAAGGTACTATAAGATGGATTACAAAGAGAGTTTATTATTACCAAAAACTGCGTTTCCTATGAGAGGAAACCTTCCTCAAAATGAGCCAAAAAGATATAAACTTTGGGATGACAAAAAAGTTTATGACAGAATGAAAACAAACAGAGAAGATGCTCCTTCATTCACATTACATGATGGACCTCCTTATGCAAATGGACACATTCACATTGGTCACGCATTAAACAAAGTATTAAAAGATATTATTGTTAAATTCCACTATTTTGATGGAAAGTCAGTTAGATATGTTCCAGGTTGGGACTGTCATGGTTTACCAATTGAACAAAAAGTTGAAGAGAAAATTGGTTCAACAAAGAAAAAAGAGTTACCAAAATCTAAAATTAGAGAATTATGTAGAGCTCACGCTTCAAGGTTTGTTGATATTCAAAGAGATGAATTTAAAAAGCTTGGTGTTATTGGTGACTGGGAAAACCCATATTTAACAATGGACTTCAAATTTGAAGCTAATATTTATAGAGAATTATGTGCAATTGCAAAACAAGGTTTATTAGTACAAAGATCTAAACCTGTATATTGGTCATGGGCTGCACAAACTGCATTAGCAGAAGCAGAGGTTGAGTATGAAGATAAAACTTCGCCATCTATTTTTGTTGCATTTAAACATGAAGAAAAAGATGCTTCTGTAATTATCTGGACTACAACACCATGGACTTTACCTGCAAATACTGGTATTGCTTTAAATGGTGAAGAAGAGTATGTATTAACATCTGATAAATTTATCGTTGCTAAGAAACTGTACAATTCATTAGTTGAACAAGAAGTAATCTCAGGTGAGGTTGTTGGTTCTGTTTGTCCTAAAGAATTAGAAGGAACTCATGCAATTAACCCATTAAATGGTAGACAATCTAAGATTATCTTAGGTGAGCATGTTGAAATGGATGCTGGTACTGGTGCAGTTCATACAGCTCCTGGACATGGTGAGGATGACTACAAAGTAGGTCTTCAATATGGTTTAGATGTAATTATGCCTGTTGATGCATATGGTAAATATGATGAGACTATTGTAAGAGAAAAACTATTTAATGATACAGATAAATATTTAGGTGTTCATGTATTTAAAGCAAATGAGTTAATCTTAGAAGAGTTAGGTGATGCATTACTTAAACATGTAGATATCAGACACTCTTACCCACACTGTTGGAGAACTCATAAGCCAATTATCTTTAGAGCAACTAAGCAATGGTTTATTTCAATTGATGATGAGTATGGAAAAGAGAATAAAACACTTAGACAAAATGCTTTAGATGTAGTTGAAAACTTAACATTCTATCCTGAGTGGGGAAGAAACAGACTTAAATCTATGTTAGATGGTAGACCTGATTGGTGTATCTCTAGACAAAGAGACTGGGGTGTGCCTATTGCATTCTTTAGAAATAAGAAAACTGATGAAATCGTATTTGATGAGAAAGTATTAAACTACACTGCAATGATCTTTGAACAAAAAGGTTGTGATGCTTGGTATGATTTAGATGTTGCTGAATTATTATACCCTGGATCTGGTCTTAACCCAGAAGATTTAGAAAAAACTATGGACATCTTAGATGTATGGTTTGATTCTGGTTCTACTCAAAATGCAGTATTAAGATCAAGAAACTATGATGCAGGTACTTTCCCCGCTGATATGTACTTAGAAGGTTCAGATCAACATAGAGGTTGGTTCCAATCATCATTATTAACAACTTTAGCATCTTCAGAGATTGCTCCTTATAAATCAATTTTAACTCACGGGTTTACTGTTGATGAAAAAGGTGAGAAAATGTCTAAATCTAAAGGAAACGTTGTCGCTCCTGATAAAGTAATGAAGCAATACGGTTCTGAGATTTTAAGATTATGGGTTGCTATGAGTGATTATCAATCAGATTTAAAAATTTCTGATAACATTTTAAAACAAAATGCTGAGCTTTACAGAAAAATTAGAAATACTTCAAGATTCTTACTTGCAAACGTTAGTGACCTTGAAGAGATTGTATCTGTAGATAAAATGGGTGAACTTGATAAATGGGTTTTATCTAGAGCTAAATCTGTGTTTGATGAAATCCAAGCAGCATTTGATGTTTACGAATTCTCTAAAGGATTAAATAAATTAAACAACTTCTTAGTTGTTGATTTATCTGGTATCTACTTAGATGTATGTAAAGACAGATTATATTGTGATGACAAAAATGATATTCACAGATTAGCTTCACAAAGTGCTATGGCATTAATCGCTAAGAAATTAATCTCTACATTATCTTGTATCTTAACTTATACTATGGATGAGTTATTAGAGTATGCACCTGCATTTATTAAAGGTGATGCTGCTGATATCTTCGATTATAAAAAAGTTGATTTACCAGTTGTTGAATCTTCATTAAATGAAGAAGTATTATTAGCTGCAAAAGAGAAGTTCTCTGAAATCAAAGATTCATTAAGTAAAGATAAAACAATTAAGTCTACTTTAGAATTAGATATGTATACTAATTGCGAAGAGATTTTAGCACTTGGAGAAGTTGAATCAAGTGATTGGTTCTTAGTTTCTTCTGTTACAAATAATAAACAAACTTCGGATATACTAGGTAAATTTGAAGTTGAAGGTAAAGAGTTTGAAGTTTATAAAGCATCAGCTCATAAATGTCCAAGATGTTGGAAATTCACTTCGTCAGCTGAAGATACTTTATGTGTAAGATGTGACGACGTATTAAACTAGGAATAAAATGTTTCAAGAAGAAGTTACATTAACTTTTATATTCCAAACAATAGCAGTAATTTTAGCTTTTACTGCTCTTGGAGTATATTTAGTAAAGAAAAAAGCAAAAAAGGTTAAATAACATGATGCCATTTACAGATGAGGATTTACAATCTCCTGTAAGTTCAATTATTGAAAATAAAATTGCACCTATGCTTGCAAGAGATGGTGGAGCAATTCAATTATTACAAATAAAAGATGCTAGAGTATTTGTACAACTACAAGGAGCATGTGTTGGTTGTAGTGCAAGTGGAAGTACTCTAAAATATATTGTTGAAAAAGAATTAAAAGCAGCAATTCACCCAGATTTACAAATTGTAAACGTACCTCAAGGCATGGAAAACAATTTAGAGGAACTTTAATGATTAATGAAAATAGATTATTGAATGAAGCAAATAGCTTTTTCACTCAAAAAGAGTTTGATAAAGCTCTATTTTTATACTCTCAATTATCTTTTAATTTTCCTAATAATAAAGAATACCCAATTTATGCGCTATTTTGTGATATTGCAAGTGAAGATGAAGAAAAAGCAATTTCACTATTTGATTACTTTACAGTTGTAAAACAAGACAGTATTGATGAAGCAATTAGATATGTAGAAGATATAGTAAATGCATATGATGGTGATCTAGATAAGATGATGGATTTACTTAAAGATTTAAGTGATTCTACTGTTGATTCATTAGATGCTATTAAATATGATGATTTTAAAAAATTAATTGCTTCAAGAGGTTCTTTTCGAATCGCATTTGAAGATATTATGTTCTCAACAAAAGTTGCAATTGAGAACAAAGATGATTTTTTTGATTTTGTTACAAAATTAATAGAAAATGATTTTAATTCTACAGCGTACACTTACCTAGAGAGTTTTAATGAGTATTTTTCTTATGATGAGGAAATTGAAAATTTATATAAAAAACTAGAAGAGAAAAACTTTGCAAATATTCATAAACAATAAAACTTATACAGATAACTCAAATGAAGCAAACGAAAACGCAGTTTTTGTTGTTTCAAAACAGAATGAAAAATTTAAACAAGCAGCAATTGATAATGGTTGTAAAGAAATAGTTGAAGCAAAAGATTTAAAAAATCATTTAGATATGTCTTCAATTAAAATCATTGGTATTACTGGAACAAACGGTAAAACTACAACAGCTGCGGCAATTTATTCTACTTTATTAGACTTAGGATATAAAGTTGCACTTCAAGGTACAAGAGGCTTTTTTATTAATGATGAAAGAGTTGAAGAATACTCTTTAACAACGCCAGTTCAACTTGGAAACTTTGCTCATATTCAAAAAGCTATACAAAATAGTTGTGATTTTTTTGTAATGGAAGTTAGTTCCCATGCAATTGAGCAAAAAAGAATTGAAGGTTTAGATTTTGAACTTAAAATTCATACAAATATTACAAGAGATCATTTAGATTATCATAAAACTATAGAAGAGTATATCAATGTGAAAAACTCTTTTTTAGCTGATGAAACTAAAAAACTTATCAATAAAGATGATAAGAATGTAAGATTTAATACTAAAAATGCATTAACTTATTCATTAGATGAACCATCAACTTATAATGTTGCTGCTTATTCATTTAAAAATGGAATGCATGTAATGTTATCAAATATTTCAAAAATACATTCTTTTTCTTCAATGATGATGGGTATTTTTAATGTTTATAATTTAACTGCAGCAGTTGCAGCAGTTGATATGGTAACTGATAAAAATCTTGATGAGATTTGTGAAGCTATTGAAGGTTTCGCAGGAGTTTCTGGAAGAATGGAAACTATTAGTGCAGAACCACTTATTATTGTAGACTTTGCTCATACTCCTGATGGTATGAAAGAAGTACTTCAAAGCTTTAATGAAAAAGATATAATTTGTGTATTTGGTGCAGGTGGAGATAGAGATCAAGATAAAAGACCTCTAATGGGATCAGTTGCAGCAAACTATTCAAAACACATTATTGTAACTTCTGATAATCCAAGATTTGAAGATCCTGATTTAATTATTGAAGATATAGTTAAAGGGATTAAGAACCATAAAAGCGTTCAAGTTGATGTAAATAGAAGAACTGCTATTGCAAAAGCTATTGATATGGCAGATGAAAATTCAGTTGTATTAGTTCTTGGAAAAGGTGATGAATCAACTCAAACTATTTATGATAAAAAACTTCCTTTTTCTGATAAAGAAGAGATCTTAAAGTATTTAAATAAAGAGTAGTTTTACTCTTTATTTCTCAAGAAAATTAAAAAAATCAAACTAAGTACTGCTATAAAAAGAGAGTAAAAAAATAGATACTCTTTTAATACAATTTTATTCTGCTCGATTTTTGACTTTTCCAAACTATTGATATCATTATATATCAATTCTAAATCATCTTTAGAATATGCAGTATAAGACTTAGCTTTAGAGGCTTTAGCTATTTGGTCTAATGCTATTTGATTTGCATTTCCTATACCTATTGTATATACTTTTATATTATATTTTTCTATTAGTCTAATTACAACTTTTAGTGGGATTTTACTTGCTGTATCTTCTCCATCACTAAGTAGAATAATTACATTTGATTTTGCTTTTTTATCTTTTAAAATATTTATACTTGATGCTAAAGAGTCTATCATAGCTGTTTTACTTCCAGCCATTTCAACCTCTAAATAATCAACTATTTGCTCTTGTGCTTGTTTATCAAAACTAAGAGGACTTGCCATCATTACAGATTCACCAAATACCATAAGGCCTATATTATCAGCTTTTCTTTTTGAAATAAAATCTTTTACTATTTCTTTGACAACATCAAATCTATTTTTAGTATCATCATTTTCATCTAGATCTCTATATTTCATAGAACCACTAGCATCTAAATCTAATATGATATTAATACCATCATTTTTAATTAGTTGTGTATCTAAAACTCTAATTGGTGAAGCAAGGGAGATAATTGCAAAACAAATGGTAAACCATTTTAATATATTTATTAGAAGGGAGCTTTTTTGATTTGATTTTTGAAATATATGTAAATGTGGTATTAAATATGATGGAGTTTTTGCTATACAAAAAAATGCACATAATATAAAAGGTATTACAAGTAGTAATAAGTATGGATATTCAAAAGAGATATTACTAAACATCAAGCACGTCCATAAATGTTGTAACTTTTGCTTTAGTATCATTATCTATATCTTGAACATCTTTTTTATATTTATACTTTTCTAAGTCTTCAATGATTTCATAAGCCAATTTTTTTTCTCTATCACTTTGTGCTAAAAATCTTATGGCTTTTGTAATAGTGTAGGCACTCTCTTTAGTGTTTGTATAATCTATTTCTTTTAGTTTTTCAAAATAGATTTTTCTTTCATTTACTTTTTTATTTTTTATAAGTTTGATTATAAAAAATGCAATAGCTATGATAATTAATAAAAGTAAAAATATTAATAGTGAAAAAATAAAAATAGAATTATCTGGTATAGATACTATATCTTTAATATCGTGAAGCTTTAATTGACTTGTTTCATTCATTATCTAAGTAGTCCTATAAGTTTTTTAATTGGATCTTCATGGGTATAAACTTTTGCAAATCTAATAGAACAATCTTGAAAGTGTTTATATAAAATAGAGTCATTTTCTTTTACTTTTTTAATATAATCATTTATTGTTGTTTGATTTAAAACACCTTCAAAATTTTGATTTGTTGAGGGGTCATTGAAATTAACATTTCCCATTTGCTCTGGTTGTTCTTCGAATTTATCCCTAACTACTAAAGCTATAACTTCATGTTTAGAAGATAGAAGTTTTAAATCTAAGTTTTTTATATCAAAAAAGTCTCCTATTAAAAAGATAATAGATTTATGATTTATTACTTTAAATAGTTCTCCAACAACTTTTTTATAATCTATACTTCTTCCTAAAACATCATAATCAAAAAGTTGCTCACTCATAAAGTTAACATTAAAAGTTCTTTTGGATTTTTTAGTGCAAAGTTCTAGTTGTTCATTTGCAATATACGAAGTAAAAGGATCACCTTGTTTGATACTAATAAAACCAATAGCACTTGCTAATTCACAAATAACTTCTTGCTTAAATCTTTTTGTTCCAAAGTAGGTTGAACCATTTAGAAAATTTACTATTTTTATATTCAGTTGTTTTTGTGCATGGTAGACTTTAACATAAGGTTTTTGCATTTTTGCAGAAATAACCCAATCTATATTTTTAACATCTTCACCATATTCATACTCTTTTAATTCACAAAAATCATAACCTTCTCCTTTTTGTTTAGAGGTATTGTTTCCAATAATCTCTGAAAAGGTTTGTTTTTTTGTTTTAATAAGTATTTTTTTTAGTGTTTGATTCATATTATGGAATATCTATTCTCTCAATGATTTTTTGAATTACATCATCTACATTTATTTCTCTTGCTTGTGCTTCATATGTAAGAATGATTCTATGTCTTAGAACAGCTTTTAAAATTAGAGCAATATCAATAGGTGTAACATGATCATTTCCTCTTAGATATGCATTTGCTTTTACAGCTTTAAACATATCAATAGTAGCTCTTGGACTTGCTCCAAAATGAATAATATCTACAAGTTCATCTAATCCATACTCTTTTGGATCTCTACTTGCGCAAATAATATCTACAATATACTCTTCAAGCTCTTTATCTATATGGATGTTTTTAATCTCTTCTTTTAGATTTTCTAATGTTTGTTTATCAATAATTTTGTTTATTTGTTCAAAAGAGTTCATTGTAGCTTTTTTTGCTATTTCATACTCTTGTTCTTTGTTATTATAATCAACAACAATTTTGAACATAAATCTATCTAATTGTGCTTCTGGAAGTGAATAAGCACCTTCTTGTTCTATTGGGTTTTGAGTTGCTAATACTAAAAATGGTGCATCTACTTTAAATGAATCTTCTGCAATTGTAACTTGTCTTTCTTGCATAACTTCAAGTAGAGCTGATTGAACTTTTGCTGGAGCTCTGTTAATTTCATCTGCTAGTAATAAGTTTGTAAAAACTGGTCCTTTTTTGATTTTAAACTCACCAGTTTTCATATCATAAATTTGTGCACCAATAATATCACTTGGCAATAAATCAGGAGTAAATTGTACTCTTTTAAAATCTAAATCAATTGCATCTGAAACAGCTTTTACTGTAGTTGTTTTTGCAAGACCTGGTACACCTTCTAATAAAATATGACCATTTGTTAATAATCCTATTAATATTGAATCAATCATCTCTTCTTGGCCAATTACACCTTTTTTAATCTCTTCTTTTAATTGGCTAAGTTTTTCATATGAACTCAAATTATTCTCCCCAAATTTTGATGGCTAATTTTATCGAAACAGTTATAAATAAAGTGTAAAAGTTTAATCTTTGAAATATATTCTGTTTTTAAATTATTTTATGTGAACTTAATCTAAATTTAAAGCAAATTTTATGTAACGATTTTTATCAAAACAGATATAAAATTGTAATAATATTAAAAAAAAGGGAAGAAAAATACTTTATTTATATAAAATAATTCCCTGTAACTGTATATATAATATTACTAATGTATAAAAATAATTACAAGTAAAATAGGATATTAAGTATGAAACGACAAAAAATAATACCTACTAACAATGAAATAAAAATGAAAGATAATGATTTTATTGTATCTAAAACTGATGCAAGAGGAGTTATTACTTACTGTAATGAAATTTTCATGGAAATGGCAAACTATGATGAAAAAGAGTTAGTGGGAAAAAATCATAATATAATTAGACACCCTGATATGCCAAGGGTTGCATTTAAACTTGCGTGGGATTTAATATCTTCTGGAAAAGAGTTTTTTGGCTTTGTAAAAAATATGGCAAAAACTGGTGATTACTATTGGGTATTTGCAAATATTACACCTGATTATGATTCAAGTGGAAAGATTATTGGATATACTTCTGTTAGAAGAAAACCATCACAAAGTGCAATAAATACTGTTATTCCTATTTATCAAAAAATGTGTGAATTAGAAAAAACAGGTGGAATGGAAGCCTCAGGTAAATTTCTATTTGACTTCTTAGATGAAAACAATGTTACTTATGATGAGTTAATTCTATCTCTTCAAGGAAAATAAAATGGAAGTAATTTTAAAGAAAATAAACACACTATTTTTAGGAAAACTTGCAGTTTTAGTACTTTTTTTAATGCTGGCATGTTCTAGTATTTTAATGATTTTAAATGATACTTATGTGATTGTAGCATATGCTTTTTTATTTGTAGGTTCTATATTTTTTGTTAGTGCTACTAGTGCATTCTTAAGGTACTCAAAAGAGATTAAAAAAATGACTGAAATTTCTAAAAAAAGTGCTAGTGGAGTTTTATATCATAGAATTACTCATATTGATAAAACTGAAGAGATAGGTGAACTAGCTTGGAGTCTAAATAATATGCTTGACCAGTTTGAGGCATTTAGTAGAGATTTAGATGCTTCATTAAAAGCAGTAACACAAGGACAGTCTCATAGAAAAATGATGCCAAGTGGATTACATGGTGACTTTGTTAGATTATCAAATAGCATTAACAATGCTTTAGATGCTATTGCTGTTGCTCAAAGTAAAGATGAAGCAATTAAAGAGATGGTGAAAACTTTAGGTGAATATAAAAGTGGATCATACTCTAAAAAAATAGATTTAACATCAATGCAAGATGATGTAATAGCATTGGCTACTGGTATTAATGAATTAGGTGATGCTTTATGTAAGTTAAGTGATTTAAACCTTTCTAATGGTCTTGCTCTTCAAGAAGGTTCAGAAACATTAGCTAGAAATGTAAAATCATTAAGTGATTCTGCAACTTCACAAGCAGCATCATTAGAAGAGACTTCTGCATCTTTAGAGCAAATAACTAGTAATATGAGACAAAGCAGTGAAAATACATTTAAAATGGCTAATTATGCTCAAGAAGTAACTACTTCTGTTAAAAATGGACAAGACTTGGCAAATAAAACAGCTGTTTCTATGGATCAAATAAATGAGCAAACAAGCTCAATTACAGAAGCTATTACAGTGATTGATCAAATTGCTTTCCAAACAAATATTCTATCATTAAATGCAGCAGTTGAAGCTGCAACTGCGGGTGAAGCTGGTAAAGGTTTTGCTGTTGTTGCTGCAGAAGTTAGAAATCTTGCGAGTAGATCTGCAGAAGCTGCTAAAGAGATAAAGGATATTGTAGAAAAAGCAACTTCAAAAGCTCAAGATGGTAAAGATATTGCTGATGAGATGATTAGTGGTTATACAAAGTTAAATGAAAATATTACTTCAACTATTGATTTAATTGAACATGTTGCCTCTTCAACAAAAGAGCAAGAACAAGGAATTATTCAAATTAATGATGCAATTGCAACTTTAGATAAACAAACACAAGAGAATGCTTCAATTGCACATGAAACAAATGTAGTTGCTCAACAATCACATGATATTGCTGAGCAAATTGTAAAAGAAGCAAAACAAAGTTCTTAATTAAAATCTAATTTTAAATAAAGCTCCTTGCTTATATACATACTCTAGTTCTCCATGAAGTTGTAGCTTACAAATAGAGTTTATTAATTTTAAGCCTAATGATGATGAGGTATAGATATCTATATTCTCATCTATCCCTTTTCCATTATCTTTTATTGTTAACTCATAAGAGTTATTCTCTTTTTTCATTGTTATATTAAGTTTTGGATTTTTATGTTCTTTAAATGCATATTTAAAAGCATTGGTAATTATCTCATTTAGTATTAAACCGCAAGGCATTGCAGTTTCTATATCTAAATGAATATCTTCCATATTAACTTCTATAGAAACTTCATTTTCGTAATTATAGGTATTAGAAATATCTCTTGCTAAGTTTTTAATATAATCTTTTAGATTAATAGAATTAAGGTTCGTAGATTCATAAAGTTTTCTATGAAGTAGTTCCATTGTATAAATTCTTTCTTGAATATCTTTTAATACTTTTTTAGTATTTTTATCTTCAATTTTTGCTTGTTGTAGTTTGATTAAACTAATTGTTAAAGCAAGGTTATTTTTAACCCTATGATGAATTTCTTTTAGCAAAATCTCTTTTTCTTCAAGGGAAGATTTTAATTCTTTTGTTTTATCATCAACTTTATCATCCAATAGTTTAATACTATTTTCAAAGTTATCAATCATTGTATCAAAAGCAATACCAAGTATTCCTATATCATCATGGCCTTTTACATTACTTCTTATAGTTTTATTTCCTTGATTAATTTGTTTTGCTGTAAATGTTAAAGTATTAATAGTTTTAAATAATCTTTTAAATAAGAAAAAGCCTATTAATAAAGCTACAATCAAAGCAGTAATTGCAGCAGGTAAAATCTTGAAAAATGCGGAATCAACTTGCTTATTAATATCTTCTTTGTATAGGGTTTTTACTAATAAAAAAATATAGTTTTTATCTTCTCTTTGGGATAAATCCCTTACCCATGTTAATGCTTCTTTACCATTTAATAAATGGGAAACAGGCTCTTTATTTCTAGCATTTAGTATTTGTTTTGCACTTAAGTTACCTGTGTAGATATTATCTACATTGGACATATTACTTATAGAGTATTTTTCTTTTTTTAGTATTTTATCTTTTATATATAGTGGTTTATTATTTTCATTTTTATATTTAGAGTTTATCCACATTAAGTAGGTTTTACCTTTATGCAATTCTTGAGTTGTATTAAAAGCTTTTTGAACATTGATTTTAATATCTTTTTCAAAAGGTGCATGACCTTTATTTAAAGAAGCTTTTTTTGAAAAAAGTGTTATTTGTGTATTAGTATTTGTTTTAATTGTATAAAAATAGAATTTTTTATAATAAACATAATTTCGTGTCAAATCTTTTAGTAGATGAGTTTCCCATTGATTATAGTTTTTAATTTTATAATCATTATAAATCTCTTTTTTATCACTGATAAAAAGATCATCACTTATTTTAATTGCATAATTACTAAGTTCTTTGATTTGTGTTTTATCTATTAACTTTATTATGTCATTTATATTTGAGTTAGTATCAAGACTACTTTTTACTTTTAAAAGTTCAAGTTCTAATATTTTTTGATTTAATTCTATCTCATGTTTTGTTTGCATTATAATTGCTTTTCCAGCAACTCTAACTTGCTCTTCAGTAATAGATAATACTTGTTCAATCTCTTTTATTGTTCTATTGTATTGCTCTTTTTGCATTTTAGGAACAATTAAAGCAAATAGAATAGTTAATAAAAACAGAGCTAAAATAAATAAAGAAATTGCAACTTTTACATTTAAAGAATAAGATTTAATATTTAATAGTTTAGACACAGTTTATTTCACTTTTAATTTGTAACCCTGTTCAAAAATATTTTCAAATAGGTTTGTTTTAGTTTTTAGTTTTAGTCTATATATTAAAGTTCTTAGTTTACCTAAGTCATAGATATCCTCTCTCCAAATATAAGCAAAAATCTTTTCAAAACTTGCATTGTAGTTTGAACTTTGAATAATTAAATCAAATAGTTTTTTTTCATTTTTTGTTAGTTTTATAGTTTGTTCATTTTTATATAAAATAGAATTAGCTTTATCAAACTTCATACTATCTTCTAAATAAATAAAATCAGATTTCTTTTCATTTATTTCCTCATGTTTTTTAAAAAAATATCTATGCTTATGTAATGCCATATTTATAGTGGCTTTTAACTCTTCATCCCTACATGGTTTTATTAAATATCCATATGGTTCACACTCTAATGCTTCTTTTATTGTTTTATCATTTGTATAAGAAGTTAAAAAAATAATAGGAATTTTAAATTTTTTCCAAATAATATTAGCAGCATCAATTCCTGTTTGTGAATTATTTAGGTTTATATCCATCAAGATAATATCTGGATGATGGTTTTGTGCATGAAGTACTGCTTTTGGTGCAGATGTTTCTATTCCACTTACAAAAAAACCCATATCATTTAAACTAAGTTCAATTGCCATTGCTAATACTATTTCATCTTCTACTATTAATACATTTATATCTTTATCTTTATGAATAAGATTAAGTGGTTTTGTCAATTATTTACCTTTGTCCTTGAAATTAATTGGTTATGATACTTATTATCATTTTAAATAAAGGTTAAATATACATATTGTATATAGTAAAGAAAATTTAAAAAATATCTCGAAATTTAAAAATTGTGATTAATTTGTGATTTTATATGAGTATGATTCTCAATATTAAAAAGGTAACACAATAAGGAAAATGATGAATAATAAAAGGAATGTAATAATTACATTATCAATGGTAACTTCATTAGCACTAAGCGCAATGGCTAATGAAGAGACTTTAGGTGAAGTTACAGTTCATGATACTGCATTTGAAGCTCATATTAAAACTATGACTTCTGAAAAATTAGATTTAATTCAAGCAACTGATGTTAAAGATATTTTAGATTCTCTTCCATCAGTTAACGTTACGGGAAGCTCAAGATATTCTCAAAAAGTATATGTAAGAGGTTTAGAAGATAAGTTTTCTAATATCACTATTGATGGTGCGAGAATGACTGGACAACTTTTCCACCACTCAGGAGATCAAACAATTGATGCGGAAATGCTAAAAATTGGTTCTATTGAATTAGGTCCAAACTCTGCTTTAAGTGGACCAGGAGTTGTGAATGGTTCATTTGTATATGAAACAAAAGATCCAAGTGATTTATTAGAAGAGGGTAAAAACTTTGGTGGAAAAATTTCTGTTGGTCATGAAACAGGTTATAACAGAAATAGTGCAAACCTTTCTTTATTTGGAAAAGTAAATGAAAAAGTTGAACTTTTAGGTATTGCAAATGTTGTAGATGATGGTGAAATTGAAACACCTGCTGGCAATGTAAAAGATAAAGAGAGTAAATTAGAAAGTGGTTTATTAAAATCAGTATTTAAATTAAATGATAACAACACTTTAAAACTATCATTCAACAGATACAATGATGGTGGTGGAAGAAATATCTCTGCTGAAAAAGGTAATGCAACAGAAGTAACTGATAATGACTTTAATGAAATTACTAGAGATACTTATACTGTAAACTATGAATATAATCCTGATAATGATTTAATAAAAATAGATGCAAAACTGTTCTATAACTCTCAAGAAATGTTTAGAGAAAAAGCTGACACTTTTGACCAAAACAATGTAAAGTCAGGTCAAAGTGGTGATAGGTACTATGAGAATACTAGTGAAGGATTTGATTTAAGAAATACATCAATTTTCGGAAATCATATGTTAACGTATGGTATTGATTATTCAAAAGATGAACAAACAAAAAGATCAGTTGGTGATCAAGGTACATACTATAGTTCAAGAAGTAATACAGATATAGCCAATAGCAATAATATTAATGGTTCTGGTACATTAACTTCTCAAGGTCTTTATGTAGAAGATGAGATTTCTCTTGGAGCATTAGTCTTAAATGTTGGTGCTAGATACGATATGTTTAAACTTGGTGGTTGGTATAGTGGTGATTTCAGTAAAGTTACTCCAAAATTCAAAAGTAAATATCAAGTTAATGATGAGTTGAGTTTAAGATTTGCATATGGAAGAATCTTTAAAGCACCAGCACTTCCAGAGACATTAACACTTTCTCAAAGTGACATTGATTCATGGAATGCAAACGGAGTAAAAGCTCAAGAGGGTCATAACTATGAAGCTGGATTTGATTATGACTTATCAGAAGTATTAGATGCTGATGATGCAATCTTTGGATTTACAGCATATACATATAATGTAGACAACTACTCACACCCAACAAAAAATAATGCATTAGCACCACAATATGATGTGAATGTTTATGGTGTTGAGTCTGTATTTAAATATAATAAAGACAAATTAGGATTAAGTTTATCTCACTCTTATTCAGATGGATCAGAAAAAAGTTTATCTGATGGAAGTAAAAAAGATCCAAAAACAGCAAAAATCCACTCTTTTAAAACAGGTGTTGATTATAGTTTCACTGATGCACTAAAAGTTGCTTATTCAGCTCAATTTGTTTTAGGTAATACTTATGCATACAAATCAAATCAAATGGTTTCAAGAAGTGGTTATGCAGTTCATAATATCAACTCTACTTACAAGATTTCTGAGGGTACTTTAAAAGGTGCTACTGTTAACTTTGGTATTGATAATATCTTTGATAAGCAATATGCACAACATACTGCATTTGGTGTTTACTTTGATAGTGAAACATATACAGATTATGAAGTTGGAAGAAACTTCAAAGTTAAACTATCTTACAAATTCTAAGAGTATAAATGAAATCTTTTAGTAATACAGTTAGGTCTCTTCATAGAGACCTTGGATATTTTGTAATAGGACTTACTTTAATATATGCAATTACGGGAATTATTCTATCAGGAAGAGGACTTGCTTGGTTTAAAGTTGAGTTTCAAGATAATGCTGTAATTAGCAAAAATATTAAAAGTGAAGAGTTTAACAGTGAGTTTATTAAAGTTGTATTATCAGGGAAGGTAAGCGAAGTCTTCCCTGAGTCTTCGTATAAAAGTGTGAAAAAACATTTAAAACTAAAACTTGTTAAACAAAAAGATGAGGTTTTACATTTTAAAGCTTGGCGAAGTTTAAATGTAAAATATGATCAAAATAGTGGTAATCTTGAAGTTAGATATAAAGGTTACCCTGTAGCTTTAGAGATTTTTATTGATGCTCATAAAGCAACACATGAAAATGCATGGTTCTACCTTGCAATTATTTATAGTGTGATTTTATCTTTTCTTGCTATTTCTTCTTTTTGGATGGTAAAAGGAAAAAATGGATTTAAAAGAAGAGGTGTTTATTTTATGCTAGCTGGTTTTGCAGTTGTAGCAGTCTTCTTATTTATATAATTTATTTAACAACAAGTTTTTTTGCGATTTCTTGTTGTTAAATATTATACGAAACACTACTATTTTTATGTCCTTAAGTAGTGTTTCGTATGATACTTATTAAGCAAAATTTAATATTCCTAAACTTAAAAAAAATTAAATTTTAAAACTACATAATCTATGCCCTTTTCTTGTAATTTTTAAAGATTTATAATCGATAATAAGATACTAATAGGAGCGAACCATGAGAGCTTTATTAATCACAATATCCTTTTTATTTAGTTTTTTGTTAGCTAGTGAAACAATTCATACAAAAAAGCTGAGTAAAGATATTCATAAAGTAAGAGAATCAACAATTTTATATAAATTAAAACAGAATGTTACAAGCAAACAATTAAAGAGTTTTAACTCTTTAATAAATGCAAGTACACTTATTGAAAAAAAAGAGTTAAAAGGTTTGAAAATAAAATTAGCTAAGGTTAAAAATATAAAGGGCAAAGAGTTAGACTTTAGTAAAAAACTTTTTCAAACAGGTGCCGTTCATTTTGCAGAACCTGATATGTTAGTTCCTCATACTGTTGAACCTAATGACCAATTTTATTATGTTCAATGGCATCATGGAACAATTAACTCAGAATCTGCGTGGGATTTAACTACTGGTTCAAATGCAATTAAAGTTTGTGTTTTAGATACTGGTGTAGATTCAGATCACCCAGATTTGGTTAATAATCTACTATTGCCTGGTTATAATGCATATATAGAAGAAGATGGGAATATTGAAGATTTATATGGCCATGGCTCAGGTACAGCTGGTGTAGTTAGTGCTGTGGGAAATAATAGTATTGGTGTTGCAGGTGTAAATTGGAATGTAAAAATCATACCTGTTCAAATAAGCCAAGGCTCAATAACAAGTTCAGCTTATATTTCAGATATGGCTGTGGGAATTAGATGGTGTGCAGATAATGGTGCAAGGGTTGCAAATCTAAGTTATGGAGGAGCACAATATTCAACTATTAGTGATGCAGCACAATATTTAAAAGATAAAGGTGGATTATTATTTATGTCTGCTGGTAATGACGGAGTATATCATAGTGCGGCAGCTTTCCCTGATTATCCATCTTTTATTATAGTTGGTTCAACTTCTGATACTGATACAAAAAGTAGTTTTTCAGAATACGGTCCATATATAGATTTAGTTGCACCAGGTGAAGATATAGCAACTACATATTTAGATGCATCATATGTATACTATACAGGGACTTCTTTTTCTTCACCAATGGCAGCAGGTGTTGCCGCACTTGTTTTATCAGCAAATCCTAGTTTAACTGTTGATCAACTTGAAGATGTAATGTTATCAAGTGCTGTTGATTTAGGTGATGTAGGTGAAGATGATTTATATGGTAAAGGACGAATAGATGCTTTAGCTGCTGTAACAATGGCATTAAGTTATGGTGGAAATCAAGCACCAACTGCCGTTGCAAACTCTAATACACTTAGTGGTTTTGCTCCTTTAACTGTTAATTTTAATAGTAATGGTTCTAATGATATTGAAGATGGAAGTAACATTACATACCTTTGGGACTTTGGTGATGGAAATAATTCAAGCGATGCAAACCCAAGCCATATTTATAATGAAGTTGGAATATATAATGTTTCATTGGTTGTAACAGATACGGAAGGCTTATCAAGTAATCCATCAGTTTTAGAAATTGATGTATTAGAAAATGTGCCAGTATTACAAATCCCAACAATAACAAATGCAGTTGTAAATGAAGATTTAAATACTGTAACATTATCTTGGGAACATGATTTAGAAAATAGTAATGGTTTTGAAGTTTATAGAGCTAAAAAAAGAAGAGGAAAGTTTAACTTTGACCCAATAGTAACATTAGGCTTAGTGAAAACGTTTGTTGATGAAAATGTGGACCAAGGTTCATATAGATATAAAATAAAAGCTTTATCAAATACTCCAGAACTAGATAATTCAGATTTTAGTAATACTGTTGCAGTTAGTGTTGAAACTGGCTTACCAACAGATCCAGTTGATCCAGTTGATCCAGTTGATCCTACAGGGCCAACAACTCCAACTTTAGAAAGCTCATTAAATGGTAATACTGTAACATTAACATGGACTACGTGTGATGGATGTAGTTATAAAGTTGAAAGAGCAGTTAAAACAAAAGGAAAAGCAACATTTGATCCAAATTATATGGAACAACCAATAAATGAATCTTTTTTAATTATAGAAGAAGAAGTTGGTTCATATTCATATAGAGTATACTCAATTAAAGACTCTCAAAACTCTGATTTCTCAAATACAGTTAGTGTTAGAATCAGATAATACACCTCTTTTGAGGTGTATTTATCATTATATTTCTTCTTGCAAATCACTTAAAGAAAAATTAAACTTTTCTTAGATAAAATCACGGTTCTAATTTTTATTAGAAATGTCACATGTGTCAACATCCTGTTCTGGGTTGTGTTAGATTTAATCTAAACATTAAGGGGCACAGAGGACAAAACCCAAATTAAAATATATTCAAGGAGAATACTCATGGTTACAATGAAAGACCTATTAGAGTGTGGTGTACACTTCGGACACCAAACAAGAAGATGGAATCCAAAAATGAAAAAATTCATTTTCGGTGTTAGAAAGAACATTTATATTATTGACTTACAAAAAACATTAAGATATTTCAGATATACATACAATGTAGTTAGAGATAGAGCTGCTGCTGGTGAAACAATGATTTTCGTTGGTACTAAAAAACAAGCTTCTGAAGCTGTTAAAAGAGCTGCAGAAAATTGTGGTATGCCATACGTTAACCACAGATGGTTAGGTGGTATGTTAACTAACTACGGAACAATTAAAAAATCTATTAGAAAATTAGAAATCATCAAAAAGATGAGAGAAGAAGGTCAATTAGACTTATTAACTAAAAAAGAAGCATTAATGCTTTCTAGAAAAGAAGCTAAGTTAGAATTATACCTTGGTGGAATCAAAGAAATGAACAAATTACCAGATATGATGTTCGTTTTAGATGCAGTTAAAGAAAAAATTGCTATCCAAGAAGCTAGAAGATTAGGAATTACTGTAATCGCACCATTAGATACTAACTGTGATCCAGATGTTGTTGATTTACCAATTCCAGGTAACGATGATGCTATCAGATCTATTCACTTATTCTGCAACGAAATGGCTGCAGCAATGAATGAAGGTAAAGCTGCATTAGCTGACGAAGCTGGTGAAGAAGTTGAAGTTACTGAATCTGAGGTAGCTGAAGTAGTAGCAGAAGCTGTATCTGAAGGTGAAGCTGAAGCAACAACTGAAGAAACAAAGGAAGCGTAATCATGGCTGGTGCAACTCCTAAATTAATTAAAGAATTAAGAGAAAAATCTGGTGCAGGAATGCTTGATTGTAAAAAAGCATTAAATGAGTGTAACGGTGACATCGAAGAAGCAATTAAATATTTAAGAGAAGCTGGTTTATCTAAAGCAGCTAAAAAATCTTCAAATGTTGCTGCTGAAGGTTTAGTTACTATCTTAGTTAATGAAGATAACACTAAAGCTACAATGACTGAGTTAAACTCTCAAACTGACTTCGTTGCAAAAAATGAGCAGTTCGTAAACTTAACTAAGCAAATCACTGCACACGCACAAGATAACAACCTTGATGATGCTGAAGCATTAGCTGCATCTTCAATTGAAGGTCAAGATTTCCCAACATTCTTAAACGAGAAAATCGCTGTAATCGGTGAGAACTTAGTTGCAAGAAAAGTTACTAACGTTGAAGGTGCTGTTGTAAACGGTTACGTTCACTTAGGTAAAGTTGGTGTTATCTTAGCTGCTAAATGTGATGAAGCTGCAAAAGAGAAAACTACTGATTTATTAAAGAAGATTGCAATGCACGCTGCTTCTATGAAACCAACAGTAATTTCTTACCAAGATTTAGATGCTGATTTCATCGAATCTGAAAACAAAGCAATTATTGCTGATATTGAAAAAGAGAACGAAGAGTTAGTAAGACTTGGAAAGCCTCTTAAAAACATCCCTCAATTTGTTTCTAAAGTTCAATTAACTGATGAAGCTGTTGAAGCTGCAAAAGCAGAGATGAAAGAAGAGTTAATCTCTCAAGGTAAACCTGAAAAAATTATCGACAACATCGTTGCTGGTAAAATTAACAGATGGATTGAAGATAACTCTCAATTAGATAAAACTCACGCATTATTATCTCAAACTTACGTTATGGATGATTCTATGACAGTTGAGCAAGCAGTTAAAGCTGTTGATGCATCAATTGAATTAGTTGAATACGTTAGATTTGAATTAGGTGAAGGTATCGAGAAAAAAGAAGAAGATTTTGCTGCAGAAGTTGCTGCACAAATGGCTTAATAGTTAACACTATTTAAATTCTTCAAAAAACAAAAGGAGCAAGCAATGAGTGTACAGGATAATAATGGAACACTCAATGCTTCCGCACCTTTACTACTAGCAAAAAACTTAACACAAAAGTTCGACTACGAACTATTTAATGACATTAACTTATCTTTATCAAAAAAAGAATCAATCGCAATTATTGGAATGAGTGGAAGTGGTAAATCTACACTTTTAAATATTCTTTCTTCATTATTAAAACCATGTACTGGTGAAGTAATATTTAATGAAAAAGATATTTATTCTTTAAAACAGAATAAACTTTTAAAGATTAGAAGAGAAGATTTTGGTATAATTTTCCAGGCTCACTATTTATTTAGAGGATTTTCTGCAAGTGAAAATCTTGATATTGCAACTTTATTAAGTGAAAATGATATAGATAATAAGCTATTAGCTGATTTAAAAATAGAACATGTTTTAAATCAAGGGGTTGGTGAATTAAGTGGTGGACAACAACAAAGATTGTCAATTGCTAGAGTACTAACGAAAAAACCCAAAATTATATTTGCTGATGAACCAACAGGTAACTTGGATAAAGATACAGCAAAAGTAGTGATAGATACACTATTTAATTATATTAAAAACAATGATGCAGGTTTAATATTAGTTACACACGAAAATGAGATTGCAATGCAATGTGATAAAGTGTATAAACTTGTTGATACAAAATTGCAGGAGTTAAAGTGACTTTATTATTGATTTGTGAGACTCCAATAATAGAACAAATATTTGCATTAGTATGTAAAAAGTTAAATGTTGATTTAACAATTAAAGGTAGTGCAGATGTAAATGAAAGTTTTGATTTAGTTGTAGTAGATCAAGATTTTATAGATGATAAATTTAATATAATTAAGCAGTATACTAAAAGACTTGGAGCCATCTCTAGTGAAGAGTTGCCATTTGACAAGTCAAGAGACTTTTTAATCCCAAGACCTTTCTTACCTACGAAGCTTCAAGAGCTATTAAAAGATGAAATCGATGATTTATCTGCTAGTGAAGAGAAAGAGGCTTTAAGACAAAGAGAAAGCTTTTTAAACACAAATAATGCACCTATTATTGAAGACGAATATTATGAAGATGATGAAGTTACTATTCCTGTAACTGATTATGTTGAATCTTTAGCTGATGATGTATTTCATAATATCGAAGATGAAAATGATGAAAGTATTGTTTCATTAGCTTCACTTAAAGAAGGTGGTGTATTAGACGATTTAGAACTAACTAAAATTAATCAAATTCTAAAAGAAGATCAAATTCATGATGAAGTTGAAATTGATACTGAGGATTGGAAAGATATCAACGATATTATTGATGATGCCTTAGAAGAAGTAAAAGAGTATGAATTTAATTTAGATAATGGTCAAGGAAAATCAGAAATCCTTCCATATAAATTAGTACTAAGTGATTATAATATGGATGAATTAAAACCACTTTTAGAAAAATTCAATCAAGAAATTGTAGATAAGTTATCAAATGGTGAAAGTGTTGATATTAGATTAGTTTTAAAGGATAATTTTTGATTAACGAAAAAAAAGGAGCAATCCTAATTTTATCAGGTCCAAGTGGATGTGGTAAATCTACTTTATTAAATGAAGTATATAAAGAGATTGGTGATTACTATTTCTCAATTTCTACAACAACAAGAGATCCAAGAGAGGGTGAAACTCATGGTGTTGAATATTTCTTTACTACAAAAGAAGAGTTTGAAAAAGATATTGAAAATGGTGATTTCTTAGAGTATGCAAATGTACATGGAAACTACTATGGAACATCATTAAAGCCTGTTAAAGCCGCTTTAGAAGAGGGTAAATTAGTTATTTTTGATATTGATGTACAAGGTCATGAATTAGTAAGAGAACAACTAAATGATGTTGTGACTTCTGTATTTATCACAACTCCAAATTTAACAGAACTAGAAAATAGATTAAACTCTAGAGCAACTGATGCACAAGATGTAATTGAAAAAAGAATTAAAAATGCTAAAGGTGAGATTGAATACTTTAGAACTTATGATTACTTAATTATAAATGATAATTTAGAAGAAGCTGCTAAGCAATTGGTTTCTGTTGCAAGTATTGCAAGAGTAAAAGCTCAACTTTTTGATAAAGAAAAAATAGTATCAACTTGGTTATCGTAAGATAACTTAGTTGATTTTATCATAACTGATCGGTCTGTCAAAGTAATATCCCTGACAATAATCAATATTTAACTCTTTGATTTTATTATAAATATCTTCATTTGATACAAATTCTGCAACAGTTTTTACACCAAACTCTTTTGAGAAGTTTGCAATTGTACTTACAATAATCTCTAAATCTTTTGATTTATTAATTTTTTCAATTAACGAACCATCAATTTTTACAAAGTCAATATTTAAAAGTGTTAGTAGATTGAAGTTTGAATATCCTGCACCAAAATCATCAAGTCCTACTGAACATTCAAATTTTCTAACATTTGAGATGAATTTTGTTACTTCATCAAAATCAGAGATCTCTTCTGATTCTAAAATCTCAAACTCTAACATATGAGAATATTCTTTATTTTGTTCTAGTATTTCATATATGAATTTAGTTGTTTCACTATTTGCAATATCATCAAAAGATATATTTACAGAAACTCTTTTATTTTTGTTTTTAATTAACTCAAATGAATCATTGATAATGATCTTAATAATGTTTGGATAAAGTTTTGTTCTTCTTGCAACATCTAAGAAGTTTGCAGGAGCAATTTCTTGACCATCTTTAGTTACGTATCTAATTAACGCTTCATATTTGAAAACTTCTTTTGTTTTTGAGTCTACAATTGCTTGGAAATAAGCTTGGAATAGATTTTCTCTAAATCCAATTTTAACTTGTTTAACCCATTTGATATTTTCTTCAAATGATTGTTGGATATTAAATGATTCATTGTAAATCATAATTCTTTGCATTTTACTTCTAGCGTAGTTAATTACCCTTTGCGAGTATTTAAATGCTCTTTGTCCGTCACCTTGTGCTATACCAATAGTAACGTTAATATCAATTTCATCTTCATTAATAAATAAAGAGTCTTTTTCTATTTTATCTGCGAAGCTTTTACATAATCCATAGAATTCATTTACGTCTTTGTTATTATCTTTTGAAACAATTGCAAACTTATCTGCTTCCATTCTATAGATAATATAATGCTCCGCATCGAAGTGGTCTTTGATAGTCTTCGCCATTTCTGAAAGAATAATATCACCATTTTTTTCACCAAATAGGTCATTGATAGTTGAAAATTCATCAATATCAAGTAGTGCCATTAAATCAATATTATTTGTTTCTAAATCTTTTTTTAGTCTATTTCTATTTGGAAGATTTGTTAATTTATCAATATATAAATCTTTTAGTTCATGGTAAAGTAATGATTGTGACATTACTTGTAGAAGTTTCGCAACATCAATTGGTTTTAATACATATTTATCAACACCAATATCAATAGCATCAAGTAAATACTCTTTATTAGAGAATGCAGTTGCAACAATAATAGGAATATTCATGTTTGTTTTTTTAATCTCTTTAACCATGTCTAAACCATTTAGAACAGGCATATTAACATCTGTAATAATTAAATCGATTTCATTTTCATGTTTTTTGAAAAGTTCAAGCCCTTGAGCTCCATCTTCAGCTACGTATTGTTTCTTTGTGAAGCCTTTTAGAATTTGATGAGTTACTTCTCTTAAATCCTTTTCATCTTCAGCATATAAAATAGTAATATTTTTTAGTATGGATATATTATTTATCATTAAGACTTACTCCAAAGTTATTACGATATAATAGCATATTTAAATATATCTACAATTAATTTATTTAATAAAAGAACTAAAAGTCTATTGAAAATAATAATTTTTTTAAACTAATGAACAATAGCAAAATAATAACTAGGAAATAGTCAGTGTCAAAAGTAAAATGTAATCATTGTCACTTAAGTTTTGATGATGATATAATGATAAAAGAGGGTGATTTAAACTTTTGTTGTAATGGATGTCAAGGGGTTTATCACTTACTTAAAGACGATGGTTTAGATTCTTTCTATGATAAACTTGGAAACAAAACAATTACTCCACCTATGCAACTTGACAATGATGACTTAGAGAAGTTTGATAGTTCAAGTTTTATTAACTCTTTTGTTACTACTACAAATGAAGGCTTTAAACAAATTGATTTGATTATAGAAGGTATTCATTGTGCAGCTTGTGTATGGCTAAATGAAAAGATTTTATATGAAACAAATGGTATTGTTGAAGCAAATATCAATTTTACAACAAATAAAGCAAGAATTACTTGGGATGAAGATGAGTTAAAGCTTTCTGACATAATTTTAAGAATTAGATCTATTGGGTATAACGCGTATGCCTATGATTCAACTGTTGCGGATGAAAAAGCAACAAAAGCAAAAAGGGACTATTTTATTAGAATGATGGTTGCTGTTGTTGGATCGATGAATATTATGATGCTTGGTGTTGCTAAATATTCTGGTTTCTTTACAGGAATGAGTGATGAAGTAAAATGGATGGTTCACTTAGGTGAATTTTTACTTTCTACTCCTGTTTTATTCTATTCTGGTTGGGTATTTTTCAAAGGTGCATATTTTGGATTAAAGAATCGTATTTTAAATATGGATTTCTTAGTTGCTACAGGTGCAGCATTTACTTATATTTATTCACTATTTATTCTGTTTGGGGCAAAAGGTGAGAGTTATTTTGATTCCGTTGCTATGATTATTACTTTTGTATTAGTTGGTAAATATCTTGAGGTAATTGGTAAAAAATCAGCTGTTGATACCCTTGATAAAATCAAATCAACTCTTCCACTTGAAGCTACAGTATTAAAAGATGGTGAGAAAAAATCTATATCATTAAATAACATTAGCATAGGTGATATTGTAGAAATAAAAACTGGGGATAAAGTGCCTGTTGATGGAAAAATAATCAGTGGTCAAGCCTCTTTTGACGAGAGTTCTTTAACAGGAGAGTCAATGCCTGTATATAAAAAAGAGGGTGATATTGTATATAGTGGTACAATTAATACAAATGCCTTAATTCAGTTTGAAGTAACAAAGGATTTTAAACACTCAACATTTTCATCTATTGTTACACTTTTAGAGGATTCACTTAATTCTAAACCAAAAATCCAAACAAAAGCAAATGAAGTATCAAAAGGTTTTACTGCTTCAATTTTAACTCTGTCATTATTAACATTTTTAGTTTGGTATTTTTTAGGTGTTGATTTAGGTTTTGATTATGAAGGAACTAATCATTTTGAGAAGTCATTTATTGTAGCTATTTCAGTAATTGTTATTGCTTGTCCTTGTGCTTTAGCTCTAGCAACTCCAATGGCTAGTTTAATTGGAATATCAGAACTTGCAAAAAAAGGTTTACTGTTTAAAGAAGCAAGATTTATAGAATCCTTAGCAAGTGCAAATGTTGTAGTGTTTGATAAAACTGGAACTCTTACAAAAGGTGAATTAACAGTAAGTAAAGCAAGGATTTTAGATGATAATATTCATAAGTTAAACTTACTTTATTCACTACTTGACTCTTCTAATCATCCGGTTAGTAAATCAGTTAAAAAGTATTTAAATAAAAAATATGATTTAGAATCAAAAACATTAAATGATGTACAAACAATTGATGCTAAAGGTGTAAAAGCAAAATATAAAAATGTAGATGGAAGAGAGTTTGTTTTACTTGGTGGGAATCAAGATTTAATGAGTGATTTTGATATTAGATATAAGTTTGAATCAACAAGAACCGTTTATATGTTTGCAATTAATGGAAGAGTTGTTGCTACATTTGAACTTGAAGATCAAATTAAAGATTATGCAAAAGATTTATTAGAGTATTTAGAATCAAAAGATATCAAAACTGTTATGTTAACTGGTGACAATGAAGGAGTAGCTTCTTTTGTTGCTAAAAAGTTAGGTATTAGAAACTATCTTTCAAGACAAACTCCAAAATCAAAAGCTGCTTTTGTTAAGAAGTTAAGAGAACAAGGCAATGTAGTTGTTATGGTTGGTGATGGAGTTAATGATTCTGTAGCTTTATCAAATGCTGATGTTGCAGTTGCTATGGGTAATTCAGCTGATATTTCATTATCAGTTTCTGATATAGTTTTATTGAATTCATCTTTAGCTTCTTTAAAAGAATCTTTTGTGATTTCAAATAAAACCTTTAAGTTTATTAAGCAGAATTTGGCTATATCTTTAGTTTATAATATAATTACAATACCATTTGCAATGTTTGGATATGTAATTCCATTAGTCGCAGCCTTATCTATGAGTTTAAGCTCTTTAATTGTTGTATTAAATTCTTTAAGAATTAAAATGAAGTAGGAAAAATAATGATAAATGAAACTTTGTTTATGATGTTAATTGTAGGTTTAATAATCTCTTTTGGATTATTACTTTTATTTATATGGGGAGCAAAAACAGGACAGTTTGATGACTCTAATAAAATGGTAGAAGGATTACTTTATGATAGCGTTGATGATTTAAATGATGCTATTAATAAAGAAAAGAAATTAAAAGAGGCTAAAGAGGCCAAATTAAAACAATCAGAAAAGACTGAAGAAAAAGAAGACAATAAAAAAAGCTAGCCTATAAATAGACTAGCTTTCATAAAGAAAATAACTACTAAGAATTATTTCATTGCAGCAATTTGCTTCGCTAAATCAGCGATATCAGCATCAGAAAGTCTAGCAACTTGACCTTTCATAACACCTTTCATAGCTCCACCATAAGAACCGTCTTTGTATCCTTTTAATGCAGCTTCAGTTTTAGCAGCGTCCCAACCACCAATTACTTGAGATTTTCCTAATGCAGGCTTCTCACCTTTTGCACCATGACATCCAGCACATGCAGCGTAAGATGCAGCAGATAAAGTAGCAGCAGTAGCTGCAGCGAATAATGTAGTTAATACAAGTTTCTTCATTTTTACTCCTTATTTTAGTGTATGCATTTTAGCTATTTTTTCTTTTTATTAGCTTAATATTTACAATTAGATCTAATAGCTTAATATAAGTGTTACCTATAATTGTATATGAATTGTGAAATTATTTTTTATTTGGATTTTGCAAAGCTAAAGGCAGTTTTTTATATAGTATAACTTTTAAATTATATAAGGTATTTAATGAGTAATGAAGTAGTTTTAGAAGTAAGTGATTTAACTTTTTATTATAAGCCGGAAACACCTATTTATAAGAACTTTTCAATGTCTTTGAAAAAAGGTGAACTGTTTACTATTTTTGGTAAAAGTGGAAGTGGGAAAACAACTTTATTTGAACTTATCATGGGTACTTTAAAGCCTCAAAAAGGTTCTATTGAAAAAGAAGATCTTAGTTTGATTTTTCAAGATCCTTATAACTCTTTTCATCCAACGTACAAAATTATTGAACAGATTTCTGATGTTGTTTTTTATGACTTTAAAGATGATATGAAAAACTATTTAAAAGAGCTTAGTTTAGATGAAGAATTGATTTATAAAAGACCTCACGAATTAAGTGGTGGTCAACTTCAAAGGTGTTCAATTTTAAGAGCACTTTTAATGAAACCAAAACTTCTACTTGTTGATGAACCAACATCGGCTTTAGATAATATCATTGCTTATGATGTGATGAAACTACTTATAAAATATTTAGACTCATGTGCAATACTTTTAATAACACATGACTTAGATTTAGCTACATGGTGTAGCGATAAAATTATTAGATTGGAAGAAGATGCAAGAAAGTAAAAAAGCTTTAGTTCTACTAAATATGGGTGGAGCTAGAAATAAAGATGAATTAAAACTTTTTTTAACAAATATGTTTAATGATAAAAATATTTTGGCGATGCCAAGTCTACTTAGAAAAATGGTTGCCTATTTTATTGTTAATTCAAGACTTGATGAAGCATGGGAAAATTATGAAGAAATTGGAAATGCTTCGCCTATTAACCCTTTAACTGAAAAGTTAGTTGATAAAGCAAATGAAAATATCGAAGAGTATAAGGTATATCAACTTATGAGATATACTCCTCCTTTTGCTTCTGAGGTTATAAGCCAAATGAAAGAAGATGGTATTAAAGAAGTTGTACTACTTCCTTTATATCCACAATATTCAACTACTACAACTAAGTCTTCTTTGGAGGATTTTGAAGCACATGCAAAGGGTGCATTTGATGTTAAGGTTATTGAAACATTTTATAAAAATGAAGCTTTTAATAAATGTATTATTGAAGAGATTGAGAATCAAACAAAATTCCCTCAAGATTTTAATTTAGTATTTTCAGCCCATGGACTTCCTCAAAAGATTGTAGATAAAGGTGACCCATACCAAAAACAGATGATTGAACATGTGGAAATCTTATCAAATATGTTAGAGCAAAAAGGCCATAACTTCAAATCAATTAATTTAGCATATCAGTCAAAAGTTGGACCTATGAAATGGTTAGAACCTTCTTTAGATGAAATGCTTACTAACTTTAAAAATGAAAATGTGATTATTTATCCAATCGCATTTATTGTTGATAATTCAGAGACTGACTTTGAACTTGATATTGAGTATAGAGAAATTGCTGAGGAAATAGGTATCAATGAGTTTAAAGTATGTAAATGTGTAAACGATAGTGATATGTTCATTGAGGCAATTAAGGATATAATTAGATAAGGAGAACTATCTATGCAGATTAGTGTAGAACAAGTTTTATTAGAAGTAGCAAGAAATACAATTTTAAGTGAATTTAATGATTCATTTGAGATTAATAAAGAGAAATTAGTAAATAAATTTCCAGTTTTAAATGAACAAAGAGCTTGTTTTGTAACACTAAATTTAAATGGAAGATTAAGAGGGTGTATTGGTTCACTTGTAGCTCATAGAAGCTTACTTGATGATGTAGTATCAAATGCATATAATGCAGCCTTTTCTGATTTAAGATTTAATAGATTAACTCCAGATGAGTTCAAACAAATTGATATAGAGATATCTGTTTTAACACCAGCTGTGAAATTACCATATGAAAATATAGATGATTTAAAACAGAAAGTTAAAATAGGTGAGCATGGAATTATTCTAGAACTTGATGGACAAAGAGCTACTTTCTTACCTCAAGTTTGGCAACAAATTCCAAATTTTGATGACTTCTTTACACAGTTATCTAAAAAAGCTGGTTTTTCTGATAGCTGTTTATCAAGTCATCCAACAATATATACATATACAGCTATTAAGATAAGGTAATGCAATTTTATAAAAAAGAGAATGATAGATTAGTTTGTCAACTATGTTCATACTACTGTAAACTAAAACCAAATCAAACTGGTATTTGTGGTGTAAATAAAAATACGGGTGAAGAGATTAAAAATCTAGTTTATGGTTATGTTGCAGCTATGAATATAGATCCCATTGAGAAAAAACCCTTATATCATGTATTACCCCAATCAAAATCATTTTCTATTGGAACAGTAGGTTGTAATTTTAAATGCTCTTTTTGTCAAAACTATGGAATCTCACAAGAACATAAAATTGATAAGTCTGTTTATTATAGCCCACAAGATATAGTGAATATGGCAAAACATTATAAGTGTGAAACAATCTCTTATACTTATAATGAACCAACTATTTTTTATCCATATGCAAAAGATTGTGCAATTGAAGCAAAAAAATACGGAATTAAAAATGTATATGTTTCAAATGGTTTTGAAAGTCCTGAAGTAATTGATGATATGGTAGGTATTATTGATGCTGTAAATATTGACCTTAAATGTTTTAGCAATAAATATTATAAAAAGAATTTAGGCGGTAGCTTAACGCAGGTTTTAGAAAATCTAAAACATTTTAAAAGAAATGGAATTTGGGTTGAAGTAACAACTCTATTAGTTCCAACAAAAAATGATTCAAAAGAGGAATTAACTAAAATTGCTAAGTTTATAAAAGAGGAACTTGATGAGTTTACTCCTTGGCATATTTCTTCATTTCACCCAGATTTTAAAGAGATGGAACTTCCAAGAACTTCTTTTGAGTCATTAAAACTTGCTTATGATATAGGAAAAGAAGTAGGATTAAAATATGTATATATTGGAAATATTTCTTTTGACAATGATACGAAATGTCCTAATTGTAATGAAGTAGTTTTAAAAAGAAATAGATTTGAAGTTTTACAAAATAATCTAAAAAATGGCAAATGTCCAAAATGTAATTATGAAATACAAGGAGTTTTTCCCAGGATGAAAACTATTAGGAAAACTGGATTTTGTGGAAGTTTCTATCCCGAATCAAAAGAAGAAATTTTAAAATATATAAATGAGTTTAATAAAAACTTTGAAGTAAATGGAACTTTTGATACAAAAGCTATGATTGTTCCCCATGCAGGATATGTTTATAGTGGTTTTACTGCAAATATAGCATATAATATTGCAAAAGGAAAATCTCCTAAAAGAGTGATTGTAATTGGACCTACACATAATGTATATTATGAAAAAGCAAGTGTTGCTTTGTATGATGAGTATGAAACTCCTTTTGGAAATATTCAAATAGATAAAGAGTATTCGCAAGAACTAATAGAAAAATATGAAATATTAGATTTTAATGAAGAGTTGCATTTAGAACATTCAACTGAAACACAAGCACCTTTTATAAAACACTATTTCCCACAGACAAAAATTATTGAGATAATTTATGGAAAAGTAAATTATGAAGAGTTATCAAAAGTAATTGATGAGTTTTTAGAAGATGAAGAAAACTTGATTTTAATCTCTACAGACTTAAGTCATTTCCATACCTTGGAAAAAGCAAATCAATTGGATAATATCTGTTTAAATGCAATTGCAAAAAAAGATATGTCTATGTTTGATAATGGTTGTGAAGCTTGTGGAAAAATTGGAGTTAAAGCTGTGATTAACTCTGCAATCAAAAAAGATATGAATACAAAAGTTTTACATTACTGTACAAGTTATGATAGAACAAAAGATAAATCACGAGTTGTTGGTTATACATCAGCACTAATAGGAAGGTAAATGTTTTTTCTAAAGAAATTTATAGCGTCGTTTTTATTACCCCTTCCAATTGCACTTTTTATGTTTGCAATTGGTATATACTTACTTTTTAAAAACTCATATACAAAAGCTAAGATAGTTCTATTTCTTACACTATCATGGTTAGCACTTTTGTCTTTTCAGCCAATATCAAATGCTATTTTAAAACCTTTAGAGGATTCTCACTCTGCATTACTTAGAACACCTATGGATGCTAAGTATGTTGTAGTATTAGGTAATGGACATAGAAGTGATGAAGGTTTAAGTATCACATCCCAAGTAAATATGGTTGCTCAAAATAGGTTAAATGAAGGAATTAAACACTATAAGGTTTTAGAAGATGCAAAACTTATAGTATCTGGTTATGCTGGATATGATAAAAATTCACATGCCTTTATGCAACAAATTATGGCTATGGCTTTAGGAGTTCCAAGAAAAGACATCTTACGTTCAGAAAAAGCAAGAGATACTAGAGAAGAGGCTTTATATCTGAAAAAAACCCTTGCAGGCAAGAAGTTTATTCTTGTAACTTCTGCTTCTCATATGAAAAGAGCAATGCTTTTGTTCCAAAAAGCAGGACTTGATCCAATTGCAGCACCAACAAATCACTTAGCTTTTGAAACAAAAGGTTTTAAATCTTATTTCTCAAGTGGAAACTTATATAAAGTTGAGGTTGCTATTCATGAATATTTAGGACTTGCTTGGTCAAAAATCAGAGGATATATTGACTAACTTAAATTAAAGTAAATTTTGCTAAAATTGCAACTTTGTTGCAAATTAAAGGTAAAAATTGAAAATAATAGATATAAAAAATTTATCATATGAATATGCTTCTAGTTGTAAAGTATTAGAAGATATTCAACTAGAAGTAAACAGTGATGATTTTCTTGCTATCATTGGACCTAATGGTGGTGGTAAATCAACACTTCTAAAACTAATCTTAGGTTTATTAAAACCACAAAAAGGACAAATCAATATCTCTTTAAATAGTGATGATGTTGGTTATGTTCCTCAAAATACAAACTTAAATACAGATTTTCCAATTACTGCTTTAGAAGTTGTACTAATGGGGCATATAGGTGTTAGAAGAAAACTATTTGGTTACTCTAAACATGACATCTCTTGTGCAAAAGAATCACTAAAACAAGTAGGAATGGAAGGTTTTGAAGATAGAAAAATTGGTGATTTAAGTGGAGGTCAAAGACAAAGAGTATTTATAGCACGTGCTTTATGTGCAAAACCAAAAGTAATACTTCTTGATGAACCAACAGCAAGTATTGATGTAAAAGGTCAAAATGAGATTTATGAACTATTAAAAGAGTTAAATAAATCTATTTGTATAGTAGTAGTTAGTCATGATATATCAGTACTTTTAAACTATGCAAAAAAAGTAGCCCATGTGAATAAACATCTTGTTTATCACTCATTAGAACATATTCAAAAAAATATAAATACTCAAGAAGAACACTTATGTGAAGTGGAACTTTTATCAGCATTAGGGCAAAAAAAAGATTGTTGTGAGTATTCAGTAAATAAGGCGTTAAATGTTAGAAATTTTAGAGTATGATTTTATTCAAAATGCAATATTAGCTGGAATACTAATCTCAATTGCTGCTGGAATTATTGGATCATTAGTTGTTGTAAATAAGATTACATTTTTGACTGGTGGAATTGCACATAGTGCATATGGAGGAATAGGGATTGCAATTTATTTAGGTCTTCCTGTTCTTTTAGGTGCAACTGTTTTTGCTGTACTTACAGCAGTTATAATTGCAATGATTACATTAAATAAACGTCATAGAATTGATTCGTTAATAGGACTTATGTGGGCATTTGGTATGGCTATAGGTATTATATTTATTGATTTAACACCTGGCTATAATGTGGATTTAATGTCATATTTATTTGGGTCGATTATTGCTGTGTCTCAAGATGATATTATGTATTTATCAATACTTGATATCTTTATTATCTCAATTGTAGTGCTATTTTATAAAGAGATATTAGCAGTATCATATGATGCAGAGTTTGCAAAACTAAGAGGTATTAATACTAAGTTCTTTTATACACTTATTTTAGTGTTATCAGCACTTTGTGTTGTTGCGGCAATTAAGGCTGTTGGGCTTATTTTAGTTATTGCACTTTTAACTATTCCAACATACTTGGCGGAGACATTTTCAAATAGATTATCAACTATGATGATTATTTCTTCAATTTTAGCTACAATATTCACTTTAATTGGCTTGAGTATATCTTATTTTTACGATATTAGCTCAGGTGCAAGTATTATTGTAACTGCAGTAGCAATATTAGCTACTGTTAAATTATTTAAAAGATAGAAACAAAAAGGACGGAATTACCAAATGAATGAACATATTGAAGTTGGGAAAATAAACAAATTAAAGGTAAATAGAGTTAGTGAACCTGGACTTTATTTAATTGCAAAGGATGATGAAGAAGTTCTTCTTCCTAATGCTTATATAGAAAAATCAATGGATGTTGATACACTAGTTGATGTATTTATTTATACAGATAGTGAAGACAGACTTGTAGCAACTACTTTAAAACCTTATGTGTATTTAAATGACTTTGCAACACTTGAAGTTGTGGATATTGCTAAGTTTGGAGCTTTTGTTGATATTGGATTATCAAAAGATATTTTAGTTCCAAAAAATAGACAAAGAAGCTCATTTTCAGTTGGCGGATATAAAGTATTACAACTACAACTTGATGAAAGAACAAACAGATTAATTGCAAGTGAAAAATTTAACTTAGTAAATGAGAAACCTTCATATAAAGCAAATGATGAGGTAGATGTACTTTTATTCTCTCAAACACCACTTGGATTTAAAGTGATTGTTGATAACTGTTGTGAAGGAATGATTTTCCACAATGAAGTATTTGAAAATGTTAAAGTAGGTGCTAAAAAAAGGGCTTACATTAAAAATATAAGAGCTGATGGGAAATTAGATATTTCTCTTCAAAAAATTGGTCAAAAAGTATCTGATGATAAAGTATATGAAATCTTAACTCAAAATGGTGGGGAGATGAATTTTACTTATAAAAGTGATGCAGAAGATATAAAAGATACATTTGGAATGAGTAAAAAAGCCTTTAAGGCAACACTTACTAAATTGATAAATGAGAACAAAATAACACTAGAAGAGAGTTCAATTAGAGTCAAATCGTAACAGTTTCAAGTTGATTACTGTTAATTAAGACACTTTTTATCCGATTTAACTATAATTCTTAAAAATTTAAATTAATATACTTATAAAAGGAAAAAAATGGCAACAACAAAATTAAAAGGTAATGAAGTAAATTTAGCTGGTAACGAAGTAAACGTAGGTGATAAAGCACCAGTAGTTAACGTAGTTGCAAAAGACTTATCAGAAGTTCAAGTTGGTGGAGAAAATGGTAAAGCTCAAATCGTAGTAGTAGTTCCATCTTTAGATACTCCAGTATGTGCTGCTGAAACTAGAAAATTCAACGAAGAAGCTGCATCAATTGAAAATGCTGAAGTAGTTGTAGTATCTATGGACTTACCATTTGCAATGGGAAGATTCTGTACAACTGAAGGAATTGAAAACTTAACTGTTGGTTCTGACTTCAGAGCAAAAGAATTCGCTAACGCTTACGGTGTATTAATTGAAAATGGACCATTAGCTGGTGTAACTTGTAGAGCAGTATTTGTAGTTAACGCTTCTGGTGTTGTAACTTACAAAGAAATTTGTCCAGAAATTACTGAAGAGCCTAACTATGCAGACGCTTTAGCAGCAGCTAAAGATGCTACTTCAACTTCTTGTTGTGGAACTTGTCAGTAATCAAGGTTTTAAACTTTTAAAGCCGTTATAATCTGCTAAATTTTATCTCATCCCTTTGGGATGGGGCGTTTAGGAGATTATACATGGTTTTTGAACAAGCACAAAAAGTACCAGTAAAAGAAGAAAAAAATTTTAAAACTTGGTACAAAAAATTCTCATCTCAACCACATCAACCATTTTTTTCAAGTGGAATTTTATTTTTTATTCTTTTTTTATCTTTATTTACAGCATCATATTCAAACATATTAAATTTAGATAGTTCAGTTTTAACATATCATGCTTATACTATGGTATTTGTAGTTTTTATTCAATTCTTTTTGGGATTTTTATTTGTAGTTTTTCCTAGGTTTTTAGTACAAGCTGAAATTACACCTGATGTGTATATGAAACAGTTTGCTTTTTATTTTTTACCTTCTCTTTTTATATTAATATCTTTAGTTTTTTATTCAAAAGCACTTATATTATTTCAAATAGTTTTATTAGGTGCTCAGATTTTTAGTTTTAAACTTTTATACTCTATTCATAAAAAAAGTTTAGTTCAAAAAAAAGAAGATACAAAATGGGTATTAATAGGTTTTGCTTCGGGTCTTATTGCACACTTCTTATATATCATTTCTGCTTTTGATTTTGCTTATTCTGAAGTGCTTGCTAAGTTTGCAATTAACAGTGGTTTTTATCTATTTTTATTTACTATAATTTTTGCAATTGCACAAAGAATGGTTCCTTTTTTCACTACATCAAAAGTACCTACTTATAAAATAAATAAAACAGAAAACATCATGTTATATATTTTTTCTTTACTTGTATTAAAAGTTGTATTATTAAGTTTTGATAATTCAAAATTAAATCTATTAGCCGACATTCCTTTATTTATTTTAATTACAAAAGAGTTAGTAAAATGGAAATTACCTATTTTTAAAGTACCAGCAATTATGTGGGTTTTATATCTCTCTTTATATTGGATACCAATTGGTTTTGCTTTAAGTATAGTAGAGTCTATATTTGCTTTTATTAGCCCTGATATTCTATTTGAAAAGTCAGTACTTCATACTTTTGCTTTAGGGTATTTTGTAACAATACTTTTAGGTTTTGGAACAAGAGTTGTATTAGGTCATAGTGGGGCAACACCACATGCTGATAAGTTCGCAGTTTCTATTTTTATAGCTGCACAAATAATTGTAATATTGAGAGTTTTTGCTTCTTTATCTTTAAATTTTTCATCATTATATGTAAGTTTGATTAACCTAAGTGCAATATTATTAATAATAGGATTAATAATATGGTCAAGCCGTTATGTAATGATACTTCTAAAAGGGAAATAATTTAATTTTCTTTAACTACTAAACATATCCTTTACAGTAAATCTATAGAATTCTCTTAGAAAATGTGTAAAGGATAATTTATGAATATAATCAAAAAGCCATCTTGGCATATTAGTGAAAACGAAGTAACTCCTCAAGAACTATTTGATAAAAGAAGAAGTTTTATTAAACTTGGAGCTGCATCACTAATTACAAGTGGGGCAATTATTGAAGCTTTAGCAAAAGACAACATTCCAGTACCTAATTTAAAATACATCAAAGATAAAAATATAGATAACTTAAAACTTAATACTTATGAACAAATCACAAGTTATAACAATTTTTATGAATTTACTACTTCAAAAGAGGGAGTAAAAGATTTGGCTCATACATTAGACACTTCTAACTGGCAAATTGAGATTGATGGTTTAGTTGAAAAACCTTTTACGCTCCACTTAGAAGACTTAATATCTAAAATGACAATTGAAGAGAGAATTTATAGATTTAGGTGTGTAGAGGGTTGGTCTATGGTTGTACCTTGGAATGGATTTGCTTTAAAAGATTTAATTAAAATGGCAAAACCATTATCAAATGCAAAGTATGTAAGATTTGAAACTTTATATGATGATGATATGTTCCCTGATCAAAGAAGAGGGATTTTTGCTTCAATTGAATACCCATATGTTGAAGGGCTTAGAATGGATGAAGCTATGAATGATTTATCATTTTTAGCAGTTGGATTATATGGATCTAGATTACCAAATCAAAATGGTGCTCCTATTAGACTTGTTGTTCCTTGGAAGTATGGATTTAAATCAATTAAATCAATTGTAAAAATCTCATTTGTTGAGGAAGAACCTTTAAATACTTGGCAGAAAGCAAATTCAAAAGAGTATGGATTTTATGCAAATGTAAACCCAAATGTTGACCACCCAAGATGGTCTCAAAAAAGAGAAAGGGTTTTAGGTAAATTCTTTAAACAAAAAACATTAATGTTTAATGGATATGAAAAAGAAGTTGCTCATTTGTATAAAGGGATGGATTTAAGAAAGTATATATAATGAAACGTTCAATTATTCATTTATTAATGATTTCACCCTTAGTATTGTTATTAATTGAGTTATTTATTATTGAAGTAAATGATCCTATTAAGTATATCTATACTGTAACAGGAGTTGCTTCTACTGTAATTTTGTTTTTCTCAATAACTATATCTATGATTAAGCATAAAATAAATCTAATGAAATTTAGAAAAGATATTGGTCTATTTGGATTTTTTTATGCCTTATTACATATGATAAACTTTATAGTGTTTGATGCACAATTAGATATAGTATTTATTTTTGAAGAGACAATAGATAAGCCATTTATTTATCTTGGAACGATTGCTTTTTTTATACTATTATTTATGGCAATTACTTCTACAAAAAGATTATACAAAAAGTACTCACACTGCCATAGAGCGGTATACTTTGCACTATTGCTTATAACAATTCACTTTGTTATGGCACAAAAAACAATTGATATTGATTTATTGTGTTATATCATAGCTATATTGGTTATTGCATACTACAAATTGCTTCAAATCATTGTTAGAAATAACAAGGTTTAGAAGCACATTTTTCTTGTTAACTTTTCATTAACCTACTATTATATCTTAGTTAATTTCCTACCCTTATAATATACTTATAGATAAGTTGACGCAGCGACTTATTTATGTAAGTATTTTTAAGATAGAATTTCTTAAATATAAATAATTTTTTTTATGTTTCCTTGTGTTAAAGGGGTGTCAGCGATGACACCCCTTCTTTTTTATAAAAACATTTCTATTATTCAATCAGTCTTAATAATATTATGATACTATTTCGCAATGACAAATCTTTATAAAAAACCAATCAAATAACTCCATGCCATTATCAAATCTAAATGAAGAACAATTAGCTGCAGCTACCTGTGATAAGGGATTTAACCTTATTATTGCAAGTGCGGGAACAGGTAAAACATCTACTATTGTTGGAAGAATTGCAAACCTAATTAATAATGGTGTAAAGCCTGATGAAATCTTATTACTTACCTTTACAAACAAAGCTGCCCAAGAGATGGTTCAGCGTGTTGGTAAGTTTTTTGGAAAAGAAGTTGCCAAACAAATAATGGCAGGTACTTTCCATTCTGTTTCATATAAACTATTAAAACAGTTAAATAAAAACATCACTTTAAAGCAACCAAATGAGTTAAAAACTCTATTTAAATCTATCTATGAAAAAAGAGTTTTTATGGAGAGGGAAGAGGATACTAATCCTTATGACGGTGGATATTTATATGATATGTATTCACTGTATCTTAACTCAAATGATGGTGAGAGTTTTGGAGATTGGGTTAAAGATAAAAATCCTGATCATGAACTTTATGTAATGATTTATGAAGATGTAGTATTAGAGTTTCATGATTTAAAAGCAAAGTATGGATATGCCAACTTTGATGATTTATTAACTATTATGCTTGATACTTTAAAAGATGAAGAGTTCCCTTTCAAAGAGATTTTAGTAGATGAGTATCAAGATACAAATCCTTTACAAGGAAGATTACTTGATGGATTTAGGCCAAAGTCACTGTTTTGTGTAGGGGATTATGACCAAAGTATATATGCTTTTAATGGTTCTGATATTGGAATTATTTCAACTTTTGCAGATAGATATGATAATGCTACAGTTTATACTTTAAGAAAAAACTATAGATCAGCTAAACCTATTTTAGATTTAGCAACAAAAGTAATTGAACATAATGAAAGAATTTATGAAAAGAACTTAGAGGTTATGAGAACACAAACTTCAAATCCTCCAAGACTACTTGCTTTTAATGAACTATTTTCACAATATCAATATATTTCAGAGCTTATTTCACAAAGTGAAACAGAACATAATGAGATAGCCATTATTTTTAGAAACAACTCAAGTGCCGATGGTATTGAAGCAAACCTAAGAGAGTTTGGAATACCAGCTAAAAGAAAAGGTGGAATGTCTTTCTTTGACTCTGTTGAAGTTAAGTTCATATTAGACCTACTTGTAATGCAATTATCTCATAATGATATGATGGCATTTATTCACACTTTAGAGCATGGTAAAGGGATTGGAAAAGCTATTTCAAAAGATATATTTGATGCATTAGTAAAACTTGGACATGGTGATTTATTTAAAGGTTTATTCCATCCTGATCCAGATATTAGAAATCCATATGAATCAAACAAAGTTAAAAATATTCAATTAGGACTTTTTGATGATTTTATTGAGCTTGGAAGTGTATCTAAGTTTAAAGATTGTGGTTTTGAAGAAGCATTTTTAGCAAATCCAATTTTGAAACATCCAAAACTATCTGTTGATGGTGCTAAATATATTTATGACTTTTATCTTTTAATGAAGCATTTAAGACGTACAAAAAACCCTGATTCATTAGTAAAATCTATCTCTTCATCTATGATGTATTCAAAGATAAAAGACTTTTTATCAACAAAAAGGGCTACACAAAAAGATGGTACAGTTAATCCTATGCAAAAGACTAAGTCTTTAGCAAAAATTAATAGAAAAGTAATGCTTCTAATGAATTTAGCGCGTAACTTCAATGACTTGTCAAAGTTCGTAAACTCGATGATTTTAGGTGGAAGTGAAATGAGTGAAGGTGATGGAGTAAACTTACTTTCAGTTCATGCTTCAAAAGGTTTAGAGTTTAAAGAAGTATATGTAATCGACCTAATGGATGGAAGATTCCCAAATAGAAAACTAATGAGTAAAGGTGGAAGCTTAGAAGAGGAGAGAAGACTTTTCTATGTTGCTGTAACAAGAGCAAAAGATATACTTTATCTTTCATTTGCAAAGTTTGATAAAATCAAAAAACTTACATTTGTAGCAAGTCCATTCTTAAGAGAAGCAGGACTTGTAAAAGGTGATGATGAAGAAAAAACTGCTGCTGATCCTGAGTAGATTAGTATCTGCTTCTAACTAGATTTCTTCCTTCATTTTTAGCGCTATAAAGAAGTTTATCTGCTTTTTGTAGCATTTCATCGATATTCTCACACTCTTTATTATCACTAACTCCAAAGCTTGCTGTTACACTTAAAATATTGTCATGCACAAAGATTTCTATTTTTTCAATCTCTTCTTTTAATTGTTCTGCTTTTTTTGTTGCAGATTTAATATTAGTATTTGGTAGAACAAGTGAGAATTCTTCTCCTCCTAATCTTCCAAAGATATCTTTTTCTTTGATATTTCTTTTTATTGTTTTTGCAAACTCTATTAGAACTTTGTCCCCCACATCATGACCATATTTATCATTTATATTTTTAAACTTATCAATATCAATCATAATAGTACAAATATCTAGGTTATTTCTTTTTGCTATTGCAAAGGCATTTTGCGAGTGAATAAAGAAGTTTCTTCTATTCATTGTTTTTGTTAGATGATCAGTATGAGCAATATCAAAAAGCTGAATATTTATTTTCTCCAATTCTTTAAGTGCAGTTTTCATTTGTTGTGTTTTTGAATCTATTTGCTCTTCTATATTTTTTTGATTGTGAGTGAAAAGTTTTTTATAGCTGTTTACTATAAAAATAAGAACTAAAACAATTAGTAAAAGGAAGGTACTTAAAACACAAATAATCATAAACATATCTTTTGATAGTTTTATATCATTTTTTGTTTCTATTCCTAAAACAAAGTTATTATTAGTATCATACAGTGATATTTGGCTTACAAGTTGCTCTTTTTGAATAATAGTACTAGTTGCAACAGTTGGAAAGTAAAGGGATTGTGATACTACAGGATTCTTATGCTCTTTTATAAATGAAAACTTTGATTCATCAAAACTATTTGTAAGTTGCTTAAGATATAAATTATCTATTTTTCTTCCAAGAATTACATATCCATTTGAACCATTTTCATAGTCTGTTTTGTAAATAGGATGTTTGGAAATAAAGTATGAATATTGACCGAATTTAATAATACTATTTACTTCATCTTTTTCATTTAATTGTTTTACAAAATATTTTAAAATTGAGTTTTTCTTTTCAAAATTCATATTTCTAATAAGTTTAGAATATTTAATACTATTTTGTTTATCAATTAGTATAAAAAAGGATAAATTTAAATCTTCAAGAGTATAGGAGTCTTTTCTAAAATGCTTGTGAATATACTCTTTATTTGATTTTTCTACAAAGTTATAAGTGTCATCTAAACTGGAGAAATCAAGAGCTATTCTATAGAAATACTCTATGTCCTTATCAATTCTTTCAACTAAGTTTTTTACATTTTCATAGTTAATGATTTTGCTTGCTTGGCTGTAGTTTTTATTTAATGTGTATTGAACATAAAGAATAAAAGCAATTGATAAAATAACAGTAAAGACTAAAAATAGTTTTGTTTTTGTTTTTAAATTTTCTAGCATATACCTTCTTGTAAAATAATTTATAATAAATTTAAATAATAATATTTGAAATTATAGCTAAGTAATAATTAAAAAAAGTATCAAATTTAAATATAAAGGATAATTTGGATATAATCGCGATAAATTTAGAAAACATAATTCAAAAATATAGGAAGTTTTATGAGTAACAAGTATGAACCATCTAAAGTAGAAGATAGCTTTTATAAAATCTGGGAAGATAGAGGTTACTTTGAAATCGATGGAAACAAAGAGATTCAAGAAGAAGGTAAAAACTTCTCAATCATGATGCCACCACCAAATGTAACTGGTAGCTTACATATTGGTCACGCACTTACATTTACACTACAAGATATTATTACAAGATATAAAAGAATGGACGGGTTCAAAACTTTATGGCAACCTGGAACAGACCACGCTGGTATTGCAACTCAAAATGTTGTTGAGAAACAACTTTTAGCTGAAGGTACTACAAAAGAAGAGATTGGTAGAGAGAAGTTCTTAGAGAGAGCTTGGCTACAAAAAGAAACTTCTGGTGGAAACATCGTACACCAAATGAGAAAACTAGGTGTTACTCCAGCATGGAAAAGAGAAAGATTTACAATGGATGAGGGTCTTAAAGAGGCTGTTAAAGAAGCATTCGTAAGTTTATACAATGATGGACACATTACTCAAAACAACTACATGGTAAACTGGTGTACTCATGATGGTGCATTATCAGATATCGAAGTTGAACACGATGAAGTAAACGGTAAGTTCTACCACATGACTTATAAGTTTGCAGATGGTTCTGGTGAAGTTCAAGTTGCAACAACTAGACCTGAAACATACTTTGGGGATACTGCTATTATGGTTCATCCTGATGATGAAAGATATACAGACATCGTTGGAAAAGAAGTATTATTACCATTAACTGATAGAAAAATTAAAGTTATTACTGATTCTCACGTTGATATGGAATTTGGAACAGGTGTTGTAAAAGTTACTCCAGCACATGATCAAAATGACTACGAAGTAGGAAAAAGACACGACTTAGAATTTATTAAATGTTTTGATGAAGCTGGTATTTTAAATGACTACTGTGGTGAGTTCGCAGGATTAGAAAGACTTGAAGCTAGACCAGTTATCGTAAAAGCTTTAGAAAATGCTGGACATATTGTAAAAATTGAAGATCACGTTCACCAAGTAGGTCACTGTTACAGATGTAAAAATATTGTTGAGCCATTTATTTCTCAACAATGGTTCTTATCTGAAAAAGTTGCAAAATCTTCTATTGAAAAAACAAAAGCTCACAATAACTTCCACCCACAACACTGGATTAACTCTTATACTGCATGGATGGATGAGTTAAGACCATGGTGTATTTCTAGACAATTATGGTGGGGACATAGAATTCCTGTATTTACTTGTAACTCTTGTAATCACCAATGGGCAGATACAGCAGATGAGCCAGAAGCTTGTCCAAAATGTGGTGAAAAACATTATACTCAAGACCCAGATGTATTAGATACTTGGTTCTCTTCTGCTTTATGGGCTATGTCACCATTAGGTTGGGGAAATAACGATAAAATGAATGACTTATATAGTTTAGAGCAAGATATGAAAGACTTCTATCCAAACTCTTTATTAATTACTGGTTTTGATATTATGTTCTTCTGGGTAGCAAGAATGATGATGATGGGTGATCACTTCCAAGGTGAGTTACCATTTAAAGATATCTATATGCACGCACTTGTAAGAGATGAGCATGGAGCTAAAATGTCTAAATCAAAAGGGAATGTAATTGACCCACTTGATATGGTAAATGAGCACTCTGCTGATATTATTAGATTTACACTTGCTTACCTTGCAGTTCAAGGAAGAGATATTAAACTTGGTGCTAAAAACTTAGAGCAGTTTAGAAACTTTACAAATAAGTTATATAATGCAGCTAATTTCTTAACTTTAAATGTTGATACGTTTGAAGATTTAAAAGATATTGAAATTAAAACAGCATTAGGTAAATATATGCAATCTAGACTTTCTCATGCAGTTGAGGATGTAAGAGAAGCATTAGAAGCGTTTAAATTTAATGAAGCTGCATCAATTCTTTATAAGTTTGTATGGACTGAGTTCTGTGATTGGGGTATTGAGTACTCTAAAGCTTCAAAAGAGTCTATTTCTGAGCTTGGTGCAATTTTCAAAGAGACATTAAAATTAGTTTCTCCATTTATGCCATTTATTTCTGATTACTTATACCACAAGTTATCAGGAACATCTTTAGAAGAGGGTGCAAAATCATTAATGGTTTCTAATTTCCCTAAAGAGATTGAAAAAGATGAAGAAACTGAATCAATGTTTGAAATCATTGAAGAAGCTATTACAGCATTAAGAAGAGCAAAGGTTATCATTGATATGGGTAACTCTAAAATTGCTAAAGCTTATGTAAAATTAGATAAATCAATTGATACTGAATTAGCAAAACCATTTATTCAAAAACTTGCAAAAGTTGAAGATATTGAGTTTGTTGATGCAAAAGTTGAAAACTCAATTACAGATGTATCTGATAACTTAGAAGTTTATTTACCAACAAGCGAAATTGATATGAGTCCAATCATTGATAAATTAACTAAACAAAAAGAAAAAGTTGAAAAAGAAGTAAACAAATTAAATGGAATGCTTTCAAATGAAAGATTCGTAGCAAATGCTCCTGAAGCAGTAGTTGCTGAAAATAAACAAGCTTTAGCTGATGCTCAAGCTAAACTAGAAAAAATCGAAAATGAATTAAAAGCTATCTCTTAATAGCTTTTAATTTCACCTAAAAGGCTTGAAATGAAAAGATTGATATATTCGTTACTGTTTATAACTTTTTTCTTTCAAGGCTGTTCTTTCAATAAAAGCAGTTTAAAAACTGTTGCTCAAACAAACTCAGCTATTCAAGTTACATATTATAAAAATGAAGTATTGAAATCTCTATCTTCATATAAAAAGAAATTGGATTTACGTAATCCAAAAGCTTATAACCAAGATTTAGCTAAAAACATATATTTTCAAATTGATTCAAACCAAGACTACATAAATATTATTCAAAATGATAAAAAGCTAAATTTAGCAAAAGAGTATTTGTATTATGCATTTTCAAAAGAAAAAATCCATAATAGAAATGACTTTTTAATTTTGGGTCTTTATAAACTAATATATAATGCTTATAACCTAAAAGAAGAACATCAGTTCTCTGCTATTCAATATAGTAAAAGTGATATGCTAGAGCTTTATAAAATGTTACAAGTTATTAGATGGAAGATAAAAACAGCAAAAGATTTAGATGGGAACTTTCTGTTTGTAACATGGCAAAATAACTGGCAATTAGAGTTAATGATAAGAAAATATAACGATCTAAATGATATAAAAAATCTAAAATTTATAAAAGAAAAAAAAGAGACTATATATGATTCTTCAAACTTTTCTTTTGAGATTTTAATTGAACAAATGTTGGTAAATATACGGCATACTCTAAAAAATATCAATGTTGAACCATATGAAATGAGTCTTTCGGCATTAAAAAGTTTTGTATTTATAATCTAATATTATATTTTTGGAAGTTTATATATTATAAAATATTATATAATAAAATAATATATAAATAATGAAAAGACAAAATGAACTATAAAAAAGATAGTTACAAGTTTTTATTGATATTTGTAACTTTTATAATTGCCGCTTTTTTTACTGCTTATACATATATTTCTTTTAAAGAAAAAACACTAATAAGAGAAGCCTATACCTCTTTATCAAATGATGTAAAAAAGAGTGTTAATACTCTAATTCACAATAAAAAAAATGCCACTATGGCAATTGCAATTCCTATTTCAAAAGATTATACTTTAATTAACTCTTTTTATAAAAGGGATTTTAATAATCTTGATTTTCAATCTCTTTCAAATGATTTAAAACAAAATACAAACTATCAAAATGTGTGGATACAAATAGTAGATAAAAATGGTTTTAGTAAATATCGATCTTGGTCTAATAAAAAAGGTGATTTTCTTCTTAATTTTAGAGAAGAGTTAAAACAGACATTAGAAGAGAAAAAAATAAAAAAGATAATTAGTGTAGGGAGATATGATTTATCATTTAAAGCAATTGTTCCTGTATATAAAGATGGAGAGTTTTTAGGTCTTATTGAAGCAATTACAAAATTTAACTCTATTTCAAAATCACTTAGAAAACTTGGTTTTGAAGCTGTAGTTGTAGCAAATAAAGAACAAAGAAATAGAATAGAAATACCATTTAGTAAAAACTTTATTGGAGATTATTATATATCAAATGTTGATGTAAACCAAGATATTTTGAATTCTCTATCAACTGAAAAAATTGCAAAGTTTATAACTATACAAAATTATTGGACTACAAGTGAATACTTTATTACAAATATCAAAATAGAAAATAATGCTGGTAATATTGTTTTATTTAAAAAAATAGATTCAATTGATTTAAAAACAATAAAAGATTTTAAAAAACAAGCATTTATATTACTTTTTGTAGGTTTATTAATTTTAATATTTATAGTCGTAACTTACTCATATCAAAGTCATGCAAAAAATATTGGCAAATTAAATAGAAAACTAATAAAAGGTCTTAAGAAGTTAAGACAACAAAGAAATAAAACTCAACTATTATTGGACTCTCAACTTAATATTATTGTTATTACAAATGGTGAAGAGATACTAAATGCAAATAGGCAACTTTTAAACTTCTTTACAGATTGTAAAAACCTTCCAGATTTTAAAGATAAGTATACATGTGTATGTACGGTTTTTGTACCTTATAATGATGATGAATCATATATTTTAGAAAAAGACTATGATGGATTAAATTGGGCTGAGTTTATTCTTGCAAATCCTACAAAACACTATAAAGCTGCTATGTATAATATGAATGATGAGTTAAGACACTTTAAACTAAATGTTTCTCAAAATGATGTAGATAACTTTATAATTGTAACTTTAACTGATATCACCCATGATATTCATACACAAGAGAAGTTAAAAGAGTTTAATGTAAATCTTGAAAGATTAGTAGCTGAAAAAACCCATCAACTACGAGAGTTAAATGAAAGTCTAGAACAAAAAGTTCAAGATGAAATTGATAAAAGTAAGAAAAAAGATAGGGTGATTTTCCAACAAAATAAAATGGCTTCCATTGCTCAAATGTTGCATAATATTGCTCACCAGTGGAGACAACCATTAAATGCTATCTCAACATCTTCAAGTGCTATGCTTTTAAATAAAGAGCTTGACTTACTTGATGATAAAAGTTTCAAAGATAGTTGTAATTTAATCATAGATAAATCAAAATACTTATCAAATACAATTGATAATTTTAGAAACTTCTTCACAATTGATAACAGTTTAGAACTTAGAAATATAAAAGATATAGTAAATCAATCTTTAACATATATAAGTATAGTTTTAGAAGAAAAATCAATAGATATTAAACTTGAATATCATGAAGATCTAGAAGTGGCTTTAAATGAAAATGAGTTTAAACAAGCCTTCTTAAAAATTTTGGATAACTCAATTGAATCCCTTGAAAAACATACAAAAGTTGAAGATAGGGTAATAATTATTAGATTAAAAAATAAAAAGCTAACTATTCAGGACTCTGGTTGTGGAATTTCACAAGAGATAATTGATAGGGTATTTGAACCTTACTTTACAACTAAACATCAAAGTCAAGGAGTTGGACTTGGATTATATATGGTTCAAGAAATACTTGCAAAGCAGATGAACTTTAAAATTGAAATAAGAAATGAAGAGTTTATTTACAATAACAAAACTCAAAGAGGTTTAGAGTTTGTTATTGATTTAAAGTAGGATTATTCTTGAATCCTACTTTTTCTTAATTTATGTGTGATTGTATATAAAACTGGTAAATAAATCAGGTTTAAAACTGTTCCCCAAGCAAGACCAAAACCAAGTGCAATTGCAATAGGTTGGAAGATAACTGCTTGACCTGTTGGGAAGAATATAAGTGAACTCATACCAATAAGTGTAGTTACTGTTGTAATAATAATAGGTCTAAATCTTTTTGTAGCTCTCGCAAAAATCTCATCCATATTTTTAGCTTTTTTAAGATAGGTCATCATAATAATTCCATCATTAATAACAACTCCAGCAAGTCCTAAAGCCCCAATCATAGATGGCATAGATAGGTTTAATCCCATTACTTCATGTCCTATTAAAACCCCTAATAGAGAGAATGGAATAATACTCATAACTATAAATGTTTCTCTAAATGAGTTAAATAGGTATAACATTGCAAGCATGATCAAAATAAGTGCAAGACCAGTTGCTAAAAGCATATCATTGGCTAAATTCTTTTTCTTCTCAGCTTCACCTTTGAATATAAGTCTAATACCATTTTCTTCAATCTTATCAAGAGTTGGTTGGATTTTTTCTACAACTTCTGTTGATGTGATAATGTCTGGATCAACATTTGCAAAGATATAGAAGTTCTTTTCTCCTTGGTCTTTGATTAGTTGTTCAAAGGCTCTAATTGTTTGTAACTCAACGATTTGATCAAGTGCTATAAATGTTCCATCATTTAAAGGTATTTGTGTGTTCTTAAAGGCATCAAAGTCATCTTTATTTTGTGATTGTACTTTGATATCTAACATCTCTTTATCATCAAAAGAAACAGCTTTTTTCTTTAATAAATATAGATTTGAAAGGTATGACCCTATAAAGGATTCTGTTATACCTAGCTGCTCCCCATATGGATTGATTTTGATTTTAATTTCATCAATACCAAATTTTAAAGAGTTTGAAACAGATTTGATTCCTTTGATAGCTTCAATTTCTGTATGTAATTCTTCGATTGCTTTAATTACTTTTTGATTATCATGAGAGATTAGTCCAATTTTTACATCAGCTTTTACTGGTCCTACTTTTCTTTCAAGTACTGCTATTTCTTCTAGTTGATACTTGTCTTTATAGTTTTTCTTTTCAATAAATTGCTTTATTTTTTTTGCAATTTGTCTAGATTTTAGAGTTCTTTCTCTTCCTTCTTCATCATAATAAAAACTTAGATTAGGAGTTACATATTTATCCAAGAAGTTAACAGGTTTTAGTTTTTGAAGTTCTATTGTCATATACATAACATAGGGGAATTTCTCAGTATTTCCTCCCACATCTCTTCTAAACCCAGCAACAGAGTCAATACTTCTAATAAAGAATTTATCTTTTTTATCCATAAAATCTTTTTCAATTTCTTGAACAATTTTAAATGACTCTTCAAGAGTTGTATTTGCATTTGCTTTAAAAGTAAGTTTTACATCACTAGCATCAAATTTAGGGAATAGCTGGAACTTAGAGCTTTTTATTTCATATACTGTTAAAACTGGAACCATAATAATAAATATAGTTAAGAATGTTTTTTTCCAATTCATAAAGAAGTGAATAATAGAGCTATAAATTTTGTTTGCTTTTTCCCATGAAGTTACTTTTGCACCGTTTTTAAGTGTGTGGGCTGCATGAATAGGTAAAAATAAAAATGACTCAATAAGTGAAGCAATCACAAGTGCAGATAAAGCAATAGGAATAAGTTTCATAACTTCACCCATTGTTCCACTAATCATTAGTACTGGTAAGAACGAGAATAAAGTAGTAAAAGAAGCAATAGTTACAGGTTCAACCATCTCCTTTGCACCAAGAATTGCAGCTTCTTTTGGAGGATAACCCTCTTCAATATGTTGTTGGATATTTTCACTTACAACAATAGCATCATCAACTACAATACCAATAGCAATAAGTACACCAACTAGTGAAATCATGTTGATTGTATATCCAGAAAAATACATATAAACAGCTGCGATTACAAAAGAGGTTGGAATACCAATAGCAATAATAGCAGACATTCTAAAGTTAATTAGTAACATTACTAAAATTGTAATTAACATAATTCCTAATAAAATATTAGAAATAACGATATTTAATCTATCTACGATTCTCTCAGAATTATCATCTGCAACAGACATAAACACATCAGGATTTTCTTCTTCTAAACTAGGTAATAGTTTTTTAATAGCTTTTACAATTAAAATTGCATCTGCAGTATCTGCTTGTTCTACTGCTAAGGATAAGGCATTTTTACCATTAAAAGAGTATAGAGTTGAAGAGTCTTCATATTTTTTAGAGATTTTTGCAATATCTCTTACATAAACATTTTTATTTCCAATTCTAAGAAGTGTATTTGCAAAGTCTTTTTCATTTTTTGCACCATTATATGTAGAGATATAGTAGTGTTTTTTAGGATCTTCTATTTTACCAATAGGGAAGATATATGATAGAGTTGAAATAGCTGAAAAAATTTCATTTTTATTTAAATCTAAAGCTTCAATCTTTTTATCATCTAATAGTACTTCAAAATATTTTTCTGAATCTCCATATATTGTTACGTCATTAACGCCGTTAACACCTAAGATTTTACTTTTTAATTCATCTGCAATTGGTTTTAATTGGTCTGTTGTATATTTGTTTGAAGTAAGAGAAATATCAACTACCGATCGGCTTCTATTTAATACATTAACACTTGGTTCATCCATATCAGAGGGAAGATTTCTTTTTATTAATGTTACTGTATCTTTGATTTTATCGGCTTCGTTATATTTGTTTTTGCCTTTTTTTAGTTCTACAATAATAGAAAAACTTCCAGGAGAAATAACCGTAGTCATCTCATCAACACTATCAAGGTTTTTAATATTATCTTCTATTTCTGTTACGGCCATTTTATCAAGGATATCAACTGAAGCTCCAGAATATGAGCCTTTAATTGAAATCATTTCAAGTTCAAAACTAGGGAAAATCTCTTTGGGAGTTTTGTTGTAAGACCAAATTCCTACAGCAAAAACTAAAATAAATAGCATATAGTTAAATCGTGAGTTGTTTACAAAAAATCTAAGTAGTCGTTCAAACATTAGTTTCCTTCAAAAAAAGAAAGAATTATAATACAAGATTATTAATGCAATATTAACATTTGCATTCAAAAAGTAACAAAGCAGTAGATTAGTTTATCTACTAGCTCCGTATAAATTATACTTTTTAATCGTCTCTAAATCATCATCTTCTTTTACATTTTCTGCAAGTACTTTGATATTTAAAAGTGTTGCAAGTTCAGCTATTGCTTCAACAAAACTTTGTTTTGATGAATCATTACAAATATTGTTTGTATAATCCCTTGCAAGTCTAATATAATCAAGGTTGAAGTCTTTTATATCTTCAAGTGAAATAAACTTACTCTCAAATCTTTTTACAATTACTTTTGCTCCACACTGGTGCATTTCATCTACAAAGAATTTAAACTTATTCACATCTTTTGCAACTGCATAAGCTGTAATAGAGAATACTAGTTGTGAAGATATAGCTTTATGTAAATTAATCTCTTTTTCTAACCATGATATAAATGAAGTATCATTGATTGATTCTAATGATAAGTTAATTGAAATATCATGAGTGATTTTTTGACTTATAATATGGTTGATCACTTTTTTAATTACTTTTTTATCAAAGTCAATAATTTTTTCATATCTCTCTGCAATAGATACAAATGTACCAATAGGAATATCATTTCCATCTTTATCCACTGCACTTGTAAATGCCTCTTGCATAAGTATTTTATTTGTATGACCATTTATAGCTTTTGCATCACCAATATATTTTACATTGAATTTAGAGTTATCAATAATATCAAAGATTAATTCTCTCCATGATTCCATATCTCTTGACAGGTCATTTGAGTCTCTAATATGAGACTCATTAGCTCCAATTAATGTAGCTTTCTCATATGCTTCATTTGCAGCTTGTAGCATCTCAGGAGTTGTTCCAATTTGATTAAATGGAGTTGCTCCAATATGAACAATATCTTTTTTGTCAAACTCAATTGATAGTTCTTCAAATTTCTTTTTTAGCTTATCAGTAAATTCCATAGCTTGTTCATAAGTGAAGTTTTGACCAATCATTGCAAATTCTGAACCAAAGAATCTATATGAGATAGTTTTACATTTATCTTGATTTATTTCTGTATCTTCTAAAACCTTAGCAAACTTTTTGATAAATTTATTTACCTCTTTATTTGTATGAGATTTTGCAAAAGCTCCTAAATCAAAGATTTTAATTACAAATACATACCCATCTTTTTTATGAATAAACATATCTTTCATATCAGTTTCAAAACTTTGTTTTAGGTTTAAACCTGTTAATTCATCTTGAGATAATTTACTTGTGATAGTTGCTAAATTATTGTTTAGTTTATTGATTATTGTTTCTATTTTTGTAGACATGTCATTCATAGAAATAGCAACGTTTTTAATCTCTGTCGTCCATGGAAGTTTTTTAATTGTTTCAAACTTACCTACAGCAATTGATTGTGCAAGACTCTCAATCGTTTTAAGAGGTTTCAATAAGTACTGAACGAAAATAAATAGAATAACCATAGAAATTGCAAAAGCAATTAGTGCATAAATAATAGCACCCTTAGCTTGTTCATATAGTTTTGCATATGCATCCCCAGCATTTGCACTTACATAAATTACAGCACTTGTAGTCCAACCATTTGAAATTTCACTATATTTTTCTTCAAGCTCCATAGGAAGAAGATTAATAAACCATTCAGGTACATAATCAAACTTCTCTTTTCTGATTACTTGAACTAAAATCTTGTCCATATTTATTGAAGCAAAGGTATCTATTTTTTGTCCATTATCATTTGTAGCTGTAAAATTAAATGTAATAGTTCCACCATTTTTATATTTAGCAGTTGGTAGGAAGCTGTATGTTTTATCACTATATAGATTTAGCTCATTAGAGTTAGTGTCGTTTTCTAACTCTTCAAGCTGTTTATTTAATTCTTCATCTATAGTGTTTTCTTGAACTTTTCCATATGAAGCATCTAAAGTTACATTTGAAATAGTCCAATTCATATCATCTAAATCTGAAGAGTTATTAATCAAATCACTATCAGTAATTTTAAAATTAACATCCTCTAATCTAATCTCTTTATAAAAACCTCTATTTGAAATAGCATTTATAATTGAGCCAATTTCAGGATCTTTTTTATCTTTTAGTAATGGTTTTAGAGTCATACCAAGAGTTGTTGCAGTATCTTGTGCTTTTGTTACTGACTCAGTTTGTAAATACTCTTTTGTATTTTTTACACTGATAAAGAAATTACCAGTAAAAATCATAAAGAATATAAATGCAATGATTATATACAGCTGTTTTGATAACGACATTTTGCTTCCTTTTTTAAATTCTACTCATCAAGCTTTTCCAAGCTTTTAAGTTATTTTTACCAACTTTTACAGAACCTTTATTTTTTGCTTGCCAAAGTCCACTAGCATTAAAACTATATACGGGTTTTAAATCTTTTCTTTTATTTGCTAGTTGTAGTTTTTTATTAATATTATCTAATACGATTGGTGTTGCACCTGGTTTGTGATGGTATGTTAAAACCATATGTGCTTGATCAAATCTAGTATTTCTTTTTTTATAAATTACATAAGTGATTCTAAGTTTGTTTTCTGGAACACCTAGTTTTCTAAGACTATAATATTTTGCAATTGCATAATCTTCACAATCTCCAGCACCAGTTCCTAAAAACTCATATGGTGTTGCCCAATAATCTTTCTTTCTCCAATGTCTTGGATCAGTTTTATATTTGATTTTATTGAAGAAATCATTTACATTTTTTAATTTATTTAGTATTTTTTTGTCTTTTGAAGATTGCAACATCTTATCCCAAAGTTCAACTCTAGTTTTGGCTTTTAAACCATATTTTTTATTTACTTGATTAACTTTTGCACTGGGAATAAAGTGAGTTTTTTTTGCAGTTGTAGTTGCTACAATAAGAAAGGAGATAAGAAGAAATGAAATTATAAAAATCTTTTTCAAATCTATCTCCTTTTATATTTAGTTAGTTACTATTTTATAATAGTAATGATTAAATTTATCTATATAACTATTTTAGGAGGCTTTTAATAGATTCCTCATCTATTTTTTGTTCGTCGTATTTAACAGCAATAATACCTTCTGTATTATTTACATACCACTCATCAATAGCATTATTGTTATCTAAAGAGTGAGCATTGTCTAAGCTATATTCTTCTGTTGCTAAATAAGCCATTTTTTTCTTAGCTGGGTTTGGCATAGTGATAATTAAAACTGCCCATAAAACACATACAATTGCAATAGCAATTACAATAGATGATAATGAAGCGTTTTCAAAGAACATACCACCAAGGAAACCACCTAAGAATGTACCTAAGTAACCAAATGAATTAAAGATACCTAATACTAATCCTCTTTGGTGAACCTTTGCAAACTTTGTAGCAAGTGATTGCATAATTGGTTCGTGCATATTAAATCCAATAAAGAAGATAACAACACCAATCATAAATACCATAGCAGAAGAACTAAGTCCAATTACTAAATAAGAAATAGCAAATAAAATAATACCAACTACTAAAATCTCTTTGAATTTACCTTTTTTCTCTGCAATAATAGCAGCAGGTGCCATAGCTAAAAATCCAAAAATCATAGCAGGAAGATATACTTTCCATAACTCATCTAAATTCCACTCATAAGCTCTTAAAAGAACCATTGGAATAATCATAAATGCAAATGTCATTAAACCTTTTTGTAAAAAGTTTGTGATGTTCATTTTGATTAGGTTTTTGTTTCCTAACACTTGAGAAATATTTGATTTCCCATTATATGTGTGAGTAATATGTGGTGGGTTTGGAACCATTTTAACAAGAACAAAAATTGAAACTAAAGCTAAAACCATTACAATAATAAATAAAGAGTCAACTCCAAACCAAGCACCAAGTGTTGGCCCTGCTAGCATTGAAACAGCAAATGAAATACCAATAAACATACCCATAGTTGCCATTGCTTTTGGTCTTTGCTCTTCTTTTACTAAATCACTAATCATTGCTGTAACAACAGCCGCAATTGCTCCTGCACCTTGTAAGAATCTTCCAAGCATTAATGTATAAATATCCGAAGATATAGCACAGATTAATGAACCAATTGCAAAAAGCAATAGACCCATAATAATAGTGCCTTTTCTTCCTAATTTATCACTTATTACTCCAAAAGGAACTTGAAATATCATTTGAGTTAGTGCATATCCTCCAACTACAATACCAACAAGTGTAGTTGTCGCGCCTTCTAAGTTTATAGCGTATACAGATATTACAGGTAATACTAAAAATAAACCTAAAAATCTTAATGCAATAATCGCACTAAGTGGTAAAACCGATTTAATCATTTGTAATCCTAAAAATAATATAATTTCTTGCGATTATATATAATTAATGCTTAATAGTCTTTATCAAAGGAAAAAATGTGAAAATTGTTTTAGCTTCAGGAAATAAAGGGAAAATCAAAGAGTTTGAAAAACTTATGCCCAATGATGAGGTAGTAGCTTTTAAAGAGCTTTTAGGGGATATTGAAATAGTTGAAGACAAAGATAGCTTCAAAGGAAATGCTATAAAAAAGGCTCAAACTATTTATGATGAGTTAATAAATAAAGGTTATGAGGATGTTATTGTAATTTCTGATGACTCTGGTATTACAGTTCCTGCTTTAAACAATGAACCAGGAATTTATTCTGCAAGATACGCAGGTGAAAATGCAAGTGATGAGCAAAACAATGCAAAAATGATTGAAAATTTAAATGCAAAAAATATTGATATTACACCTGCATACTATACAGCTTGTATAGCAATTATTTATAAAGGTGAAGTTTATACTGTTCATGGATGGATGCATGGTCTTGTTACAAATAAAGCAGTTGGAACTCAAGGCTTTGGTTATGATCCTTTGTTTATTCCAAGGGGTTATGATAAAACTTTAGGTGAGTTACCACATGAAGTTAAAAAGTCTTTCTCTCACAGAAGTAAAGCTTTAAAACTTGCAAAAAAAGTTCTAGATGTAATTATCTAATTATCTTTTCGTACAATCTAATATCAAAATCTTTAGCTTGTACGAAAATCTCAATATTAAATACTTCATCTTTTTTTATTAAAACTTCTATATCAAATCTTTCATCATCTATTTTTAAATTGTTAATAGTTTCAAGTTCTGTATTCTCAAGTGAATCTATATATTGTTTTGTAAAATTTAGATGATTTTTTGCTTGAATATATAAATATTGATTTTCTATATTCTTATTTGAAAAAGATTTTGTTTGAGCAATACTTAGAGCTAAATATGAAAACAAAGTTATTACAACTATAGTAATTAAAAGCGTATATGACTTTTTCATTTTAGAGCTAGTTTCCATATTTGAGATATTTTATTATTAAGATTTATATTGATATGAATATAAGTACTTTTCTTTTCAATAGAAAAACTCTCTACACCTTTTAATAAAATAGCATCTTCAAAAAATAGAGTTTTATTTGAATAAGAGATTTTATTAATTATCTCTTTTTGTTTTTGTAAAAAAGCTTTTGTATTTAAAAGTTCTAGTTTATGTATTTCAATACTTCTGCTATTTTCATTTTCAAATATTGATTCTTTTAAATATAGCATTGAGTAAACTATTATAAATGAAGAAATTAAAACAGTAAGTATTATTTCAAAAAGGGAAAAACTATTTTTCATATTTGTAGATTTTGACATTTTCATCTATATACTCATGTTTTTTTACTTGAAGTGTTTTTGTTTGACTATCATTTATAGTAACTTGTAATATTTGTGTTGTTGTGATAAAAGTTGTGTAATCTTTTGTATCAAAAAGATTTTCTAAACTATTTAGTAGTTGAGATAGTTCATTATTGTTTTTAGATGAATAAGTGGAAAAGAAAAATCCACTTATTACAATTGAAAGTATTGTGATACTTATTAGTGTTTCAAAAAGTGAAAAACTATTTTTTAGCAAGTACTTGTGCTTTTTCGTAAGCTTCGTTTACTGCTTTGATCATAGAATCTCTAACTTTTCCTTCTTCTAACTGTGCATAACCTGCTGCAGTTGTTCCACCAGGACTCATAACTGAATCTTTGATAATTGCAGGGTGTGTATGTTTTAGAAGTGAAGCAGTTCCTGAGAATAAGCCTTGAACTAATTGTGTTGAGATATGTCTTTCAAGTCCAGCTTTAACTGCACCATCAGCTAATGCTTCTGCAACTAATGCTAAAAATGCAGGACCAGAACCAGCAACTGCTGTAGCAATATCTAGTTGGTTTTCAGTATTAACCCAAATTGCTTTTCCAATTGTTCCAAAGATATCCATAGCTAAATTTTTAGCCTCTTTATCTCCTGTAATTGTAGTAGTAGAGTTTTGAACTGAAGCAGCAACATTTGGCATAGTTCTAATATATTGCTTTGCTTGGATTTGTTTTTTTAATGATTCTAACGTTGTACCAGCTAAAATTGATAATAAAACATTTGCTTCACCATTTAATCTTGCAGATACACTTTGAAGTGCATAAGGTTTTACACAAAAAATTATGTTTTTATCAGTAATATCTTCACTATCTTCTAATTGTTTAATAGAAATTTCTGGAATTTTTTCTTGGATAGCTTTTAATTTATTAGCGTCTCTTCCTATAATTTCAACTTCATAGTTTTTCACTAGGCCTCTTGCTAGTGATTGAGCCATGATTCCATTACCTATTAAAGTTAGTTTCATTATTATTGCCTTTTTAATTATTTTAATAATTATAGCAGATATTTCCTAAGCTATTATTAGATAGAATATTGACTTTATGAGAAAGGATTTTATATGTTAACTAGCTTTAAATTGAAAAATTTAATACTTGCTTCAAGTTTAGTTTTTATTTTTACAGCGTGTTCTTCTAAAAAAGAAGCAGCTGAATACAACAAACCAGCGTTATATTGGTACAATAAAATGGTAACAAAAATAACAACTGGTGATTTAGAAGAGGCAGATGATACATATACTTCTTTAGAAAGTGAGCATAGAAACTCTCCATTAATCCCAACAGCTTTACTTATTTTAGTAAATGCACATATTGATGCTGAAGAGTATGCATTAGCAAACTTCTATTTAGATGAGTATATTAAAAGATTTGCATTAAGTAAAAATATTGATTATGCAAGATATTTAAAAATTAAGGCTAACTTTTTAGGATTTACTTACCAGTTAAGAGATCAACAATTAATTGAAGATACATTAGAAGAGATTGCAGACTTTAAACTTAAATATGCATCATCTCCTTATATGCCTTTAGTTGATACGATGAATGCAAGATTATATATGGCAAAAGCACTATTAGATGAAGAAATTGCTAAACTTTACAAGAAAAAAGGTAAAGAAAAAGCTGCGGAAATTTATTCACAAAAAGTAAAAGATTCATGGGTTAAACCAGATGAAATTCAACCAGTGGAAGTGCCATTTTATAGATCGATTTTTGAATAGGAATTAATTATTATAACACACAAGGAGTAGATATGGAATTAGAAAATTACGATAAGTTCCCGCAGGATATACCACTAATTATTGAAGACGAGATATTTTTATATCCTTTCATGATTGCTCCTTTATTTTTAGGAAGCGAAGAAAATATAAGTGCGGTTGAACAAGCGATTGAAGAGAATAAGCTTGTAATTGTTGCAGTTTCAAAACATGGAAAAGAAGGAAAAAGAGAAGATGATTCTTTCTTTGATGTTGGAGTTGTTGGTAATATTATGAGAAAAGTATCTTTACCTGACGGTAAAATCAAAGTTCTTTTCCAAGGATTAGCAAAGGGTGAAATCAAAAGCTTTGACCCAGAAAATCCTATTACTTGTAATGTTGATATTTTAGAAAATAAACCGTTTAAAGAAGAGAGTGTTAAGTCTGTTATTAACGTTTTAGTTGAGCAGGTTAAAAAGCTTTCAAGACTTAATTCTAAATTCCCAGCTGATTTAATTAAAACAATTGAAGAAAATGATGATGCAACAAGAATTGCTGATTTAATTTCATCTGTTTTAAAAGTTAAAAAAGATGAGGCTTATAATCTATTTGCTCAAACTGATATTGAACAAAGATTGCTTGATATTATTGAAGTTATCAAAAAAGAGATTGAGTCATTTAAAATTCAAAAAGAGATTACTCAAAAAGTAAACTCTAAAATTGAAAAAACTCACAAAGATTACTTCTTAAAAGAGCAAATCAAAGCTATCCAAAAAGAGCTAGGAACTGATAACAAAAAAGATGAAGAGATAAAAGCATACAAAAAGAGACTTAAAAAACTTAAGTCTTCTATGCCAAAAGATGGATACAAAGAGACTAAAAAGCAGATTGAAAAACTTTCAAGAATGCACCAAGACTCTCCTGATGCTTCACTTTTACAAACATATATTGAACAAGTATTAGATATTCCATTTGGTGAATTCTCTGATGAAAAAATCTCTGTTTCTAATGTTGAAGACCAACTAAACAAAGATCACTATTCATTAGTAAAACCAAAAGAGAGAATCTCTGAGTACTTTGCAGTTAAGCAGTTATTAGAGCAAAGAAAAATCGAAGATTTAAAATCTAAAGGTACTGTTTTATGTTTTGTAGGACCTCCAGGTGTTGGTAAAACTTCACTTGCAAACTCTATTTCTCAAGCACTTCAAAGACCACTTGTAAGAATTGCACTTGGTGGTATGGAAGATGTAAATGAACTAAGAGGTCATAGAAGAACATACGTTGGAGCAATGCCAGGTAGACTTGTAAAAGGTTTAGTTGATGCAAAGAAAATGAATCCAGTAATGGTTCTTGATGAAATCGACAAACTTGGAGCAAACCACAGGGGTGATCCAACAGCAGTTATGTTAGAAGTATTAGATCCTGAGCAAAACCATGAATTTAGAGATTTATACTTAAACTTTGCTATTGATTTATCACAAGTGATTTTCGTAGCAACTGCAAATGATATTAGAAGAATTCCACCTGCATTAAAAGATAGAATGGAGTTCATTGAAATTTCTTCTTATACTCCAAATGAGAAGTATCATATTGCAAAAGATTACTTAATTCCTCAAGAGTTAGCGAAGCATGGTCTTAAAAAGAGCGAAGTATCTTTATCTAAGCCAACAATTGAAGCTATTATCTCTAAATATACAAGAGAAGCAGGGGTTAGAAATCTAAGAAGAGTATTCTCTAAATTATTTAGAAAAGCAGCTAAGAAGTTATTAACTGATGAGAAACTAGCAAAGGTTTCTATTTCAACTAAGAACTTAAAATCATACTTAGATAATCCAATCTTTGAGATTGATCCAGCTGATAAGAAAAATGCAGTTGGTATTGCAAATGGATTAGCATGGACAGCAGTAGGTGGAGATGTTCTTAAAACTGAAGCTATTAAGTTAAAAGGTAAAGGTATTTTATCTGTTACTGGTAACTTAGGTGATGTTATGAAAGAATCATCAAGAATCTCTTATTCTGTTGTAAAAGTACTTATTGATAAAGGTGCTTTAAAAATTGATGATGAAATCATTCCTAAAACATTTAAAGAAAAAGAAGAAAATGCAAAAGTAGATGCAAGTGAAGTATACAAAAGATACGATATTCACTTACACATTCCAGAAGGTGCAACTCCAAAAGATGGACCAAGTGCTGGTATTACAATGGCATTAACAATCTCTTCTATTTTAAGTGAAAGAGAGATTAAATCAGATGTAGCTATGACAGGTGAGTTAACTCTATCTGGGAAAGTTCTTCCTATTGGTGGATTAAAAGAGAAGTTAATTGCAGCGTTTAAAGCTAAAATGACAAAAGCATTAATCCCAAGAAAGAACTTTGAGAGAGATTTAGAAGATATCCCTGAAGAAGTTAAAAAATCTATGGAAATTAAAGCAGTTGATACAATCGATGATGTATTAAAAGAGGCTTTAATCTAATATAAGAAGATAATAAATGAGGCATAGAAGACAAAGTACAGCCATAAACAACTTTTTTACTCTTGCCTCAATTATTATAATCTCAGTAACTCTTACTTTATATGTTAAGTATATAGCAAATGAACCTGAAATAACAAAAACAGAAGTTATTCCTCTTTTATGTGAAAAAGAAACACTTACAAAATACAAAGTATATAATCAAGAACTATTAAATGAATCACAAAAGGCTTTAAGAAGAGGCTATTTTAAACTAGAAGGTTCATATAAAACTACTAGTGAAAATAGTACTGTTGCTAAAGATTTTATTTCATTAAATGATTTAGACTCTTTGTATATCACTGCAATTAATAAAAAGCCTAAAACTGATATTAAAAAGTTTTTAACTATAGAGTATAAACTAGTTGAAAAAGATAGAAATAGTGATATAAAAAGAAAATCTTTTTATTCTGGATCTATTATGACTACTTTTAAAGCTGGTCAAAAAGAGATATTCAAGATATTTACAGACTTTAGATTGTATGATAAAGAAGAGATATTATCTAGAATACAATGTTCAATAGAGGTATATAAAAACAATGTTAAAAAACTTAAGTAAACCAACTTTCACAGCTGTTAATATTATAATTGCAATTACTGTAATTGCGTATTTGATTCAAGAAGCAATTCCAAATGGTGGATTGTTAATGGGATTAAATGCATATTTTGTTGTATATGATTTTTGGTGGCAACCTTTATCAACTATGTTTGCCCATGGTGGACTTATGCACCTTGCTATGAATATGTTTGTTTTATATCAATTTGGAAGTATTATTGAAAGATATAGAGGTACAAAAGAGTTTTTGATTCTATATTTTGTATGTGGACTTTTAACATCTATCTTATCATTTGGATATATCTATTTCTTAGATCCACAAGTAAATCTTGTAGGAGCATCTGGAGCTATTTGTGCTCTTTTAGGATATGTTGCATATTTAGATAGGGCTCAAAGAGGTGGAATTATCACTTGGGTTTTATTAATCTCAGTAGCACCACTTTTAATAGGCTTGCCAATTGCTTGGTATGCGCACTTTATTGGACTAGCTGTAGGGTTCATTTTTGGGGTAATTAGAAGGTAAGGTGTATAAAATTAAAAAGCTCTAACTTTTTTATACACCCTAAATGGAACTTCTCAAAAAATACAAGTTTTTAAATCAGTAAAATTATAAAAAGTCCTTAAAATGGTAATCTTTAAAGATACTAATACATTTATTAGTATTTTAAATGATTATTATTGAATTTGATGTGTATAAAAAAATTGATACATTTTCTTGTGGATATTTCTTAATTACAATAAAAGTACTTATAAAAGAAATAATAGTAAAATAAAAATTTTAGGTGTGTATGACAAAAGAAGATGTAAAACAACTTTCAGAACATAACTTCAAATTGTTAATAGATATTTATAATATTGATGATAAAAATTGTTTACCATTTCTTGGAGCAGGGATTTCTACCCCTACAGGAATTGATAACTGGACAGATTTATTAATTAACTTGGCAGCAGATTTAGGTAATACAATAACAGATAAAGATAATGTAAATGAATTGATAAATAAATATGGTCATGCTAAAACAGCCTCTATAATAAAAGAAGATATAAATGATAGTGAAAAATATAAAAAGTTTTTAGTTAAACAATTTGAACCAACAAATATATTAACTACATCTACTATAATCAAAGTTATTATCAAGTTCTTTTCAATTGTTACTACAAATTATGATACAACAATAGAAGAAGCAATTAAAACAATCAACTATATTTATAAAGAAAAAGATATTGAAAAACTAGGTTATGAATTACAAGACTTACCACAGCTAGCTTCAAGTAAATTACTTAAAGAAAAAAGTATTGTTTATTTACATGGATATAAAAAAAATGAAACCTTTTTATTAACAGAAGAAGATTATAAATTATTTTATCCTTCTAATTATTCAATTGATGGAATTGAAGTATTAGAGAATTTTTTAAAAGAAATAATAAGTAATATGACTTTAATATTTATGGGCTTTAGTTTTAATGATAAAGATTTTTGTGATTTTTTTAAAAGAACAAAAGACAAAATTGAAAATCAAAGAGCACTTATAAATGAAAAATGTGGAAATCATAATGGGTATGAGTTTAATCATTTTGCATTTGTTAAATATAGTGATGATGGTTTTGATGAATTTCATAATAAGTTGGAAGATTTAGGTATAAAAGTGATTTATTATTTTGATAAATATTCAAATCTTGAGGAATATCTTCACAGATTAGAAAAAGTTAAAGCAGTTAAAGATGAGGAATATCCAAGTGAATAGTTTTTATGATTTAGTTTTTAAAATTGATACTTATTTGAAGAAGCCAGAAATAGCTTCATTAAAGAGTATTATAGAATTATTTAGTCATGAAGGTATAGAGAAGTATTTTTGGTATGCTTTATGTAATAATGAAGATTTAGAACATAATATTTGGTTTAGAATATTGAATGAAAATGATATGTTTAATATAAATAATTCAAAAGAAATTGAAAAAGTAAATGATAAAGACTTTATTGCTTTTTGGAGACCTCTTGAATATTTAGAAAAAGTAAGCTTAGATTTACAAGATGATGGTAATCAAAAACAGATAAATGGAATAATCAATAAACTGATAGATAACTATAATGAGCTTTTTAAACAAGGATATATTTTACATGGACATATTTATTGGATAACCTTTAAAATCCTTTCTAATCTAGATGCTAAATATATTAGTTTAGAGCATCTTGTTTTTATTAAATTTGTATTGTCTAATAATGATAAAACACTTATTTCTGGTGATTTAGGAGGTAAGTTTTTTGATAAAATATTTGAAACTAAGAAGCTTGAAATAATAAAAAGTTTCTTTGACTTAATCTTATCCTTTGAATTAGATCAGTCAGGTTCAAGAGAATTAAATTCTTTAGTTGAATCATATTGGTTAAGAGAACTTGGAAAAGATAAAGTAGACTCAATACCTTTAGATTATAGAGTGGAAATATTAGAAGTTGCTTTAGAAAAAATAGAAAGTATACTAGAATACGATGAACGTGCTTTCAACACTATATGGATTCCTTCAATAGAAAAAAGTTCTCAAGAAAGATTTGGAGCTTCTGATATTTCTAAAGTATGTTTAGATTTATCTAGAGATTTATTAGAAAAAATTGAATCAAAGAATATATATGAGAAAGTCCAACTTTTAATCAAAAGTAAAAGTTCTATTTATAAAAGATTATCAATTCATGCAATTAACTTTCATTATAATGATTTAAAACAAATATTTTGGAGTATTGATTATAATCCAATTGACCAATCAGAATTAAACCATGAATTATATAAATTATTTGAAAATCACAAAGATGATTTTTCAGAACATGAAGCTAAACAAATTATTGAGTGGAATGAAAATCAAGACTTTGAGTATTTAAAAAAAGTAGAAGATTATGAAAAATATATAGACAAATGGATGAATAATGATAAAAGAAAAATTCTATATGCTTTAAAAGATTCAGAAAAAAATTCTGTATTTAAAAAAGAATTTGAAAAATATGATTCAAAATTAGAATTTCAAAATGAACACCCAGAGTTTAATTCATATACAAGTTCAGGTATTATTGAAGATAAAAGCCCTTATACAAGTAATAAAATATTAGAAATGAATTTAGAAGATTTAGTAAAGAAAACTATTGAATTTACAGAGTCTAATTCTTTTGGAGATAAGCCAAATAAAAGAGGTTTTAGCAAAGAAATTGAAAAAGCTATTACTGATAATTATGAAAGATTCATTAATAAACTAAATTTATTAGTTACTATGCCAGTAGATTATCAATATTTTGTATTAAGAGCATTAAATTCTAATATTAAAAGTTATAGTAGAGAAGAACTACTTTTATATATTGATTATCTTGAATTATTAATTAAAAACTTTGAATTTAAAGGAGAGTATAATCCTTTAGTTTTTGAATTTAATGAATTTATAAGCAAGATATCCTCAAGTGAAGCTAATATTAATATAGAAAAAGAAACAGCTAAAAAGATTGTAAATATTTTTGATGATTTAAAAGAAAAAATAAAATATTATGTTTCTTCTGACACTAACAAGTCTGATATTTTAAATAGTAATGAAGGTCAATTTTACACTTCAATAATAATTTTTTCATTAAAAATAGCAAGAGATAAGTTAAATGATAATGAAAATATAAGATGGAATCCAAAACTAAAAGAAATTATAGAAGGTGATTTGAGTAGTAAGAAATCATTTCAATTATTTGAAGTTATAGGAAGATACTTACCTAATTTATTTTATCTTGATGAAGAATGGATAAAAAGTAAATTAGAATATTTATTTATGGCTGGTAGTGATATTCATGTTGAATCAGCTTACAAAGGATATTTTTCTAATCATACTGTTTATTTGAAAATATTTGAAGTCCTTAATCATATTGGGGCAATTGAAAAAGCATTAGACTACAGTTTTGCAGAAGAGACTAATAAAAGTGTTGTTGAATTTATTTGTTTTGCATTTATTTCTGATGTAGATGATAGATTAATTTATAAAATTACTGACTCTGGTAATTATGAACAAAGACAAAAATTAATTCAATTTTTTCAAAATAGAGGTACAGGAAAAGATATAGATATTAAAAAACATCTTATCCCTTTATGGAATAAATTATTAGTTAGTCTTGAAGACAAAGAGTTCAAACCCCTTTATAATGAATTATTACAATGGATGAATGCAATAAAAATTATTGATAAAGAGTTATATGATTTAATAATTGAGACAATAGTAAAAATTGAATCTTTTCCTATGTATCATACTGATATTTTAAGAAATATATATAAGTTAGCAGATACTAATATAAAAGAAGTTGCAAGTATATTAATCTTATTGCTAGAAAAATTTGACTTCTATATTTATCAAAATGAAAAAATGATTTCTACAGTAGAATCTATGTATAAAGCAAAATTAACAGAAGAAGGAAATAAAATTGTTAATGCTTTAGGAGAAAAAGGTAATTATAAATTTAGAGAATTGTATATTAGTTACAATTAGATAATTAAAAGCATATACAGTATAAGGTGTATAAAAAGAAAACCTTTATTTTATCAAAAAAACTGATATAAAATTAGTGCTTTTGAGGGTGTTTTTTAGTATTTGGGGTGTATAAAAAGGTGTATAAGTTCCATTTCTAAAATGCTAGAAAAGCCTTTATATAAGGTGTTTATTGATAGTGGGTATATTCTAATCTCAGTTGCACCATTACTTATTGGACTTCCAATTGCTTGGTATGCGCACTTTATTGGTTTGGCAGTTGGTTTTGTTTATGCAATGATTAGAAGATAGTCTAATCATTCATAATACTTTTTAGCAAACTCTTTTACTAAGCCTTCATTTATAATATCCTCAACTACTTTTGTGATTTTATTAAGCTCTTTTATATAGGCTGATTTTTTTGAGATAGTTACATATAAGTCTACTTTATTTCCTGGTTTATAAATAGCTTTTTTAAACTCATCTATTAAGTCAAGTTGAGCTAACTCATAATCCACTTGACAGTCTGTTCCTATGATTGTATCAAACCTTTTTGCTTTAAGCATTTCAAGTAATTGAATCTCTCTTGTAACGGCTCTTTTCTTTAGTTTTTTATCTTTGTCAAATTTTAGGAAGTATGCTGAATTTGTCACATATCCAATATTGAATTTATATAAGTCTTCATATTTTGTGATTTTATTTGAGTCACCTTTTCTTACATAAAAAACAGTTGTACAAGTATAATATGGAGTTTGAATATAATGCATATACTCTTCTCTTTGTGCTCTTTTTGCAATGCCACTTATTGCATCAGATTTTCCTTGTTTCATATTACTTAGACTTCTTGACCAAGGATATTTTTTGATTTTTATATCTACATCTAATCTTTTTTCTATTTCATTCCATAAGTCTATATCAATTCCTGTATATGGTTTTTTATCGGTAATAGCAAAAGGAGGCCAGTGCCCAATTGGTACATTAAACTCTTTTTTTTCAGCCATTAAGGCATTTGGAATTATTACAAATAGAAGTAGTATTAAAAAAACAATTAAACTTTTTATCATTTTTAGTCCTTAATGTTTATAGTTATTCGTAGTATTTTTTAGCATAATCTTTTATAAGTCCATCATCTATTATATCTTGAATCGTTTGATTGATTTTATCTATATCTTTTATAAGTTTAGATTTCTTTGAAATACCAAGATATAAATCAACTTTATTATTTGGTTTATAGATGGTTTTTTCAAATTTACCTAAAAGACCTAGTTTTTTAATATCATAATCCACTTGGCAATCAGTTCCAATCATTACTTTGATTCTACCAAATGCAAGCATTCTAATAAGTTGGGCTTCATTTGTAACTGCTCTTTTGTTTAGTGTTTTATCCGTATCAAAAGGCGCAAAATAAGCAGAATTATCCACATATCCAATTAGATAGTTTTGCAAGTCTGCATATGTTTTGATTATATCTTTTTCACCTTTTCTTACATAAAATACAGTTGAGCAAGTATAGTAAGGTGTGTTAGTGTATTGGATATATTTAGCTCTTTCACTTCTCTTTGCAAGTCCACTCATTGCATCAACTTTACCATTTTTCATATAGGCTAAACTTCTTGTCCATGGATATTTTTTATATACTATTTTAATATCTAATCTTTTTTCTATCTCTTTTAGTAAATCTAAGTCAATACCTCTGTTGTGTTGTTTTTCAATTATTCTAAAAGGAGGCCAAGCATCTATTGGCATAGTTATGTGATTTTCTTGTGCTTTTAAGAAGTTTGGAGTAAATAAAAATATGATTACAATAAAGAATATAAAAGTGAGTATAATTGCTGTTTTTGAGGCTCTTTTATACATAGTAATCCTTTGTAAATCAAGAGGCTTAAAGGGCTAAAAATCCTAATCTTTTTTAATTATAATACAAAGAATTTTATATGAAAATAAGATTTTAAAATTAGTTCTATTAGTTATGATTTCATAAAAAAAGTTACTATTGACATAACTACTAAGACAAATGCAAGGCTTAAAAATATGTCTTTTAATGTAACTGTAGGATTTAAGATTCCACAGTATGGACACTGTCTTTTTTTAGGTTCAATTTCTCTTTTACAGTTTTTACAAGTAGCTATGATAAATCCTTTTTAATTTGTGAAATCTTATCATAAAAAATTTTAAATAAAAAATCTTTCATTTTGAAATAAAAAGCTTTATAGGTTTTTTTCTTGGATATAATCACAAAATGTTTTTACATTTAGACCTAGATTGTTTTTTTGCTTCGGCACACCGTACTATTGATAAAAGTTTATATAATATTCCAATTGCAGTTGGAGGACGAAGTAATCTTAATATTTTCTCTTCACAAAAAGAGGTTAGAAAAATCTCTTCAAACTCTGGAGCTTTTGTTAGTACTATTTTGACAAATGAAGGCCAAAAATCTTTTCAAGACTATTTTGTAGATGAAAATGGAAAGATTAGAGGTATTATCACAACTTCATCCTATGAGGCTAGAGCTTATGGAGTTAAAACAGCAATGCCTGTAAATGAAGCTTTGAGACTATGTCCAAATCTAAAAATGCTACCACCTAACTATCCTTTATATCATGAGTTATCAGAAAAATTAAAGAAGCTACTTCAAAAAGAGATGCCTTTGGTTGAACAGTTTTCAATTGATGAGTTTTTTGGAGATGTAACAGGTTATATTGAACATGATGAAGTAGAGCAGTTTGCTAGAAATTTAAAACAAAAAATCTATGATGAATTAAAACTTCCTATTTCAATAGGAATAGCAAATACAAAATATCTATCAAAACTAATAACAGAGTATGCAAAACCAGATGGAATAAAGTATATTTCAAAAGATAAAATAGATGAGTTTATTCAAGATATTGATATCAAGGAATTTCCTGGAATAGGAAAAGGTTTTCAAGATAAACTTCATGGTTATGGAATTAAAACTTTAGGGGATATCAGAAAAAATAAAGAACTTTTTTATAAGTGGAAAAAACCTGGCATTGATTTATACAATAGAGTATGCGGCATTAGAGACAATAAACTAACCCTTGAGCGTGAAAAAAAGTCAATAGGAATTGGAAGATCTTTTGATCCTATTTATGATAGAGTTGAGATTAGAAGAAGGGTAATGATTCTAAGTAGGTATTTGTGTTTTTTAATAAAAAAAGCAGAAGTAAATCCTTTGACATATGCAATAAAAATAAAATATGAATACAAAATAAAATCCAAAAACTATATAAATGTAAATAGAATATTTAATGAAGAGGATTTTAAAACAGCTATGGGAAAACTCTTTGATGAAAATGATATTCATCCAACCCATGGAGTTGTGCAGTTAAATATAACAGTATCCAATTTTGCTAAAAAAAATGAATATACATATAATCTTTTTGAGTACGAAACTGACTTAAAGAAAAAGGATTTGACAGACCAAGTTCAAAAACTAAGAACAAAGTTTGGTGTGGATATTATCAAAAGTGCAAGTGAACTTAAAAAAGATTAGTTAGTTATTCATTAATATATAAACGATATAATAATCAAAAATAAACGAGTAATATTATGAGTATAAAAGACAGACTAAAAGAAAAATCAAACCAACTATTAAATATAGCAAAAGAGAATGCAACATCAGCTTTTGATTACCCAAAAATCAAAAGTGAACAACTAAAAGAAGCAATAAACGAAAAAGTAAGAGAAAAAGCAGTTCTTGCTACTAAAGCTAGACTTATTGAAAATCATAAAACATTTGATGATTATAGTGATGAAGAACTAGAAGTGATTATTGCCGATGAAGAAAGAAAAATTATAGATGATTTAAAAACTAAATCTTTAGTCGTTGCACTTGCAGCACTTGGTTTAAACTTTTTTGTTTAGGAATTTAGATGTTTAAACAAGTAAAATCTGCACTGTTTTGGTACTATTTATATAAGTTTAGAAGAAGAGTAACTCTAATAGTTTTACTTCTAGTTATTGCTATATTTGCAAATGCAATTTATGGAGATGTAATAGAATATTTAAAACTAAAAGATAAACTTCAATATCTTGAAATAGCCCTTACTTCAAAATGGGTAATAATACTTTTTAACTTGACTTTTTCTATCTATCTTATTTTGACTATGTTCAAAAAAGAAGAAGCGGAAAAAATAAAACAACAAGAAGTTAAAAAAGTAAAAAAAGAAAAAATTGTTGAGCCTAAAAAAGATGAATCAATAAAAGAAGAAAAATTTACAGACAGGGAAAAACAGTTTTTATATAAAAAGAAATTAAGAAGTAAAGCTGATATCTTAGTTGATAAATAAGATAAGTCCTATGACTTATCTCATTGTTTTATAAAGTGCAATTGCCTCTTCAATTTTCTCTTTAGAAGGTTTTCTTCTACAAGACATATAACACTGTTCACCTGCTTCATTTTTGTATGGATAAACAGTTGCATAAACCCAATAATAACCACCAGATTTAGTTTTGTTTTTTACATAACCTTGCCAAACCTGACCACTTTTTACAGTTTTCCATAAATCTTCAAATGCAGCTTTTGGCATATCTTGATGTCTTACCATATTATGTGGCTGGTTCATTAGTTCATCTAAGCTATATTCAGCAACATCACAAAACTGCTGATTAGCAAATGTGATGATACCTTTTGCATTTGTTTCACTTACTAAAAATGCATCATCTCTTAATACAGTTTCTCTAGACATTACCTACTCCTTCTTTTGAACTCTAAATCACAATTGTGCTCTTTTAACTTATCTAATAATTCAAATATTACATTGATTTGTAACTCAATGTTTTCAGTAACTGCAATGATTTGACCATTTGCATAACCTTCAGCATATAAATCAACTGTATCTTGAACCATATGGTGGAATCTTTCGTGAGTTGTTTTAAGCTCTTGCCATAGTTCACCTTTTGTGAACTCTTCACCAGCTTGTTCACTTGCAATTAACCATTTACCCATATCACATTCTGTGTGTTTTTTAACTTGGAATTTATTATCAAGTTTACAATCGCAGAAGTTAACATTTTTGAAATTAATGTGATCAGATTTTAATTTATTTAAATCGAAGATATAGTTTGTATTACAAACTCTTCTTTTCGCATCTGGATCAAAAGATGTTCTATCAACAGCACCTTGAAGTTGAAGAGATAAGTCTTTTGTTGTTCTTGCCATATCACTAATATTCGATGATAATTCAGCATTACTTTGTGTTGCTTGGTCAAGAGCATTTACAGTATCATTGATTTGATTCATTGCTTCTTGTTGCTCTTTTGTAGCATTTGCAACTTCACCAATTAACTCAATAGTTGTACTAATATTTGTATCTAGCTTATTAAATCCATCAATCATTTGAGCAGATACATCTTTACCTTCTTTTGCTTTTGTAGTAGCAGATTCAACTAATGCTTTAATCTCATTTGCAGCTTCAGCAGATCTAGCAGCTAGGTTTCTAACCTCTTGTGCAACAACTGCGAAACCTTTACCCGCTTCACCAGCAGTAGCAGCCTCAACAGCAGCATTTAAAGATAGGATGTTTGTTTGGAATGCAATTTGGTCAATTACTGTAATTGCATCATTAATAGTGTTAACCTCATTACTTAATGAATCCATAGAAGTAGAAGTTTTTTGAGCTAAGTCTTTTCCAACTTCACTTGATTTTGTAACTTCATTTGCATATGCATTCATTTTAGCAGCGTTTTCACTACTTACTGCAATAGTCGAAGTAACTTCTTCAATAGCAGCTGCAGTTTGTTCTAATGCAACTGCTTGTTGGTTAGATGCTTTACTTAATTTTTCAGATGCATCAGCTAAATCTTCTGCACTGAAAGTTAATCTCTTATTTGAGTTATCAATAAGAGCCATTACTTCATTAATAGTTGATTGAGTAACTTTTGTACCACTTAATAAAGAAGCAATAAGACCTGTAACTCCCTCAATTCTTGGAATAGGTTGGTCATATTTTGCATTTGCTAAAGCAATTAGCGCTTCTGATAAAGTAGTTAAGTTAGTTTGTGCTGTTTCAATCATATTGTTGATTTCATCAATAAGATTTCTAACTTCTTGAGAACTAGCTTTTAGTTGGATTCTTTCGTTATATAAACCAACATTTACTTTCCCCATAATAGTTCTTGCTTCTTCAATTACTCTGATATCTTGTTGTGCATTTTGTTCAATTTTATCAATGTATTGGTTGAAGTTAGAAGAGATATTTCCAATCTCATCATCTGATTCAATATCGATTTTTGAAGCGTGTTCAGAGTTTAGAAGGTTTTGAACACCACTATCTAGAGTTTTAATATTACTTAGGATATTTTTGATAATTACTAACTGGAAGATAACTCCAATGAAGAATAATACAGTTAAAACTACAGCAATAGTTTGGAATGTACTAATAACATCTTCACTCTCTTTATCTGTTTGTGCTTTTAAATCAGCCTGAGTTGCAATAATACTTCTAATAGTATTTTCTAATGAATCAAAATATTCATCTACTGTAATCATTTCTGCATTTACTTTGTCTGACATTTCATTAAAAGTTTTACCTTTTGTTGCCATTGTTTTACCAGATGTTTCCATATTTAAAACATCAGATTTCAAAGTGTTTAATGTATTTCCTAATGCAGGATAAATTGAAGTTAAACTATCAATCTCATCAAATAATTCTGCTTTGATTTCATCCACATCACTAAATCCATCTAGCTCCCCAACAGCTAATGCATCTGTTAAAATTTCTTGGATAGAAACGATTTTGTATTTAAGACTCATAAGGCTTAGTTCGTCCAATGCCGCAATTGAATCTAAACCTTTTTCAATATCTGTAACTGATCTATCAAATGGAATCATTTCATCAAGTGAATTATCCCTTGCCATTACTCTATCAATACCAAATTGAGCCATGTTTTTAAGTGCTTTTAAATATGGGTTGAATTTGTTATCAATATTTGATAGTTGAGTTTTTTCAATGTCACTTAGATTAAGAGAATTGATTTTTTTATAAAGCTTTTTATACTTTTCTTGAAGTTCATCAAGTTCGTATAATCCTTCTTCATCTCCAACTAAGGCAGCATCAGTTGAAACTTCTTGAAGGTTTTTAAGTAGAAACTTCATTTCAAAGAAAGCTTGTGAAACTTCTGTTCTTTCTTTTGAATGAAGGTTTGCCTCTTTAATTTTATTCATAGAAAAGAATAAACCTATTGCATTAAGTACAAGTAAAACTACAAATGTACTTACTAAAATAAAAGATTTTTTTTGAATAGTCATCCTATATAACTCCTTACATAACTAGAAATTATATTTTATGATTACTTATAATTTAGTAAACAATTTCTTATTTTTCTATAAAATGTAACAAAAGTGTCATTTTTGTCACAATTTATTATTTACGATTATTTATTTAGCCATAAAGTTTGCGTAGGATAAGCAAATTCACAATTGTTTTTTTCTGCTAATTGGGCAATTTTTATAAGAACATCCTCTTTTACTTCAAGCCAATCTTGCCAAACAGGACTTCTAGAAAAACAATAAACTAAAATATTAATAGATGATGCATCAAACTCATCAATATAAACTAATAGAGTTCTTTTTACTCCATTTAAATCCTCATTTTTAATTGCTTCAAATCTTTTTGATTTTGCAATTTCTGAGTTTTTATCAGTTGCTATACCTTGATGATTTAATAGCATTTCATGTATATCGTTTTTTAGGTTCACAATATCTTCCATTTTACTTTCATATGTGATTCCTACACTCATTTTGATTCTTCTACCAATCTTTCTTTTTGACCAGTTCATAATATGAGTATTTGCAAGTTGTGAGTTTGGAACTGTAATCATTGCATTGTCAAATGTTCTGATTCTTGTTGTTCTCATTCTAATATCTACAACAGTACCTTCAATTTCAGATGTTTTAATCCAATCACCTTGTGAAAAAGAGTTATCTGTCATAATATTTAGCGATCCAAAGAAATTAGCAAGGGTATCTTTAGATGCTAAAGCAATAGCAATACCACCAACCCCAAGTGAAGCTGCGATTGCTTTGATATCTATTCCAAGTTGTGAGAATAAGAATAAAATTACAAGAAGAATTAATATAATTTTGATGATTCTTAAAATAAATACAATCATCTCTTTTCTTACATTTGGATACTTCTCTAATAATGAATGAGCATAAATATTAATACTGTTGTTTAAAATTGAGTAAACAGCCCATGTAAATAAAGCCATATATATTGTGTTTATCCAAGGCATGATTTGAGATATTAACTCTGCATCTTTTACTAAAATATAAATAGAAATCTGAATGGCCAAGGTGTAAAGACCATAAATTAGTGGGCCATCAATTGAAACCTTTAAATACTTTCTAATTACATCACTCTCTTCTTGACTCGATTTAACAATAAGTTTAGTTACAACATTTGTAAAAAATGAAATAATTTTTAGATTTAGTAGTCTAAAAAAGGTGATAATAAATAAAACTACAACTATCTCACCAACAGAAAACTTCAAGTGATAAGATGTAAGAGATGAAATATATGAAATACCTTTTATTGAATCAATTTGAGTAACTAAATATTGTAGGTTAAACTCATCAATAAAAAAGTTAGTTTTTCTAAACTTCGAAATATTATCTCTTAGATATTGAAGCACAAATACTTGTGTATGGTTTTGATTATATAAAGTCACATAGTTTTTAGAAAAAGCTTTTGATATTGTATTATCAACTTTTGATTCGCTTTCATATGTTTTTTCATATGAAGATATTTTTGTTTCTTGTAGTGATTTTATTGCTGCATCTAAAATATCTTGAAAATACTGTATATCTTTAAACTCTTGTTTTGCAAGAATAATATCTCTTAGAGTTTGTTCATAAAGTAGTTTATCTTTTATAACTAATACATTTAACTCATCTCTTTTTGCAGCTAAAGTATTGTTTGCTCTTTTGTTGATATTTATTCTGTTTGTCAAAAGATTCAATTCGGTTTTATACTCTTTTATATTTTTAGAAGTTTTTAAAAAGTTTTCATTATTAATATTTGTGATTACATCTTCTAGAAGTTTATTTTGCTGGGCAATTTGTTTTTCTTCTTCACTTAGATTTTCATCTTCTTGTACGTTTTTTTCTTCTTGCTTTAAAGAGTTGATATTTACATTGTCTTGAATGGTCGTATTTTTGTTATTTTCTTTTATTAGTTTTACTGTTTTGTTCTGTACATCTTCACTTAGTAGTACTAGGGGAATAAATAGAATAATTAGTAGTTTTTTTAACATGGAGTCTCCCAAAAATCATCTTTTAAATAAATGTAATTATATGATTAAATCACTTATTATTAGATTTTTAATGCCATAATGAAATAGATTTGCTGTATAATAATACTAATGTCTAATTAGATTATTTTTACAAGGTATTCCTCTTATGAAAAAAAATATTAAGTATCTAATCATTTTTATAGTTTTTATGGCTTCACTTATTTTATCAATATCTGTTTATATAGAAGCTACAACACAAAAAAATATCTATGCAAAAAGTGTAAAAACAATAGAAGAAGTTGCAATTGATAATTATAAATTAACACTAAAAAACTCAATTGAATCAAGTATTTCATATATTGATTATATGTTAGATGAATTAATAAGAGAAAAACTTAAATATTTAGAAGATGAAGTACATAAAATAACTTATGATTTAGAAAACTTATCAAGAAGTGAAATAGATAAATTCATAAAAAACTACGATAATAAAAATATAAATTTAGAGTTATTTGATGAAAAACAAAAATACCTAGTTCAAAGGGTTATTTTTCTAAATAATAAAAAATATCTATTTAGTTTAAATGACAATAAAATAAAAGCAGAGTTAGTAAAACAACTAAGGGTTGTTTTTTATAGAGTTGATTCTGCAAAAAAACAGTACATTTGGATAAATGAGGTTTTAAACTATGAGGGTGGGAAAAACTATGCAAAAAGAGTGATTCATCCAAATCTAATAGATACAGAAGGAAGTTTTTTATCTACTTTTACCCATGATATAAAAGGTAATACTCCATATTTAGATGAACTTGAGGGAATAAAAAAAGATAAGGAGATCTACTTTAGGTACTTCTTCAAAGAACTTAACTCAAATAAAATTACAGAAAAACTATCTTATGCCAAACTATACAAAAGATTAAACTGGATTGTTGCAACAGGGATACCTTTGAATAGATTGGATGATTTAATTCAAACAAGAAAAACTTTTTTATCAAACCAATATGAAGAGCATTTTAAACGTATTTCATTTTTTGGGTTTTCAACAATAGTGTTGTTTATGATTTTACTTTATTATCTATATAAAAAAATTTCAAAATATACAAAAGAGAATTTGGAACTAGAGAAAAAAATCCTTGAAACAAAAATGAATAAGAAGTATCAAAAAAATATTGAAAAAAGAGAAGAACAATATAGATACCTAATGGAAGCAACTCAAGATGGTGTTTGGGATTGGAATATTATTACAAATGAAGTTTATTTCTCACCTCAATTAAAAGCAATGATGGGTTATAAAGAAGATGAGTTAGAAAACAAACTAGAAAACTGGTATGAAAACACTCACCCAGATGATAGAGAAGAGATTGATAAAGATGTAAAAGATAATCTAGAAGGGAAAAGTGACTTTTACATAAATAGACATAGAGTTAAGTGTAAAGATGGTTCATGGATTTGGATAGAAGATAAAGGAAAAGTATTCTTTGATGAAGATGGCAAGCCTTTTAGAATGATAGGTTCTCACAGAGATATAACGACAGAGAAATACTATCAAGATATGTTAGTAAAAAAAGAGAAACAGTATAGGGAACTTTTCTATAACAATGGTTCAATTATATTAGTTGTAGACCCTGAAACAAAAAGCGTAATAAACTCAAATAAAGCTGCTGAGAAGTTTTATGGTTATTCACATACTGAGTTTAAAAGCTTAAAAGTTAAAGATATTAATACCTCTGAAGAAAAAATGATCAAATCAATATTCAAAAAAATTATAAGGGGAGAAGAAAAAGAGTTTTATGTAAAACATAGACTAAAAAACGGTGATATTGTAGATGTAAAAGTCTTCTCTACTAGAACTGTATTTGATGATAAACTGGCTTTATATACTATTGTTCAAGATATGAGTGAAGAGTTAAAAGCAAAAGAGGATTTAAAAGAAACGGTTATTGAATTAGAAAAAATCAAAGAAAATCTTGATTTTTCACAAGAACTTTTCCATATAGGAAGTTGGGAATTTGATAATATCTCTAAAGAGTTGTTTTTATCAAAAGAGGTATTTAATATCTTAGAGATAAAAGAGAAGAAAATCAGCTTTGATGAGTATATTACTTTTATTCACCCTGATGATAAAGTAAAAGCAGTAGAGGATTTTGAAAAATCAATACAAGAAAAAAGCTCTCACAATTTAGAATATAGACTTCTTTTAAATAATGGAAAGATTAAATATATAAATGAAAGAGGGGAAAATCACTATAATAAGGATGGTAACTATCTAAAAAGTGTTGGAACTATTTATGATACTACTAGGGATACCTTGATTGAGTCTAACTGGAAAAGTTTCTTTAGTCTTTCTCTTGATTTACTTGTAATTGCAGATTATGAAGGAAATATCATCAAAATTAATCCTGCTTGTGAAACAATCTTGGGATATGAAGTTGAAGAGTTAATTGGAAAGAACTTATATGACTATTTATATGACAAAGATATAGATAGTACAAAAAAAGAAGCAATTGAAGCAATCAATGGTAAAAAAATATATAACTTTGAAAATAGATATGTTAATAAAAATGGAGATATTGTAACTATTGCTTGGTCAGCTGTAGCCTCAAGTGAACAAAATGTAATCTATAGTATTGGTCAAGATATAACTGAGTTAAAAAACAAAAACTATATGTTAGCCCAACAATCAAAAATGGCAGCTATGGGTGAAATGCTTGGGAATATTGCCCACCAATGGAGACAACCTTTAAGTCTTATTTCTACTTTATCAACAGGTGCAAAACTAAAAAAAGAGTTAGGCGAATTACCTGATGATGAGTTTATGTCTTCTATGGATAGTATCAATAATACAACGCAGTTTTTATCTGAAACTATTGATGATTTTAGAAACTTCTTCCACCACAACAAAGAAAAGAGTAGATTTAAAATCTCAGATATTATACAAAGAACACTAAAAATCATATCAGCACAGTTTACAAACCATGAGATAAATATAATTCAATCAGTAGAAGATTGCGAAATTGAAGCTTTAGAAAATGAGTTTTTACAAGTTCTAGTGAATATTCTTAATAATTCAAGGGATGCTCTAATAGAAAAAAGAGAAAGTGAAAGATTGATTTTGATTGATGTTAAAGTAGAAGAAAAAGAAATTAAAATTAAAATCAAAGATAATGCTTTTGGTATTGATGAAGAGATTATAAATAAAATCTTTGAGCCATACTTCACTACAAAACATCAAAGTCAAGGAACAGGAATAGGTTTATATATGAGTGAAGAGATTATTACAAAACATATGCATGGGCAAATAGAAGTGAAAAACAAAGATTTCACTTATGAAGAAAAAGAGTATAAAGGAGCAGAGTTTTTAATAACTCTGCCTTTAGCTTAAACTATATATCTCTTACACATCTAACATAGTTATTACTTCTAATCACATCTCCTTGTGGACCATGGGTAATAACTCCTCCAACAACTTGATAAGAAGGATCTAATGAACTAGTATTTAAAGTAGTTTTAGGATCACTTCTTTGCGCTCCTGCTCCATGCACATCCATCCAAGAACCACTCATATATCCCATAGCTCTACCAAATGATACATAAACACCATAATCTCCCGAACCACTAGATTTTAAGTGAGTTGTACTACTCCAATATGAACCCCAATCTGTTTGGGAATTTTCATTTGTAAAACTAGTACTATTAAATATTGCGTTTAAAGCAGGGGAGTTTGTAGTATCAGGTGAACGTGAATAATCAACTATTGAGTGTAACTCTTTTGCATTTGGAAGTCTCCAATTTGTATATCCTGCTGTTGTTGCATTTTCACAAGTAGTGATGGCATTGTCCCAAAGTATTGCAGTTGAGTAGTCGTTTTTTTGCCACATAAGATTTGTGGCTGAATCTGAGATAGTATCATCACCATTGTCTGTATAGTTGTTTTTTCCGTAGTTTATGTTGTTTCTTACACATTTTACATAAAATGTTTTTGATGAAGTTGGATAAGCTTTGATTCTTCCATCTGCTAAATTTAATCCAAACATAGCAGCTTGTCCACCCATAACTGTTGATACATAAGTAGAAGTAGTAGCCCACTGAGAATCAATAATCCTCTCTCCTGAACTTGTATCACCATATGCGAAATCAAAGAAGTTTCTATCAATAAAAGGAATAAGTGATGAGGTATCTGTACTTGTTACAGAACTTGGATCTAATCCTCTAAAATCCATAAGTGAATAAAGTGTTTTTATATCTGGAAGTCTCCAATTAGTATATCCACCAAGACTTAGGTTATTACAATATGTAAGTGCGTCGCTTTGGCTTCTTTTATCACTTGCATTAATAGTACTATCACCATTTATATCTGCTGAGTATTGCCACATCAACGAAGTGATATTATCAGTAACTACTGAAGTTGAACTTGTAAAACTAGCTGCATTTCTAGTATATGATCCATCTTGACCTGCACTTGTACAAGAAACAGCAGTTCCTGCACTGTTATAACAAGTTGTTTGAGAAGTATCAACTATATTATAAGATGAAGAAGATGTTGTAATAGTTGAAGCACTACTTGCAGCTGCTACAACAGGAGTTGAGTTAGTAGTTGAGGTTCCACCTCCACCACCGCCTCCGCAACCAATAAGTAGTGGAACTAAGCATAAAGTAAATGCTGTTGATTTTAGAAGATTTGTTTTCATGTTATCTCTCTTGTTTTTGTTTTGAACAATTTTAAAAGAGCGAGTGAAATATGAAGTTAATTTAAAGTAAATGAAGTTAAATATAATAAAAAGGAGTAATTTAACAAGTAAATTACTCTTTTGTAGTTAGTGGTGGAATTGTACATTTTAGAAGTGTGGAATAGGTGGGGAAAATCTGTAAATTTTAACATCTATGAAAAAAAATATTTATATGAAAACTATAAGAGTTTAAAACCTAGTTCAAATGCCATAAAATAGGCTATTCAAGATGTGTAAGCACAAATTGGATAAAATGCAAATTTATATAAAGTTTTAAAATCAAAAAAGGTTTAATAAAAATGAGTGAGAGTAAAGATTTTTTACGTGTAAAAGTTGAAGAGGATTTAAAGTCAGGAAAATATGAAGAGGTAGTTACAAGATTCCCTCCTGAACCAAATGGCTTCCCTCATATTGGACACGCTAAATCTATTTGTATTAATTTTGGTATTGCAAAAGATTACAAAGGTCACTGTAATCTTAGAATGGATGATACAAATCCAACTACAGAAGATACAGTATATGTTGAGGCTCTTAAAGATGCAGTTACTTGGCTTGGATTTGATTGGGGTGAAAAAGTACACTACACATCTAACTACTTTCCAAAGTTATATGATTACGCAGTAAAACTTATCAAGATGGGGAAAGCCTATGTTGATAGTTTAGATGAAGAGGAAATCAGAGAATACAGAGGAACTGTAACTGAAGCTGGTAAAAGAAGTAAATACGCAGATAGAACTGTAGAAGAGAACCTTGATTTATTTGAGAGAATGAAAAAAGGTGAATTCAAAGAGGGTGAACATATCCTAAGAGCTAAGATTGATATGAGTGCTTCAAATATGCAGTTAAGAGACCCACTTTTATATAGAATCAGACATTCACACCACCACAGAACAGGTGATGAGTGGTGTATCTATCCTATGTATGATTTTGCTCACTGTTTATCTGACTATACAGAAGGTATCACACACTCTATTTGTACTTTAGAGTTTGAAAACAACAGAGCTATTTATGACTGGGTTTTAGATACTTTAGAGTTACCAAAGCCTAGACCATATCAACATGAGTTTGCAAGACTTGGTATTAACTACACTGTTATGAGTAAAAGAAAACTTTTAGAGCTTGTAAATACTCATAGAGTATCAGGTTGGGATGACCCAAGAATGCCAACTATTGCTGGATACAAAAGAAGAGGGTATACACCTGAGTCGATTTTAAACTTCTGTGATCAAATCGGTATTGCAAAAGCTAACTCAATGGTAGATGTATCACAATTAGAGTTTTGTATCAGAGATGATTTAAATACTAAGGTTCCAAGAGTATTAGCTGTACTTGATCCTCTAAAAGTTACTATTGTTAACTATGAAGGAAGTGAAGAGATTGATGCTACATATTATCCTCATGATGTACCAAAAGAGGGTAATAGAAAGATTCCTTTCTCAAATGAATTATATATTGAAGCAGATGACTTTAGTGAAAATCCTCCAAAAGGATTCTATAGATTAACTCCGGAGCAACCAGTAAGATTAAGACATGGATATATTATCACTTGTAAAGAAGTTATCAAAGATGCTGATGGGAATATCACTGAGTTAAAAGTAGAGTATCACCCAGATTCAAAAAGTGGAAGTGATACAAGTGGAATCAAAGTAAAAAGTGCAATCCAATGGGTTGATGCTAAGCAGTCTAGAAAAGTAGAAGTAAGATTATATGATAGATTATACTCTTGTGAAGCACCTGAAAGTGTAGAGGACTTAAATCCACACTCACTTACTATTATCAAAGATGCATATATTGAACCTGCTGTAATTACTGATAGACCTGATGAAAGATTCCAGTTTGAAAGACTTGGATACTTTTATGCTGATCCAGTAGATTACACAACTGATAATCCAGTATTTAATAAAATTGTAGGATTAAAAGACTCTTGGGGTAAAAAGAATGAAGAAAAACCTGCAAAACAAGAGGCTAAAAAAGAAGTAAAAAAAGAGATTGTTCATGGTGAAGCTGAGGCTATGAGTGAAGCTCAACAAGCTTTATTTGATAAATATACAAATGAGTTAAAACTAAATGCTGAGGTTTCTAATATCTTAGCAAGAGATGAGAAACTATCTACTTTTTATGCTCATACATTAGAAGCGTTAAATAGTCCAGTAGCATTAGCAAATATTGTGACAAATGAAGTTGCAAAAGAGCTAAAAGAAAAAGAGATTAGTGAACTTAACTTTACAGCTGTTCAAATTGCTGAACTTGTAAAGATGGTAGATGAAGAAACTATCTCAAATAAAATTGCTAAACAAGTATTTGAAGAGATGCTTGAATCAGGTGATAACCCAACAAAAATTGTTGAAGCAAAAGGTTTAATCCAGATTAGTGACCCAGCTGTGATTCAACCTATTATTGATGATGTAATAGCTAAAAATCCAGATAATTTAGAGAAGTTCAAAGCAGGAAACAAAAAGCTTTCAGGTTTCTTTGTAGGACAAGTACTAAAAGCTACGGGTGGAAAAGCAAATCCAAAAGTAGTAAATCAGTTAGTAGCAAAAGCTCTTAACTCATAATATAAACAACTAACAATAAGCTATCTAAAAAAGATAGCTTATTTATTATACTTCATCCATTCTTTTTTGGAATTCATTATTTAGTTTTTCTAGTTCATTTTGAAGTTCGATTAATCTTGATTGTTTTTTTGATTTTTCTGCACCACTTAGGGCTTCGATTTCTTCAATTTCAATTTTTAGTGGTTTTGTTGCTTGTGATTTTTCTGCAACAATAATAGATCTTAGTTTTCTAATCTCTTTTTTGTTTCTTTTTGGTTTAGCAACTTTTTTCTTTGGTTCATCTTGACCATCTTCCCAACCACCTTTTTCTAAGAACTCATCATATGTTCCATTGAAATAATCAGCTCCATCGTTTGTAAAGATGATAAGTCTATCACACACAGCTCTTAATAACTCTTCTGAGTGAGTTACAATCATACAAGAACCTTTGAAAGCTTTGATAGCATTTGTAAGTGCATCAATTGAGTCAATATCTAAGTGGTTTGTAGGCTCATCTAGGAAAAGTAAGTTTACATCTTGGGCGATGATTTTACCTAACATAACTCTTGATTTCTCTCCCCCTGAAAGAAGTGAGATTTTTTTCTTTGCGTTATCTCCACTAAACATCATAAGACCACAAATACTTCTAATAACTGCTTCTGGAAGTTTGTGATTTACACTATAGATTTCATCCATAATAGTGTTGTCTTTGTTTAAGTGAGAGATGTTTGTTTGACCAAAGTGTCCGTAAACACAAGATGGGTGGAAGTCTGCACTTCCTGTTTGTGCTTGAAGTTCACCTGCAATAGTGTTTAATAAAGTTGATTTACCTTTACCATTTTTCCCGATGATACCAATAGTCTCACCTCTATTTAATGCAAAAGTGATGTTTTTGAATAGAGGATTTGAAGCATCATATCCAAAGCTTAGGTCTTTTACTTCTAGTAAGAATTTTGCTGCAGATTCTTTGTAGTTGAAATCAAACTTTAGGTTTGCATCATAATCTATATCTTCTAAGATTTCCATCTTTTCTAAGATTTTGATTTTTGACTGTGCTAGTGTTGCTGTTGCTGCTCTTGCTTTGTTTTTTGCAATAAACTCTTCTAAGTCTTTAATCTTTTTTTCTTGTGCAATTTTTTGCTTTTCGTGGTGTTCTTCATTTGCTAAGATTTGTTCGTAGAATTTTCTAGTACCACCTGGAATCATAAAGGCATCTCTTCTTACGATTCCTAAAGTATGTGTACAAACACTATCCATAAACTCTCTGTCGTGAGTGATTAGGATAACTTCCCCTTGAAATGTCTTTAAAAAGGCTTTTAACCATCTAATAGACAAAATATCCAAGTAGTTTGTAGGCTCATCTAATAAAAGCATATTTGGTTCAGTCAAAAGTAGTTTTGCAAGATTGATTCTGATTTGATAACCACCTGAGAATGACTTAGGGTCTTTTTCTAAATCCTCTTCAGTAAAACCAAGACCAAATAGCATTTTTTCAGCTTTGTAGATATCGTATTTGTCATCTTCACTTAAAGCAAGTGCTGTTTCATCGATTAGTTTTTTTTCAGTAAAATCAAAATACTGTTTTAATGCACCAATTTTATAGGCTTTAGGAAGTTTTATCTCACCTGAGTCAAATTGCTCTTCTCCTAAAATAAGTTTAAATAGTGTTGATTTTCCTGTACCATTTCTTCCTACAAGACCTACTTTGTTACCTTGGTTTAGTCTAAGGTTTAAGTCTGTATATAAAGTACCAGTTGGGTAGCTTTTTGATATGTTTATTAATTCAATCATGATTCTCTTTTTTGCAGTTTTTTAAGAAGTGGATTATATGATATGATGAATTATATATCTATAAATTGTGAGCAAATAAAGTGAAGATATTGCTTCACTTTATTTATAAATGATGTAGTGATTTATTTTTTTAGTTCTTTGATGATTTGGTAGGCTTGATTTATCTCTTGAGTTTTTGCTGTTGCTTCTTCCATGTAACTTTCATCTTTGTCTTGTGAGCTGATAATATCAGGGTGGTACTCTCTGATAAGTTTTCTGTAGGCTTTTTTGATAGTATTCATATCATCTGTTTCTTTTACACCTAAGATTTTATAAGCTTCATCGTTGCTCATAGATTGTTTTTTGTTTTGCATCATGTTTTCAAATCTAGCTATGATAGCTTCGTATTCTGCTGCTGATACATTTAACTCAAATATAATCTCTCTTAAAACTTTGTCTTCATCAGAACTAATACCATTGTCAACAAAGGCTAACTGAACTAAGAAACCAACAAACTGTTTTCTTTTTAATAGACTTTTTCCTAATAGTTTGTTTAGGTTTTGAGCTATCTCTTTTGTGTCGTCTGTTCTTTCTTTTTCTTCATTGAAAATCTCTTTCATGATGGCTCTAGCTTTTTCTTTTTCATCAAAAAGTCTAGAAATATCATCGAACATATTTCCAATAAGTTGAGCTTCTAACTCATGAACTCTACCATCAGCTTTTGCAACCTTTGCAACAAGTGCGATAAAAAGTCCTAGCTGACTCTCTCTAAATAACTCTTTTGAAGTTACAAGTTTGTTTAGCTTTTTTCTGCTGTAGAACTTGTATAGTTTAAACGCCACATAAAGCGAAGCAATCACAGATAGTGTGATAAAGAAGTTAGCAATAAATGCATAATAGAATATCACTAGAAATATTGCTATAAATATCCATTTTTTTAGTTTCATAGTTTTAATCAAGCCTTTTGTTTTTTTAGTAGAAGATTATATCTTCTTAAACTTCTATTTATTTGAATTTTTTTCTGCAATCCATTGTGACATGTATTTTGTACTTGCCATTGTATGGTGTCTTAACATTGAACCTGTGAAGTTATTTAGCCTATGCTCTAATAAGTTTTCTTCAACTTTTAATATTTTTGAAATCAAGTTTTTCCCAAGAGAATTACTGTCGTATTTTGATTTTAGTAAAACCTCACAGTTTTTTTGTGAGTCTTGCCATTTTTGTTTGTCTTTGTATAGTTCAACTGCTTTTTGTGCAAACTCTTCTATGTCATCACTAATAATACCTGGCCAAAGTTCAGTATCGTACATACCTTCACTTCCAACACTTGTAGTGATACTTGGTGTTTTTGTAATCATTGCATCTAAAAGTTTACCTTTTATTCCTGCTCCAAATCTAATAGGTGCTAAACATAATCTAGAGTTTTCCATCACTTCATAGGCGTCATCTGCCCAACCTTTTATTAAAAATCCTGTTTTGGGATTGTTTAAAGCAGTAGCTTTTGGAGGAGGGTATGAACCATAAATATGAAGTTCAGCTTTTGGTAACTCTTTTCTTATAAGTGGCCATATCTTTTGCAAGTGTAAAACCACATCCCAATTTGGTGCATGTCTGAAGTTCCCTATTGTCATGAAGTGTTCTCTTTGCTCAAAACTTTTAGTTTCACTAGGACATTTTTCTAGGTCTACGATAAAAGGAAGATGATGAAGGATATTTTCATCTATATTAAAAGTATCTCTTAAAAGTTTCATCTCAAATGATGAAATGATCAACGAAATATCACATCTTAAGATAGCTGCTATTTCTCTTTTTGCTAAGTCTTCAAATAAATCAGCATTTGTCATTTCTCTATTTGCTTTTAGAGCTTTGTGACGTGCATTTCTAAGGCATTGTAAATCTTCTGTATCTAGAATTTTAAGAGCGTTTGGGCAGTTCTTTTCAACTCTCCAACCAAACTGCTCTTCCATCATAAATCTATCAAACATCACAATATCAGGATTATATGTACTAATATATTCATCAAAACTATCACAGTTTAGTTCAATACTTTTACTACTAATACCTTCTGCTTCTAAGTCAATCATATGCTCACTTATAGCACAAGGAGTTGCAAACTCTACTTTCCATCCTTGTGCTAAATAAAGTCTCATTAGGGACATCATATGAGTTCCTGCTGCTGAAGAGTTTGGTTCAGGCCAAACATAACCTATTACTAATACTTTTTTCATCTTTACTTTCTAATATCTTTAAAATTTTTGTATTTTATCTAATGTTGAATAAGAGAGTGGATTAGGTAACTTTGATTGGAACAATTTTGGCACAATAAAAAATAAGTTGTTGAAAAAATACTATGATATATTTTGTTTATTAGTTATGGTGCGACCGATGGGACTTGAACCCATACACCCGAAAGCACTACCCCCTCAAGATAGCGTGTCTACCAATTTCACCACGGTCGCATTTGAAAAAAGAGGATAAAATAATACAACTACTAGCCATAAACTAGACTTAAAAGTGCTGTATTAATTATATGAATAGTTTGAATATAAGAAGATTTTAGATTAAAGGCTTTGCCTTTAATCTAAATCATGCATCTCTAAATTTCTTTTCGTTTACTGTATCTAGAATTTTTTGAGCTAAGGCAGATGTATTTTCTGCGATTTGGTGTGTTTGATTTGCTACAGAAGCGTTGTTTTGTGTTTGTTGGTCAAGTCTGTTTATCACGTCATTGATTTGTTCAATACTTGTTTTTTGTTCACTTGATGCTTCTGAAATATCTGTGATAGCTTCAGTTGTTTTACTGATATTTTCATTTAGTTTTTCATACCCTGCTATCATATGGTCAGCGATTTGTTTACCACTGTCTGTTTTTTGTGTTGCATTCTCTACCAAGTCTTTTATCTCTTTTGCAGCCTCAGCAGACCTAGCAGCTAGGTTTCTTACTTCTTGTGCAACAACTGCAAAACCTTTTCCAGCTTCACCCGCAGTTGCAGCTTCAACAGCGGCATTTAGTGAAAGAATATTTGTTTGGAATGCAATCTGATCAATAATAGTAATAGACTCTGCAATAGCTTGAGTTTGTTCGTTGATTTCATCCATAGCTACAACAGTTGAGCTTGCTAATTCTTGACCTTTTTTGATTGAGTTTGATAACTCATTTGAGTGGTTTGACATCTCAGCTATTCTGTTTGTGTTATTGATAACTGTACTTGTGATTTGTTCTAAAGCTGCTGCTGTTTCTTCTAGTGAAACGGCAGTTTCATTTGATGATTTATTTAAAATATCTACGTTATTTAGTAGAACTCTTGAGCTATCATCTAAGTCTAAACCATTTGATTTGTTTTCTCTTAGCATTTTGTTGATGATTTCACATAGGTTGTTTAATCCTCTTGAAATATCACCATTTGCATCTGGAATATTATCCACAAAGTTTAGTTGTGAGTACTCTTCAAGTTGAGATAAAATAGGATTGATATCACTATTTACATTGTTGTTGATAGTTTGAATCATCTCATTTAAAATATCTTTTAAATCATTTAGAGATTTGCTTGTTGTAGAACTATCTACTTTCATATCCAACTTACCAGCTTGTACATGAGATACTACTTCTTTTACATTTTCAATCAGCGCTCTATCTTGTTCTAATCCAATAGAGATTGATTCCATCTCTTTATCTATCATTTTTGCCATATTTCCAAACTCATCATTTGTTTGGATATTTAGTTTTGAGATGTGAGATTCTTCACCTTTTAGATATCTAAAGAAGAAGTTAAGACCATCTTCCACATCTTTGATAGGTGCCAAAATTTTCATTAGAGCGTAAAATATAATACCTAAGATAATCACAAGCAACACAGCATAAAGAATCACTTCTTGAATTACATTGTTATCAATCTCTTCATAGATTTCATCTTTATTTAACTCAACTACTAGTTTCCATCCAGTTGTATCAATAGTACTGTAAGCTACTAGTTTTTCCACATCTCCAGCTTTTGCTTCACCGAAGTTGTGTTTTTGATTTGTTTTGATTTGTTTGTAAAGTGAGTCTTCTTTTCCATACATTTTCTCATCTTTATGAATGATGATTTTCCCATCTTTGTCGATTAAGTATGCAAGACCTTTACCATCGATGTTTACTTTTAAAATCGTATCAACAATCGTATCAATAAAGATATCAGAACCCACAACTCCAATAGCTTGTCCATTTTTAAACAGTGGAGCGAAGATAGAAACAACTAGCTTTTTAGTATCGAAGTCTACGTATGGGGGAGTTACTCCACCTTTACCTTCTCTAAGAGCTTGTTTGTACCAGTCTCTTTTTCTTGAGTCATAGTCTGTTGTTTGTGGTGTTCTTTTTTGTCCATTTGAACCTAAGAAGTTACCATTTTTATCTACACCTATAAAGAATAGGGCGAAGTTACCTGCTTCAGTTCCTAGTTTTAACTTTTTAAGTATATCTTCATTATGAATATCAAAGCTATCATCAGCTGGCATTACATCTCTGATTGCTTCTGCAATATCTATTTTTGATTGTAAATAGCTATTAATAAACTTAGATGTTTGTTTTGCTAAGTCTGATTCTTGATGTTTGATTAGAGTATATTGCGAATTATAGTTATTTTGAGCATTATAAAATCCTAAAATTGCAAATGATATAAATATACTTACTAGTACAAGGAGTAGCAGTTTTGTTTTTATACTTTCAATTTTCATGTTTGTCCTTTTTGCTTTTAAAACACTGTAACATTATTATAGTATTTAAAAGTGGCAAATAGGAGTCATAACTGTATATTTTACATAATTATTAAAAAGTAAAAGAGTGTTTACTGATATTTTACAAGTGAGAAGTTTGAGTGGTAGAAGTTTTTGGACATAAAAAAAGGCCAAGAGTTAAAAACTCTTGACCTTTTTGCAAATTTATAAAATCTGTAGTTTTATAAATTACCCTAAGAATGGGTTTGCATATAAAGCAATCATAGCAATTACTAATGCATAAATAACTTGTGCTTCGATCATCGCTAATGCAATGAACATAGTAGTCATTAATTTTCCACCTAAACCTGGGTTTCTAGCAGTACCAGCGATTGTTGCAGCAGCAGTGTTACCCATACCGATAGCACCACCAAGTGCAGCAAGACCAAGTCCTAAACCAGCAGCAACTACAGAGTAAGCTTTTAAAGTTTCGTTTGCAACCGCACCATCAGCAGCGAATGCAGCACCAGCGATAGCTAGCATTAAAAGAACGATTTTTTTCATTCTAGTTTCCTTATAAATTATTTTATGTACAAAGTCAGTTCGGCTTACGTAAATCCAAATAAAAATTTGAACCCATAGACACATAAATGCGACCTATGTCCCTACTTATCACTTTGTTCGGCGGTATTATATCTGTCTTATTATTAAACAAGCTTTAAACAAATAATAGTAGTAAATATTTTTAAGTTAGCATAAAGTTTATGGAATTTTAAATTAATTAATAAATTAGATGTTTTTTAAAAGTGGAATAAACCACTTATTTTGTTATAATAATATCAATTATCAAGAAAGGATTTGTTATGGCACGTTTATTTATCGCATTAACATTAGTAATAGTCGTAATATTAGGTTCTGTATTTGGTATTTTATTCACAAAACCAGGAAACAATCTAATAGCAGGATATATAGAAAATAAAGTAAATGGTCAAAGAGATGATGTAAATCTAAAAGTAAATGATTTTGTACTTACTTTTTCTACTATAAATTTTAACGCAACAATTAGTGATAACTCAACTATAGATGTTTCAGGAGATTTAGAGTTGTTCTCTAAAAGGGTTGATTTAAAATATGATGTACAAATCAAAGATTTATCAAAGTTAGAAAACTTAGTTAACCAGAAATTAAATGGTTCTTTTTCAACATCTGGAACATTCAAAGGTGATCAAGAATCAGCTGTTATAGATGGTATATCTACTGTAGCAAGTAGTGATACAAAATACAATATCAAACTTGCAAACTTTGAGCCAAGCAATATTTTCTTTACTATGAAAAATGCAAAAATTGATGAACTATTATATATGGTAAATCAGCCAAAATTTGCAAAGGGTAATCTAAATATAAATGCAAATATCAAAAATGCTAAGTTAGGTTCATTAGATGGAACAGTTGTTTCAAGTATTAGCAAAGGTTCTGTTGTAAATGATGTAGCAAACAAGGCATTTAACCAAAAGATAAATGTGCCAATAACATTTAAGAGTCATTCTAATGCAACATTAGAAGGTAACTTAATAAATATCAAATCTGAAGTTATTTCAAATCTAGCAAAACTAACTGCACAAAAATCAGTAATAGAAGCAGATACTGCAAAAGTAACAAGTGACTATGCACTTGTAGTTGATAACCTAGCAAAACTAGAATCAATTATAGGTATGAAGTTAAATGGTAAGTTGCAAACATCGGGTGATGTGGTTGTAAATAATGGAATTATAAAAGTAGATGGAAAATCAGATATTTTTGAATCCCTTACAAAATACTCAGTAAAAGTTGCAAATGCAAAACCAGAGTATGCAAAGTTTAACATAGCAGATGCAAAAATCGAAAAACTTCTATATTTTGTAAATCAACCAAGATATGCAACAGGTAAAATCAATATAGATGGTGATGTTAAAAATGCAAATATTCCTACACTTGATGGATTAATTACTACAAAAATTACAAATGGTAAAGTTGTAAACAAAGTAGTAAATAAACAGTTCAACCAAAAACTAAAAAGTCCTATTACTTTCACTGGTGATGTAAATACAAAACTAGTACCAAACCAAGCAGTATCAAAAGCTAATATTGTTTCAAGTATGGCAAATGTGATAGTGTCAAATGCAGTGTTTGATTTGAAAGAAGCATCTTTAAATAGTGATTATTTAGTAAAAATCTCTGACTTAGGTAAACTAAAAGACGTAACAGGTCAAAAAATGAGAGGTAAACTAGACTTAAATGGAAACATTTCAAGCAAAGGTGAAAACCTGCTAGTAACTGGAGCTTCAAAACTTCTAGGTGGAGCACTTGACTTTAAACTAAATAACAATGACTTTAAAGCAAATGTAAAAGATGTGGAAGTAAAACAACTAACACATATGATGTTTTATCCAGAAGTATTTGATTCAAAATCAGCACTAAGTTTAAACTACAATCTTTTATCTAAAAAAGGTCAAATAAAAGGTAATCTTCTAAAAGGTCACTTTTTACCAAATGATTTCTCAGGTCTAATCAATCAATTCGCTAAGTTTGATTTGACAAGGGAGATTTATGATATCGTTGATATTAACAGTGATATCAACAACATGGTTTTAAAAACAGTCGTTAAAATGAAAAGTAAAAATACACAAATAGATGTAATAAGATCTATTCTTGATTTAAATAAAACATATGTTGATGCAAAAATCAAAGCTCAAATTAGAAAACTAAATTTAGACTTTGATGTTAGTGGAAATACAAAAAATCCAAAAGTTAAACTAAATACCAAGAATCTTCTAAAAAATAAAATAGAAGAAAAAATCAATGACAAAATAGGTGATAAGATTAAAGATAAAATTGGTGGCGATGCTGCAAAAGATTTACTAAAACTATTTAACTAAACTATTTTAAAAACTAGAGCTTTTTTGCTTTAGTTTTTAAAAATAACTACAACAAAAAATTCAAAAATTCTCAAAATATAATTTTCTAAAAACACAAAAGTTATATCAAATGTTATATTAATAAAAATAAAAAGCACTATTTTATGGTATCTGCAGGATTCTTATAAAGTTTTGATAATTATTATCATTTTAAGATAAAATAAAGTTTACTTATGATTAAATTCCATAATGATAATTGATATTAAAATTAAATAAAGGAACATAATGTTTAAGAAAACTAAAATTCTTGCAGCTTCATTATCAGTTGTTGCTGCATTAGCACTTACTGGTTGTACTGCATCTAAATCAGATAACATGGCAAAAATGGAAAAACCACAAGCTACTACTATCTTAGGAGCTTACTCTAACATCGCATTAGCAAACTACTCTGATGCATTAAACGATGCAAAAGCATTACAAACTAGCATTGATGCATTCGCTAAAAAACCAAATGCAAAAACTTTCGCTGCGGCAAAAGAAGCATGGTTAGAATCTAGAGAGTCTTACGGACAAACTGAAGCATTCAGATTATCAAACGGACCAATTGATGCTGAAGAAGGTTGGGTTGCTGAAGCTTACGGTGCTTTAGAAGGACAATTAAACGCTTGGCCATTAGATGAAAACATGATTGATTACACTATTGATGCAAACGGTGCTAAAACTTCTGGAAACATTATTGATACAGTTGGTATGTTTAACCCAGGTGGAGAAGAGTCTTCAGCTGTAGATGTTAAGCAAATTACTGCTGATGCATTAGCAAACTTAAATGAAAATGGTGGTGAAGCAAACGTTTCTACTGGTTACCACGCAATTGAGTTCTTATTATGGGGACAAGATCAAGATTACTCTAACTTCACTAAAGATGGTGTAACTAAGGGTGCTATGACTGCTGGTCAAAGAACATTAGCAGACTTTACTACTGATGCTAACGCTGAAAGAAGATTTGAGTTCTTAAAAGCTGCTGCAGAAAAATTAGTTGCAGATTTAGAGCTTGTTACTTCAGCTTGGGAAAAGAATGGTTTATACCAAGCAGCATTACAAGGTAAATTATCTGGAGCAAACGCTTCTAAAAACATTGCTCAAAATGATGCATTAAAAGACATCTTTGCAGGTCTTGGTGTATTTATTAAATCAGAATTAGCAAATGAAAGAATTGCAGTTGCAGTATTAACTCCATCTGAAGAAGATGAGCATTCTTGTTTCTCTGATAACACTCACAGAGATATCGCTACTAACTATTTAGGGTTCAAAAACATCGTTACTGCTTCTTACGAAGGTAAACAATTCGGACCATCTATGTTAGATAAAGTAGATGCTGATACTAAAGCTAAAATCATGAAACTTATGAATTCTATTGAAACTAAAATTTATTTAGTTGATGAAATGGCTAAAACAAAAGCTCACTTTGACTACCAAATCCAACCAGGAAATCCTCAAGCAAAAGTTATCGTAAAACTTAAGAATGAGATGAGAAAACTAGGTGACGAAATGGTAAACGTTGCTAAAGCAAATGGAGTAAATATTTCTACAGATGACGTTACAGATCCAGAAGAAACAAAAATTTAATTTAAACCTCTTCTCAAAAATCATCTTAACAAAAAGCCTTGTAGCTACTTTAGCTACAGGGCTTTTTGCGGTTAATAATGAAGGCAAATATTTCTCAGCTAATAAAAATAAGTCTTTACTATTAAAACCTATAGATGGTCTAAGTGATGAGCAGTATGATCAGTTTATTTTAGGGCGAAGCTTTTTTACTATTCCTTGGGTTGAAGCACCTAGTGCAACAACAGCAAGAGATGGATTAGGGCCTTTATTTAATGCAAACACATGTATTTCATGTCACCCTAAAAATGGTAGAGGGACACTTCTAACAAAAAGTAATAAAGCTTCAAGAGCATTAGTAGCTAGGCTTTCTATTCCTTCAAATAATTCAGATGAACACAAAATGCTAGTTAAAAAGGCTGGTTTTGTTCCTGAACCAGTATATGGCGCACAAATATCAATTAATGGTGTTCATGATGTACCTTTTGAAGCAAGACCTGAAGTTAAATTTGAGCAAGTAAAAGTAACTTTCCCTGATGGTGAAGTTGATACGATTTTAAAGCCACAATATAAACTAATTGATAAAAACTATGGAGAACTTGCAAAAGATACAGCAGTAACTTATAGAATCGCTCCAAGTTTACATGGATTAGGTTTATTAGAGCAAATCTCAAATGAAGATATTTTAGCAAATGCTGATGAGTTTGATAAGAATGGTGATGGTATTTCGGGTAAAGCAAATATGGTTTATTCACCACTTACTAAAAAAGAAGAGCTTGGTAAATATACATGGAAAGCAAGTACGGCAACAGTTATTGAACAAATTGCAGGTGCTGCACATAATGATATGGGTTTAACTACTTCATTTTTCCAAGTTGAAAACTGTACTTCATCTCAAAAACTTTGTAATGAAGCACCAAAAGCTAGAGATCTTTTAGATATTACAGATATGAGACTTTCTGCTATTGATTACTATATCAAAAGTATTAAATCTTATAGACCAAAAAATGATGAGAGTTTTAAAGAGGGCTTAGAAATCTTTGATTCTGTTTCTTGTTCTTCTTGTCATATAAAGAGTTTTGAAACAAAAAGTGGCTTTAAAGTTGAGCCTTACTCAGACTTACTTTTACATGATATGGGTGAAGGTCTAAGTGATGGAAGAAGTGAATTTAAAGCTTCAGAAAATGAGTGGAGAACTGCTCCTTTATGGGGATTAGCTTTACATGAAAAAATCACAGGTAAAAAACCTAGATTATTACATGATGGAAGAGCTAGAAATTTCCAAGAAGCGATTCTTTGGCATGGTGGAGAAGCTAGTGCTTCAAAAGAAGCATATATGAATCTTCCAAAAGAAAAAAGAGAAAAACTACTTAACTTTTTAGAGAGGTTATAATGAAAAAAATATTATTTACGTCACTTGTTGCAGCATCAACTTTGTTTGGTGCAACAAGTTTAGAATCAGTGTTAAAAAATGTATCAATTCCTGATGTTGATGCAGCAATCAAAGATGCTAAAACTTTACAAAAAGATATCAATACTAAAAACTATGAAGAGTTAGTATCTTCATGGAAAAAAGTAGAAGCTTTATATTTTGCTGGTGATATCAATGAAGATTATATTGATACTCCAAGATATATAGATGTATTCCATAACTTAAAAGAGAATCTAAGTGAGCAAATGCAAAGAGCAATTGATTCAAAAGATGAACCAAAAATTGCTTTATTTAAAAACTCATTTAAGACTATTAATGCTTTAGAGTATGTTCTTTACAATGATGACAAAATCACAAAAAGAGAAAAAGCTTTAACGGTTGAGATTTTAAATACTATGATTTCAAACTTAGAAGATATAAAAGCTATTTACAAAGAGTATTTAGCAGGTGAAAAGAAGTCTGAAAAATGGGAAAATGCAATGATTATCAATACACTTATTGCAAGTTCTTATAGACTTAAAGAGTGGAGAATTGGTGATGCTTCTGGTAATTCTACAAAATACAAAAATAGTATTGATAACAGAAGAGCAGAGTACTTCCTAAGTAAAAACTCGTTTAATGCTATCAAAGCTATTTTAGAAGCACACGAAGAAGTAATTGGAAATAAAGATTACTATAACTTTGCATCTATGGCAAAAGAAGCAGGTGCAGGAAAACAAGTAAAAGAAGCACAAGACGCAATTCTTAAAATCAATGAAGAGATTAACAAGTTAGAAAATGATGATTTTACAAAAGCAAAAGATTTATTTAAAGCTGCGAAAACACTTCACTTTGCTTACTATTTATCTTTAATTGAAGAGTTATCTGTAACAGCAAAAATCTTAGATGCAGATGGTGATTAGAAATTGAATGATTTTTTTGCACTAGAGTATTTTATAGACCCAAACAAAAGAGTGTTTTGGGTTTATATTATCACTTCTATATTATTAGCAGTAGTCTATTTTTATTACAATAAAAAACAATTAAGAGTAAATCTAAGCTCTAAACTTTGGTTACATCCAAGTGCAAAGTTAGATTACTATTACTTTTTTATTGGCTACTTCATAAAAGTATTTATGCTTTTCCCAATAGTAATTAGTGCAAAAACAATCGCCTTATTTGTGAATAAACAGCTTTATTTATATTTTGATTATTTTGAAAACTCATATTTTTCATATGAAGCTGTAATTGTGATGTATACAATATCTTTGTTTGTTGTGAGTGATTTTACAAGATATTGGTTACATAGGTTTTTACATACGATTCCTTTTTTATGGGAGTTTCACAAAATTCATCACAGCGCAAAGGTATTAACACCTATTACATTTTATAGGGTTCATCCTGTTGAGAACTTACTATTTGGATTTAGATATTCACTTAGTATTGGTTTAGTAACTGGTGTATTTATATACTTTTTCGGTGCGATGATTGATGTATATGCGATTTTAGGTGTGAATATTTTAATATTCATTTTCTCTTTGTTTGGTTCAAACTTGAGACATTCCCATGTACCGTTTTCATACCCAGCGTTTTTTGAGAAGTTTTTTATCTCTCCTAAACAGCACCAAATCCATCATAGTGTAAGGCATTTTGATAAAAACTTTGGTGGATATCTTGCTATTTGGGATTATATATTTGGTAGTTTAAAGCTCTCAAAAGATGTTAATGTTTTAAAATTTGGACTAAGAAAGAGCCAAATGAATCAATATAATTCAATCTTAAAACTATTAATCGCACCCTTTAAAAATCTATTTGTAGGAGGAAAGATTTTATGAAATATTTAAAAGCCTTAGGTCTTGCTTCTTGTGCTTTAATCTTCACTGCATGTTCAAATAATGCAGATGTTTCAAAAGCCAAGTTACAAGCTGACTTAAAAGTTAAAGAAGAGTTAGGAAAAGCTTTATATTTTGATAAGAATTTATCAAAAAACAGAACACAAGCTTGTTCTACTTGTCACGATCCAGATGCAGGATTTGTTGATCCTAGAGAAAATGGTGTAGCTGCTGCTGCGTCTTTAGGTGATGATGGTAAATCTGTTGGAGATAGAACTGCACCAACTGCTGCTTATGCTAAGTTCTCTCCAAAGTTCCACTATGATGCTAAAAAGAAAGTATATAAAGGTGGACAATTCTGGGATGGAAGAGAAGATACATTAGCAGGTCAAGCTGGTGGTCCTCCAACAAACCCAATTGAAATGGGAATGCCTTCAAAAGCCGCAACTGTTGAGAGATTATTAGAAAACCCATACTATGTTGAAACATTCAAGAAAATATATGGAAAAGATATTTTCAAATCTTCTGATGAAGCATATGCTGCAATGGCAGATTCTATTGGGAAATTTGAGATGACTAAAGAGTTTGCTCCTTTTGATTCTAAATATGATAGATTCTTAAGAGGTGAATATGATTTAACTCCTTTAGAGGATTTAGGTAAGGCAATTTTCTTCTCTAACAACAATAACTCTTGTGCTACTTGTCACGTATTAAAAGGTGAAGATAGAGAAGGTGAGACATTTACAAACTATGAATACCACAATATTGGTACACCAATCAATACTGAGTTAAGAGCTGTAAATGGTGTAAGTGCTATTGATAATGGATTATTGAACAACCCTGCTGTTACAGATCCAGCACAAAAAGGTAAATATAAAGTTCCAACTTTAAGAAACGTAGCTGTTACAGCTCCATATATGCACAATGGTGTATTCAAAGAGTTAAGAACGGTTGTAGAGTTCTACGACAAGTATAACCACAAAAATAGAGTTAACAATCCAGAAACTGGTAAACCTTGGGGAGAACCAGAAGTAAAAGAAACTATTGCTTTAGAAGAGTTAAAAGCAAAAAGACAAAATGATAGAAAAGTAGAGGCATTAGTAGCCTTTATGAAATTATTAACTGACAAAAGATATGAGCATCTTTTAGAGAAATAATAAAAAGAAGAGAGTTTTACTCTTCTTTTTATACTTATCTTATATGACTTTGCTATAATTGCCTAGTTATGAAAATCACAAATATATCAAAAATAATTTTTTTATTAACTTTTTCAACTCAGTTATTTTCTATGAGTACTACAGAAAAACATATGTACCAGTTTGAAAAACTAAAAAATGAAAAAGCTCAATTAATCAGTAACTATAAAATTAGAATTGAAGTAGCAAAAATAGATAAAATGCATAAAAGAGTGCAATTACTTTCAAAGACTCTATCTTGCCTTGAAAACTCTAGAAGTAAAAGAGATATTCTAAGATGTAAAACTGATGAAAGAAAAAGAATTATGAAAAGAATTAGAGGGTAGTTAAGCTAATTCTACTCTGTTTCTTCCATTTTCCTTTGCTCTATATAAAGCTTCATCCACTCTATAAACTAACTGTTTAACACTATCTTCTTTATGAAATATGGTTGCTCCAAAACTTACTGTTTTATTTCCAACTACAGGAAATTCATGTCTTTGGATTATCTCTTGTAAATTATCAGCAACTTTTACAATCCCTTGTTCATTTGTACCTGGACAGATGATAATAAACTCTTCACCTCCCCATCTACCAATGATATCAATTTTTCTAAGTACTTGCTTTAAAAGATTAGATAACTCTAGCAAAACTGTATCCCCAACTTGGTGTCCATAAGTATCATTTACTTTTTTGAAGTGATCAATATCAAGCATAATTACACCAAAGTTATTACCTAGTCTTTTTGCTCTTTCTATTTCATTTTCTAGTTTTTCATCTATTTTTCTTCTATTGTATAAAGATGTTAAACTATCAGTTACTGCTAGATATTCTAATTGTTTGTTTTTCTCTTCTAATTCTTTTGTTCTTTCTTTAACAGTTTTTTGAAGGATTTGTTCATTATGTTGAAGTGTATCTACTTGCTCTTCTAATTTTTTCAGCATTGTATTTACACTCTTTTTTAATAATGTTAATTCATTTTTATAATCACTTTTATATTTGATTCTTGTATGTTCAAGATTATTTACATCAATTAAATCTATTTGATTTACTATTGTATTTAGTGGAGTAAATAGATATTTCCTAAATGCAACTACAAATAAGACTACAAGTAGGGCACTTTTTAGTAGGGCACTTATTAGTATAATAGAGAAGTTTACTTTGATTCTATCAAGAACAACTGAGAAGTTTGAGTATAAAACTAGATTCCCTAAATGAATATTTTTATTAAAAATTGTTCTTGTGATTTTTGTTTTTACAGTATATGAGTCCTTGCACTCTTCACAAATCTCATCCACAGACATATTGATAATAGTTTTTTTGTTTTTATCTTCTATTTTAAGTGCTTTTACTATGGGAAAATTCATAATACCATTTGCTTCTGCTTCTATTTGCTGGTGATTCATATCCCAAAGAGCAGTAGTTATTGATCTATTTGAAGCTTCCACTAGTGTTTCAAGTTCAGTTTGAAGCTGCTTTTTTTGTAGGTTTAATTCAACAAAAAAATGAATAGCAGTTACAAAAACAGTAACTAAAATATAAATCAGAAGAATATAAAATAGTGACTGATAGGTTATTGATTTATTTATCTTTTGCATTTGTATCTTTATTTAATATTTTTATATTTGTTTGTATTTTTTAGTTTTTCAATTGAATCCCAAATTGTATGTACTATTTTAGGATTTTCTTTATAATATTTTTTTGAAATTATAAGATAATACTCTTTTTTTCTTACAGGAATTGGAAGTTTCTCAATATTTTGTTTTAAATTAGCATTTTCTTCAATAACAGTATCAGCTTCATTTTCCAATTGTGCTGTTGCTATAAACTCTTTGTACAATACACTATTTAGATTTGATGTTACATTTCTTTTGAATTGCACTTTTGCATTTAGTTTTTTTAGATTATCAACTACAGCATAAGAGGGGTTTACTCCAATTAATCCATTTGAATTGATAAGTTTATTTCCATCAAAATCAAAAGAAGAGTCTTTTCTTTTATAGAAATAATAAGCAGGAGATTTCAAACTTTTTGATTTATCAAGTTTTCCATCTTTCATAGGATAAACTGCATACTTAGCTCTACTTTCTTTGTAACTTGCATTTATTACCCCATGGGCAATTCCTTCTTCTACAAGTTGTAAAGCTCTATTCCAAGGGGCACCTTGAAAGTTGACTTTTATTTCATTTTCTTTTCCTGCTTCCTTTATCATTTGTACAATCCAAACAGAATCTGGATCAATGCTTCCATCACTTTGTGTATCATATAGCAGGTTGATTTGATTTGCAAAGGAAACTTGAATTGAGAAAAAAATAAAAATAAATGATGTAAAAAGTACTTTCATAGCGAACTCCTTTTTTTAATTATACATTATTGAACTTTTAAGAAGTGTAAGTATGTATTATTTTTTTATTATTAATTAGATTAAAAATAATACCTTTTTGATACCATCTCCTATTACAATTAATTCATATATATTTTGTATTAAATACAAGATTAAAAAATAAAAAGGAATTAATTATGAAAATTTATCCACAAAAAATTTCATGTAAGGAATTAAATACAACTTTTCCATTAGCAGGAGGGGAAGAGGAAGATGACTGGGAAACTTTCTAATTAGTTACTATTTTAGTATTAAATTATTTTCTCTTTAAGTAGCTTAAAACTATTAGCTTTATATACTTATCTTATAATAAATATATGGAGAAATTTTATGACTAAAAAAAGAGTATTAATAACTGGTGGTAACAAAGGTATTGGTTTAGCAGTTGCTAGAGCGATGTTAGAGTTAGATTACGAAGTAGTTGTTGTTGCTAGAGATTTCTTAAACTTCCCATTAGGTGGATTGCCTGATGTAACAGAAATTGAGTATGATTTATCCAATGTAGATAATTTACCTCAATTGGCGCAAGAGGTTGGAGAAATAGATATTCTAATCAATAATGCAGGTTATATGCAACCAAAATATACTTATGATAACTACCCAAAAGAAGCAAAAGAACATTTAATGAATGTAGATTTACATACTCCTGTTGAGTTAATGAATCTATTTAGTGTAGGTATGAAAGAAAGAAGTTTTGGTAGAATCGTAAACACTGCTTCAATTGCAGGACAAATCGGACACCCTGATGTTTGGTATGGTATTGCAAAAGCAGGATTAATCAATGCAACTAAAATCTATGCAAAATTACTTGGAAGTAATGGAATCACAGTAAATTGTGTAGCTCCAAGTGCAGCAGAAACAGATATGCAAAAAGATAATGAAGAAGCTAGAAAAGCAGCATTTAAAGCAGCAGTAGTAACAAACAGATTTGCAGAGCCTGAAGAAGTAGCAAAAGCTATTGTATGGTTAGCAACTGATTGTCCAGAATATATAAACGGTATTACTATAGATATTAATAATACTTTCTATCCAAGATAGGCTAAAGCCTTCTTGGATTAGTTGATTTTAGTAAACTTAGCATTTACTCCAATGATTTTGTATTTAAATCCATAACCATAATCTACATCTGTATTTAAAGTTCCTACAACTTTTACTTTATCACCTTTTTGTAGTTTTTCATCTTCATTTTGTGATCTAAAAATTACAGCATCTTTACCGTCAAAGATTTTTACCCAAGTATTTCCCATAACTTTATTTGATACTTGAAGAACTTCACCTTGAACTTCTACATTTTTATTTTTGTATTCACTTGTTTTATCGTAAAGACCTGAAATTGTAGTTTTGATTGCATCATTTTTTGCAACTACAATATTTTCATTAAACTTTGGATTTGGCTTTTCTACTGGTTTACTTTTATTAAGTTGTCCATGAATACCGTGTACATTATCTGCTCCATGAATAGCAGTTTTTTTAACACCTTTGATATCTGCAAACATAATCTTATCAAACGTTTGATCTAAAGATTTACTTTTAAAGTTTGTCATCCATGTTGATCTTTTTAATGTGATATCTTCACCAACTTTTACTTGTGCAGATGGAATAGCTGCCCAATATTCTTTGTCATTTTCTTTTACTTTTATATATGTATAACCACCAGCATTTTTACTCTCTAAAATTTTTGCTTTATGAATATTGTCTTCAACTAATGTTGCTGAATCCGCTGCAAATACTGTATTTATTGATAATAAAACACCTAAACATCCAATTGATAATTTCTTAATCATTTCTAATACCTTTGTGAATAGTTATTCAGAATATTAGCCTAATTTGCCTACATATTCCTTGACAAGAGTCAATATTTATATTAAGATACGAAAAACTAACCAACTGTTCAGTAAGGATAATTATGACAAGAGATAGAATACTTGAAGTTGCTTCACAAGAGTTTGCAAAGTATGGTTATGATGCAGTTAGTATGAATAACTTAGTTAAAAAACTTGATATCAATAAAGCAACAGTATATTACCACTACAAAGATAAAAAAGCTTTATACAATGAAGTTATTAAGACAATTATAGAGTTTAGAAATGAAAAAAGTAGAAAAATATTTAAAGATAGTCTTGATGGTAAAACACTTTTAAATGCATATATTCAAGTTGAAGTTGAAACTATAAGTGAAAGACCATATATGGTTCCTTTAGCTCTTAGGGAAATTGCAAATCTTGGAGCTAATTTAGATGATGGTGTTATTCCTTTATTTGAGGAAGATATACGATACCTCCAGATAATTCTAGATAAATTAGAGTTAAAAGATGAATATAAAAACATTGATGTATATGCATTTTTCTCTTTAATTATGGGAACAATTTTAAACTTTTATTCTATTCAAATGAGTGATTTACCTATTGGAACAAAAGATGAACTTAAAAAAGATAGTAAAAAAAGTTTAGAGTATATTTCATCTTTTCTTTACAATATGATCAATTTAACAACTTGTAAATAACTAACAAACCTAATATTTTTCAACTTTTTAAAGTTGAGAAATATCCCATAAAATCTCTGTTTCTAAACGAAATCCTATTTACTTTTATAAATCACTTCTTGACAAAAAATCAATAATGTATTAATATTTCAATAAAAACTAACCGAACGGTTAGTTGAAAAATGAGGTTAGGATGAATTTTAAAATTATTTCATTAGTTATGATTGGATTTCTGTTTTCAGGTTGTATAAATGAAAAAGAAGAAGAAAAACAGATTGAAAATAAACCAAAGGTAGTAAAAGTATTTGATTTAAAAAATAGTACTTCATATCAAAGAGATGCAAGATATCCTGCATTGATTTATTCACTACAAGACTCAACTATGGCTTACGAAGTATCTGGAAAAATTACAAAGTTTTATTTTGATGAGGGTGATTTTGTAAAAAAAGGGTCTGTTATTGCAAAACTTGATGATACTATTTATAAAGCAAACTACAACTCTGCTCTTGCAACATATAAACAATCACAGTTAGATTATAAAAGATATAAAAAACTATATTCTACTAGATCAATTGCAAAAAGAGATTTTGAACAAGTAAAACAAGCTTTAGATGTGAACTTATCAAATCTAAAAATTGCAAAGAAAAATTTGGAAGAGACAAAATTAATTGCTGAGTTTGATGGTGTTATGGCTAAAAAACTTGTAAAAGATTATGAAAGAATCACTGCAAAACAACCAATTATTAGATTGCAAGATAACTCAGCTTATAAAGTAAAATTCTTTGCTCCTGAAAGTGATATCTTAGAGGTTGAAGAAAAAATCACTGAAGAAAGTGCATCAAAAATGGTGGATTTCTTTGTAACAGTTGGAAAACTAAAAGATAAAATTCCTGCAAAATTTGTAGATATTTCAACAACTGCTGAAGAAGTAAGTAGAACTTTTGAAGTTACTCTAAAAATCAACTCTATTAAAGACAAAAATATTTTCCCTGGAATGACTGCTCATGTTGATGTGATTGAGAAAGCTCAAAGAACAAAAGCAATGTATATTCCTTCTGTTGCAGTATTTACAAACTCAAATAGAGAATCATTTGTATGGGTTGTAAACAATCAAAATCAAGTTTCAAAACAAAAAGTAGTGATTGGTAAACTTGTTAAAGATTCAATTGAGATTAAAAGTGGACTTGAAAACAATGTAAAGATTGTAACTTCTGGTGTTAGATTTCTAAATGAAAATGATGAAATTAAAGTGTATGAAAAAATAGGTAACTAATATGAACTTAGCTAGCTTTAGTATAAAAAACAAACTTTTAATATATGTTTTAACAATTATTTGTGTTGCATATAGTGTTATTGTATTTGATAAAATGGGAAAACTTCAAGACCCAGAGTTTACTATTAAAGATGCACTTGTTGTTACAAACTATCCAGGGGCAACTGCACTTGAAGTAGAAAAAGAAGTATCAGATAAAATAGAAGAGACTATTCAAAAACTTCCATATGTGAAAAAAATTAGAACAAAAAATATGGATGGACAATCGCTGATTATTGTATCTATGAAAGATAAATACAATAGCAAACACCTTCCTCAAATTTGGGATGAACTTAGAAAAAAGATAAATGAAGAGAGTTATAAACTTCCTCCAAGAGCTCAAACTCCAATTATCAATGATGACTTTGGTGATGTATATGGTATGTTCTTTGCTGTTTACGGGGATGAATATACATATGATGAACTAAAAGATTATGTTGATTTTCTAAAAAAAGAGCTTATTTTAGTTGATGGCGTTGGGAAAATCACAACATTTGGTGAACAACAAAGAGCTATTTTTATTGGAATCAAAAAAGAAAAACTTGCAAAATTAGGTATTACAAAGTCTCAAATTGAACAAGAATTATATGTAAGAAACTTAGTTTCAAACTTTGGTAAAGTAAATGTAGGTAGTGAATATATATCTATTAAGGCTCATTCAATTTCAACAGTAGATAAAATAGGAAATATCGTAATCAAAGGTGCAAATAGTAATGCACAAATTTTCCTAAAAGATATTGCAAATATCAAAGATACATATAAAGAACCAAGTTCTGAGATTTTACATTATGATGGACATAATGCTATTGGTTTAGGTATTTCAACAATCAAAGGTGGAAATGTAGTTGCCCTTGGTGAAAGAATCAATGATAAACTACAAGAGTTAGAAGAGCATAAACCTTTAGGTATTGAACTTGGAGTAATTTCTCACCAAGCAAATGATGTTGAAAAAGCTATCAACTCTTTTATGCTTAATTTATTATCAGCAGTTGCTATTGTAGTTGTTGTTTTACTTTTATTTATGGGATTAAGAAGTGGATTGATTATTGGTTTTGTACTGTTTGTAACTATTGCTACAAGCTTTATCTTTATGCCAAGTTTAGGAATCATGTTAGAGAGAATTTCCCTTGGAGCTTTAATTATTGCCCTTGGTATGTTAGTTGATAATGCAATTGTAGTTGTTGATGGTATTTTAGTTCGTATAAATAAAGGAATGGATGCTAAAAAAGCTGCTATTGAAGTAGTAAATCAAACAGCTATTCCTTTACTTGCTGCTACAGCTATTGCTATTTTAGCCTTTGCTGCAATTGGACTATCAGAAGATTCAACAGGTGAATATACAAAATCTTTATTCTTTGTTGTTATGGTTTCTCTTGGTTTATCATGGGTTACAGCAGTTACTTTAACTCCAATTTTAGCTATCAAGTTTTTAAAACCTGCAAAAAACTCAAATGAGAAAGAACAATATAACTCAATTATTTATAAAGCATATGGAGCTATTTTAAAAACAGCACTAAACCATAAGTATATTACTTTAGTATTGTCATTTTCTGTGTTTGCTTTTTCACTATACAACTTCCAGTTTGTAAAACAAAACTTCTTCCCTGATTCATCTAGACCTCAAATCATGGTTGATTACTTCTTGCCTCAAGGAACTTCTATTGATGCAAATGAGAAGTATATGAAAAGTATTGAAAAACAAATCAAAGAGATTGAGGGAGTTTCACATACTTCGACATTTGTAGGAAGTGGGTCATTAAGATTCTTACTTACATATTCTCCTGAACATCCAAATAAATCATATTCATTTATGTTAGTTGATGTTGACGATTATACAAAGTCAAACGCAATTATTGAGAAAATTGAAAATATTATTAGCACAGGTTACCCAGATATAAATACTTATGCTAGAAAGTTTGTTTTAGGGCCTGGAGAAGGTGGTAAAGTACAAGCTAAAATTTTTGGTAAAGACTTAAATAAACTAAGAGAGTATGAAGAACAAGTTCTAAAAATCTTCAATGAAGCTTCATATGCAAAAGGTATTAGAAGTGATTGGAGAAATCAAGTAAAAGTAGTAAGACCTGTAATCTCATATGAAAAAGCCAACTTAAATGGTATCTCAAGAGATGATATAGCAAATGCAATTATGGATACTTTTGAGGGTAGAACAGTTGGTGTATATAGAGAAGAGAATCAATTATTACCTATTATTCTAAGAGCTCCTAATGATGAGAGAGATGATGTTAAAAATATTGAAGGTGTTCAAATCTTCTCTCCTTATGTGAATAAAATGATTCCATTAAAGCAGTTGATTTCATCGTATAAAACAGTATTTGAAGATGATATTATCTGGGAATATAATAGAAAAAGAGCACTTACAGTTCATGCTGATCCAATAACTGGGAAGTTTGCAAATAATGTATTAGCGCAAGTAAAAGATAAAGTTGAAGCTATTGATTTTGAAGATGGATATTATCTTGAGTGGCATGGGGAATATAAAGACTCTGCTGATGCACAAAAACCAATTGTAGAATCACTTCCAATGTTCTTAATTATGATGTTAGTAACTGTTATAGCACTGTTTAGATCAATTAAAAAGACTTTAGTTATCTGGTTGACTGTTCCATTTATTTTAATAGGTGTTGTTTGGGGATTATTGATTATGGATATGCCATTTGGATTTATGTCTTTACTTGGTTTATTAAGCCTTTCAGGGATGTTAATCAAAAATGCAATTGTATTAGTTGATGAGATTATTTTAGAAAATGAAATAGAGAAAAAGCCTTTAAATATCGCAATATTTAATTCTGGACTTAGTAGATTAAGAGCTGTAGCAATGGCAGCACTTACAACTGCTCTTGGAATGCTTCCATTATTATCCGATGTATTCTTTAGTTCTATGGCAACGGTAATTATCTTTGGTTTAATGGTATCAACACTATTAACTATGATTTTAGTCCCTGTTTATTATTCGATTTTTTATAAGGGTGAAAAGTTTGAAAAGGTTAAAAAAGCATGAGTAAAAAGTTAGTATTATTAGCACTGATTTCTTCAAATATTGTATTTGCAAATAATTTGGATTTTTTAGTACAAAAAGCAATTAATAATAAATTAGTAGAGGCTTCAAAGAGTAATCTTGAAGCTTCTAAATTAGACTATAAAAGTTTAAAAAGTTCGTATCTTCCAAACTTACATTTAAACTCTAGTTATTCAAATACAAGTAATGAAACTGCTTCTACTGCGAATAAAGGTTTTAGTTCATCTTTAAGTGTAAACTATAATCTTTATGATGGTGGAAGAAAACAAAATAGCTTTAATTCAAAAAAATCAACTATTTCTATGAATGAATCAAATATGCAAAACTTGAAAAACCAAATTGCATTAAATGTGATTACTTTATATTTTAATTATCTATCATTAGATGAACAAAAAAAAGCAAAAGCTCAACAAATAAAACAGCTTGAAACACAATACAAAAAACAAAAAAGATTTTTTGAAACTGAAACAGTAGCTATAGATGAAGTTGAAAAGATTTTATCAAGACTAGAAAATGAAAATGTAAATCTTCAAGAAATTGAGTTAAATAAACAAACAATTCTTCATAACTTAGAGTATATAGTTGGACAAAATGTATCTATAGAAGAGGGTTCAAAAGTTCAAGAGTTAAAAGAATACAGCTCTAAACTAAGAGCTGATATCAAAGCATTAGAGTATGAAATGCAAAGTGCAAAATCAAATGCAAAAGCAAGTAAAAGTTCAAACTATCCTCAAGTAAACGTAAGCAATACTTACTCTTATTATGATAACTCATTTAACAATATGGCATATGATTCTGGTGTGGATAATCAAAATACTTTGAGTGTAAATCTATCTTGGAAGCTATATGATTTTGACTCTACTAAAAAAACATATGAGGCTAATATGAAAAGATATTTAGCTTTAAAGTCACAATTGGAGTATGAAAAAAATAGATCAAACGTAGATTTAAAATTAGCATACAAGTCTTACAATATTTCAAAAATGAAAATAAAATCAGCAAAAGCATCACTGCAATCTGCAACTACAACATTTGATTCAGTTGAAGCAAAATATCAAAATAGTTTAGTTGATAATGTTGCATATTTAGAAGCATTAAGTGAAAAGTATAATGCTATTAGTATTTTAAACTCTGCACTTTATGATTTAGAAGTAAAAAGAGCAAATATAATTTATCATAGTGGAAAAGATTTAGTGGGATTTATTAATTAAAATCCCCTTTTTCTCACATTTTATTTTTTTAAAATAAAAGAAAACAAGGACATAATTGATGGGATTAAAAAGAAGTAATCCTTTGTATCATTTTTTATTTAGAGTATTTTTGGTTTTAGTTATTTTAACAAGCATTTGGATTGTTGGAATATTTTTTTATTTTGAAGAACAAATGGCTCATAAAATTCATGAGAATATTAATAGCAAAAATAAACAAGATATTGAGTTTTTTACAAGTATTGACTTTAAAAAACAGAATAAACAATACCATGAGTTTTTAGAGTTTCTAGATACAGAATCAAAAAAAACTCAACAAGTTTATGTACAAATATTTGATGAAAACAAACAACTTCTAATAAATAAAAGCTTTGCAGAATATCCTAAAAAAGCAAAAGAGTTTGTGCAAAGGGAATCTAAAACTGTAGATGAATTAACATATTTTTTGATTCCTATATCATCAAATGAAGCATATTTTTATTTTCAGGACAAAATTAAATTAGCTGGGAAAAGCTACTATTTAAATACTTTAAAAAAAGTAGAACAAGACTATTTAACTACTTTAAAAGATGAGACTTTTTATACAATTTTTGTAGTGATTATATCTATTTTAGTAATAGCTATATCAATTTTTCCTATTATTTATTCTCAGTATAAAAAGCTTTTAATCCAAAGGGAAGAGTTACTATTTTCAAATCTTGGTATATTAACTTCTCTAGGAAATGCAGTTGCTAAAAGAGATAGCGATACAAATGAACATAACTACAGAGTTACTTACTATTCTTTAAAAATTGCACAAGTAATGAATCTATCAAGTAAGCAGGTTTTATCTTTGATAAAAGGTGCTTTTTTACATGATATTGGAAAGATTGCCATATCTGATAATATTTTGTTAAAACCGGGTTCTTTTACAAAAGATGAGTTTGAGATTATGAAAACTCATGTGGAACATGGAGTTGATATTATCAAAGATGTTCCATGGTTAAATGATGCAAAAAAAGTGATTTTATTTCACCATGAAAAAGTTGACGGTTCAGGATATCCAAATGGTGTATTAAAAGATGATATTCCCATAGAATCAAGAATATTTGCTGTTGCTGATGTATTTGATGCCTTAAGTTCAAAAAGGCCATATAAAGAAGCATTTGATATTTATAAAAGTTTTGAAATACTTAAAAGTGATAGTAATAAACACTTTGATAAAGATGTTGTTGATGCCTTTGAGTTAATATATGAAAAAGTATATTATGATATTTCTGGAAAAGATTCTCAAGAGTTAAAAAGAATGTTTGAAAAACTTCTCAAACCTTACTTTGTAGATAGTATTTAAGAAGTAGAAACTCTACTTCTTAAAATATGTAAATAAAAACAACCCTGCAATAACTGCTAAAATATAGATATTTGAAAACAGCATAATTACAAAAAATACTAAAGCTAAAACAATAGCACTTAGTTTTAAAAATCCTCTATCAAAAAGTATGATAGCTGTAATTAATCCAATGATTGCATTTGCAATAAAAAAACCATCTGCAAAAGCTACAAGATTATCAAGACTTAAATACTTGAAATATACTAATGTCAAAGTGATTATATAAACCACAGACAAGAAGTTTAAAGCTCCAATTGGTGCATTGTTTTTTAGATGTTTTGATGTATATGGTGTTAAATCTAGTGATGAAATAAGTCTAGCAACTCCACCTACAAAAAGTATAAGAGTTCCTACACATAAAATCATAGAAATACTAGCAAGTAGAATATTTGAGTAAGAACCAAAAATAGGTTCAATAACCCATACTAGTTTAAACTCTTCATTTTTTGGAAAGTCACCAAAACAAATAGCTAAAGTTACAAGAATATATACAAGTGATACGGTAATAGCCGATAACATAACAGCTTTTGTTAAAGTCTTTGTCTCTTCTACTTCCTTTGAATAATTACCAATTACTTCCCATCCAACAATTGCCCAAAATACTAAAAGAAAAGAGTATCCCATTTGTGAAATATTTATATTTGGTAGGCTAAATACAAACTCATTTACACTAAGTAAAGTTTGAATACTTGATACAAAAAATATCACTGTAATTGTAGAACTTACAATTAACATCAGTTTTCCAAGGAAATCAATTTTAATTAAAAGTAGGGCATATGTTAATATATAAATATAAAAACCAAGTTCAACTAAAGATGTATTTGGGAAATAGCCTTGAATAAACTGTGCCGCTATTAATAAAACAGCAACAGGACCAAAGAATACTGCACATATTAAATAAAAAGATGTAAGTAGTTGATACTTTTTACCCATGGCTTCTTTTGTAGCTAAACTAACTCCTCCATCCCCTGGGAATAAAACAGCTAGTTTTCCAAAGATTAATGCAAAAGCAAAACCAAGACTTAATATAACTGCCCAAATAACAAGTGAAAAATTCTCAATCATATTATATAAAAGAGGTGGTAATAAAATAAGTCCAGAACCTAAAACAGGCCCAACTATTAATCCTGATAAAGTTAAAGTATTTAGTTTTTTAGTTTGTGCTTCCAAGAACTTTTTTATTCTCCTTTCTTTTAAAAATTTTAATATTATTTAATATCTTAACTGCAATTAATGTAAGAACAGTTCCTATAACTATTGATAAACTTATTTGCTCATCTAGGAAAATCACACTTAATAAAATGGCAAATAAAGGTACTAAAAATACAAAGGAACTAACTTCATTTGTTCCAAGTTTTTCTATTCCTATAAAATACACAGTTGTTGAAAATGTTGTTGATATAACTGCTAATACTAAGATATTAATCCAGAAAATATTATCAAATGTTTCAAACTTTATATCCATAGGATCCATAAAGAAAATCATCACTAAAAATGTTGTAATAATATACATATACAAAGTAAACACTATAGGTGATGTTTTTGTAATCTTTGAACTAGTGATTGTTAAAGCTGGCCATAAAATAGAAGCTCCTAAGAAGTACATATTTTGAATTGTAAATATCTCTTCTGTTTTAAATGACCATACATTTAACATAGTCATTACCCCAATTGCACCAATACCTAAAGCAATAAAGTCTTTTTTTAGAATCTTTCTTCCAAAAAATAGTGCCATGATTATAAATGTATTAATAGGAATAAGTGTTGTTACAAGTGCTCCACCAAGTGAAGCCGTACCAAACTTTGTTCCTAAAAAATAGCATTTCATGTATGCTATCATTATAACTGATGCTAATATTGCTAGAAGTATACTTCTTTTATTTATATAGAAATATTTTCTTGAAATAAGTAGTACTGGAACTAAAGTAATAATCGTAAATATATTACGTAAAAAAATTAATTCATATTCGTTTATGTACGCGCTTAAAACTTTGGCATTTACCCAAGATGCTCCCCACCCAGCCATTGCTAAAAACATCAATACATAGAATATATTTTTGTTTGTTTCGCTCATATAAAATCTTTAATAATAAAATTTTGTTTTTGATGTATTATAATAAAAAGAAATATATTTTTATAGAATAATATTGCTATTTTTTTTCAGTGATAGCGGAGTATATCCAAAATACTTTTTAAAGTTTCTTGTAAAATGGGACTGATCATTGAACCCCACAGCAATACTTGCTTCACTAATACTCATTCCATTTTGAATAAGTCTGTTTGCTTTGTTTAATCGTTGATTGATTATAAAAGCATGGGGTGTTAGTCCAAACTCTTTTTTAAACAATCGTAAGAAGTGAAATTTACTAAGGTTAACATTTTGTGCTAATGAATCTAAAGTAAAGTTTGTTTCTACACTATCTTTGATTAACTCATATGTGTCTTTAACTATTCTTTTATCTTCAAATATTTTATTCGCGTCTCTTGTATAGATTGTATTTGAAAGTATTAGTTCACTTAATGCTTCAATTAGAAGTGACTCTACTAATATCTCATCCTCTTTTGCAAAATAAGCAGAAAAGAAGTTGTGAAGTTTTAGAAATAGTTCTTTGTTTTCAACAATATGTCTTTCAAAAAACGGAATCTTTTTTTCATGAAATATCTGTTCATATAAATTTGAAATAATCTCAACTGTAGGATAGAAGTTTGCATGGCTCCACTCTTGTGACTTTCCTGCGTGTACTTCTCCTGGATTATTTATTCTAATAGAGTATTCGTATGAATCGTATGATTGGTATGCATTGTATGATTTTAAAACACCTTTGTAAGTTAACCCTATAGTGTATGTCTCATGGTAATGTTTTGTAAAATCATCGCTACATTGTTGAACATTTTCAAAAAGAATATTATTTAATAATCTAGACATGCAATATTATAGCTAATTTTTGGAATAAAAAATAGAACAATATTGCTATTTTTTTCTAACTTTTTAATGAATATAGTTATTGTTTTTTGCAATAAGCAAAGGTGAATGGTCGTAGAATTTTTTGAAATTTCTATTAAAATGAGATTGGTCATTAAAGCCAACTTCTAAAGCAGCATCTAAAATAGTATGACCTTTGGTAATAAGGGCAACTGCCTTTTCAACTCTTTGATTTATTATATATTGATGGGGTGTTAGTCCAGTTTGTTTTTTAAATACTCTTAAGAAGTGATATTTACTAATATTTAGATTTGATGATAGATTATCTAAAGATAAGGCTGTATCTAAACTATCATTTATAAATTCCAAACTTTGTTTTATAATTTTGTTATTGTCAAAATAGTTATTTACCTCTTTAGTTTCTTGGCAATGGTTTTTAATAAGATATGATAAAGCATCAATAATATTTGATTCAATTAAAAGTAAATCCTCTTTAAATCCATAACTTTGAAAAACTCTAACAAGCTTTTCATATAAAAGAATATCATCAATAATATGTGTTCTAAAAATAGGAACTCTTTTTTCATAAAATATTTGAGAATACAAATCACTCATTAATTCAACTGTAGGATAAACAGAATGACAAGCCCATGATGTTGAGTTTCCACTGTGTAATTCATGTGGATTATTTATTCTTGTTGATTTTGCATAGAAATCATATGTATTGTTTTTACTTACTGATTTATAAATACCACTATGAGTAATACCTAAAAAATAAGTATTATGAAAGTGCTGAGTAAATATCTTATTTGATTGATTAACATTTGTAAAAACTATATTTTTTAATATTTCAGACATGGTTTATTATAACAAAACAGAAAGATTTATGAATAGAATAAAGTTGCTCTTTTTATAAAAGCATAGAAAAAATCTATGCTTTTTTTGCTAGTAGAAGAATTGTTACTCCAATTAAAGCAGCTAAGAATGAAGCAGCAAATACTCCAAGTTTAACAGCAGCAATAATACCTTCATCTAAAAATGCAAGGTGAGTAATAAAAATAGACATGGTAAATCCAATACCAGCAATAAATCCAACTGCTAGTATCTCTTGCCATGTAATAGAATCAGGTTTTTTTATAATACCAAACTTATGGGCAAAGTAAGTAAATCCAAAGATACCAATAGGTTTACCAACTAATAAACCAAAAATTACACCAAGAACTATCATTAGATTTGCATCTACTGTTGAGAAGTCTATAACAACCCCTGCGTTTGAAAATGCAAATAAAGGCATAATAAAAAATGCTGATAATCCATGTAAATTGTGTTCTAGTCTTACAAGTGGGTTTTGTACTTTGTCATAACCATATGCAATATTCTCTAAGTTATCAATTTGGTGATGATTTAAAACAGGTATTTTATCTATATGTTTTTCAAAGTCATCAATATTTGCTTTTGTTTCTTTGATGAAGTTTTTTTCATCAATTTTAGATTTAATAGGAATTGCAAAGGCCAATAAAACACCTGCAATTGTTGCATGTATACCAATTGAGTGAATATAAATCCACAAGAAAATACCTAATATTAAATATGGAGTAATTTTTGTTACACCTTTTATATTAAGCGCCCAAATAAGAGCATATACAATTCCCGCATGTAAAAAGTATTGACTTTGAATATCACTAGTATAAACAGTTGCTACTACTAAAACAGCACCTAAGTCATCAACTACAGCAAGGGCTACTAAAAATAGTTTAAGTGCAGGATTAACTCTATTTCCAAGTAACATTAATATACCTAAAGCAAAAGCAATATCTGTAGCCATTGGAATACCAAAACCAAGAGGATTAGATGGATTTAAACCCACATAAAAAAGTGCAGGTATTACCATACCACCAATTGCAGCAACTATAGGAAATGATGCTTTTGAGATAGATGAGAGTTCACCTATTGTCATCTCTCTTTTTATTTCTAATCCTACCATCAAAAAGAATAGAGCCATAAGCCCATCATCAATCCAATAAGTAAGAGTCATTGTAATGCTTAGTTCTCCTAGGTTGACTCCTAGAGGTAAGTGCCATAGGTCATAATATTCTTGACCTAAAGATGAGTTTGCGACGATTACTGCTGCAACGGTTGCAACAAAAAGTAAAATACCACTTAGCGCTTCTTTGTTTATAAACTTTTCTAAAGTTATTAACGGCTGAATCATATGCTTCCTTTTATGATTATTTTAAACAGCTAGGACAGATACCTTTTATAATAATATTATCAACTTGGTAACCTTGAAGGTCAAAATCAAGTTTTTCATGAATACATTCAATTTTAGAACAGCATGAGCATATAAAATGTGAATGTTTAGTTTTTTGAATTTCAAAGTATCTTTTCTTATCATTTGATTCAAATGAATTGATGACATTATCTTCTTCAAATTTAGTTATATTTCTATAGAAAGTTGCTTTATCCATAGAAAGTTTATCCTTAATGTCTTCATAACATAAAGGTTTGTTTGAATTAAGCAAGATTTCTAATATAGCTTTTCTCGCTGTTGTTAGTTTTATATTTTTTTCATTAGCTAATGTTTCTACGTTCATAAAAGGATTATATCAGTTTATTTTTAAAAATAGTTTTATAATAAAAATTATTTTACAACTAAGTTGCATTAAAGTATTTGTTTACTAAAATTTCAGAAAATGCAACTGGATTGCAAAAATATTAAAGGAAAATATATGAAGAAGTTTTTAATTGCTTTTTTTGCTTTAAGTTCTGTTTTATTAGCAAAAGAAGTGACAGTTAGTATTGTACCTCAAAAATATTTTGTTGAAAAAATCGCAGGAGATAAAGTATCAGTTAACGTAATGGTAAAAGCTGGTTTTTCACCTGCAACTTATGAACCTAAATCATCTCAAATGAGAAAGCTTGCAAAATCTGATGCGTACTTAGCAATTGGTGTACCTTTTGAAAAAGTATGGTTAGAGAGATTTGAAAATGCAAATAAAAATATGTTAGTTGTTGATACTACAGAAGGTATTAAAAAACTACAAATGGAAGCACATTCTCATGAAGAACATGAAGAGCATGGAAAACATGATGATCACGATGATCATGGACACGATTCTCATAAAGAAGATAAACATGACGATCATGCAGATTATGATGAGCATAAACATGAGAAGCATGAAGAACACGGACATGATGACCATGGTCATGAAAAACATGAAGAACATGCGAAGCACGATGAGCACCATGAACACGACTCTCACAAAGAAGAAAAACATGATGATCACGATGAACACGCAGGACATGACCACTCTGGACCAGATCCACATGTATGGTTAGATCCAATGTTAGTGAAAGTTCAAGCAAAAAATATCTATAATACGCTTGTAAAAATTGATTCAGCAAATAAAGCTTACTACTTAGCAAACTATAAAGCATTTGTAAAAGAGTTAGAGACTTTAAATAAGAAATTAAAATCAATTTTAAGTCATTCACATGATAAAGCATTTATGGTATTCCACCCATCATGGGGATATTTTGCAAAAAGATATGATTTAGAGCAAATTTCTATTGAGATTCAAGGAAAAGAGCCAAAACCAGCACAGTTAGTAGAGTTAATTAAAGAAGCAAAAATTCACAATATCAAAATTGTATTTGTAGCTCCACAATTCTCTCAAAAAGGTGCAAAAACAATTTCACAAAGTATTAAAGGTAATACTGCTGTAATTGATCCATTATCTTATGCATGGGAAGAAAATTTAATTAAAGTAGCAAACGAAATCGCAAAAAGTTATAAATGATAAGATATTTAATATTACTGATTTTTTTTAAGAGCATCCTTTTTGGGTGTTCTTTATGTTCCGTCTATTCTCCAAAGACCCACGTCTCTGTCTCAATCAAAGCTGATAAACAATATATAAAACACGCAAAAGTAAAATGGCAATTCGCCGAAGCTTTCACTACTGAACTACTACAACTTTACGATACAAATCTTGATGCCACATTTGATAAAGCTGAACTTGAAATAATCCAAGAAGCTTTACTTGCTTATATAGAACCAAAAAACTATTTAACTTTTGTTTCATATGATACAAAAATAAATGAAGAATCAAGAAAACTGGATATTAAAAAAAGAGAGTTTATTTTCAAAGGTGGGGTTTTATATTTTGAGTATGAGTTTGATTTAAACTATAAAATTATTGATAAAAACAAACTATATTTTGAAGTGTATGATGATGAAGGTTACTTTATCATGATTGCAAATCAAAAGAAAATGTTGTTATCAATTCCTTACAAAATAAAAAAAGAACTTGATTATAATAGTGCAACATTTACTATTGATGCACCAGCTTTAGCAAATGCAAAAGTTGAAGAGAAAGTAGATGAAAAACCTCAAGAAGAAAACAAAGTTCTAAAAAGAAAAGAGAACTTAGTAGAACAATCTTTTGAAGATGAAGAAACTGTTAAAAAAGAAGAAACTATGCTTGAATCTTTTGTAAAAAAGGTTAAAAAGTATTTAGTTGATATAGAAAGAGGTGAAGACAAATATGCTTTATTCTTTTTACTTTTAGCTTCTTTTGTATATGGAATTATTCATGCACTAGGACCTGGACATGGTAAAGCCTTAGCCTTTTCATATTTCTCTGCACAAAAAAGTTCATATATGCAAGCTTTTGGTATTTCATTGGCAACTGCATTTGTTCATATTGTAGGAGCTTTAATACTTGTGGTTATATCTATTTTTATACTGCAAAGTGTGTTAAATAGTTTTTTAGATGATTCAATCACATATATTACTCAAACAAGTGCTGTATTAATTATGCTTTTATCTATATTTATTTTATATAGAAAATTAAAGAAAAAGTCTTGTGTTTGTTCTGCTTGTGCAACACATGAAGATAAACCAATGTTCTCAACATCAGCACAAAATGGTATGAGTTTTGTTAAACCATCAAATACTCAAATTCATTTTACAAATAACAGAAAAAAACAAGATTTATTCTTTGTGGTAACAGCCGGACTTATTCCTTGTCCTGGAACTGTTGTACTTTTTGTGTATGCTTTTATTTTAAAAACATACTTTTCTGTAATTCTAGCAAGTATTGCTATTAGCCTTGGAATGGGGCTTGTAATCTTTGCTTCATCATTTTTAGGAGTCTCTTTAAATAAAGTATCAGCTAAATCTCATAAAATAGTAAACATAGTTGAAATATTAGCCCCAATCGTAATGTTTGGTTTAGGGTTAATGCTTTTATTAAATGCGAATATTTTATAGGAAAATTTATGTTTGATATTATTGCTGTATTAAAAGAGCATCTTCCAAGGTTCCAAAAGGTTTTGGAACTTGGAAGTAAAAAAGGTGAAGATTTAAAACTTCTGCATGAGTACTACGAAGTAGTTGCTAGTGAAAATGAAAAAGTAAAAACAAGATATTTAAAAGATGAGTTTATTGATATTAGAGTTATTTTACTTGATATTATTGCTATGGAAACTCATAAGAAAGTTGATTGTATCTACTCAAGAAATTCACTAGATGAATTCTCATTATATGAAATCTCACAATCACTTGAAAATCAAAAAAAAGTATTAAATGAAAATGGATTAATTTTCCATATTTTTGATTTAAATAAAGTTGATAAAAATGAGATACTAACACTTGTAAACTCTAATTATGAGCTTATTGAAGCAAAAGAAGAGAATAGTAGTTTTTACGTTTTAGCTAAACTATGTTGATATGAATCATTATTAAGTTTTATTAATTTTGTTATATTATTAATTATATATAACAAGGACTATATTATGCAAAAATTTAATATTTATGACTCTTTAGAATATGGTGAAACAAAAGTAAAAATCACTCCTATGTTAGAGACTGAGACATCAAAAGAGATTAGAATTGTTTTTAAAGAAGGGCAGATTATGAAAGACCATAGTACTGCTTTTCCTATTGCTGTTGAAATCTTCGAAGGAGAAATAGACTTTGGGGTAGGTGAAAAAACATATAAGCTAGTTAAAGGTGATATTGTAACACTAGAACCAAAAGTTGTTCATAATCTAAAAGCCAAAGCTGACTCAATTGTAAGACTTACTCTTTCAAAAGCAGATAGTGTTGCTAGAGTTCAAGGTGTTTTAAAACTGTAAACTATAAAAGGATAAATATATGGAGAATACGGTTTTTATTATAAATATAGACCTTCCATATATTAACTCTTTAAAAGGCAGAAGAAAATACGTAAATTCAATAAAAGATATATTGAAAAACAGAAATGTATCTGTACTTGATATAAGTGGTGAATATTCTCATGAAGCACAAATTGCTTGCAGTTTTTTATCACTGTCTTTAAGTGAAGCAAAAAGTAAGATTGCAAATATTGAAGATTTGTTATATTCGAAGTTCCCTGAACTTGAAATAGAAGTGGAGGTAGAATAAAATGAGACTTTTTTTAGCATGTTTTGCAAAAATTTATGAATATGAAAAATTCCAAAAAGAGTTCGGTAAACATTTTGTTGGAAACTGGACAAAAGAAGAAAATCTACATATTACATTTGCTTTTTTAGGAGATGTGAAAGAACCTTCCTTAGTTCAAAAAGCCCTCGAAGGAATAGAGTATCCTAAAAATAAAAGAATCGAATTTAATGATTTAGAACTTTTCAAAAACTCACCAGATGTTTTATATTGTACAACTAATTCTAAAGATTTAGAGACTCTCCATAAAGATATTTTACAAAGATTAGAGTTTTTAAAACTAGAAACAAAAGAGTATATACCGCATGTTAGCCTTCTTAGAATAAAAGATATAAAAGATCATAGTTATACTGAGTACTTAGATAGTTTTGAAGATAGAAAAGTAGGTTTTATAAAACTAAATTTAGCTTTAGTAAAAAGTACTTTAAGTGATAATGGACCTATTTATGAAACTATTGCTAAGTTTTAAATAATTGGAATTATAGAAGATATTAATAAACAAGCCATTACAAGATTTACTCTTTTTATAAACTTTTTATTGTTTATAAATCTTTTTAGTATTATTCCACCTATTGACCAAGCATAGACAGTAATAATCATAGCTAATAAAATAAATAAGACTATAACTCCTACTTGCATAAGAGAATTCTCACTTGAGGTAACGAAAATAGAAATAGCTGAGGTATTAACAATCCAAGCCTTTGGATTTATCCATGGGTAAATAAAACCTTGCCAAAATGTAAAAGGTTGAATCTCTTTTGAATCTGAGGTATCGTAAGAACTACTATCCTTTGCAATTTTATATGCCATCCAACAAAGATATGAAATACCTACTACTTTTAGTATTGTCATAATAGATTGATTTTGAGTTAGAAATAAACCTACACCTAAACCAATAGCTAACATCATAAGTGGATAACTAATCACATTAGCAAGCATAAAAGGTACGGTTTTTTTATATCCAAAATTTAAAACAGATGAAAGAAGAATAATATTTGTAGGCCCTGGTGATATATATGTTGTGATTGTAAATGTTGCTATTGAAATTAGCATTGAGATTGTATATATATCATTCATAAAGATATAACCCTTGTATTTTTTGCAGGAATTATATCTTTAAAAAAGAATTATCTCTTTATCAAAATTAATTAAACTTATGTCTTTTATTAATTAGATAATTGTTCATTATTAATCAAAATATATTTTATTTTTAAGTTTTTAGTAGTTTAAAATTAAAAAAGTTTAAGATTCTAACTTCTTAAACTCTTTAATAATCTCTTCAATTGGTTCAACACCAACTGAGATTCTAAGTAGGTCAATAGGTAGTCCTATTTCATCTAAGAATTTGTTTCCTTCTTCAGTAAGGATTAAATCCCAGTGAGCTAAATATGTATATGGCATAAGTAGAGTAAATTCTGCACCTAAACTTGGCCCTTTTGCAAAGTTTAAGGCATCATACACTTCTTTGAATGGTTTGTTAAATGTAACTGAGATAATTCCTGTTAGAGAGTTGTCATCTCTCATTGTCTGAGAATAGTTTTTTTTATTTTCATCATTTAGACAATAAAAAATCTTATCAATATATGAACACTCTTCAAAATATGCAGCTAAAGCTTTTGTATTTGCACTGATTTTTTTAACTCTACTTTCATAATCTTTGATTTGTAGTGCTAGTCTTTGTTTATCTTTTATATATACTGGATCACAGTGTTTGAAAAACTCAGTTGTCATATGTGATAGATTATGCTTTTTATTTAAAATAATAGCACCCATTAAAACATCAGCATTTCCACAAGCGAACTTTGTAAGTGACTCTACAAAAATATCTGCATATGGTTCTAAATCTAAGTTATAAGGTGTTGCAAATGTAGTATCTATAACAAGTGGGATATTATACTCATCACATAAATCTCTTAGTCTTTTAATATCCACAGTTTTTAAAAGTGGATTAGTAGGAACCTCAGTAACTATTGCAGATACTTTGTATCCATCTTTTTTTAGGTACTCTTCTAGTAAGTCAAGATTTAAAATATCTGGGAATACTTTTGATTGTAAATAGTGGTGATTTACAATATTCATAGTATCAAGATACAACCATCCAAACTGAACTAAAACAGTTCTTCCATTATGAGCTTGAATCGAGTTAAGACCTCTTACTACTGAATAAATTGCATTCATTCCTGATGGTGCTAAACATACATTTTTTTTAGGTTGATTATAAGCACTTGCTAAAGTATCAACTATAATATCATGTGCTTTATTTTCATCTTCAACTTCTTCTTGATGAATAGTGTCAATTAGTCCTACATCAAAAAGATATTTTTCAGCTAATCTTGATGATAAATTACAACCGACATGTTGAATATACATAAGCACTTTTTGAAGCTGAGAAGTTCCATTTTGAACTAAAATAACTCCAAAAGGTTCATCTATTTCTATTTTGTTATGAATAAAGTATTTATCACTAACAAGTTCAACTGCTTTTTTTGAGCTTAATACTACTACTTCATAATCATCACTTACACCATATTTATCTTTGATATAAAGACCTAGTTTTTTAAGATATGGGTGTAATACAAATCTTGGATAACCACTCTTTATTTTTTCACAAATTTCTGGTGTTTGTTTTTCATAATCAATCACATCTTGTAAATAGGGCATTGATACAGAAACTGCATGTACATTATTTACTGGTAAGGTTTCCCCTGTTTCGATGTGACTAAAATAGTTGTTGCTCATTTACTTTACTGCCTGCTTTATATCTTCAATTAAATCTTCTACATTTTCTAAACCAATAGAGAATCTTACAGTTCCTTCTGCTATTCCAATAGCTTCTAGTTCTTCTTTTGAAAATGAAGCATGTGAAATCTTAGCTGGAATCTCAACTCTTGAATCTGGAGATCCAAATGAACACTTTTCACCATAGATTTTAGTGTTTTCAATAAACTTTTCAGCTAATTCAAGGGATTCAAAATCTGCACAGAATAGTCCTGGAATATAATCCATTTGTTCTTTTGCTAATTCATGCTGAGGGTGAGACTCTAGTGCTGGATGAGTAACTTTTGTGATATATGGTTGCTCTTCTAAGAACTTTGCAATGATAATAGAGTTTTCTTGGTGCTCTTTCATTCTAACTTTTAATGTTGGAATACCAAGTGTGATTAAATATACATCCATTGGGTTTTGAGATCTTCCACCTGCATTTGCATAGTAGTGGATTTGCTCAGATAACTCTTTTGTAGCTGCTACGATTGCACCTGCAACTACTGCTCCATGTCCTGAGATATACTTAGTTGTTGAGAATAGTGAAAAGTCAGCACCAAGCTCAATAGGTCTTTGAGATATAAATGTTGCAAGTGAATTATCAACTGCAAATAGTGAATCATACTTGTGAGTTAAATCTGCAACTTTTTTTAAGTCAATGATTTTTAGACCTGGGTTTGTTGGACTCTCACATAAAACTAAGTCAATAGGATTGTTTTTTAGGATTTCTTCCATTGCATCGAATTCTAAGAAGTTTGCAAAGTGTACTGTAACATTGTATTTTTCTTTGAATACTTTTAATAGTCTAAAAGTTCCACCATAACAATCAGCTTCAACTAAAATATGAGAGTTAGCTTTTAATACTGTTTCAAATAGAAGTGCAACAGATGCAATACCAGTATGAGTACAAACACATCCAGCTCCTCCTTCAACTTCAGTGAATAAGTTTTCTAACATCTCTCTTGTTGGGTTATCACTTCTTGTATAGTCATAAATTTTATCACCATCTTGTTTTTTTAAATCAAATGTTCCCGTATTATAAATAGGAAAGTGAGAAGCTCCTGCTTGCTCAGTAAATGGTGCAAATTTTGCAATATGGCTTAATGATGTTTCAACATGCTTTTTCATATAAATCCTAAAAATATTTTTTGGAATTATAGCTAAGTTTTTCTAAGAGTTAAAACCCATAAAATAGTAGTATTAGAAAAACTTATACTATAAATAAAGATTTGGGAACTATAGTAACTTAGGGTATAATTTCATCAGAGTAAAACAAAAGGAATATTTTGATTTCAAGAAGAACTTTTATAAAAACATCATCAGCTATGGGATTAGTATTTGCTTTAAATTTAAATGCAAAACAAAACTTTGATTTTGTAGGAAGTAATATGACATTTCATATGCCAGAAGAATCAGAACCTCACAAAAAAACTTGGATGCCTTTTGTAGCAAATGATTATATTTGGGGTAGAGAACTATCTAGTAAAGTAAAAAAAGATTTAGCACTTATTGCTTCTACTATTGCAAAGTATGAACCAGTAAATTTAGTAGTTAGTAAATACGACAAAAAAGAGCCCATGAAACTTTTAGGAGATTTAGGAAGTCATAACTATCCAATTACTTTGATTGAAAGAGATGTGGATGACTTATGGTTTAGGGATTCAGCTCCCACTTTTGTTTACAACAATAAAAATGAAAAGTTCGGGATTGATTTTAACTTTAATGGTTGGGGAAATAAACAAGAGCATGAACTTGATAAACATACTTCGGCATTTATCACAAAACATGAAAAACTACAAGTTTTAAAATCAAAACTTACACTTGAAGGTGGATGTTTTGAAGTTGATGGGCAAGGCCTTGCTATTATGACTGAAAGTTGTATTATCAATGACAATAGAAATCCAAATAAAAGTAAAAAGCAGATTGAAGATGAGTTGAAATATCTTTTAGGATTAGAAAAAATCATATGGTTAAAAGGTGTAAAAGGTAGAGATATTACAGATGCCCATACTGACTTTTATGCAAGATTTATAAAACCAGGAGTTATAGCTGTAGCTTATGAGCCATATAAAGAATCATATGAACATGAATTAACTTTGGAAAATATTGAGATTTTAGAAAATGAAACTGACTTAGAAGGAAATAGATTTGAGTTAGTTGAGTTAGAATCTCCACAAGATATAGAAGAACAGTTTGATACTCAAGATTATGCAGCTGGTTATATTGGATATTATGTTTGTAATGGTGCAGTAATCATGCAAGGTTTTGGAGATAAATATGCTGATAAAAAAGCAAAAGAGACTTTACAAAAAGCATATCCAAATAGGGTGATTGAACAATTAAGAGTTGATTATCTAGCACTTGGTGGTGGAAGTATTCACTGTAGTACTCAACAGGAGCCAATTGATTTATAAAAGAGGAAAACCTCTTTTATAAAAAATAGTTGTTTTTATTTTAAATATTTATTAACGCTTTGTGCGATTTGACTAGGGCTTTTAACACCTCTTTCTCTAGCCATCTCTTTTCCATCTTTGAAATAGATTAGCATAGGCACAGCAAAAGCTTTAAATCTTGCAGCAAGTTCACCTTGCTCACCAATGTCTACTTTGTAGATTTCTACATCATTTGGTTTATCGCTTGTACTATATTTTGTCAAATTCTTACCTAGAACCTTACAAGCGCCTCACCATACAGCGTGAAAATCTACTACTACATTTTTGTTAGCGATTTTTTGATCAAAGTTTTCCGTTGTCAACTCTTCAAAAGCGAAAAGTGAAGAAAAACAAAACAAAAAAACTAGCAATAGTTTTTTCATATTAATTCCTTTATATATTCAATTAATCAAAGTATCTGTTAACGCTATCTTGAATTCTTTCAACATTTTTAATACCACTCTCTTTTGATATAACTTTTCCATTTTTAATATAAACAAAAACAGGAACTGAAAGTGCATTATGTTTTTTTGTTAGTTGAACTTCTTCTGATATATCAACTTTATAAATTTTAATATCATTTTTAGTATTCACTTTAAACTCTTCTAAATTGTCATTTGCCTTTTGACACACGTTACACCACGGGGCGTGAAAGTTCACAATAAAGTTTCCATTACTAACTTTATGTTCAAAGTTTTCACTATTTAATTTTTCAAAAGCAAATAAAGAGTTAAGCAAAATAATAAAAATTGATAAAAAAACTTTCATTTGAATACCTTTATTAATTGCGAATATTTTATCCAAGAATTGTTTAGTGATTGTAAACAGGATAATTTTTATCTTCTTTTACAAATTGTTTTGTTAATGTAAGACAATAAGATATTAACAATTATAAAAAGAGAAAAAATGAAATTAGATGAATTACAATTAGATGTAGATTATTTTGAATTTGATGAAACTTTATACCAAAAATTAGATGCAACACCAGTACTAAACCCAAAACTTGTATCTTTTAATAAAAAGGCTTGTGATTTAATAGGGCTTGATTATGAAGAGTGTGAAACTCAAGAGTTTTTAGATTTTATGAATGGGAAAAAAATTTTAAATGGTTCAGTTCCATACTCACAAGTATATGCGGGACATCAGTTTGGATATTTTGTACCACAATTAGGAGATGGAAGGGCTATAAATCTTGGTAGTGTAAATGGTTGGCATTTACAAACAAAAGGTTCAGGCCTTACAAAATATTCAAGACAAGGAGATGGTAGGGCAGTTTTAAGATCAAGTATTAGAGAGTATATTATGGGGGAATATATGCACTCCCTTGGTATTCCAACTACTAGGGCTTTGGCTATTATTGACTCAGAATCTTTTGCCCATAGGGAGTGGGAACAAGAATCATGTTCAATTGTGATGAGAATGTCACCATCTTGGATAAGAATAGGAACTTTTGAGTTCTTTGCAAAAACTAAAAACTCAAAAGAGAATATAACTTTATTATCCGATTATGTGATAAAACAGTCATATCCTCACTTAGAAAATGAAAAAAACAAATATGAAAAGATGTTTTATGAACTAGTTGATAAAAGTGCCTTACTATTAGCCCATTGGCAAGCCTATGGGTTTATGCATGGGGTTATGAATACTGATAATTTTTCTATGGCTGGTGTTACTATTGATTATGGACCTTATGCTTTTATGGACTATTTTGAAAAGAACTGTATTTGTAATCATACAGATAGTGAAGGTAGATACTCTTACAATAACCAACCATATGTAGCAAGATGGAATTTAGCAGTCTTAGCAAATGCAATGAGTGAACTAATCGATGAAGAAAAAGCCATGGAATATTTACACGCTTTTTTACCACAACACGAAAATGTATATTTAAATCTTATGAATAAAAGATTAGGACTTGACCCATCAAAAAGCGGAAATTCAAATTTAGATTTAGTAAAAGAGCTTTTAGGAGCACTTGAAACTGCTAAGATGGATTATAATGTGTTCTTTTATAGATTGTCGAAACTAAAAAGTTTTGAGGATATTTCAAGTATTACAGATATTGCTGTGTTTAGAGATCCAATAATTGATTGGTTTAAATCTTATAAAAAAGTATGTGAAAAAGAAGAGAGTAGTTTTGAAAAAAGAAATAAAATTATGGCTTTAGTAAATCCAAAATATTCTATCAAAAACTATATGCTTCAAGAAGCAATTATGAAAGCTCATGATGAGGATTATTCCCTTGTAAATGACCTACTAGAAATCGCGCAAAGTCCATTTGATGAACATAAAGAGTATGAAAGGTACTCAAATCCAACTCCAATGGAACATGCAAACTTACAACTATCATGCTCTTCATAGTGAAGAGCATAAAGTTTAATCTTTTACAATAGTATTTCTTCCTAATTCTTTGGCTTTATAAAGCCTTTCATCTGCTAGTTTCATAATAGATTCTATTGAGTCTTTTTCTTGAGGTAGTAGTTCTACAATCCCTGCTGAAATAGTTAAAAACTCTGATACTTCACTATTTTTATTTGGAATTTGAAGTTTATCAATCTCTTTTTGTAATATTTGAGCTAGTTGATAGGCATTTCCAAAATCTTCATTTGTAATAAGAATAGTAAACTCTTCTCCTCCAATTCTAAAAGCAAAATCATTTGGTCTTTTACAAACTTCTTTTACACATTTTGCTACGCAAACAAGTGCTTTATCACCCATACTATGACCATACGTATCATTTAGCTTTTTAAAGTAATCAATATCAAATAAAATCACATTTAATATTGTTTTATTTCTTTTTGCTTTTTTTAGTTCTATATCAAAAGTATCTTCAAAAAATCTTCTATTATAAAGCTCTGTCAATTGATCAGTTATTGAAAGCTCTTCAAGCTTTTTATTAATCGCTCTTAGTTCTTTTTGGGCTTTAATTCTAGCTTTTCTTTCTCTAATAAGTTTAATTGCTTTTAGTGATAAGTTATCGTACATTGAAAGTATAGCTTCAATTAACACTTTCATTGAGCCACTCATTTTATGGTTTGAAATAAACTTTGCTTCATTTATTTCTTTACCTTCTTGAATAGATTTTATTACTAATGCTAGTCTTTTATCTTCATCGATAATATGAAATGCAAGCCATCTAATTAAAAATAGCAGTATCTCTTCAATTATTTCATGAATAGATTTATGTGAATTCTCTTCTTTGATTTTTATTACTTCTGGAAGAAATGAATCATGACTATCTTTATGTTCATCTATTAAACTTTGTTCATGAATATATTTTTTCCAAATAGCCTCTTCACTTTCAAAGTGGTATTTAGCATATTCAGCAAGTTCTGCAAAAGTCTCTTCAATTTCAAATGTTTCATCTTGAGTTAAACTATTCGCTAGTTTATTTAATAACATTATTAAGGTTTTGTGCTGTTCATCTATTTCTTCTATTCCCGTTTCAAAATTTTCATTCCATGGAAATATATCTAGTGCTTCTAATTTTGTTTCATCTACCAAATTTAAACTACCTTATGTTTGTGCTTTTTAAATAACTGTGCTTTTCAGTTATTTATTTGTTATATATATTGTAACACAAGTATTTTATTAGTTTGATTTAATAGAAGTCATAAGACAAGATAAATATCTTGTCTTATTTAAACGGTATCATAAATTCAATATTTACGTCAGAAAAAGACTTGTTTTGGTGAAAAGCAGCACATTTTTGAGCAAATGCCATAAAGGGAGTTTTCATATCATAGTTTAAAATATCAATAGTTCCTTTTGCAATTATTTTTTCATTAGAAACTTCATATTTCATTGGAACTTTATTTGTTACTTCATTCATTGTTACATCTAAAACTAATTCATTTTTTGTAGTATCAACAGATGAAATAGAACCTTTTATATATTTTGATGTAGCTAACGAAAATAGGGTACTTGTGATATTTTTATCTCTAAATGGATTTTTTGAATCAAAAGACTCACTTGTGATTTGAACTTTTGCACTTTTTAAAAACATTGTTAAATCATCAGATTTTGAAATATCTAGTTTTATATCTTTAAATGTTCCAGATACAGGAGCTTTTTTTTCTGTTTTAAATCCAGTCCATTTTACAGCTAAGTCACCATTTAGTTCATAAGCACTTAATGTTGTAGTTAAAGCAGCAGCTAAAATAGTAGAAAGTAAAATCTTTTTCATTTGTTATCCTTTTTATTTGACATATATAATATAGTATTTAATAAATGTGGCAAAACAATGTTTTTGCTCTAAATGGTAAAGCTAGTTTTACTATTTGTGTACTAGTGAAACCAATATATAATAGAAATTTTTATTTTAAAATTTACATTCAATTATAAATCCCACTTTTTTGACATTATTTTTTAATATTCTTACTCTCATTTGTTCTCATAACTGACCGTCGGTCAACACTTAAATTTTTTTTAAGCTTTAGTATTTTATACTTCCATTATATATATTGACCGACGGTCAGTCAAAATTACATTAAGTGTTACATTTTAGTAATGAGAAAGGAGACTTATGAGCCCTAGAAAAGTAAACAAAGAAGAAAAAAGAAGAGAAGTTGCTCTTTCTTGTTCTGACTTAATTCATGATGTTGGAATGAAAAATATTACTGTTGCACAAGTAGCAAAAACCGCTGGTATTGGTAAAGGAACAGTATATGAGTACTTTGAAAACAAAGAAGATATTATCTTTGAAATTATAAATATCCATATCGAAGATCATCACAAGCAGTTTTCGAACGAAGTGAAGAAATTACCGACTGTAAGAGAAAAAATTGAACTATTTTTTGATTTTGTGTTGAATGATTGTGATGAAAATATGAAACATTTTAACGGATATAAAGAGTTTTTATCAATCGTTTTAGCAGAAGAGAATCTTAAAATGCAAGAGTTCAACTGTGATAAAAATGAATTTTTTAGAGGTGAACTAGTGAAAATTTTCGCTGAGGGAATTGGAAAAGGTGAATTAAAAGAAGAAGCTATTGATTTAGCTGATGGAATTTTAACTTACCAAAAAGGTTTAGCTCTTAGAAAAATGAGTCAAAACAACTTTGATGTTCGTGCAGACTTTGACAAGTTTATTGACACAATTTTCAAATTAATAGAGGTTAAATAATGATACCTGCAAGATTTAGAAATGTTGTTTTTGCATTTTTAATGTCACTTACTATGAGTTTTATAATGAGTATAATCATTACATTTATAAATCTTGGAATGGTTGATGGTTTTGTAATTAAATGGATGGAAGCTTTTGTAAAAGCGTTTGTTTTTGCGTTTCCGATAATATTTATTGTTGCACCCATGGTGCAAAAAATTACAAGTAAAATAGTTAAATAAATTAAGGATGATATATGTTTAAAAAATTATTAGCAATGGCATGTTTAGGTACAAGCTTATTTGCGATGGGTGGTCCGGCACTTGTTGAGACTACAAAACTAGTAAAGGGTGAAGTAAATCCATTACAAGAGTTTGTAGGAACATTAAATTTTGATAGAAAATCAGTATTAGCTGCACAAAATTCTGGAGTTGTAAAATCAGTTAACTTCAAATTAGGTGATAGTGTAAATGCTGGGAAAACTTTAGTTCAAATTGATGCAGATTTATTAAATGCACAAATTAAAGCAGCAAGAGCTAACTTATCAATTGCAAGGGATGAAGAGCAAAACTCTGCAAAAGATTATACTAGATACAAAAAATTATTAGCTTCAAAATCTATTACACAAAAAGAGTATGATGATGCACTTTTAAAATCAAACTCTTCAACAAGTAATGTAAAAGCTTTAGAAGCAAACTTAAAAGAGTTACAAATTCAAAGTGATAAAAAAAGAATCAAAGCTCCATTCACAGGTATTGTTGTTGAGAAAAATGTGAATTTAGGTGAGTGGGTAAATGCTGGTTCTGCTATTGCTAAAATTGTTGATACTTCAATGGCTGAGTTTATTTTCAATGTTCCAGTAAATGTTGTAAATGGACTAAAAACAGGGGATATCTATGATATCAAAGTTGGAAATGAAATTATCAAATCAAAATTAACAGCTATTATTCCAAACGGTGATACTTTAACTAGAACTTTCCCTGTTAAATTCAATGCAAATATTACAAGTAAGTTTGTATTTGATGGACAACAAGCAAAAGTAAGCATGTCTAAAAATGGAAAGATTAATGGATTATTATTACCAAGAGATGCGGTAATTAAGAGATTTGGGCAAAACGTAGTGTTTGCAATAAATGACAAAGCAATGGCTCAAATGATTCCTGTTCAAGTTGTTGGATATGTTTCAAATAAAGTTGCAGTTGCAGGTCAAGGTTTAGTTGCAGGAATGGATATTGTAGTTAAAGGAAATGAAAGAGTTTTCCCTAATTCACCTGTAAAAGTTTTAAATAAATAGGAATAAAAAATGGATTTAATTAAATTCTCCATAAAAAACCCAGTTACAATAATTGTATCTGTTTTAATTGTTGTAATGTTCGGGATTTTGTCATTAACAAAACTTCCTTATCAATTAACACCTTCAGTTTCTAAACCAGAGATTAAGATTACTACTACTTGGGGTGGAGCAACTCCTTATGAGATAGAAAGAGAGATTATTGAAGAGCAAGAAGATGCACTTAAGTCACTAAATAACTTAGTTGAATATGAATCTTCTTCAAAAGATAATTCTGGTGAAATCACTCTTACTTTCAAATTAGGGACAGATTTAAGAGCTGCATTACAAGATGTATCAAATAAATTAAATGAAGTTTCTTCATACCCTGCTGATGTTGATGAACCAATTATTGAAACTGCATCTGCAAGTCCAGTAATTTGGATGATGCTTCAAACAGAAGAGGGTAATAATAGACATATTGATGAATATAAAACTTTCTTTGAAAATGAGATCAAGCCAGCTATCAAAAGAGTTGATGGAGTTTCAGGAACTATGGGCGGTGGTGGACGAGAACAACAAATGGAAATTGTTTTCGATTCAAACAAACTTGCTTCATATGGTTTAACAATCAATTCTGTAATCAACACTTTAAGAGGTGAAAACGTTGATGTTTCTGCTGGTGTTTTAAATCTTGATAGAAGAGCATACAGAATCAGAACAGTTCATAAGTTCTCAACAATTGAAGAGATTGAAGATGTGATTTTAGTATCAAATAGAGAGCAAAGAGTTACAGTAAAAGATATTGCAACTGTTAATTTTGGATATGAAACACCAAGTACAGTAGCTATGTTCTTAGGTAAAGATGGTATTTTCCTTGGGGTTCAACCAAACTCTGATGCAAATATTGTAAGACTTACAAATGATGTTGAAGCTGTAGTAAATGGATTAAATGATGGTATCTTAAAAGAGAAACAACTAAAAATTCACTGGTTATATGATGAAAGACCATATATTGTTGGTTCTGTTGATTTAGTTCAACAAAACATTATGATTGGTGGTGCTTTAGCGGTTATTATTCTGATTTTATTTTTAAGATCAGTATCTCCAACAGCTGTTGTTGCAGTTGCTATTCCAATCTCTGTTATTGGTACATTTATTGTTTTATCTGTAATGGGAAGATCACTTAATACTATTTCATTAGCTGGTATTTCCTTTGCCGTTGGTATGTTGGTTGATGCCGCCATTGTAGTACTTGAAAACATTGATAGGCATAGAAAAGAGGGAATGAGTATTCCTGAAGCTGCATATAAAGGTGCTTCTGAAGTATGGGGTGCATTAATCGCATCTGCTTCTACAACTGTTGCAGTATTCTTACCAATTATCTTCTTAGAAGATGAAGCTGGTCAGTTATTTAAAGATATTGCTATTGCAGTAACAGCAGCAGTTACATTCTCACTGTTTGTATCAATTTCTGTAATTCCAATGTTATGGAAAAAGTTTGCAGGTTTATCTAAAAAAGAACCAAAAGATGCAGGAGCAATTGCTAACTTTGGACATAAGATTGTAGATTTTATTATGTCAATTGTTAGAGTTTCACTAAAAAGTGTATTATCTAAGATTGTTACAATTGTATTATTAGCATCTATTTCAGCTGGAACGATTTATACATTGTTCCCTAAAAAGGACTATTTACCTCAAGGTAATAAGAACCTTATTTTTAATATCTTAATTACACCTCCAGGGCTTTCTTACCAAGAAAGATATGACATGGGTGCATACTTAATGAAAGGTGTTGAACCATACGTTAATAAAGATGTTGGAAATATCCCAGGATTAAACAGAGCCTTCTTCGTATCGTTTGGTGATTTCTCACTATTTGGTGGAACATCAATGCATGAAGATAGAGCAAAAGAGTTAATTCCTATGTTTGCTCCACTTGTAAACTCTATGCCATCAATTTTTGGTGTATCACTGCAATCAGGAGTATTTGAAAGTGGAATTGGTGAAGGAAACACTGTAAATATTGATATCTCTGGTGAGAGTATTGAAGATATTGCAAATGTTGGTGGACAACTATTTGGTGCAACAATGGGTGCATTAAAAGGAAGTCAAGTAAGACCAGTTCCTTCAGTTGAGTTACTTTACCCAGAAGTTAGAATCAAACCAAACCAAGATGCCCTAAAAGCTTTAGGTATGACATCTCAAGATTTAGGTGTTGCGGTTGATGTTTTAATGAGTGGTAGAAAAGTTGGTGACTTTGAACAAGATGGTAAAAAGAAAATTGATTTAGTATTTAAAGCTGATGATGATTTAATCAAAACACCTGAAGATATTTTATCAGCACAATTAGCTTTACCTAATTCATCACTTGTACCGGTATCTTCACTAGCAAGTTATGGTATGACTACAGGTATTTCAGAGATTAGACACCTTGATGGTAAAAGAACGATTACACTTCAAGTTACTCCACCTGCTGGAATGACTATTGAAGAAGCTATGAAATCAATCGGTGGAATGCTTGCTGGTATGGAAGCAAAAGGTATGATACCTCCAACAGTAGATATTGGTATGTCTGGTACTGCTGATAAATTAACTGAAACAATTGGATTATTAGCGGGAAGTTTTGTATTAGCATTATTAGTAATTTATTTATTAATGTCAGCACTGTTTGCTAACTTCTTATATCCATTAGTTATTATGTTTACAGTTCCATTGGCAACTGCAGGTGGATTTATAGGATTATGGTTAACTAAAAACTTTGTACCAGGAGCTAGTGGTCAGACTCTTGATATTTTAACAATGCTTGGATTTATTATCCTTGTTGGTATTGTTGTAAACAATGCAATTTTAATTGTTCACCAAAGTTTAAATTACATCAAAAATGAAGGTATGCCACATAAAGAGGCAGTATTAGAAGCAACAAGAACAAGAATTAGACCAATTTATATGAGTTCATTAACTTCTATTTTTGGTATGTTACCATTAGTACTTGTACCAGGACCTGGTTCTGAGTTCTATAGAGGTTTAGGTTCAGTTATTACTGGTGGACTTGCATTCTCTACAATCTTTACGATTTTTGTTACACCTGCACTTTTAATGTTCTTTATTAAATTAGAACAAGCTGTGAGTGGAAATAAAAATAAACCAGTAGATGTAAGTAAAGCATAAAAGGAAGAATAATGAAAAGTATTAAAAATAAATTATTAACATTATCACTTGTAGCATCTGTGTATGCTACTGGTGCAAGTGCATTAGACTTAGATGGTGCAGTTTATATTGCTTTACATAAAAACCCAGATTTGTTAGCTCAATATGCAACATTTGATGAATCTAAACAAAATGTAGAGTTAAGAGATTCTGACTTTAGACCAAAGTTTGATTTATCTTATGCTTATAACAAAAGAGATGAAGTTAGTTCATCTTCAAATAAAGAAGATGGAACTTTTGCAGCTAAGTTATCGTATAACTTATTCAATGGTTTCAAAGATATCTCAAATAAGCAATCTGCACAATTTTTATCAAAAAGCTCAAACTACTCTCTTGAAGCTTTAAAAAATGATATTGCTTTAGATACTAAAAAAGCGTATATCAATGTATTAGATAAAAAGAATGCTTTAGAGACTTTTGAAGTTGAGTATGAGTTATTTGAAAAACAATACATCGATGCAAAAAATAGATATGACCAAGGTTTAATGGCAAGAAATGATTTACTTCAAGTTCAAGTAAACATGTCAAATGCAAAACAAAATGTTGTTAGAGCAAAAGCTGATGTTTCTATTGCAAAACTAGAGTTATCAAATATTTTAGGTGGAATTGACTTATCAAGTGAAAAGATTGAGAAGTTAAAAGATACTAATTTAAATATCAAAGATATCAATGAAGAAGCTTTAGATAAAAGAAGTGAAATTCAAGCATTAAAAATGAACTTAGAATCACTTAGAAAACAACAAAAAGCAACAAAAAGTACATACTATCCAAAAGTTGATGCTTCTGTATCTCACAATAGATTCTATGAAGATTTAGGCTTTAATGAAGTGGATAATGGAATCGATGATCAAAATGTACTTAACTTAACTGCATCATGGAATTTATATGATGGTGGTAGTACAAAAACACAAGTTGCTATTTATAATACACAAATGGCAAGATTAAAAGCACAGTTATCAAAAACAACACTTGATATTAAACTTCAGTATGAAAATGCGAAGTCTGATTTAAATGTTTCTAATGACAACTATAAAACAGCATCTTTAGCACTAGAACAAGCAAAAGAGAACTACAATATTGTTAGAAATAGATTTAATGAAGGTATTTCTACAAGTACAGATTTAACTGATGCTAACTTTTTATTAACTTCTGCAAAACAGAGATTTAGTAAAGCCTATTTTGATAAGTATTTATCAATCGCTACTTTATATAGAGTCTTAGAAGTAAAATAAGTTTTATTTGAATATGCAACTATCAAAAGATGCAAACCTATTTTTGATTATAGGTGTAACTTTAATATTTTTTAGTTTGAATTCAATTTTTGCTAAAGTTGCACTTATAAATAATGATATAGATGCATATTCTTTCTCCTTTCTTCGAGTTTTCTTTGCTTGTCTTACTTTAATTCTTATTACTCTTTTTAAAGGCAAAGAAATCTCAATATCTTATAGTTCAAATTGGCTTTCTTCTTTTATGCTTTTTATATATCTTATTGGGTTTTCCTATGCGTATTTAAACATGGATGCTGGTTTTGGAACACTTCTTTTATTTGGAGTTGTTCAACTAATTATGATAATTAGCTCTTTTTATAAAAAAGAGAGATTATCAATAAAAAAATTAATTGGTGCAAGTTTAGCATTTTTGGGATTGGTTTATTTATTATTACCAAATGAAGAGTTTGAACTTTCATATATTCATGTAGTATTTATGATTTTATCTGCAATAGGTTGGGCTGTATTTTCGATTCTTGGAAAAAACTCAAAAGATGCTTTGTTTAATACTATGGATAACTTTATAAAAGCTACTATTTTTGTGGCACTTTTTTATTTTATATTTTTTATTGATGATTTATATGTTTCTTTGGATGGTTTAATCTTAGCTATTTTATCTGGTAGTTTAACTTCTGCTGTTGGATATGTATTGTGGTATTGGGTGTTGCCTAAAATTGAAGTTTTTACAGCAAGTGTAATTCAACTATTTGTTCCTGTTTTGGCTATTTTAATTGGAGTGATTTTTTTAGATGAGGTATTTACTTTGAATATTTTAGTGTCTACTTTATTAATAGCTATTGGTATTGTTATAGCTGTTATTCCTAAAAAAAGAGTTAGTCAAAGTATTTAAAGTCCTTGTCTTCACTTCCATCTTTTTTTCTATTTTTAAACTTCCACATGGTTATAAAGTACATTACTGATTTATAAGATAAAACAACTGCTAAAATAAAAAAAACAATTGTTATAAAAGCAAAGAGAATTTCCATATTATCCTCCTTTATTTTTCGTTGCCAATTCCTTTGAAAACATCAAACCATTGTAGTTCCGAAGGAACATTTTCAGCTGGTTTTCTATTTGGTGCACCAAAATTTTTAGTACTACTGTTATTTCTTAGTTTATTTTCTTTAAAAGAGAAATTATCTTTTGGTTGAGTTAGTATGATTAGTACAAATATTAAAACAGTAATTCCTACTAAAACTTTGAACAGTACATTTGATATTGAATTATTATCTTCTTTCTTTTTCATATTCTATTGTTACATATTTTTATTAAATATTTAATTTGATTTTTTCATATTGTCAATTCCTTTAAAACTATCAATCCATTGAAGTCTTTGAGGAGTGTGCTTGCTTACACTATGAGAGGTTCTATTTTTAAAGCTTAAAGCATTATATATTCTTTCTGCATTTTTTACTACAGATGCAGTTCCTATAAAGAAAAAGAAGGAAAGGAAAATTATTATAATTTTCTTTTTATGCTTTTTAAGGGGGTTAAATAGATTATTTTTTTTCACAAGTGTAATTTTTCCATATTTAAGTTTAATCTTTTATTATCTGATGTTTCTAATTATTTTTTTGTTATTATCTTCTTATGAAAATAGTACAAAAAGAATTTAATCTAAAAGCAAAAAGTAGGGGATTTCATTTGGTTACAAATGAAGTTTTATCAAATCTAAGTGAGTTATCACAGATAAAAACGGGAACAATTAATCTATTTATTAAACATACAAGTGCAAGTTTAACAATAAATGAAAACTGTGATGCAAGTGTTAGAGACGATATGGAAAGATTTGTAAATGATGTGATATCAAACAAAAATTATTTTGAACATACTTACGAAGGTGATGATGATATGCCAGCCCACCTAAAGTCGTCAATATTTGGAAGTAATATCACAATACCCATCACAAATGGAAAACTAAACCTTGGAACATGGCAAGGTATCTATCTTGGTGAACATAGAGACTATGGTGGAAGTAGGAAAATAGTTGCTACTATTATGGGAGAATAAAAGACCACTTCAAAAATGTGCTCTAATTTGTAATGTTTTTTAATATTATGACTTAGATTTGATACTATTGATTAATCCTGAAAGTATCACAAAGAATAAACCTACAAAGTATATTGTTAAAATTGGTTCATCAAAAAATAAAATTAAAAAAAATGCAGCTAATATTGGTGTAATAAACAAATATGGTGCAACTTTTGACGCATCAAAGATTTGAAGTCCTTTAATCCAAAATAGATATGAAATACCATTTATAAATGCACCATTGATTAAAATACTAATCCAATCTTTAGCTGATGGAATTATAAATGTTGAATATGAACTAACTGTAATAATTGAATATAAGATAGCAGAGAAAAAATAAATCATTACTGCATTTGTTGCATCTACTTTTATAATTTTACTGTATACAGAGAATAATGCAAAAGCAATTGCCCCAATCATTACAACTAATAAAATATCAACTTGAGAAAAGTCTAAGCTGGCAAAATCACCTTTTGTAATAACTAAACTTACTCCAATAAAACCAAGAATTATAGAAAATAGTTTTTTTATTGTGAAATTTTCTTTTAGAATGACTAGTGATAGAAATACAATAAATATTGGCCACATATATTGAATAACTAAAACTTCTAAACCATTTGCATGTTTATATCCAAAGTATAAAAGTAGATAGTATAGAAAGTCTAAAAAACCCAATACAAATAAAACTAACATCACTTTTTTTGAATAGCTAAGTATCTCTTTTAATTTACCTTGAAATATTGAGATTATAAAAATTGATAAAAATGATACGATTGAAGAATAAAATAGATATTGATGATGGTCTAGTCCACTTTGTGCAAACTTTGCAACAGTTGGTATTAAAGACCAAAGGATAATACAGAGAGCAATATATATAATTCCAAGATTAGCTTTAAAATAGTTTCTCATAATATGCCTTTTTATTATGAGTATATATTTTTCAGAGATTTAATTTATAGTAAGATATTGCTGTTTTTTTTCAAGTAAGAAGGTGTATGTGCAAAAAACTTTTTAGCATTTTTAGTAAAGTGTGATTGGTCAGTAAATCCAACTTGAAAACTTGCTTCACTAATACTCATACCTTTTTGAATAAGTTCATGTGCTCTATTAACTCTTTCATTTAATATAAATTCGTATGGACTTAACCCAAACACTTTTTTAAACATTCTTATAAAATGGTATTTACTCAAGCCCACATTTGAAGCTAAGTCATCGAGTGTAAAATTCATATCAATTGAATCATTGATAAATTCATACGTATCTTTTACAATTTGCTTGTCTGAGAATATATCAATGTAAGGTTTTGTAGAAATAGTGTGATTCTCAATTAAATATGATATGACTTCAATAAGTTTTGTTTCAATATCTAAAAAATCTTTTTTTTCAAAATATGAACAAAAAAAGTTATGTAGTTTGAAAAAAAGAGTTTTATCTTCAACTAAGTAGTTTTCAAAAAAGGGTATTTTTCGTTCACCATACATATCTTCATATATTTTACTTACTAAATCAACCTTTGGACAGAAACTTGCATGTGTTAAACTCTTCACTTCTGCACTATGAACATCTCCAGGATTAGTTACCCTTACTGTGTATTTATATGAATCAATAGTTTTATTTGCATATTTTACTTTTATAACACCACTATATGTTAATCCAATAGAGTAGGTATTATGAAAATGTTTATTATAGTTTTTATTTGTATTTTGAACACTTTCTATAAAGGTGTTATTAAGTAAATCTATCATTCTTTATTATAACAAATATATGTAAGAACAAATAGTAAGATATTGCGTAGTATTACTATCTTAGAGAGTAATACTATAAGGATGAAGCAGTTAAAATAAATAAAATTTCAGCTTCATTATTAGTTTTATTTCTAAACTTGTGTTTCATTCTTGGTAGGATTCTTATGATATCACCTTCTTCTAGGTGATGTTCTTCTCCTTCTATAACAGCATAAGCTTCGCCTTTTGTTATTACACCAAACTCTTCTTTATCATGTTTCATATAGTTTTCTGTTGTTTCACTTTGAGGTTTTAATATAGCCCAATGTATATCAACATTTGAGTGCATGTATTCTGGTGTTAAAATATCAAAAACGATATGTTTTGCATTTTCTCTATAGACTTTGTTTCTATCTTTTTTTCTTAAGATCAAAGTTTCATTATCAATATCTACAACGAATAAAGAGTGCAAAGCAATGTCCAAGGAATCAGCTATGCTTCTTAAAGCATTTATTGATGGATTTGCAATTCCTCTTTCAATTTGACTTAATAAAGATGTGCTTAGTCCTGTTTTTTTTGAAAATTCTCGTATAGAATAACCCTTTTTTTGTCTGTTTTCTAAGATTTTACGTCCAATTGTGATGTTACTCATTAGCAATGTCCTTTATTTGTATATTTTTCTAAACAAAATATATAGAAATATATCAATAATTATTCATAGTGTTTATTATAATAAACATTGTACTGTTTTATTGTACAGAAGTAAAATTTCAAATATAATTATTGAAATTTTAAAGGAAAAACATGTTTATTGATTTACTTAATTACACGAATGAATTATTAACTTTAAGTCTTATAGCAATTTTTATGGCAGTTAGTCCAGGCTCAGATTTTGTGATGGTAACACGAAACTCTATTTTTTATGGTAGAAAGTCAGGCTTATATTCTTCTATTGGAATTAGCTTAGCTATTTGGGTTCATGTTTCATATTCTATTGCTGGGCTTGCTATTATTATTTCAAACTCTATTATACTTTTTTCTATAATCAAATATTTAGGAGCAGCGTATTTAATCTATATAGGATGGAAGACTTTTACTTCAAAATCAGATTTAGTAATACAACAAGAGACAAATATCTCAGAACTATCAAATTTTTCTGCTTTAAAAATAGGATTTATAACTAATGTACTCAATCCAAAAACAACAATATTCTTTTTGAGTATCTTTACTCAATTAGTAACAGCAGATACACCTTTAGCTATTCAATTAGTTTATGGATTTATTATCTCACTAGCTCATTTGCTTTGGTTTATAATAGTTAGTTTTCTTTTTTCTCATCCTGCTTTATTAAATAAATTTTATAAATCTAAAAAGCTAGTAGAAAAAGCTATAGGTACTGTACTTATCGGATTTGGAATAAAAGTAGCAACAGCTACAAGTGACTGATTTTATGAACTTGTATAGCTATTCATAAATGACCTATTTAAAAAGTAATTTAATGATAATTTACCTAATAGAAAAAGGATATTAAGAATAAAAGATAAAACTTTTGAAGGTAATGCCAGAGATATATTAAATCAAATACACAGAAATTTTATATATAAATTAAATAATTATCTATTTCATAATTTTTAGTTTTAATTAAATAGAAGTAGGATAAATTTAAAAAGTAGGATTGTTAATAAGTCAAATGAAGGATTTATCATGGTTTCCTTAGCTCATTTACACTTCGTTACTTTTTTTATAATTTTAGTAAATCTGTTGATTTTTAATAAAGCAATATTAAATGATTTAGGTTCTAAATATTTTTTTATTAATTACATTTATCATCATCATAAAAAAATCAGCTGTTTCATAATCACTTATCCATTTTTGATCATTTTAATATACTTTTTATTTGAAGATATATTTGCTATAACTTCACTATTTATAGCTGTTCTTCATGTCTACTTTTTACACGAGATTACCTCACGAAAAGACATAAGTAAAAGAGAAGCTTATATTGAGTGGTACAAGAAAAATGTTCAACATAGTTTTTCTATGCATGCTCATGACATACTAAAAAAGGATTTTAAATTTTTAAATGAAAGAATAGGTAAGTTATTATTGTTTAAATTTGAGATTATATTTTTTGTATCTTTAGTAATTGAAACAGAAGTTTTATATGAAGTATTTATGATTCTTGATAAAATGAAATAGGAAGTAAACTATAAAAACTCAACTATATTTCTACCTTTTTCTTTAGCTTTATAAAGGGCATCATCTGCTCTTTTTATTAGTGTGTCAATATCTTCATTACTTTTATAGATAGTTACTCCTAAGCTAGCTGTTTTTTGTTCTTCTATACTAAAGTTATATGATGAGATTTTTTCTTTTAATACTTCTGCTAAAGCTTTTATCCCTTTTGAGTTTGTTTCTACACAGATTATCATAAACTCTTCTCCACCCCATCTTCCAACAGTGTCAGTTTCTCTTATATTTGATTTTAAAATAGTTGCAAACTCTTTTAAAACTTTATCTCCTATTTGGTGCCCGTATATATCATTTACACTTTTAAAATAATCAATGTCAAGAATAATAATACCAAAAGTAAAATGGCTTCTATTTGTTCTATTTGATTCATCAATTAGTATTTCATCTAGTTTATTTCTATTATATATCCCCGTTAATTTATCTGTAGTAGCTAAAAGTTCAAGCTCTTTATTTTTTATATCAATAGTTCTATTTGCTTCTTGAAGTAGTTTATTTGATATTGAAATTTTTCTATTCCAGTATATAAATAAAAGTATTAATAAGGTAGAAACTAATAGTATTGTCCATACTAAACTATAGTCAATACCTTTTTCATATTTTACATTTACAAGTTTATTCATTAATTGACTTTTTTGGCTTACACTTATTGAGTCAACGGCTTTTTGCATAATAGAGTGAAAGATTGGATTAGAAATAGATGTTGCTACTGATAGCTTTGATATCCAGTTTATATCTCCTGTAATTTTTAAATCATGTAAACCATATTTTGTAATTGCATGTCCAATTGATAAAGTTGTATCTATAAAACCAAAGGCTTCGTTGTTACTAACCATTTTTAATGCATCATAAGTATTATCTACTTCTATTAATTTTAAATTTGGATATGTCTCTTTTAGGTAGTGCGTTACGGAGTCACCTTTTACTGATACAAATTTTTTATCAAGAACTGTCTCAAATTTATCTATAAATAGTTCAGAACTTTTTGTTGCAATTACATAGTTTAATTCCATTATTGAAGAAGTAAAGTTCATATACTCTTTTCTAGTTTTGTTTTCATGTGCAAGTGATAAAACGTCACATTTTTTCTCTTTCATAAACTCTAAACTTTGATTCCAGCTGTTAGTTTTTATCAAGTTAAATTTAATATCTAGATTTTTAGTAAATTGAGTATACAAATCTCCTGCAAGTCCAATATGTTTATTGTCTTTGTTTACTGCATCATACGGCATCCAAGTAGGAGCAGCACATAGATTTAAAGCAGTTTTTTTAATCAAAAAAGCTTTTTCTTTTGGTGTTAGTTCTATTTTGTTTATTTTATTATGATTAAATATTAAGTCTTTTGCTTTAATGTTTACATCTTTTAGTATGTTAAGCTTTTCATACATATCTATAACTTGTTGAATTTTATTTTCAGATAAAGAACCAAGGGGATAAACGTTTGGCAAAATCACATTTTCAGATCTTTTTGCTTCAAACATAAGAGCTTCTTTTGATTTATTTTGTGTATTGTATTTTTCTAAAATTATATCAACAGCTTCTTCTTTATTATCTATGGCATATTGCCATCCTTTTTGAGTTGCTTCATGAAACTTTTTAACTAGTTCAGGGTTTTGTTTTGCATAATCTTTGTGTGTTGCTACAATAATTCCATTAAACTCTATTCCATAGTTATTTACATCTATAATATTATATGGAACTTTTCTTTTATCAAGTTCATATGGTTCATTTATAATATATATTTGAATAGCATCAACTTTTCCACTAATAAAATCTTCAATATCAAAAGAATGAGGAATAAACTTAATATCATTAAGTTTCATATTTGCACTATAAAAGAGGTTTTCAAATATGATATTACCTTTATAATTAGTTGTACCCATTACTTTTTTATTTTTTAAATCAATAGGAAAGTATATATTTGGCTTAGTTGCAAAGGCTAGAGGAACTCTTTGAAAGTAACTTGAAACTAATGTTGCTGGTAAACCTTTTATTTGTTCACCAATAATATCACTTGAAAATATGAAAAATTCTGAAGTTTGATTTCTAAGCATTTCATATCTATTATCACCAAATGATATCTCTTTTAATTCAACATCCAATCCTACATCTTTATAATAACCTTTCTCTTTTGCCACAATAAAACCTGAAAATTCATATTGGTACTTCCAGTGTAATTGAAGAGATATTTTTGTAGTCTCAATTGCCTTACTTTGAGTAAATAATAAAAAGAAGAAAAGTATAGCAAAGAGTGTTTTCATCATTTTCCAAGTGTTATTAGTTATTTATATTAAAATATACTTTAGTTTATCTAATAATAATATAAAAATGTATCATGTTTTACTTGTTTATTATAGTTTTTTTATCAAGAAAATGTAAAGAAATATTACATTTCAAACTTTACACTTATTGAATAAAATTTTAATAGATATTAAAAGAAAAGGATAAATAATGAAGTTTTTTAGAATATTAATGCTTATTAGTTTTATAGTTTCTTTAGGAGTAGGTGTTTTAACTTTAAGTTTTTAACTCGAAGAGTATTTTACTCTTTGTAGATCATAATATCAATAAATCTACCTTAACTTAAAAAATCAAGTCTTTTAGTTTTAAAAATGTCAAGAAATTGTAAAAAAAACTTACATATGAAAATTGATATTTATTCAATATAATTTTTATAGAAGGATAATAAAATTAGCATTAAAGGATTTGTTATGAGTAATAAACTACATAAAATGATTATAGATATTAATACAATTCATGAACACCTCGTAAAATACAAACAAATTGATAATTTAAACTATATTCTTGACTACATAGAGACTTATAACTATGAATCAAGAGAACAATATCTAAAGTTATTACTTAGATACTATTTCCAAAATAATCAACTTCAAAACCTTAAAGAACTTTATTCTTTAGGTTATAGATTTGATTTACAAATAGAAGATATAAAGTCTGCTTTATTAAATATTTCATCTGAAGATGAAAATGTAATAGAGTTTTTGCAAGATGAAGTACTTTTTTCCAAATACAAAAATTCATTAAGAGATATTTATTCTTACTATTTAAATGCTAATGATAAGCAAAAAGAAATTTTAGAGTTTTCATTAAATTTATTAAGAAAAAATATTTATATATGCGCCTATTCTTATAAAAATAAATACTACGATTTTGCTCAGTTCTTTTTGGATGAAAGCTTATTATCCTCTCTGAAAGAAGATATGCCTTTTTTATTAAAATAAAGCAAAATATACTATAAATTATAAGGAAGTTTTTTATAAAACTTCCTACTTCTTTCCCTAATTAAATATATCTGCTAAATTTTTATAAAGTTCTTGGAATTTGAGAAGAGTGATGATGTAAGATTGGCTTTTCTTTAGTCAAATCAAAGATATAAGAGAATCTTGCTTCAAAGTTAAATAGCTCACCATCAATATCAAATCTCCAGTTGTAAATACCACTTACGCAGAAAAGATCCTTTCCAACTTCTTGGGTAATTACTGTATTATCATGTAGTGCAATACTTAATTGCTCTTTAGAACCTACCTTTTCAAAATAGTCTTTTATCTTTTCTTTTGTATCTAATAATCTATTTGAAAATGTTGGAATTAAAACGGCTTCATCATTATATAGACTTAATAGTTTCTCAACGTCAGCTGTGTTGATACCTTTCATCCATTCTTGAAGAATTTCTAATGCTTTATTCATTACTTATTTTCCTTTTTATAAAACTTATTTTCTGCTTATTAATAATTATAAATTTATATTGTGCAACTAAGTTGCATTTTGCTATGATAGCAAATGATTTTTAAATGCAACTTAGTTGCACTATTATATAAATATACAAGGGTTAAAATTGAAAGATACAAATAGTTTTATAATAAATTCTGCTTTAGATATGCACCTTCACTTAAGAGATGATGATATGTTAAAGCTAGTAGCACCAAAAACATCAAATACATTTTCAGGTGCACTTATCATGCCAAATCTTCTTCCTCCTATTACTACAAAAGAAGCATTATTAGCATATAAAAAAAGAATTCAAGAGGCATGTAAAGATGATGAGTTTGAACCTCATGTAACAATCTTTTTTCAAGTGGATTATACATATGAGTTTTTAAAAGAGATTAAAGATGAAATTATTGCAGTTAAATTATATCCATTTGGTGTGACTACAAACTCTGAAACAGGTGTTTCTTCTATGGATGTTGAGGTTCTAAGACCAACGCTAGAATCTATGCAAAAACTTGGAATTCCTTTATGTGTACATGGGGAAACAAAAGGCTTTGTAATGGATAGGGAAAAAGAGTTTTTACCTATTTATGAATCTTTAGCTATTAACTTTCCTGATTTAAAAATCATGATGGAGCATATCTCAAGTAAAGAATCAATTGATTTACTAAAAAAGTATGACAATCTATATGCAACACTTACAGTTCACCACTTAATGTTAACATTAGATGATGTAGCAGGTGGGATGTTAAGTCCTCATGCATTTTGTAAGCCAATTGTAAAAAGACCTGATGATAGAGAGGCTTTACTTGAATTAGCTTTAAGTGCTCATCCAAAAGTAATGTTTGGTTCAGATTCTGCGCCTCATCAAAGAGATATAAAAGAGTGCCACCATGGAGCTGCTGGAGTATTTACTTCTGCTGTGGCACTTCAGGTATTAACTCAATTATTTGAAGAACATGATAAGTTAGAAAAGCTAAATGATTTTGTTTCTTTAAATGCACAAAGAATCTATAATTTAAAACCAATAATCAAACCAATAAAACTAATCAAAAAAGATTTTGAAGTACCAGAAAGTTATACATACAATGAAGAAGAAGTTGTTCCATTATTTGCAGGACAAACTCTATCTTGGAGTATAGAGAACTAGGGAAATAAAAATGATTATTAGAAAAAAGTTTAAATTTGAAGGTGCTCATATTGTAAGAAACTGTACAACAAATAGATGTAAAAAATCTATTCATGGGCACTCTTATGAGGTTGAAGTGTTTTTCTCTTCTACCAAGCTAGATAATGGATATATGATTTTAGATTTTGGTTTAACAAAAAAACATATCAAAAATATTATTGACTCTTTTGATCATGCCTATTCTCTTTGGAGTGGTGAATCAGATGAGTTTAAAAACTTTTTTAAATCCAATAGTGAGAGATGGATTGAAATGCCAATCTCTCCTAGTGCAGAATCATATAGTTTAATGTTTTTAAAGTTTGTTGATCTTATTTTAAAAAATACAACTTTTAAAAATGGTGAAGGGGATGTAATTGTCTCATCAGTTAGAGTTCATGAAACGCAAACTGGATATGCAGAAGCTTTTGTAAGTGATATGGATATAATTGAATTAGATTTATCAAAAGTAGTTTTCTCTGCTCAAATAATAGATGAATGGGAAGAAAAAGAAGAACTATTAGAGATATTGTCAAAATTAAAAGACTAAAAGTAAAAGGAAGATATTTGGAAAATATAAAAGAAGAATTAAAAAAAGTTATTGTTGAGGTAATGTTACCTGAAACAGAAGCTTATTTAGAAGATATAAATAAGGCTATTGATGAAAGAATTGCATCAGAAGATGATATTACAGCAAAAGCAGATATTGAAGCTTTTATTAGTGAGTTAAAAACTATAGTTGAAGTAGTTGATGAAAACAAAATCTCAGATGAAGATGCTAAAAGTGTATTTGAAAAAATAACTACTATGCTTGAAGAGCATGAATAATATTTAAAAAGTAGACTTTAGTTTGATATAGTATAATTACCCATCAATACTTAGGAGTAGAAATGGATTACAAAAAATTTGCAGATTTTTCACCTTGTGATTATGCAGGGCCATTAAAAAGAGAGAGTTTTATGGACTCTGGAATAAGAGAATTATGGACTGGTATTCCAAGAATTTCAGGACCTGCTTTTACTGTTGAGATGGTTGCTGGTGAAAACTTAGCACTTCATAGAGCAATATACGAAGCACCTGTTGGCTCTATCATTGTTGCACAATCAAATACAGTAGATTATTCAGTAATTGGTGGAAATGTTGCATTAATTGCTAAAAAAAGAGGAATTGCTGGTTTTGTAATTGATGGAACAGTAAGAGATATTGCTGAGATAAGAGAAAATGAAGTAGCAATATTTGGAAGAGGGGTTCTTCCTATGCCTGGCGGTAAGAAAAATGCAGTACCAGTAAATGTTCCTATTACAGCAGGGGGTATTTCTGTAAATCCTGGTGATGTTATTGTTGCTGATGAAGAGGGAGTTGTTGTAGTTCCTAAAGATAAAGCAGAAGAGATTTATACTCAAACAAAAGCAAATGTTGAAAAAGAAAGAGCTATGAGCTTTGAGCAATGGGCTGCTAATCATAAAGAAAAAATAGACTCTTTTTATAACTAAAAGAGCTTTTTAGAATATTTCATAAATAGTTAATAGCCTGTCAATAAACTGTAAAGAAACATAACGTTTTAAAATTGACACTTAACATATATAATTTCTATAGTTTAACTAAAAACATTAATAGAAAGGATATTTTATGAATTTTCTAAGAAACCTAGTAATTTTAGTTGCTGTTTCTTTTGTGGCTATAGGTGTATTAAGCTTTAGTATGTAAGTTTAGTCAGTCAGCTAATATTACTACAAAATTCAATAAAAGAGATTTACTCTTTTATTGTTGTATTATCTAAGAATACTTTTTCTTGTACTTCATCTTTTCCAATGAATTTTTTTGCATTTGCATTATCAACAACTCTTTTTGCTATTGTTTGTGTTTGCATCGCAATATTTTTTGTAGTTTGTGCAACTGATGCATTTTGTTGTGTTTGTTGATCTAACTCTGCAACTGCATCATTGATTTGCTCAATTGCTTCTTGTTGTTCTGCAGAAGCACTTTTTATATCATTGATTAATAATAAAGCTTTATTAATATTTTCACTTAAATTATCATATCCTTGAATCATTTGATTTGAAATGATTTTACCTTCATTTGCTTTTGTAGTGGCATTTTCAACAATTTTTTTAATATCATTTGCAGCTTCAGCAGATCTTGATGCAAGGTTTCTCACTTCTTGTGCCACAACCGCAAACCCTTTACCAGCTTCCCCAGCAGTTGCAGCTTCAACAGCAGCATTAAGTGATAGAATATTTGTTTGAAATGCAATTTGATCAATAATTACAATAGCTTCATTGATTGTATTTACTTGTTCATTTATTTCATCCATTGCAACTGTTGTTTGGTTTGCTAATGTTTGTCCTTCATTTGAAGAAGAAGTAAGTTCATTGGCATATCCCGCCATCTTCATAACATTTTGTGTATTTGCAGAGATATTTGATGTAATCTCCTCTAATGCCGCAGCAGTTTCTTCAAGTGAGGCCGCAGCTTGAGTAGATGAAGCACTTAAAGTCTCAACATTACTCATTAAAGTAGAAGCACTAGTATCTAAAGTTAAACCATTTGATTTATTCTCTACTAACATATCATTGATTGTTTGTGCTAAACCGTTTAATCCTTGTGAAGTTTTTCCTGTAGGATTTGGAACTCTATGTTCAAAATTTAGCTCTTGAAACTCATGAAGGGCAAATTGAATTTTATTCATATTTCCACAAACATTTGATGCCATTACTTCTAACATTTCATTTAAAATTATTTTTAACTCTTCTAAGTTTTTATCTTCTGTTGATTTCTCAACTTTTTGCGTAATATCACCATCTCTTACTGCATTTACAACTCTTTTTACATCATTGATAAGATAATCATTATCTTCAATTAATCTTTTTGTTTTCGTAATATTTTTATTAACAACCTTTGACATTTGTCCAATTTCATCATTAGAACTATCATCTAAAGAGTTAACATTTGATGTCTCTTTATTTAAATAATCAAAGAAGTTTAAAAGACCATCTTTAAAGTTTTCAATTGATGAACTAATGCCTCTATTTATCAATAAAATAGTAATAAAAGTAAGTGCTAGTATAATGGCAGTAAATGCTAAACATAATATTAGAAGAGTAGATTTTTTACTATCTAATTCAACAGCTAAGTTTTCTGATAGATTCTTAAGCAGTTTTTCTGTTTTGTGAATCGTAGTTCTCATTTGACCTTGAACACCATCTTTACTTGTAAGACCTATTTTAATCTCAGCCTCTACTAAAGTTAAAAAATCTTTTTTATATGAAAGTAAATAAGGTTTACTCTTACTGTCTATTAATAAATCATTTTTTATAAGAGCGTTGATTTTTGATTCAAACTTTTTAACATATTTAGGATTTCTTCTTAACATGAAATCTTTTTCTTGTTTTCTTAAATCGTATACAATAGATAGCAGTTCATAATTCTTAGACTTCTTAGCATAATCTTGAACTGTATGAACAGATGCTCTTAAACTTCCATATAAACCATCTTTTTCATTTAAACCAATGTCTTTTTGTGTCTGAACAAATAAATAAAACTCTTTTTTATATTCATTTACAATTTTTGTAAATCTATCTAATTCTTCTGTATTTATATTATAATTTTCTAATAAATCTTTTAGTGATTGATTATCTTTTAGTAATTTTTGATAGTTTTTTTCAAACTTAGTTTTATACTTTAGATCTTTTCTAAGAATAAAATCTTTTTCATTTCTTCTTAGCATCAACATATCACTTTTCATATTTTCAATTTCTTGTTCTATTTTTCCATAGTCACTCGTGCTCCCCACTGACGAAAACATTAAAAAAGTTAAAACAGAAAAACCTGCAACTACCCCTAGTAAAAGAATATATAATTTATTCTTGATTGAAATATTTTTTAACATAGCACCCCTACTTACTTTGTAAAAATAATAAATTATATACAAAAATAATATTTTATATATAATTATTTTTTTGGACTGAGATTCTACAACTAAAAAGTATCAAATTGGTATCAAATTTGAAACTTTCCAATTCTTTTATAATAATAAATGGATTATATACAAAATAATATTAATTATCATAATCTATTAAAATGAAAAAATTAGTTTTATCTAGTTTTTACTCAGTTTGGAATAGAATTGCAGAATTATTACAAAAAAGTAGCATTAAAATAGCTATTTTGTACACAAAGGAAAACAGATGAACTCTGTAGTAATTGCAGTTACTGTGATGGTTTTACTTTCATTAGTAAGAGTAAATATTGTTATTGCTTTAATCATTGGAGCAATAGTTGGTGGTCTAACAGGTGGTTTAGGACTAAATGAAACAATTACAGCTTTTAATAAAGGCTTAGGAAATGGTGCAACAATTGCATTATCATATGCAATGTTAGGTACTTTTGCCGTTGCTATCTCAAAATCAGGTATTACTGACTTATTATCAAATATGATTATTAAAAGAGTAAATTCTGGTGCTACAGATATGCAATTTATTTATATTAAATATGTGATGTTAACACTTATTTTACTAGCAGCAGTTTCTTCTCAAAACTTAGTTCCTGTTCATATTGCTTTTATTCCTATTTTGATTCCACCTCTTTTACACTCTATGGCTCAATTAAAACTTGATAGAAGAGTAGTTGCTTGTGTTATTACATTTGGTTTAGTTGCAACTTATATGTTCTTACCCGTTGGATTTGGTGGGATTTTCTTAAATGAGATTTTATTAAAAAACTTAGTTGATGCAGGTGTTACAGCTCAAGCAGGTCAATTACCTATGGCTATGTCTATTCCTGTATTTGGTATGTTCTTAGGTTTATTAGTAGCTATTTTATTCTCATATAGAAAGAAAAGAGAGTATGATGTTAGTAAAATCTTAGAAGTTGAATCTGAAAGAAAAGATATTAATATTTTCCACGTTGCTATTGCCTTAATCTCTGTTATTACAGCTTTAGGATTACAGTTATCAACTAACTCAATTATCTTAGGATCACTTGCTGGATTTATTATCTTTATTATGGCTGGTGTTATCAAAGCTAATCAAACTCAAGACTTCTTTACTAAGGGGCTTAAAATGATGGGTATGATTGGATTTATTATGATTGCTGCAAATGGATTTGCTTCAGTTATCAATACTACTGGTGATGTAGCTACACTAGTATCTGCAACAGCTGATATTATTGGAGATAACAAATCTTTAGCAGCCTTATTAATGCTTATTGTTGGATTGTTTATTACAATGGGTATTGGTTCATCTTTCTCAACTATTCCAATTATTGCAACAATTTATGCTCCATTATGTATGCAATTGGATTTCTCTGTAATGGCGACAATTACTCTAATTGGAACTGCAGCAGCATTAGGAGATGCAGGAAGTCCAGCATCAGATAGTACACTTGGACCTACATCTGGTCTTAATGTAGATGGACAACATGATCACATTTGGGATTCAGTAGTTCCTACATTCATTCACTACAATATTCCTCTAATTATCTTTGGATGGTTTGCAGCAGTATATGTATTTTAATTAAGTAGAATAGGTTAAACCCTATTCTATTTGTTCACTTGGCTCACTAAAGAAGTATCCTTGTGAAAAATCTATTTCTAATTCTTCAATAATTTTTTGAACCTCTTCATTATGAACAAACTCAGCAGTACAAGAGATATTTACATTTTTAGCAAAGAAAACTAAAGCTCTTGTAATCTCATAACTTCTTTTATTTGTATGAATATTTTTGATATATTTAGCATCAATTTTAATAGAATCAACATCTAAATCCAGAATTCTTTCAAAGTTAGAGTATTCTGTTCCAAAATCATCAATAGCTATGTTTAATCCTATTTGTTTTAATTCATTTAATTGTTTGATATGATTCTTTTTGCCTGTAGCACTAACTCCTTCTAAAATTTCTAGAGTTACTTGTTTTGCATTTATATTGTATTGACTTAGTTTCTCTTTTAGATAGCTTGTTAAATAGTTCTGACTTAAATCATCTTCTGTAATATTCAAAGAAATATTGATATTTTTGTTTTGAATATGTTTTAGTGATTTTTCAATCATAATTTTTGTAATATCAGGAAGTAAACCTGATAACTTTGCTGCTTCCAAAAAGAAATAGGGTGAGATGATTTCATCATTCTTTTTGATTCTAACTAAAGCTTCATATTTTGTAATTTCATGTTTATTATTGTCATATATTCCTTGAAAGAAAGGTATGATTTGATCTTTTTCAATTGCGTTTCTAACTAAGTTTGAAGTCTCTACAATTGATTCTTTGTTCTCATAATTAAAACTATCTTCTTTTTCATTATAAATATAAAATCTATTTTTACCATTCTCTTTTGCATGTTTTAGTGCAGATGAACTATTTCTTAATAGATGACTATTTCCAAAAACAGCTCCATATGAAAATGAAATATTTAATTTTAAATCATCTATTTGTATAGAATTAGATAAAAAGTATTTTTGTATCTTTAGAATCTTATCTTCTAGATTAATCTCTTTTTCATACATCAAAGCAAATTCATCAGAGTTCAGTTTGAAAATGTAATTTGCATTAAATTCAGTTTTTAATATATGAGAAATTTTTATAAGAAGTTTATCAGCGATATCAAAACCATAAGCAGTATTGATATAACTAAAGTTATCAACATTTAATAAAATTAAACTTCTTTGTTTTTTATTTGATGTGATTTCTTCATAGTATGCTTTATTATGAAGTTTTGTTAAAACATCATGATATGCTAGAAATTGTAGCTTATCTTTGTTTTTTTGATTTTTTAAAACTATACTTACTATTGATGCACCTGTTTCTAAAACCATTTTATGAAATGCGCTTGGTTGTCTATGTTCAAAAGAAGATAAGGCAAAAGAACCAATAGCTTTACCATATTGATCTCTAACTGGCATAGACCAACATGAACAAAGATTAAAATCATATGCTATTTGTCTTAGGTCTGTCCATCTTTTATCTTCAAAAGTATTTTGAACATATTGTGCTTCATTTGTAAAAACAGCATTTCCACATGAACCACCACCAGGCCCAGGTTTTAAGTTTTCAAGGGCTTTATGTCCTACTTCAGGAACACTTGGTGCAGAAACAACACTCATTAATTGTGTTTTTTCATCCATTAACATTATTGAAGAAACAGAGTTTGGAAGTAGCGACTCAGCTAGGCTACATAGTTTATCTAAGATAGTTTGAGTTTGGCTATGGGAAGCGAGCATGGATAAAATGCTTTGTTGTATATTTGAAAGTTCATTATACTCCTTAATAGAGATTGGAACTTCTTCAAAATAAGTGTTTTCTAAGCTTTCACAAGTTATTTCTTTATCCATGTCTTTACCTATGTTATAAAATATAACAAAGATTATAACATAAAAATATGTAAGTTTTATTTCTTCTTTATATTAGATTGCAGCTCCATGCATTCTCATAATATCTTTTCCTTCTTCAGTCATTAAATCTTGTGACCAAGGTGGTGAGAATGTCAAGCTTACATATGATTCATCAACTTCATCAACAGCTAATGTTACATATTTAACTTGATCCAATAAAGCTTCTGCTACAGGGCAAGCTGGGCTAGTTAGTGTCATTATTATATGCGAGTGTAAGTAGTTGTCTTTTCTTTGTAGACTAATCTCATATATTAACCCTAAGTCATAAATATTGATTGGTATTTCTGGGTCAAACACTGTTCTTAAATTTGTTACAATTTTTTCTTTGATTTCTTCTTCATTAAAAATATCAGACATATTAATATCCTATTTACATTTTGTTTGCGTACTCTTTGATTTTTTTAATCATACCAATTACACCACTTTGTCTATTTGGTGTAACAACTTCTGCAAGTTTTAGCTCATGTACTATATCCATGTCAGTATCTTTTAACTCTTCTATAGTTGAACCTGAAAAGATTTGAAGAATCATATATACTAAACCTTTTACAATAATTGCATCAGATGTTCCAGTGAAATATAATTTACCATCTTTTTTCTCTACAATTAACCAAACTTGTGAAGTACAACCATGTACTAAGTTTGCTGGAATTTTATGCTCATCATCTAAAGGTTCTAGTTTTTTTCCTAAGTCAATAATATATTCATATTTTTGTAATTCATCTTCAAAAAAATCTAAATCTTCTTTTATCTCTTCTACTCTTGCTTCAATACTCATAATTTACTAATCCTTTAACATCGAAATTGCTCTTTTTAATGCTTCTACTAATTTATCTACATCTTTATAGTCATTATAAAAAGCTAATGATACTCTAATAGTACCTTTTATTCCAAGTTGTTGCATAATTGGTTGGGCACAGTGATGACCAACTCTAAGGGCTATTTTCATTTTATCAACTAAAATTCCAATATCATCGTGAACTATTCCTTTGATATTAAAACTTCTACTTCCTATTGCGTCACTTGTATCATTGTAAAATTCAATATCAGGTATCTCTCTTAGTTTCTCATCTAAGTAGTGATAAACATCTTTTTCAATTGCTTCAATATTTTCATATCCCACATGGTTTAAATACTCTAAAGCACTTGCAAATCCAATAACACCAGCAATGTTTTGAGTTCCTGCTTCAAACTTATATGGTGAATCAAGTAATGTTGAACCCTCAAAAGTTACTTCATGAATTGTAGCACCACCAGTTTGATAGGCTTCTACATCTTTAAGGTAATGCTCTTTTACATAAATAGCACCAACTCCTGTTGGTCCAAATGTCTTATGTGCTGAAATAGCAAAGAAGTCAACATCTAAATCTTGCATATCAACTCTCATATGAGCTAAACTTTGAGCTCCGTCTATCATAACCACTGCATCATATTTATGTGCTAGTTCAGTTATTGCTTTAATATCATGTATCTTTCCAAAGGCATTTGAAATATGTGTTACAGATACAAAAGCTTTTGGGTTATTTTGAAGTAGTTCTTCAAAATGTGCAAAGTTAAAGCTTAGGTTCTCATCACATTTTACAACTTCTAAACCTTTTCCTATTGTTCTTCCTTGCATATGCCAAGGAACAATATTTGAGTGGTGTTCAAGTGAAGAGATAATAACTGTCTCATATTTTTTAGCAAAAGATGAAGCTATAAAGTTTATAGATTCACTTACACCTTTTGTAAAAATCAGCTCTTCAACTTTATTTGCATTTATGAACTCTTTTAATGTTTTTCTTGCATTTTCATAGTTTAGTGTTGCTTTGTTTGCATCACCAAAATTACTTCTATGTGTGTTTGCACAATACTGCTCATAATATTCAATTTGTGAATTAATCACAGCTTGAGGCTTTTGAGTTGTTGCTGCATTGTCTAAATATATAATATTGGAGTTTTTAAAGTATGGAAAATCTTTTTTAAACATATTTACTCCTTGTGTAAGTACTGATAAACTCTTTGATTAATTTATCGTCTATATTATCATATATTTGGCTTTCAAAAGCTTTTAAAAGCATATCATATGCTTTGTCTTTAGGAATTCCTCTTGCTTGAAGATACAGTAACTGCTCTTTATCAAGTGTACCAGTTGTAGCACCATGACTTGCTTCAAGTTCATCTATTAATATCTCAAGATGTGGTTGGGCAAAAATCTCAGCATCATTTGATAATAAAATTGTATTAGAGTTTTGAAATGCTTTTGAAAATGCTGCTTCTTTATTTACAATTGATTTTGCTTTAAATACTGCTCTTGAATAATCTTTTAGAGAGTGCTTAAAGTTTATATCGCTTTTTGAACTTTCATTATTGTGAATAGTTTTTATTAGGTTATTTGTATTTGCACTGTTTTGTGATTTTACTAAACCATTTAAATAGTATTCAATATTTTTATTTTCTATTTTATTAATGTAGCTATTTACAATAAATCCATCACCCAATTCGAAACTTGTAAACTTACAAACTGATGACTCTTCTTGCTCAAAATTTGCATTATAAATAAATGTTCCATTTTCATTTACATGCTGTATTTTTGCATACTCAAACTCACTGTTTGATTCAATATGAAAATCTCTATTTACACTATAAGCACTATTTACACAATCATTTGTAAATACTTCAATAAGTGAAGCTTTTGCACCTTCTTTTACTTCAACTCTCAAAGAGTTAACATAAAAAGTTTCATCATCTTTTAGTTTGTGAATTAGACAAATTGGCTCAGGAATATTTGAATCAATTGTTAATACTACTTGGTTTTTATCAATACTTCTTGTGATATCAAAAAGTACATTATCATAGTTTTTTTCATCTGTTATGATTTGTAATCCCATAATATCAAATTCATAGGTTTTAACATTTTCAAAGTCATATGAAAAAAGAGGAGCAAAATCAACTTTTCTATACTCTTCATCATATTTTTTTGGAAGATTTAAATCTTTAAAATCATTTATTTTCATCTTTAATTCCTATTCCTTCAAAACCTTTTTCATCTAGTTCTAAAGCAAGTGAATAATCTCCAGTTTTTACAATCTTTCCATCATTTAAAATATGAACAAAATCTGGCTTTACAAGTTCTAATAATCTATCATAGTGAGTAATCATTAATACTGATTTTTTACCATCAAGCATTTGATTTATTACATTTGCTACAGTTTTAATTGCATCAACATCTAATCCTGAATCAATCTCATCAAGCATGATTAAATCGGGATTTAATAAGATTAGTTGAATTAATTCATTTCTTTTTTTCTCACCACCAGAGAAACCTTCATTTAAGTCTCTTTGTAATAGTTTTTTATCAATATCATATTTTGCAGTTTGCTCTTTGATAAGTTTTAAGAAATTCATTGCATCAATTTCATCTTCACCATTGTAGGCTCTTTTTTCATTTACTGCTGTTTTTAGAAAGTAGCTATTATTTACTCCTGGAACTTCTACTGGGTTTTGAAAACTCATAAAAATCCCTTCGTTAGCTCTGTCTGCAACATCAAGTTCTAATAAATCTTTGTTTTTATATACAATTGAACCATCTGTTACCTCACAGTCATAGTGAGCACTTAGTGTCTTAACTAATGTTGATTTACCTGCACCATTTACACCCATTAGGGCATGAACTTCACCAGGTTTAATCTCTAGATTAAGTCCTTTTAAAATCTCTTTTTCATTTATATTAACTTTTAAATTTTCTATTTTTAGCATTTTCATTTCCTTGAAATTATTAATACTTGTTTATATTATTTTATCCCACACTACCTTCAAGGGAAATATTTAATAACTCTTTTGCTTCTGCAGCAAACTCCATAGGTAGCTCTTTTAAAACCTCTTTACAAAATCCATTTACTATCATTGAAACTGCATTTTCTGCATGAATACCTCTTTGATTTAAATAAAATAGTTGTTCATCTGATATTTTAGAGGTTGTTGCTTCATGTTCAATTTGAGCAGACATATTTTTTACTTCATGATATGGATATGTGTGTGCGTGACATGTATTTCCAATAAGTAGTGAATCACACTCAGAAATATTTCTTGCGTTAGTGGCATTTTTACCAACTCTTACTAATCCTCTATAAGCATTCACACCTTTCATAGCTGAAATACCTTTTGAGATAATAGTAGATTTTGTATTTTTCCCTAAGTGAATCATTTTTGTTCCCGTATCAGCTTGTTGAGCTTTTGAAGATATGGCAACAGAATAAAACTCACCAACAGAATTATCACCTTTTAAAACACATGATGGGTATTTCCAAGTTAGACTTGAACCAGTCTCTACTTGAGTCCAAGAGATTTTTGAGTTATCACCTTTACATAAACCTCTTTTAGTAACAAAGTTTAAAATACCACCTTTTCCAGTTTCATCACCTGGGTACCAGTTTTGAATAGTTGAATATTTTATTTGTGCATCTTTTAGAGCAACTAGTTCAACAACTGCTGCGTGAAGTTGTCTTTCATCTCTTGTGGGAGCTGAACATCCTTCATTATATGAAACATAAGATCCTTCATCACATATGATAATTGTTCTTTCAAACTGTCCTGTATCAAGTGCATTGATTCTAAAATATGTTGAAAGTTCCATTGGACAGTGTGTGTTTGGTGGAATATATACAAATGACCCATCTGTAAATACAGCTGAGTTTAAACAAGCAAAATAGTTATCTCCAACTGAAACAACAGAAGCTAAATATTTTTTAAGTAGTTCTGGATGATTGTTCGCTGCTTCAGAAACAGAACAAAATATAATTCCTAATTTTTCTAACTCTTCTTGGTATGTAGTTTTTACTGATACTGAATCAAATACAGCATCAACTGCAACACCAGCTAGCATTTTTTGCTCTTCTAGTGGTATACCTAATTTTTCATATGTTTTTAAAATCTCAGGGTCAACTTCATCTAAAGACTCTAAAGCTTTTTTAGGAGCAGAAAAATAAGCAATATCTTGGTAATCAATCTTTGGATAATTTAAATTTGCCCAAGAAGGTTCTTCCATCTTCAACCATTTTTTATAAGCTTTTAGCCTAAACTCAAGTAACCATTCAGGTTCATTCTTTTTAGCAGAGATAGCTTTTATAACATCTTCATTTAATCCCTTTGGGAAAGTATCACTCTCTACTAAAGTTTCAAAACCTAGTTTATAGTCACTGTTAATAACGTCATGTATCTGTTTATTTTTACTCATAACAGACTCCAAAATTGTTTAAATTTTAAATAGGACAAAAATAGTCCTAATTAAATATAACAGTAAATAAATTAAACAAAACTTAAATTAGGACAAAAAAAGTCCTAATTAAATTAAAATATTATTTTAAAGTCTATTTGATGTTTTTTTCTAATCTCTTAGTATAATAAGAAATAGGGTAAGTTAAAGCTAAATAACCAATAGCAAGTGGTATATAGCTCTCTAATGTTGAATATGTAATAGCATCTACTTCTTGGGCATTCATAGTAAACTCTGAAATTGCAATAATTGATAAAAGTGATGAATCTTTGATAATAGAAGCAAACTGTCCAGTTAGTGCAGGAAGCATTCTTTTAAAGGCTTGTGGAAAAATTATATATCTATACATTTGGTAGTTATTCATTCCCAAAGATAGACTTGTTTCAAACTGCTCTTTTTCAATTGACTCAATAGCAGCTCTTATAATTTCACATACATAAGCTCCTGAGAAAATAGCTAAAATAAACGTTCCAACTATATATCTATTTTCAAAACCTAAGTTATTTGCAAATACATAAAAGAAGATTAATATTTGAACTAAAAGAGGAGTTCCTCTAATGATCTCAATATAAAACCTTGCAAAGAATCTAAGAATTATTAGTTTTGAGTTTTGTGCATATGCAAAAAATAGTCCAATTAAAAAACTAAGAATAAGTGCAAAAAAAGATATAACAATAGTCATAAAAAAACCATTGATAAACTTTTGTTTATACTCATATACTTGTGACCAATTAAAATCATATGAGATATTTGCAAACATTATATATACAGGAGTGATTATTAAAACTGCTAAAAACAGTGAGTTAAAAAGATAAACACTCTTTGAAAGAGGTTTATCTTTTTTGTATGAAAGTTCGTTTATAAATAAATCTTTTAAATTAAAAATAGCTAATTCCTAGAAGAAGAATGGAATATTTAATTCGTCAAATGTTGCTTTTGCTTCTTTTAAATGCTTATTTGCAAACGTGTCAAATGTACCATCAGCTTTTGCTTTTTTAATAAACTCATCAACTTTTGCTTTTATTGGATCATTTTGTCTAAGTGCAACTCCCCAGTATTCAAAATCTTTTTGGAAAGGTTTTAATAAAGCAACTGTTGTATCTCTGTGTTGAACATAGTTTTTATAAATAGTTAATTGGTCATATAAGAAACCATCTGCTTTACCTTGAACAACTTCTAATACACAAGCATTCTCTTTATCAAAAACTAGTAATTCAGCATTTTGAAGGTTTTTAGTTGCGTAAACATGTCCAGTTGAACCTTTTTTAACAGCAATTTTTTTACCAGCTACATCTAGATCTTCAATTGATTTAACACCTGAATTAGCATTTGCTAAAATTGCAAGTGATGATTGAGCATATGGAGTTGAAAAATCAATTGACTTTTTTCTTTCTTCTGTAATAGTCATAGATGAAATAATTAAATCAATCTTTCCTGTTTTTAGTGATGGAATAAGACCAGCCCATGCTGTGTTTTCAATAACAACATCCATTCCTAAGTGTTCACCAAGTTTTTTGGCGAAATCAACAGAAACCCCTTGTGGGTTACCTTCTTTGTCACTCATTTCAAATGGTGGGTATGCTAACTCCATACCAACTTTTAATACTTTCTTCTCTTCTTTTACTTCAGTTTTGCTATCACACGCAGCGAAAAATAGTGATAAAAAACTAATCATTACAATTGATAATAACTTTTTCATAATTTTCCTTGAATAAAAATTCTCTTATTATCTCATAGTAAACTTAAGTTCTCTTTAGTAAAAGTCTATTTATTTATCAATATTTCTATATAATATGCGCGAATTTTAATAGAGGCAGTTAATAATTATATTATTTATTAATTATCATTTTTTGTTACTAAATGGAATAAATTTTTTTATGTTGAGCTAATTAAGACAAAATTTATCCGATTTAGTTTAGAATACGAGAAATTAATTTAAAAAATCTAATGATAATTATAAATAAAATTGATAATTGTTATCAAAAAATAGGAATAAAAATATGATGGAAGTTTATTTAGATAATAATGCTACAACAATGGTTGACCCAAAAGTTTATGAAGAGATGAAACCTTTCTTCTGTGAGAAGTATGGTAACCCAAACTCTTTACATAGATTTGGAGCAGGAACTCACCCAAAGATGGTTGAAGCTTTAAATTATTTATATGAAGGTATTAATGCAGCAGATGAAGATGATATTATAATTACATCTAATGCAACAGAAAGTATTAATACTGTAATCAAAGGTATCTGGGTAGATAAAATTTTAAATGGTGATAAAAAACACATCATTACTTCAGAAGTAGAACACCCAGCAGTAACAGCAGCATGTAGATTCTTAGAAACTCAAGGTGTTGCAGTAACTTATTTACCAGTTAACGAAGAGGGTATTTTAGAAGCTTCTTCTGTAAAAGACTATATCAAAGAAGATACAGCATTAGTTACAATCATGTGGGCTAATAATGAAACTGGTAAAATTTTCCCAATCAAAGAAATCGGAGAAATCTGTAAAGAAGCAGGTGTTCCTTTCCACACTGATGCAACTCAAGCAATTGGTAAAATCAAAGTTGATGTTCAAGAGTGTAATGTTGATTACTTAACATTCTCTGCTCACAAATTCCACGGACCAAAAGGTGTTGGTGGTTTATATGTTAAAAAAGGTCATGCATTATCTCCACTATTACATGGTGGTGAGCAAATGGGTGGATTAAGAGCTGGTACTGTTGATGTTGCATCAATGGTAGGTATGGGTCTTGCAATGCACTTAGCTACTAACCCAATGGCTTTAGCATATGAAGAAAATCATGTAAAAAAATTAAGAGATAAATTAGAAAGTGCTATCTTAGAAATTCCAGAAACTATCGTAATTGGTGGTAAAGATAATAGAACTCCAAACACTACATTAATTTCAATTAGAGGTGTTGAGGGTGAATCAATGTTATGGGATTTAAATCAAAATGGTGTTGGTGCATCTACTGGTTCTGCTTGTGCCTCTGAAGACTTAGAAGCAAACCCTGTAATGAATGCATTTGGATCTGACAGTGAATTAGCTCACACTGGTGTTAGATTATCTTTAAGTAGATTTAATACTGAAGAGCAAATTGATTATGCAATTGATGTAATCAAAAATGCAGTTTCAAGATTAAGAAATTTATCAAGTTCATACGCGTATGCACCAGAGTCACACGAGTCTGGTCTGTAATAAATATTAACAATTATAAAAGAAGAATTTAAAAAGGAATAAAAATGGCTAAAAATGATTTAATTAGCGGTTCAATTTGGGATGAGTACTCAAACGAAGTAGTAAATAGAATGAATAACCCACAACACCAAGGTGAAATCACTGAAGAAAGAGCAGAAGAATTAAATGCAAAATTAATCGTTGCTGATTTCGGTGCTGAATCATGTGGTGATGCTGTAAGATTATACTGGGCAGTTGAAAAAGCAACTGACAAAATCTTAGAGTCTAAATTTAAATCTTTTGGATGTGGTACTGCTATCGCATCTTCAGATGTTATGGCTGAATTATGTGTTGGTAAAACTGTTGATGAAGCTGTAAAAATCACTAACATTGATGTTGAGTTCGCATTAAGAGATAATCCAGACACTCCTGCTGTACCACCTCAAAAAATGCACTGTTCTGTAATGGCATATGATGTTATTAAAAAAGCTGCATCTGAGTACAAAGGTGTAGATATGGAATCATTCGAAGAAGAAGAAATTATCTGTGAGTGTGCAAGAGTTTCTTTAGCTACATTAAAAGAAGTTATTAGAATCAATGACTTAAAAACAGTAGAAGAAATTACTGACTTTACAAAAGCTGGTGCTTTCTGTAAATCATGTATTAAGCCTGGTGGGCATGAAGAAAAAGATATCTACTTAGTAGATGTATTAGCTGATACTAGAGCTACTATGGAAGAAGAAAGACTTAAGAGTGCTGCAGATGCAAGTGAATCTGGTGCATTAACATTTGATAAAATGACTTTAGTTCAAAGAATTAAAGCAATTGATACAGTATTAGATGAAGATATTAGACCTATGTTAGCTATGGATGGTGGTAACATGGAAATTATTGATATTAAAGAAAATATTCCTCATTATGACTTATACATTAGATACTTAGGTGCATGTTCAGGATGTGCTTCAGGATCAACTGGAACATTATACGCAATTGAGTCTGTATTAAGACAAAAAATTGATGAAAACTTAAGAGTTTTACCAATCTAATTTTATTTAAATCTTATCTATTATTCAAAAGGGATTCATGTATTTTACATGAATCCCTTTTTTTATTAAATATACATTATTTCTATTGACAATTTCATTTATTTTTATATAATACTTTTATTTATTTTTGGGAGAATAAAATCGTAATGAAATATTTGTTTAAAGCTATATCTTTAGTATCAGTAGGGCTTATTTTAGGTGGTTGTATGGCTAATAAGAGTGAAATATCAACTCTTTCACAACAAAGTGGCAACTTATTAGCTAATAATGAGCTAAATAAGTTATTTAATGACTCAAATATCAATGGTGTTAATTTGATTTCAAAAAATAAATTTCAAATTAACTATAACTCAAATGGAACTTTTAATGGAACTTTAGAAAATGGACAATTAAAAGTAAATGGACAATGGTACATTAACAATAGTGAAAAATGTGAATTCTATTCAAATGGAAAAATGAGTTGTAATAAATACTATAAACTTAACAATGAATATTTTGCAATAAATAGAGATAATAAAAAAATTGCAAAAATTATAGTAAATAGATAGAATATATAAAAAGGAGAAACAATGACAGCACAAGATAAAGAGTTAGCACAATTACATGATACTATTGTTGGTGATGTAAATTCATTGGTTTCAAAATATATGTCTATTGTTGGATGGGATGTTCCTGAAAATGACGAGGCAGAAGCAAAAAGAAAAATAATTGCAATCATCAAAGAAGCAGTTGAAGAACTAGAAGATTAGTTCTTGATTGCTATCAATGAAATAATTAAACCTTTTTAGTACTATTCATATAAATTAATCAAAAGGTAATTTATATGGAATCAATCTCATCTTTTTTAACTCACGATCATAGAGCATGTGATGAAGAGTTTGCAAGCATGGAAAATGCAGTTGCACAATTAAACTGGCAAGAAGCACAAGAAAAATTCGATAAATTTAAAAATGATCTACTTCACCATTTCGATATGGAAGAAAAAGTTATGTTTGAAGCATTTGAACAAAGAACTGGAATGACTCAAGGACCTACAATGGTTATGAGAATGGAACACGAACAAATGAGACAGATTTTAGATCAATTAAATGCTGATATTCAATCACAAGATAAAGATCACTTCTTTGGTGTTAGTGAAAGTTTAATGATGTTAATGCAACAACATAATATGAAAGAAGAACAAATGCTTTACGCAATGGCAGATGCTCATTTAGGTGCTGACGTAGCAAAAGTTGTTGAAGATATGAAGGCTTTATAGATTTATGTTCAATCAAGGTCTTAGCTTAGATCAAGCACCACCCATATCTGTACCATTTAGATTTTTTTTAACAGCTCCATTATTTGGAATATTATTAGGAATATTCTTCTTTTTCTCTCCTTTTGAAGTAATATCAAATCAATATTCCCCTGAGGCAATTGGAGCTGTTCATTTATTTACACTTGGTATGTTATCAATGATAATATTTGGTGCAATGCAACAAATGATGCCTGTACTTGCAGGTGCTGTTGTAAAAAAGCCTATACTATTTGCAAATATAGTTCATACAAGTTTGACTTTAGGAACTCTTCTATTAGCTGCTTATTTTTTATTTTCAATTAAAATAGCTTTACATATTGGAGCACTTTTTTTAGCTGTAGCATTTTTAACATTCTCTTATTATTCAATTAAACTTCTATTTAAAGTTCAATTCCTAACTTCTACAGTAAAAGCAATGAGGCTTTTTTCTCTTTGTACTTTTATTACAGTCCTTTTAGGTTTATATATTGCAAGTTCACATATGAGTTCAAATATTGGTGAGAGTCATTATGTATTTGTAAATGCTCATGCTTTATTTGGTATTTTTGGTTTTGCAGTGCTTTTAATAATGGGTGTTGCTTTTCAAGTAATTCCTATGTTTTATGTTGCCCAAGATTTCCCTAAGCCTTTTCAAAATAAAGTTCCACTGATTGTTTTTGCTTTATTATTTGTATGTTTTATTTTTTTATATTTAAACTTTGATATTTTTATTTTAAAAACGGCATTTACTGTGATTTTTTTACTATTTGCTTATCTTGGTTTAAAGTCATTAAGTAATAGGAAAAGACCAGTATTTGATGTAACTTTATGGTATTGGAAACTATCACTTTGTATGTTAGCTGTTTCAATGTTGATTTTCTTAGCAGGTGCAATGGAATCAAACTATGTATTAGCAATACTTTTTGCATTTGGATTTTTATATTCATTACTTCAAGGAATGGTATATAAAATTATTCCATTTTTAGCTTGGTTTCACTTAACTTCAAAAGGTTACTTTACTGTACCAACTTTAAGAGAGTTCATTGATGAGAAATATATAAAATACAATTTTTATTTACATGTATCTTCTATAATACTATTTGTTGTAGCTTATTATATTAATCCACTAATTTACCTAGCTGCTGTGTTGTTTATAGTATCAAATATTCTATTTTTAATTAACTGTATTACTGCTGTATTAAAATATAAAGATATTGCAAATACAGACCCAATGGATATGTCTGCTTTTAAATAATATCACTTATGTTATAATACGCCAAACTAAGCTTATTATAACATAGGGATATAGATGTCAAATCAAAACGATCAAATTTTAAAAAATACAAATGCACAAATTTTAGATGAATTTAATGCTTCAATTATGTTTGATAAAGAGTTATATGCTCAAGATATCAAAGGTTCAATTGCTCACTCTCAAATGCTTTTTGAACAAGGAGTATTAACAGCTCAAGAACAACAATCTATTGAATCTGGTTTACTTCAAGTAAAACAAGAGATTGAATCAGGTGAGTTTGAATTTACACTAGCAACTGAAGATATTCACATGGCAGTTGAATCAAGACTTACTGAAATCATTGGTGAACCTGGAAAAAGACTTCATACTGCTAGAAGTAGAAATGACCAAGTTGCAACTGATTTTAGATTATACGTTCAAGAAAAATCTCTTTCAATCAAAGACCAACTTAAAACATTAGTTGATACTTTTGTTGATGTTGCTTCAAAACATACAGAAACTTTAATTCCAGGTATGACTCACTTACAACATGCTCAACCACTTAACTTTGGTTATCACATGTTAGCATATGCAAATATGTTCAAAAGAGACTTCCAAAGATTTGAAAGTTCATATGAAAGAAATAATTACTCTCCATTAGGTTCAGCTGCACTTGCTGGAACGCCGCATAATATTGATAGAAATTCAACTAGTACCAAACTTGGATTTACTGCACCTACAGCTCATGCTATGGATACTGTATCTGATAGAGACTTTGCTTTAGAGATTTTATTTAATATCTCAACTTGTATGATGCACGTTTCTAGAATCTCAGAAGAGTTAATTACTTGGTCATCTTATGAGTTCCAATTTGTAAGAATGTCTGATGAGTATGCTACAACTTCATCTATTATGCCTCAAAAGAAAAACCCAGATGTACCTGAGTTATTAAGAGGTAAAACAGGTAGAGTGTATGGAAACTTAATGTCATTATTAACAGTAATGAAAGGTTTACCATTAGCATATAACAAAGATACACAAGAAGATAAAGAGGGTGTATTTGACTCTGTAAAAACTATTGAAATTTCACTTGCAATTTTAAATGAAGTTATCAAAACAATGATTGTAAATGTAGACAAAATGGAAGCAGCTTGTAAGATTGGACATTTAAGTGCTACAGATTTAGCTGATTATTTAGTACAAAAACAAAATATGCCATTTAGAACTGCTTATTACATCACAAAAGATGTAGTTGCAAAAGCTAACTCATTAAACAAAGATATCTCTGAATTAACAATTGAAGAGATTAGAGATTCTAGTGATGAATTAAAAGATGTAAGTGAAGAGATTGTAATGTTCTTAGACTTAAGAAACTCTATGAATGCTAGAACATCTTTAGGTGGTACATCAACTGCTCAAACTCAAAATCAAATCAATGATTTTAAAGGCTGGTTAGAAGATAAGTAAATCTTCTAATTAGTGGGTATAAAAAAAGGGAAGGTTTTAAAACCTTCCCTTTTTTATTGCTTACTGTAAAACTAAGGACTAGCTTCTACAATATTTTTTTGTCATTTCAAATAGTGTTTGAACATCAGTTTTACCAACAAATGCATCAACACCAATTTGATTCATTTTTCCTCTTACAGCATCTGTAGTCATAGAAGAGTTTACTACAACTGGGATGTGAGAGTATTTTGCACTACTTTTAACAAATGAAGCAACTTGATAACCATCAGTTCCTGGCATTTCAATATCTGTTAATACCATTCCTACTCTATCTGGATCTAATTCTTCTAATCTTTGTAATAATTGAGTACCATTCGTATAAATCTCAAACTTTAGACCTGTTTTTTTGAAGAATTTATTTAATACTTCTCTAGCAACTCCTGAATCTTCAGCTGCTAATACAATCTTATTAGTTTGAATTTCATTATCAACGAATTTTCTAACATCATCTTCACCATCATCTGTCCAACCAACATCTCTTAATAGTTGCTCTGCATTGAAAACTGTACATAATTCATCTGAATCATCTACTTTTACATATGTAGTATAAGTGATTTTAGAGTTTGTCTCTTCTGTATGTCTTAACTCATCAGTAGTTTTTTCTACGATGTCTAACATATCTTTTACTAAGAAACCAATTTTTTTATGGTTGAATTCACAGTAAATGATCAGTTTGTATTCATTGATATCCATTGGTGGTAGCCCTAACCACACATCTAAGTTAATTAACGTTACAGGTTCACCCCTGATTGTTGCAATTCCTGCAATAATTTCACTCTCTTTAGGAGTGTCATTGATCGTAACCTCTTCTGTAATAATAAACGCTTTAACTTTTGCAATATTAATTGCATAAATATTATTGTGACCAGTGTAAAAAACAGCTAATTGTTGAACATTCCTAAGGTGTCCTTGAGTCATTTGCTCAACACTACCACTAATACCGCTCATGTGAATCCTTTTAGTAAGTATAAACTACTTTATTATATATCTTTTAAACTTTGAGTAACTTTAAGTTATTTTTTCATTTTTCCTAGAAGTTTTTTCATCACTACAGATGCCATCATTAGCCCAAATGAGCCAGTTACACCCTCAAAACTTCCTTTCTCAATACACTTAGGATCTTCTGATGAAAAAATTACTTTAAATTTTCTTTTGAAGCCTTCTTCTTTTAGTTGCGTTCTAATCTTTTTGATAAATGGATCATTGTATGTATCCCAAATAGATTTGTATTCAATTTTACTTGGATCTATTCTTTTTGCTGCACCTGAAGTTGTAATAACTTTTGTATAATATCTTTTAATTAAATGTACTTTTGGTTTTACATCATCAATCGCATCTAGAATATAATTATATTCAGAAAAATCAAAGTTATCAATCCATTCTGGAGTAACTTTTGCATGAATTGCAGTTACTTCTGGGTATCTTTCTTTTAAAGCTTCAACTTTTACTCTTCCAATGTTTCCAACACTTCCTAATTGTCTGTTTGTATTAGATTCTTCGTAAGTATCAAAATCAACGATAGTAATATTTTTGATTCCAGTATTGTAAAGTGCATCTAGGGCAAAACTTCCAACCCCACCAACACCTAATAAAATAAGTTTAACATCTTTAAACTGATCAAATGTTTCTTGACCAAATAATTTTATAGTTCTGTCATATTGCATATAATCTACTCTTTTAAAATTTTTCGGTATTATATCATAAATTAATTTATTGGAGACGTTGATGGAAAAAGAACCTATGACAAATGCTGGTTACGAAAAAATTACAGGAGAATTAGATTTCTTAAAATCTAAAGAAAGGCCTGAAACTGTAATTGAACTAGATGAAGCAAGGCAATTAGGTGATTTAAAAGAGAATGCTGAATATCATGCTGCAAAAGATAAACTTGCACTGATTGATTCTCAAATTGCAGAGCTTGGAGCTATTATTTCTAAGGCTGTAATTATCGATCCTTCAAGTCTTCCTCATGATAGAGTAAGTTTTGGTTCAACAGTTGAACTTGTAGATGTTGAAACAGATGAAGAGTTTATGTATTCAATTGTTGGTGGTGTTGAAGCAAATGTTGATAATGGTTTAATTTCATTTAACTCACCTTTAGCAAAACAACTATTAGGAAAAGAAGATGGAGATGAATTAACAGCTACTCTTCCTGGTGGAAACAAAACATTTGAAGTATTAAGTGTATCGTATAAGGAGTTAAAACTATAATGAATGTAGCAATTATTGGTGCTAGTGGTTATACTGGATTAGAATTAATCAAAATTCTATTAACTCATCCTGAGTTTAAGATTACTTATATTGCAAACTCAACTGGGGAAGAGAATGTTCAAGATTTACATCCTTGTTTAAAAGATGTAGTAAATATTGAAGTTTCTAAAGCAAATGCAAAAGAGGTATCTCAAGTTGCCGATTTAGCATTTTTAGCATTACCTCATAAAACATCTATGTCTTTTGCAAAAGAGCTTTTAGAATTAGATGTGAAAGTAGTAGATTTATCTGCTGATTACAGACTTGAATTAGAAACATATGAAAAGCACTATTGTGCTCATGAAGACAAAGAGCATATTAAAGATTCTGTTTATGGATTACCAGAATATTATGCTGAAGATTTAAAAGATGCAAAGTTAGTAGCAAACCCGGGTTGTTACCCAACTGCTTCACTTTTAGCACTTCTTCCTTTTGTTGATTATATTCAAGAGGGAACACCTGTATTTATTGATGCTAAATCAGGAGTATCAGGAGCAGGAAAAAAACTAAGTGAAGTTGCACACTTTGTAAACCTAAATGAGAATACTCATGCATATAATCCATTTAAACATAGACATATGCCAGAGATTGAAGAGAAGGTAAAACTTTTAAAAGATAAAGATTTTCAAATCAATTTTGTACCTCACTTATTACCAGTTACAAGAGGTATGTTAGTATCTGTTTATGCAACTTTAAAAGATGAAGTAGATGTTGAAAAAATCTTAGAAGATACATATGCAAACAGTGAGTTTGTAAGAATCAGAGATAAAGCTGTAGATTTAAAATCAACAGCTGGTACAAACTTCTGTGATATTTTCGTAGCAAGAAATGGTAAAGCTTTATTTATCAACTCTTCTATTGATAACCTATTAAGAGGTGCTTCTTCTCAAGCTGTTGTAAATGCCAACTTAATGTGTGGTTTTGATGAAAACTGTGGTATTCCAAAAATAGCTTATGTGCCTTAATATTCATGAATCAGCTATCTTTTTAGCTGATTCACACTTTAATAAAAAAAACCAACAATTCTTACAATTTTTACAAAAAGTCAAAAGCAGACAAATTGAAACTACTCAACTTTTTTTTATGGGAGATATGTTTGATTTTATTTCAGGAGAGAGTAGATATTTCATAAAACAGAATTCCAAGCTTATTGAGTTAATAAATGAACTTTCAAAGGATATTGAAATAGTTTATTTAGAAGGTAATCATGACTACAATCTAAAAAGATTGTTTTCAAATATAAAGGTTGTAAAAAGAGAAAAACAACCCTTAATAGCAAAATACAAAAATAAAACTGTTGCCTTATCTCATGGGGACAATTTTATTAATTGGCACTACAATTTGTATTGTAAGATTATTAGAAATACTCTTCTTTTAAAGTTTTTAAATTTTATTGATATTAACTATTTTATTTCACTAAAAATAGAAGAATCATTACTTAAAAAAAATATATGCCATAAAATAAATAATTTTGAGAGTATAGTAAAAAGAAGAGTGAAGTTTTACAATAGTGATATAATTATAGAAGGACATTATCACCAAGGTGATATTTATGAACAAGGTAATCAAACTTATGTAAATATTCCATCTTTATGTTGTTCTTCAAAATATGTAAGGTTAAATGATTATATGTTTGAAAAGGAAAATTTATGAATTTAAATTTTTTTATTTATATAATTGCAATTTTACTAGTTTTAATAATTGCAATTTCAATTACTCTTTTAATAAAAAATAGAAACAAAAATAAAAAATCTAAATCTACATTTTTAGAAAATACAAATGAGGAAGAAGAAAACCTTCCATCTTATAAAAAAGTAAAACTACCAGATAGAATCGCAGGTATTGATAGTCATTCACTTTTTCAAGCTGTAAATAAAGTATTTGAATCATTTATAGCTTTAGAGTACTCAACTAAACAAGTTAGAGACTTGGATAGAGTAGAGTGGCATTCATGGCAAATTTCCATGCTTATTAGTTATCTACAAAGGGATTTGGAGTTTTATATCCCTGCAAAAAAAGAGATATTTCATAAATCAATCTGGACAGAAAAAAAAGATGAGTTTTTAGAAGATATTGATGATATTATGGTTAAATACCATGATCATGTAAACACTTTAAGAAAAAAAGATGATTTATGTAAAGATATTATTTGGACTGCAAGGGAAGCTTCAATTTTATTGTTTTTTATTATGTTTCAAAAAGAGTTTAAAGAAAAATAGTTTAGTAGAAATCTACTAAACTATTTATTTTTAGTAATGGTTTAGATATCTTGTATCATCACCATTAAAAGTGACAATCTTATCAAGTCTTATTCTTTCACCTATATTTGTATCCATATATTCTGAACCATCAATATTTAAAAATTTAGAAATCTTTGATTTGATGCTAACTTTGTCATTGTTTTTATTTAAATAAATAAAACTACACTCTTGCTCTTTTCTTAATGCTCTTTCGAACTCTTTAAAAAGTTCATTTGAAATTCTTACATAGTTTCTCATTTTGTATCCTTTTAGATAAAGTTGCATATGCAACTATTTTGTGAAAAAATTTTAAACCCCTAATTTATTGAGAATTTTAAAAAATGATGCAATTTCTTCTTCAGTTAATTTCTCATTTAAGGATTCTCTATATGAGGCTACTTCATCTATAGTATCATCTAAGATTTGCTCACCTTGGGCTGTAAGCTCAACCTTTTTGCTTCTTTTATCTTCACTAGTTTCAGATTTTTGAATTAAACCTTTTTTTTCTAAAGAGTTTAATGAACGGCTGATTGTTGTTTTATCTTTTCCTAGTAGATTTGCAATTTTAGTTTGATTTACTTCTTTTTCAAACTTGATGATTTCTAGAGTTGCTCTTTGCTCGATTGCTATATTATAAGGACTTAGTTTTTTGTTTAGTTCATTATTTACGTTGTTTGCTGCACGAATGAATCTATAAGCAATTGAGTTTTTTAAAGCGTAACCCATATCTTTCCTTTTAATAGTTGCATATGCAATTATTGCATATGCAACCTTTATTGAATATTAAACATTTAAATTAAAATATTACAATTTGATATATAAAACACATCATAATAAAATCTTGGCTATAATCACAAAAATTTAACAATAAATATTTAAGGATAAATCATCGCAAAGTTTGAAGTAGTAAGCGAATATGCTCCAGCAGGAGACCAACCTAAGGCAATTGAGGCTTTAAGTGATTCTATCATTGAAGGAAATAAATATAATACTTTATTAGGTGTTACGGGTTCTGGTAAGACTTATACTATGGCAAAGGTTATTGAAAAGACTCAAAAACCAACACTTATTATGACTCATAATAAAACTCTTGCAGCACAGTTGTACTCAGAGTTTAAAGCCTTTTTCCCAAACAATCACGTTGAATACTTTATTTCATACTATGATTACTATCAACCTGAAGCTTATATTCCTAGAACTGATTTGTTTATTGAAAAAGATTCTTCTATTAATGAAGAGTTAGAAAGACTAAGATTATCTGCTACTGCTTCACTTTTATCTTTTGATGATGTTATTGTTATTGCTTCTGTATCTGCTAACTATGGTCTTGGTAATCCAGAAGAGTATAAAGCAATGGTGCAAAGAATCGAAGTAGGGTTCGAGTATTCTCAAAGAGCATTTCTACTAAAACTTGTAGAGATGGGATATAAAAGAAACGATAAATTCTTTGATAGAGCAGACTTTAGAGTAAATGGTGACGTTATTGATATTTTCCCTGCATATTTTGAAGATGAGTTTATTAGAGTTGAGTTCTTTGGTGATGAAGTAGAATCAATCACAAAACATGAATATCTTACAAACAATAAAACAAAAGATTTAGAAGAAGCGATTATTTACTCTGTAAATCCATTTGTTGTGTCAAATGATAAGTTAGCAGTTGCTGTTGAAGAGATAGAAAAAGAGCTTGATGAGAGACTTATAAATCTAAAAGAGAATGATAAGTTAGTAGAACACCAAAGACTAAAACAAAGAGTAGAGTTTGATTTAGAAATGATTGAGGGAACTGGTATGTGTAAGGGTATTGAAAACTATGCGCGACATCTAACTGGTCAAAAACCGGGAGAAACTCCATATTCACTAATGAACTATTTTGAATCAATGCATGAAGAGTTTTTACTAATAGTAGATGAGTCACACGTATCACTTCCACAGTTTAAAGGTATGCACGCAGCAGATAGATCTAGAAAAGAAGTACTTGTAGAGTATGGATTTAGACTTCCAAGTGCACTAGATAATAGACCATTGAAATTTGATGAGTTTATTTCAAGACAAGCTTCATATCTTTTTGTATCAGCAACTCCAAACGAGTTAGAGATAGAGAAGTCTTCAGTAGTAGCTGAGCAGATTATCAGACCTACTGGATTACTTGATCCAAAGATTGAGATTATGGATTCTGAGCATCAAGTAGAGAAATTATATGATGAAGTAAAAAGAGTAATCGAAAAAAATGAAAGAGTTCTAATCACAGTTCTTACTAAAAAGATGGCAGAAGAGTTAGCTTCATACTATTCTGATTTAGGAATCAAAGTAAAATATATGCACTCAGATATTGATGCAATTGAGAGAAACCAAATCATTAGAGAGTTAAGGCTAGGGGAGTTTGATGTTCTTATTGGGATTAACTTACTTAGAGAGGGACTGGATATTCCAGAAACATCTTTAGTAGCTATTTTAGATGCAGATAAAGAAGGATTCTTAAGATCTAGAACTTCACTGATTCAGACAATAGGAAGGGCTGCTAGAAATCAAAATGGTAAAGTAATCTTATTTGCAAAAAGAATCACAGACTCTATGCAATATGCTCTTGATGAAACAGCAAGAAGAAGGGAACTTCAAGAAGCCCACAACAAAAAACATGGAATCACACCAAAATCTACAAAAAGAAAATTAGATGAAAATCTAAAACTAGAAGAGTATGATGATGTTGCATGGAAAAAACAAAAAATGGAAAAAATGCCAGCATCTGAGAGAAAGAAAATCTTAGTAGAATTAAATAAACAAATGAAAAAAGCAGCTTCTGACTTGAACTTTGAAGAGGCGATTAGAATAAGAGATGAGATAGATAAGATTAAAAAACTTTAGTAAAAGATAGTTTTTATCCAACTATTAGATATAATATATATAAATAAAGAACAAATATAAACGGAATTTTATGAAAAAAGCTACAAAAAAAGATATAGAAATTATAAAAGAAGCATTTGTAGAGAAATACTCAGATGCTGTTACTGAATTAGATTATAAAAATGATTATGAGTTATTAATTGCTATTATTTTATCTGCACAATGTACTGATAAAAGGGTAAATATCATCACTCCTGCACTTTTTGAGAAGTATCCAAGTGTAAAAGAGTTAGCTCTTGCAAATCTTGATGACGTAAAAGAACTACTAAAATCATGTTCTTTCTTCAACAACAAATCAAAAAATATCATCAAAATGGCTCAAAGTGTATTAGAGGATTTTAACGGTGAAATTCCTCATAACCAAAGAGAGCTTATGAAACTAGCAGGTGTTGGAAACAAAACAGCAAATGTATTTATGATTGAGTTTGAGGGAGCTAATCTTATGGCTGTAGATACTCACGTATTTAGAGTTTCTCACAGACTAGGTCTTAGTGATGCTAAAAATGTAGACCAAACAGAAGCTGATTTAGTAAAAAGACTAAAGGGTGATGATTTACATATTTTCCATCAAGCGATGGTTTTATTTGGAAGATATATTTGTAAAGCAGTTAAACCAGATTGTGATAACTGTCTTTTCCCACACGTTTGTAAAACTACAAAATCTTTCAAACCTGCATAATATTAGTATATCTCAAAAGAGATATACTATATTTTAAAACGATTCCCAATCATCACTTGATGTTGTATCTTTAAATTTTCCACTTTTAGTCACAGGTGCTATTGTTCTAGCATTTGTTTGTTTTATTTTTAATTGAGCTGGATGATTGTCTTTTGAACTATAATTATGATCTTCAAATACTTTAGCTTTTGCAGTATCTTTCCCTTCAAACTCTTTTTCATCTGCATTAGAAACTACAAGTTTCGCAATAAAGTCTGTCTCTTCTGCAATAGCATGAGTTAAGTTAGATACAGCAACATTCTCTTGTGTTTGTCTATCTAATTGAATAACTGCATCATTGATTTGTTCAATTCCAGCTAATTGCTCTTTTGAAGCTGTTTCAATATCTTTGATTAGTTTTATTGTATTTGAGATATTATCATTCAATCCATTGTATCCAGAAATCATAGATTGTGAAATATTCTTTCCTTCATTTGCTTTAATGTTTGCATTTTCAACTAAATCTTTTATCTCTTTTGCAGCTTCAGCAGATCTTGAAGCAAGATTTCTAACCTCTTGTGCAACAACTGCAAAACCTTTTCCTGCTTCACCTGCGGTAGCACCTACTTGCTCATTAATCTCTTCCATTGCTTGAGTTGTTGTAGATGCTAGATTTTCACCTTCTCTTGCTGAATCAGTTAAATTATGAGCATAATGAGACATTTTAGCTACGTTTTCAGTATTAATTCTAATTGTACCAGTGATTTCTTCTAATGCTGCAGAAGTCTCTTCTAAAGAAGCGGCTGCTTCAGTTGATGATTGGTTTAGTTTATCAACATTTTCAAGTAATAAATCAGAACTTTTATCAAGTGTTAATCCATTTGATTTATTTTCAACTAACATATTTGTGATAGATGAACCTAAGTCATTTACTCCACTTGCTAGTTTCAATAAGTGCTCTTTTAAATCTTTAGTATCAATTTTTTCTAAATAATGGTAATTAGAGTATTGTTCTAGTATTTCTAAAACATTATCAATGTTATGTTCCATGTTTTCACCCATTTTATTAAGAACAGTTTTTAGCTCCATTAGTGCTGGGTTTGATACAGTTATATCAAGTCTTTGGCATAAGTCACCTTGCTCAAATTCACTCAATACATTGATAGTTTCATCAATAAGTTTTCTATCTTCTTCAATACCTTTTTTTGTTAGGATAATATTTTCATTTACAACTTTTGACATTGTTCCAATTTCATCATTTGATTTGTCATTAAGCATAGTTACATCATCAGTTTCTCTATTTAGGTATTTAAAGAAGTTTAATAAGGAAACTTGGAATGTATTTAATGGTTTTACTAAAGTTGTATTTATTATAAATAAAATCATTGCTGTAATTAAAATCAATGCAACTATCGAACTAATAATAATTTTGTCTCTTAGAGCATTAGGATCTATTAAAACTTCAGCTTCATCAATCTCAGATAAAACAGCCCATTTTAAATCATTTCCAACATTTACTAAACCATAAGCAGATAAAACTGGATTGTTATTATAATCAATAATTACCTTAGTGTCTTTTTTACCTTTAAAGGCTTCTCTTACAGCTTGTGTATCTACTTTTCCAAGAGAAGGGTTAGAAAAAGATGCTTGTAAAGAGTGGTTTTTAGGATCAAGAAAACTATCACTTCTCATTAGTTTATCTGCTCCAACTAAGTAATCTTCTTGTGATTTACCATAACCTTCTCTAAACCTCATAATTGAATTAATAGATTTATCACTTATCTGTAGTAATAATACAGACTCAAATTTGCCATGAATATAAACTGGTGTACCAAGAAACATTGCTGGTGCACCATTACTTGGAGCGTATGGCTTCATATCTACAAATACTGGTCTTTTAAGTTTTTTTACCTTAGAAAAAACTTCTCCTAATCCACTACTTTTTAATGAACCAGTTATTAGGTTTTCCCCAAAGTCAGATTCTCTTGCTTGAGTATACATTACATGACCATATTTTGCTGAAATTAAGAAAATATCATAATATCCATACTCTTTTGCGTACTTTTGAAAAAAGTCATCATGGCTATTTAACACTTCTTTAGTTAGTGGGTTATTAATAGGGTATTTCCCATTTTGACTAATATTAAGTTGTGAGTTTAGATTTTTTAAGTCTTCTGTTAATTCAATAACATCTGCACTACTAGATAAAACATTTATATCACCGATTCTTTCACTGAAAAAAGTTGTGATTTGTTTCATTTTGCTATCTCTTGCTGCTGTTAATGTATCGTAGTTTTTTTTCATTAACGCTTCTGTTGAACTAATTACTGAAATAGTACCAATGATGGATGACAATAAAACCAAGGCAATTATCGTAAAAGTGATAATTTTAGCTTTTATGCTTACATTTTTTAACATCTGCTTCCTCTTAAAACAAGATAATTTTAATATAAATAAAAAAATTATCCTATGAAATTCTTGTGTGATTTAAACTATATGATTTAGGGAAAAGATACGTAAAAAAGTATCTTATCTTATCTTGTCTTGTAACTATTGTTATTTTTTAGATAAGTAAAATAAGATTTAATCATTTAATAAGTTGCGGAATTATAACTTTGAAAAGTACTAAAATAGTATTAAAAATATACAGTTGTATAAAAAATAATTAAAATAGGATTAATTAGACATATTTCTAATTATAAATAAATCTTTGATTGTATGGTTTAATCCATTTGAATTAAACATTATAAGTTCTCTATAGTATCTTTGTAGATTCTTTTGAAGTAGTATTGATTTTCCACCATGACTTATCATGGCAGTTGTAATCATATCTTGTACAGTTTTAAAAAGCTCAACTCTTAGGAAGTCTAGCTCTTCTGGGTCATTACTTTTTAAGAAGGCTTCTTTTTCTTCTTTTAATCTTCTTTTTGAAATCTCTTTTAGTTTTTTATTTGAGATTTGTTTTATTGCACCTTTTGCTAATCCATATAGTGTATAGTGAATAGTTTTTGATAAGCTTTTGTTTTTTGTATAGTTTCCTACGTTATTTGAAGAAACTATATCTTCATCTTTTACAAAGAAGTTATCTAATCTTACATTTACAGTATTTAGACTTTGTCCTACAAAAGTTGCTGGAGTGTCTATTATTTCAAAACCTATATCTTTTTTGAATTTTGCTAATACTTCATACTCTTTATTATTGTAATGAAAACCAATAAGAAGAGTATTAAAGATTTTATAACCACTAGCCCATGTTAAAACACCATCAAGTTTATATCCACCTTCACATTTTACTGCTCTTACGTGTGTTGTTTTAGCTCTTAAATGATTTATTGCAATGCCACATTTTTTATTAAAATATTTTTGCTTTAAAGAAAAATTGTTTTTATTCATTATAGAGTTTGCAGCTAAAATCTGAATAGCTAAGAAAGAAAGACTTCCACTAATAGGAGTTAGTTTTGAAAATAGTTTTAATTTTAGAGCATCTTGTTCTTTTTTATCAAAATGGTACAAAGCAAAGATATCATTTTTGTATGCAATATTAAATGCTTTTTTTAATACATTTACATTTGTATCAAGTTTATTTATTGGTAGTTGTTGTAACTGTGTACAAGTTTGATTTAGTTTTTTTAGATACTCTTTTTTCGTCACTATTTTAATCTACACTCTTCTTTATATTTTTTGAAAACATATTCATCTTCAATTTGTTGTGTTTCTACATCTTTAGCTTCACACACATACTCTTTATCATCTTTTTTGATTATATAAATAAAATCAAATATTTGCTTACTACTATTTAAAACTTCAATATTAGTTTGATTGTATGAAAGCTTTAAAATATCTAAGTTTTTCTCTTTTAAATAATGTGCTTTAAAAGAATCAGCAAGTCTATTCTCTTCTATTGTATTAAAATATACCATTCCAATAATTAAAGCAGTGATTAGAGATAAAAATCCAATTATCTCTTTTTGTGTAAATGTTTTTTTTACTTTGTAAATCACATATACAACAAGAGCAATAATTAGTAATGAAAATATTAAAATTTGCATTTGTTTCCTTTATTTTCCATTTTGATTTATTCTATTTTTAAATGCAGATGGAGATAAGTATTTAGAGCCAGATGGTTTTGTATTCATAAACTCATCTTCAAGTACGGGTTTCCTAACAGGCTTTTTAGCTTGCATAGAGTTAGTTGGTTTATTGTCTACTTTTACGTTTTTAACTAGTCCACTTTTTAGATTATTTAAAATTGTTAATACTGTATCTAGGTCTTTTTTTTCTACATCTAAAGTTATTTTACTCAAATTAAATACCTTTTTTTATTGTTATTATATCGCATCTTAGCAAAAAATGTTATACTAAAAACCCAAGAAAAATAAGGAAGCATATTATGAACTCTAATAATATTGAGACTTTTGATATGATTATTATTGGCGGAGGAGCAACTGGTGCTGGAATAGCCTTGGATGCGACTCTAAGAGGTTATAAAGTTTTATTACTTGAAAAAGATGATTTTGCTAGTGGAACAAGTTCCAAAAGTTCAAAACTTATTCATGGTGGAGTAAGATATCTTGAAAAAGCAGTAAAGCAGTTGGATATGGCTCAATATAATTTAGTAAAAGAAGCCTTGTACGAAAGAGCCTTATTTATAAAAAATGCTCCTCACTTAGCAAAAAAACTCAAACTTGATACTCCCATATATAATAATTTTGAAATATTTTATGTATATCTTGGCTTGTTAATTTATCAGTTAATATCAGGGAAAAACAATATTGGTGAAAATAGTTTTATAAACAAAACTTTATTTGCTTTACTACAACCAAGTATAAAAAAAGATGGTCTTGAAGGAGCTGTTTCATTTTTTGATGGTAGGTTTATAGATTCACGTATGGTAATTGCTTTACTTCAAACAGCAAATAGCTTAGGTGCGCAAGTTAAAAATTATAGTGAAGTTAAAGAGTTTATTTATAAATCATCAAATAGATTAGACGGCTTAAACTATCAAGATGTTTTAAGTGGTGAAACTATAAAAGTAAAATCAAATTGTATTATTAATGCAACTGGAGCTAATATAGATAATATTAGGTTCTTAGATGACAAAAATGTTGATGAATTACTTACATTAAGTTCAGGTATACATATAGTAATACCAAAAGAGTTTCTTCCAAATGATGAAGCTATTTTAATTCCTAAAACTTCAGATGGTAGAGTAGTATTTGTATTACCTTATTTAGGAGAATGTTTAGTAGGTACTACGGATAATGAAGTACAGTATAGCGATAATCCAAAAGCTAAAGATGAAGATATAGATTTTTTATTAGATCAGATTAATAGCTACTTTGATAAAAAAGTATCAAAAGATGATATTTTATCAACATGGTGTGGAATAAGACCTCTTATAAAAATAGGGCAAGATAGTGTGTCTTCAGATGTGGTAAGAGAACATAGTATTGAAATATCGAAATCAAATCTTATATCAATAGCTGGTGGAAAGTGGACAACTTACAGAAAAATGGCAGAAGAATTAATTGATTTTGCTATTGAAAATAGAGTAGTAAATAAAAGAAAAAGATGTAAAACTAAACATTATAGACTTGAGGGTTCAAAACTAAGTCTTAGAAAAACTAAATATGAGTTAGAACAAACAGCTCCACATTCATTAAAAAAACAAACCATAGATAACTTATTAAATCTTTATGGCAATAAATCATTAGATGTTTTAGATATTGCTGTTAAATATAATGCCTTTGAATTAATACATAAGGATTTACCTTTTATAAAAGCAGAGATAATTTATAGTATAAAGTTTGAGTTTGTACAAAGGCCTATAGATTTTTTAGCTAGAAGAATATCTTTATGTTTTATAGATAAACAAAAAGCTTTAGAGTGTGTAAGGTATGTAACAAGTGTAATGAAAACAAAACTTTTATGGGATGAAAAAAAGGAAAATGTAGAATTAGAAAATACAATAAAACAAATAAAAGAATTATTTTAAAAACTTATACTACTTAACAAATAATTAACTAAAAATTAATTCTAAATTAACACCTCTTTGTGATAATTGCGTCAATTTATCACAAGGAAACTCAATGAAAAGAATCATCACTTTATCACTTGTATGTACTGTTGCTTTACTAAATGCAAGTGAAACTACTAAATTAGAAAATATAACTGTAGTTGAAAAAGTCAATATGAAAACTGTAAAAAATGTAAGCTCTAGTGAAATAAAGTCTGCAGACCTAGCAGAAGCACTTACAAAAAATATCCCATCTGTTTCTATTGTCAGAAGAAGTGGTATTGCAAATGATATTATTTTAAGAGGTGCAAAAAAAGATAATATTAATGTATTAATAGACAATAGTAAAATTTATGGAGCCTGTCCAAATAGAATGGATCCAACAACATCCCATGTATTAACTAACAATATTGAATCTGTTGAGGTTATAGAAGGGCCTTATGATGTTGAGAATTTTGGTACTTTAAGTGGGGTTGTAAAAGTAAAAACAAAAGAACCAGCAAAAGAGTTTAAAGGTGAAGTAAATTTAAATGCTGGAAGTTTTGGATATAGAAAAGCATCTACTACTTTAAGTGGAGGAAATGAAAAAGTAAGAGTTCTAATTTCTACTTCAAAAGAACAATCAGATCAATATAAAGATGGGAATGGAGATAACTTTTTAGAACAACAAAAAAAACATGGTGTTCCTACTTCAAATCAATATTCATCTTCAAATGCTAATAAAAAAGCATACGAAAAAAAGACTTTATTAACTAAAGCAATAGTTCATATTGATGATAGTTCTGAAATAGATTTATCATATACTTTAAATAGAAGTGATGAGGTACTTTATCCAAATACACCAATGGATGCTGATTATGATGATTCAGATATTTATACAGTTACATATACAAAAAGAGATTTAGGAAAATACTCTAAAGCGTTAGTTGCATCTTATTATTATTCAAAGGTTGATCACCCTATGAGCGTAAGACTAAGAAATAATGCAGGTATGATGAAAAATATGACAAATCATATGAAGTCATCTATTTGGGGTGCCAAAATCAAAAATGAAATGAATTTATCTGATTATGTTTTAACTTTAGGGTTAGATACAAGTATTAGAAATTGGAAGGGACGAAAGTTTAATGATGATTTATCTACAAATGCTGTTTCTCTTCCATCAACAGATACAAATAACAAAGCTTTATTTGCAAAGTTAGAAAAAACATATGGAAATTTTGATATTGAGTTTGGTACAAGACTTGATAAAACTTCAATTGATACAGTGTCTACTTCAAAAAAAGATAATGATTATAACTCTATAAATGCTCATGTTTTTGCAGTATATCGAGCAAATGAATCTACTAAATATTTTGCAGGACTTGGAAAATCTTCAAGGGTTCCTGATGCTAGAGAGTTATACTATATGGGAAGTGGAAATGAAAACCTTGATGATACAAAGAATTATGAACTTGATTTTGGTATTCAAAAAAACTATGAAAATGCAATGATTAAAACAAAAGTATTCTATTCTGTTTTAAAAGATTATATTTATAACAACAATGGAAACTCATTTGTAAATATTGATGCAAAAATTTATGGATTAGAACTATCTGGTATGTATTCATTAAATGATTATTTTACTTTTGATTATGGTTTAGCATATTTAAAAGGTAAAAAAGATGATGCTTTAAGTGGTCAAAGTGATAAAGATTTAGCTGAAATTCCACCTCTAAAAGTTAATACATCTGTAACTTATGAAAATGATAAAAACAAAATCACTACATCTTTAGTTGCTGTAGATTCTTGGGATAATTACGATTCTGATAATGGTGAGCAAAAACTAAGTGGATATGCTGTTGTTAATATGAAATACGAAAGAGAAGTAAATAAACATTTTGATTTAACTTTTGGAGTTGATAATATCTTAGATAAAACGTACGCTTCAACTAATACATATAATGATATTAAATACATTGGTTCAGGCGATACAGAGCTTATAAATGAGCCTGGAAGATATTTTTATACTAATGTAAAGTTTAAATTCTAAAAAACTTTATTCTGTGACGCAAAGTGTGACGCCAAGATGAGATAATAGTTAATCTATTATCTTATTTTGGAAGGAAATATTATGTTCAAAGAAAAAATAGTTGATTATTCATTTGTATTGTATGGTCTAGGAATTTTTGTAACTTTGTTTTTAATATTTGGACAAACACTATTTTCTTTAGTCTATTTTTCAAGTATTATTTTTGCATCTATTTCTATTTTCATATTGGTTAATTCAAATATAAATGAGGAGCAAATAAATAGTCTAAACCTGAAATTTAGAGTACTAAATATCTTTTTTTTACTCTCTTTTATAACTTTTTCATATTTATTATCTTTAGTTTGTATTTATTCTATGTCAATGCAAGGGGAGTATTTATATTTAGAAAGTTGTATTTTCTTATTTTCATTTTTAATTTCTTCTTCAACAATATTTACATTTTTAAAAAGCGAGTTTAATTTCATAAAAGATTTAATGTTATTAATATTTTTTGTTTTAGTTTTATATTTCTCTTTAAATTTATCTTTTCTATATATTTTTGAGAGCTTGGATAATATTTCAAGACCATATTTAAGTATTATTGCTTTTTTAGGGGTAATTATATTTTTGTTTCATTGTGCTAGATATTTGAAAAATATTTTAGAAGAGAGTGAATTAATAGATTAAATAAAGAAGTTTCTTTATTTAATCAAAATCCATTCTTATTTGAGTCTGACCTGTTGTTCCAAATTCAAAATCAATTTGTGTAGCTATTGCTTTAAAATCAATTCCTTGAACAGTTTTTAAACTCTTATGAATCTGTTTTTTTCCTTTTATTAACTCTTGAGATTTAATTCCATGGGAGATTGATAAACTAGCTTCCACAAAAGCAGATAATTTATCACATTGTTTAAGTGCTTTTCCATCAATGGCATTATATTTATCAGAGTTATATTCAGATACATCCTGCACAAGTTTTATTTCATCTTCATAGATTTTATTTACAAACTCATCTTTTACTCCATCATATAAACCTAAAATATAAGAAAACTCATCATGCATATGTTCAGGAACATTTGGAAGAATATCATCTTGTATTTTTTGTATTTCATATTCTGCAATAATATCTGATAACTCATCTACAGAGTATTTTACAGGAGAGATAATATCTCTTGTTAAGGCTTCTGGTAAATCATGAAATAAAGCTGTAAAGAAGTTGTTTTGTAGTCTTTTACTACAAGCCCTTACATCAATAGAATAAAAATAAGCAAACACAGCAACTGTAAGCATATGACCTAAAACAGAAGTTTCTGGAACTCTTGGAGTTTGAGCCCATCTTTTTTGAAATCGTAATCTACCACTTAAATCTACAACTTTTGCAAGTTTTTTATTAAGGGCAATTTTTCTAACTCCAATTAACTCATAATAATCTTCTATCTCTTCTTCAACAGATTTTTTTACATCTTCTATATCACTTAGGAATTGACTTGTTTGATACACAATTGAAAATTCCCACTTAGTAGATAAATAAGAAGCTGCTTTTAGAATAAATCTCTCCTTTTGATACATAGAAGGATTTTCTAAATACTCTTCAAATTTTTGAAGAAAATGTCCATTGTCAATATCTTTTAGTGAAGATTTTAATTTTGATACAACCCAAGAGTTGATCTCTTTTGCTTTTCTTTGTAAGGCATTTCTAAATACGTCAGGTTTAATATCTGTTACAACAATACGTCTTAGAAATTCAAATATTCCAGCTTCTATTAAGTGAGTGTAGTTTACGTCTTTTTCAAATTTTGCGATAAAGTAAGCGATGATGAATTTGTGAGCTTGTTTATCAAGCTCAACAAGTTCAACCATTCGTGGGTAGTCATTCCATCTTTGTATTGATGCAGATGAAAAGATATAATCAATGATTCTAGGATTTATCATTTTTATCCTTTGGCTCATTTTTATCTTCACTGTCGCCAGAAATCATTAACTTTTTGCCTAGTAGTATAAGTCCTACTACAACAAACATCATTAAATAAACTTGCCAAGGTTCTCTCATGAAAATCCTTTTTGTTAAATTTTTGTTATAAAAAAATTATGCTCTACAAGAACCAACTTTTCCTAAAGCATTAATTTTTTCAACTCTACCTTCGTGTCTTCCACCTTCAAATGAAGCTTCATTCCAAGCATCAACGATAGCTTCAACCATACCATATCCAGATACTCTTTCTCCTAAACAAATAACATTTGCATCATTGTGTTCTCTTGCCATTTTAGCAGAGTATTCATTGTGGCAAAGTGCAGCTCTAATTCCATCAAATTTGTTTGCAGCCATTGACATACCAATACCTGAACCACAAATTAAAATTCCTTTTGAACCTTCATTTTCTAATACATTTTCACAAACTTTCGCTGCAAAATCTGGATAGTCAACTCTATCTTTAGTATTTGGTCCTAAGTCTATAACTTCGTGACCTCTAGCTTCAAATAACTCTTTTACGTAAGCTTTAATATCAATACCAGCATGATCTGCACCGATAAAATATTTCATTAATAAATTCCTTTTTTATGTTCTATTTTCATTGAATTTGTATCCATTGATTCTTCTATAGTTTCAACTCTTTTGAAAACTCTGTCCCATCTGATTTCTTTATTTTCATCCCATGAGAAATAAATAAACCAAGGTTTTCCAACAATAAATTTGTATGGAACAGTCCCCCAGAATCTTGAATCATTAGAGTGATCTCTATTATCACCCATCATAAATGTTTCATCTTCAGGAACTTTAATTGGTAGCATATTAAATAGTTGACTTGGGTTTAAACCATTGTTAACTACAGTTGGGTCAGTATGAATACCTGGGTGATCAATTTTGTATGGATTTACAACCCATAATCTATCACCAACTTCAATAATATTCTCTTTTGGATAGTTTGCCTTTATATACTCATTACCCTCTTTTGGATGTAAAAGAAGATTTTTGTTTTGAATTGCAATAATATCTCCACCAGTTGCTACTGCTCTTTTTACATAGTGAATATTATCATTTTTAGGATATCTAAATACAACAATATCACCTCTTTGAGGTCTGTCACCTTCTATTAAGTGACCATTATCATTAAAATCTGGTACTACTTTAACTTCTAACCAAGGAATTCTAGGAGTTGGAATACCATATGAAAATTTCTTAACAAATAGCATGTCTCCAATTAGAAGAGTATTCTTCATAGAACCACTTGGAATTACAAATGCTTGTGCTACGAAGAAAATAATTGTAAGTACGATAATAATTGTACCAGTCCAAGAAGAGGACCAGTTATATATTTTTCTTAACATTTTTATTTGCTTTCTCTTTGATCTCTTAATTTTGCTGCTTTAATTGTGTTTTTTAATAACATACCAATTGTCATTGGTCCAACACCACCAGGAACTGGAGTAATAAATGAACACTTATCTTTACAATCTTCAAAATCAGCATCCCCCGTTAATTTACCAGTGTCAAGTCTATTGATACCAACATCAATAACAACAGCACCTTCTTTTAACATATCACCTTTTAGTAAGTGAGGAACACCAACAGCAATAACAACGATGTCAGCATTTTGTGTATGGAATTTTAAATCTTTTGTTCTTGAATTACATACAGTTACAGTCGCTTTTGCATTTGTTAATAAAGAAGCCATTGGTTTACCAACGATATCAGAAGAACCAATAACAACACAGTTTTTACCAGATAATTCAATGTTATGTTCTTCAAACATTCTCATAACACCAAATGGAGTTGCTGGAATAAATGAATCTAAGTTTGAAACCATTTTCCCTACATTGAATGGGTGGAAACCATCAACATCTTTTAATGGACTAATTGCTTCTAAAACAGTTCTTGTATCGATGTGTTTTGGTAATGGTAATTGAACTAAAATACCATCAAGTTTTGGATTATTGTTCATATCATCAATTAAAGATAATAATTCTTCTTGAGTAATTGATGAATCTTTTGTGATAACTTCTGAGTAGATACCAGCATTTTCACAAGCTTTATGTTTTGAGTTTACGTATGTTGCACTTGCAGCATCATCTCCAACTAACACTACTGCTAAACCTGGTGTTACACCAGTCTGCTCTTTTAATTGAGCAACTTCAACTTTTACTTCTTCTTTAATTTTTGCCGATAACGCTTTACCATCAATTAATGTCATGGGATTTGAACCTTATGTTTTTGTTTAATTTTAATGGGATATATTATCCAAAAATCAATTACAAAAAGTTAAATCTTAAGTGTTATACATAGTTAACCTAACTTTTAGTTACATTTAAATATAATCTCGCACTTTAAAATAAATTTACAAAAAGGATCGTTATGTTAGAGGGTATCGTAAGAGATAGTATGACAAAACAAGCTACAAAAACTTTAAGAAGAGATGGTTACTTAGTTGCAAACATCTACGGAAAAGGTTTAGAAAATGTTTCTGCTGCATTCAAAAAGAATGATTTCATCAGATTTTTAAAAACTAAAGAAACAATTCAATTTGATGTTTCAGTTGCAGGTAACACTTATTCTGTAGTTGTTCAAGAATGGCAAAAATGTCCATTAACTTCAGATTTATTACACGTTGATTTAATGGTTGCACAACCAGGTGTTAGAGCACAATACAAAGTTCCAGTAAACTACACTGGTACTGCAAAAGGTCTTAAAAATAAAGGTCTTGTAATGGTTCATACTAAAAGAATTCCTGTTAAATCAACAATTGAGAACTTACCACAATCATTCAACTTAGATGTAACTGAGTTAGATACTGGTGATAATATCTTAATCAGAGATTTAGATTTCGCTGAGGGTGTAGATTGTTACTTAGACCCAAGAGTTCCTGTTGTTGGTGTAATTAAAGCTAAGTAATTAGTCTAATGCACTTAATAGTAGGTCTTGGGAATGTTGGTGAAAAATACCAACTAACTAGACACAATATAGGATTTTTAGTTATCGATGAGATGACTAAAAATCTTAACACTGCCAATATAAACAAATCAAACTTCCAATCAACTCTTTTAAAATCAGGTTATAATTTATTTTCAAAACCAACAACATTTATGAACAACTCAGGTGTTGCAATTCATGCAATCAAAGAGTACTATAAAATTGAACTTGATGATATTATTGTTATTCATGATGATTTAGACTTGCCTTTTGGAACTGTAAAGTTCAAAGTAGGTGGTGGTCATGGTGGACACAATGGGTTAAGGTCACTTGATGCACATATTGGAAAAGAATATATTCGAATCAGAATAGGAATTGGCAAGCCTGCAAATAAAGCAGATGTTGCAAATTATGTACTAAGTAACTTTTCAAAAGAAGAATTAAATAAACTACAAGATATAATACCTCATACTATAAAAGCGATTGAAGCACTAAAAAATGGTGAAGAAATCGATCAAGTAAAATCTAAATTTACATTGAAATAAAATATGAGCATATTAACAAAATACATTTTAAGAAAATACCTACTAAATTTTATCATTGTTCTTGTTTCACTTGAACTATTTTTTGTAGGTATTGATTTTTTACAAAACTTTAAAAACCTACCAAATTCTGCGAACTTACAGTTGTTATATTTACTGTATAATTCATTTTTTACACTAACACTAGCATTACCATTGTCTATTGTATTTGGATGGATTATTACTCTTGTATTGTTTATAAAAAACAATGAGTTAGTTGCATTTAATGCAGTAGGTAGTACAAGTGCAAGAATATATACACCAATAGTTCTAATTTCTGTTGCCTTGATATCTATATTAGTAGTACTTCAATCTACTCCTTTGGCATACTCTTATGATCAAAAAAGAAAAATTGCGACGGGTGATTATTTTACTAATACTAAATCTGACATCTTTTTAAAATATAATGATAATTACGTATATTTTAAAAAGCTTTTACCTTTAGAAAAAAAAGCAGAAGATATTCATATCTATAAGATTAAAGATGATGATATAGAAAATGTAATAATTGCTAAAAATGCATATTTCCAAAAAGATAGATGGTATGTTGTTGATGCAAAAATTATGAATAAACCTAGAAATCTTGATTTAGATGATGCAAAACTTGGAGTTAAATATGAAAAATTTTTACATACATTAGAAGGTTTTAAACCAAAAATTTTAGATAATGTATATGAATCAAGATCGAACTTTTCTATTTATGATGGTATTTCTGCTTTAATACTATTATCAAATCAAGGTATTAATACTGATAAGATTAGAGGTGCACTATATAATCAAATTGTAATTCCTTATTTTGTTATACCTATTTTAATGGTAGTATTTGCATATGCTTCTTTAAATAGTAGATTCTTTAACATGGGGAAATTTATCTCTTTTTCAATTTTTGGTACATTAGTTGTATGGGGAGTATTTTTTGTACTTTTCAAGTTCACTAATGGTGGAGTTGTAACCCCAGAAGTATCTTTACTTATACCTATGTTTTTATGGGTAATAGGTGCACTACTGTTTTATAAAAGAAAGATGAACTCTTAAAAGGTTGTAAATTAATGAAATCACATATCAAAGCATATGGTATTGCTCTTTATTTAGTTGAAAAAAATGATATTAAAATATTACTTTGTAAATCTGTTATGAGTAAGGATAACTGGGGTTGTTTAAAAGGTGTTAAACTAAAGGGTGAGACAGCCTTTGAGTGTGCTAAAAGAGAATTCTTAGAAGAGAGTTCAATTGATGTTGATATTGCTTTATTTGAAGATTATTTTGAACAAATAAATTTAGAAAAAGATGTAGGAGTATGGCTTGTAAATGCTGCAAATATTGAAGATCTAGATAGAAAATTTATTGATTATAAACTACTTAGTAATTTTTTATCTTGGGAGAACTCTAAAGTTAAATTCTTTTCTATTGATGAATTACCAGCAATTAAGAAAAAACAAACAAAACTTATAACTGAAATAACTAAGTTTCTAAAAAAGAAAGTTTAAAAACTAATTTAATTAATTGGGTTTTGGAAATAAAACTCAATTCCATTAGCCATTCCTAAGGCTAACTTCTTTTGATAATCACTTGTATATAATCTCTTACTTTCAACAGGATGTGAAATGAATCCTACTTCAACTAAAATAGAGGCTTTTGGAGCATCTAGAAGAACCCAAAATGGTCCAGTCCTAGCTCCCTTATCTTTTACACTATATCTCTTTCTAATCGATTCTAACATCTTTGATTGTACTGCAACAGATAATGCATGAGAGTTTTTCATAACTAAATAGTTTTGTGCACCAAATGCAGCATCAATTGTAGCTCTACTCATTTTTCTACTATCAGCTTTATTCTCTTTTGCAGCAACTCTTTTTGCTCTTTCACTTTTTGCTGGACTTAAGTAATATGTTTCAATACCACTTACTTTAGATGCCTTACTTTTAGGAACTGAGTTCGCATGAATTGATATAAATACATCGGCATTCTTTTTTCTTGCTAAGTCTGTTCTATTTCCCACTTTAATAAATCTGTCACTAGATCTTGTAAGATAAACTTTATGACCTCTTTGTTTTAAAATAGAGTGCAGGTATTTTGAAATTTTTAAAGTTACAACTTTTTCATACCTTTTATATGGTCCAACTGCACCTACATCTTTACCACCATGTCCGGGATCAATGACAATAACTTTACTTTTAAAGTTTGCATATGGAAGAGTTGTATTATTGGTACTTTTTTTAGATGATTTATTTAAGCCTACTATTCTAATAGATAACTCTTTTTTGTTTATTGCATAATATACTTTTAAATCTTTTTTATTCGAAATTCTAATTCTAAGATTATTAGTTTTTGTTTGCCCAACACTTATCTTATCTAATCCATCTATTGATAATTTAATTGGTTTAGCATATTTATATTTACCTTTGATATCAAAAATATCATTGTAGTAACCTCTATTTTTAAATGCCGTGTACTTAAAATCCCTTTTTGAAATATTTTGGTTGAACTTAACAATAATTCGATCATTTTTTGTATATATTTGTCTAATTTTATTTCTTGTGTCAATATATTTATTTAAATCGTTATTTTGAGTTTTTGTTGTTTTTGCTTTAGTTGGAGTAGTTTTTTTTACTTTTAAATCATTTATAGTTATAACTACTTGCTTACCATCAATTTTATATGATGTTCTTAAGTTCTTTTTATTTGCTATTACAACTCTTAATATATCGTGTTTGAATTGTCCTACTACAAGTTTATCCACACCATTTATTTTAAGTTTGGTATTTTTAACGTGTAGGTAGTTGCCTTTTAAATCATATACATCTTTATAAAGAGGTGATTGTTTTAATTCAAAGAATCTAACTATATCTTTGGAAAGAGTATTTTTATAGTTAATAATAATACTATTTTCAAAAGTATAAATTGATTGTATAGAGTTTTTACCTTTTTTTATAAAAGTATTTTTTGTAGGTATTGTATTTGTGATTTTTTTACCAATAGAAACTGTTTTTACTTCATTGTTTTTATTTTGTCTTTTAAGAATAATTTCTAATTTTTTCTTATCTGGTGTTGTATCTTTACCTAATTTTTCACCAAGTGTGATAAGTTTTTCAAGTTCAGTAATTTTTGTTTGATGGTCTTTTTTAAGAACAGCTTTAAGGTAGCTCATTCTTGATGAGTGGTACTGATCTTTTAAGTCCTCAAATGTCGCAGCAAAAGAGAACGAAAAAGATAGTGTTAAAAGGATAAGAATAAAAAATTTATTAAAAATTTTTATTCTCCTTGAGTTAATTTTTCCATTAATTCTTTAACAGTAATGATTTTTTCAATTCTATAACCATTAGCACCTGTAAAGAATAATCCAGTGTCTTCATCACCATTATACGCAGCACCTAGTCTATCTGCAATACAGTATCCAACAGCTTTAGCCTCAACTCCTCTATTACAAGGAGCTACACAGTTAGAAATACATTGTACTTTTGGCGCTGTATTATTTTCCATAGAGAATTGTAAGTTAGTTTTAACTGATCTTGCTGGTAATCCAACAGGAGATTTTCCTAACTTAATATCATCTTCTTTTGCATTTAATAATACATTTTTTAAATTAGCATGTGCATCACATTCAAATGTTCCAATAAATCTTGTTGCCATCTGAACACCAGTACATCCTAGTGCTTGGAATTTTTCAATATCTTTTTTATCCCAAACTCCACCAGCTGCAATAATAGGAATATCTTCACCCCAGTTTTTAGATTCTTCAATTACTGGACCAACAATATTTTCTAATTGGAACTCTTCTTTGAAACAATCTTCATATTTGAAACCTTGATGTCCACCACTTAAAGGACCTTCTACAATAATTGCATCAGGAACTTTATTGTATTTCTTCCATTTTTTACAAATTAATTTTAATGCTCTAGCACTTGAAACAATAGGAATTAATGCTACATCTGGATAATCTTGCGTAAATTCTGGCATATTTGTTGGTAAACCAGCACCAGTAATAATAATATTAATACCAGCTTCACAAGCATCCTTAACCATTCTTCCATAATCGTTACATGCATATAGAATGTTACATGCTAAAGGAGCATCTCCACAGATTTTTCTTGCATTTTCTACAATTTCGAAAAATGCATCTCTTGAATAGAAGTTAATTGCATCTTTAGGTTTGTCTTTTCTTAGTTCAACTTGAACATTTTCACTTTTATTTCTATAGTAACCTGTACCTACTGATGAAATAACTCCTAATCCACCTTCTTTACTTACGTTTCCAGCTAATTGATCCCAACTTATTCCTACACCCATTCCACCTTGGATAATTGGGTGTTTAATCTCATATTTACCTATTTTCAAAATTAGCCCTTATTTATTTTATTAATATCTTAGCGAAATTCTTTTTACCTTTTTGTAAAATATATTCACCTTGCTCTAAATTTAGCTTATCATCTGTTACTTTTTCTTGATTTATTTTTACAGCACCAGCTTTTACGTCTCTTCTTGCTTGTGATGTAGAATTTACAAGTTTAGAGTCTACTAATACTTGACAAATCCAAGAATCTACTTCAAAAGTATACTCATCTAAATCAGTCGGAATATCTTTTTTAGCGAATACTTTTTTAAACTCTGCTTTAGCTTCTTCACCTTTACCAACACCGTGGAATCTATCAACAATTTCAATTGCAAGTGAATCTTTTACATCTTTAGGATGAAGTGTTTTGTTTTCAACACCAGCTTTTAATTCTTCGATTTCTTTTAATGATTTAGTAGATAATAACTCATAGTATCTCCACATTAACTCATCTGAAATTGATAAAACTTTACCAAACATATCAAATGCTTCATCAGTAACACCAATATAGTTACCTAATGACTTAGACATTTTTTGAATACCATCTAAACCTTCTAAAATAGGCATCATTAATACAGCTTGTTGTTTTCCACAGTTATAAGCTTTTTGTAGAGTCCTTCCCATTAGTAAGTTAAACTTTTGATCAGTTCCACCAAGCTCAATATCTGTTTTCATTGCAACAGAATCATAACCTTGAAGTAATGGATAAGTAAATTCACTTACTGCAATTGGAGTATTTGATGCATATCTTTTAGAGAAATCATCTCTTTCTAACATTCTTGCAACTGTTAAGTTCGATGCTAATGCAATTAATCCACCTGTTCCTAACTCTTTTAGCCACTTAGAGTTAAACATAACTTCTGTTTTTTCTGGATCTAGAATTTTAAATACTTGCTCTTTATATGATTGTGCGTTATCTAGTACATCTTGCTCACTTAAAACTTTTCTAGTTTCACTTTTTCCTGTTGGATCTCCAATAGTTGCAGTAAAATCTCCAATTAAAAATTGAACAATTCCACCAAATTTTTGGAATGTTGCCAGTTTTTGAATAAGCACTGTGTGACCTAAGTGTAAATCTGGAGCTGTAGGGTCAAATCCAGCTTTTACGTAGAAGTTTTCACCTGTTTCATAATATCTAGTAATTAATTTTTCAATTGCTTCGATATCAATAATTTCAGATGTACCTCTTTGAATTTCATTTAGTGCTTCTTGAACTTTGTTTTCCATTAACTTCTTCTATCCTTTGCCTAATTTTTATATGCATCTTTTTTTGAAAAGAATTCTATAACTTTTACTTTTTTTTCTATTAGTTTTCTTACTTCATCAATATTAGATTTATTTATTTCAAATTCTATATCACAATATTGTCTGTAAGAGTGTTTTTGTCTACCATAATCAACAGATAAAATATAACCTGCGTATTGAGACATGTAAGTAAGCAGTCTAGCTAACTCACCTTTTGTATTTGGTAAGCTTACAACCATTTTATATTGGTATAAAGTGTCTTTTGTCCATTTACAAAATAGCATTTGATGTTTTGTTTTAATTTTATCATATGCTTTATCACACATTTTATGGTGAAGAATGGCTTCATTGCCGTTTCTAAAGGCAACAATGTCATCTCCAAATTTAGGGTGACAACAGTGGTCAAATGATACAGAATTTATACTAAAATTAGAATATATTAAAATATTGTCAAATTTGTATTCTTTAACCTTACTTGTTAAGATTTTAAATCTTGTCATAATACCTTTATCTTTAACAATTTTCTTTTCAATTGTCTGTTTAATATGCTTGAAGTAATCAAGAATTTGAGGTATTTTATACGGAGATTCAATCTCATATTTTTTTGATATTTCATTATGGTATCTTGAAAAAATAGTATCTATAATATTTTTACCATACATATCATCAATCTCTTTTTGCCTATGGGCACATAAGAGTCTGATTTGTTTTTTGGCCCTTGATGTTTTAACCATATCATACCAAGAACATCTAGGAATTTCATGATCTGATATTTCAATAGATACAATATCTGTACTTTTAAGTTCTGTCAATAGGGGCTTTTTGATTTTATTGATGTAACATGCATTTGCTTTTTTACCAATATCAGTATGAACAGTATAAGCAAAATCATAAGCTGTTGAACCAAGAGGTAAGTTGAATGTTTCACCTTTTGGAGAGTAAACTACGATATCTTCACCATGTAAGTCATCTTTTGTTTCTTGGTAGAACTCTTCAATATTTTCATTTGAAAACTCTAGTGATTTTAACCAGTTAAGATTTGTAGTTTGTTTTGCTCCTGATTTATATTTCCAGTGTGCAGCAATACCAAATTCTGCTACTTTATTCATTTCAAATGATCTAATTTGAATCTCATAAATCTTAGAATTACAAAAAACAGTTGTATGTATCGTTTGGTAACCATTTTCTTTAGGTGTTGCAACATAATCTTTAAATCTAGAGATTAGTGGCTTATACTCTAAGTGAATTGCACCTAAAACATTATAACAATCCATATCATTTTCTACTAAAATTCTAATGGCAAATAAGTCTAGTACTTCTTCAATAGAAACACCTTTTCTTTGCATTTTTAAGTAAATAGAGTAGTGGTGTTTAATTCTACTATAGATTTTGATTTTATCTAAATCAAAACCATTTTTTTCAAGTAGTGATTTTGTTGATGAAATAAAATTATTAAATGTTAATTGAATAGCGTGTTTTTGTTCATTTAAGAACTTATCTATTTTTTTATATTCATTTGGATAAATGTAATAAAAAGCTAAATCTTCTAATGTATTTTTTAAAGTAGAAATACCAAGTCTATTTGCAATTGGTACATATACAACAAGTGTTTCTTCCGCAATTCTTCTTTGCTTGTTAGCAGGAAGTGCTGAAAGTGTTAGCATATTGTGAAGTCTATCACACAGTTTAACTACTAAAACTCTAACATCATCAATTGAGGCAATTAACATTTTTCTAAATGTTAAAGCTGATGATATTAATTTTTGATCATTTGTATTACTTGATGGAATAAATTCACTTTCTCTAATCTCAACAATTTTTGTAAGTCCATCAACCATATGAGCAATATCACTTCCCCATCTGTCTTTAATGTAATCTAATGTGTAATTAGTGTCTTCAACAACGTCATGAAGTAGGGCAGTTGCAATGATTGCTTCTTCTTGAGAAAAATGAGCTGTAATAGAGGCAACTAAAATAGGGTGCACGCAATAAGGTTCACCACTTTTTCTATATTGACCTTCGTGGGCTTCAATAATGAAATCAACTAAATCTTTAAGTTTTGGAGTGATAGTAGTTTGGTTTTGAAGTTCTTCTAGAGCACCTTCAACCGTATTAATATTTTGAATTTTATGTATAAATGGATCCATATTCACCAACTAGGTTATAAAAGCTTAATGCTTTTATAACTAATCTTTATCTACAAGACCTTCGATTTTTAATAATCCGTTTGCAATTTCATCAATTGCAATGTCTGTATATTTCATGTTTTGAGTATTTTGATCTAATAATGGTTTAGCACCTTTACTTAACTCATCTGCTCTTTGTCCAACAGCGATAGCTAAGATGTATCTGTCGTTATTTACTTGTTTTAAAGCTTGTGACATTCTTTCTTCTAGTCTCATTAAAAATTCCTTCTATAAACTTTTTATTTTACAATTGAACATTTACTGTAATCACCATTGATGATTTTTAGTAAATTTCCTTTTTCATTCATATTAGCTACAACGATTGGAAGTTTGTTGTCTTTAGCTAAAGCAATTGCAGTATCATCCATAACTTTGATGTGGTCTTCTAAAGCTCTATCATAAGAGATAGTATCAAGTTTAACAGCGTCTTCAAATTTCATTGGATCTTTGTCATAAACACCATCAACTTTTGTAGCTTTGATTAACATAGAAGCACCAATTTCTGTTGCTCTTAAAGTTGCAGCTGTATCTGTTGTAAAGTAAGGGTTACCAGTTCCAGCAGAGAAAATTACTACTCTATTTTTTTCAAAGTGTCTAATAGCTTTTCTAACAATGAAAGGCTCAGCAATTTGTTCCATTTTAATAGCAGTTTGTAATCTTGCACTTAATCCTTTGTGTTCTAATGCTTCTTGCATTGCAACACCATTGATAACAGTTCCTAACATACCCATGTAATCTGCACTTGTTCTTTTAATAACACCATCAGCAGCTGCAGTAACACCTCTAATAATGTTACCTCCACCAATTACAATACCAACTTCAACACCGTTATCAACTAATTCTTTTATTTCATCAGCAATATAGTCTAAAATTTGAGTGTCGATACCATAGCCTTCTTCACCGGCTAATGCTTCTCCAGAAAATTTTACAAGTACTCTTTTATTCATCAATAATTCCTTTACAATTTTGCGATTGTATCTAAGTTTTGTTTAATCTTTGATTAATGAAAATTTAACTAAGAGCCCATTCATAAAATGGCAAAACGTTTATTTCATAGTTTTTATGGTTTATTTTTTCAGTATTTGAAATAGTTATAATATTTAATTCTTTAATTTTATGTTCATCCATAATTCTATAAATTTTTTTTAAAGCACCTTGCATTAAAAAAGTATTAAAAAATGGAATAGTAACAATTGCAATATCTTCATTTTTTATATAAAAATCAATATAATCAAGATAATACAGCTCTTTATGTTTATCAATAAGCTCTAAAAACACCATATTTGCAAACTCATTTTTAAATTTTTTATTATATGAAATGGCTGTTAAAAATGAATGGTTATATGAATAAATTTTTTTTGTTGCTTTTTCTTGATTATATTTTGATAAAAAATATATAGTCTTTTGTGTCTCTAAATCTTTACATGTTTCGTAGAATTTATCTTTTGAAATTTTAATTTTTGATTTTAAAGTATTAAACATTTGAAATAATGATTTTTTCTCATCAATATTTTCAAATAGAATTTTTAAAATCTCAAAATGAGTTTCATTTTTTGCTTGTAGTTTTACAATTTCCTGAAGTCTTTGTATCTTTTTGTGTTCATCAAAAGATAATATATCTGGCAAGTTTCCATATTTTAGAAAACTATTAAAAGAGTGTGTGATATTTTGATGCCTATTGTCGTGCAGTAAGTACTCTTCAAAATCTAAAGCAGTAACAACTATATTTTTAAAACCTTTGATTTTTTTATCTATATTAGAAGAAATAATTATATTTTCGCAGTATGGAATATCAAAACTAAAATCAAAGTTTTCTAATACAAGGGCTTTGATTTTATGCTCTCTAAGAAAAGAATCTAAGTGTTGTCTTATTTCTTCTTTATCATTTCGTGAATCTAAAAAATCAATATAAATATACTCATCTGCTTTAAAGTTTGATAAAAAATCGTAAATTAAATAACTTTTACCAGTTTTGGCTGCGCCATTTATTATTGTTTTAGGATGGGTTATATTGATTTTTCTTTCTATGAAATTAACTTTTGAAAAGTTAATTTCATAACAGGCTTCAAGTGTCTTCATTATTTATTTTTTGATAAAGTTACAGCTTCTTTTATTGCATTAATATAAGATTTTGTATTTACTTTTTCATTTTTATATGCAATATTAAATGCTGTTCCATGATCAACTGATGTTCTAATAATTGGAAGATTTAGACTTACATTTATACTCTCATCAAAATATAAAGCTTTTAAAGGTGCTAAACCTTGATCATGATACATAGCTACAAAATATTTGTAGTCTTTTCTTCCTAAAGGAGAAAATGCAGTATCTGGAACTAATGGACCCTTAAAAATATCTTTTCCTATAGACTTGTTAGCATTTTTAATTGCTTTAAATATTTGTACTTCTTCATTACCTAAAACACCATTATCACTTGCATGGGGATTAAGTCCTAAAACACCTATGTTTTTTGATTTTACATTATTGTAAAAATCAATTAAAAAAGTAGTTAGTTCTTCTTCTTGAACTTTTTTTGCTACTTTTCTTAGTGGTATATGCTCTGTAAATAGACCTACAAACATTTTTTTACAACCAAGCATCATAATTGCATTTTTACCAAAATAGTCTCTTAGAACTTCTGTATGGCCTTTATATTTAATATCAGCTTTATTCCATGATTCTTTATTTATTGGTAATGTACAAATAGCATCAACTTCTTTTTTATCAGCTAAGTTAATGGCATCCATAAATGAATCATAAGAGTACTTACCAGCTTTTCTTGTAACGACACCTGGTTTTATTTCAAAATCACCTTTTGTTTTATGGATTTCAAAATTACTTGGAATCTCTATGTTTAACTCTTTTACTGCTTTATTTAGCATTTTATTGTTAATACAATAAATCGGTTTACAAATTTGAGATATTTTTTTGTGTGATTTAATGGCAATTTCTATACCAATTCCATTTAAGTCACCAATAGAAATAGCAATTTTTGGTTTCATAGTTAACCTTATTTTATTAATTCTTTCATTTCTATAATTGCATCTTTTAAACCTGTAAATACAGATCTTGCAATAATACTTTGACCAATATTTAACTCTTCAATTCCATCTATATTCGAAACAAGTGTAACATTTTGATAGTTTAATCCATGACCTGCTGCAACTCTTAAATCTAATGTTTTTGCAAAAGAAGTTGCTTCGCTAATTTCTTCAATAGAGTTATCTAGTTTAGTTTTTAATTCACTTTTTGGTAATTCTAATTCTTTGATACTGTGATGAGTATTTTTCAGATTTGAGTGTAGCATTGCATAGATATTTGCAAATGTACCTGTGTGTAATTCAATCCATTCTACTTCAAGACCTTTTGATAGTTCAATCATCTTTAAATCAGGATCAATAAATAAAGATACTTCGATTTCATTTTCATGCAGTTTTTTTACAGCATTTTGAATTTTATCAAAATATTTTGCTAAATCTAAACCACCTTCAGTTGTAACTTCTTCTCTTTTTTCTGGAACTAAAGTAGCACGTGCAGGTTTTAAATCACATACTATATCAATAATTTCTTCATCAATTGCACATTCTAAGTTAACTGGAAGTGCTGATTGTTCAATAATAACTTTTGAATCGCTGTCATGTATATGTCTTCTATCTTCTCTAAGGTGAATTGTAATTTGATCAGCACCAGCTAGTTTACAAACTGGAACAGCATCTAGAGGGTTTGGGTCATTAATTTTTCTAGCTTCTCTTAAAACGGCAATGTGGTCAATGTTTACACCAAGTAACAAATTATATCCTTTATAAATGGCTTTTTCTTGGTGAAATAATAGCGAATGTTTATTTAAATGAATTAGTAAATAGTGTTAGGAAATGTAATAAAAGTGGTAAAACCACTTTTATTAAGCAAGGTCTTTTAATGTTGCAATATTTGCTGCAAGTTTATTATGTACTTCTAAGTACTCATCTTCAGGTTTAGAATCAGCAACAACACCTGCACCTGCTTGGAAGATTACTTTATCTTCTGTAAGCATAGTAGTTCTAATAGTAATTGCTGAATCCATATTTCCATCAAATCCAAAGTATGCAATAGAACCTGAATAGAAGTTTCTTTTTATTCCTTCAAACTGTGCAATTAATTCCATTGCTCTAATTTTTGGAGCTCCTGTCATTGTTCCAGCTGTAAATGTAGCTGCAAATAAATCAAACATATCATATTTACTATCATCAATCATAGCTTCAACATCAGATACAATATGCATAACATGAGAGTATCTTTCAATTCTCATAAGATCAGTAACTTTAACTGTTCCTGGCTTTGCAACTCTTCCTACGTCATTTCTTCCAAGGTCAACAAGCATTAAGTGTTCAGCTCTCTCTTTAACATCATTAATAAGCTCGTTTTCCATCTCTAAATCTTTCTCTAGAGTTTTTCCTCTTTTTCTAGTACCAGCAATTGGTCTTAAAAGTAAGTGCCCATCAACAAGTTTAATCATAACTTCTGGAGAAGAGCCGGCAATAGAGAAATTATCATACTCTAAGAAGAAAAGATATGGACTTGGATTTTTTGATCTTAATGCTCTATAGAAACTTAGATGATCAACTTTTGCTTTTTGAATAAATCTATTAGACATTAAGATTTGGAAAACATCACCTGATCTAATCATCTCTTTTGATTTTGCAACCATTTCAAAGAATTTTTCTTTTGAGAAGTTAAATTTACCTTCATCTAAAAGTTCTGCTTTTTTAAGTGGAGCAAAGTTATATGGTGTAAAAAGTTGATTTTCAATTTTTTCTAATTCATCTTTACAAGACTCTACAGATGTAACCATGATTAATTTAGATGTTTTATGGGAAAAACCTAAAATTATATTTGGTCTAATTAAATCTAAATCAGGTATATTTAGTTGGTCTACTAAATTATTCATTGAGTTTTTTAATGTAGGTTCAAACTCTTTTCCTATATCATAACCAATATTACCAATAAATCCATCAACAAGCCCAATACCTAACTCTTGTGCTTTTTGTTTATAAAACTCTTTATCAAAGTTTTTGTAATAGTTTTGTAAAAATTTTAAAGGATTTGATTCTACTTCTTTTACTACACCATCTTCATTTTTGTAAAAACAAGTATTGTTTTCGTACCAAACCCTTTCTCTATCTCCAATTACAATAAATGAGTAATTCCCATCTGCTGAATTGATTGTACTTTCAAATAAAAATGTTATTTCATTTTTATATAATTCTTTTACCTTTTCATAAATTGAAACAGGTGTAAATTGATCTAAAAATAGTTCTTTACTATAAAAATTCATCTCTTATCTATCTATCTAAAATTTAAGAACATATGCACTTGATATGTTTAGCTTTTTCTTAATAGTGTCAATATTTTGTTTAGCACTTGCTCTTGAAGAATATGGACCTATTAATACTTTATTATAAAGTTTTCCTTTTACTTCAACTTGGTAAACTTTATATTTTAAACCTGCGTTTCTAATATTATTTATGTACTTATTAGAAGGTTTTTTTGTAAATGCTCCAATTTGTACAAAGTAACCATTTGGAGCTGCTGATGAAGTACTTTGAACTAAATTTTTAATACTTTTTTTAGGTTCAACTTTTGGTTCGACCTTTTTAGGAGCTTCTTTTTTAACTACTTGTACTGGTTCTGGTTTTTTTACAACTTCTTTTTTCTTTTGCTCAATCTTTTTGATTGTTTCATCTAAATCATTATTTGAAATTGATTCTTTTTTAGGTTCAACTTTTGGTTTTATAGCATTAAGTTTTTCTTCAGAGATAATTTCTTCATTTTTCTCTTCATTGTTTTTCTTAATTCTATCATTCATGATTTTTTGGAAGTTTTCTTCAATATTACTTTCTTCCTGAGATTTTGCAACTTCTAATGACTCTGTTTTATCAGCAGTAAAAGGATCTTCTTTGGAACCATCAGTTAAAAGGCGAATAATAATGATAGTTAATAAAAATAGAACAACAAGAACTAAACCAAGTACTAAGTACTTTTTCTTATTCTCTTCATTTGATGTTGAGTTCTCTAACATAATATTTCCAAGCTCTTGATCATCTTGCTCAGGCACATTTTGCTTGGGCATTTGAGGAGTAGGGTTTGGGTTAATTGAAGATTCAACTTCTTCTAATTCATTTAACTTTTGTTCAAGTTCATCTCTTTCTTGTTGAACTTGAATCCTTTTTAAAAAATCATCGCCTTTAATTTCCATGTTTGATCCTTGTCTTTATCAAATATATTAGTAAGTAGATTTAGTATAAATAACAAACTTGTTAGCTAAGTCTTTTAACTCAGCTTTAACAGAAGCTTGAAGTTCAGTATTTTCAATATCATCTAATACATCAGCAATTTTGTTTGCAATATATTCAAACTCTTGCTCTTTCATTCCTCTTGCTGTTAATGCTGGTGATCCAATTCTTACTCCTGATGTAACAAATGGAGATCTTGTTTCACCTGGTACTGTGTTTTTATTTACAGTGATACCTGCATTTTGTAATGCTGCATCTGCATCTTTACCAGAAAAGTCTTTATTTAAGAATGATACTAATACTAAGTGATTATCAGTTCCACCAGATACGATATCGTATCCTCTTGATACTAATACTTCACCAAGTTTTGCTGCATTTGCTTTTACTTGTTTTGCGTAATCTTTCCACTCAGGAGCTAAAATCTCTTTGAATGCTACTGCTTTTGCAGCCATTACGTGTACAAGTGGTCCACCTTGTAATCCTGGGAAGATTGCAGAGTTGATTTTCTTAGCAATATCTTCATCATTACACATAATCATACCACCTCTTGGACCTCTTAAAGTCTTGTGAGTTGTAGTAGTAACTACGTCTGCATATGGGAATGGAGATTGGTGCTCACCAGCTGCAACTAAACCAGCAATGTGTGCGATATCAGCAAATAAAATTGCTCCTACTGCATCTGCAATTTCTCTGAACTTAGAAAAGTCAATCTCTCTTGCGTAAGCAGAAGCTCCACAAACGATGATTTTTGGTTGAGTGATTTTAGCAATTTCCATTACTTTATCATAGTTAATTCTTCCATCTAATTCTACTCCGTAGTAGAATGCTTGGT